>Ga0209051_1000018_pt1 | contig 527061 bp, 514 predicted proteins | sample AraplaCvi_mMS_r2_2_FD_184286 | JGI IMG/M metagenome (GOLD analysis project Ga0209051, IMG submission 184286) | Arabidopsis root microbial communities from North Carolina, USA - plate scrape MF_Cvi_mMS_r2 (SPAdes) (version 2) | ecosystem: Host-associated > Plants > Roots > Endosphere | place... | reverse complement strand
TCACCTTGTTGGTGTTCGTCGACACGGTCAGTTCGTTGACCTTCATGCCCACGCCGTTCGTCGGCAGGTAGTACAGCTTGTCCGGGTTGGTTTCGGTCCACTGCGGCTCGGCGTCACCCGCCGGGCCCGACAGCTGCTTGACGCGGTTGCGGGTCTTGGTGTCGTACACCTGCCACGAGCCGTTCAGCGCGTAGACCATGTACATCGAGCTGTCCGAGTTGAAGGCCTGGCGACGGGCGTAGTCGTTGCGGGTGAAGCCCGAGATGCCGTCCGCCGTGTGGTCGGTGGAGCGCACTTCGCAGGTCTTGTACGCCGGTTCCGACACCGCCACGCCCTTGACCGGCTTGGCCAGCGCGACCACGGCGTCGATGGTCTTCGCCACGGACAGCACGAAGCTGGAGGCATAGAACGTCGAGCATGCGGGGCTCATGCCGGACACGGCGGGAGCGGGAGCCGGCGTGGGGGCCGGGGCCGGGGCAGGAGTCGGTGCGGGCGTCGGCGCAGGGGCTGGCGTCGGCGCAGGGGCCGGCGTCGGAGCAGGGGCCGGCGTCGGAGCAGGGGCCGGCGTGGGAGCAGGAGCCGGAGTGGGCGCGGGCGCCGGTGCCGGGGTGGGAGCTGGCGCAGGGGTCGGCACCGGTGCCGGCGCAGGTGTCGGCCGCGGGGCGGGGGCCGGGGTCGGCACGGGTGCCGGGGTCGGCGCGGGCGCCGGGGTCGGCACGGGTGCCGGGGTCGGCGCGGGCGCCGGGGTCGGCACGGGTGCGGGGGTCGGAGCGGGTGCCGGGGTTGGCACGGGCGCGGGGGTCGGCACGGGCGCAGGTGTCGGCACAGGTGCCGGGGTCGGCGCGGGCGCTGGTGTCGGCACAGGTGCCGGTGCCGGTGCCGGCCCGGCTGTCGGCGCCGGCGTCGGGGCGGGTGCCGGACTCGGCGACGGCACGTCGGAAGGGGTTTCCACGCCGGTGGCGGGCGGGTTGGACGCCGTCGCGTCCATCGTTCCACCGCCGCAGCCCACCATGGCGAGGCACGCGATGGCCTCGAACGCAGCGATCACGCTGCTTCTCAATTTCAGATTCATGACTCACGTGCTCCGTCGATTCAGACCGGGACACGCACGACCCACCCGGCACGAGGCCCGGTTGGCGAACGCGATCCCTGAGTCGACGGCAATACAACGTGACTGCTGCCTCCCTCCCCCAAGGTTGGCGAGCCGCGGCTGCGGCCGGCAGGACACACTGCTGTCGAACATGCCGTGCTCGGCCCGGGATGGGATAGGCAGGTAGGCCTTGGCAGGTTGTTTCCTGACCAGGTAAGCCGTTCACGGCAGGGGCGATTCTAGAAATGTTTCCAAGTCGAAATGACGGATTGGCCGGCTGGAAACACTGACCAACACGTTTGTTACGATTGGAAATCTGTTGCGCCGACAACGCCCCGCGCTCCGCGGGCGCCCATGAAAAAAGCCCCGCAAGGCGGGGCTCTTCTCGAGGGGAACGCGATCACTTCACGGCGGCGGCCGGGACCTCGATCATGTAGGCATCGACGTCCGTGTCGGTGTTGACGCCCCAGTTGGAGTTGAACAGCACCTTCGTGAAGTCGCGGTTTACCGTGGCGTGCGGCTCCGTCCAGTAGCCGTTCTCCACCGCGCGGGTGAAGCCCAGGTTCAGGATCTTCGGCGACGCCTGCAGTTGCACGGCGAAGATCTTCTTGTGCAGCCACTGCGTGCCACCGTAGTCACCGTATGTCGACAGCAGCACCCAGCCCGGCTTGTTGAAGCCCTTGCCCGACACGTGCAGGGCCGTGGCCGAACCCGCCACGTACGTGGAGAACAGCGTGGTGCGGACACCGGTGCGCAGGTTCAGCATGAACACGTCGCCCGCGGCCGACTGGTAGTCCACCGACACGTACACGTCGTCGCCGTTGGCGTCGATCGCCAGGTCCGAGTGCTCCGACTTCTGCAGCAGCTGGCGCTTCGACGAGAAGTCACGCGAGTACGCCACCGTGCCGCTGGCGCCGTCACCCGACACCACGCAGTAGTTGCCGCTCGGGCTCATGCTCACGTGGTCCGGACGCTCGCCGTTCGTGTTCATCGAACCCAGGATCGTGTCGGTGTCACGGTCCCAGGTGATCACGCCCAGGCTCTTCCAGCTGGCGTCGTCCACCATCAGGCACCAGTAGCGGCCATCCTTCGACGGCGAACCTTCCGACTTCGTCCACGCCGCGTTCGCGGTGGGCCACTTCGCCTTGATGCGCGCCGCCAGGTCACCGATCACCTTGTTGGTGTTCGTCGACACGGTCAGTTCGTTGACCTTCATGCCCACGCCGTTCGTCGGCAGGTAGTACAGCTTGTCCGGGTTGGTTTCGGTCCACTGCGGCTCGGCGTCACCCGCCGGGCCGGACAGCTGCTTGACCCGCGCACGCGTCACGGCGTCGTACACGTGCCACGAGCCGTTCAGCGCGTAGACCATGTACTTCGAGCTGTCGGCGTTGAACGCCTGGCGCCGCGAGTAGTCGTTCCGGGTGAAACCGGCGACACCGTCCACGGCATGGTCCGTCGAGCGGACCATGCAGGTCTTGTAGCTGGGTTCGGCGAACGCCACGCCCTTGACCGGCTTGGCCAGCGACGGGATCAGGTCGACCGCGAGGGAGCTCAGCAGCGCGAAGGTGGACGAGTAGAAATCGGTGGCGCACGCCGATTTGGCGGGCTCGGCCAGGAACGCCGCCGTGACCGACTTGGCCGCGTCCATGGTCAGGGTGCAGCTGGCGCCCGCATCGGCGCAACCACCGATCCAGCCCGCGAACTGGTAACCGGCGGCAGGGACCGCCGTGAGCGTGACCAGCGTGGAAGCCGCGACGTTCGACGTGCAATCGGTGGTGCAGCTGCCGGTGGCCGTGGAGGTCACCGTGCCCTTGCCTTCCACGTGGACCGACAGGACGTTCGAAACGGAACCACCGCCGGTGCCGCTGCCGCCCGTGGGGCTGTCCGAGCCACCCGCGGTCGGCGTGCCGCTGTCACCCCCGCCGCCGCCGCCGCATCCGGCAAGCGCCGCGAGGGCCATGATCGAGGCAGCGAAAAGGCGCTGGGTCAGCATGGAGAAGATCCCGTTGAACTGAGGACTGAGGGAGCCGGACGGGCGATGCACCGCATCGGCACGTCCAGGAGTGAGCGGATTGTAAGGACTACATCCCTCGAGTCTTCACGAAAATGTTTCAGCCAGTACGTATTTCAGGCCGGACACAATCCCTGATTCGTGGGGGATCTCACACTCAGGCATACATCGATCGGCGCAGCGGCACGGCGCCGCTCACCCGGGCTTCCTTCGCGGCCTGCTCCTTGAGCAGGCTGCCATACCGCGCCACCAGGGCGGTCAGGATCCAGAAGTTGCCCATGACGTCACCGTCGAAGAAGCGACTGCCGTAAATGTTGCCCATGGCCACGGCGATGACGGCCACGGTGAACGCGACCCCCAGGACCTTCGCCTCGACCGAGTCGTTGAGCCGCTCCGTTCGCCACCCCAGCGCGAACAGCGCGATGAGCAGGATCACGAGGGCCACCGGGCCGAGGTAACCCGCCTCGGTGGTGATGAGCACGTAGTTGCTGTGCGCGTCCATGTTCTTGTAGCGCGGGGCATACGTGCCGATCTCGCGCTTGAAGTGGTTGAGGCCGATGCCCCAGGGCCGCTCGCTGATCAGCTCCCCCGCCGCGGCCCAGATGACGAGCCGGCTCTCGGTGCTTTCATCGTATTTGCCCTCCCCCGCCCCTTCCACGTGGGTGGCCGGCTGTTCCTTCTGCTCCGTGCTCTGGAGGCGTTCCACCACCGTGTCGGGCGCCCAGGCCTCGTAGTTGAGCAACACGACGCCGATCAGTATCGCGACCAGCCAGTTCTTCTTGAGCGTGAGGAACAGCGCCAGGGCAGCCAGGATGAAGTACGACTGCCGCGAATAGGTGAAGAACACCACGAAGACACCGAGCCCCAGGCACCCGTAGGCCACCAGCCGGACCTTCGCGCTGGTGCGATAGAAAAGCGCGACGGATGCGAACAACGGCAGGAAGATGACGAAGAACACCGCCGCCCGGTTGGCGTTGGAGACACCCCAACCGAACGGCGCCGCGACCCGTCGTGTCTCGTTGTACGACGCGATGCCGTAGTCGAGCGCCTGCCGCAAGCCCTGGATCGAGGCCACGAACGTCACCAGCAGGATCACGAAGAACAGCATCCGGATGGTCTGCACGTCCTGCACCGCCCGGTAGTACAGGAAGTACAGCAGCATGAAGAAGATCATGTTCTTCAGCGCCGTGAAGTCTTCCATCATGATCGATGAATCGTAGAACTGCCCGATCACGAAGGACTGCAGCAGCACGAAGAACATGAAGAAGATCGGGAACTTCAGCGGCGGCGGCGTGGCCGCATGGATGTTGCGGCGGATCAGCAGGAACAGCGTCCACATGAACATCACGTTGATGACGTTGATGCCCTTGATGGCGAATTCGATCGGGAACTGCGTCTGGTTCGGGATGTAGATGATCATGCCGATCAACAGCATGCGCAGCAGATCGAAGCGCCCGACGGCGGGCGCCTGCACTGCGGGAGGAACCGGACTAGCCTTTTGTTGCATTCACGCTGTTGCGTTGGATGACCGACACCAGGGCGCGCTTCAGGTCGGCCACCGGGGTGTCCGGCATGCCCACGCGCGCCAGCGCGAACCGGTCGCTGCCTGCCACGTTGGTGCCACTGACGGTGGACACCGCATATTCGAAACCGCACTCCCGCGCGGCGAGCTCGGAATCGGCGTTCTTCCAACCCGCGGGGTAGGCGAATCCGGGGATGGGTGCGTCACACAACGCCTCGAGTTCACGCTTGGAGGTCTGCATCTCGTGGCGCACCATCGCCGGGGTTTCGAGGTTCAGATTCGAGTGTCGCACCGAATGGGCGCCGATTTCAATGCCGGCCCGGTGCATGGCCACCACCTGCCGTGAATTCATGCGCCGGGCGACCGGGGCCACGGCCCGCACCGGCGGCATGCCCCTTTCCATCCGGGCCAGCACGTCGAGCATGCTGTCGTAGGACAGCGTCCACATCGCATCGAGCACCTGCGCCACCGTCTGGCGTCGCTGCAACGAACGAAGCGACAGGCGCGGCTCCGCGATCGGGAGCCCGTAGCGGGCCGGCTCCAGCGACGTCGCGTCGGTGGCGTCGAACAGGTGGATCACCCGGTCCCACCACAGCGGGCGGTCGTCGTCCAGCCCGCCGGTGGGAACGAACAGGGTGGCGTCCATGCCGTGGGCCTTCAGCACCGGCAGCGCGACGTCGTGGTTGTCGAGATAGCCGTCGTCGAAGGTCACCGAGAGCGCGCGCTCCGGCAGCGGTTCGCCGCGGGCGATGCGGCGCACGGCATCGGACATCCCGATGGGCGAGAACTGCTTCCGGAAATACGCCAGCTGCTCGTCGAAGTGCGCCCGGGTGACGCACATGCCGAGCGCGAACGGATCCTGGGCCGGATCCTCGATGACACGGTGGTACATCACGATGGTCCAGCTCGAGGAGGGATAGCCGCGCAAACGCCGATCGTAGATCCCCAGCCCATCCAGAACCGGGGAAGCGAACTGCTTGAGCAGCGACTTCAGTTGGCTGGAAAACACCGCGACGTGTCCTTTACTGCGAGAGTGTTCCCGATCGACATGTCAGGCCGACCCCGGCAGGAACCGCTTGGCCCACATCTCGTAGGTCAGCAGCAGCCAGAGGGGTTCGCTGTAGTCGGCGGAACCGGAAAGGTGGGCGTCCATGCACCGTTTCACGCCCTGCTCGTTGAAGATGCCCCGCTCGCGGAAGCTCCGGTCCGACAGCGTGTCGAACATCAGTTCCTTCAGGTCGTGCCGCAGCCACTTCGCCACGGGGATCGCGAACCCCTGCTTGCGCTTCTGCATGACTTCCGCCGGCAGGAGCTGGCGGGCCGCCTGCTTGAGCAGGTACTTGCCGGTGTCGTTGCGGAGCTTGTATTCGAACGGGATGCGGGCCGCGAAATCGATCAGCTCGTGGTCCAGGAGCGGCGCGCGCGCCTCGAGCGACGTCGCCATGGTCATGCGATCCACCTTGACCATGATGTCGTCCGTCAGGTAGGTGGCCATGTCGCCCGCCAGGATGCGCTCCATGTCCGAACCGATGTCGGTGCGTCCGAAATGGTGACGCACCCGTGCGAACGGGTCCATGTCACCCACCTCGGGACGCAGCAGCATCGACAGGTCGGCACGGGTGTTCAACGCGACCCCGGACAGGTAGCGGTCGGGGAAGGGCTGGCTCAGGCGCTGCCCCACGCGGCCGAGGCGGAAGCCACGCTCGCCGGGCACCAGTGCGCCGGCGGCACGCAAGGCCGGCCCGGCGAGCCCGAGCGATGCGCGACGGATCCGTTCGAGCTTGTCGTACTTCCGGTAGCGCTCGTAGCCGGCGAACAGTTCGTCTCCCCCGTCACCGGACAGCACCATCTTCACGTGGCCCGCCGCGAGCTTCGACACCAGGTAGGTGGGGATCGAGGACGAGTCGCCGAACGGTTCGTCGAAGTACCAGACCAGGTCCTTGAGCATCGAGACGGCATCGGCCTCGACGATGAGTTCGTGGTGCTCCGACCCGATGTGGTTCGCCACCGCGCGCGCGTCGGGCAGTTCGTTGAAGGCCGCTTCCTTGAAGCCGATCGTGAACGTCTTGACCGGCGCGGAGAGGTTGCGCGCCATCAGCACGGCGACGACGCTGGAGTCGATGCCGCCGCTCAGGAAGGCGCCGAACGGCACGTCGCTCACGAGGCGCACCTTGACGGCGTCCTCGAGGTGTTCGATCAGGCGCTGCGTCAGGGTGGCCTCGTCGTGCTCCCATTTCGGCTCGAACGTGGGCGTCCAGTAGCGCCGCAACGAGGTCTTGCCACCCGACACCACCATGCAATGGGCCGGCGGCAGCTTGAACACCCCCTCGTAGATGGTGGCCGGTTCGGGGACGTAACCCAACGCGAAGTAGTCCTGCGTCGCGGTGTTCGACACCCGCGCCTCGAAGCCGGGCACCTCGAACAGGCACTTCAGCTCGGAGGCGAACGCCAGCACGCCGTCGCGCGTGGTGGTGTAGTACAGCGGCTTCTTGCCGACACGGTCGCGTGCGAGGACGAGCTTGTTCTGCCGGAGGTCGAGGATCGCGATGCCGAACATGCCGCGGAACTTGCCGAAGCAGGCTTCGCCGTACTGCTCATAGGCATGGACGATGCATTCGGTGTCGGTGTGCGTGTAGAACACGTGGCCGAAGGCCTCGAGTTCCTTGCGGAGTTCGCGGAAGTTGTAGATCTCGCCGTTGAAGACGACCTGGATCGAGTGATCCTCGTTGTGGATGGGCTGGTGCCCGCCCGCCAGGTCGATGATGCTGAGGCGCCGCATGCCGATCTGGGCGCGGTGGTTCGAATAGGTGCCCTGGTCGTCCGGTCCGCGGTGGACGATGCGCTGGCACATCGCCTCGACGATGCCCGCCGCAGGGAGGCGGCCCCCGTCATCGAGCGAGTAGATACCTGCTATGCCGCACACGGCGTTCCCCTGTTCAAGATCATCTTGTTGTTCGTCATACCGCCGGGCTCAGGCTGTAGATCTCCACGAGCCGGGTCACCACGGCGGAGATCGACGCCTCGCCGACCACCATCTCCCGGGCATTGCGCCCCAGCGCGGCCAGCGAGTCGCCCTCGAGCGACGCCGCTGTCCGCAGGCAATGCGAGAACTGTTCCAGATCGCCGGCGGAGAAGAGCCAGCCCGTCTTGCCGTCGACCACGAAATCCTCGGTGCCGCTGACCCGGCTGCCGATGACCGGCAGCGCGCTGGCCATGTATTCGAGGAGCGTGTTCGACAGGCCCTCCGCGCGCGACGTCAGCAGCCCGACGTCGGCGATCGCCAGGTAACGCTCGACCATCTTGCTGGCCCCCGCGAAGACGATCTGCTCGGCGATGCCGAGTTCACCCGCCAGGCCTTCGAGGTGCAGCTTCAGCGACCCCGCGCCCACGAGCACGAGCGCCACGTCGCTGCGCTGGCGGAACGCCGAAGCCCAGCCGCGAAGCATCAGGTCGAGGTCCTTCTCGGCCTCGAGCCGGCCGACGAAAACGCCCACCAGGCGCCGTTCACCGCACAGGTCACGGCGTGTCTCGGTGTCGCGTCGCAGCACGGAGAACCGTTCGGTGTCCACGGCGTTCGGGATCAGCTTCACGCGGCGCGCCTCGAACCCGCGGTCGACGAGCATGCGGGCGATCTGCGAACTGGTGGCCTGGTAGTACGTGGCCCAGCGGATGACCCGTTTCTTCAACTGCACGTCGAACCCGGGTTCCGGGTCGAGGATGCCCCCCATCATCTCGGTCATTCCGGTGAGCTTGATCAGCACCGGCTTGCGGAGCAGCCGCCCCATCATGCAGCAGACCGCGGCCATGTTGCCGGCGATGTGCGCATGGATGAAGGAGTATTCGTTCCGGCGCCGGAAGAGCATCCATGCGAGCTTGCACAGCATGATGGCCGCGCCCAGCAACGGCCACTTCGGGTAGGCGATGCGCCGCACCTCGATGCCGTCGACCTGGTCGCGTTCGACCTGTGGCCCGTTGCGCACCATGGGCACCACGACGGACACGCCGACGCCCCGCCCCGGCAAGTGCAGTCCCAGGGTTCGCACCTGACTCTCCGCGCCTCCGCCGCCCGGCGTGGGGAAGACACTCTCGAGAACCATCAGGACACGGGTATGCATGTCAGGCGAGGCAAGTGTCGATGTACTCACGATGCCACAGCTCGAGCATCAGCAGCATGTAGATCTCCGAGGCGTGGTCCCAGGCCCCGCGCTCGTGGCGGTCGATGAGGCGCTTGACGAAGGCCGGCTCGCAGTAGCCCCGGCTGGTGGCCTTGTCGGACAGCACGATGTCGTGCACCAGGTCGTGGAACGGACCGCCGCGGCGCATCCAGACGCTCACGGGCAGGCCGAAACCCTGCTTCTTCTTCTTGCGGATCGCCTCGGGCAGGATCTGCTCGGTGGCCATCTTGAAGAGGAAACGCTTCTCGAGCCCGCGCACCTTGTCGCTCGCGGGGAGACGGCCGGTGTAGTCGATCAGTTCGCGGTCGAGGTACGGGAACACCACCTGCACGCCGGCGAGCTTGGACGCCCGCACGACCTTGACCACGTCGTTGTCGGCGATGGTCATCTTCAGGTCGAGGTACATCAGGCGGTGCAGGTCGGCGTCGGTGTCGGCCTGCTTGAAGATGCCGCGCTGCACGTCGAGCGAATCGTCGGGCTTCAGGCGCGCGCGGAAGCCGGGGGTCAGCAGCTCGTCGAAATGGTCCGAGGCGAACGAGTCGTCGCTGTAGAAGCGGTCGGGGTTCGGCATGCTGCCGCGATGCACGAAGTTCTTCACGCGGTTGGCGAAGCGCGAGTCGACGCCGCCGAGGGCCTTCGCGGCCAGCGAGCCGAAGCCGCGCACGATGCCGGGCGCGCGGTAGTAGCGCTCGAAGATCTGGTCCTTCCGGTAGCGCTCGTTGCCGCCGAAGATCTCGTCGCCGCCGTCACCGCCCACCAGCACGCCCACGCCGCTCGCGGACGCGAGTTCGGCGCAGTAGAAGGTGGGGATGGCCGACGAATTGCCGAACGGCTCGTCGTACGCCTGCACCAGACGCGGGATGATGGCGACGGCGTCCTTTTCACCCACCCGGCGCTCGTGCGCGTTCAGGCCGAAGGCCTGGCTCGCGATGCGCGAATAGGGCAGTTCGTCGTAGCCCTCTTCCTCGAAGCCGATGGAGAAGCTGTTCACCGGCAGCGTGCCGTTGCGCGAGAGCATGCTCGCGATGCTCGAGCTGTCGGTGCCGCCGCTCAGGAAGGCGCCCCAGCCCTGCGTGGTGCTGCGGCCGTAGTGCCCGAGGGTGTCGACCATCTTGTCGCGCAGGCCGGCGGCGCGCTCGGCGTCGGTGCCCTTGAGGTCGGACGGGTACCGGGCGTCCCAGTAGGCGCGCAGGCCCACGCGGCCGTCGATCGATTCGAGGCAGTGTCCCGGCGGCACCTTGCGGGCGCCCTCGAGGGCCGTGAGCGGCGCCGGCACGTAGGAGAAATTCAGGTAGTGGTAGACCGACTTGGCGGACACCTGCGGCGCGACGAGACCGGCGCGCAGCAGCAGGCGCAGGTCGCTCGCGATGGCCAGGCCCTGCGGCGTCTCGGCGTAGTAGAGCGTGCAGCTGCGGAAGGCGTCGGTGCAGGCCATCAGGCGCCGCGTGCGCAGGTCCCAGAAGACGTAGGCGAAGCGGCCGCGCAGGCGGTCGGCCGACCAGGTCTGCTCGCCGAGCCAGGTGCGCAGCGTGGTGTCGCGCACGTCGGTGCCGGCGGGCACGCTGCCCGCGGGCTCGATGGCCACGCCCAGGCCGCCGACCTGGCCGGACGCGGCGTAGCGCACGTCACCGCGGTACCAGACATGGACGCCGCGGGCCGGCGACTCGTGGCGGACCTCCGGCGACACCCCCGGCCACGGCGCCCACGCACGGGGATCGGCCAGGCGCTGCGCCACCGCGGCGGCATCGGCGTCGCTCCACCAGACCAGAAAATCTCCAACGGTTCCCGACATGCTCGTTCCTGTCTTCTCAATGCTCAGCGCGACGCGCCCGCGGACCGGGCCGCCTCGACATAGTGTTGTTCGTAGGCCTGAACCATCGAGGGGACGCTGAACTCGGCTTCGGCGCGCCGCTTGGCCCCCTCCCCCAGCCGCGCGCGTTGCGTCGCGTCGGAGGCCAGTTGCTCGAGCACCGCGGCCAGGGCCTCGACGTCGCCGACGTCGAACAGCAAGCCGCTGCGTCCGTGCTCGATCAACTCGATGTTGCCGCCCGCTCGTGACGCCACCACCGGTTTGCCGCCCATCATTCCCTCGAGGATCACATTCGACAATCCCTCACGTAGGGAGGGCAGCACGATGATGTCGGCGGCGGCGATCAGCGCCGTGACGTCGTCGCGCTGGCCGAGCAGGTGCACCACCGGCTGCAGCGACAGCGCCCCGACCTGGCGTTCCAGGTCGCCGCGCAGCGGACCGTCGCCGGCAAGCGCCAGGCGCAGCCCCGGCACGCGCTCGCGCAGCTTCGCCGTGGCCTCGAGCAGGGTCGGCACGTCCTTGTGCACCACGAGGCGGCCGACGAACAGCACCAGCACCCCGCCCTCCGGCACGCCCAGTTCCCGCCGCAGCGCCGCGGCGCGCCCGGGCGCGGGCTCGTCCAGCTGCACGCCGTTGTAGGTCACGCGGATGGCGCCGGGCGGCAGGCCCATGCGGTCGCACGCGTAGTCGCCCCCCATGCGGGAGTTGGCCACCACGCGCTCGGACTGCGCCGACACCCACTTCTTGATGCGCCACTGCAGGCCCGAATACCACTCGTACACCCCGCGCACCGACGAGATCAGCGCCGGGCGCCGGCCGCGCGGCAGCAGGCGGCGCGCCACCGCGCCCCACAGCTCGCCGGAAAACGCGAAACACTGGATCACGTCGTAGCGTTCGCGGCGCAGCGTCTGCACCAGGCGCCACACGAAACCGGCGTCGAGGCGGCCGTTCTTCGGGACCTGGATGACCTTCACGCCGGCCTGCTCCAGCTCCCCCACGAAAAAGGACGGGTTGCGGAAGAACAGCACCGACGGCTCGAACCGGTCGCGGTCCAGCCGGCTGGCGATGTGGACGATCTGGCGCTGCGTGCCGCCGACCTCCATCTCGTCGGTCAGCAGCAGCACGCGGAGCTTGCGGGACGGCGTGCCCTTCATTGCGGCACCCGGCGGCCCTCGGCCGGCGTGGTGCCTTCGTGGCCGGGTCGCTCCGGCGCGGCCTGCCCTGCCCCGTTGCGGATCGCGGCCAGCAGCTTGCCCGCCTCGACCGCGATGTCGAACTCGCGCTCGACCGTCGCGCGGGCCACCCGCGCCATCCGGCGCGCCGAGGCCGGATCGGCGATCAGCTGCGCCATGGCATCGGCCAGGCCCCGGGCGTCACCGGGCTCGGCGAGCAGGCCGGACGTGCCGTGGGACACGAGCTCGGGAATGCCGGAGACGCGCGTGGACACGACCGGCAGGCCCACCGCCATGGCTTCCATCAGCGCGACCGGAATGCCGTCGCGGTCGCCCCGCGCGGTGACGACCGAGGGCAGCACGAACATGCCGGCCCGCGCCAGGTAGCCGCGCACCTCCTCCTGCTTGCGCGCGCCGAGCAGCGTGACCCGGCCCTTCAGGCCGGCGGCCTCGATGCGGGCTTCCAGCTCGCCCCGCAGCGGGCCTTCGCCGATGACGTGGCATTCGAAAGGCACGCCGCGACCGGCCAGCAGCGCGCAGGCATCGACCAGGTGGCGGAAGCCCTTGATCTCGTCGAGCCGGCCGACCGCCAGGATGAGGCCCGGCTCGCGCCCCTCGGGCGCGAACGCGAAGTCGGCCGGGCGGACGCCGCAGTGGACGATGCGCATGCACGACAGGGCGTCCGGGGAGATCTTCTCGGCGAGGTACCGGCGGTTGAACTCGGAGATGGTGACCCCGAACGCGGCGGTGCGCATCTTCTCGGCGATCAGGTGGTCCTCCAGGAAGATGTCGTGGGCGTGGGCCGTGAAGCTGTAGGGCTTGCCGAGGCGACGCGAGGCCAGCATGGCCGACGTGGACGGGTACGTCGCCCAGTGGGCGTGGAGGTGGTCCGGGTCCAGCGCGCGCAGCGTGGGCAGCAGCGCGAGCGTGCGCCACCAGACGACGAGGGTCTTGCCCAGCATCTCGGGGTGGCGGGCCAGGCCCCGCGCCATCGTGGCGAGCGAGGCCAGCTCGCGCCACGGGTGCCGCAGGCATTCGCCGAGCGCGCGCAGCGCGGCCTTCACGCCCGTGACGGGGTAGACGACCCGGTCGAGGAGCCGCTGGGCGTCGGACTGCACCATCTTCTCGACGGGGTGCTTCAGCGACACGATCCGCACGTCCACGCCGAGGCGGATCAGCTCGTCGATCTCGCGCACGATGAAGGTCTCGGACCAGCAGGGGAACAGCGATGTCAGGTAGAGGATTCGCATGGAGGGCTCGCCCGGTTCACGGTTGGCTCTTGCGACCGTCGCCGGCCGCAGGCGTGTGCGATTGCCACAGGTGGCCGTCGCGGTTGGAGAGGAACTGCAGCAGGCCCAGCACCGCGTAGCCGTTCAGCAGCACGAAGGCGGACGCGATCTTGGTGACCCGCAGCGCCGCCACGGCGGGCACCACGCGGCCCAGCAGCGGCAGCGCGTAGCCGACGAGCTGCAGCGCCAGGAAGACGGCATGGGGCAGGCTCTCCCGCGCCAGCACCGCGCTGGCCAGCAGCAGCGCGGCCATCGCGAACGGCGCCACCAGCCGCAGGACCTTGTGCGAGACGAACTGCACGAAGATCGGGTTGACGAACGGCACCAGCAGCCAGGGCATGCGCGCCATCAGCTGGTAGTTGCCGGCCAGCGTGCGCACCTTGCGCAGGCGCTCCTGGGCCGGCGACTTCGAGGCCTGGTCGTACGCGTGCGCGCGCGAGTCGAACACGACCCGGTGGCCCGCCCGCACCGCCTGCATCGGGATGGCGACGTCGTCGAGGATGGTGTCGCCCGGGATGGGCGAGAAACAGGCGCGGCGGATCGCGTAGAGCGCGCCGGTCACGCCCGGCGCCGAGTGCACGAGCCCTTCACGCTGGCGGATGAACTTCTCGTAGCGCCAGTACGCATCGACGCCTTCGCCGAACGGGGTCATGTCGTCGCGCACGAGCATCAGCTCCCCGCTCACCGCGCCGATCTCCGGGTCGGCGAGGTTCTCGACGAGCGAACGCACCGCCTCGGGGTTGAGGGCCTGCCGCGCGTCGGTCATGACCAGCACGTCCTCGTGGCACTGGGCCACGGCATCGTTGAGGCAGGCCGCCTTGCCGCGGCGCACCGGGAACGGCAGCAGCGTCACGTTGCGGTCCGCGTAGGCGTTCACGAGCGCGTGGGTGCCGTCCGTCGACCCGTCGGACGCCACCACCACGCGCAGGCGGCTGGCGGGATAGTCCTGGGCGAGGCAGGTCTCCAGCTTGCGCACGACCCGTGCTTCCTCGTTGTGGACCACGACGACGATGGCGACGGTGGGTTCGATGGGCGCGCGGCGCACGGGCCGCGGCCGCAGCCGCGCCCAGACCGCCACGCACAGCGGGTAGCCCGCGAAGGTGTAGGCCAGCAGCGCCAGCGACGACCAGAAGACGAAGGAGACCACGCGGGCTCCTCAGGAACCGCTGCGCAGCAGCCGGCCGCGCAGGCGTTCGTAGCCCCCGTTGCCGAGCAGGCGCTTGGCCGAGGACAGCACGCCGTGGCGTGCACGCAGACGGGTGATCTCCCACCAGTCCTGGTGCAGCCAGCGCGCCAGTTGCTCGTCCGACGTGCCGTCCAGCACCGCGAGGCGCGGCACGTCCCAGGCGGCGCCCGCCGTCGACCACAGGTCGACGCGCGAGGAACACACTTTCTCGTAGCCCGCGGCCGCCGCGACGGCCTGCATGTCCGCCACGATGCGCCCGCCGGGCGGCGCGAAGAGCGTGACCGGGCGACCCAGGTTGTCCTCGATGGCCTTCTTCGAGTCGACCAGCTCCGACATCACGTCCTGCGGCGTCAGGTCGTCCAGGTAGCGGTGGTGGAACCCGTGCGACTGGATGGACATGCCGGCGTCGGCCATCCGGCGCAGGTCGCTCCAGCCGAGGTAGTGCGGCGTGCCCACCTGCGAGGGGTTCACGAAGAAGTCCGCGCTGCCGCCGTCGCGCGCGATCAGTTCGGCCGCGGGGCCGTTGCTCCCGTGGCCGTCGTCGAAGGTGAAGGCGACGCTCGTGGCCGCGGCGTCCGGCGAGCGGAGCAGGTCGGCCACGCTCGCCACGCGCAGGCCCGCGTCTCGGGCGAGCGCCAGGTGCGCGGCGAACTGGCGCGCCGAGACCGCGTAGTGCGGGTCCGCGCCGGGGCACTGCCCCTGCGCGTCGGCGACGCCGTGGTACATCAGGACCGTGACGGTGTGGTTCATGAAACTCCCCTTCCCTCTTGTTTCTTCAGTGTCCCGCCGTGCCGTGCCGGAGGTGATCGGTCACCAGCCCAGCCGCGCGCGCACGAACCCGACGCCCTGCCGCGCGTCGCGGTCGAAGGCCAGCGTCAGCGCCGCGTAGACCATCAGGCCCGCCACCATGCGCGCCACCATCGTGCGGAAGTTGTCGTGGAAATCGATGCGCGTGACGACGACATACATCACCGCGGCGATGCCCCCGAACTTCAGCGCGGACCCCATCGGCATCGGAATGGCGAGGCTGCTGCGGCCCATCGCCACGCCCGCCAGCATCAGCACCACGTAGCTGATCAGCGTGGACACGCCCGCCCCCACCAGGCCCAGCTTCGGGATCAGCAGGAAGTTCAGGCCGATGTTCATCAGCGCCGTGAAGAACACGAGCAGCATGATCGTGCGCGTGCGCTTCTGGATGTAGAGGCCGGCGCCGGTGATGATGACCACCGACTCGATGGCCATGCCCGCCATCACGTACGGAATGACCTCGGCGCCGCTGCGGTACTTGTCGGACGCGAGGAACCCCAGCAACTCGCCACCGATCGCGGCGAGACCGGCGATCACGAGCATCGAGGCCATCATGTAGACCCGCATGAAACGCGCCAGGAACGCGGCGGTCGCCTCGGCGCCCTCCTGTTCCCAGTACCGCATGTACATGGGCTGCGCGGCCGCCACCAGCGAGCCGAACAGGAACGACTTGAGGTAGTCGCACATGTTGTAGGCGGCGGAATACACACCCAGCGCCTCGGGCCCCAGCAGGCGCTGGATGATGTAGCGGTCGCCCATCGACAGCATGATGGAGGACAGCTCGTAGCCGATCATCGGGATGCCGAACGCGAGCATCGCGCGCAGCAGCGGCGTCGAGAAGTCGCTCGCGCGCGGCAGGCGGCGGCGGTACATCCAGATCGCCATCGTCAGCGTGGCGAGACCTTCGCCCGCCAGCGTCGCGGCATAGAACCCCCACACGTTCCCGGCCACCCAGAACAGCACGGCCAGCAGCAGCGCGAGGCTGGCGTACCGGCGCACGACGCTGTAGATCATCAGCGTGCCGCTGCGTTCCTGGGCGCGGAGCTGGTTGACGAGGGCGCTGTCGAACACGCGAACGAAGATCAGCGCCGACGTGAACAGCATCAGCGGGCGCACCCGCGGGTCGTTCCACCAGGCCTCGGGCACCAGCTGGCTCACCACGGCCCAGAGCAGGCCCGCGAGCAGGCCGACCAGGCCCATGCCGTACACCACGGTCGACGTGAACGCGTCGTTGCCGACGCTGCGCTTGCCGGCCTGAATCTCGCTGAAGAACCTCAGCGTCGCGTGCTGCATCCCGAGCTTGCCGATGGCGACCAGCAGCGACAGCGCCGTGGCGATCAGGCTCATCAGGCCGTACTCGTCCACGCTCAGCACCCGCGTCAGGATGGGGAACGACACCAGCCCGGCCACGATCAGGAGACCGTTGCCGAGCGAGTAGTTCGAAGCGTGCTTCAGCAGGTGACTGAACATGGGGCGCGGTGTGGAGTCGGGCGGGTCCGCGCGACGGCTCCGGCCGCGACGCACCCTGCCCGGAGGTCAGGGCGAGGCGGCCTTCAGCCGGGGAGGCTGCGGGGTGGCGGAGGCAGGGGCCGACGCCGCCTGCACGGTGCCGCCGGCTTCGAGTCGGGACAGCCAGCCGCCGAGGTGGGACGCCATGGCCTCGGCCGCGGTGGGCGCGCCGGACGGGCCCGTCCGGCCACTGTCGGGACCCTTGATCGCCAGTTCCGTGGCCGACATCGAGAGCCAGCGGACCATCGGGTCGGCGGATTCGGCGGCATCGCCCTCCTCGTCCACGAGCGCGACCGGCACGCCCAGCGCCACGGCGGCTTCGTTCAGGTCGTCCGCCGCGTCGGTGACGAGGCAGGACGCGCGCTGCAGGATGCTCAGCCGCGCCGAGAAAACGGGCATCGACGCCAGGCCGATGGCCGCGCGCGACAGCACGGTGCCGAGCCCCTGGGCCCGCAGCGCCGACTGCGTCTCGCCGCACACGAGCCACAGCATGGGGCGGTCGCCGCGGATGCGGCTCAGCATCAGCACCAGCTTGCTCAGCGAGGCGGCGGACAAGCGGCCGGGGACGGCCCGCACGGTGACGAGGATGTACCCCTGGTTGAGGCCGTGGTGGGCGATCATCGCGGCCGCGATGGGGCTCGCCGTGTTGGCGGCCGAGACCGCGTCGAGGGTCAGGCTGCCGAGGGCATGCACGCGGTCCTGGGCGATGCCGTCCTGCACCAGCGTCGTCGCCGCCGCCGTGTCGGGTGCGTACAGCACCGCCGCCATCCGGTCGAGCAGGCTCGCGTTCAGGCGCATGGACTCGAACACCGCGGGCGGGCGGGCGCCCGAGCCCACGCGCAGCAGCGGCACGCCACCGCGCGACGCCACGAGCGCGCAGCTGACCATGTCGTCCGAGTTGCCCACCGCCACCACGAGGTCCGGCAGGAATTCGTCGAGCACCGCCTCGCAGCGCAGGCCCGCATCGGCGGCGCGCTGGGCGATGCCGCCCTCGCCCAGCCCGAGGTGGACCTCGACGGCCGGCAGGTCCACGACCTCGGCGAAGTTCTCGACCGGGCCGACCTGCTGCGCCGAGCCCAGCACCACGAAGACCACGCGGGAGGCGACCTCGGCCCCTTCGACGGCGGCCGCCAGCAGCGCCGCGCTCAGGTAGCCGGCGGGCGAGTCGACCAGGCACAGGATGGTGCGATGACCCGACGGCGGCTCGCGCCGCACGATGCGGTGCAGCGGCGCGGCGGCAGTCGCCGCGGCGGCGAGCGGCGGCAGCACCACGTCGACCAGCGTCGGGCCCGCGGCCATCGGCGCGGACGGACGGGCCGCGACGAGGCGTCGCACGGCGGCTGGTTCGGGGCGCAGCGGGGCCTGCACGACGGTGCTCTCGCCCACCTCGTCGCGCAGCTCGCGGTCGATGCGCAGCACGTGCGCCTCGGTGATGACGGTCAGGTTCTCGAGGAACGCCGACAGCAGCAACCGGTTGCACAGCAGGTTGATGCGGCGCGGGATGCCGCTCGAGAACTGGTGGATCTTCTGGAAGGCCTCGTCCTCGAAGCCGGGGTTGCCCTTCCAGCCCACGCGGTTCAGGCGGTGTTCGATGTAGCGCCGGGTTTCATCCGAATCGAGCGGCCCGAGGTGGCACGACGCGATGACACGCTGGCGCAGCTGCTCGAGCCGCTGCGACTCGAGCATGCTGCGCAGTTCGGGTTGGCCCACGAGGAAGCTCTGCAGCAGCGCCTGCTTGCGCAGCTGGAAGTTCGACAGCATGCGCAATTCCTCGATCGCGTCCATGCTGAGGTTCTGCGCTTCGTCCACCACGAGCAGCGCGCGCTTGTTCTTGATCGCGAGCGTCATGAAAAACGCTTCGAGCGTGGAGATCAGGCTCGCCTTCGACAGGGCGCCGGGCTGGTGCGGCACGCCGAAGGCCGTGAGCATGGCCTGCAGCAGGCCGGTCGCGTCGAGCTGCGTGCTGGCGATCTGGGCGGCCTTCACCTGGGTGGAGTCGAGCCCCTCGAGCAGCGTGCGCACGAGCGTCGTCTTGCCGGCGCCGATGTCGCCGGTGACCACGATGAACCCTTCCGCCTGGTGGACACCGTATTGCAGGTACGCCAGGGCGTTGCTGTGCCCCTTGCTCCCGAAGTAGAACGTGGGATCCGGGTTGAGCTGGAAAGGTGGGGCACTGAAGCCGAAGTGTGATTCAAACACCGGAAGACCTAAAAGCGGTAAGTGAGACCGAGCGTCGCGCTGTTGGCCGACGCCGCGTTGAGCCGCACGAGATCATTGGAGTCGAGCCGATGGTGCTGGATCGACAGGTTCACGCGGGTCTTCGGAGACAGCGAGTGCGTGGTGCCGATCGAGTAGACCTGGTCGCGCGACGTGCGCCCGGCGTCGAACCCGAGCCCCTTGGAATCGTCGATGCGGTAGAAGGCGTCGAGACCCGTCAGCGGGGTCAGGAGCACGTTGAGGGACAGCTGCGCGCCCACCTGGCGCACGTCGCCGGGCACGCTGGCGAGCACCGGGTCGTCGGAGTGGCGCAGCTCGACCAGCCGGCGGTAATAGCCCGTCAGGACCAGGACGGTGCGCCGGCCCATCAGGCTGAGGATGCCGTTGGCGGTGGTGGCCAGCTGGGGCCGGCTCACCTGCAGGCTGACGGGGTCGGTCAGGTTGGCCGGCAGGCCGTAGGCCACGAGGGCCGCGCGAACGAGCGCCTCGCGCTGCGCCTGCGAATAGCCGCGGGCGCGGTAGATGTTGTCGAACTGCTCGCCGATGTTGCCGCCGAGCTGGACGGCCTCCGGCGCGGTCAGCGGCTCGCGGCTGCCGCCGAGGCTGAGCGCGAAGTCGCGGTTGCGGTGGTCCCACTGCGCGTTGAAGCCGGTGCCGAAGAAGCGCTTGCGCACCTCGGCCGTCACCACGGACCGTTCCAGCGGCGCCCACCGCAGGCGCACGCCGTAGTCGGCGTCGGTCTGGGTCGTGCGGTCGAAGCGGCTGCGTTCCGCGCCGGCCAGCAGCCAGCCCGTGAACTGCGGCGTCACGGCCATGCCGAGCGACAGCCGCCCGCTCTGGAGCTGGATGACGTCCTCGTTCATGCTCTGGTAGCGCAGGCTCTCCCAGCCGCCCTCGATGCCGTAGCCGATGCGCTCGGGCATCCGCTCGAGGCGGCCGAAGGTGTTCTGCGAGTACGAGTCGTCCGTCTGCGACGTGGGGACCACGGCGTCGCTCGAGCGCTTCGTCCAGATGTTGTCGCTGCGCGCCAGCAGGTTCCAGCCCGACGGGTTGCGGGTCTCCACCCGGGGCACGAGCCGGAGGATGCCCGTCTCGACCTGCTGCTCCGTGGGCACGTCGGCGCCCTGCACGGAAAACGGCGAGGTGGACCGGCGGTCGAGGCTGAGGCTGCCGTCGAGGAACACCAGGTTGTCCACGATCTCGGCCTGCATGTCGGCGTTGACCAGCGGCTGCGTGTAGTCGGAATCGGTGTTCTTGACGAAGTCGACGTGGTCGACGCCGACCGTGGCGTTCACCCGGAGCTGCGCGCCGCGGCTGTGCAGGCTCAGGCGCGGGCTGACGCCCAGGAGGATGTCCTTGCCGGACTCGCGGTCCAGGCGACCGCGGTCGGTGCCGGTGGCCCGCACGTCGATCACGCCGTCGATGTAGAAGTTGCGCGGCACCGTCTCCAGCACCAGCGGGTTCGACACGAGCGGCGACACCGGCGCATCGGGCTGCAGCGGCGCGGACGGCGACGGGGTCATGACCGAGCGGCCCGGCACGGGCTGCTCACCCGTGCCGCGGGTGGTCTGCGCGGACACGGGCCACGCCGCGGCCAGCAACGCCGAGAGCAGCGTCCCGCGATGCAGGACGGTCAGGGCCCGCCGCGCACGGTGGCGGCTCAAGCGGCCCCCTGGATTTCGGTGGGGACGAAGTCCCCGCCGTATCCATAGACCACCCCGTGTTCCGATTCCTTGCTCTTGTTCAGCACGGTCATCACGACGGGGCAGCTCTCGACCTTGGCCATGGCCTGTGAGAAGGCTGCCGCCGGCGTGCGGCCGGCTTCGGCCAGCACCACGACCTGGCCGGCCCGGCTGGCGAGCACCTGGGCCTCGCTCGTCATCAGGAGCGGCGGCGCGTCGAAGACGATGATGCGGTCGGAATAGCGCGTGGCGAGTTCGTCGAGGAATTCGCCCATCCGCGTGCTGGCCAGCAGCTCGGTGGTGTGCACCATGCGGCTGCCCGCCGGCAGCAGCGAGAACTTCGGCACGTTCGTGCGCAGCATCACCTCGGAGGGATCCAGGCCTTCGTCCGTGAGGATGTCGAGCAGGCCGCGGCGCGGCGCCATGCCCAACCGGCTCATCACCGCCGGCTTCAGGATGTCGGCCTCGACCAGCAGCGCCGACGCGTCGAGTTCCATCGCGATGCTGAGCGCGAGGTTCATCGAGAAGTAGGTCTTGCCCTCGCCGGGCAGCGCGCTCGTCACGACGATCAGGTTGGCGTGATGGATGGGCGCCGCGCTGCGGCCCTGGGCGTTGCGGATCAGGGGCCGCTTGATGGCGCGGAACTCCTCGCCGGTCTGCATGCTTTCGTGGCCGGGCACCAGGTACCCCGCCGCGGCGAGCTGCACGAGGTCGAGGTTCACCAGTTCGGACTGGCGCCCGCTCGGCGCGCGCTGGGGGCGCGCGGGCGCCACCGGCGCGGCGGCGGCCGGCTGCGAGGCCTCGGCGGCGGATTCGGCGCTGGCGGCGGAGGCCGCGAGCATGGCCTGTTCGGCCGCGGCTTCGGGGGTCTCGTTGTCCCACGAGATGGCCACGCCGGCCCGGCGGAGTTCCTCGAGGCGCTTGGCGGCTTGCTGGATGGTGCTCATCGTGTACTCCTCAGATGCCGTACCAGGCGATCATCGCCACCCACACGACGTGCACGGCCACGAACAGGGCCATGACGCTCGAAAAACGGAAGATGTCGCGGCGGCGCTCGGCCTTCAACTCGGGGCCGCGCACCAGCGACACCGTGCCCAGCACCGGACGCTGCGCGAGGCTGTGCATGGCGGCCACGGAATCGATGGTGGGCTGCATGCGGCCGAGGCCGAACGTGGTGGCCGCGGCGAGGGCCAGGGCCAGGAACATCGACATCACGCCGAGCACCTTGCGACTCGGGAACACCGGGGCGGGTTCCACGCGGGGCGGCTCCACGATCCGGAAGTCCGCGAGCTGCGACGACTCGTCGATCTTGACGCCGAGCGACGCGGCTTCCCGGCGCGCCACCAGCTGGTCGTAGTTCTTGCGGACGATGTCGTAGTCGCGGTTCAGCTGCGACAGGTCGGCCTCGACCTGCGGCATGCGGCTGGCCAGCGCACGGACCTGGTCGAGGCGCCCCTGCTGAACGAGCAGCTGCGAGCGCAGCGACGCGATGTTCGCTTCCGCCTCGGCCAGCGAGACGCGCAGGCGCTGGTACACGGGGTTGGTGGCGGCGGAACCGCGGCCACGGCTGCCCGCGGCACCCTTGCCGTCGCCTTCTTCCTTGATCTGGCGTTCCATCGACGCGATCATGCGGCGCGCGCTGATGACGTCGGGATGGTCCTCGGTGTAGCGGCGCAGCAGCTCGTCGAGCGCGCGGTACTGCACCTGCAGGCGCTGCTCCAGCTCCGAGGGCGCCTTCGCGTTGTTGGGCATCGACTCGGGCGGCAGCTGCGGGTCCTCGGCGGACAGTTCCCGCTTGAGGGCGTCGCGCGACTGCTCGGCCGACGACAGCTGCAGCTTGAGCTTGGCCACTTCGTCCGACAGCGCGGCCAGGCGCGTGAAGTGGTCCTGGTTCGCCACGCCGGTCACGCCGAAGTTCTGCAGCTTGAAGTCCTTCAGGCGGTTCTCCGCGAGGACGAGCTTCGCCTCGTAGTCCTTGATCTGTTCCTCGATGAAGCGGCTGGCCTCGGTGGAGTCGCGCTTCTTGGTGTTGGCGCTCGACTCCACGAAGATGGAGACGAGGGCCTCGACCAGGCGTTGCGCGCGGGCCGGGTCGGTGTCGCGGTAGGTGATGGCGTAGAGGTTGCCGGAGCCGCTCGGGGTGACCTTGATGCCGTCCTTGAGCTTCTCGAGCGCGCGGTCGTACTGGTTGACCGGCGGCTGGGGCAGGCCGATCTGCGGGTTCTTAAACAGCAGTTCGACGTTCGGCCGGGAAATCAGCGTCTTGGCGAGCATGCGGACCTGCTGGTCGATGTCCGGCTGGAACGCCAGGCCGGCCATCAGGGGCTTCAGCACGGTCTGGGTGTCCACGTAGATGCGGGCCGACGCCTCGTAGCGGTCACGAAGCAGGAACACCCCGACGGCGAACACGAGCGCGAGCCCCCACGCGATGGACGCGGTGAGCCATCGGCGGCTCCACATCCGCCTCACGTCGTACCGCAGCATCGTCAGAAATTGTTCCATGGCCTGTCTGGCTTGCGCCCGAAAAATTCAGAAAGCGCCTCGTGCCGGGGGCGTGGATGCCCCCGCACGACGACGCTCTCGCGCGCCGCTCGAGGGCGGCGCGATGGAAGTTGGCAGCAGTATCGGATTCACCGACCCTTCGTGGACGTCGCCACCGGGTTCGTCGGGCGAAGGCCTCAGAACCAGCTCTGCGGGACGATCACGATGTCGCCCGGAAGCACCGCCACGTTGGCAGAGATGTCGCCCCGCTTCAGCAGGTCCTTGAGGCGAACGGAGTACTGCTTGCCGTTCTCGGAACCCCGCACGAGCACGGCACCGTTGCCGTCGGCGAAGTCGGTGAGCCCGCCCACCTGGATCATCACGTCGAGCACCGTCATGTTCTGGCGGTACGGCACGGCCTGCGGCCGGGTGGCCTCGCCGACGATGCGGATCTGCTCGCCGTACGTGCCCTGGAAGCTGTTGACCACGACGGTCACGACCGGGTCACGGACGTATTTGCCCAGCACGGCCTCGACTTCGCGGGCGAGGTCGATCGGGCTGCGACCGGCGGCCACGATGTCCTCGACGAGCGGCGTGGAGATGCGGCCGTCGGGACGGACGCTCACGATGGACGACAACTCGGGGTTGCGCCACACGACGATGTTCAAGGTGTCGAGCGGGCCGATCTTGTAGCGATGGTCCGGCGAGACGGCCGTCTGCGGGGCGGCGGGGTAGCTGCCCAGCGACCCGCAGGCCGACACGGCCACGGCGGCAATCAGCATCCCGATCATCAGAACCACGCGGTTGGCACTCATTTGAAATTCCCTTTGCAATCCACTGAAACTGAACCGCACGTCCTTCAATGAGCACCTTCGCGGAAGAGCACCACGCTCACCGTCTCGATCAACACCAGGAGGTCCAGCAGCAGGGAGTTGTTCTTGACGTAGTAGAGGTCGTACTGGTGCTTCTTGCGTGCGTCATCGACGGAGGCGCCGTAACTGTAACGAACCTGCGCCCAGCCGGTGACACCCGGCTTGATGCTGTGACGCACATCATAGAACGGGATGACTTCCTTGAGTTCCTTCACGAACGTGGGACGTTCCGGACGCGGGCCCACCATGCTCATCTCGCCCTTGAGGACGCTGATCAACTGGGGCAGTTCGTCGATGCGGGTCTTGCGGATGAAGGCGCCCACGCGCGTCACCCGGCTGTCGTTCTTCTGGGCCCAGACGGCCTTGCCGTCCTTCTCGGCGTCGGTGCGCATGCTGCGGAACTTCAGGCACATGAAGCCCTTGCCGCCCAGGCCCACGCGTTCCTGGCTGTAGAGCACCGGGCCCTTGCTGTCCAGCTTGATGGCCAGCATGGTGATCAGCATGATGGGCGAGGCCACCAGCAGCAGCACCGACGAGCTGACCACGTCGAACGTGCGCTTGGCGATGCGGCGGGCGCGGCCCTGCACGAAGCCGTGGCCGTACACCAGCCAGCTGGCCTTCAGGCTGTCGATGGGCACCTCGGACTTGGCGCGCTCGTAGAAGCCGGCCAGGTCGAGCACGGGGATGCCGCGGATGCGGCAGGCCAGCAGCTGGTCCATCGGGACGCCGCCGCCGCGCTGCTCGCGCACCGCGACGATGATCTCGTCGACCTGGTTGGCGTCGACGATGTCCTCGATGGACTGGTCGCCGGCGAACACCGGGTGGCCGCGCATGGTGCCGCTCTGGGCCGCGTCCGGGTCGGTGGCGAAGAAGCCCACCACGTCGCGCTCGACGCGCTTGAGGGTCATCAGGTCGGTGGCGACGCTCTGGGCCTCGGGACCGGTGCCCACGATCAGCACGCGCGGGGTGGTGGCCAGGCGGCGCATGGCGAACAGCGCGCCGCGCACCACGACCAGGCCCACGAGCAGGTACAGCACGACCGACAGCATCAGCTGGCCGGCGTAGTCACCCTGGGCGAGCTGGTTCAGCACGAGGTAGGTCAGGTAGCCGCCGACGAGCAGGGCCACGAGCGTGCGGCGGAGCATGGCGCCGAAGGCGATGGGCGTGGGGCGATACAGGCCGACGAAGGCGTACAGCAGCGACATCACCATCGCGAAGCCGCTGGCGAACAGGAAGATGTGCGGCATGGTCAGGGCCTGGGCCGACGCGCCGGGAACGAGGTGCAAGGACGAAGCGGCCATCAGCACGGCGAAGAAGCACAGCAACCCGTCGGCGATCATGCCGGCGAAGGTGGCGATGGAAACGTGGAGCTGGAACACTTTAAGCATTTGGCTCATCCTTGTCGGGTTTGCACCCTTCGTTGACCGGACCGGGAAATGCCGATCCATCACAACGATTCGATGGCCGCAATTTTCGTTGCCCCCCCCCTGGGCACCATCCTCCAATTGAGGGTTCCCCCCCGTGATCAGGGGGGCGAAAAGGGAGGAATCCACACTTGTCACGCCCTTGGAAAAACACCCTCCGGGACGCACTTGAACGCACGTTCAGCGGGGTGCCTGCCACAGGTGGATGGCGGGCGGGGCGTCGCTTCGCCGAACCCCGCAGCCGGCGCCGTGAAGCAGCTCACGGAAGTGCATGACAAGGGCGTGACGAGGGCAAGCCGCATGCCTGCGGAGGAGGCCGGCGCCGCGGGCGGCATCCCGCCGCCGCGGGGATTCAGCGGATCAGCATTTGATGCCGACGTGCAACGCCACCACACCCGCACTGAGGTTGTGGACATCGACGTGGGCGAAGCCGGCGGCCTTCATCATCGCCTTCAGCTCCTGCTGGCCGGGGTGCATGCGGATCGATTCGGCGAGGTAGCGGTAGCTTTCGGCATCGCCCGCCACCGCCTGCCCGATGCGGGGCAGCACCTTGAAGGAGTACCAGTCGTAGGCCTTCTCGAGCGGCTTGGCCACCTTCGAGAACTCCAGCACCAGCAGCTTGCCGCCCGGGCGCAGTACCCGGTTCATCTCGGCGAGCGCCCGGTCCTTGTGGGTCATGTTGCGCAGGCCGAAGGCCACGCTCACCAGGTCGAAGCTGGCCTCGGGGAACGGCAGCGCCTCGGCGTCGCAGGTCATCGTGGGCAGCACGAGGCCTTCGTCGAGCAGGCGGTCGCGCCCCTGGCGCAGCATCGCCTCGTTGATGTCGGTGTGCACCACCAGGCCGCGCGCGCCCACCTTCTTCGCGAAGGCCCGGGACAGGTCGCCCGTGCCGCCGGCGATGTCGAGCACCCGGTCGCCCTCGCGCAGGCCGGCCACCGTGACGGTGTAGGCCTTCCACAGGCGGTGCAGGCCCATGGACATCAGGTCGTTCATCACGTCGTACTTCGACGCGACCGAATCGAACACGCCCCGCACGCGGCCGGACTTCTCCTTCTCGTCGACCGTCTGGAAACCGAAGTGGGTGTTGCTCATGGCGGGGGCCTCTTCCTGTCTGGGTTCAGTGCGAATGCCCGCAGCCGGGGGCGGCCGGGGGTGGCATCGCGGTGTCGCGGCTGGCGCCGGCCGCGGCGAGGCGGGTTTCGTAGTCCCGCCAGAGTTCATCCTGCTTCAGGCCGAGGAAGTACAGGTACTCCCACGTGAAGATGCCGGAGTCGTGGCCGTCGGAGAACCGGGGCTGGATGGCGTAGTGGCCGACCTGGGCGAGGTCGTCGAGGCCGACGTCGCGCTTGCCGGTCTGCAGCACCTCCTGGCCGGACCCGTGGCCCTGCACCTCGGCCGACGGCGAGTAGACGCGCATCAGCTCGAACGGGATGCGGAACGCGGCGCCGTCGGCGAAGCCGACCTCGAGCACCCGCGACTGCTGGTGCACGACGATCGACGTCGGGGTGGGCGTGTCCTTCGTCAGGCCGGCCACGTCAGCCTCCGGCGACGGCCGCCCGCACCGCGTCGTCCAGCGCCTCGAGCGACAGCTTCAGCCGCGCCGCGGCGGCCGGGGCCGTCACCTCGCGCTGGCGGGCGCCCCACACGGGATTGGGGAAGTGGCTGTCCCAGTCGAACCGGGCGATCACGTGCCAGTGCAGGTGCGGCACCATGTTGCCGAGCGACGCGAGGTTGATCTTCGTGGGCGACAGGCGCCCGCGCAGCACCGACTCGACCCGGGCCACCACGTCCATGCAGGTGGCGCGGTCGGCCGGGGACAGGTCGGTGAATTCCGCCACGTGGGCGGTCCACACCACGCGGTAGAACGCCGGGAAGTCGGCGTCCGCCACCCGGATCACGCGCCAGGACGGTCCCGACGCCACCGGCACGCCGCCGGGCTGTTCGCAGAGCTCGCAGCCGTCGGCCATCAGACGAGCACCCGTTCGATGCCGCCGTCGTTCGCGCGGCGAACGTACTCGGGCATCCAGTCGGGACCCAGGATCTTGTTGGCCATCTCGACGACGATGTAGTCGGCTTCCAGCAGGCCGTTGTTCAGGTCGTTGCCGTAGCGGCTCAGGCCCTGCAGGCACGACGGGCAGCTGGTGAGGATCTTCACGTCGCCCTGGGCGCCCACGTCGCTGCTGGCGCGCAGCGCGGCTTCGTTCTTCTTCAGCTCTTCTTCCTTGCGGAAGCGGATCTGCGTGGAGATGTCGGGGCGCGTCACGCCGAGCGTGCCGCTTTCGCCGCAACAGCGGTCGCTCTTGAGCACGTTGTCGCCCACGAGCGCCTTGACCGTCTTCATCGGGTCCTGGAGCTTCATCGGCGTGTGGCACGGGTCGTGGTACAGGTACCCGCCCTGCCCGCCGAGCGTGATGCCCTTCTCGAGCAGGTACTCGTGGATGTCGATGATGCGGCAGCCGGGGAAGATCTTGTCGAACTGGTAGCCCTGCAGCTGGTCGTAGCACGTGCCGCAGCTGACCACCACCGTCTTGATGTCGAGGTAGTTCAGCGTGTTGGCCACGCGGTGGAACAGCACGCGGTTGTCCGTGATGATCTTGTCGGCCTTGTCGAACTGGCCGCTGCCGCGCTGCGGGTAGCCGCAGCACAGGTAGCCCGGCGGCAGCACCGTCTGCACGCCCGCGTGCCACAGCATGGCCTGCGTGGCGAGGCCCACCTGCGAGAACAGGCGCTCCGAGCCGCAGCCGGGGAAGTAGAACACCGCCTCGGTCTCGGCCGTGGTGGCCTTCGGGTCGCGGATGATCGGGACGTAGTCCTTGTCCTCGATGTCGAGCAGCGCGCGCGCCGTCTTCTTCGGCAGCCCGCCCGGCAGCTTCTTGTTGATGAAGTGGATCACCTGTTCCTTGATGGGTGCGGTGCCCACCGAGGAACGCGGGGCGGCGGTCTGCTTCTTCGCGAGGCCGCGCAGCAGGTTGTTGGCCACGCGCTGCGCCTTGAAGCCCACGTCGACCATGCCGGCGCGCAGCAGCTTGATGGTCTCGGGGTTCGTGGCGTTGAGCATCATCATGGCCATCTTGTTGCCCGGGCGGAAGCTCTTCTTCCCCATCTTGGTCAACAGGTTGCGCATGTTCATCGACACGTCGCCGAAGTCGATCTTCACCGGACAGGGCGTGAGGCACTTGTGGCACACCGTGCAGTGGTCGGCCACGTCCTCGAACTCGGCCCAGTGCTTGATGCTGACGCCGCGGCGGGTCTGCTCCTCGTAGAGGAACGCCTCGACCAGCAGCGACGTGGCCAGGATCTTGTTGCGCGGGCTGTAGAGCAGGTTCGCGCGCGGCACGTGCGTGGCGCACACGGGCTTGCACTTGCCGCAACGCAGGCAGTCCTTCATCGAGTTGGCGATGTCGCCGATGTCGCTCTGCTGCATGATGAGCGACTCGTGCCCCATCAGGCCGAAGCTCGGCGTGTAGGCGTTGGTCAGGTCGGCCTTGAGCCCCTCGAACGCGGCGCCGCGCAGCAGCTTGCCCTTGTTGAAGCGGCCCTCGGGGTCGATGCGCTGCTTGTAGTCGCTGAAGTCGCGCAGCTCGGCGTCGCTCAGGAACTCGAGCTTCGTGATGCCGATGCCGTGTTCGCCCGAGATCACGCCGTCGAGCGAGCGGGCCAGCACCATGATGCGCGCCACGGCCTCGTGGGCCGTCTGCAGCATCTCGTAGTTGTCGCTGTTGACCGGGATGTTCGTGTGCACGTTGCCGTCGCCGGCGTGCATGTGCAGCGCCACCCAGACACGGCCGCGCAGCACGTCCTTGTGGATGCGCACGCACTCGTCGACGATGGGCGACAGCGCCGAACCCGCGAAGATCTGCTGCAGCGGGCCGCGGATCTGCGTCTTCCACGACGCGCGGAGGGAATGGTCCTGCAGGTCGAAGAAGAAGCTGCGACCGGTGTCGGGCTGCGTCGCGTCGAGCTGCTGCAGCCACTGCGACCACAGCGCGCGCACGTCGCGCAGCAGCGTCAGCGCCTGCTGCACGCGGTCCTCCAGCAGCTCGGCCGAGGCGATCTCGCCGGCGTCGTCGCTCTTGCCGAGCGGCAGGTTGCCGCGCAGGAAGAAGGTCTCGAGCGCGTCCACCAGCGCCAGCTTGTTGCGCAGGCTGAGCTCGATGTTGATGCGTTCGATGCCGTTGGTGTACTCGCCCATCCGCGGCAGCGGGATCACCACGTCCTCGTTGATCTTGAAGGCGTTGGTGTGCTTGCTGATGGCGGCGGTGCGCTTGCGGTCGAGCCAGAACTTCTTGCGGGCGTCGGCGCTGACCGCGACGAAACCCTCGCCGGCGCGGCCGTTGGCCAGGCGCACCACCTCGCTGGTGGCGCGGGCCACGGCGTCGGGGTCGTCGCCGGCGATGTCGCCGATGAGGACCATCTTCGGCAGGCCGCCGCGCTTGCTCTTCGTGGCGTAGCCCACGGCCTTCAGGTAGCGGTCGTCGAGGTGCTCGAGGCCCGCGAGGATGGCGCCGCCGGCCTTGGCCTCGGCGAACATGAAGTCCTTGATCTCGACGATGGACGGCACGGCGTCCTTCGCGTTGCCGAAGAACTCCAGGCACACGGTGCGCGTGTGGGCGGGCATCTTGTGCACCACCCAGCGGCAGCTGGTGATCAGGCCGTCGCAGCCTTCCTTCTGGATGCCCGGCAGGCCGGCGAGGAACTTGTCGGTGACGTCCTTGCCGAGGCCTTCCTTGCGGAAGGTGCGGCCGGGCACCACGAGGCGTTCGGTGCGCTCGACGGTCTTGCCGGAGGCGTCGAAGTACTTCAGCTCGAAGGTGGCCGTCTCGACGTCGTGGATCTTGCCGAGGTTGTGGTCGAGGCGCGTGACCTCGAGCCACTTGGCCTCGGGGGTGACCATGCGCCACGAGGCGAGGTTGTCGAGCGCGGTGCCCCACAGCACGGCCTTCTTGCCGCCGGCGTTCATGGCGACGTTGCCGCCCACGCAGGAGGCTTCGGCCGAGGTGGGGTCCACCGCGAACACGAACCCGGCGCGCTCGGCGGCGTCGGCCACCCGCTGGGTGACCACGCCCGCTTCGGTCCAGATGGTGGCCACGTCGTGGTCCAGGCCCGGCAGGCGGACGTGTTCCACCTCGGTCATGGCCTCGAGCTTCTCGGTGTTGATCACCGCGCTGTTCCACGTCAGCGGCACGGCGCCGCCGGTGTAGCCGGTGCCGCCCCCGCGCGGGATGATGGTGAGGCCCAGCTCGATGCAGTGCTTCACCAGCGCGGCCATCTCGGCCTCGGTGTCGGGGGTCAGCACGACGAACGGGTACTCGACGCGCCAGTCGGTGGCGTCGGTGACGTGGGCCACGCGCGACAGGCCGTCGAACTTGATGTTGTCCTTCGCCGTGTGGCGGCCCAGCACCTTCGTGGCGCGGCGGCGCAGCTCGTCCACCTGGTCGAACTGGGTGGCGAACGCGGTCACGGCCCGGCCGGCGGCTTCCAGCAGCTCGCCCACCGAGGCGTCGCGCCCGGCGTCGGCGGCCGGGTCGCGGCGCTGCTGCACCTCGTTCAGGCGGTGGTGCAGCGCCTCGATCAGCAGGCGGCGGCGTTTCGGGTTGTCGAGCAGGTCGTCCTGCAGGTACGGGTTGCGCTGGACGACCCAGATGTCGCCGATCACCTCGTACAGCATGCGGGCGGAGCGGCCCGTCTGGCGTTCCTCGCGGAGGCGGTCCAGCAGTTCCCAGGCGCGGGCGCCCAGGATGCGGATCACGATCTCGCGGTCGGAGAACGAGGTGTAGTTGTACGGGATCTCGCGCAACCGGGGCGCATGGTGGGCAGCGTCGACCGCGGCGGCGATGTGATTGAGCGGGAGGGGTGCGTTCATGGACTCCAGGTGGCTTTTTGCACCTGTATGGCACTTGAAGGTCGATGTTACCCCAACCAGGGCCCCGCCCCGGGGCGTGGAGTCGCGGCCGGACCACGGTCAAGCCCCGAAACGCACAAAAGGGAAACCAAAGCGAAAAAGAAGGAACGTTGTGGTTATCCCGAATGCCCTTGACCGTTTCGGGAGGGGATAAACCTGCTGTCACATCCGTTTGGCCTACTCGGCGGCTTTCCGCCGTCACCGGCACCCTGGAGTCCCCCCTCATGCACACCAAGAACACCGCCCTTGCCCTCGCCGCCGGCCTGCTCGCGCTGGCCGCCTCCCCCGCCGCCCACGCCCAGATCGAGATCCAGTGGTGGCACTCGATGACCGCCGTGAACGGCGAATGGGTCAACGACCTGGCCCGCGACTTCAACGCGAGCCAGAAGGAATACAAGGTCGTGCCCACCTTCAAGGGCAGCTACGAAGAGTCGATGCCGGGCGCCGTGGCCGCGTTCCGCGCCGGCACCGCGCCGCACATCCTGCAGGTCTACGAGGTGGGCACCGCCACCATGATGGCCAGCAAGGGCGTGGCGATCCCTGTCGGTCAGGTGATGAAGGACGCGGGCCTGGGCTTCGACCAGTCCGTCTACATCCCCGCCGTGGCGAGCTACTACACCGCGCCGAACGGCCAGATGATCAGCCTGCCGTTCAACAGCTCCACCACGGTCTTCTATTACAACAAGGACGCCTTCAAGGCCGCCGGCCTCGACCCGAACAAGGGCCCCACCACGTGGCCCGAGGTGGTCAGCGCCGCCGCGAAGCTGAAGGCCTCCGGCCACAAGTGCCCGTTCACCACCGCCTGGCAGGGCTGGACGCAGCTCGAGAGCTTCTCGGCCTGGCACAACGTCGAGTACGCCAGCAAGCGCAACGGCCTGGCCGGCATGGACGCCCGCCTGATGATCGACTCGCCGCTGCACCTGCGCCACATCGAGAACCTGGCCAACATGTCCAAGCAGGGCCTGTTCGTCTACAAGGGCCGCGGCAACGTGCCCGAGGCCTCGTTCGTGTCGGGCGAGTGCGCGATGACCACCACGTCGTCGGGCTTCCTCGGCAACGTGCGCAAGAACGCCAAGTTCGCCTACGGCGTCTCGGCGCTGCCGTACTACCCGGACGTCCCGGGCGCCCCGCAGAACACCGTGATCGGCGGCGCGAGCCTGTGGGTCATCTCGGGCAAGAAGCCGGCCGAATACAAGGGCGTCGCCACGTTCTTCAAGTACATCTCGTCGCCTGAAGTGCAGGCCAAGAGCCACCAGCGCACGGGTTACCTGCCCGTCACCACCGCCGCGTACGAACTCACCGAGAAGTCGGGCTTCTACAAGGAGAACCCGGGCTCCGACGTGGCCGTGACGCAGATGGTGCGCAAGGTGACCGACAAGAGCCGCGGCATCCGCCTGGGCAACTACCCGCAGATCCGCACCATCGAGGACGAGGAACTCGAACAGGTCTGGGGCGGCAAGAAGACGGCCAAGGAAGCGCTGGTCGCCATCGTCAAGCGCGGCAACGAGCTGCTCGAGAAGTTCGAGCGCGCGAACAAGGGCCGCTGATCCCCCAGCATGGAAAAACGCGTCGTCTTCCGTTCGGCCTGGCTCCCGTGGGCGCTGCTGGCGCCCCAGATCGTGATCATCACGGTCTTCTTCTTCTGGCCGGCGGCCCAGGCCCTGCTGCAGTCCCTGCAGCAGGCCGACGCGTTCGGCACCTCCGTCGAATGGGTGGGCCTCGACAATTTCCGCGCGCTCTTCAATGACGAGAGCTACCTCGCGTCGTTCAAGACCACGGCGATCTTCTCGGTGCTGGTGGCGGGGCTCGGCATCGCGCTGTCGCTGATGCTCGCGGTCTTCGCCGACCGCATCGTCAAGGGCACCACCCTGTACCGCACGCTGCTGATCTGGCCGTACGCGGTCGCCCCGGCCGTGGCCGGGGTGCTGTGGCTGTTCCTGTTCGCGCCCAGCATCGGCATCGTGTCGTACGGTCTCCAGGCGATCGGTTTCGCCTGGAACCACCTGCTCGACAGCGACCACGCGATGGCCCTCATCGTCGTGGCCGCCGTGTGGAAGCAGATCTCGTACAACTTCCTGTTCTTCGTGGCGGGGCTGCAGAGCATCCCGAAGTCGCTGATCGAGGCCGCGGCCATCGACGGCGCACGCCCGTGGCGTCGCTTCTGGACGATCCAGTTCCCCCTGCTGTCGCCCACCACGTTCTTCCTGCTCGTGATCAACGTCGTGTACGCCTTCTTCGAGACCTTCGCCATCGTGGACGCCTCCACGCAGGGCGGCCCGGGGCGCGACACGGCCATCCTCGTCTACAAGGTGTACTACGACGGGTTCAAGGCGATGGACCTGGGCGGGTCGGCGGCGCAGTCGGTCGTGCTGATGTTCATCGTGGTGGCGTTGACGGTGATCCAGTTCCGTTTTGTCGAGAAGAAAGTGAACTACTGATGCGAGCCACCCCCATGGTCACCCCGGCGAACGCCGGGGCCCACCGGACCCGAAGCGCGTCGATCGTGCAGTGGGTCCCGACTTTCGTCGGGATGACGGCATCGTGGTAGAGCGTCGTCCCACCCTGGGCATCCTCGCCCACGTCGTGCTGATCCTCGGCGTGATCATCGTCGCCTTCCCGCTGTACGTGACCTTCGTCGCGTCCACGCAGACCGCGCAGGACATCGTCAACGCCCCCATGTCGCTGCTCCCCGGCAGCCACCTGGTCGAGAACTACACCGCCGCGATCCAGGGCCGCAGCAGCGGCGCCGGGTCCACCGCGCCGGTGGGCCGCATGATGTTCGTGAGCCTCGTGTCGGCCCTCGTCATCGCCCTCGGCAAGATCGCGATCTCGCTGCTGTCGGCCTTCGCCATCGTCTATTTCCGCTTCCGCTTCCGCATGGTGGCCTTCTGGGCCATCTTCATGACGCTGATGTTGCCGGTGGAGGTGCGCATCTCGCCCACCTACAAGGTGGTGGCCGACCTCGGCATGCTCAACACGTTCGCCGGCCTGACCGTGCCGCTGATCGCGTCGGCCACGGCCACGTTCCTGTTCCGCCAGTTCTTCCTGACGGTGCCCGACGAACTGCTCGAGGCCGCGCGCATCGACGGCGCCGGCCCGATGCGCTTCTTCAAGGACATGCTGATCCCGCTGTCGCGCACCAGCATGGCCGCGCTCTTCGTGATCCAGTTCATCTACGGCTGGAACCAGTACCTGTGGCCGCTGCTCGTGACCACCGACGAATCGATGTACCCGGTGGTGATCGGCATCAAGCGCATGATCGCCGGCGGCGAGGCGGCCAACGAGTGGAACCTCGTGATGGCCACCGCGGTGCTGGCGATGATCCCGCCCGCGCTCGTCGTCATGCTGATGCAGAAGTGGTTCGTCAAGGGCCTCGTGGACACCGAAAAATAAGACTCCGGAAGAACAAGACACCATGGGTTCCATTTCCATCCGCAACGTCACCAAGCAGTACGGCCTGCCGGGCAAGGGCACGCCCGTGCTCCACGGCATCGACGCCGAGATCGCCGACGGCGAGTTCATCGTGATCGTCGGCCCGTCGGGCTGCGGCAAGAGCACGCTGCTGCGCATGGTGGCCGGCCTCGAGGAGATCTCGGGCGGCCAGATCGCCATCGGCGACCGCGTGGTCAACGACGTCGAACCGTCCGAACGCGACATCGCGATGGTGTTCCAGAACTACGCGCTGTACCCGCACATGAGCGTGTTCGACAACATGGCCTACGGCCTGAAGATCGCCGGCGTTTCCAAGGACGAGATCCGGCAGCGCGTCGACAAGGCCGCGGGCATCCTGCAACTGGGCGCGCTGCTGCAGCGCCGCCCGCGCGAGCTCTCCGGTGGCCAGCGCCAGCGGGTCGCGATGGGCCGTGCCATCGTGCGCCAGCCGCAGGTGTTCCTGTTCGACGAACCGCTGTCGAACCTCGACGCGAAACTGCGCGCGCAGACCCGCATCGAGATCCGCAAGCTGCACGCCGAACTCGGCGTCACCTCGCTGTTCGTCACGCACGACCAGGTGGAGGCCATGACGCTCGCGCAGCGCATGATCGTGATGAACGCCGGACGCGTGGAGCAGATCGGTTCGCCCGAGGCGGTGTACGCGCGGCCGGCCACCACGTTCGTCGCCGGCTTCATCGGCTCCCCGCCCATGAACCTGCTGCGCGGCCGCGCCGAGGGCGCCACGTTCCACATCGGCGGCCAGGTGCTGCCGCTCACGCACCGCGCCCCGCGCGACGGCGACATCATCCTCGGCCTGCGGCCCGAACACGCGGCCATCGGCGAGTCGGTCGGCTGGCCGCTGCAGGTGGAGCTGCTCGAGATGCTGGGCGCCGAACGCCTCGTGCACGGCAAGCTGGGCGGGGCCGATTTCACGCTGCGCCTGGACGGCACGCTGACGCCGCCCGCGGAAGGTCACACGGTGCCGCTACAGTGGTCGCGAGACCACCTGCACTGGTTCGACGCCACGACCGGTGCCCGCATCGAAAGTTAGCAATGTCCCTTCCGACCTGGCCCTACCCGCTCTGGATCGCCCACCGCGGCGCCGGCCACCTCGCCCCCGAGAACACGCTCGCGGCCTTCCGCGTGGGTGCGTCCCACGGCTACCGCGCCTTCGAGTGCGACGTGAAGCTGAGCGCCGACGGCGTGCCGTTCCTGATCCACGACGCCACGCTCCAGCGCACCACGCCGGGCCACGGCCCGGCCGCCGAACTCACGTGGGCCGAACTCTCGCGCACCGACGCGGGCGGCTGGCACGGCCGCACGTGGGCGGGTGAACCCATCCCGTCGTTCGAAGCCATCGCGCGCTACTGCCTGCGCAACGGCTTCGCGCTGAACATCGAGCTGAAGCCGCCCACCCCCGAGGTGGAACACGAGACCGGCCGCGCGGTGGCCGAAATGGCCGCGCGCCTGTGGCCGGCCGACGCCGTGCCCCCGCTGTTCAGTTCGTTCAAGCCCGAGGCGCTGGCCGGCGCCCGCGCCGGCGCGCCGGACCTGCCGCGCGCGCTGCTGCTCGACCAGCTGCGCGACGGCTGGCTCGAGGAGGCCCTGGGCCTCGGCTGCGTGGCGGTGGTGTGCCACTACCCGCTGCTGGACGCCGCCGTGATCGGGCGCATCCACGAGGCCGGGCTGCGCGCGCTGTCGTTCACCATCAACGATCCGGCGGAAGTGCGCCGGCTGGTGGGTGCGGGGGTGGACGGGCTGATCACCGATGCGGTCGAGAAGTTCTCGCCGGGCAGCGGCATCCACGACTGACCCACCCTGTCACCCCGGCGAACGCCGGGGCCCACCCCTGCCGAAGCGCGCTTCGACTCCAGTGGATCCCGGCGTTCGCCGGGATGACTGCCGTTCTCAACCGTCGATGCGCAGCTGCAGCCCGGTGCCCGTGTAGGTCGGCGTGACCTTGAAGCCGTCCACCGTGACGGTGGTGAACTTGCCCAGCACGCGCGTGCTGCTGATCAGCTGGAGCGTGTCGCCCACCGCCGGCGTCTGGCCGGCCTTGAAGCGCACGTTCAGCGTGCCGCCGGCGATCGTCGTGGTGCCGGCCACCGCGAGGCGCCCTGCCCCGCCGCCGCCCACCACCAGCTCGAGCGTGCTGCCGGGCAGCTGCGTGTAGCCGCCCGTGACAGCCACGGCCGACTCGACCACCAGGCGGCCACCGGCCACGTGCACGTCACCCTTGCCCAGGGCCGAGGCGGACGCGGCCTGCAGCGTGCCGGCGCCCAGCGCGACGCCGCCGGTGAAGGTGTTCGCACCGGCCAGGCGCAGCGCGCCGGTGCCGAGCTTCTGCAGGCGACCGGCGCCGGCGATGTCGTTCCACCACACGTCCTGCGCGTTGAAGCCGCCCAGCGATGCGTCCATCGTCACCGCCACGTCGCCGTCGAAGCGGCCGTAGCCATCGGCCGCGTCGAACAGGTTCAGGCGGCCCCAGCCCTCGGCGTCGTCCATGAGCGGGAAGCCCGACGGCAGCGCCGTGGTCTTCAGCACCACGCGGCGCTGGTCGGCGGAGAGGTACGGCAGGCGCGTCTCGAGCAGCACTTCGGCGCCCTTCGGCACCACGGCGGGCTTGTTCGTCGCGGCGACGGCGGCGAAGCCGAACGTCATCAGGCGGCGGTGCGTGGCCTTGTTCGTCGCGTGGTCGGCGTACGGGTCCTGCGCCGTCGTCTGCGAGTGCGCGAACGCCATCAGCGCGGCGTCGTCGGGGGCGCCGGTGGCGGCCTTCAGCGTGTCGCGCGCCTGGGCGCGGGCGGCCGCGCGGGCGTCCTTGTTCGCGCCGGTCGACAGGCTGGCGGCGGCCACGGCGAGGCCCTGGATGCGGCCGCCGATCACGTCGAGCGGCGAGTGCATGCCGGCGAGGATGCGGTTCTCGCCCAGCACGAGCGAACGGGTCACCATCTCCTGGTAGCGCTCGGGCACCACGTAGGCCATGGCCAGGCCCTTGCGCACGGCTTCGGCGGTGTGGCCGCTGACGAAGCCGCCGTCGGTGCCGGGCGTGGTGCTCTTGGCCGGCTCGAGCGCCGGCACGACCTTCACATTCGCGCTCCAGCGCCACGGGCGGGCGTACTTGTAGAAGCGCTTGGCGGGTTCGGTCGAACCGTTCTCGCCGATGTTGCCGATCAGGTCGACCACCTTGCCGAACTGCGCGTTGGCCGCGCCGCCCACGCCGTTCTCGTTGCCGCCGTCGTCGTACTTGACGGTCGTCGCGTCGGCCGCGATGCCGGTGATGGTCGTGGTCTGCTGGCTGGCCGAGCGCCAGGCCGGCGTCAGCGGGCCCATGCCGTCGGCGATGCTGTAGGTCTTGCCGCGGCGGTCGTCGAGGTAGGCCGCGAGCGTCTGGGCTTCGGTGCGGTTCGTCGTGGCCTGCACGACGTAGGCGATGTTGGCGTCGTGCACGGCGGCGTTCACCACCTTGCCGTCGGTGGCGTCACCCGGGATGCCGGTCCAGGTCGAGGCGGCCACGGCGGGGAAACCATCGCGCGCGGGGGCGGCGGAGCCGGCATCGACGAGCAACGTCGACGGTTGCCACACGTCGAGGAATCCGGCCACGAGTCGCACCCCGGCATTGGTCTCCTTCGTCACGTAGCGGGCGTCACCACGCTGGTTCGTCGCGCTGTTGTCGACGTACGGCGGGGTCGTGGCCTCGGCCGAGACGGGCGCGGTGTCGACCGTGCCGAGGCCCTTCGGGGCCTGCGGAATGGTGACGACGTCGTTCGAGGGGGCGACGGTGTCGTCGTCGCCGCCGCAGGCGGTCAGCGACAGCGCGGCGGCCAGCGCCAGGGACAGGGGGTGGCGGACGAGGGGAAGGGACTTCATGGGCCGGTGCGGAGTGGAAACGTTCGCACCCGGGATGGGTGCGAAAGCGGCGCACTCTAGACACCGGGAATGTCAGATTCGTGACCGATCAAGATCCGGGGTTTCGTCGGCCACCGCGACCGGCGCGTTGGCCGTCGGGGTCGGTCGCCACGGGTCCAGGTGGGTCATCACGTCGAGCACCCGGTGGTGACCCATCACCCGCTCGCGCGCGGCCACGGCGATCGCGTGACCCGCCTCGACGGTGAGGTCGGCGTCCACGTCGAGGTGCGCGTCCACCACGATCATGTCGCCCATCTTGCGCGAGCGCACCGCGTGCACGCCGACGACACCGGGCGTGCCGGCCAGCGTGGCCTCGATGGCCGCCACCTCGTCGCGGTCGGCCGCGCTGTCCATCAGGTCGCCCAGGGCCGCCCACGTGAACGTGGCGCCCATGCGCCCCACGAGGAAACCGACGATGGCCGCCGCGATGGGGTCGAACAGCGGGTAACCCAGCAGGTTGCCGACGATGCCGAGGCTCACCACGAGCGACGATGCGGCATCCGACCGCGCGTGCCACGCGTTGGCGATCAGCATGCTCGACCGCACGCGCTTGCCCACCGCGAGCATGTAGCGGAAGAGCGCCTCCTTCGTGACCATGGTGCCGGCCGCCACCCACAGCGCGACCACGTGCACCGTGGGCACCGGCGCGCCGCTGGCGAGGTTGCCCACGGCCGACCACAGCATGCCCGCGGCCACCGAGAGCAGCAGCAGGCCCAGCACGAGCGACGCCGCGGTCTCGAAACGCTGGTGGCCGTACGGATGGTCCTCGTCCGGGTCCTTGCGGCCGTGGCGGTTGGCCACCAGCACCACGAAGTCGGCGAACAGGTCGGACATCGAGTGCAGGCCGTCGGCGACCAGCGCCTTCGAATGCGTCTGCCAGCCCACGACGATCTGCACCGTGGACAGCACGACGTTGACCACCACGCTGGTCCAGGTGCTGCGCGACGCGGCGGCGGCCCGCTCGGCGGGCCCGATGGGCGTCTCGGGGACGGACGCCATCGTGTCAGGCCGACGGCGGCGCGTCGTAGCCTTCGACGATGACCACGTCGGCGGTGGAATGCGGCAGGCGCAGGTCGCGCGCGCGCTGGTAGGCGGGGGAGTTCCAGCAGTCGAGCGCCTGCTGGTACGAGGCGAACTCGATCACCACGTTGCGGGCGCGGCTGCCCCCCTCGACGTTCTCGAAGGCGCCGCCGCGCACCAGGAAGCGCGCGCCGAACTGGCGGAACGGCTCGGCGTTGGCCGCCACGTAGGCCTTGTAGCCCTCGGGGTCGGCGACGTCGACCCGCGCGATCCAGTATCCCTTGGCCATCGTCGGCTCCTGTGTTGTTCCCGTGAGACCGGGAACTCTACGCGAAGCCGGATGGCGGGACGACGTCGATGGGGATCAGGCGACGACGCGCGTTTCGTCCGACTGCCCCGGCTGCGCCAGGAAGACGATCAGCACGATCCACCCGATGACCGGCACGAACGCGACCAGCTGCCACCAGCCGCTGCGGTTCGTGTCGTGCAGCCGGCGCGTGGCGGCGGCGACGGACGGCACGAGGGTGCCGAGCGTGAAGAGCGCGCCCAGCCAGAAGCTGAGCGACTGCAGCACGATGCTCGCGACGACCAGGAAGAGCGCGAACCACCAGTACTCGGGGCGCGATGCGCGGCCGCTGAAGTCCGCGTATTTCTGGAAGCACGTCTGGATCGACTCTTGGAAATTCATGGGGTGGTCCTCCGATGCCCGCTCACGGTGGTGGAGCGGTGCAGGCGCGATGCTAGTCCACCCGGCCTGGATCCGGTTTCACGCTTTTGGGGGAGACGGCGGGCCATGGCGCCTCACCAAAAGCCCCACCGTGACCGACCACAGGACCGCCCACGACACGCCCCACAGCGCCCACCCCAGGACACTGGGCCCGGCCCAGCCACCCGACGGCGCCGCCCCGAACACCGGCACGCCCAGCGCCGACAGCGGCCACAGCGGCAGGTACACGGTGGCGGCGAGCGCCGGTCCGAAGGCGGCGGGCAGCAACCCCGCGAAAACCACCGCGAGGGCGTGCAGCAGCACCAGCGCGAGAACGACGAAGGCGGGCCGGAGGGTCATGGCGACGGGAACGCTCAGTCCTGCACCAGGAGGCGTTCGTTCCCCGCGCAGGAAAGGTTGCCCGACGACACCGTGAACCGGCGGTTCCCCGCGGGAACCCGGCTGCCCGGATCGCCGCGGGGCACGAGCCTGACCCCGCACCGCGGCAGCTGCACCGAGCGAACCACCTCGCCACCGTTCAGGAAAACCGCGAGCACGGGCGATCCGTCGTCCGGCCGCGGATACGGCAGCCGAAAGCAGCCCCACCACGACAGGGCGAGCACCTTGCAGGCGCGTTTCTTCGGAAAGTACTGCCCGAACACGGCCAGCTCGTCCCACGCGAACGGCGTCGCCGTGGACAGGTCGACCGAGCGGCCCACGGGCTGCGCCGCGAGGTGTTCGAGGCGCTCCGCGAGCGCCGCGTCGGCGCCACACGCGGACAGACCCGCGACGGCCAGTATCGCCGCGCCGGCCGATGCGATGCCTCTCCACGCGCAGGTCCGCCACTGACGTCCGACCATGCCACCCTCCCCCGTTGCTGTAGCGTCGTGAGACCCGACTCTAAGCCACGTCATCCGGCATGGCTGGCGAAATAGGTGACCCGCCACCCCGCCCCGGGCACGTGCCGCAGTCGCACGCCCAGCAGGCACGTGCCCTCGAACTCGACCTGCACCTGTTCCATCTCGACGTCCCGCCCGGTCAGCCGCCGGCGCAAGCGATTGCCGTTCGTCTGCGGCGGCGCGGTCCAGGCGAAACGACCGCCTCGGCAGGACTGGCGCCCGGCCACCTCGCGGAGCGCGGCGGGCGTGGTGCCCACCGCACCGCCGCGGACCGTCAGCGCGAAGGCGCCGTCGAAATCGTCCTGCCGCAGCTTCTCGAGGAACGCCTCCGCCACCGCCACGGCGTCGCGCTGCCCGTGTTCCGCCTTCGCCCACGCGAGGAACACGAGCGCGGCGACGACCCCCACGGCGGACCAGACGATGGCCCGCCGGGGGAAGCGCGTGGCAGTGCGGGTCTCGGGCAACGGGTCCATGGTCGGAAGCGGGTCGGGGTGGCGTAGGAAGCGGACTACCTTGCCCGTGATCGGCGTCCGATGGCACCGGCTGACCGCGGGCGCAACATCGGTCTTTTGATTCTGACGGAGATCCACCATGCCGACAGCCACCAAGACCCTCGTCGACCTCGAAACGAAGTTCTGGCAATCGATGGTCGACCAGGACACCCCCGCCGCCCTCGCGATGCTCAACGAACCGGCGCTGATGGTCAGCAGCCACGGCGCGATGAAGTTCGACCACGCCGGCTACCGCGAGATGGCCGAACAGGGGTCGATGGTCATCACCTCGTTCGAGCTCAGCGACATGGAGGTCGTGTTCCCGAACGACAGCACCGCCATCCTCACGTACCACGTGAAGCAGGAGGTGGCGTCGCGCGGTGACGGCGACGTCGAGGGCACGACGCAGGAGATGAACGACACGTCGACCTGGGTGCACACCGGCGACGGCTGGCGGTGCGTGATGCACACCGAGACGCCGGCCGAGGCCATGCACTAGCGGAGTGCCTCCTCGGCGGCCGCCCGCGCGTGCAGCGCCGTGGTGTCGAACAACGGCACCGCGGCGTCGTCCGCGCCCACCAGCAGCGAGATCTCGGTGCACCCGAGCACGATGGCCTGCGCGCCGCGTGCCACGAGGTCCGCCATGATCCGTCGGTAGGCGGCGCGCGAGGACGGCGCGGTCACGCCGAGGCACAGCTCCTCGTAGATCACCCGGTGCACCACCTCGCGGTCCGCGTCGTCCGGCACCAGCACCCGCAGGCCGTGGCGCTCGACGAGGCGATCCCGGTAGAAGGCCTGCTCCATCGTGAAGCGCGTGCCCAGCAGACCCACCGTGGACAGGCCCGCTTGCCGGATCGCCACCGCCGTGGGGTCGGCGATGTGCAGCAGCGGGATGCCGACGGCCGCCTCGATGTCCGCAGCCACCTTGTGCATCGTGTTCGTGCACAGCACGAGGAAATCGGCGCCCGCGGCTTCCAGCGCGCGGGCCGCGTCGGCCAGCAGCCGGCCCGCGGCGGCCCAGTCGCCCGAACGCTGCAGCGCCTCGATCTCGTGGAAGTCCACGCTGTAGAGCACGACGCGGGCCGAATGCAGCCCGCCCAGGCGCGCCTTCACGGCCTCGTTGACCTGCCGGTAGTACGGCACGGTGGACTCCCAGCTCATGCCGCCGATCAGGCCGATGGTCTTCATGCGGGGGGAGGACATCGTCAGCAGTTCCGCGCGGTGAACGACAGCGTCATCTTCGCCTGCAGCTTCGCCTCGAGCTCCTTGTGGAACTGCGACACCCGCGCCGGCGGCGTCGAATGGCAGGTGTGGACGTGCACCTCGTGGGGACGCCGCCGCGCCACCTCCGCGACCACCGGCGTCGCGACCTTCGAGACCAGGTCGCCCACCCGGTAGTGGTCCGGCAGGATCGTGACGTCCACCGTGCGATGCGACGAGCAGCCGGCGGCCAGCGCCAGGGCGACCGCCGGCAGCGCCGTCTTCATTCGCCCTCGCGCCCGGCCATCCCGGAGAGGTCCGCCGTCCATTTCAGCGCGGACCGGCACCACTTCTGCTGCGTGGGCACCAGGGCCTCGCGTTCCTCGATGCAGCCCACGCGCAGGCCGTACACCTTCGGGCGGTCGGCATCGTGCGCGTAGAGCGGCGAACCGCAGGTGGGACAGAACGCCAGCGCCCGGCGCGAACCGCTGTCGGCCACCTTCAGGTAGACGGAGGGCTCGCCGGCGACGAGGCGGAACGACCCCTCGCGCGCCGGCACCGACACGCGGTACGCCGTGCCCGTGAGCCTCTGGCAGTCGGTGCAGTGGCAGATGGTGGTGCGCGCCGGGTCGACCTCGGCCTCGTAGCGGATGCTGCCGCAGTGGCAGCTGCCGTGGACGTTCATGGTGTGTCTCGTGGGGTTGCGATGGGTGATGTTCCGGCGCCGGCCTCAGGCTTCGCCCTGGCCCTGGAACACCGGCCGGAAGAAGCTGCGCTCGTAGCTCAAGATGCAGCGGGTTTCCTTCGCGTAGGCGAAGGCGGCGAGGCAGTCCGCGTCCTGGAAGGACCGGTGGCGGTAGTCCTCGTAGGCCGCGAGCGACGGGAACGAGAACAGCGCCAGCGCGATGTTGTTCGCGCCCTCCGACGGCAGGAAGTAGCCGTGGTGCGTGCCGCCAAACTTCGCGACGAGCGGGATCCACAGCTTGCCGTAGTGCTCGAACTCGCGGGCCTTGTCGGGGTCGATGACGTAGCGCAGGTAGCAGGTGATCATGGTGTTCGTCCGGGGTGTCAGGTGGAAGGTTGCCCCGCGGTCGCCACGGGCCATCCGACCCGGGCCGCGCGGACGAGGCTCGCCTTCACCACCTGGCGGTGGAACGGCGCGATGACGCGCAGGTAGGTGCGCCCCAGCAGGTTGTGGCAGTGCACGACGGTGGAGACGGTCAGGCGGCGGCCCTCGCGCGGCGTCGCCCCGTCGGCGCACAGCACCGACAGGCGGAAGTCGAGGTGCTTGTCGTCCTCGCCCAGCACCACCTCCGTGCCGGTCGTGCTGTAGACCTTGAAGATGCCGATGCGCGCGGGCTGGCCCTCGCCGGCAAGGGTCGACAGGTGTTTCGCGGTCTTGAGGCCGAAGCCCGCGACGAGCACGTCGCGCAACGCCGTCAGTGCGCCGATCCACGCCGGCTGCTGGTCGACGAGGAAGCGGGCCAGCACGGCGGGGTCGTCGGAAGCGCCCGACGGCAGCGGAATCGCGAACGCATCCGCGAGGTTCACGGACGGGTAGACGCCGGTGATGGCGGACTGGGGTGGCAGCACGACTTCGGTCGCGCGGAGGAAGTCGGGGGAGGCCTCGACGGACTGGGCTGGCATGTCTTCCTTTCGAGGTGGAAACCGTTTCGATGCGCTCAGGACAGATGATGCACGACCAGCGCCGCGACCGGGAACACGAGCGCCGCCACGACCGAACACAGCACGGCGACCTCCTGCGGCAGCCCGCGGGGCGACGCCGCCATGTAGCGGCACCATCCCCACGACGCCGCGGCCAGGATGACCGCGCCCACGATGCCGGAGGCCATCGAGGTGGAACTGGCGGCTCCCCACACGGTGCCGCACACCAGCGCGGTGAGCACGGCCACGGACGTGGTGGTGGGCGGCGACGGCGCGGCATCCGACGGGGAGGCGGCCTCTTCCCACAGCGCCCCGGGCAGCAGCCCCAGCGCGCCGAGCACGACCGCCTGCAGGCCGGTGAGCCCGGGCACGTTCCCGAAGAGGAGGAAAGCGCCCACGCCGGTGAAGGCGAGGCACAGCACGACACGCCAGTGGAAGAGCAGCGCGACCAGGGTCAGCAGGCCTTCGATGTCCATGGGGCGGTGGCGTCAGGTCATCCGGATGATCACGCCGAGCCCGTGGTCGTTCGCCTGCCGCGTGAATTCGCGCAGCGCGAGGAAGTTGTCGACGAGGTACGCCGCCACCTCGGCGTCGTCGTGTTGCCACAGTCCCTTGGGGTACAGGCCCGCGGGGTCGATCGCACGGTACGCGTCGATCAACGCCCCCTCGGACACCGGCGCGAGGGTGGCGTGGACGTGGCTCAGGGTCTCGCTCCGGTGGTAGAGGGCCGGACCGTAGCCCACGTCGATCGCCCCCACCTGGCCGGTGCCCTCGAAGAAGCCGGGGGCGTCGGGCGCCAGCCGCGTGAGGCACGCGCGCAGGCCGTCCCAGGACTTGTCGAGGTCCACCTCGGCCAGCTCGGGGGGCGAGAAGCGCAGCTGCCGGGCCACCGGTTCCGGCCGGGCCTTGCCGAACAGGCGGGCGAGCAGCGACACCTTCGACTGCGACGCCAGTTCCTGGCGGTAGGCGCCGTCGTCCTCGTGTTCCACCACCTGCCACACGAGCGGCGGATCGGCGAGGCACGCCGCGATGTTGTCATCGCTCACGGCATACGCGACACAGCAGACACCCACTCGACCTCCCCAGGCAACGCGTGTTGGACGAGGCCTACTTTACGCGATCGAGCCCCGTCGACTCACTTCGCGCGTTTCGCCGCCTCGATCATCTTCCACCCGTTGCCCGACGGGTCGCGGAAGCCCGCGTCGACCGCGCCGTAGCGGTCCACGGGTTCCTGCGTGAACTCGACACCCCGCGCGCTCAGGCGGTCGTACTCCGCGCGGCAATCCGCCACGGCGTACACCAGCGGCGGCATCGCGCCCTTCGCCACCATCTCGCGCAGCGTCTGCGCCGTGGCGGCGTCGTGCACCGGCGGGCCCGGCACGTACAGGCCGAGCTGGAACGACGGCTGGTCCGGGTGCTGCACCGTCAGCCAGCGGTACGGCCCGTTGCGCACGTCCGTGTGCACGACGAAGCCCAGCTTGTCGACGTAGAAGGCGAGCGCCTCGTCCTGGTCCCGAACGTACACGCCGGCGACATTGACACCGTGGGTCATGGCATCTCCTCAAGTGGATGGAGCGTCCACTTTGCCAGCGGCCTCGTCGCGGCGCTTCTCCGAAACTGCGGTGTTGAGGTCGGGCCTCGCCGCCGCGCGCGCGAGGCACTCCGGCACGTGCTCGCGCACCGGCGGCGCCGACCGTTCGCTCACGCGCAGTTCCCCCGGGCTGCCGCCGGTGATGTCGCGGAAGATGCGCCCGAAGGTGCCGATGCTGCTCCAGCCGGTCTGCAGGGCCACCTCGGTCACCGGCAGGTCGGTGTCGCGCAGCAGCGCGGCGGCCCGCTCGATGCGCCGCGTCAGCAGGTAGCGGTGTGGCGGCAGGCCGAAGGCCTTCTTGAACTCGCGCGCGAAGTGGGCCTCGGAGACCGCGCTCACCTGCGCCAGCCGCGCGACGGGCCACGCCTCGTGCGGCGCACCGTCCATGCGGTCCTTCGCGCGCAGCAGGCGGCGGAGCAGCTCGGGCGCCTGCCCCATCACGGCGCCTGCCACAACGCGACCGTGCCCACGAGGTGCACGAGTCCGATCACGCCGCAGAGGCCCGACGAGACGAACCAGAACGTGTCCGAGTTGTCGGGGAACCTCGCCTTGAGCAGCGGGAACGCCACCGCCCGGCCGAGGTACGCGGCGCAGACCAGGCCCAGCGCCACCTTCGTGAGCGGCAGCGGCCCGATGACACCGGCCCCCGAGAGCGCATAGGCCGACCACACCGACAGCACCAGCGCCACCGCGAGCGTGACGAGCGCGGGCCGCAGCCGGCCCGCTTCCGCGGCCCGGGCCATGCGTTCGCCCGCGCCCATGACGTGGTAGGCCGGCGCGCCGATGGCGATGCAGGCCAGGTGCGCGAGCGCGGCCAGGGCGCTGAGCACGGCGCCGGCCACCAGGGCCTGGGATCCGAAGGCGGTCACGGCCCGGTGCGGACTCAGTGCCGCGTGACCACGAGGGGCTCGCCCTTCGTGATGATCATCGTGTGCTCGTACTGCGCCGACAGGTTGCCGGGCACGCCCACCAGCGTCCACCCGTCGGCCGCCTCGGTCACCACGCGGCTCTTCGTCGACAGGAAGGGTTCGATGGTGATCACCATGCCTTCCTTCAGAACGCGGCGGTCCGACGGATCGAAGTAGCCGGCGATGTGTTCGGGCTCCTCGTGCAGCGCGCGGCCCACGCCGTGGCTGCCGAGGTTCTCGATGACCTTGAAGCCGTAGGTCTTCGCGGTGCGTTCGATGGCCGCGCCGATGCCGCTGATGGGCTGCCCGGCGCGGGCCTGCTTCATGGCCTGCTCGAGCGCCGTGCGCGTGGCGTGGCACAGGCGCGTCTTCCGCGGGTTGCCGGGCGGCATGACGCGCGTGCCGCCGGTGTCGGCGAAGTAGCCGCCCAGTTCGGCCGACACGTCGATGTTCAGCACGTCGCCGCCCCGGATCACGCGGTCGCCCGGGATGCCGTGCGCGGCTTCCTCGTTGACGCTGATGCACGTGTGGCCGGGGAAGTCGTACGTGAGCTTCGGCGCCGACCGCGCGCCGTGTTGCGCCAGCAGCCGCGCACCCAGGGCGTCGAGCTCGCGCGTGGTCATGCCGGGTTCGGCGGTGTCGAGCATCTCGTGCAGCACGAGCGACACGATCCGACCGATGCGCTGGAGGGCGACGACGTCGTCTTCGGTTTCGATGGTCATGGGGGGCTCCTGTGGAAACGGGAGACTAACCCACAACGGGCGTCAGGCCGCCACGCGCGCATACACCCGCGTGTTCCGGAACCGGCCCTCGAGGTCGAGCCGCTCGTTGCGCAAGGTGCCTTCGAGCGTGAAGCCGGCGCGTTCGGCGAGGCGCCAGCTCCCGATGTTCCGTTCGTCGGTCGTGAGGAACACCCGCGACGCCCCGAGCACGTCGAGCGCATGGTCCGCCAGGCAACGCACGCCTTCGGTGACCAGCCCCTGCCCTCCGTGGCCGCTGCGGCCCCAGTAGCCCATCTCGAAGCGGCGAAGCGTCCAGTCCGCATCGTGCAGCCCGCTGCCGCCCACCAGCACGCCGTTGCTCTTCAGGAAAAACAGCGCCATCAGGTCCTCGTCCAGCAGGAAACGCGCGTACGCCCGCCGGCAGGACGTCTCCGACGCCTCCAGCGACGGCGGCGGGGTGACCCACGAAAGCCACGGCGCGAGCTTGCCGATCGAGTCGACCACGGCCTCGTTGAACGCGGCGCCGTCGCCGGGCCGCGCGACCCGGACGACCAGCCGGGCGGTCTCGAGTTGTTCGGGCAGCTTGTTCAGCAACGGTCGACTCCTTTCTTGCGGCGTGTGGTCGTTTGTCCCTCGAGGGACGCACCGACGAACGAATCAGCCGAGCCCCTGGTCATGCAGCCACCGGAGCAGCATCGGCAACAGCACCGACTTGCAAAGCCCCAGGTAGACGAAAAGCAGCGCCACCCCGACCCCGCCGGGCAGCCTGCGCGACCACAGTGCCACGGCCATCGGTGGCAGCACCAGCACGCACGCGGCGATGAAGGCATGGGCGAAGGTGGCATCCACCCACCAGATGCAGGCCGCCACGGCAGCGCACGCAACGACGAGGACCAGCGGCAGCCGGTCCCTGCGCTGCAGCGGAATCCCGAGGTTTCCGGGTTCGAGTTCCATCCGGATCGTCGTCCTTCGCTGCGATGGGAGGTTTCAGGCGTCCGAGGGAAACGCCAGGCGTCGCGCGGGCGCGACGGCATGTCACCCGACGCCGTTCTTCGAACGCCCGAAGCAACACCCCTCCGCGCCCCTGCGACCTCCCCAGGCCTTCGGTTCTTGATGGCCCCTACTCTACGCGATGCGGGTCATGCGCCCGGTAGCAGAGCCACCGCCCTTCGCCGGACGCCTGAAGTCCCGCCCGTGCGGCGGCATCGTCGAAGTGCGGCAGGCGCGCCTTGAACAGCGCGAGCAACTGCTTCCGGTGCGGCGCCTCGTCCATGACCTCGAAGGCGGGACCGTCACCGCGCCACACCCGCCACGTGGACTCGATGTACGGCCCGTACAGATCGGGAAAGACGGCCTCCTCCCGCACGAATTCCAGCATCGACACGTCGGCCAACCGGATCACGGTGGTCTCGCCGAAGGCGGTGTACTCGAGGGCGTCGCCCGAGATGCGCAGGGCGTCGTAGTTCACGGGCTGCAGCGAAGGCGCGGTCATGAAGTCCACGCACAGGAGCAGCACCATCACGACCCCGAAACCCAGCGAGAATGCGCCGGAAAGATGAGGCCACCGGTCGCTGGCGACCACCGTCATCACGGCGGACAAGCCGATGGACAGCAGCTGCCAGCGCGCCGGGATCGGGGGCAGGCGCACGGGGGTCCTGAACCTCGTCATGCCTCGAACGCCGCGGCGACTGCGGACCTCCGCCTCAGTCGGCCTTGGGCATCGACTTTAAAGAGGGCCGTGACGAGTCGTGCGTTCGAAGACAGCGTGGTCATGGGGAGGACTCCCTGAAAGGTGTTGCGGGCACGTCGACGAAAGGGGGTGGCGCGGCTACCGGACCGGCTCGTAGCGCATCGCCACGGCGCCCGACGCGAACTCGCGCCGGCCCACGAGCCGGAGCGGGATCGCCTTCGACAGCCCGGCGAACACGGACGGCCCGTGCCCCGCCAGCCGCGGGTGCACCACGAACTCGAACTCGTCGATCAACCCCAGCTCGGCCAGCGCCAGCGGGAGTTTCACGCCGCCCACGTACAGGCCCTGCCCCGGCTGCTGCTTCAGCGCCCGGACGGTGTCGACGAGGGCGTCGCCCCGCACGAGTTCGGCGTTCCAGTCGACCGCATCGAGGGTGTCCGAGACGACGTACTTCCGCGCCTGGTCGATGACCCGCGCGAACGGCATCATCCACGGCGCCATCCAGTCCGGCGCGACACCCGTCCTCGCCGGCTCCCGCCAGACCGTCATCATCTCGTAGGTCACACGGCCCAGCAGCAGCGCATCGGCCTGTGCGAGCTTCCCGGTGTGGAACGCATGAAGCTCCGCGTCCGTGGCGCCCTCGCGGTGGTCGGCGCAGCCGTCGAGCGTGATGTTGATGGAATGGCGAAGGGGTCGCATGGGGCGCTTCTCCTGGCACGGTCGGAACGACGCGACTCTACGCCATCGCGAACACGGCGATGGCGACGCACCAGCTGGTCAACGCGGCGAGGAAACCGAACAGCTGCACCTGCGTCAACTCCGCGGGCCAGTGCCTGGCCCACCCCGCGACCCGCGCGACGACACCCACCGCCGCACCGCCGTTGAGGGCCGGGAACGGCAGCAGGTTGATCGCCGCCAGCTTCGCCGCCGCAACGCCGAACAGCGTGGTCCACGAGGCGTCCCGAGAGAACCGGGACACGTCCGCGAGCAGCACCTGCGCCTTGCCGAGCGGCGACACCGCGCCACCGAGGAATTGCAGCGGCGCCACGGCGAAGGCCCGCAGCACCGCGTCCCCTTCCACGGCCACCGCGGCCACGACCAGGGCCAGGCACCCCGACAGGATGATGCCCAGCTGGGTCGCGGCCGGTTGGTGGTCGAAGGCCGAACGAAGTTCGTCGGCCGCGACCGGCCCTTCCCGCGAATCCACGAACCTCACGTAGCCCCCCAGCGGAACGGCACCGATGCGGAAGCGTCCGACCGCCACGAGACGGGGACCGGCCCCGAACGAGAAGGTGCGGATGCCCACGCCCGCGACATGCGCCATGGCCGCGATCGCCGACAGGTGAAGCAGGATCGCGCAGAGGAAGGCGAGGAACAGCGTCGTCACGATCGCATCGCGTTCAGGCCGGCGCCGGCCGGAGCAGCCTGACCAGCTCCAGCGGCTCCCTCCCCACGAACCAGCGCCGGAGCTCGACGAAGCCGGCTTCACGGTACAGCGCCAGCGCGGGGACGTTCCTGACGCCGGTCTGCACCGTGAGGCGCGCGTGCCCGTGGGTGTCGAGCACCGCCCGCAGGAGCCCTCGGCCGATGCCGCGGCGCTGACACGGCGGGGACACCACCAGCGACGCGACGGTCACGCCCATGCCTTCGTCGTCCGGCAGCAAGCTGATCGCACCGACGAGCGTGTCACCGGAGAACGCCGCGAGGAAGGCCTCGTCGCTGGCCCGCAGGTCGTCCACCGTGCGTTCGAGCGGGGGGAAGTAGACGGCGCCGAGCAACGCGGCCTCCTGGGCGTATGCGTGCATCTGAACGGCGTGCAGTGGCCGGGCCGTGGCGACGTCGCGGTGGTCGGCGCGTTCGATGCGGAACGAAGCGGCCGTCGGGCGCGGACCGCCCGCGAGTTCGGCGATGTCGCGCGCGCCGGTCACGGTCCCGGCACCCGCTCCGGGAACGCGCCCAGCAGCACGTCGAGCTCGGACCACAACGGATCGCAAAGGCCCGCCCGGTAGGCCGCCGCCCGGAAGGCGGCATGTTCGCCCTGGTAGACGAGCCACTGGCTCTTCTTCCGGTCGTGCACGCAGGCCCGCACGTTCGCGAGCCGGTCCGCGGCCTTCACCACCAGCGCCGTCTCGTTCGGCCCGCTCACGTCGGCCATCCGCGCATAGGTCTTCGCCTTGCGCGTCTTGCGGTCGGGGCCCGGCGCGTCGGTCAGCAGGTCCACGCACGCGGCGACCTTCGGTCCGAACCGCCGTTCGATCTCGGCGAGGGTGACGGGGGTGTCCTCGACCGTGTCGTGCAGGTACGCGATGGTCACGGCCTCCTCGCCGTAGGGCGCGGCGAGCGCGGCGACCTGGTCCAGGTGGTGGACGTACGGGTGCTCACCGTACATCTGCGCGGCGTGGGCCTGGATCGCGAAGGCGCGGGCGTCCTGTTGCATGGTGGGACGAGTCTAAGGCTTCCGCCCCCACCTCACCTCGACCACGTTGCTGGTGGCAGGATGGAGCGCACGGCCACCTCGGCCGTGGGGTCCGGTGTCGCCGTCGCGAACCCCACGCCGTGGGCGGACGGATCATGCGCCATGCCGAAGCACCTCCGCGGGATCCAGGTAGAAGATCTTGCGCCAGCCCTGTGTCGCCGTGCTGTAGCGCCACGGGAGCGGCACCAGCGAGAAGACGGTGTAGTGCAGATGAGGCGGCTTGCCCGCGGCGTTGCCCGACGTGCCGACGGCCCCCACCCGGGAACCCGCCCCCACGAGCCTCGGCCCGTCTCCCGGGCCGGCCAGGTGCGCGTAGTAGTGGATGCGCCACTTCGGACCGAGCACGGCGACCACGTGGCCGCCCTGGCCGAGCTGGCCTCTGTAGATCACGAGGCCGGGCGTCGCGGCCACGACGTTCTTTCCCTGCGGGGCGAAGATGTCGATGCCCTTGTGCACGCCTGAAACGCCCCAGGGCTCGTGCCAGAACGACTTGGGGTTCCAGTCGCGGGCGGAGGCGCCTTCGACGGGGATGACGGCCGATTCCAGGGCCAGGAGCCCGACGGCGACGATGGTGGCAAAGCCGAGTGCGATCTTCCGCTTCATGCGTCAACGCCCGTCATCGAGTTTCTCCCTTCGCTCGTGCGCGGCCAGCACGCCGTCCTGAATCCTCTTCAAGCGCGTCTCCGGCCTCGCCGCTTCGTCGATCTTGCGAACGAGGAAGTTCTGCCGGCCGGGCGGCAACGCATGGAAGGCGTCCACGACCCCTTCGGCCCGGAGCGCGTCCATCAGGTCGTCCGGCACCACCACGTCGGCGCGGTCGAGGACCGTGAAGCGCACGCGGACGAGATCACCCGTCCGGGTGCCGGTCTCCTGGCGCACCTTCGCCTTGATGCGGATGTAGTGCTGTCCACCCCCGACCGGAAACAGACTCACCTGGAACGGCTCGGAGTCGTTCACCCGCGCCATCACCAGGACGGGGCCCGTGGTGCCCAGGGCCGACGTGACCTCCGCGGGGACCGGCACGGCGCAGTAGTCCATGCCTTCGGCCCAGTTCTCCAGCGTCGCGTCGAACGAGAGCTTCTGGCCTGCGGTGAGTTTGCCTTTCATGGCGGTCGTCATTGCGTGAGGCCGTACTTCTGGCGCAGGTTGAGGAAGTGATGCCCCAACAGTTGCCGCTTCGCCACGTCGATGACGATCACGACGTAGGCATCCGGCACGTCCGTGCCGATCAGAACATGCTGCCACGCGTTCGCGCTGTCCCGATAGACGAACACGACGTTCCAGTCGCCCGTTTCCACCCCGGCGAACTCGCTGGCGAAGACCGCCTCCGCGTAGTCCCAGATGTCCACGAGTTCCTCGGCGGACGCCGTGACGTCCTGCATGGGCGGAGAGAACGTCGCGAGGTACCGGCCCTCGGAGAGTGGGTGGAGCTGGATGGTCATGGATTCTCCCGGGTTTCCGTCGTGACGCAGTGGCACTTGTAGAGCAGCACCTGCCCCGATTTTCAGGCCTGCCCACACCTCGCATCGCAGTTCTGCCGCGTGACTTGCTCGACGTACTTGATCGGCACCAGCACGGCGAGCAGCACGCCGCCACAGACCGTCATCCTCATGCCCAGCTTGCTCCACTCCGCCATCGACAGGGGGCGCAAGGACGTCGACCGGGAATCGAGTTGTCCGCCGAAGAAGTAGTGCGAGCACACATCGCATTGGAACGAAGAGAAGTATCGCCAGCCTGCCCAGCCGCCCAACGCCAGGACCCCGGCGACGCCCAGCGCGGGATGGAACAACGACAGGCCCAGGCCGACGGCGACGATCCCCAGAGACACCCACGGCAGCGGCATCCTGAACGCCGGCCTCTCAGACGCCAGAGAACTCCACCGGGGATGGGTGAGCGTTCTCGAGAGCCCGCCCCCGCAGTCCGGGCAGACATGACGACGAAGGACCATGTGTGCGCGTGCCTATGCGTCGAGGCCCATTGGCACCACGCTGTACCCGATGTGGCCCAGGCAGGTCGGCGGCAGCGCCTGGGTGCCCGGCTGCCAGCGCAAACCGATGGTGCCGCAGAACTCACCGTCCCAGATCCAGCGGCGGTACCCGGGCACACGCGGCACGTTCGATCCGTCGGGCAGCGCGATCGTCAGGCCCCCGGGATCGCGCGCCACCATGCCGGCGAGAAAGGCCGACGGATCGACATCGCGTGCCGCGAGTTCGTCATGGGCCGCTTCGGGTCGTTCACTGTCCGGCGACCAGCCGCGGGCGAGCGCGGCACGGTGGCTGGGCAGGTGTTCGGTCGATGGCCAGACAAGTTCCACGTGTGCCTCCGTCGGGCGCGTCCTGCTGCAGCGCCGGCGCAGGATGCTAGAAGCCGTGGGCGCTGCGGATCTGGGCGATGCGCTGCTGCATGGCAGGCGTCAGCTCCGACAGCGTGAGACGCGAGAAGATGCCGCCCAGCACCCGTTTCTCGTTGGCGTCGACCACGCCGTCCTTCAGCGCGATGGCGAGCAACTGGTCGAGCTCCGGCAAGAGCAGCTTGCCGTCGTTCGAGAAACACTGGATCGACTTGTACGCGAGTTCCAGGTAGTCGCGACTTTCGTTTTGCATGTCATCTCCCCTTTTGATTCTGGTTCGCCCAGTATGGCAGAGCACCTTTCGCTCACTGGTGGCGCCGGTGCGACATCGGCATGAAGAAGTGCGACCGCAAGGCGCTTGTCGAAGAATCAGTACCCCTCGCGATGATCGGCAGGAACATGGTCTACAGCGCCCCCCGGCAAGGCGGTCCCCCACGTTCCGGCGTGACGTCGAACGGCACCTCGTAGAGCCCCCGGCGCGCCACGACCCGTGAATGGCCCTGCAGGGGCCGGACATTGACGAGATACCACGCGAAGTACCCGGGCTGCCATCCGCGCGAGCAAGCCGCCACCACCTGCGACCGCGACCAGTCCTCGACCATCGCCACGTCCACCAGCGCCACGGCCCGGCCATCGGGGTCGCTCTGACCTTCCTCGGTCAGGAAGCGCGCGTTCTCGACGATGAGCAGGTCCCGGAGCGGCCAACGGTCCGGCCGCCAGGACCGGACCTCGATGGTCTTGCGCCCGGTCGCGATGTGCTCGCCACCCGGGTTGACCACGGAGAGGGCGACGACGGTCTGCACGGGCCTGGCGCGATCGAGGGCGGTGAACATGGGCATTGTGGAAGAAGAAGACCGGGTGGACGGATGACGATGGCGCGGTCAGGCGCTGCCATCCCGCGGCGCGTCTCGAAGCTCGTACAGCACATCGGGGCACCGCTCCTCATTGGCGCGCCCGTCCGTGAACGCGATCGGCCGGAAACCATGCCGTTCATAGAAGCGGCGAGCGCCCTCGTTCTGCTGGAACGCCTGCAGCCGGACCGGCTTCGGCAGCACGGCGAGCGCGTGCCGCAGCAGTCGGGCGCCGATGCCACGGCCCACCCACGCGGGCGCCACGTACATCTGGTCGATCCAGGCGCCCGCATCGTCTACCGAGGTGACCATCACGCCCATCACCGCCCCCTCGAGTTCCGCCACGACGGCTTGGTCCGAGGGAATCACCACGTCCCGGACCCACGCCCGGACCGCGTGTTCGGGGTGGGCCGCGGGCGCGTAGGGCATGAAGGCCGACCGCGCCCCGATCAGGATGTCCGCGACGGCCGCGTGATCGGCCGCGCAGGCGGGCCTCAGGCGTGTCGGTTGAGTGCGGTCGAACGGTCCGGCAGCATTCCGGACGAAGTCGATCGCCTCGCGAAAGACGACGTGCCAGCGTTCCGGGTCCACCGGGCCCTGCAGAGGATGCCAGAAGAACCGGAAGGTCCGCCCCCCATCGTCGGGCGCATCGTGCGTCCAGCCGTCCGGCAAGGGCTGCGCCGGAACGCACGCCACGAACGCCCAGACCTGCCGTTGGTGGCCGGAGGACCACACCCCCAACGGACGCGAGACCACGGCGTTCGCGATGCCCGACTCCTCCTCGAGCTCGCGCAAAGCCGCCGCTTCGATGCCTTCCCCGGGCTCGATGGTTCCCTTCACCAGCTGGAGCCCGGCCAGGGGATGTTCGAACGCCAGGATCTCGACCCGTTCGCCTGCACGGCGAAGCACGACGGGGCACACCTTGTCGGGACGTTGCATCGCGCGGCTCGACATCAGGCGCCATCCTTGCGCCAGATGCGTTGTTCCCTGAGCTCGAGGTACCGGAGGTCATTCTCATGCGGGGCCAGCGACTTGGTCCGTTGCACCATGGAACGCGCGGGAGACGTTGCATCACCACCGCGCTCGTCGCTGTCCCCCGCATGCAGCGTTCCGCACCGAGCCGGCCGTTTCATGGAACCTCCCGATCTTCCGTCGTGACGCAATGGCACTTGTAGAGCAGGACCTCGCCCCCCTTCCCCGCATGGGCACACCTCGCATCGCAATTCTGCCGGGTGACCCGCTCGACGTACTTGATCGGCAGCAGCACGGCGAGAAGCACGCCGCTGCAGGCCGCCATCCTCACGCCGAGCCGCCGCAACTCCGCCTTGGACACGGGGCGCAGGGACTTCGAATCGGCGTCGAGTTGTCCGCCGACGAAGAAGCGCGAGCACGGGTCGCACTGGAGCGACGAGAAGTAGCGCCAGCCCACCCAGCCGCCCAACGCCAGGACACCGGTCACGCCCAGCGCGGGATGGAGGAGCGACAGGCCCAGGCCGACGACGACGACCCCGATCGATACCGAGAGGAGCGGCATCCGGAACGCCGGCTTCCCCGCCTCCACGGCGTTCCACCGGGGATGGGTGAGCGTTCTCGACAGACCGCCCCCGCAGGCCGGGCAGACGTAACGACGAAGCACCATGTTCCCTGCGCCTACGCGTCGAGATTCATCGGGGCGACCGACCCGTCACCCACGGATCACATGCGAGACGGCCGTCGCGGCAACCGCGGCGAGCAGCCACGCGCCCACCCGCTTGAGCAGTGCCAAGTCGACCGTTCCCGCCTCGGCGGTCGGGCTGCGGCCGAAACCGACGACCAACGCGTGGGCCGGCACGGCGACGACGGCGAGAAAGGCGAGCACGAGCAGCAGGCTGTCGGCTGCCAGCCAGCGCCAGAGCGTGGGCATCAAGAGGCCGGCGACTGCGCCCGCGATGACGGCGGTGATCGGTGTGGGTGTGATCTTCACGGGGTTCCGGTGGTTGAGGTGTTCAGCGACCGCACCATTGTTTCTCACAGGGAACGCCGTTCCTGTCGCCGTCCATCTTCGTGTCGGGACAGTTCGCGAGGAAGTACTTGGCTTCCTCGCACGATCGCATCTGGGAGCAGTACTGGCGCCCATCGCAGCTGAAGCGGCTCGATGCGGCGGTTCGCGCCGGGACCATCTCTCTCCGGGCAGCCGCCGGCGCGGAGGCCGCCGCCGCCCGCTTCTTCTCGGCGGCGTTGAGCTCCTCGAGGGTGGGGTCCTTCCGGGGGAGGGTCGGAGGACAAGGCCCCTGTTGGTAGGTGACCGTGCCATTCACGATGCACTTGTTCATCGGGGCGGCCCGGACTTCGGAGGCTGCGGCAGCAAGAACAAAGATGCCCATGAGCAAAGAAGAAATGCCACCCATTGCTGGCCGACTGCTCTTCGTGAGAGAAGTGCCGAACCTCGACAGACGGCTTTTCATGGCCCAGCCGAAACCAGGGAGATCGCTTGGCCACAACGTTCCAGGTTGAGTCGCCAGCTGTTGACGACGTGCTGGGCGAAATCTTCCGTCCCTTCTGATTTGCGAAGGCCTTCAACCATTTCCCTGTAACGATTCGCGAGGGACAGCTGTCGCGTGTAGTCGGAGATCCTGGCAACCTCCTCGCTGTTGCTGAAGCGCAGGAAACTCGTGGAAGCCAGAGCCTGTGCTGCCGCGGAGGTGCCGAACTGCTGCAGAACGATTCCCTTCTCGAAATGAACCAGAAAGCCTGTCTGCAGGATCTCCGCATTGGCCGCAGCTTCGATCCGAACCGAGCTGAGCATCAACTGGTACACCTTCCGCTCGCGAAACTGATCCACGGCGGAGTTGGCGAGAAGCGCGAGGAAGAAGCCGATGGCAGACGACAGAGAGGCGAGCAGAAGCTTGTTCCGCTCCTCTCGCAGATGCTGGACAAACGACATATCTGCTCCCAAGCCGGACATCCCAAATGAGCAACGGAACCCGGCGACCGAAATTCATCGTGACACATCGATCGACGGACAAGGTGAAGTGACGGACGATTGGCTTACGCAAAGCCGACCACGCCGGACTTCGTGAGCAAGCCGATGGCGACCGCTCCTAAGCTCAAGAATCCGACCACAAACACCATGTAGAACCTCCATACGACCCGCACCTGCACGAGTTGATGGTTCGTCTCTCGCCAAAGTTTGAAAAGCCGCTCGTACTGACGCCCATGCCGAGCCATCAACATGATCACGAAGAAGAGCCCCAATATCGCATAGAAGCGCGGAGCCTCGGTCCCGAGGGCCCCGAAGGCCAAGCTGACAGAAAGAATCCCCAACACATCGTTGTAGAAGCGGGCACGCTTCGCGAACAGATCTATTTCGATTGGGAAGGCGCGAATTCGGTCGTTCATCAGGCTCCCTTGTCCATCGTGGAATAAACATGAGCAGCGGAAGCCCGCGCCCGCCGTGCTACATGAGTCGCAGGACATCGCGGACGAAGCCTGCAGGGAAACGTCCGCTCGACAGGCGGAGGCGGCAGCGACGAGCGCTGCGGTCACAGCATCCAGTCAGAGCTCAGTAGTCCTTCGCCGGAATCCCTGGCACAACATACCAGCCGGTCGGCGCATACGTCGGCCCAGGCCCCTGAGCGCAAAAGAAAATTCCGTGCTTTCCTGCGGAGTCGCTATGTACGACGATCCGCCCCAGATCCTCGGACCTCGAACATTGACTATCCAACGGCGGCGACTGTGAGCCTTGCGTTATGTGCGTCGCCGGGTGAATGCCCCAACCCCGAAGAAAATTCTGAAACTTGTCCACGTTCGCAAGGACGGCGCCTGCAAATCCAAATATTCCCGCAATCAATGCCGAGGCGACAACAGGATTCATTTCAGTGTTCATCCATTGGTGAAGGGGTTACTGGAACAGCAAAGCAACGACAGCGAGTAAGCGTTTCGCCTTAGACGCTGGCGTCCCTCATTCGCCACGGAGCAAGGGTCATTGCTCATGCCATCTCTTTCGGATCAACAGCGTCGGTGAACTAGAGTGCTATTGTCATCAGCAAAACAGAGGACGTGGTGACCTGCCCGGTTTCTTCGGTCCAATAATTTCTAGGAAGATGGCTCCCAATCCGAGAGGAGCCCATGAGAAAGAGTCGATTCACTGAAGAACAGATGGTCGCCATCCTGCGAGAGGCCGACAGCACGAGCGTCGGCGAGGTCGCCAAGAAGCACAAGGTCAGCGAGGCGAGCATCTACGCCTGGCGCAAGCACTTTGGACAACTCGAGGCCGCCGACGTCAAACGGTTGAAGGCGCTGGAGCTGGAGAACAGCCGCCTGAAGAAACTCCTGGCGGAGGCGGCGCTCGACATCGAGGTGCTCAAGGAGATCAACGCAAAAAAGTGGTGAGCCCGCAGGGACGGCGCCAGCAGGTCGACCTCGCATGCGAGCGAGGCTTGTCCAAGCGCCGAGCCTGTGGGCTGCTTCAAGTGGCACGCTCGACGTTGAGCTACGAGCCCAGGCTTACTGCGAAGGACGCGCCGATCATCGAGGCGATGCGGGAGTTGTCTGGGCAGTATCCGAGGTATGGGTACCGTCGAATCCGCATCTTCCTGCGCCGGCGTGGCTTCGAGCTGAGCTGGTCTCGCACGCACCGCATCTGGCGCCAGGCAGGGCTGCTGTTGCCGAAGCGCCGCCCGCGACGCCGGATCGCCACGGGCCGGCCGCGGGCGCACACGCCGTTCAAGGCGAACATGGTGTGGGCCTACGACTTCGTGTTCGACACTACCGCGGCCGGGCAGCAGATCAAGTGCCTGACCGTGGTCGACGAATACACGCGGGAGTGCCTGGCGATTGACGTTGCTGGTTCGATCAGGTCGGCCCGCGTGATCGAGGTGCTCGCGCGCCTGGTGAGCCTGCACGGCGCCCCGTTGTTCATGCGCTCGGACAACGGCCCGGAGTTCGTCAGTCACGCGATCCTCGAATGGATCGCGCAGGCCGGCATTGCCACGTCCCTGAGCGACCCGGGTAAGCCTTGGCAGAACGGAACCGACGAGAGCTTCAACGGCAAGTTCCGGGACGAGTGCCTCTCGCTGGAGTGGTTCCGCTCACGCCGCGAGGTGGTGGTCATCATCGAAGCTTGGCGCCGCCACTACAACGCAGTTCGTCCGCACAGCAGCCTGGACTACTTGACCCCGAACGAGTTCAAACAGCAATATCGCCCCGTCCCAACCCGGGCCATCCTCCAGGAATGAATGGCTCGAAAAAGCCGAGCAGGTCACGGCCACTCAGAACCAGGCGAAGGCGGCGCTGCTCTACCTCTACAAGCAGGTGCTGGCGCTGGACCTGCCATGGCTCGACGAGGTGGTGCAGGCGAAGGCGCCGCGCCGGCTGCCGCTCGTGCTGACGGAGCGGGAGGTGCGCGAACTGCTCGCTGCGCTGCACGGTCCGATGTGGCTCGTCGCGAGCCTGCTGTACGGCACCGGCATGCGCCTGCTGGAATGTCTGCGGCTGCGGGTGAAGGATGTCGAGTTTTCGCGGCGCGAGATCGTCGTGCGGGAGGGCAAGGGCCACAAGGACCGCGTCACGATGCTCCCCGACAACCTCGTTCAGCCCCTGCGGGATCAGATGAGCCGGGCACAGGCGTTGCATCGGAACGATCTGGCGCACGGGTTCGGCCGCGTGTTCCTGCCCGACGCGCTGGCCGTGAAATACCCGAACCACGACCGGGCGTGGGGCTGGCAGTACGTCTTCCCCGCCAACAGCCGTTCACTGGATCCGCGCAGCGCCCCACCCGTCGAACGCCGGCACCACGTGCAACCCGAGTCGGTGCAACGGGCCGTGCGCGAAGCCGCTCGGCGCTGTGGCTGCGTGAAGCCGGTGACGCCTCACGTGCTCCGCCACTCCTTCGCCACGCACCTGCTCCAAGCGGGCTACGACATCCGCACGGTGCAGGAGTTGCTGGGCCACGCCGACGTGAGCACGACGATGGTCTACACCCACGTGCTCAACCGCGGTGGCCGCGGCGTGCGCAGCCCTTTGGACGCCCTCTGAGTGCGGAGCGCCTCAGCGCGGGTGGTAGTCCGGCGCCGGAATGAACTCGGTCTCGCCCGCCACGTGACCCATGCGTTGCGCCTTCCAGTCTTCCACGGCCTGCGCGATGCGTTCCTTGCGGCTCGACACGAAGTTCCACCACATGTGCCGGTGGCCCAGCGGCTGGCCGCCGACGAGCACGACGCGGGAGGCCTCGGCGGCCGACAGCACCGGCTCGACACCCGCCGGCACCACCACCATGGTCTGCGCCGGCACCTCGACGCCGTCGACCGTGAAGGCCGTGTCGACGCCGTAGAGCGCGCGCTCCTCGGCCACGTCGGGCACGGTGACCGACGCGCCGGCCTGCAGTGCGAAGTCGACGTACAGCGTGGGCGACAGCGTGGGCGTGGGCGACGTGGCGCCGAAGGCGCTGCCGATCATCACGCGCACCTGGACGCCGGGCAGGTCGACCTTCGGCACGTCGGCCGCGGCCGTGTGGTGGAAGCTCGGCGCGTCTTCCTCGTGGTCGGCCGGCAGCGCGGCCCACAGCTGCAGGCCGTGGCTGCGGCGGTTCACCTGGCGCAGGTCGTCGGGGGTGCGTTCCGAGTGCACCACGCCGCGGCCAGCCGTCATCCAGTTGATGGCGCCGGGTTCGATGCGCTGGGTCACGCCCGTGCTGTCGCGGTGCATCATGGCGCCCTCGAACAGGTACGTCACCGTGGCCAGGCCGATGTGCGGGTGCGGGCGCACGTCGTGGTTGTCGGCGGGCGTGGCGGTGATGGGGCCGAAGTGGTCGAAGAAGATGAACGGGCCCACCGACTGCTTCTGCACGGCGGGCAGCGTGCGACGCACGACGAAGCCGCCCCCGAGGTCCTTCGTGTGGGGCTTGAATTGCAGGAAGTCGGGGGTGTCGGCCATGCGAGCGCTTTCGGGAAGACGGATCAGCTGCGGTAGTCGGCGTTGATCTTGACGTAGTCGTAGCTCAGGTCACACGTCCACACGGTGGAGGTGGCGCTACCCCGTTTGAGGTTGACGCGCACGGTGATTTCGGCCTGCTTCATGACCCGCGCGCCGTCTTCCTCGCGGTAGGCGGGGTTGCGGCCACCGTCGACGGCGACCGACACGTCGTCGAGGTGCAGATCGATCTTCGTCTGGTCGAGGTCGGCGATGCCGGCGTAGCCCACGGCGGCGAGGATGCGGCCGAGGTTCGGGTCGCTGGCGAAGAAGGCGGTCTTCACGAGCGGCGAGTGGGCGATGGCGTAGGCCACGAGGCGGCACTCGTCTTCGGTGCGACCGCCGTCGACCTGCACGGCGATGAACTTGGTGGCGCCCTCGCCGTCGCGCACGATGGCCTGGGCCAGCTTCTCGGCGACTTCGATCACGGCGGCCTTCAGCACGGCGCCGTCACCGCTGTCGAACGACGTGATGGGCGTGTTGCCGGCCTGGCCGGTGGCCACGATCACGAAGGAGTCGTTGGTGGACGTGTCGCCGTCGATGGTGATCCGGTTGAACGAGCGGTTGGCCGCGTCGGTCACCAGTGACTGCACGAGGCCCGGGGCCAGCGCGGCGTCGGTGGCGAGGAAGCCGAGCATGGTGGCCATGTTCGGGCGGATCATGCCGGCGCCCTTGCTGATGCCGGTGATGGTGACGGTCTTGCCGCCGATGGTGACGCGCTTGGACGCGGCCTTGGGCAGCGTGTCGGTCGTCATGATGGCCTCGGCGGCGACGGCCCAGTTGTCTTCCTTCAGGTCGTCGAGCGCGGCCGGCAGGCCGGCGGCGATGCGGTCGTTGGGCAGCGGCTCCATGATGACGCCGGTGGAGAACGGCAGCACCTGCTCGGGCGCGAGCTCGAGGTGGCGGCCGAGGGCCACGCACGTGGAGAAGGCGCGCACGAGGCCGTCCTCGCCCGTGCCGGCGTTGGCGTTGCCGGTGTTGATGACCAGCGCGCGCGTGCCCACGTTGGCGGCCAGGTGCTTCTGGCACAGCTGCACGGGGGCGGCGCAGAAGCGGTTGGTGGTGAACACGCCGGCCACCTGCGAACCCTCGGCCACGGTGATCACCGTGAGGTCACGCCGGTTGGCCTTGCGCACGCCCGCCATCGCGATGCCGAGCTTCACGCCGGGCACGGGGAACAGGTCAGCGGGGTTCGGGGCTTGCAGGTTGACGGGCATGTCGGGGCTCGCTTCGGGATGAGGGACTGGAGGTCGATTGTAGGAACAACGAGGGGCGGAATGGTGACGCGATGGTCAAATCCAGGAGCCTGTCACCCCGGCGAACGCCGGGGCCCACCGTCCCTCCAGCGCGCGCCGGCCGCGGTGGGTCCCGGCGTTCGCCGGGATGACGGCGGGCCCCATGAAAAACGGAGCCCGAAGGCTCCGTTGTCAGCGGGGTGTCACACGCTCAGCTGAGCTTGCCGTGGCACTGCTTGTACTTCTTCCCGCTGCCGCACGGGCACGGGTCGTTGCGGCCTACCTTGGGCAGCCCGCCGTCGGGCATCGTGCTGGGGTCGGTTTCCTGCGCGATGCTGCCGTCCTCGTTCGGGTGCGTGTAGGTGATGTTGCTGATCGCGTCGGCGCGGTCCTCGATGGCTTCGGCGGCCTGGGCCACCTGTTCCTGGTTCTGGATGCGCACGGTCAGCAGGATGCGCGTGACGTCCATCTTGACCACGTCGAGCAGCTGGCTGAAGAGTTCGAAGGCCTCGCGCTTGTATTCCTGCTTCGGGTTCTTCTGCGCGTAGCCGCGCAGGTGGATGCCCTGGCGCAGGTAGTCGAGCGCGGCGAGGTGTTCGCGCCAGTGCTGGTCGATGGACTGCAGGAAGATCATGCGCTCGAACGGCAGGAACTGCTCGGCGCCCACGCGCTGCAGCTTGTCGTCGAAGGCGGCATGGCCGGCCTTGACCACCTGCTCCAGCACGTCCTCGTCGGTGATGGCGTTGCTCTTCTCGACGGTGGCCTGCAGGGGCACGTCGAGCTGCCATTCGTCGCGCAGCACCTTCTCGAGGCCGGGGAGGTCCCACTGCTCTTCCAGGCTTTCGGCCGGCACGTACGTGCGCACCACGTCGGTCAGCGTGCTGGCGCGCAGGTTGGTGATCTGCTCTTCCAGCGACGACGCCTCGAGGATCTCGTTGCGCTGCTGGTAGATGACCTTGCGCTGGTCGTTCGACACGTCGTCGTACTCGAGCAGCTGCTTGCGCACGTCGAAGTTGCGGGCCTCGACCTTGCGCTGCGCGCTCTCGATGCTGCGCGAGACGATGCCGGCCTCGATGGCCTCGCCCTCGGGCATCTTCAGGCGGTCCATGATGGCGCGCACGCGGTCGCCGGCGAAGATGCGCATCAGCGAGTCTTCGAGGGACAGGTAGAAGCGCGACGAACCCGGGTCGCCCTGGCGGCCCGAACGGCCGCGCAGCTGGTTGTCGATGCGGCGCGACTCGTGGCGTTCGGTGGCGATGATGCGCAGGCCGCCGGCGGCCTTGACCTTGTCGTGCAGGCCCTGCCACTCGTCGTGCAACTGCTTGATGCGCGCGGCCTTGTCGGCCTCGGGCAGCTCGGCGTCGGCCTCGAGCACCTGCACCTGGCGCTCGACGTTGCCGCCCAGCACGATGTCGGTGCCGCGACCGGCCATGTTGGTGGCGATGGTGATCACGCCCGGCCGGCCGGCCTGGGCCACGATCTCGGCTTCCTTCTGGTGCTGCTTGGCGTTGAGCACCTGGTGCGGCAGGTTCACCTTCTTGAGCTTCTCGGAGATGAGTTCCGAGTTCTCGATGGACGTGGTGCCCACCAGCACGGGCTGGCCGCGCTCGTGGCAGTCGCGGATGTCCTGGATGACGGCGTCGAACTTTTCCTTGTCGGTCTTGTAGACGAGGTCGAGCTCGTCCTTGCGGGCCGTGGGCTTGTTCGGCGGCACGATCACGGTTTCCAGGCTGTAGATCTCCTGGAATTCGTAGGCCTCGGTGTCGGCCGTGCCGGTCATGCCACCCAGCTTGCCGTACATGCGGAAGTAGTTCTGGAACGTGATGGACGCGAGCGTCTGGTTCTCGCTCTGGATCTTCACGCCTTCCTTGGCTTCCACGGCCTGGTGCAGGCCGTCGGACCAGCGGCGGCCCGTCATCAGGCGGCCGGTGAACTCGTCGACGATCACCACTTCGCCGTCCTGCACCACGTAGTGCTGGTCGCGGTTGTAGAGGTGGCGGGCGCGCAGCGCGGCGTACACGTGGTGCATCAGCGAGATGTTCGCCGCGTCGTACAGGCTCGCGCCCTCGGCCAGCAGGCCGGCCTCGGAGAGGATGCGTTCGGCGTTCTCGTGGCCGTCCTCGGTGAGGTAGACCTGGTGCGACTTCTCGTCGACGGTGAAGTCGCCCGGCTCGATCACGCCCTCGCCGGTGCGCAGGTCGAGTTCGCCGATCTGCTTCTTGAGCTTGGGCACCACGGCGTTGATGCGCACGTAGAGCTCGGTGTGGTCTTCGGCCTGGCCGCTGATGATCAGCGGCGTGCGGGCCTCGTCGATCAGGATGGAGTCGACCTCGTCGACGATGGCGTACGTGAGGCCGCGCTGCACGCGGTCGGCCGTCTCGTAGACCATGTTGTCGCGCAGGTAGTCGAAGCCGAACTCGTTGTTCGTGCCGTACGTGACGTCGGCGTTGTACGCGGCCTGCTTCTGCTCGCGCGGCATCTGGGGCAGGTTCACGCCCACGGTCAGGCCGAGGAAGTTGTAGAGCTTGCCCATCCACTCGGCATCGCGCCGGGCGAGGTAGTCGTTCACCGTGACGACGTGCACGCCCTGGCCGGTCAGCGCGTTCAGGTACACCGGCAGCGTGGCCATCAGCGTCTTGCCTTCGCCGGTGCGCATCTCGGCGATCTTGCCGCCGGTGAGCGCCATGCCGCCGATCAGCTGCACGTCGAAGTGGCGCATCTTCAGGACACGCTTGCCCGCTTCGCGCACGACGGCGAAGGCTTCGGGCAGCAGGCTGTCGAGCGACTCGCCCTTGGCGACGCGGTCCTTGAACTCGACCGTCTTCGCCTGCAGGGCCGCATCGTCGAGCGCCTCGAACTGCGGTTCCAGCGCGTTGACTCGCTGCACCACCTGACGGTACTGCTTGAGCAGCCGGTCGTTGCGGCTACCGAAAATCTGGGTGAGAAGCTTGGGCAACATGCAGCGTCGGGAAAATAGGGGCTGGGGTCAGCGGGACGAGCATGCGAAAGGGCCGCGCATCGGCACGACCCGCACACACGCAAGCAGGGGAACAACCGCGGTCAGTTGGGAGCTTCCTTGCGGATTGCAAGGCGCCCTTCCCCGGGCCGGCGGCAAAAGCCGCGGATTTTAGCACCGGGGTGGCGCACGCCCCCCGGGCCGCGCGGGTGGATGGACCCGCTCAGTGCCCCTTCGTTCCGCTGGCGTCCGCCTGGTCGACCGGCACGTTGCCCTTGCCGGCGAGGAACTTGGCCGGATCCTGGGGCACGCCCTCCACCAGCACCTCGAAATGCAGGTGCGGCCCGGTGGACCGGCCGGTGGTGCCCACCTCCGCCACGAGCTGGCCGCGCTTGACCAGGTCGCCGGCCTTCACGAGGATGCGCGACGTGTGGGCGTAGCGGGTGACGAGGCCGTTGCCGTGGTCCACCTCGAGCAGGTTGCCGTAGGCGGGGTGGTAGTCGGTGGACCGCACCACGCCGCCGGCCGCGGCCAGGATGGGGGTGCCGGTGTCGGCGGGGAAGTCGAGGCCGGTGTGCAGCGCCGCGCGGCTCGTGAACGGGTCGCTGCGGAAGCCGAAGCCCGAGCCCACCGGGCCGTTCAGCGGGCGGGAGTTGGGCACCATCAGCGACGACAGGCGGCGCTCGAACAGGCGCGACTCGACGAGCGTGAAGAGGTCGGTGTTGAGGTCGGCCGACGTGTCGAGGGACGACACGAGGTCGTTGAGCTGCTGCAGGGACGGGGTCTTGGCCGGCACGAACGGGCCGCCCTGGCCACCGCCCTTCGCGGGCGGCGCGGTCATCTCGCGCAGTTCCTCGGGTTTGACGCCGGCGAGGCCCGAGACGCGTTCGCCCATGGCCTCGAGGCGCACGAGCTTGGCCTGCATCTCGCCCACCTTCTGGGCCATGGCGTCGAGGTTCTCGCGCATGAAGCGGTCGCGCTGGGCGAATTCGTCGCGCACCACCAGGCGCACCACCTGGCTCACCACGGGCCAGCCTTCGCGGGCCGCCTTCAGGAACACGGCGTGGTAGATGGTGCCCGACAGGGCCATCAGCACGATCACCAGGCCCACCAGGGCCGCCGCGAGCTGCAGGCGGTTGAAGCTGAGCACGCGGGTGCGGGCCAGGGAACCATGGGTGATCAGGATCTGCATCTCGTTAAACTCCTCGCGGTGAAACCTCGTCGCCCCATGACCCCGGACGCCCTGCCCATCGACCAGGCGATCCAGCGCAGCTCGCCGCTCGCACGGCTGCAGCACCTGATCAAGGAATCCGAGGCACGCCTCGCCGTGGTCCGGTCGGTCGTGCCTGCGGGCCTGGCCCCCTATCTGAAACCGGGTCCCCTCGACGAGGACGGCTGGACGCTGCTGGTCGCGAATGCAGCCGTCGGCTCGAAGTTGCGCCAACTCGCCCCCCGCCTGGAAGAAGCCCTCCGCGCCCGGGGCATGCAGGTTACCGCCATCCGCATCAAGGTTCAATGAGGCGCGGCCCGCCGTTTCGGCGGGCCGCGCTGGCCCTTTCGGGCCCGCGCGGACGTGAAAAAGGCTCCAGCGCGCATGTGGCGTGGAGCCTTCGTGAACCTCTGAAAGGCCCGTGGATGGTGCCCCCGGCAGGGATCGAACCCGCGACCTTCGGTTTACAAAACCGCTGCTCTACCAGCTGAGCTACAAGGGCTGAATCTGTGATTCTAGCGACGCAACTGTCACGCTTTGATGCGCTTCGCTGCGAATTTCAAGCGCTTACTTGATGCGCTTGAGCGACGGGCGGCCACCGCCCGGGGCGGGCGGCTCCGGCGTCGGGTCCGTGGGCGCCGACGGGTCGGCCGGACCCTCGCCCGCCGGGGCGGACTGGGGCTGGCCATCGGTGCTCGCGAGGCGCAGGCCGCCCGAGGCGCCCGGGCGCTCGGTGGCCGCCCCCGCCTCGGCCGGATCGGCCTCGGTGGGGGTGTGCGCCTCGGTGGGCGCCGGGAAGGCCATGCCCTGCCCGTTCTCACGGGCGTAGATGGCGATCACGTGGTCGACGGGGACGATGATGTCGCGCGAGGTGCCGCCGAAGCGGGCCTTGAACTCGATGTACTCGTTGCCGAGCTTCATCCCCGTGGTGGCCTCGAAGCCCACGTTCAGCACGATCTCGTTGTTCTTCACGTACTCCATCGGCACCTTGACACTCGCGTCGACGAACACCGCGATGTACGGCGTGAAGCCGTTGTCGGTGCACCAGTCGTGCAGCGCGCGGATCAGGTACGGGCGCGTCGAGGTGCCGCTGTTGCCGGGTGTGGATGGAATCATGGTGAAACGGGGAGTTCTCGTGCCGGGAGGCGGGCGTCGCGCGGGCGACGCCCCTGGCCTTCTTACTTGCGCATGACCTTCTCGGACGGCGTCAGCGCCTCGATGTAGGCCGGGCGCGAGAAGATGCGCTCGGCGTACTTCAGCAGCGGCACGGCGTTCTTCGACATGTCGATGCCGTAGTAGTCCAGGCGCCACAGCAGCGGGGCGATGGCCACGTCGAGCATCGAGAAGTCGTCGCCCAGCATGAACTTGTTCTTCAGGAAGATCGGGGCGAGCTGGGTCAGGCGGTCGCGGATCTGGGCGCGGGCCTTCTCGAGCTGCTTGTCGTTCGGCTTGATGTTGCGCGACTCGAGCACGTTGACGTGGGCGAACAGCTCCTTCTCGAAGTTGAGCAGGAACAGGCGCACGCGGGCGCGGGCCACCGGGTCGCCGGGCATCAGCTGCGGGTGCGGGAAGCGCTCGTCGATGTACTCGTTGATGATGTGCGACTCGTACAGGATGAGGTCGCGTTCGACGAGGATGGGCACCTCGTTGTACGGGTTCATCAGCGCGATGTCTTCGGGCTTGGCGAACAGGTCGACGTCGCGGATCTCGAAGTCCATGCCCTTTTCGAACAGAACGAAGCGGCAACGGTGCGAGTAAGGGCAGGTCGTTCCGGAGTAAAGCACCATCATGGTGGCGGCTCCTTTTGGGCAGAGAAGAAAACAGTAAAAGCACAAACGGAGCAGACAGCCGCCGGGGCGGCCTCCACTCCGTTGCAACACGGACAAACTGCGGCCGGGACGGGCACCGAGCGGCGCCCACCCGACCGGCGGGTTGTTATTTGATGTCCTTCCAGAACGCGGCGTTCAGTCGCCACGTGATCACGGAGAAGAACGCCAGGAAAATCAACACCCAGACGCCGAGGCGCACGCGGTGGTTCTGGGCCGGCTCGCCCATCCACTGCATGTACGCCACGAGGTCGGCCACGGTGTCGTCGAACTGCACCGGGGTCAGCGTGCCAGGCGTCACCTGCTCGAAGCCGGCGAAGCGATGGGCCACCTCACCTTCGTGGTGGGGGTCCTTCTCCTCGACGTACTTGGCGGTGCGCTGGCCCTGCAGTTCCCACAGCACGTTGGGCATGCCCACGCTCGGGAACGCCAGGTTGTTCCAGCCGGTGGCCTTGGTGTCGTCACGATAGTACGACCGCAGGTAGGTGTAGAGGTAGTCGGCGCCGGAGCCCTTGCCGATGTCGGCGCGCGAGCGGGCGATCACGGTCAGGTCGGGCGGGGTGCCGCCGAACCAGTCCTTGGCCTGCTTCGGGTCGAGCGCGATCTTCATGGTGTCGCCGACCTTCTCGGTCGTGAACATCAGGTTCTGCTTGATCTGGTCTTCGGTCAGGTTCAGGTCGCGCAGGCGGTTGTAGCGCATGAACGCGGCCGAGTGGCAGTTCAGGCAGTAGTTGACGAAGAGCTTGGCGCCGTTCTGCAGCGAGGCCACGTCGGTCAGCTTCGCGGTGGGGAACTTGTCCCAGGCGACGCCGCCTTCGGACGCCTGAACCTGCGTCGACAGCACGCTCAGCGACGCCAGGAGGATGAGGATCAGTTTCTTCATGGTGGTGGTTTCCTGGCGGCGGCTCAGTGGGCGTGGAACACGACTCGGTCGGGCACGGGGCGCGACTGGCCGATCCGGCTCCACCAGGGCATCAGGATGAAGAAGCCGAAGTAGAACAGCGTGCCGACCTGCGACACCCGCTCACCCACCGGCGACGGCGGCTGCACGCCGAGGTAACCCAGCACGGCGAACACGAACACGAAGATGGCGTACATCCACTTGTGCCACGTGGGGCGGTAGCGGATGGACTTGGCTTCGGCGTGGTCGAGCCACGGCAGGAAGAACATGATGACGACCGCGCCGCCCATCACCACCACGCCCCAGAACTTCGGCTCGAAGGTGAGCAGCAGCGCCGCGGCCACGATGGCCACCACCGCGATGGCGCCCTTGATGGCGGCGGAGAAGCGGCCCTTCAGGATGGCGAGCGCGGCGCCCAGGCCGATCAGCGCGACGAACACGTACACCAGCTCGGTGGTGGTGGCGCGCAGCATCGAGTAGTACGGCGTGAAGTACCAGACCGGGGCGATGTGCGCCGGGGTCTTCAGCGGGTCGGCCGGGATGAAGTTGTTGTACTCGAGGAAGTAGCCGCCGAACTCGGGCATGAAGAACAGCACCGTCGAGAACACGAACAGGAACACGGTGACGCCGAAGATGTCGTGCACGGTGTAGTACGGGTGGAACGGGATGCCGTCGAGCGGGCGGCCCAGGGCGTCCTTCTTCGACTTGATCTCGACGCCGTCCGGGTTGTTGGAACCCACTTCGTGCAGCGCGATGATGTGCGCGACGACGAGGCCCAGCAGCACGAGCGGCACGGCGATCACGTGGAAGCTGAAGAAGCGGTTCAGCGTGGCGTCGGACACCACGTAGTCGCCGCGGATCAGCAGCGCCAGGTCGGGACCGATGAACGGCACGGAGGCGAACAGGTTCACGATCACCTGGGCGCCCCAGTACGACATCTGGCCCCAGGGCAGCAGGTAGCCCATGAAGGCCTCGGCCATCAGGCAGAGGAAGATGGCGCAGCCGAAGATCCACACCAGCTCGCGCGGCTTGCGGTAGCTGCCGTAGATCATGCCGCGGAACATGTGCAGGTACACGACCACGAAGAACGCCGAGGCGCCGGTGGAGTGCATGTAGCGGATGAGCCAGCCCCACGGCACGTCGCGCATGATGTACTCGACCGAGGCGAAGGCGAGGTTCGCGTCGGGCTTGTAGTGCATCACGAGGAAGATGCCCGTGACGATCTGGATGACGAGGACGAGCAGCGCGAGCGAACCGAAGATGTACCAGAAGTTGAAGTTCTTCGGAGCGTAGTACTCGCTCATGTGCTCTTTGTAGAGCTTGCTCGCGGGGAACCGGTTGTCGACCCAGTTCAGCAGTTTCTCGGCCACCGGCGCGTTGGCGGCGACTTGTTTGAATTCAGCCATGGATTGATTGCTCCTGGAATACCGTGACTGACTGCCGTCAGGCCTTCTTGTCTTCGCCGATGATCAATCGGGTGTCGGACAGGTACATGTGGGGCGGGATCTCGAGGTTGTCCGGCGCCGGCTTGTTCTTGAACACGCGGCCGGCCATGTCGAACGTCGAGCCGTGGCAGGGGCACAGGAAGCCGCCCGCCCAGTCGCTCGGCAGCGAGGGCTGCGGGCCCGGCACGAACTTGTCCGACGGGGAGCAGCCGAGGTGGGTGCAGATGCCGACGGTGACCAGGAATTCGGGCTTGATGGAACGCCATTCGTTGCGGGCGTACTCGGGCGTGAGCTCCGAGGGCTTGCGCTCCGACTTCGGATCGGCCAGCTGCGGGTCGAGCTTCGGGAGGGCCTCGAGCTGGGCCTTCGTGCGGCGCACGATCCAGACCGGCTTGCCGCGCCATTCGACCGTCAGCTTTTCCCCTTCCTTGAGGCCGCTGATGTCGACCTCCACGGCCGCCCCCGCCGCGCGGGCGCGTTCGGAGGGCTGGAACGTGCTCACGAAGGGGACGGCGACGGCCGCACCACCCACCACACCGGCGCAACTGGAGGCGATGAGCCAGGTGCGTTTACCGCTGTCGACTTGCTGGTCACTCATGGGATTCCTCAGACGAAGACTTCTGATCTTGGGTAACCCGGCATTCTAACGGAGGTGTCAAGGGGGTCCGCCACCCAGGGAGCCCCCAGTTGCGCCGGGCATACAGGGTATGCACGACCCTTGTCCTCCCTCAATCCGAGAAAAAGGTCACGAGGGCCCACACGAGGGCCTGCGAGCGATGACAATAGCCGCGACAGGCCGTGCCGAGGGGTCGGGCGACGCGGCCATCCCACCACTTCCACGAGGAGCGCATTCCATGGGTTTCATGACAGAGTTCAAGCAGTTCGCGATGAAGGGCAACGTGGTGGACCTCGCCGTGGGCGTGATCATCGGCGCGGCCTTCGGCAAGATCGTCGACTCGGTCGTCAAGGACCTGATCATGCCCATCGTGGGCCGGGCGATCGGCGGCCTCGACTTCTCCAACTACTTCCTGCTGCTGGCGAACCCGCCCGCGGGCTACAACGGCCCCATGACGTACGAGGCGCTCACCAAGGCCGGCGTGCCGCTGTTCGCCTACGGCAACTTCCTGACCGTGGCGCTCAACTTCGTCATCCTCGCGTTCATCATCTTCATCATGGTCAAGCAGATCAACCGCCTGAAGAAGGACGAACCGGCCCCGCCGCCGGCCGAGGCCCCCGAAGACATCGTGCTGCTCCGCCAGATCCGCGACTCGCTGAAGAAGTGATCCCCACCGCCGCGCACTCGCCCACCGTCGCCGGCGCCCCACGGTCGCCGGCACCGATGTTGCAGTGCCGCACTGGCGGTTTTCGTTTGGGGCCATACTTGCGGAACCTGCGCGCCGGTCCAGCCCACCGGCGCGTCTCCTGGCGCGCCCCGCGGCTTTGTTCGACATGAACCTGACCGATCCCCGATCACAGGCTGCCTTCGACGCAGCGATCAATCACATCCGGACGACCACCGCGGCCGTCGCGGACCGCGTGGCCACCCACCTCGGCGTGCTGGCCTCCGCCGCCACGCGCATCTTCGAACGCGACGCGCTGATCAACGCCCAGCTCGACCTGCGCCGCAACATGAGCACGTACGTGCTGCTGCTGGGCGACACCCTGAGCAAGCGCGTCACCCGCGAGATCAACCCGCAGAGCGAGCCCGGCCGGCGCCTGGCCGAGACCGACTGGCAGTCGCTCAGCCTCGTGAACGACGACGAGGTCGAGGAGCGCATGTTCGCCGACCGCATCAGCCAGGCCATCACGCACGGCTGCGAGTGGGAACTGCGCGACCTGTCGGCCTACACCGGCGCCATGCTCGGCATCGGCCGCGCCGACCACGACCGCAACCCGCTGCGCCCCGAGGTGCTGGGCGCCGCCGTGTACCGCGCCATCAGCGGCATCACGAACGACCAGGAAAGCCGCAAGCTGCTCGCCCGCGAACTGGGCGCCGCGCTCTCGAAGGTGATGCCCGGCTGCTACCGCGACATCGTCACCGACCTGCGCGCCCGTGGCGTCACCCCGGTGAGCCTCAGCGTGCGCGGGGTCGAGGGCCCCGGCAACGAATTCGCCCGCGACCGGGTCATCTCCGGCTACGACACGCTGCACCACGACGCCGCCGGCAACTCCACCCGCGCCGGCGGTTTCGCCGGCAGCACGGGCTCGGAGTTCGACACCGGCGCCCTGCCCAACCACACCGGCCCCGGCGGCCACCCGTCCACGATGGGCGGCGCGCGCAGCGCCTGGAGCACCCAGTCGGGGCCCGGACGCGGCCCGGGCCAGACCGGCGCCGGGCGCTTCACGCCCCGCCCGGGCGTCTCGCCGCAGGCCGACGCCGAGCTGATGGCGCTGATCCGCCGGCTCACGTTCCTCGCCAGCCGGCCGGCCGACCTGAACGAGCTGCAGTCCGTGTCGGGCTCCTCCGGCGCCGGATCGGCCACCGGGTTCGGCGGCCCCGACAGCAGCGCCACGCCCTTCTCGGCCAGCCGCCCCGGCCAGCCCGCCATGATGGCGGTCAACATGATCCGGGCGCACCGCGACGAGCTGCGCCAGGCCTCCACCGGCACGCTCGACCACATGGTGATCGACGTCGTCGGGAGCCTGTTCGACCAGATCCTGTCCGACCCGCGGGTGCCGCCGCAGATGGCGCGCCAGATCGCCCGCCTGCAGCTGCCCGTGCTGCGCGTCGCGCTCGCCGACCAGACCTTCTTCTCGTCGCGCAAGCACCCGGTGCGGCGCTTCGTGAACCGCATCGCCTCGCTCGCGCTCGCCTTCGAGGACTTCGAAAGCGGCCCCGGCAAGCAGTTCCTGGCGCGCGTGCGCGACCTGGTCCAGGAGATCGTCGAGGGCGACTTCGACCAGATGGAGGTCTACAACGCCAAGGTCGCGGCGCTCGAGACCTTCATCGCCCAGCAGGCGAAGGACGACGTGTCCCAGGCCTCCGAGGCCGTGGCGGTCGTCAACAACAAGGAATCCGACCTGCGGGTGCAGCAGCGCTACATGCTGCAGCTGCAGACGGCGCTCGCGCCGCTCGCGCTGCAGGAGTACCTGCGCAACTTCCTCGCCCAGGTGTGGAGCCAGGCGCTCGCCCTCGCGTCGCGCAAGGAAGGCCCGCAGTCCGAACTCGTGCAGCGGCTGCGCCGCGTGGGCCGCGACCTCGTCATGAGCGTGCAGCCCAAGGGCTCGCCCGCGCTGCGCAAGAAGTTCCTGATGCAGCTGCCGCCGCTGATGAAGGACCTGAACGAGGGCCTGCGCCTGATCGGCTGGCCCGAGGCGGCGCAGAAGGAGTTCTTCGGGCACCTGCTGCCGGCGCACGCCGAGTCCCTCAAGGGCCAGCCCATGACGGAGCTGGAGTACAACCTGCTCGCCAAGCAGCTCGAGGCCGTCTTCAACACGCCGGTGCCCGAGAGCGACGCGCTGCTGCGCGACGTGCCCATGAGCAGCACGGGCGCCGCGCCCATCGAGCCGCAGTTCACGCCCGAGGAGGCGCAACGCATCGGCCTCGTCGAGGAGAGCGCGGTCAACTGGTCGGGCGAGGTCGACATCGACCTCTCCGCCGGCCCCGAGGTCGAGCCCGTCTCCAGCGACCCGAACACCACGCCGGCCGACCTCGACATCGACCTGTCCGCCATCGGCCTCGACATCAACCTCGACGCCGCGCCGGACCCGGCCGAGGCGCCCACGCAGGGCGCCCACCTCATCGACCACGTGCGCCTGGGCTTCGCGTACCAGATGAACCTGAACGACGAGTGGCAGAAGGTGCGGCTGAGCTACGTCAGCCCGGGGCGCGCGTTCTTCGTGTTCACGCGCGGCAAGCGCCACACGGAAACCGTGTCGCTCACGTCGCGCATGCTGTCGCGCATGTGCGAGACCGGCCGCTTCCGCGCGTTCGAGAGCGCCTACCTGATGGAACGCGCCACGGCGCGCGCGCGCAAGCAGCTGGCGGCGCTGTCGAAGGGTAGCAAGAGCGACAAGCCGGCCACCGACCGGGCCCCGCTGGGCAAGCGCTAGGCCGGCGTCAGCACGCGGGCCATCTTCAACGCGGCCACCAGGCTGGCCGCGTCGGCCCGGCCGGTGCCCGCGATGTCGAACGCCGTGCCGTGGTCCGGGCTCGTGCGCACGAACGGCAGGCCCAGCGTCACGTTGACGCCCTGCTCCACCCCGAGGTACTTCACCGGGATCAGGCCATGGTCGTGGATCATCGACACCACCACGTCGAACTCGCCCGGGTGGCCCGGGGCGTTGCGGGCGCGCATGAACACCGTGTCGGGCGCGAAGGGACCGCTGGCGTCGATGCCTTCGGCGCGCGCGGCGGCGATGGCCGGGGCGATGGTGGTCACCTCCTCGTCGCCGAACAGGCCGCCCTCCCCCGCATGCGGGTTGAGCCCGGCCACCGCCACGCGCGGGCGGTCGATGCCCATCGCGCGCAGCGACCGGTGGGCGATGCGCAGGGTTTCCAGCACCCCGTCGAACGTCACCGCGTCGAGGGCCCGGCGCAGGGACATGTGGATGGTGACCAGCACCGTGCGCAACTCGTCGTTGGCCAGCATCATGCGCACCGGCGGCGGGTCACCCGCGTCGACGGACAACGCCTGCAGCATCTCGGTGTGGCCGGGGAAAGGAACCCCGGCGGCCGACAGCGCTTCCTTGTGGATGGGCGCGGTGACGATGGCCCGGCCCTCGCCGGCACGCACGAGGCGCACGGCGTCGGTGATGCAGGCCGCGGCGGCCGCGCCCGCGCGGGCGTCGACGTGGCCGAAGGGGACGTCGGCGAGGTCGCCCGGCAGGGCCTGCGGCGGCAGCACCGGCAGCACGCCGGGGGCGACCGGCGCGCCCGGGGTGTCCACGCGTTCGACGGCCACCCGGCCGCCCAGCAGGGCCGCGGCACGGCGCATCACCGCGACGTCGCCCAGCACCACGGCGTCCTGCGCCTGGCCGACCTCGAAGGCCTTCACGATGATTTCGGGGCCGATGCCGGCGGCATCGCCCATGGTGAGCAGCAGCGGCTTCAAGCGACAGCCCTCCGCATGTCATCCCGGCAAAAGCCGGGATCCACTGCGGCGATGGCGCGCGGGATCGGCGGTGGGTCCCGGCGTTCGCCGGGATGACGGAGCGTTGGCACCTTCATGCCGGGTTGTCGATCTCGATGAACTCGTGCTCGAGCCCGAACTTCTCGGCCAGGTGCACGCCCAGCGCGGGCGCGCCGTACCGCTCGCTCGCGTGGTGGCCGCAGGCGAGGAACGCGACGCCGGTCTCGCGCGCGAGGTGCGCCTGCGGCTCGGAGATCTCGCCCGTGATGTACGCATCGGCGCCGGCGGCGATGGCCGACTCGAAGTAGCCCTGCGCGCCGCCCGTGCACCACGCCACGCGCTTGATCTGGCGGCCCGGCGCGCCGTCGGCCACGACGGGGTCGCGGCCGAGGCGGAACTTCAGCAGCGCGGCCAGCGCCGCCGTGGTGAGCGGCTGGGAGGGCGCGCCGATGAAGCCCAGGTCCTGGTCGCCGAAACGACCGTCGGCCGTGAACTTCAGGCGCTGCCCGAACTGCGCGTTGTTGCCGAGCAGCGGATGGGCGTCGAGCGGCAGGTGGTACGCGAACAGGGTGATGTCGTTCGCGATGAGGCGCTCGATGCGCTGCTTGAGCCAGCCCGTGATGCGCCCGTCGTACCCCTTCCAGAAGAGGCCGTGGTGCACGAGGACCGCGTCGGCCCGCTTCTCGATGGCCGCCTCGATGAACGCGAGACTCGCGGTGACGCCGGACACGAGGCGCGTGACACCGGCCTTGCCCTCGACCTGCACGCCGTTCGGCCCATAATCCCGGAACTTCCCCACGTCGAGCAAGGTGTGCAGGTACGACTCGATTTCAGTGCGTGGGGTCATGGAACAGGATCTCGGTGATGCGCAGAACGTGGCTCATTTTCTCCCAAGCGGTCACCGTGTCGGTGGCAGTGTTGTTCGTGGTCGCCACGCTCAAGCCCGACTGGCTCCGCAAGGGCAACCGGCAGGGGGTGCTGCCGAACATCGTCTCCATCATCGAGGCGGCGCCCGTGGTGGAAGGCGCGGCCAGCGGCGCGGTGCTGAGCTACAGCGGCGCGGCCAAACGCGCCACGCCGGCGGTGGTCAGCATCACGGCCAGCAAGGCCCCCGCGCGCAACCCGCACGCGGACGACCCGTGGTTCCGCTTCTTCTTCGGTGAACAGGGCCAGGGCCGCCAGCAGCAGCAACAGCCGCAGATGGGCCTCGGCTCGGGCGTGATCGTCTCGCCCGAGGGCTACCTGCTCACGAACAACCACGTGATCGAGGGCGCCGACGACATCGAGGTGCAGCTGCCCGACCGCCGCCAGGTGCGCGCGAAGGTCGTGGGCACGGACCCCGAGACCGACGTCGCGGTGCTCAAGATCGAGCTCGACAAGCTGCCCGTCATCACCTTCGGCAGCGCCGACACGCTGGAAGTGGGCGACGTGGTGCTCGCCATCGGCAACCCGTTCGGCGTGGGCCAGACGGTGACGTCGGGCATCGTCAGCGCGCTCGGCCGCAACCAGCTGGGCATCAACACCTTCGAGAACTTCATCCAGACCGACGCCGCCATCAACCCGGGCAACTCGGGCGGCGCGCTGGTCGACGCGCAGGGCAACCTGCTCGGCATCAACACGGCCATCTACTCGCGCAGCGGCGGCAGCCTGGGCATCGGCTTCGCCATCCCCGTGACCACGGCCCGCCAGGTGATGGAAGGCCTGATCCGCGACGGCCAGGTCACGCGCGGCTGGATCGGCGTCGAACCCCGCGACCTCACGCCCGAGATCGCCGAGACCTTCAACCTGCCCATCCGCCAGGGCGTGCTGATCACCGGCGTGCTGCAGAACGGCCCGGCGAGCGCGGGTGGCCTGCGCCCGGGCGACGTGGTGGTGAAGGTGGCGGACACGCCGGTGGTCAACGTGTCGCAGCTGCTGACCGCGGTGGCGGCGCTCAAGCCGCAGGAGAAGGCGGTGATCGGGGTGCAGCGGGGGGACAAGGCGATGGAGCTGACGGTCACCGTGGCGCAGCGCCCGAAAGTGTCGCCCAAACGGTCCATCGAGTAAGGAAGGCGCCGTCATCCCGGCAAACGCCGGGATCCACCGCTGCCGAAGCACGCCCGGAGGAGCAGTGGGCCCCGGCTTTCGCCGGGGTGACAGCATGGGAGCCGGAGGGACGCCGCAGGCAGGTCAGGCGACCGGCGGCGTCGATTCCTCGGGAGCCTTCGTGTGCCGGATGAACAGCACCGCTGCCCAGATCCCCAGCTCGTACAGCAGGCACATCGGAATGGCCAGCGCCAGCTGCGACACCACGTCCGGCGGCGTGATGACCGCGGCGATGATGAAGGCGATCACGACGAAGTAGCCGCGGAAGGCCTTGAGCTTGTCGATGGGCACGAGGCCCATGCGGGCCAGCACCACCACCACAACCGGCACCTCGAAGGCGGCGCCGAAGGCGATGAACATGCTCATCACGAAGCTGAGGTACGCCTCGACGTCCGGGGCGGCCGTGATGGCCTTCGGGGCGAAGCTCTGGATGAAGTGGAACACCTGCCCGAACACGAAGAAGTAGCAGAACGCCACGCCGACGATGAAGAGGACGGTGCTCGAGACCACGAGCGGCAGCACGAGCTTCTTCTCGTGCATGTAGAGGCCCGGCGCGACGAACGCCCACACCTGGTACAGCACGACCGGCAGCGCCAGCAGGAACGCCGTCATCAGCGTGACCTTCAGCGGCACCATGAACGGCGAGATCACGCTGGTGGCGATCATGGCGCCGCCCGAGGGCAGGCTCGCGATCATCGGATGCGCCAGCAGCTCGAACAGGGCCGCGGGGCCGGGGTACGCCGCCAGCACGCCGAAACACACGCCGATGGCGATCACGGAACGGATCAGCCGGTCACGGAGTTCGATGAGGTGCGAGACGAAGGGCTGCTCGGTCCCTTCCAGTTCGTCGTTCATGGGAAGGTGGAATTAGGTCGACGAACGGGGCGGGCGGAAGCGCGACACACGCGCGGCGCCGGACAGCGCCTTGCTGCGCACGCCGTGCCGTTGCTTGTACCACTGCGGCATGGCCGAGCGGCGCAGGCGCCAGTGCTTCTTGGGGTGCTTGTACTCGGGGACGGGCGTCATGCCGTCGTGAAGGCCACCGCTGAACGGCGCCGGCTCGGCGTCGGTCCAGGCGTTGTTCAGGTCGGTGGTGGTCTGGTGGATGTGCTCGTTGACGGATTGCTCCATGCCCCGGGCGGCATCCTCGAACTCGCCCTTCATCTTCTTGAGCTCGTCGAGCTCGATGGAGCGGTTCACCTCGGCCTTGACGTCGGCCACGTAGCGCTGCGCCTTGCCGATCAGGTGGCCCACGGTGCGGGCCACGCGGGGCAGCTTTTCCGGGCCGATCACGATGAGGGCGACTGCGCCGATGAGGGCGATCTTGTCGAAGCCGAAGTCGATCATGCTGGAAGGTCAGGAATGTGTGAAGGAGCCGGCGGGACCGATGGACCCGCCGCAACGCCCCCGAAGGAGCGTGACATCGTTCACGACTTGGACTTGGCTTCCACGTCGACCGTGTTCGGGTCGTTGGCCTTGTTGGCGCTGACCTGTTGATTGGGAGCGGACGCGTCGGCGGACGAGGAACCGTCCTTCACGCCGTCCTTGAAGCCCTTGACCGCACCGCCGAGGTCGGAGCCGATGTTCTTCAGCTTTTTCGTGCCGAACACCAACACCACAATGACCAGCACGATGAGCCAGTGCCAAATGCTGAACGAACCCATGATCTATCTCCTGAAGGAATGTGAGGATTTTAGGCGATGCGCGGACCCGCGAATCAGCCTTTCGCCCAGGGGCGCGGCCCGCCGATCACGTGCATGTGGAGGTGGTACACCTCCTGCCCGCCGTCGGAGCCGGTATTGATGACGGTGCGGAAGCCATTGTCGGCCCCGTTCTCTTTCGCCAGCCGGGGCGCCAGCGCGAGCATCCGCCCGAGCATGCCAGCATGCTGTGACGGGTCGGTGTCGGCCAGCGTGGGGATGTGGTCCTTGGGGATGACCAGCACGTGCACCGGCGCCCACGGGGCGATGTCGTGGAACGCGAGGAATTCGTCGTCCTCGTAGGCCTTGCGGCTGGGGATCTGGCCCGCGACGATCTTGCAGAAGATGCAGTTGTGGTCGGTGTTCATGTCAATCCGGCATCGGCGTGTTGGAGTTGAGGTTCACCCAGCCGCGCACGACGCGGTACAGGAACCAAAGCGAGATCAGTGCCCAGGCGATCATGCCGGGGAAGTAGAACAGCAGGAACAGCCAGGACGTGACCACGTAGAGGCCGAACGCCCACAGCACCGAGCGGATGCGCCACGAGAAATGGCCCGCCTGCCAGGTGCCGGCGGCCTCGTCCTTCTTGACCAGGTCGAGCACGAACGCCACGAGCAGCAGGACGATGCTGGGCTGGGCGCCCGGCAGCACGGCGGCCACGGCCACCACCGCATGCAGCGCGTAGCTGATGTGGCCGATGGTCTTGAGCCCCTGTTCCTTTTCGCTGAGCGTGACGAGATCGTTCATGACCCTTCTCCCTCGCGTGTCTGGAGCTTGCGCGCCGCGAACTCCTCCAATCCTGAGAGCCCTTCGCGGCGCTCCAGTTCCGCCAGCACGTCGGCCGGCTTCAGGCCGAACGCGGCAAGCGCGAGCATGGAGTGGAACCACAGGTCGGCCACCTCGTAGACGATCTTCTTGGGGTCACCGTCCTTGGCCGCCATGACGGTCTCGGTGGCTTCCTCGCCGATCTTCTTCAGGATGGCGTCGTTGCCCTTGTGGAAGAGGCGCGCGACGTAGCTCTTGTCGGGGTCGCCGCCGCGGCGCGACTCGATGACCTCGGCCAGGCGGGCCAGGGTGTCGTTGCTGCTGCTCATTTGTAGATGCGCTCCGGGTCCTTCAGGACGGGTTCGACCGTGTGCCACGCACCATCCTGGTATTTCTGGAAGAAGCAGCTGTGCCGCCCGGTGTGGCAGGCGATGCCGGGTTCGTGGCCGTTCTGCGTGATCTTCAGCAGCACCACGTCGTTGTCGCAGTCCATGCGGATCTCGTGCACGGTCTGGGTGTGGCCGGATTCCTCGCCCTTGTGCCACAGGCGCTTGCGCGAACGGCTCCAGTACACCGCCTCGCCGAGCTCGGCGGTCTTCAGGAGCGCCTCGCGGTTCATGAACGCGAACATCAGCACGTCGTTGGTGCCGACCTCTTGCGCGATCACGGGCACGAGGCCCTGCGCGTCCCACTGGATGTCTTCAAGCCACTTCATCGGGTCAGTGTAACCATCCACCGCCTCAGCCGGCATGGGTGGCCCCGGTGAAACCACGTTCCTCGGCGAACCACTGCAACACGGGCACCGTGCCCGGCAGCACGGGCCGTTCCGCCACCGGCAGCGTCTGCCACGACATCGACTGCTGCTCGCGCATCTCGAACTCGCCCGACCAGTCGAACACCTTGCAGAAGTTCAGCTTCACGCGGGCGTGCGGGTAGTCGACGAGTTCGATGCGCCACGGCACGGCCGCGCCGATCGTGATGCCCAGTTCCTCGTGCAGCTCGCGGCGCAGCGCCTGCTCCACCGTCTCGCCCGCCTCGAGCTTGCCGCCCGGGAACTCCCAGTAGCCGGCGTACACCTTGCCCTCCGGGCGCGACGTGAGGAGGAAGCGACCGTCGCCATCGACCAGCACGCCCACGGCCACGTCCACCACGGGACGGTCCTCGGCCAGGTCGGCGAGGCTCGTGCCCATCTCGTGCGTGCTCAAACCAACCTCCCGCTGAGATCCTTCGCGTACTGGAACGCCACGCGGCCCGAACGCGACCCGCGCTCCAGCGCCCACACGAGGCTCTCCTGGCGGTGGGCGGCGATGTCGTCCTCGGACACGCCGAAGCCGCGCAGCCACTGGGCCACGATGGCGAGGTACTCGTCCTGGCTGAACGGGTAGAAGCTGACCCACAGGCCGAAGCGTTCGCTGAGCGAGATCTTCTCCTCCACCACCTCGCCGGGGTGCACCTCGCCGTCCTCGGTGTGCTTGTACGTGAGGTTCTCCTTCATGTACTCGGGCAGCAGGTGGCGGCGGTTGCTGGTGGCGTAGATCAGCACGTTGTCGGCCGACTGGGACACGGTGCCGTCGAGGATGGACTTCAGCTCCTTGTAGCCGGGCTCGCCCTCGTCGAAGCTCAGGTCGTCGCAGAAGACGATGAACTTCTCGGGGCGGTCGGTGACGAGGTCGAGGATGTCGGGCAGGTCGACGAGGTCGTGCTTGTCGATCTCGATCAGGCGCAGGCCCTGCGGCGAATACTCGTTGAGGCAGGCCTTCACGAGCGAGCTCTTGCCCGTGCCGCGCGCGCCGGTCAGCAGCACGTTGTTGGCCGCGTGGCCCGTGACGAACTGCAGCGTGTTGCGCAGGAGGCGGTCCTTCTGCGGGTCGACCTCCACGATGTCGTCGAGGCGGATGCGCGCCACGTGGCGCACGGGTTCGATGCGGCTGCCACCCGAGCGCTTGCGGTAGCGGAAGGCCGTCGAGGCGGACCAGTCCGGCGCTTCGAGCGGGTGCGGCAGCACGGCTTCCAGGCGGGTGATCAGCGCCTCGGCGCGCGTGATGAGGTGTTGCAGGGCGTCGGGAGCGAGGGGCATGGGAATGGGGTGTCGGACCGGAACCAGCGAGCAGTTTACCGGCCGGCGGGAACCGGGCATCGCGCAGCGATTTCTCGACGGATGGCCATTCCGGCCTTTGAAACGCAAGGGATTTCTCTATGTTGCCTTCGGTTTACTTTCAGCAACACTGACTTCGCCCCGGGTCGATCGTTCCGGGGCGCACAGGGTGACCCGATCCGTCCAAGCAGGCGGCGGGCGCCTTCCATGTTCACAACATCGGAGACAAAGTCATGAAGATCAATGCAAAGTGGATTGCGGGCGCGGCCCTGGCCGTCTGTTCCGTCGGGTCGGCGTTCGCGCAGACCGAACCCGTCGTGTTCGTCCACGGGTACAGCGGCAACTCGAGCAACTTCAGCTCCATCATGAGCCGCATGGCCGCGAGCGGCTACTCGTCCAGCAAGCTCTACGGCTTCAACTACAACTCGCTGCTGGTCAGCGACACGGCCAGCGGCCGTGAACTCGCCTCGTACGTGCGCAACGTGCGCGCCGCGAACGGCAACGCCAAGGTGGCCATCGTCGCGCACTCCAACGGCGGCCTCGTGACACGCTCGTTCCTCGTGAACGAAGGCGGCCAGGCGGCCACGCGCCGCTTCGTGAGCCTCGGCTCGCCGCACTCGGGCACCACGTCGGCCTGGGCCTGCTTCAGCCCCGCCTGCTACGACATGCGCGCCGGCTCGCTGTTCCTGCTGCAGCTGGCCGGCCGCGGCTGCGACCGTTCGCTGTGGTCGTCCGTCGACGGCGTGATCCTGCCCGCCTCCAGCGCGCGCTGCGGCACCAGCACGCAGGTGGCCAGCGTGGACCACCTGACGCTGCTGACGAACCAGAGCGTCTACAACAGCATGCGCACCGCGCTGAAGTGATCCCCCGCGGGGGCCAGGGATTGGCCCCTTGCGCAGGGTTTTCGGTTCGGTGCAAAGTGCCGGACACCGGGTCGCCCTCGCCGGCGGCCCGGTCAACGAAAACACTGACGGAGACGAATCCATGCTGTACGAACGCACCCGCGCCTGGCGCACGGGCCTGATCGCGTGCGCCCTGCTGGCCAGCGGCGGCGCGTGGGCCGCCCACAAGGTCCAGAGCACGCCCGTGGCCTGGGTCAACGGCCAGGCCATCCAGCGCACCACCCTGGTCGAACTGCTGAACCTGCGCAACGGCCCGGGCGACGGCAGCGGCCGGCCGCTGCCGCCGGTCACGCTCGAGGACCGCCAGCGCGCGCTCGACGACATCATCCAGATGGAACTCGTCGCGCAGAAAGCGCGCGACCAGGGGCTCACCGCCACGCCCGAGGCGGCGAGCGAACTCGCGTACCAGCGCGACCAGGTGCTGAGCCAGCGCCTGCTGCGGCTGCTCAACCAGGAGACGGTGATCGACGAGGCCGCGCTGCGCGAGCGCCACGCCGCCCTCCCCACCGAACACGAGATCGGCGTGCGCCACATCGTGCTCGCCGACGAGGCCGCCGCGCGCGACACCATCGCCCGGCTCGACGCGGGCGCCTCCTTCGCCGACCTCGCCCGCAAGCGGTCGATCGACAAGGAGTCGAAGGCGCAGGGCGGGCTGCTGCCCACGACGAAGTCCACCGCCTTCGTGCCCCCGTTCGCCGCGGCCGCCGTGGCGCTGGAACCGGGGCGCTACACGAAGACGCCGGTGGCCACCGACTTCGGCTGGCACGTCATCCGCCTCGAGTCGCACCGCGTCGTGCCGCCGCCCCCGTTCGAGGAAGCCCGCGAGTGGCTCGTGCCGATGATGGTCAACGAACGTGTCGACCAGCAGGTGGCGGCGTGGCGGCAGGCCGCCGACGTGAAGGTGCTGCAGCCGGTGGCCGACGGCCCCGTCGGCGACACGCGCGGCGACGTCGCCACGGTCAATGGCCAGCCCATCCCGCGCGTGATGCTCGAGCAGCTCGTGAAGGCCCGCAACGGCCTCGAGAACCCGTACGACCCCGTCGACCCGAACCGCCCGCCGCGCCCGCTCGCCGGCCGCGAGGGCACGCTCGAGGAACTCGTGATGACCGAGGTGCTCGCGCAGCAGGCCCGCGCGCGCCAGCTCGACGAGAACCCGTCGGTGCTGGCCGAGGCCGAGCTGCAGCAGAAGACCATCGCGGGGCGCATGTACGTGCGCTGGCTGATCTCGCAGACGCGCATCGGGGTCGACGAGCTGAAGGCGCTGTACCGCACCGACGTGCCCGCGCACGACTTCAAGGTCAGCCAGATCGTGGTGGCCGAGGAGGCGCAGGCCGCCGAACTCATCGCCCGGCTCGACCAGGGCGCGCGGTTCCCGGCGCTGGCCCGCGAGTTCTCGCTCGACGAGGGCACGAAGAAGTCGGGCGGCGCGATGGGCTGGCTGCTGAACAACCAGATGCCCACGCAGGTGGCCGCCGTGGTGCGGCCGCTCAAGCCCGGCCGCCACGCCGCGAAACCCGTGCGCACCGACGTCGGCTGGGTCGTCGTGCGGCTCGACGCCGTGCGGCCCACCGCCCGCCGCCCGGGCCTCGAGGAAGCCACCGCGTGGCTGTACCCGAAGCTGATGAACGACAAGGTGCAGGTGCGGCTCCAGCGCCTGCGCGCCGAGGCCGACGTGCGGCTCGTGCAATGAGCATCGTCGTCGTCCGCACGCCCTCGCGACGGCCCCTGGTGGTGGCCGGGGCCGGCGCGGTCCTGGCGGCCGCCGTGTGGTTCGCGTGGCCACGCGCGGACGCGGAAGGCCCCGCCGCGGCGCCGTCGGGCCCCGTGGCCACCGCGCCGCAGGCCGGTGGCGCGGCCACACGCCCGCGGGTGCTGCCCACGCCCGGCAGCGGCGAGAAGATCGACCCGGCCCGCATGTTCGACCTCGGCATGGCCGGTGACCTGCGCGTGGACCTGGAGACCAAGGCCGCCCTCGACTTCATCGTCGCCGAGCTGGGCCCGAACCCCACGCCCGAGGCGCTGGCCGACCTGGAACGGTCGCTGCGCGCCGGCCTGCCGCGCGACGCCGCGAACCAGGCGATCGCGATGGTGCACGCGTACCGGGCCTACACGCAGGCGCACGCCACGTCGGCCGCGTCGCAGAAGCCGCCGCAGAGCGCCGAGGAGATGCGCCAGCTGCTCGACCAGGAAGCCGCGCTGCGCCGCCGGCATTTCGACGGCGCCACGTCGCAGGCGCTCTTCGGCGTGCAGGAGGCCTACTCGCGCTACACGCTCGACGCGCAGGCCATCGAGTCGGACACGCGGCTGACCGCCGTCGAGAAGGCCCGGCGCATCCACGCACTGCGTTCGGCACTGCCGGGCGAGGTGGCCGAACTCGAGCCGGCGCTGTCGCCGCAGGTGAGCGAGCTGAACCTGCGCATCGCGGAGCTGCGCGACAAAGGCGGCACCGAGGCGCAGGTGCAGGCGCTGCGCACGCAGCTGCTGGGGTCGGAGGCGGCGTCGAGCCTCGGCGAGATCGAAGCGCAGGGCTCGCAATGGGCCGAACGGCACCAGGTGTTCCGCCAGCAGCGCGACGCGCTGCTGGCCACGTCACCGGCCGACCCTCAGGCGGCGGTGGAGCGGTTGATGGCGCAGCATTTCTCGGCGGAGGAGTTGCCGGGGGCGCGGGCGTACGATCGGCAGCACCGCTAGCACGCGTCATCCCGGCGAACGCCGGGACCCACCGCATCCGAAGCGCACAGGTCGAACAATGGGCCCCGGCGTCCGCCGGGGTGACGGGAGGGTCAGCCCGCGACCAGCAGGTTCAGCGCCGCATCGAGGTGCTCGACGGGACTGCGCTTGAACCCCGAGCGCGCATAGCGCTGCAGGCGCCCGACGACGAAGCCGGTCAGCACCGAGGCCTGGGCATTCGCGTCCACCGTGGGCGTGCTGGAGCCGTTCGACTCGGCCGCGCCGCGCAGGCTCTGGCGCAGCTGCGATTCGATGCGGTCGAAGAACTGGTTCATGCGGGCGACCAGGCGTTCGTTCTCGAACACCAGGGCGTCGCCCACCATCACGCGGGTCATGCCGGGGTTCTTTTCGCTGAACTGCAGCACGACGGTGAGGATCTGGCGGGCCTGGGCCGCGCCGGAGTCGCCGCGTTCGGTGATCTGGTTGACGAGGGTGAAGACGCTCGACTCGATGAACTCGATGAGGCCCTCGAACATCTGCGCCTTGCTCGCGAAATGGCGGTACAGGGCGGCTTCGGACACTTCGAGCCGGCCGGCCAGCGCGGCCGTGGTGATGCGTTCGGCGCCGGGCTGCTCGAGCATCGCGGCGAGGGTCTGGAGGATCTGGACGCGGCGTTCGCCCGGCTTCGGGCGCTTGCGCACCGGCGCCTCGGCGGCTTCCGCGGGGGCAAGGACCGAATCTTCAGGGGTGGGCGTGGTGTCGGTCATTGCGGGTCTCGGCGCTGGTCTAGGGATTGTCAAAGCCTGTAGAGCATCCTCAGCGACCGGATTCTTGCACAGACATAGGGGGGCGTCGGGCAAGGATATCTACCGACTTCCGTGCCGGATTGCGCACCCTTCAGGTAGCGCTGCATCCACACCGTGCGCATTCCGAGTCCCCGGGCGGCGCGCTGGTGCTGCAGGGTGTCCTCCACCAGCACGCAGCGCGCCAGGGGCGCCTTGAGCCGCGCGGCCACCGCCCGGAACATCCGGGTGTCCGGCTTCGGGCGGTGCTGGCCGAACATCTCCATGTCCTCGATGCACAGGATGCCGTCGAACACCGAGGTCAGGTGCAGCGTGTCGAGCACCCGCATCGCGTACGCCCGCGGGGCGTTGGTCAGGATGTACTTGCGCCCGGGCAACCGGCGCAGCGCGGCACGGTCGTGGCTGCTGGTGCGCAGCCGTTCCTCGAGGCCCGGCAGGCGGTGCGTCACTTCCAGGAAGTGGTGCGGCCGCACGCCGTGGTGCCGCACCAACCCGAGCAGCGTGGCGCCGTAGCGGTCCCAGTACCGCTGCCGCAGCAGCGCGGCCTCGGCCTCGGTCACCTTCACGTGGTCGACGATGTAGTCGTTCATGGCCTGGTTCGTGGGGCCGAAGGCCGCGAACGAGGCGTCGTGCAGGGTGTTGTCGAGGTCGAAGAGCCAGACGGGGGAGCGCTTCGAGGAGGTGGTGGGTCCCGGCTTTCGCCGGGATGACGGCATGCTCAATGGCTCCGGATCATCGTGCCGTAGGCTTGTTCCGAGAGAATTTCGAGCAGCATCGAGTGCGGCACCCGGCCGTCGATGATGTGCACGGCGGTCACGCCGTTCTTCGCGGCGTCGAGCGCCGACGAGATCTTCGGGAGCATGCCGCCGCTGATGGTGCCGTCGGCGAAGAGTTCGTCGATCTCGCGGGCCGACAGGTTGGTCAGCAGCTTGCCGGCCTTGTCGAGCACGCCCGGGATGTTCGTCAGCATCATCAGCTTCTCGGCCTTGAGCACCTCGGCCAGCTTGCCCGCCACCACGTCGGCGTTGATGTTGTAGTTCTCGTTGTTCGCGCCGAAGCCCAGCGGCGAGATCACGGGAATGAACTGGTCGTCCTGCAGCGCCTTCACCACCGACGGGTCGATGGATTCGATCTCGCCGACCTGGCCCACGTCGTGGACGACGTTCGGGTCCTTGTGGTCCACCATGCGCAGCTTGCGCGCGCGGATCAGGCCGCCGTCACGGCCGGTCAGGCCCACGGCCTTGCCGCCGGCGACGTTGATCAGGCCCACGATGTCCTGCTGCACCTGGCCGGCGAGCACCCATTCGACGACTTCCATCGTCTCTTCGTCGGTGACGCGCATGCCCTGGATGAACGTGCCCTTCTTGCCGATCTTCGCGAGGGCGTCCTCGATCTGCGGGCCGCCGCCGTGCACCACCACCGGGTTCATGCCGACGAGCTTGAGCAGCACCACGTCTTCCGCGAAGTCCTGCTGCAGCGCCGGATCGGTCATCGCATTGCCGCCGTACTTGATCACGATGGTCTTGCCGTGGAACTTGCGGATGTAGGGCAAGGCCTCGGCCAGGATCTCGGCCTTGTCGCGGGGGGCGATGTGGGTCAGATCGTGGGCAGCAGGGGGCTCGTGGGTCATGGCGGGGCTTTCGCGGAAAGGTGAATGCGGCAAATTGTAGGGGCGACCCACCGTTTCCGTAGGGGTCGACCCCTAAAAGCGGCGCGGGTCGGCCCGTATAGTGGGTCATCTCCCCTTCACGGAAAGGTGATCATGGTCAAGAAGACGGACAACCCGAACCCCGATTTCGTCAACAACATCCGCGAGTCGGCCCAGCAGATCTGGCTGGCCGGCCTGGGCGCCTTCGCGAAGGCGCAGGCGGAAGGCGGCAAGGTGTTCGACTCGCTCGTCCAGGAAGGCACCACCATCCAGCGCAAGACGCAGGCGGCGGCCGAGGAGAAGTTCGGCGACATGGGTGCGCGCTGGAGCGGCCTGGCCGGCGACATGTCGTCGAAGGCCGGCCAGCAGTGGGACAAGCTGGAATCGATCTTCGAGGACCGCACCGCCCGCGCCCTCACCCGCCTGGGCGTGCCCAGCGCGAAACAGGTGGAAGACCTCGAGGCGCGTGTCGCGGCCCTGACCGCGCAGGTGGCGAAGCTGGAGAAGGCGGCGGCGCCGGCCCGCCCGGCCGCGGCCAAGCGATCGGCCGCACGGTCCAGCACGCCCACGGCGGGGGCGAAGACGTCGGCGCGCAAGCGCGCCACTCCCTGATCGGTCAGCGTTCGGCCGGCGGCGGCGCCTTCGGGTCGGGGGCCTCGGCCCCTTCGGCCACGGGCGCCTCGTCGAGCGGCGCCCGATCGGTGTTGCCGGTGAACGAACGTTCCCACTCCTCGTTCGCCTGCATGAACGTGGTGACGCTCGCTTCCTCGACCTCGACGTCGCCGTGGTTCGCGGCGACGCGCCGGCTCTCCTGGCGCTGGGCTTCCGCCTGCTCGCGCCCGGCGATGGCCACGGCGGCCTTCGAGCGCAGCATGGAGAGGCCTTCGACGGACCAGTCGGTGACGAGGGTGTCGAGCTGTTCGAGGGCGCGGCGGATCACGTCCACCGGCATGTCGTCGAGCGCGAAGCGGCCCTTCTTCTGCAGGCCGTGTTCGAGGGCGCGCACGTAGCGCATCACCTTGCGGGCCTGCGGATGCTGGTCGAGCACCTCGGCCAGGTGGCGACGCACCAGTTCGAGTTCGGCCTTGTCGAGCGTGGACGCGCGGGCGGGCGGACCCCGCTTGACGGGCGGCTCGGGCGCGCGGCCCAGCAGCCGGCCGATCCAGCGCCGGGCGCGGGCGAGCGTGCCCGGGGCACGGGCGGCTCCGCGTGAGGTCTTCTTGTCGGCGGGGGAACGCGTCAGCACGGCAGTCTCGGGAACGGTAAGAACTCACATCCTGCCACACCGCGCACGCCTCGGCGCGTTATCCCAGTGTCCGACCCGGCATCGAGACCCCCACGAAAAGCGCGGTCAGGACGAGGTAGCGCAGGAACTTGCCGAGGGCCATCCAGGCGAGGCAGGGCCAGAACGGCAGGCGCAGCCAGCCGGCCACCGCGCAGAGCGGGTCGCCCACGACGGGCAGCCACGCGAACACGCACGCCTTCGGGCCCAGGCGCGTGAGCCAGCGCAGGCCCCGGTCGTGGTGCGGGGACGTGGCGACGCGCTCGTACACCTGCTCGGCCCCGCGCCCCATCCACCACGTCACGGCCCCGCCCAGCGTGTTGCCGAGCGTGGCCACGAGCACCGCGGGCACCATCAGGGAGCGGTCGGCGGACAGCACCGCGTAGAGCAGCGCCTCGGAGCCGAGGGGCAGCAGCGTGGCCGACAGGAAGGCGGCCACGAACAGGCCGCCGAGGCCGACACCGGGCAAGGCAAGCAGGGCCTTCACCGACTCGATCCAGGCATCCATCGATTGCATTATGCGCATCGGGAAAAAGTGGGCCGGGGCCACCTCTCCAGCGGCTATACTCTGCCTCTTTTTTCGGCAGCCCGCCCCGTCTCCGCCCCCTTCCCCGCGCCATGAACATCGGCCCCATCTCCCTGCCGAACCGGTTGTTCGCCGCCCCCATGGCCGGGGTCACGGACCGCCCGTTCCGCCAGCTGTGCAAGCGGCTGGGGGCCGGCTACGCGGTGAGCGAGATGGTCACGTCGCGCCGCGAGCTGTGGAACAGCCTCAAGACCTCGCGCCGCGCCAACCACGACGGTGAAGTGGCCCCCATCTCGGTGCAGATCGCCGGCACCGAACCCGGCATGATGGCCGAGGCCGCCGCGTACAACATCGACAACGGCGCGGAGATCATCGACATCAACATGGGCTGCCCGGCCAAGAAGGTGTGCACGAAGTGGGCCGGTTCCGCGCTGATGCAGGACGAACCGCTCGCGTTGCAGATCGTGGAAGCCGTGGTGGCCGCCGCCGCGCCGCGCGGCGTACCGGTCACGCTCAAGATGCGCACCGGCTGGTGCAACACCGAACGCAACGCCGTGGCCATCGCCCGCGCCGCCGAGCAGGCCGGCGTCGCGATGGTGACGGTGCACGGCCGCACGCGCGAGCAGGGCTACAGCGGCCACGCCGAGTACGACACCATCGCCGCGGTGAAGGCCGCGCTGCGCATCCCCGTGGTGGCCAACGGCGACATCGATTCCCCCGAGAAGGCCCGCTTCGTGCTGGACCGCACCGGCGCCGATGCGCTGATGATCGGCCGCGCCGCGCAGGGCCGCCCGTGGATCTTCCGCGAGATCGGCCACTTCCTCGAGACCGGCGAACACCTGCCCGCTCCCGAGACCGCCGAGGCCAAGGCCTGGCTGCTCGAACACCTGCTGGACCACTACGGCCTGTACGGCGAATACGCCGGCGTGCGCACCGCGCGCAAGCACATCGGCTGGGCCGTGCGCGCGCTGCCCGGCGGCGAGGCCTTCCGCAAATTCATGAACACGCTCGAGACCTGCGACACCCAGGTCCGCGCGGTGACCGACTGGTTCGACGAACTGGCCGGCCACCACCCCCGCCTGCCCGTGATCGCGGCCGGCGGCGACGACTCAACCGAAGAAGAACTGACGACGACATGAACCAACGAAAACAAGACCGGGGAGTGGCTCCCGTGGAGGCGCGATGAGCAAGAAGCACATCGAGGAATGCATCCGCGACAGCCTGGAGGCCTACTTCAAGGACCTGCGCGGCGTCGAGCCCGCCGCCATGTACGACATGATGCTCAAGGTCACCGAGCGCCCGCTGCTCGACGTCGTGATGAAACACGCCGACGGCAACCAGAGCAAGGCGGCCGAGTGGCTCGGGATCAATCGCAACACCCTCCGTCGCAAGCTTCTCGATCACAAGATGATCAAGTGACGCCCAGGCGAAGCCCCGGCGTCATCCCGGCGAAAGCCGGGATCCACTGCGCAACAGCGCGCAAAGAACACTGAAAGCCCCCCATGCAAGCCCTCCTCTCCGTCTCCGACAAAACCGGCGTCCTCGACTTCGCCCGTGAACTGAACGCCCTCGGCGTCAAGCTGCTGTCCACCGGCGGCACCGCCAAGCTGCTGGCCGACGCCGGCCTGCCCGTCACCGAAGTCGCCGACCACACCGGCTTCCCCGAGATGCTCGATGGCCGCGTGAAGACGCTGCACCCCACGATCCACGGCGGCCTGCTGGCCCGCCGCGACGTGCCCGAGCACATGGCCGCGCTGACGAAACACGGCATCGCCACCATCGACCTGCTCGTCGTCAACCTGTACCCGTTCGAGGCCACCGTCGCCAAGGCCGGCTGCACGCTGGAAGACGCGATCGAGAACATCGACATCGGCGGCCCGGCCATGGTGCGTTCGGCCGCGAAGAACTGGAAGGACGTGGCGGTGCTGACCGACGCGTCGCAGTACGCCGGCGTGCTGGCCGAACTGAAGAAGGACAAGGCCGTGAGCCGCGCCACCAAGTTCGCGCTGTCGGTCGCCGCGTTCAACCGCATCTCGAACTACGACGCCGCCATCAGCGACTACCTGTCGTCGCTGCAGGTCGACGGTGACGTGACCGGCGTGCCGGCCCGTTCCGAGTTCCCGGCGCAGAGCAACGCCCGCTTCGTCAAGCTGCAGGACCTGCGCTACGGCGAGAACCCGCACCAGGCCGCCGCGTTCTACCGCGACCTGAACCCCGCCCCCGGCTCGCTCGTCACCGCGAAGCAGCTGCAGGGCAAGGAACTCTCGTACAACAACATCGCCGACGCCGACGCCGCGTGGGAATGCGTGAAGAGCTTCGACACGCCGGCCTGCGTGATCGTCAAGCACGCGAACCCGTGCGGCGTGGCCATCGGCGCGAACGCGGCCGAGGCCTACGGCAAGGCCTTCAAGACCGACTCCACGTCGGCCTTCGGCGGCATCATCGCCTTCAACACCGAGGTGGACGTGGCCGCGGCCACGGCCGTGTCGAAGCAGTTCGTCGAGGTGCTGATCGCCCCGAGCTTCACGCCCGAAGCCATCGCCCTCTTCGCCGCGAAGCCGAACGCCCGCGTGCTGCAGATCGCGCTGCCGCCGGGTGGCGCCACCGCCTGGGACCAGGGCCGCAACCTGCAGGACGTCAAGCGCGTCGGCTCGGGCCTGCTGATCCAGACCGCCGACAACCGCGAGCTCGACAAGTCCGAACTCAAGGTCGTGAGCGCCAAGCAGCCCACCCCCACCGAACTGGAAGACCTGCTGTTCGCCTGGAAGGTCGCCAAGTACGTCAAGAGCAACGCCATCGTCTTCTGCGGCGGCGGCATGACCCTCGGCGTGGGCGCCGGCCAGATGAGCCGCATCGACTCGGCCCGCATCGCCAGCATCAAGGCCGAGAACGCCGGCCTCACGCTCAAGGGTTCGGCCGTCGCGAGCGACGCCTTCTTCCCGTTCCGTGACGGCCTCGACGTCGTCGTGGACGCCGGCGCCACCGCCGTCATCCAGCCGGGTGGCAGCGTGCGCGACGACGAGGTGATCGCGGCCGCGAACGAACGCGGCATCGTGATGGTGCTGACCGGGGTGCGTCACTTCCGCCACTGATCGCCGGGTACCATCGGCTTCATGACACGTCCTGAAGCCGTCGGCCTCGCCCTGTCGTTCCTCGCGCGCCTGATCACGGGCGCGCAGGGGCACTGGTACGGTTGCCCGCCCAAAGCCGAGCAACGCATCTACTTCGCGAACCACCAGAGCCACTTCGACTGGGTGCTGATCTGGGCGTCGCTGCCGCGCGACCTGCGCGCGCAGACGCGCCCCATCGCCGCCCGCGACTACTGGACGGCCACGAAGCTCAAGCACTGGATCACCCGCGAGGTGTTCAACGCCGTCTACGTGAGCCGCGTGCGCACCGACGACGAAGACCCGCTCGAGCCGCTCGCCGAGGCGCTGCGCAACGGCGATTCGCTCGTGATCTTTCCCGAGGGCACCCGCGGCCACAAGGGCGACCCGGCCGCGTTCAAGGCCGGCCTCTTCCACCTCGCCGAACAGTTCCCCGACGTGCAGCTCATCCCCACCTGGATCGACAACGTGCAGCGCGTGATGCCCAAGGGCGAAGTGGTGCCGGTGCCCATCCTGTGTTCGGTCACGTTCGGCGCGCCGATGCAGGTGGCCCCGGACGAGGACAAACGCACCTTCCTCACCCGCGCGCGCGACACCGTGGTGGCCCTGCGGAGCGTGGCCGCCTGATGGGCTCGTTGCGCAGCCTCACCGTCTCGCAGCAGATCGGCCTGCTGTTCGTCGCCATCTTCGGCCTGCTGATCCTCGCCACCGTGGCGGCGTTCTACCGATCGCTGAAGGACATGACCCCCGAGCAGTCCGCGCTGCACCACCGCCTCGTGCTCGACCTGCGCGCGGTGTGGATCGGCACGGTGCTCTTCTGGATCTCGTGGGCGCTCGGCGCCGCGGTGGCCACGCTGCTGTTCGCGGTGGTGTCCTTCCTCGCGCTGCGCGAGTTCATCACGCTGACCCACACGCGCCGCGCCGACCACCGCGCGCTGCTCGCCGTGTTCTTCGTGGTGCTGCCCCTGCAGTACGTGCTGGCCGCGGGCCGGGCGTTCAACCTGTTCTCGGTGTTCATCCCGGTCTACGCGTTCGCCGCGCTGCCCATCCTCGCCGCGCTCGGCAACGACGCCACCCGCTTCCTCGAGCGCACGTCGAAGATCCAGTGGGGCACGATGGTGTGCGTGTACGGCATGAGCCACGCGCCCGCGCTGCTGCTGCTCAGCTTCCCGCGCTACGAGGAGCGCGGCGCGTTCCTCGTGCTCTACATCGTCATCGTGGTGGCCGTCGCGCAGATCACGCACGAACTGGTCGCCCGGCGCTTCCGCCGCCGCCCGATCGCCCGCCACATCAACCGCAACCTGTCGTGGCGCACGTGGCTCGCCTCGGCGCTGGCCGGCGGCATCGTGGGCGCCCTGCTGTACTGGATCACGCCGTTCAAGCCGCCGCAGTCGTTCCTGATCGCGTTCATCGCCGCGGGCTGCGCGATCCTCGGCGACCTCGTGATGAAGGCGATGAAACGTGACGCGGGCGTGCAGCAGCAAGGCAGCAAGGGGTCGGTCACCGGCGCAGTGGGCCTGCTGGACCGCGTGGCGCCGCTGTGTTTCGCGGCGCCGGTGTTCTTCCATTCCGTCCGCTGGTACTTCGGCGCGTGAGCCCCATGCGTGTCCTCGGCATCGACCCCGCGTTGCGCACCACCGGCTTCGGCGTCATCGACGTCGAGGGCCCGCACCTGCACTACGTGGCCAGCGGCACCATCAAGACCGAAGCCATCGACGCCGGCCACCTGCCCGGCCGGCTGAAGGTGATCTACGACGGCATCCGCGAGATCACCGCGCGCTACAGCCCCACCTGCGCGTCCATCGAGATCGTGTTCGTCAACGTCAACCCGCAGAGCACGCTGCTGCTGGGCCAGGCCCGCGGCGCGGCCATCACCGGCCTCGTGGCCGCGGGGCTCGACGTGTCGGAGTACACCGCGCTGCAGATGAAGAAGTCCATCGTGGGCCACGGCCACGCGAAGAAGGAGCAGATCCAGGAGATGGTGATGCGGCTGCTGCACCTGCCGGGGCTGCCGGGCAAGGACGCCGCCGACGCGCTGGGCCTGGCCATCTGCCATGCGCATGCGTCGAAGTCGTTCGCGGCGATCGAGAAGGCGACGCAGCGCGAGCGGAGTGTGACGGCGCAGTACAAGGGCGGGCGGGTGCGCTGAAAGGCACATCCATCGCCCCGGCGGCCGCGGGCGCGTAGACTCCGCGCATCCTCAATGTCGATCACGAATTCATGGCCGCCGATTCGCAGGTTTCGCCCCAGACGCAAGTGGACGTGCTCGTGGTCGACGACGATCGAGACAGCGCGGACACCCTGGGCCTCGTTCTCGCCGCCAGGGGACACACGGTCCAGTGCGCCTACGGCGGCGTCGCCGCGCTCGAGCTGATCATCAAGCTGCGCCCCGCGGTCGTCGTGACCGACATCGCCATGCCCAGCTTCGACGGCATGACCGTGGCCGCGTCGGTGAATCGCATGGACCTGGAACGCCCGCCCATGTTGATCGCCTACTCGGCACTCATCGCCGATCCCGACGTTCTTCGCGCGTCCAGCGAGTGCGGCATCGTGGACAACTTCCTGAAGCCGGACGATCTGGACAAACTGTGTGCTCGCGTCGATCAGGCCCTGGCGGACCCGGACGTGACGCGGCCCGTCGGCCCCTGAGTCCGGGTACGGCGCGACACGTCGCGTCGCGCCTCGGTGTTGATTCCTGCTGTCATCCCGTCGAACGACGGGATCCACCGCAGGCCCAGGCGCTGTGGGCGCAGTGGGTCCCGGCGTTCGCCGGGACGACACGTTCGGGTGTCAGAGCACCACCACGTGCCCCAACTGCGGATCCACCCGCCCCGACCCCAGCGCATCCACCAGGTCCTGCGCGGCCGCGAGGCCCGTGTGCTGCTGCACCCGCATCCACGGGTTCTGCGCATCGCCCACGCGGCGGATGAACGCCAGCTGCGCCTCGTTGAAGCGGCGCGTGACCTCCGCGCCACCCCAGTCGGCGTTGCGCTTCTTGATCTGGTTCGGGGCGAAATAGGCTTGGGGTTTCGGGCCCGGGAAGTCCTGGGGCGCGGTGCTGATGTGGTCGTGCGTGTGGGCCGAGCCGGCGTAGCAGTCGTGCACCAGTGACGCGCCGAAGTGTTCGTGCACGCGGCGGCGCAGGGCCACGTCGCCGGAGAAGTCGACGTACAACGTGGGCACGGCCGGGTCGAGCGAGGTGACGTCGGCGTAGTTCACGCTGCGGTCGTAGGCGCCCAGGCCGTCGACGAAGGCGCGGTTGCCCGGGGACGTGAGGCCCACGAGCGTGATGCCCGGGCGGTCCTGCAGGCAGAAGACGGTGCCGTAGGCGGTCTTGCTGGATGCGCTCGAGACCACGATCTGCTTCGCGCCGAAGAACTGGTTGTCCTCCAGGAAGTCGGCCAGCATGAACGACGTGATGAAGAGCGGGCGCACGAGCATCTGGTAGTTCTCGTCCGCGGCGCGGTACGCGGCGTCGGTGCGCGTGCGCTGGTACTGGTTGTAGGCCGAGGTCAGGTCGAGGCGGTGCGGCGTGCCGTCGTAGAAGCCGCGGTCGGTCACGCGCACGGGCTGCACCACGAGGTGGCTCGCGATGGGCCAGTAGCCGTAGAAGCGTTCGCCGACCTCGAGGCCGTCCACCGTGCTCTCGACCACGTCGGCGAAACCCCACGCGGGCATGTGGCCCCAGGCCGCGTCGCCGGTGGGGAAGAAGCTCCAGTAGCGCAGGTGCGGCGTGTCGCCGAACGCGGCGTACGTGATGTTGTTGGTGGTGACGGCCAGGCGGTCGATCTTCAGCAGCGCCTCGCCGGGTTGCAGCGGCGGCAGCGGGCTCGTCTCGACGCGGGTGCGGTGCAGCGCGGTCTTGTCGGTCTGCAGGCGGCTGAGGGCGGTCATGGGGTGTCTCCTTGGAGGTGGTCTTGTCACCCACCACTGTAGGAGCGGCCCCGGTCGCGCGGGTTCGGAAACGCCCCCTCCGGGAAAAACACCCCGCCGCCGCCGTGCGGCGCGGCGAAGTGTTCGGATTCCGGGAGGGGCCCGCGTGCTACTTCTTCGGCGGCGGCGCGTCCGCCGGACCGGCGTACGTGTAGGCGTCCACAGGCTGGCCCTTGCACAGCGACTCGAGGTCCTTCGCCAGCGCCGGCAGCAGGTTGTTGATGCCGTAGTTCAGCGTGGTGACGTACTCGGAGGCCGCGCCCCACATGTTGGTCTTGTCGCCGTGCGCGCGGTAGCGCTTCTCCTGCACGACGCCGTTGCGGTCGGTGAACGCGGCCTTCACCGCCACCATGCTGAAGATCTTAAGGCCCACCTGCCAGGTGTAGGCCCGCGTGAGCGTCAGGCGCACCGCGACACCGTCCGCGGGCGTCGCGCCCTCCTCGCCGGGGCGAAGGGTCACGCCGTAGTTCTTCAGCGACCCGAGGCCGTCGTTCACCCAGCCGTTCATCGCGCCGCTCACGAGCGGGCCGCCGATGCCGGCGCCGATCGTGTCCTTGTTCTGGCGGGCGTCCTCGGCGGGCAACAGCGTCACCGTGCAGCTGGCCGCTGACTTCGCCACCTCGAGGTTCTCGCGGTCGGACCAGTCGTAGCGGACGTCCAGCAGCGGGACGGCCGGCGCGGGCGCGGCGAAAGCGGGCGCGACGGCGGCGAGGGCCACGGCGGCGGCGCGGAGGATTGCGTTTGTCGTGTTCATCGTGGGACTCCTCACTTCGCGGACGCGGCGGTGGTGGCGGCGGCGTCGGCCACCGGCAGCGAATACAGCTTGCCGTCCTGGCCCAGCACGGTCACGCGGCCGTTCTCGCGGGCGAGCGGCTGGCCGCGCACCTTGCCCTTGGCGTTGCCCGTGTAGAAGTCGAAGTCCTTCAGGTCGCTGTCCTTCGCGGCGGGGCGTTCACCCGTCTGCACGTCCAGCAGCGCGAGGCGCATGGCCTCGGCGATGGCCTCCTTCATCGCGGCGCGGAACGGGGCGGCGTTGTCGGCGCTCCACTTCGACACCGAATCGGCGTAGCCGGTGCCCATGGGGACCGACTGGTAGTAGACGACCGACCGCTGCACCGGGGCGTTGCCGCCGGCCACGGTCCAGAGGGTCACGAACATCTCGGAGTCGAGGCTGCGGAAGTCCATCGACAGGTTGTAGCGCGGCGCGACGATCATCAGCGCCTGCTTCGGGCCGAGCCCGGTGCGCCACTCGTCGAGGTCGGCCTGGCGCAGCGCGCGCGGCGTCGTCGTGATCTCGGTGACCTGGAACGGGTAGCCCGCGAGGCCGGGGCCCGCGGCGTCCTTGAACTCGGCCCGGTAGTCGAAGCTTTCGATGGCCGCGTAGAACGGGCCCATCGTCGCCTGCGAGGCCTTCACCCGCGAGTTGGTGATCTTGCTGTCGATCACCGCGCCGATCAGGCCGCCGCCGGTGGCGGCGCTCACGTTCGACGGTTGCACGGAGACGATCACCTCGTCCTGGATGATGATGACCTTCGCCTTCACCTCCGCGATCGCGCTCTTGTGTTCCTGCGTCAGTGGCACCCGCAGCGGCGAAGCGCAACCGCCCAGCATCAAGCCGGCGGACACCACCGCCATGGTCATGAGAACCCGCATTTTTCCCTCCCTGCGTGACAATCTGTCTGCTTATGGATGGATGGTAAACGGTCGTTCAGGGCGCGTAAATGGGTGTTCCGGATCAGGCCAGCAGATCGCGCAGTGTGCGCGCCACCACCTTCGTGGCCTTGCGCAGGTCGTCGAGTTTCACGTGTTCATCGGACCGCTTCGCGTTCGACTCGAGCAGCGTGCGCGGCCCCGCCCCGTAGATGACGGCCGGGATGCCGCGTTCGCCGTAGAGGCGCGCGTCGGCGTACAGCGGCGTGCCGAATTCGGCGATGGGTTCGCCGAACACGGCCTCGCCGTGCCGGCGCAACGCGTCGACCAGCAGCCGGTTGCCGGGCAGCGGCTTCAGCGGGTTCGCGAGCAGGATGCGGCGCACGTCCACGGTGACACCCGGGCAGCGCGCGGCGGCCTCGGCGATCACGCGGCGCACGTCGGCCTCCACGTCGGCCGGCGCCTCCTCGGGGATCATGCGGCGGTCGAGCTTGAGCACCACCTTGCCGGGGACCACGTTGGTGTTGGTGCCGCCGTCAATGCGGCCCACGTTCAGGTACGGGTGCGTGATGCCGGGCACCGCCGACGTGACCTGCCGGTACGTGTCGTTCTGGGCGTACAGCGCCTGCAGCAGCACCACCGCCGCCTGCAGCGCGTCGACGCCGGTGTCGGGGATGGCCGCGTGCGCGGCGCGGCCGTGTACCGTCACCTCGAACTGCAGGCAGCCGTTGTGTCCGGTGACCACCTGGTACGCGAAGCCCGCGGCCACCACCAGGTCCGGCTGCGTGAGGCCCTTCGCCAGCAGCCAGCCGGGGCCCATCTCGCCGCCGAATTCCTCGTCGTAGGTGAAGTGCAGCTCGACACCGCCGTTCAACGCGAGGCCCAGCGATTCGAGCGCGCGCACCGCGAACGTGAAGGTGGAGAAGTCGCTCTTGCTCACCGCCGCGGCGCGGCCGTACAGCCGGCCCTCGACCACCTCGCCGCCGTACGGGTCGTGCGTCCAGCCCTCGCCCGGCGGGACCACGTCGCCATGGGCGTTGAGCGCGATGGTGCGGCCTTCGCCGTAGCGGCGGCGCACGATCAGGTTGGTGATGGATTCGAGGCCGTACGCGCGCACGTCGGCCTCGGGCACGGCGTGGCGCTCGGCGTCGAAACCGAACGACGCGAGCAGTTCGGCGGTGCGTTCCGCGTGCGGGGCGTTGCGGCCGGGCGGGGTGTCGGTGGGGACGCGGACGAGCTGCTGCAGGAACCGCACCTGCTCGTCGAAGTGCGCGTCGACCCACGCGTCGAGTCGGTCGTGGTCGGTCATGAGGGCGCTCGGGGAGTCGGCATCGCTTCGGCCAGCTGGTCGACGAGGTGCAGGAACGCTTCGACGCTCAGCTGGGCATCGTCGCTGGTGATGGTTTCGAGGGGGTTGTGGCTGATGCCGCCGTTGCCGCCGCGCACGAACAGCATGGCCTGCGGCATCACCTCGTGCAGCTTCATCGCATCGTGGCCCGCGCCGCTCGGCAGCCGGAAGACCGGCACGCCGGTGGCGACCACGGCCGACTCCCAGCGCAGCTGCCAGTCGGGCGCGCTGGGCGCGGCGGAGGCGCGCATGGTTTCCTCGAGCGTGTACTGCAGCCCCCGGCGTTCGACGATGCGGTCGAGCGCGGCGAGCACGTCGTCCATCAGCGCGTCGCGCAGCTCGTCGCTGCCGGCGCGCAGGTCGAGGCTGAACTGGCAGCGGCCGGGCACCACGTTGATGGAGCCGTCGGGCACCGACAACATGCCGACCGTGCCCACCACGCCGGGCTGCGTGGCGGCGCGCAGTTCCACGTACAGCGCGAGTTCGGCGACCGCGGTGGCGGCGTCGCGGCGGCGGTCCATCGGCGTGGTGCCGGCGTGGCTCGCGACCCCGGTCACCTCGCCCACGAAACGCACGCTGCCGTTGATGGAGGTCACCACGCCGAGCGGCAGGTCGAGTTCGGTGAGCACCGGACCCTGCTCGATGTGCACCTCGACGAAGGCGAGGTACTTCGACGGGTCGCGCTTCGACGCGGGCACGCGCGACGGGTCGCGCCCGGCCAGGGCCATGGCCTCGCGCATCGGGATGCCGCCGGCGTCGCGCTGGTCGAGCCAGGCGGTGTCGAACTGGCCGATGAGCGCGCCGGAGCCGAGGAAGGTGGCCTTGTAGCGCTGCCCCTCTTCTTCCGCGAAACCCACGACCTCGATGGCGAACGGCAGGCGGCGACCCTGCTGGTGCAGCTCGCGCACGGCCACCATCGGCACGAAGATGCCGAGGCGGCCGTCGTACTTGCCGCCGTTGCGCACGGTGTCGTAGTGGCTGCCGGTGAGCAGCCGCGGCGCGTCCGGCGACTGCCCGTGGTACACGCCCACGACGTTGCCCACGGCGTCGGTGGTCACCTCGTCGAAACCGCAGTCGGTCATCCAGCGTTCGAGCTGCACCTGGCAGGCCTGGTGGGCCGGGGTGAGGTACGTCACCGTGAGCTGGCCGAGCGTCTCGAAGCCGGCGTCGGTGTGCTGGGCCAGCAGTTCGGCGCAGTCCCACACCTGGTGGCCGAGCACGGGTTCGAGGCCCAGCTTGTCGTTGAGCCGCAACTCGGCGATGCGGTGCACGTTGCGCAGGCACTCGCCGAACTCGGCGTCGGGCAGCGACTTCAGGCGGCGCTCGAAGGTGGCGATGATCTCGGCCCGCGTGAGTCCGGTGCCGCGCGGACCGCGCACGGCCACGATGAAGGGCCAGCCGAACTTCTCGAGGTACGCGGCGTTGAGTTCGCGCAGGCGCGCCAGCTCCTCCGGCGAACAGGCCTTGAGGCCCGCGCGCAGCTGTTCGCTGGTGGACTCGGCCGTGAGTTCGCCGCGTTCGGCGAGTTTGCCGGCCAGCTCCGGGTGGGCGCGCAGCAGCGCCAGCTGCAGCTCGCGCGGGGCCTCGCGCACCGTCTGCGCCATCACGTTCTTCAGTTGCGCGGCACTGGCGTACGGCCGCCGGTCGACCACCGACTCGGCCACCCAGGGCGAGTGCTCGTAGAGGCCGTGCAGCCAGGCCAGCGCATCCTCGCGCGACGCGGCGTTCAAGAGGTCGAGGCTCATGCGGACTCCGGGGCGGGATGGTGGTCACGCCAGTGTCGCGCGATGTCGATGCGCCGGCACACCCACACATCGGGGTGTGCGGCGACGTGGTCGAGGAAGCGCACGAGCGACAGGAAGCGCCCGGGGCGGCCGAGCAGCCGCGAGTGCATGCCGATGCTGAGCATCTTCGGGCGGTCGAGGCCGGCCGGGTCGCCCTCGGCGTACAGCACGTCGAACGCGTCCTTCAGGTACTGGAGGAAGTGGTCGCCGGTGTTGAACCCCTGCGGCGCGGCGAAGCGCATGTCGTTGGTGTCGAGCGTGTACGGCACCACCAGGCGCTGCATCGTGCTGCCGTCGCTCCTGGTCACGGGCATCCAGAACGGCAGGTCGTCGCCGTAGTGGTCGCTGTCGTACTCGTAGCCGCCGTGGTCGGCGACCAGGCGCTTGGTGTTGGGGCTGTCGCGGCCGGTGTACCAGCCGAGGGGCCACTGGCCGCCGGTCATCTCGCGGATGATCTGCGTGCCGCGGGCGATGTGCTCGCGTTCCTCGGTCTCGGGCATGTGCTGGTAGTGGACCCAGCGCCACTGGTGGTTGGCGATCTCGTGGCCCGCGTCGACGAAGGCCTGCGTGAGCTCGGGGTGGCGCTGCAGCGCCATGCCCACGCCGAAGATGGTGAGCGGCAGGCCGCGGCGCTCGAACTCGCGCAGCAGGCGCCACACGCCGGCGCGCGAGCCGTACTCGTAGATGCTCTCCATGCTGAGGTGGCGCGTGGCGTAGCTCTGCGCGCCGATGATCTCGGACAGGAAAGTCTCGGAGCCGGCGTCGCCGTGCAGCACGTTGTTCTCGCCGCCCTCCTCGTGGTTCAGCACGAACTGCACGGCGATGCGCGCGCCGTTCGGCCAGCGGGCATGCGGGGGGTTGCGGCCGTAGCCGACGAGGTCGCGGGGGTAGTCGGTGGTCATGGGGCGTTCACCTTTCCGGCCGCAGCACGGATTCGAGGTCGGGAATGCGGGGCAGGGTCTGCAGGTTGTGCTCCACGTGCTGCAGGTGCTCGCCCATCAGTTGCGCCGCGGCGCGCGCGTCGCGGCGCTCGAGGGCGTCGACGATGGCCACGTGTTCCGCGTACGAGTGTTCCGCCGAATGGGCGCTCTGGTACATCAGCGAGATCAGCGAGCTGCGGGACAGCAGGTCGCGCAGGATGTCGGCGAGCGTGTCGTTGCCGAGCATGGACGCGATCACGACGTGGAAGTCGGCCAGCAGCCTCGTGCGGCCCGACACGTCGGTGCGCTGCACGGCGGCGCGCTCGTCGTCGAGGTGGGCGCGCAGGCGCACGATGTGGGCGGGGGCGAGTTCGAGCGCGGCGCGGCGGATCATCGCGCTCTCGAGCATGTGCCGCACCTCGAACACCTCGCGGGCCTCCTCGACGCTCGGCTGGGCGACACGCGCGCCGCGGGCCTTCTCGAGCGTGATGAGCTTGTCGCGGCTCAACTGGTGCAGGGCCTGCCGCACGATGGTGCGCGAGACCTGGAAGATGTCGGCGATCTTCTGCTCGGCGAGCTTGGTGCCGGGCATCAGGCGGCGCTCGACGATGGCGGTGGTGATGGATTCGATGATGCGCTGGGCCGTGTCCACCGGCGCGGCCGACACGGCGGCCACCGCGCGCGGAACTTGCTTCCGTGTCGGGCGGATCGATTGCAGGGCGGGCGTGGGGCGCGGGGGCGGCATGACTCGAAGCTTGCGTGAATGGCCAAACTGTATACACTTTTGACTGTCCTGCAACTTCTTTCTGGCCACGCCCCATGGGAAAACTCACCACCCACGTGCTCGACACCATGAACGGGTGCCCGGCGGCCGGCATGTCCATCGGCCTGTACCGGCTGGAGGGTGACCAGGCGGTGCTGGTGCGCCGGGCCGTGCTCGACCCCGACGGCCGCACCGACGGCCCGTTGCTCGACGACACCGCCTTCGCCCCCGGCCGGTACCGGCTGGTGTTCGAGGTGGCCGCGTATTTCCGGGGCCGGGGCGTCGCGTTGCCCGAGCCGGCCTTCCTCGACGCGGTGCCCATCGACTTCGGCCTCGCCAACCCCGGCCAGCACTACCACGTGCCGCTGCTCACGAGCCCGTGGGCGTACTCCACGTACCGCGGCAGCTGAACCCGTTTGTATACACGTTTCCCATGGACCTCTACCTGCTGGACTGGCTCAACCTGCTGCTGCGCTGGGCCCACGTGATCACGGCCGTGGCCTGGATCGGTGCGTCCTTCCACTTCGTCGCCCTCGACAACAGCCTCACCCCGCCGCAGGACCCGGCCGAACGCGACAAGGGCATCGGCGGCGAGCTGTGGGCCGTGCACGGCGGCGGTTTCTACCACCAGCAGAAGTACCCGGTGTCGCCGAGGCAGCTGCCCGAGAAGCTGCACTGGTCGATGTGGGAGAGCTACTCCACGTGGCTCACCGGCTTCGCGCTGTTCACGGTGCTGTACCTCTTCAACGCCAGCACCTTCCTGATCGACAAGAGCCTGTTCGACTGGTCGCCCGCCGCGGCCATCGCCACCGCGCTCGGTTTCCTCGCCGCGTTCTGGGTGATCTACGACGGCATCTGCCGCGTCTTCGGCCAGCGGAAGAACGGCGACGTGGTCGTGGGCGCGCTGGTGTTCGTGTTCGTGGTGTTCGCCGCGTGGCTGTCGTGCCAGCTCTTCGCGGGCCGAGCCGCCTACCTGCTCGTGGGCGCCATGCTCGCCACCACGATGAGCGGCAACGTGTTCTTCTGGATCATCCCCGGCCAGCGCAAGGTGGTGGCCAGCCTGCGCGCCGGCACGCCGGTGGACCCGGTGCACGGCAAGCGCGGCAAGCAGCGCAGCTTCCACAACACCTTCTTCACGCTGCCGGTGCTGATCGCGATGCTCAGCAACCACTTCGGCTTCCTGTACGCCGCCCCGTTCAACTGGTTCTGGCTGGTGCTCGTGATGCTGGCGGGTGCGCTGATCCGGCTGTCGTTCGTGCTGCGGCACAAGGCGCTGGCGTTCGGCCATCCGGTGCCGTGGCGCTATGCCGCCGTGGGCACGGCGCTGCTCGCCGGCGTGATCGTCGCGATGGCGCCGTCACCGAAACCGGCGACACCACCCGCCGCGGTCGCCCCGCCGGCGCCCACGTTCGCCGAGGTGAACGCGGTCATCACGCAGCGCTGCGTGATGTGCCACAACGAAGGCCTGGCCAACAAGGGCGTGAAGCTCGACACGCCGGCCCTCGTGGTGCAGCACGCGAAGCAGGTCTACCAGCAGGCCACGCTGCTGAAGGCGATGCCGCTCAACAACGCGACGCAGATGACGGACGCGGAGCGGGAACTGATCGGGCGGTGGGTGGAGGCCGGCGCCAAGGGGCCCTGAGCGACGATCCGTCACCCCGACGAAAGTCGGGGCCCACTGCCCGCCAGCTCGCCTTGACGGCGGTGGATCCCGGCGTTCGCCGGGATGACGCGAGGGGGGAACGTCAGCCGCCTTTGTTGCGCATGAAGTCGGCGGTCTGGAAGAACGACTTCGTCAGCCGTTCGATCAATTCGGGATCCAGCTCGAGCTCCACCATGGCCTGCTGCATGCACGCCATCCACTGGTCCCGCTCCTTGATCCCGATGGCGAACGGCATGTGCCGCATGCGCAGCCGCGGGTGCCCGAAACGTTCGACATAGTGCTGCGGCCCGCCGAGCCACCCGCACAGGAACCAGAAGAACTTCTCGCGCGTGGTCTCGAGCGTGGTGGGGTGCATGGCCCGCAGTTCGGCGTAGGCCGGCTCCAGGTCCATCAGGTCGTAGAAGCGGTCGGACAGCGCCCGCACCTTCTCCTCACCCCCGACCCAGTCGAACGGGGTGTCGAACGGCTTGCCGGACATCATGGCGTGGCCAGGCGCGTCGCGACGGCGGTGATGCCCTTGGCGGCCTCGCTGCCCGGGTAGGCCTCGAGCAGCAGGTGGCGCTTCTGCACGGCTTCGCGCACCGACGGGTCGGACGGCACCTCGCCCACGAGGTCGAGCCGGAACGGCACGGTGGGGTCGGGCAGCGACGGCGTGACGAAACGGTCGACCACCTGCTGGAGCTGGCCGCGGATGACCCGGCCCTCGCCCGCGCGGCCCACCTGGTTCACCACCAGCGACACCGAGTTGCGCTGCTGCTGCGTGGCGAGCACCTTGATGGTGGCGTAGGCGTCGGTGAGCGACGTGGGTTCGGGCGTGGCCACCACGAGCACCTCGTGGGCCAGCGACACGGCGTAGAGCACCACGTCGGAGATGCCGGCGCCGGTGTCGATCAGGATGCGGTCGAAGCGCGGGGAAACGGTCTCGATGATCTCGAGGAGCTTGTCGCGCACCTCGGGCGTGAGGCGCGAGTACTCGACGAGGCCGGACCCGGCCAGCAGCACCGAGAAGCCGCCCGGCGCGGGCAGGATGGCCTCTTCCAGCGGGGCCTTGCCGGTGAAGACGTCGTGCAGCGTGATCTTCGGGAACAGGTTGAGGACCACGTCGAGGTTGGCGAGGCCCAGGTCGGCGTCGAGCACGAGCACCCGCTCGCCCATGCGCGCGAGCGCGGCGGCCAGGTTGGCCGACACGAAGGTCTTGCCCACCCCGCCCTTGCCGCTCGTGACGGCGACGATGCGCGCGCGCTTCTGCGCGGGCGATCCGGGGGGTGGCGTGGAGGAGATCGGCGTGCTCATGGAAGGGGTTCGATGTCCTGGAATTGGGAGGTCCCGAACAGCAGGCCCTTTTCTTCGGCGCTGACCATCGACACCGTGGGCTGCTCCAGACAGGCGCGGTTGCGGCCTTCTGCCTTCGCCCGGTAGAGCTGCTGGTCGGCGCGTTCGATCCACAACGTGGCCGAGGAGCGGACCCACTGCGGTGCGTACGCTCCACCGAGGCTGATTGTCACCGACAGCGGAATGCCCCCGGCGACAGTGACCACACCGGTCTCGACCTTGCGGCGGATGCGCTCGGCCACGGTTGCGCCGAAGGCCGGCGGGCAATTGGGCAGGATGACGGCGAATTCCTCGCCGCCGAAGCGGGCCACGGTGTCCATCGGGCGCACGCAATCCATCAGCGCCTCGGCGACGAACTGGATGACGAGGTCGCCCGCGGCATGGCCGTGGGTGTCGTTGACGGACTTGAAGCGGTCGATGTCGACCATCAGCACCAGCGCGGGTTCACCCACGCGGGCGACGCGGTCGATCTCGCGGGCCAGCGCCAGTTCGAAGTGGCGGCGGTTGGCGAGGCCGGTGAGGGGGTCGCGGCTGGACAGGTCGCACAGGGCGTCGATCACGGCCTGCAGCCACACGGTGGAGCCGGCTTCTTCCAGCGTGGGCAGCCGGTGGCCGGACTGGGCGAGCAGCTGCAGCGCCGCGCCGAGTTTCAGCCGAGCAGAGCTGTCGCCGGTGGGCGCCGGGGTCTGGGGGTCGGGGTGTGCGGAACTCGTCACGGGAAAGGCCTGTTGCGAGGCAGTCTAGCAGTGCGGCCCCACTTGCAAGCGACGAGTTGGATGCCGAATACCACGCATCTTGCACGTTATGGGTGCCTCAAGCCCCGCAGACTGGCGGCCGATATACCCCCCATGCACCACCCGGGTGGCCTGTCCGGCCGGATCCGTGCCCCAAGATTGACTGGAGACTTCATGAGCGCCGCATCTCCTGCCGAACTGGCCGCCCTGCGCACCATCGCCCAGCCCGCCAGCGAGCAGGAATTCACCTTCGGCAAGGACGACTTCGAGCGCGTCCGCGAGCTGATCTACCAGCGTGCCGGCATCAGCCTGCACGCGGGCAAGCAGGCCATGGTCTACAGCCGCCTGTCGCGCCGCCTGCGCGAGACGGGCCAGACGTCGTTCAGCCGGTACCTCCAGTGGCTGCAGAGCGCCTCGGGCGCCGCGGCCGACGCCGAATGGCAGGAGTTCATCAACTGCCTGACCACCAACCTGACGTCGTTCTTCCGCGAGGAACACCACTTCGTCTCGCTGCTGACCGACCTCAAGGCCCGCGCCGGGCACCCGCAGCGCATCTGGTGCAACGCGGCGTCCACCGGCGAGGAGCCGTACACCATCGCGATGACCTGCGTGGAGGCGCTGGGCGCCAGCGCGCCGGTGAAGATCGTCGCGAGCGACATCGACACCAAGGTGCTCGCCACCGCCAGCCGGGGCATCTACCCGGCCGACTCGCGGGGCCTCTCCCCCGAACGGCTGCGCGCGCACTTCCTGCGCGGCAAGGGCGACAACAGCGGCTCCATCCGCGTGAAGCCCGAGCTGGCCAAGCTGATCGAGTTCCGCACGCACAACCTGATGGACACGCGCTGGTCGCTCGGCGATCCGTTCGACATCGTGTTCTGCCGCAACGTGATGATCTATTTCGATGCTCCCACCCAGCGCAAGGTGCTGGAGCGCATCCATGCGGTGATGAAGCCGAAGAGCCTGCTGTTCGTGGGCCACTCGGAGAACTTCACCGAATCCAAGGATCTGTTCCGCCTGCGTGGCAAGACGATCTACGAGCGCGTCTGACCCGACACGCTGTTCCCCTGCCACACGGAGTCGCCATGGCCCTGACCACCTCCCCCGCCGCACCGGTTTCCCGCCTCGAGAAGCTCAAGGCCGCGCCGCGCAAGCCGGGTGAAGCCTCGTTCTTCTTCTACGACGCGCACTTCAAGAACGACGCCGTCAAGATCCTCCCCGGCGAGTACTTCGTGCACAACGAGGACATGCTGATCATGACCACGCTCGGGTCGTGCATCGCCGCGTGCATCTACGACCGCAACGCGAAGGTCGGCGGCATGAACCACTTCATGCTGCCCGACGGCGCCGGCGACTCGGGCCGCTACGGCTCGTACGCGATGGAACTGCTGATCAACGAGATGATGAAGCGCGGCGCGAGCCGCCTGACGATGGAGGCGAAGGTGTTCGGCGGCGGCCAGGTGGTCAGCGGCATGACGACGATGAACGTCGGCGAACGCAACACCACCTTCGTGATGGACTACCTGAAGACCGAACGCATCCCCGTGGTCTCGAAGGACGTGCTCGACGTGTACCCGCGCAAGGTGTGTTTCCTCCCCGGAAGCGGCAAGGCGATGGTCAAGCGCCTCGCGCCGACCAACACCGACACCCTGGTGGCGCAGGACCGCGCCGCCGCCCAACGTGCCGTGCCCGCCAACACCGGCGGTGGCTCGGTCGACCTGTTCTGACGCGGCCCCGGGAGAAACACAACATGGCAAAGACACGCGTGATCGTGGTGGACGACTCGGCGCTGGTGCGCAGTCTCCTCACCGAAATCATCAACCGGCAGCCCGACATGGTCTGCATCGGCGCCGCGGCCGACCCGCTCGTCGCGCGCGAGATGATCCGCGAACTCAACCCGGACGTCATCACGCTCGACGTCGAGATGCCCCGCATGGACGGCATCGACTTCCTCAGCAAGCTGATGCGCCTGCGCCCGATGCCGGTCGTGATGGTCTCGACGCTGACCGAACGCGGCGCCGAGGTGACGATGAAGGCGCTCGAGCTCGGGGCGGTCGACTTCGTCGCGAAACCGAAGATCGGCATCGCCGACGGCCTGCGCCTGCTGGCCGAGGACATCACCGACAAGGTGCGCATCGCCTCGAAGGCCACCATCCGCAAGCACCACGCGCCTGCCCCGGCGGCGCCCGGCGCCCCGGCCGCCGCGAAACCCGTGGTGCCGTCATCGGTGGGTCGCCTGTCCACGGAAAAGATCATCTTCATCGGCGCCTCCACCGGCGGCACCGAAGCCACGAAGGAAGTGCTGGTCAACCTGCCGCCGGACTGCCCGGCCGTCGTGATCACGCAGCACATGCCGCCGGGTTTCACGAAGAGCTACGCCGCGCGCCTGGACGGCCTGTGCCGCATCAGCGTGAAGGAAGCGCAGGACGGCGAACGCATCCTGCCCGGCCACGCGTACATCGCGCCGGGCGGCCTGCACCTGAGCGTCGAGCGCAGCGGCGCGAACTACATCGCCCGCGTGCAGGAAGGTGAACCCGTCAACCGCCACCGCCCGTCGGTGGAAGTGCTGTTCAAGTCCGCCGCGCGCGTGGTGGGCCCGAACGCGCTGGGCATCATGCTCACCGGCATGGGCGCCGACGGCGCCAAGGCCATGAAGGAACTGCGCGACGCCGGCAGCTACAACTACGTGCAGGACGAAGCCAGCTGCGTGGTGTTCGGGATGCCGCGCGAGGCGATCAACGCGGGGGCGGCGCATGAGGTGCTGCCGCTCACGCAGATCGCGCCGAAGCTGATCGAGCGGTTGCGCTCGACGGCGGGCATGTCGACGAACCGGGTCTGAAGCCTCGTCATCCCGGCGAACGCCGGGATCCACCGCCACCGGTGGGCCCCGACGTCCGTCGGGGTGACGGTGCTACAGGAACAGCTCCTGCAGGTCGTTCAGGAAATCGAACCCACGCTCCGTGGGTTCCACCCGCGCCATGTCGCGGACGATCCACCCCTTCGCCTCGGCCTCGTCCAGCGCCTTGCGGATGCTCGTGACGGGCAGGCCCGTGCGCTCCGTGAAGCGCATCAGCTCGAACCCTTCCCGCAGCCGCAGCCCGTTCAGCATGAACTCGAACGGCAGGTCCTTGCGGCCCACCTCCTCGTCCTTCGCCACCGCGCGGCCGGCCACGGCCTGCGCCATGTACTTCGCCGGGTCGCGGTAGCGGACCTGGCGCACCACGCGGTGCGGGAACGAGAGCTTCGAGTGGGCGCCCGCCCCGATGCCGAGGTAGTCCCCGAACTGCCAGTAGTTCAGGTTGTGCTGGCAGCGGTGGCCGGGTTTCGCGAACGCGGAGACCTCGTAGCGCTCCAGCCCCGCCGCCGACGTGCGCGCGGTGATCACGTCGAGCATCTCGAACGCCGTGTCGTCGTCGGGCACCTTCGGCGGGTACTTCGCGAAGTAGGTGTTGGGCTCGATGGTGAGGTGGTAGACCGACAGGTGCGGCGGCGCGTGCGCGAGCGCGCGGTCCAGGTCGGCCTCGAACTGCGCGACCGACTGGCCGGGCAGCGCGTACATCAGGTCGAGGTTGAAGGTGTCGAAATGCTCGCGCGCCTCGGCGACGGCGGCGTTCGCCTGCGCGGCGTCGTGCACGCGGCCCAGGGCCTGCAGCATCGTGTCGTCGAAGCTCTGCACGCCGATCGACAGGCGCGTGACCCCGGCCGCGCGGAAGGCCTTGAAGCGGTCGCGCTCGAAGGTGCCGGGGTTGGCCTCGAGCGTGATCTCGCAGCCCGGCTCGAACGGCAGGCGCGCGCGCAGGTCGGTGATCAGCTGGTCGATGGCGCCCGGTGAGAACAGGCTGGGCGTGCCGCCCCCGATGAACACGCTGTGGATGCGCCGGCCCCACACGAGCGGCAGCGCCGCTTCCAGGTCGGCGCGCACGGCCGCGAGGTAGTCGTCCTCGGGCACGCCGCCAAGCTGCTCGTGCGAGTTGAAGTCGCAGTACGGGCACTTCTTCAGGCACCACGGCAGGTGCACGTAAAGCGCGAGCGGCGGCAGCGCGCCGAGGCTCATGATGCCCGGGCGCATGTACCGCGAGACCATGTCCTCCGGCGCCACGCCGGCTTCTTCGGAGGAAGCCGGAACGATCGGGATCTCAGCCAAGACGCCACACCTCTTGCATCAGCCCGAGCATCTGCCGCGAGGCGATGGCACGGTGGCTGACGCGGTTCTTCTCGGCCGCCGGCAGTTCGGCCACGCTCGCCGACAGCGACGGGATGAACAGCAGCGGGTCGTAGCCGAAACCGCCCTCGCCGCGCGGCGACTGCAGCACCTCGCCGTCCCAGCGGCCGAAGGCGATCAGCGGTTCGGGGTCGTCGGCCGATCGCACGGCCACCAGCGCGCACACGAAACGCCCGCGGCGGTCGGTGTGAGGCAGCAGCTGCTCGAGTAGCACGCGGTTGTTGTCGTCGTCCGTCTTCGGCTGGCCGAAGAGCGTGGCGTAGCGGGCCGACAGCACGCCGGGCGCGCCGCCGAGCGCGTCGACGCACAGGCCCGAGTCGTCGGCGATGGCCGCGCCACCGGCCGCGCGCGCGGCGTGGCGCGCCTTCTCGAGCGCGTTCTCGACGAAGGTGCCGTGCGGTTCCTCGGCCTCGCCGATGCCGAGCGACCCCTGCGTCACGAGGTCGAGGCCCACGGGCGCGAAGAGGGCCTGCAGCTCGGCGAGCTTCTTCGCGTTGTTGGAGGCGAGGACGAGGCGCATGGCGGTCAGTCCTGGGCCAGGGCCGCGGCCTGCGCGGCGATCAGTTCGCGGATGCCCTTGTCGGCCAGGCCCAGCATCGTGGCCATCTCGGCGCTCGAGAACGGCTTGCCCTCGGCGGTGCCCTGCACTTCCACGAAACCGCCGTCGGCGGTCATCACGACGTTCATGTCGGTGTCGCAGGCCGAGTCTTCGACGTACTCGAGGTCGAGCACCGGCGTGCCCTCGACGATGCCCACCGAGATGGCGGCGACGGCCTGGTGGATGGGCGACGCGGTGATCTTGCCGGCCTTCTGGATGGCGCGCACGGCGTCGACGGCCGCCACGTAGGCGCCGGTGATGGCCGCGGTGCGGGTGCCGCCGTCGGCCTGCAGCACATCGCAGTCGAGGTGGATGGTGCGTTCGCCCAGGGCGCGCAGGTCGAACACCGCGCGCAGCGAACGGCCGATCAGGCGCTGGATCTCCTGCGTCCGGCCGCTCTGCTTGCCGCGGGCGGCTTCGCGATCGCTGCGGGTGTGGGTGGCGCGCGGCAGCATGCCGTACTCGGCCGTGACCCAGCCCTCGCCGGAACCCTTCTTGTGGCCCGGCACCTTCTCCTCGACCGACGCGGTGCACAGCACCTTGGTGTCGCCGAAGGCGATCAGCACCGAACCCTCGGCGTGTTTGGTGTAGTGGCGCGTGATGGTGACGGTGCGCAGGCTGTCGGCGGCGCGACCGAGGGGGCGGATGAAGGTCATGGAACGGATCCTGTTGAAAGGCAAAACGCCCCGCGGGCGACCGCGGGGCGTGGAGGGATTATCGCAGGAAGGCCGCGGGCCGGGACGTCAAGGCTTCTTCTGGGACGACCGCTTGATGGCTTCGTTGATCTCGCGGATGGACCGCTCGATCTCGGCGTCGTCCAGCTCGTCGGCCGGGGCCTCGCCCAGCACGCTCGCCTGGATGGTGGAGGCGAACACCTCCTCGCCGAGCGACTGCGTGGACACGCCGCCGCTGCTGTCGTTGTCTTCCGCCGATTCCCACTCCATCGCGAGCACCGTGACGTTGTCGCTCTTGGCGCCGCCGTTGCGCAGCGCCTGCTCGACGAGTTCGGGCACCGCGTCGGCGATGCTGTTGCGCGAGAGCTGTTCGGTGATGACGGTGTCGCTGACCGTGCCCCACAGGCCGTCGGAGCACAGCAGCAGGCGGTCGCCGCTCTGCAGCAGCAGCGGGCCCACGGTGTCGACCACGGGCTTGCCCGGGCTGCCGAGGCACGTGAACAGCACGTTGCGGTTGAAGCGCTCGGGCATGGGCACCACGTGGCTCATGGTCTCCTGGAGTTCGGAGTACGAGTGGTCACGGGTGCGGGCGATCAGCTTGTCGCCGCGCACGAGGTACAGGCGCGAGTCGCCGCAGTGCGCCCAGTAGGCCGAGTTGCCCTGCAGCACGCAGGCCACGACCGTGGTGCGCGGCGTGTCGATCAGGGCCTTCTGCGTGGCGTAGCGCAGCAGCTGGTGGTGGCCGGCGATGATGGCCTCGTGAAGGAAGCGCATGGGCTCCTTCAGCGTGGGCTTGGCATCGCGCTGGAACATGGCGGCGAGGGTCTGCAGCGCGAGCTGCGAGGCGACCTCCCCCTCGGGGTGGCCACCCATGCCGTCGGCGAGGGCGAAAAGGCCCGAATCGCGCGTGTAGCAATAGCCCATGCGGTCTTCGTTCTTCTCGCGGCCGCCCCTGCGACTGACCTGATACACGGAAAATCGCATCGTTCAACTCTTGGCGGTCAGGTTTTCGAGCTGCAGCTTCAGGCGTTCGCTGAAGCTGAGCTTGGTATAGCGCCGTTCGGTCTCGCGCGCCAGTTCTTTTTGCAGGGAGAACACGCTCTGCGGGCGGGACAGCGGATCGAGCGACATGCACCACTCGGTGACTTCGATCAGGTTGTCGGAGTACACGTTGCGCAGGCGGGACAGGCTCAGCGCCAGGCGGTCCTTCTCGATGCGCTGCGGCGAATCGTTGGGCGGGTAGCCCTGCATGCACGCGTAGATGCAGGCGCCGATGGCGTAGATGTCGGTCCACGGGCCCAGCGTGCCGTCGCGGCGGTACATCTCGGGGGCCGCGAAGCCCGGCGTGTACATCGGGCGGATGAAGTTGCCTTCCTTGCTCAGCACCTCGCGCGCCGCGCCGAAGTCGAGCAGCACCGCCTTGTTCTCGTTCGTGATGAAGATGTTGGCCGGCTTGATGTCCAGGTGGAGCATCTTGTGCTGGTGCACGATGCGCAGGCCGCGCAGGATCTCGTCGAACAGCGAACGGATGGTGGATTCGCGGAAGACCTTGTCGCGCTTCAGGTCGCGCGCGGTGACGATGAAGTCCTGCAGGGTGTCGCCCTGCAGGTAGTTCATCACCATGTAGACGGTTTCGTTCTCGCGGAAGAAGTTCAGCACGCTCACCACGCTCGGGTGGCTGATCTGCGCGAGCGAACGCCCTTCCTCGAAGAAGCTCTTCAGCCCGAGGCGGTACAGTGGCTGCTTCTCGGGCTTGACCCGGGGAGTGAGTTCGCCCGGGGCCCGTTCGGCCAGCGACGACGGCAGGTATTCCTTGACCGCCACGAGGTGGCGTTCGGCGTCTTCGGCGAGATACACCACGCCAAAGCCACCGGCCGCCAACTTCTTGATGATCTGGTAACCGCCGACCACTGTGCCGGAAGGCAGTGGCGCAGGCTTCGGCTTTGACATAATCGGATTTTGCAATGCGATAAATTGAATGCCAGTCTACAGCATGACCGGGTACGCCAGCGCCACCTCCGGGGCGCAAACTGCGACAGAAACCACAGCGGGCGTTGAAGGGGCTCCCGCGCGCAGTGGCGCGGCGTCGAACGCCAGCGTGCTGGTCGAGCTGCGTTCTGTCAACGGCCGGTTCCTCGACCTGGGCTTCCGGCTCCCCGACGAGTTCCGCGCGCTCGAACCGGCGCTGCGCGACCTCATCTCCGGCACCTTCCGCCGGGGCAAGATCGAGCTTCGTCTGAACACGCACCACGTGAGCGAGGTGAGCTGGCCGCAGCCCCAGCCCGACCAGCTCAACCGCCTGGGCCGCCTCGAGAGCACGGTGCAGGGCTGGCTGCCGAAGGCCCAGTCGCTCTCGGTGCACGAGGTGCTGCAGTGGTGCAAGGGCAGCGCGCCCAGCGAGAAGCTCGACGACGTCGCCCTCGACGCCGCGAAGCGCGCCGTGGCCGGCCTGCTGGAAGCCCGCGAACGCGAGGGCGCCAAGCTCGTCGCCGTGCTGATGGACCGCGTCAAGCGCCTGCGCGAACTCGCCGCCGAGGCCGAACCCCTCGTGCCCGCCGCCGTCGAACGCCAGCGCCAGAAGTTCATCGAACGCTGGAACGAGGCGCTGGTGGCCACCAACGCGTCCCAGTCCATCTCGCAGGAACAGCTGCAGGAACGCGCCGTCAACGAGGCCGCCGCGTTCTCGATCCGCATCGACGTCGCCGAGGAACTGGCCCGCCTGCGCGCCCACCTCGAGGAAATCGCCCGCCTGCTCAAGAAGGGCGGCGAGGTCGGCAAGCGCCTCGACTTCCTGATCCAGGAGCTGCTGCGCGAGGCCAACACGCTCGGGTCCAAGGCGTCGTCGCTCGAGTTGACCAACATTTCGGTCGAAATGAAGGTGGCGATCGAGCAGCTGCGGGAGCAGGTGCAGAACCTGGAGTGAAAATGCCGTAGCCGAAAGGTCGTGATGGAGCGGGATCCGGTACGCTGGTTGAATCTTCATCGAATCAGCGAGGTACGAAGATGCCCCCCACCGCGACACTTTCGAGTCAGTTCCGGATTTCAATCCCCAAGGCCGTACGCGAGGAGCAGCATTGGCAGGCCGGCCAGGAACTCGTGTTCATTCCCAAGGGCAAGGGCGTCCTGGTGATGCCCGTCCCGGGACTTGATCAGCTGAGAGGCATCGCCAAGGGCGCGAACAAGGACAGGTACCGCGACCGCAACGGCCGCATCTGACTGGGGCAACGCTGCGTGTCATCGACACTTCGCCTGGATCGAATGGCTGACCGGCAGCGCTCTCGTCATGTTCTTTCCGAAAACCAGGTACTCGTTCTGACCCTGGCCCACGCGGCGCGGCATGACGAAATGCCGGGTTGAGCCTGCCTCGCCACGCCCGTGGCCCTTGCCGCCCGCCACACAGGCGATACTCCAGGGTCAGCATGGCGGAGCCCTCCCCTGGCACCGCCTTTTCTCTCTACGGAACTGGCCATGGACTACCCCGGCAACCTCTTCGTCGTCGCCGCCCCGAGCGGCGCCGGCAAGTCGAGCCTCGTGAAGGCGCTGCTCGAACTCGATTCGCACCTCGTGGTGTCGGTCTCCCACACCACGCGCAAGCCCCGCGGCCAGGAGCAGCACGGGCGCGAGTACCTCTTCGTGGACCACCCCACCTTCCAGTCCATGATCGACGCGGAAGACTTCGTCGAATGGGCGGAGGTGCACGGCAACCGCTACGGCACGTCGCGCGCGGCCATCATGGAACGCGTGGCCGTGGGCCAGGACGTGGTGCTCGAGATCGACTACCAGGGCGCCCTGCAGATCAAGAAGCTGTACCCGAACGCCATCCTGATCTTCATCCTGCCGCCGAGCTGGGAGGAGCTGGCCCAGCGCCTCGCCCGCCGCGGCGAGGACGCCGAGGACGTGATCGCCCAGCGCCTCGTGAACGCCCGCACGGAGGTGGACCAGGCACGGCACTTCGACTTCGTTATAATCAACGCCCTGTTCGAGACCGCGCTGTTCGATCTGAAAGCGATCGTCCATGCGCAGCGGCTCAAGTACGCGGTGCAGAAGAAGGCCAAGCCTTCGGTGTTCGCAGCCCTCGGACTGAACTGATCTTTTTTTTCGCTTTCCCTGGAGTGACCCCATGGCCCGCATCACCGTCGAAGACTGCCTGACCAAGATCCCGAACCGCTTCCAGCTGGTTCTGGCCGCCACGTACCGTGCGCGCATGCTGAGCCAAGGCCACGCCCCGAAGATCGAAACGAAGAACAAGCCGGGCGTCACCGCGCTGCGCGAGATCGCCGCCGGCGAGATCGGCATCGAGATGCTGCGCAAGGTGCCGGTCTGATCGACCCCGCCTCCGCGTGAACAACGGCCCTTCGGGGCCGTTTTCTTTGGGGCGACGACACCCCGCGACAACCCTCCGGGGTACGCTCCCCGGCAATCGGGGTAAATTAGGGGGATGGGTGCCCCCTCCTCCTCGCTGCGAAAACCCGAAGTTTCCGGTTCCGGCCGTCGGAACCCGCCCCCGCCTTTGCCTGCGGCCGCCACCGATGCGGCCGCGGCCTCGTTTGCCGCGCTGACCCACAAGCTCGACTACCTCGACCCGGCGGACATCAAGCGCGTGCGCGATGCCTACCGTTTCGCCGACGAGGCCCACCTGGGCCAGTTCCGCGCCAGCGGCGAGCCGTACATCACCCACCCCATCGCCGTGGCCGGCATGTGCGCCGAGTGGAAGCTCGACGCCCAGGCCATCATGGCCGCGCTGATGCACGACGCCATGGAAGACTGCGGCGTCACGAAGGTGGAGCTCATCGAGCGCTTCGGCGCCCCCACGGCCGACCTGGTCGACGGGCTCACCAAGCTCGACAAGCTGCAGTTCTCCACGAAGGAGGAATCGCAGGCCGAGTCGTTCCGCAAGATGCTGCTGGCGATGGCGCGCGACGTGCGGGTCATCCTGATCAAGCTGGCCGACCGCCTGCACAACATGCGCACGATGTCGGCCATGGCCGCCTCGAAGAGCGTGCGCATCGCCCGCGAGACGCTCGAGATCTACGCCCCCATCGCCCACCGCCTGGGCCTGAACCAGACCTACCGCGAACTGCAGGAGCTCTCGTTCCAGTACCTGCGCCGCTGGCGCCACGCCGCGCTGTCGAAGGCGGTGCTGCGCGCGCGGGGCTACCGCCGCGACATCGTCGACCGCATCCAGCGCGAGGTCGAGAAGGCCTTCCTCGACCAGGGCGCGAAGGCCCAGGTGCACGGCCGCGAGAAGACGCTGTACTCCATCTACACGAAGATGCGCGAGAAGCACCTGAGCTTCGCGCAGGTGAACGACATCTTCGGCTTCCGCATCGTGGTGGCCACGCTGCCCGAGTGTTACCTCGCGCTCGGCGTGCTGCACCAGCTCTACAAGCCGCTGCCCGGCCGCTTCAAGGACTACATCGCGATCCCGAAGGCCAACGGCTACCAGTCGCTGCACACCACGCTCGTGAGCCCGCTCGGCACCGCGGTGGAATTCCAGATCCGCACCGAGGCCATGCACGCCGTGGCCGAGAAGGGCATCGCGGCGCACTGGATGTACAAGGCCGGCGGCGGCCAGGTGCAGGACGCGCAGCGCCTGGGCGCGCTGTGGCTGCAGTCGCTGGTCGACATCCAGGACGAGACCCGCGACGCGAGCGAGTTCCTCGAACACGTCAAGATCGACCTGTTCCCGGACGCGGTCTACGTGTTCACGCCCAAGTCGAAGATCATGGCCCTGCCCCGCGGCGCGACGCCGGTCGACTTCGCCTACGCCATCCACTCCGACATCGGCGACCACTGCGTGGCGGCCAAGGTCAACGGCGACCCCGTGGCGTTGCGCACCGAGCTGCGCAGCGGCGACGTGGTGGAGGTCATCACCGCGCCGGGCGCCCGCCCGAACCCGGGCTGGCTCAACTTCGTGCGCACGGGCCGCGCGCGCTCGAAGATCCGCCACTACCTGAAGAACATGGAGCAGGAGGAGTCGGAACAGCTCGGCGAGAAGCTCTTGGCCCAGGCGCTGCGCGCCGAGGGCCTCACGCTGCCGCCGGCCGACGCCCCCGACGCCCCGCCGGGCAGCCTGTGGCAGCAGCTCACGCGCTGGAGCGGCAACCGCACGCGCGCCGACCTGCTGATCGACGTGGGCCTCGGCCGCAAGATCGCCACCATCGTGGCCAAGCGCCTGGCGCAGCTGATGGTGGAACACGGCGTCAAGCCCGACGCCCTCACGCTCACGATGGGCCGCTACGCCGCCGCCGACGACGCCACGCCCACCCAGGGCCTCGTGGTCATCGACGGGGCCGAGGGCGCCTCCGTCCAGCTCGCCACCTGCTGCCGCCCCATCCCCGGCGACCCGATCGTGGGCTACCTGGGCCGCGGCGAGGGCCTGATGGTGCACACCGCCGAGTGCGGCGTGGGCAAGCGCCTGTTCGAACGCGACAGCGAACGCTGGATGACGGTCGACTGGGCCGAGGAACCCACGCGGGCCTTCGAGACCGGCGTCACCATCCTGCTGAAGAACGGCAAGGGCGTGCTGGCCCAGATCGCCGCGGCCGTGAGCGCGGCCGAGGCCGACATCACGCACATCGAGATGGGCAACGAGCCGGCGTCGGAAACGGCGGAACTGCAGCTGCTGGTCAGCGTGCGCGACCGCTTGCACCTGGCGGACGTGATGCGCACGTTGCGCAGGGCCAGTGCGGTGCTGCGCGTGACGCGCGTGCGGCCCTGACCTCTCCCCGTGTCACCCCGGCGCACGCCGGGGCCCACGGGTGCAGCAGCGTGCCCGCACGCAGTGGGTCCCGACGTTCGTCGGGATGACGGGTCATTGCGGCGCCGGGTAGCTCACCTCCAGCACCTCCACCCGCTCCAACCCTCCCGGCGTCATCAGCTGCACCTCGTCCCCCACGTGCGCCTTCAGCAGCGCCCGCGCGATGGGGGCGATCCAGCTGACCTCGCCCGCGGTGCTGTCGGCCTCGTCGATGCCCTTGATGGTGATGGTCTTTTCTTCCCCGCGCTGGTTCTCGTACGTGACCGTGGCGCCGAAGAACACCTGCTCACGGCCGTGGTGAAGCGACGGGTCGGTGACCTCGGCGATGTCGAGCCGCTTCGTGAGGAAGCGGATGCGCCGGTCGATCTCGCGCAGGCGCTTCTTGCCGTAGAGGTAGTCGCCGTTCTCCGAGCGGTCGCCGTTCTTGGCGGCCCAGGACACGATCTCGACCACCTTCGGCCGCTCGACGTCGAGCAGCGAGATCAGTTCCTCGCGCAAACGCCGATAACCCCCCGGCGTGATGTAGTTCTTCCCACCGGCCGGCAGGGCGGGCAACGCGAGGTCGTCGTCGTCGTCACCGTCGGATTCCTTCGTGAAAGCCTTGCTCATTCACGAATCCTCTCACTTTTTGGCGCACGTCACGCCAACGGGGACGGGTTTTCGGCATCATGCTGCGCCAACACTCACTTCCGGCCCGATCGAACGCTCCCGCTGATGCCCTTAGACATCCAGACCATCCTCGTGGTGCTGCTCACCAACGTCATCGGCACCGCCATCGCCCTGCCGGTGCTCATGGGATGGCGGGTCAGCCGCGCCGCCCGCGCCTTCCAGGGCGCCGCGGTGGCGCAGGCCATCGGGTGGACCGCCTTCATCGTCGCGCCCCACATCGACGACCGGGTGTTCTCCACCCTGTCGATGGCCAGCCTCGCCGCGAGCTTCGTGCTGCTGTGGACCGCGCTCGACACCTGGCTCGGCAAACGCCCCGGCCACGGCCTGATGCTCGCGCTCGCCGTGGCGATCCCGGTGGGCTACGGCCTCGGCTTCGCGTCGTACCCGTTCCGGGTGGGCTGGTCGAACGCGGGGTTCGCGCTGCAGCTCGGGCTGCTGTGTTTCGCCCTCGCCCATCCGGCGCCCCACGCGAGCCGGCGCTGGAGGGGGCTGGTGCTGCTCTGCATGATGGCGCTCGCGGTGGTGACCCTGTGGCGCGGCGTGCTCGGGGCCTTCTTCACCGAGGCCTACCCGTTCTACCACGCCACCCACCCCGTCAACGTGGCCGCGGCACTGCTGTACCACGTGGCGCTGGCCCTCTCCACCATCGGCTTCCTCGTCGCGTGGCGCGAGGAGGCGGAGCGTGAACTGCGGGTGCAGGCCAGCACCGACGGCCTCACCGGGCTGCTCAACCGCCAGGCCTTCGCCGAACGCGCGGCCGACGCCATCGCCGCGGCCCAACGCTACGGCGAGCCGCTCGCGCTGCTGATGATCGACATCGACCACTTCAAGCGCATCAACGACACCCGCGGCCACGCCGCCGGCGACGAGGCGCTGCGCACGGTCGCGCGCGCCCTGCGCGCCAGCGCCCGCCGCGGCGACCTGGTGTCGCGCCACGGCGGCGAGGAGTTCTGCGTGCTGATGACCCACGCCGGCAGCGCCGAGGCCACCGCGTTCGACGCGCGGCTGCGCGAACGCCTCGCCCGCGAACCGGCCGGTGCGCCGGGCCTCAGCGCGGGCGCCACCACGCTGCGGGCGGACGATTCGCTGGACCGCCTGACCCACCGCGCGGACCAGGCGCTCTACCGCGCGAAGGCCGAGGGCCGGGGACGGCTGGAACATGCAACGTGATGTATCGCACGCCACCGCGCGGTGCGATGGCCGATCGGCCGCGCCACCGCTCAATCCGGGGCTGGAACGTCCGATAGTCAGCCGGGGACGGCACGTTCGCCGCCCCGTCACTACCCGGGCACCGAGGTCTGTTGCGTCAAGATGAGCATTGAGAGTCGCGATTTCCCTTCGCAAGAAACGTCCGACGGCACCAGCCGCTGGGCGGAGCTGCGAGACGCGCTCCAGCGGGTGGGCCGGATGCACTGGTCCGCGAAGGACGAACGCATCGCGGCCTGCGCCGACGCCCGCCGGCTGCTGCGCCTGCCCGACGACGGGCGCCTGGAACTGGTTCCGCTCGTTTCGCTGATCCGCCGCGGCCGCCTCGGCGCGCTGCGCAAGACCTGGCTCGAGGCCGTCGCGGCCCGCCAGCCCCGCGTGGTGATCGACGTGCCGCTCGTCCACGACGGCGGCGTGCACCAGCACGTGCGCATCGCCGTGGCGATCGACTACGGCCCGAACGGCGAACCGCTCGACTGCGAAGCGGCGCTGCACGACATCACCGACCACCAGTTGCTGCAGGAACGCCTGCAGGTCGCCGAACGGCGCCTCGACGAGGCCCAGGAACTGGCCCACGTGGGCCATTGGGAGTGGGACTTCGCCCGCAGCCGGGCCAAGTACTCCGACCAGGCGCTGCGCATCATCGGCCTGCCGACCGACGCCCCGCCGCCCGACCTGCAGCAGTTCGCCCGCGTCATCCCCGACGACCAGCGGCAGGCCATCGTCGACGGCTTCACCTCGGCGCTGCAGCAGAAGCAGCCCACCTTCCGCTACGCGTACCACGCGACCGGCACCGACGGCCGCCGCCGCGACTACCACGGCGTGGTCAAGGTGCTCTACACGCGGGGCCGCGCCCCGCGCCTGCTGCTCGGCACCATCCAGGACGTGACCGAGTTGAGCGCGTACCGCGAACGCCTGCACGCCCTCTCCAACTTCGATTCGCTCACGCAGCTGCCGAACCGGTCGATGTTCGTGGACCGCACCCGCACCGCGATGGCGGACGCCTCCCGCGACGGCAAGGTGCTGGGTGTGCTGATGCTCGACCTCGACCAGTTCAAGCACGTCAACGAATCGCTCGGCCACGCGAGCGGCGACGAGCTGCTCAAGCAGGCCGCCCAGCGCCTCACGAGCGCGCTGCGCGACCACGACACCGTGGCCCGCCCCGGCGGCGACGAATTCGCCGTGCTGCTGCCGGCCGTGCGCGCCGCGGTCGACCTCGACCTGATCGCGACGAAACTGCTGCGCGCCTTCGAGTCCCCGTTCCGCCTGCTCAACCGCGACGTGTTCGTCACGACGAGCATCGGCGCGGCGCTGTTCCCGGCCGACGCCGACCACCCCGACGAGCTGCTGCAGCACGCCGACGCGGCGCTGTCCGAGGCCAAGGCCCGCGGCCGCAACAACGTGCGCTTCTACTCGCCGCAGCTGACGGCCCAGGCTTCGGCGCGCCTCTCGCTCGAGACCGAGCTGCGCCAGGCCATCGACCAGGACGAGCTGGTGCTGCACTTCCAGCCCAAGTTCGACCTCGCGAGCGGCGACCTCGTGGGCGCCGAGGCGCTGATGCGCTGGAACCATCCGGTGCGTGGCATGGTGTCGCCCATCCAGTTCATCCCGGTGGCCGAGGAGACGGGCCTGATCGTGCCGATGGGCGCGTGGGCGCTCCACCAGTCGTGCCGTGCCGCCGTGACGTGGAACCAGCGGCCCGCCGCGCGCCAGGTGAAGGTCGCCGTGAACCTCTCGGCCCGGCAGTTCGCCACGGGGCAGCTCGTGGAGACCGTCTGCGAAGCGCTCGCGAGCACCGGCTGCCTGCCCCAGTGGCTGGAACTCGAGATCACCGAAAGCCTGCTGATCGACAAGCGCAGCAACGTGCGCGAGGACCTCGAGACCCTGAGCGCGCTCGGCGTGACCATCGCGCTCGACGACTTCGGCACGGGCTACTCGGCGCTGAGCTACCTCACGCACTTCCCCGTGCACACGCTGAAGATCGACCGCTCCTTCGTGAAGGACCTGCCGGGCGACCGCCAGAGCGGCGAGCTCGTCAAGGCGATCGTGTCGCTCGGCCGCAGCCTCAACATGGAGCTGGTGGCCGAGGGCGTGGAGACCGAGGAACAGTCGCGCCTGCTCGCCACCATCGGCTGCCACATGGCGCAGGGCTTCCTGCTCGGGCGCCCCGTGCCGCAGGACCAGTTCGAGGCCCTGCTCGGCTGATCGCTCAGTCGGTCAGCACGCGATAGCCGAAGTGGTCGAAGTCGGCGTGCCGCCGGCCGCCGCCCAGGTCCTGGCACGCGAGACCGACGTAGTTCCCCGTGAACCCGAACCCGCGCGCGATGCCGTCCTCGAACCGCGTCGCGTGTTCGTCGGACAGCATGTCCGTCCGCAGGTTGGCGCCGATGTCGACCCACGCGCCGCCGTCGAGCGCGTACGCGAAGCGGAACACCGGCCCGTCGAACCGCACCTTCAGCGCCACGCGTGTCGCGGCGCCCAGCGGCACCGGCGCGGCCGGCTCCGAGGGCATCCCGGCATCGTTCACCGAGAGCCGCAGCACGCGCCCGCCCAGCGACGCATCGAACGTGACGTGCAGGTACGCGTGGTTCTGCGTGTTGTAGTACGCGACGAGGCCGGCCATCTGCTGGAAGCCGTCCGGCTCGAACTCGACGACCGTGTCGGCCTCGCAGCGGAAGTGCTGCTGGCGCCGCGCCACGAGGCTCTGGTCGAACAGGGACATCAGCGACTCGCGCCCGCGCAGGCGCAGGAAGCCGGGGCGCTCCGACAGCGAGATCCACGACGGGTCGAACGGCACCCGCAGCGAGTTGAAGTGCCCTGACAGCACACCGTCGTCGAAGGTGTCGCGCTCGGGTTCCGCGTCGACGGGCGCGGGCGGCAGCGCGGGCGCTGGCAGTTCCGACACCGGGGCCGGCCCGCCCGAAGCGAGGCGTGGCCAGCCGTCGGCCGTCCACGTCACCCGCTGCAACGCGGTTTCGCGACCCAGCGGGCAATGCAGGTCGTCGTACGCGTCCGGGGCCGACGCGGGCGGCTGTTCGCGCCATTCGAGCGGGCGGCCGCACAGGTGCGCGAGGTACCACTCGCCGTTGCCCGCGTCCACGAGGCTGCCGTGGCCCGCGCGCTGCAGGCCGGCCGGCGATTCGTGGTGGGCGGTCAGCAGCGGATGAAACGGGCTCACCTCGTACGGCCCGTCGATGGACCGCGACCGCGCGATGGTGATCGCGTGTTCGTAGAAGGTGCCGCCCTCGGCGGTCAGCAGCACGTACCAGCCGTCCTTCTTGTAGAGGTGCGGGCCCTCGACCACGCCGAGGTCGGTGCCGAGGAAGATGCGCTTGACCGGTCCCTTGAGGCGCTGCGTCTCGCGGTCCCACTCCTGCAGCAGGATGCCGCAGAACGGGTCGTGCCCCGCGCGGTGGTCCCACTGCATGTTGAGGAACCAGCTGCGGCCGTCGTCGTCGTGGAACAGCGAGGGGTCGAAGCCGCTGCTGTTGACGTACACCGGCTCCGACCACGGGCCCGACGGGTGCGGTGCGGTGACGATGTAGTTGTGCGTGTCCTTGTACGTGCCGATGGTGCTGCGCACGTTCGTGTAGACCATGTAGAACACGCCGTCGTGGTGGCTCAGGCACGGGGCCCAGATGCCGCACGAGTCGGGGTTGCCGCGCAGGTCGAGCTGGCTCGTGCGCGTGCACGCGTACGACAGGTGCTGCCAGTGCACGAGGTCGCGCGAGTGGTGGATGCGCACGCCGGGCCACCACTCGAACGTCGACGTCGCGATGTAGAAGTCGCGCCCCACGCGCAGGATCGACGGGTCGGGATGGAAGCCCGGCAGCACCGGGTTGCGGATCATCGTCTCGGACATGCTCGGGCGGCTCGCTCAGATGAAGCGGTTGAGCCAGTTCTCCATCGCCTCCTGGCGGCCGGAGACGGGGCGGGTGTCGGTGTTGCGGTTCAGCGTGCGGTCGGCCAGCGCGTCGAGGCTCAGCGTGCCGCCGCGGATGTCGCGGCCCAGTTCACCCTCCCAGCCGGCGTAGCGCGCCTTCACCTGTGCGGCGAGACCCCCGTCCTCGATCATCTTCGCGGCGATCAGCAGCGCGCGCGCCGACACGTCCATGCCGCCGATGTGGCCGTGGAACAGGTCCTCGGCGTCGATCGACTGGCGGCGCACCTTCGCGTCGAAGTTCAGGCCGCCGGACGTGAAGCCGCCACCCTGGAGGATGTGGTACATCGCGAGCGCGGTGTCGGGGATGTTGTTCGGGAACTGGTCGGTGTCCCAGCCGCACTGCATGTCGCCGCGGTTCATGTCGATGGAACCGAAGATGCCGAGGGCCACGGCGGAGGCGATCTCGTGCTCGAAGCTGTGTCCCGCGAGCGTCGCGTGGTTGGCCTCGATGTTGACCTTCACGTCGTTCTCGAGGCCGCGCGCCTTCAGGAAGCCGTACACGGTGGCCACGTCGAAGTCGTACTGGTGTTTCGTGGGCTCGCGCGGCTTCGGCTCGATCAGGATCGGGCCCTTGAGGCCGATCTTGTGCTTGTGCTCGACGGCCATCGACAGGAAGCGGCCGAGGTTGTCGAGCTCGAGCTTCATGTCGGTGTTGAGCAGCGTCTCGTAACCCTCGCGGCCGCCCCAGATCACGTAGTTCTCGCCGTCGAGCGCCTTCGTGGCGTTCATCGCCTCGCGCACCTGCAGCGCGGCGAGCGCGAAGATCTCCGGGTCGGGGTTCGTGGCCGCGCCGCTCATGAAGCGGCGGTGGCTGAAGACGTTCGCCGTGCCCCACAGCAGCCGCAGGCCCGTGCGCTGCTGGTGTTCACCGAGCACGTCCACCATGCGGCGCAGGTTCTCGACGCTCTCGCGCGGGGTCGCGCCTTCCGGCGCCACGTCGCGGTCGTGGAAGCAGTAGAACGGCACGCCCAGCTTCGCAAAGAAGTCGAACGCGGCGTCGGCCTTCGCGCGCGCCGCTTCCATCGGGTCGGCGATCTGGTGCCACGGGCGTTCGAACGAGCCGTCGTAGCCGAACGGGTCGAAGCCGTTCCAGCAGAAGGTGTGCCAGTAGCAGGCGGCGAAGCGCAGGTGCTCCTCCATGCGCTTGCCGAGGACGATGCGGTCCTTGTCGTACCAGCGGAACGCGAGGGCCTCGGTGGTGTCGGGGCCTTGGTGGCGGATCGGGTCGATCTTCGAGAAGTAGCTCATCGGGGTCTCCGGATTCAGCTGGGGGAAAAGCTCGGTCGCAGGGTGGCGTAGAGCGCGCGGAAGCGGTCGAGGCGGCCGGCGAGGCGGGCCGCGCGGGCGGGGTCGGGCGTGAAGACCTGGCGCACGGGGGGCAGGCGGCACACGTCGTCCTCCGGCGCGCCGTCGGCCAGCCACGCGAGGCGCGCGGCGCCGAGCGCGCCGCCGGTCTCGCCGCCGTCGAGCGTGACGAGTTCGACGCCGAACAGGTCGGCGTGCAGCTGCACCCAGAAGGCGCTGCGCGCGCCGCCGCCCACCACCGCGAGGCGGCCGGGTTCGGTGCCGGCGGCCCGCAGGGCGTCGAGGCCGTCGCGCATGCCGAAGGCCACGCCCTCGAGCACGGCGTAGGCGAGCGCGGCGGGGTCGGTGTCGTGCGTGAGGCCGAACAGCACGCCGCGGGCGTTCGCGTCGTTGTGGGGCGTGCGTTCGCCCGACAGGTAGGGCAGGAACAGCGGCGCGGCGAGGTGGTCCGACTCGGGCAGCGCGGTCATGCGCGACAGGAGTTCTGCTTCACCCGACGAACCGGTGAGCTTCGTGGCCCACGCGAGGCTGGACGCGGCCGACAGCATCACCGACATCTGGTGCCAGCGGCCCGGCACCGCGTGGCAGAAGGCGTGCACGGCCGAGGCCGGGTTCGGGCGGAAGCGGTCGTTGACGACGAACACCACGCCACTCGTGCCGAGCGAGACGAACCCCTCGCCGGGTCGCACGGCGCCGATGCCCACGGCGCTGGCCGCGTTGTCGCCGCCGCCGCCGGCCACCACCACGCCGCGGGACAGGCCCCAGGCGGAGGCGATGTCGTCGCGCACCGTGCCGCTCGGGGCGCTGCCCTCGACGAGGTCGGGCATGTGCGAGCGCGACAGACCGGTGAGCGCGAGCAGCTCGTCGGACCAGCGGCGCGCCGCGACGTCGAGCCACAGCGTGCCCGCCGCGTCCGACATCTCGCCGACGAAGGTGCCGCAGAGGCGGTAGCGCAGGTAGTCCTTCGGCAGCAGCACCTTGGCCGTGCGGGCGAAGATCGCCGGTTCGTGTTTCCGGACCCACGCGAGCTTCGGCGCGGTGAAGCCGGGCATCGCGAGGTTGCCGGAGATGGCCGGCAGCGACGGCATCGCGGCCATCATCTCGCCGCATTCGAACGCGGACCGCGTGTCGTTCCAGAGGATGGCCGGGCGCAGCACCTCGCCCGACGCGTCGAGCAGCACGGCGCCGTGCATCTGGCCGGACAGCCCGATCGCCTTCACCTTCGCCCACGCGGCGGGGTGCTCGGCGCGCAGCTGCGAGGCGGCGCTGACGGTGGCGGCCCACCAGGCCTGGGGGTCCTGTTCGCTCCAGCCCGGGTGCGGGCGGGAGATGTCGAGCCGGACGCCGGCCGACGCGGCGATGGCGCCGGTGTCGTCCAGCAGGAGGAGTTTCACCTCGGACGTGCCGAGGTCGATGCCGAGGTACATGTTCACCCTTTCGATGCGGTGAATGTATGTTAGTTCGACGGTCGAAATAAATCAGGGTTTGTGCGCGGTCATCCGCCGCGCACACCTGCCTCACCCGCTCACTCGAACGGGTAACGCACCCCCACGGCCGCCCGGATCTCGTCCATGCAGCGCAGCACCGCGAGCGTGTCGGCCCACGGCACCACCTCGCTCTGCAACAGGCCGAGCTGCATGCATCGTTGCACCTCCCGCACCTGGTACTCGAACCCGTTGACCGCGTAGGGCGAATGGGATGCGACAGGCGCCTCGCCGCGCCGCAGCAGGATGGCCTGCCCCGAGTCCCAGAACGGTTCGGTGACGAGGATCTCGCCCTCGTCCCCTTCGATGCGGAAACTGTTGTAGAACTTCTGGGTCATGCTGGCGTGCATGCGCAGCTCGACGCCCGCGTCGCCCACCGCCACGCGCGCGCGCAGGTCCTCGTCCACACCCGTCGCGCCCACCGTCGCCGACGTCTCCAGCACCTTCAGCGGCCCCTTGAAGAGGTGGTGCGACATCGAGATGCAGTAGATGCCGACGTCGAGCAGCGCGCCCCCGGCCAGGTCGGCGCGGAACAGGCGGTCGTCGAGGTTGCGCGGCTGGGCGTAGCCGAAGAAGGATTCAATGCCGGTGACACGCCCGATGCGGCCCTCGTCGAGCCAGCGGCGCACCTGCGCGTAGACGGGCAGGAAGCGCGACCAGAACGCCTCCATCACGAAACGGTCCGCCGCCTTCGCCGCGGCGAACACCCGCTCGGCCTGGGGCGCGTTCACGGTCAGCGGCTTCTCGCACAGCACGGCCTTGCCCGCCTGCAGCGCCTGGATGGCGACCTCGGCATGTTGCGCGTGGGGCGTGGCGACGTAGATCGCGTCCACGCCGTCGTCGCGGAAGAGCGAGGCGTAGTCGCCGTGGTGGCGTTCGCCGCCGTGCCGCGCGACGAAATCACGGGCGCGTTCGGCGTCGCGGCTGGCGGCCGCCACGAGGCGCGCGCCGGGCACGGCGGTGAGGCATTCGGCGAAACGGTTCGCGATGCGGCCGGGGCCGATCACGCCCCAGCGGACGGTGGTGTCTGACATGGCGGGAAACTCCAGGAAGGAAAGGCCCGGACGGCGGGTCGCCGTTCAGGCCGTGACCGGCGCGGATGACGCCGGCAGGGTGCCCGCACGCGCGGTGGGCGGGTGCGAGTAGGGTCTCAGCAGCGAATGCAGCGCGAAGGCGGCGCCGCCCACGGCGGTGGCCAGCTCCGCGTACTTCGCCACGCGCACCTCGGGACAGGGCAGCCCCGCCTGCGTGGCGAACTGCTCGAGGCGCCCGATGGCGGCCTCGAGGAAGTGTTCCCCGCCGAGCACGGCGGAGGCGCCGCCGATCACGATGACCTGCGGGTTGAAGGTGGTCCACACGTTCTGCAGCAGCACGCCCAGCACGTCGCCGGCCGCGCCGAACGCGGCGCGGGCCTTCGGCGCGCGGCGGCCCACGAGGGCCTTCAGCGCGGCCTGGTCGATGCCGCCGTCTTCCCGCAGGCAGCCGGCCTCGGCCGCGACGGCCTTCAGCCCCGCATACGCTTCGGCACAGCCCAGGCGGCCGCACGAGCACGGCCGGCCGTCGATGAACAGCGTGGTGTGGCCGATCTCGCCGGCCGAGCCGGTGGCGCCGGTGAACAGCGAGTCGTTGAGGATGATGCCGGAGCCCACGCCCACGCCGCAGCTCACGTAGACGAGCGGGTCCTCGACGGGGCGCACGCCGAATTCGGCCTCGCCCACGGCCGCGAGGTCGGCCTCGTTCTGGTAGTACACGGGCACCGCGCCGAGGCCGGCCGCGGCCAGCTCGGCGCCCAGGCGGCGGCCCACCTCCACGCCGCGCCAGCCGATGTTGGGGGCGAACTGCAGCACGCCCGAGACGGTGTCCACCGCGCCCGGCAGGCCCACGCCGATGCCCAGCAGCGACGCCCCCGCCGCGGCCACCTTGGCCGACTGCGCGGTGACCATCTGCACGAGCTGGTGGCAGGCCGCGTCGGGGTCCTTCGACTTCAGCGCGGCCTGGTTCATCTCGAGCACCTCGCCGCGGATGGACACGGCCACGACGCGGATGGTGTCGATGTCGAGCTCGGCGCCCATCAGCACGAGGTGGCGGCCGTCGAGCCGCAGCGGCGTGGGGCGGCGGCCGAGCGCGCCGGTCACGAGCGCGCCGTCCTCGACCAGCCAGCCTTCGTCGATCAGTTCCTTCGTGATCAGGCTGACGGTGGACTTCGTCAACCCGCTGCGGTTCGCGAGGTCGGCCCGGGACAGGCCCGACTCGTCGCGGAGGAGGCGCAGCAGCGCCATGCGGTTGAGGTTCTTGACGAAGCGCTGGTCACCCGTCATCGGGGCTGTGGGCATGGCTCACCTTCTCCGGAAACCCCGGTCGAATCCATTCGGCCGGGTTCCGAATGATTGCACATCAACGCCGGGTGCGACGCTTGAGCTGGTCGTTCGCGGCCTTGAGGGCCTCGTCGACCGGCTTGCCGCGTTCGAGCACGTCGTCGAGCGCGGCCGTCATGATCTCGAGGGCCGTGCCGTCGAAACGGTCGGGTTTCATCGCCGGGATCTTCGCCGCGGCGTCGGCCCACAGCAGGCGCGCGGGCTGACCGCCGAGGTAGGCGATGGGTTCGTTCAGGAAGGCCTTGTCCTGCGCCTCGACGATCGACGGGTACGCGCCCATCTTGCGGAACGCCAGGGTCTGCATCTCCTTGTTCGTGGTCATGAACTTCACGAACTCCCACGCTTCCTTCTTCTGCTTGCCCACCTTCGGGATCGCGTAGAACGAACCGCCCCAGGACGCGAACGCGCCGTTGGGCAGCGGCGCCGCGCGCCACTGGCCGGCGGCCTCGGGGTTGAGCCAGTCGGTCAGGTGGCCCGCGAGCCACGCGCCCATCATCTGCGAGGCGAGGTTGCCGCGGCGGAAGGCCTCGCGCCACTCGTTGCTCCACGGGGCGATCTTGCCGTCGATGTCGGCCTTGCGGGCGGCGGCGGCGAGTTCGAAGGCCTTCTTGAAACGCGGCGTGTCGAGCTGCGGCTTGCCGGCCTTGTCGAAGTACAGGCCCTCGCCCGGCTTGATGGTGGCGCGGATGTAGATGTTGACGATGTCGGCGGCGCTCGTGAGCATGTAGGCGCCGGTCTTCTCGCGCACCGTCTTGCTGGCCGCGATGAACGACTCCCACGACTTCGTCAGGTCGGCCTCGGTGACGCCGGCCTTGTCGAGGATGTCCTTCCGGTAGAACAGCGTGCCCGGGCCCACGTCGGCGGGAATCGCGGCCACCGCGCCGCTCGCGTCCATGCCCTGAGGGAACGCGAAGTTGTGGAACAGCTTCTGCATCTGCTTCGCGTTGTACGGCGGCTGGCCCAGGTCCTCGAGGCCCTTCGACTCGGCGAACTTGCCGATGTAGTTGATCTCGAGGCCCATCACGTCGGGCAGGCCCGCGCCTGTGGCGAGCGCCGTGGTCATCGCGGTGTGGTGGTCCGGGTAGGCGAGGCTCACGAGCTTGATCTCGACGTCCGGGTGCAGCTTCTTGTAGAGCGGGATCGCGAGCTTGACGGCCTCGTCGAAGCTCGGGAACGAGGCCACGGTGAGGGTCGTGGCGGCGAAGCCGGACTGCGCTGCGGCGAGGCCCAGGGCCCCCAGCAGCAGGGCACGGCGGACGGATCGGACGGGGGTGTTCATCGGCATTCCTTCGGGGGTCGGGCGGAGCGCGGTCGGGGGGAAATCGACGGAACGCAGTGTCCGGCCGGCGGCTTAATTCGTGCATTAGGGAAACTAATTAAGTGGTGACATGGGGTGACGAGGCTCACGGCCTGATCCTCCCGGCCACCACAATGGGCTCATGAACCAGCCGCAGACCCTCGATCCCCTGCCCCGCCTGATCCTCATCCCGAAGGACGCGTCGCTCGCCGAAGCCGGCGCGGTGCCGCACACCCTGCGCGCCGTGGCGGCGGCGGTGCGGGCGGTGAACGCCTCGCGCCCGACGGTGCGCGGGCTGCACGTCGTCGACCGCTCGCGGCCCGACGGCGCGGTGCTCGTCGAGCCGGGCGGGCTCACGGTGGACGACGTGAAGGCCGTCGCGCCCGACATGAAGGTGTTCGAGGAGCAGTGGTACGAGCTGGAACGGTTCGACCTGATGCTGCCGCGCCTCGCGCGCTCACGCGCGAAGGCGGGCGCCGGCGCCGAGCGGGTGTGGACGGTGGTGGTGCGGGCCGGCGGCGCGCCGCTGAAGGACGTGCGCATCACCGCCGTGGTCGACGCCGACGCCGGCGTGGTCACCGAGGGGGTCAGCGACCGCCACGGCCGCGCGGCGCTGAAGCTCGGCACGCGCGTGACCGGCGTGCAGGCGCTGCACGTCGACCCGCTGCACGGCGCGTGGCCGGTGATGCTGCCCGACGTCGACGCCCGCGGCGAGGGGTTCGAGGTGGCCCTGTCGCCCATCGTCGCCACCGCGGCCGACGCCCGGGGGCTCGTGTACGGAAAGCCGAAGGCGGGCGCCGGCCGGCGCGTGACGGTCGCCGTGGTCGACACCGGCGTGGGCCGCCACGACATGCTGCGCGTGGCCGGCGGCCGCAACACCACCGGCGAATCGCCGCGCCGCCTGAGCGACTGGCACGGCCACGGCACCCACGTGGCCGGCGTGATCGCCGCGCGCGCCAACGGCTGGCGCCGCGGCGAGGCGGCGTCCGCCACGCTGCGTGCGTACCGCGTGTTCGCCGAACAGGCCGACCATGCGTCCACCTTCGCGATCAGCACCGCGATCAAGCAGGCCGCCGTCGACGGCTGCGACCTGATCAACCTGAGCCTGGGCGGCGGCCCGGCCGACGGGGCCATCCGCGACGCGGTGGACCAGGCGTGGCAACTCGGCTGCGTGTGCGTGGCCGCCGCGGGCAACGACGGCCGCGGTCAGGTCGACTACCCGGCCCGCTACCCGCGCACCCTGGCCGTGTCGGCCATCGGGCTCGACGGCAGCTGGCCGGACGGGGCGTCGCAGGCGCTGCACCGGGGCCGCGCACGCGGGAAGGCGATCGACGGCCGCGAGGTGTTCCTCGCGACGTTCTCGAACCGGGGCGCGAAGGTGGCGCTCACCGCGCCCGGGGTGGGCATCGTCTCGACGATCTTCCACAACCGTTGGGGTGTGATGGACGGCACGTCGATGGCCGCCCCGGTGGCCACGGGCGTGCTCGCGCGGCGCCTGGCCGCCACGCCCGCGGTGCGCGACCTGCCCCGCGACGCGGCCCGCGCCGAGGCCATCACGGCCCTGGCCCGGCAGCACGCCGAGGACGTCGGACTCCCCCGGGAGTTGCAGGGAGACGGCCTGGCGCGATAATCGGGCCATGGACCGCTACGTCTTCTACGCGAAGGACGCGCTCGACGCGAAAACCGTGCGCGCCGCCCGCGCCACGGCGAGCGCGCTCGGCGCCACCGTCGTGCGCGCCGGCGTGGGCACGCTGCTGCTCGAGATCGCGGCCGGCGACGTGCGAAAAATCGCCCGCGCCCTGCCCGACTGGCGGTACAGCGCGGAGCGGCATGCCACGCGCATTCCCGAACGCTCGCCCGCCGAACGCGTGCGGCGCACGGCGGCCAGCGCGGCGCGCTGACCCCTCCCCTGCGGTCATCCCGGCGAACGCCCACTACTGTCCGGGGAAAATCCGGCACGTCGGAGGCGAGGCCGATGAACGGTGCGATCCGGCCCGAACGGGGCGAAGGCGACTTGATCGGCGCGTGCAGACGAGAGCAACAACGAAACCAAAACCCTCGTCACCCCGGCGAACGCCGGGGCCCACTGCACGCCGGACGCTCCCCGGTGAGAACCGAACAGATACGGCAACGCAAGCTCACACGATGGCGTGCTGCGCCCGCAGTGGATCCCGGCGTTCGCCGGGATGACGGGTATGTGGCGGACGCGCGCTTTCCCCGGACAGCAATGGGCGAACGCCGGGACCCACTCCTGCCGCAGCGCGATGACAGACGGTGGGCCCCGATGTTCATCGGGGTGACCCGCGTTGCGCTACTTCCACGTGTCGGTGAGCGTCTGCACCCCACCCGACGACGTGGTCGTCGCCGCCCGGTTCGCACCACTCTCCCACGTGGTGTTCCCCGCCGCATCCTTCTTCACGTACTTGTACTGGATCGCCGTCCCCGACGGCAGCGAGAACGTCGCGCTCCACTGGTTCTGCTGGCCCGACCCGGTGCCCGGCACCACCGACAGCGCCTTCGCGCTGGCCGGCGACCACACGCCGAGCGCCGTGTGGTCACCCACCACGTAGACGCTCTGCCCCACCACCGTGCTCGCGGTCACCTTGAACGTGACGCTGGCCGTGCCCGGGGTGGTCGGCGTCGTCGGATCCGTGGGTGTCGTCGGCGTCGTCGTGGTGCAGGCGGCCGTGCTGCCGAACACACCGCACACGCTCGAACCCGCCGCGGTGGTGGTCAGCGACCGGTTGCCGCCGCTCTCCCACGTGGTGCTGCCGCAGGTCTGGTACTTGATGAACTTGTACTGCACGGCGGTGGACGCGGGCAGGTTCACCGAGCCCTTGTACTGCGTGCCGTCGGCGGCGAGCGCCACGGCCTTGCACGGGTCCCAGCCGCCCAGCAGCGCGTGGTCGCCCACGACGTAGACGGACTGGCCGCTCGACGGCGCCGCGCCCTGCACCGCGAAGGTGGTGGACGTGGTCGTGCCGGGGTCGGTCGGCGTGGTGGTGCCGCCCGACTTCGCGCCGACGTGGATCGCCGCGGCCGAGAACGCCGCCACGGTGATGTTCGCCGCGCCACCCGAGGCCACGGTGATCAGGTTGCCGCCGCAGACGCCGTTGACCACGTCGCCGCCGATCACGTCGCAGTACTGGCCGGCCGGCAGGCCGGTCTGGAAGCTGCGCGACAGCGTCGAGGCTTCCTTGTTGATCACGACGAAGCCCTTGTCGCCGCGGCCGAACGCGATCTGGTTGTTGCCGTTGTCCCACCAGTTGTTGACGGTCCAGTTCGCCGCCGTGGCGTTGCGGAAGCCCACCATGTTCGCGATGGGGCGGAAGCGGTGTTCGCACACCCAGCCGCCGCGCGTCTGGTTCAGGCACGCCGGCGTGGTCACGCCGCCGTCCCACGGGCCCTTCGTGGAACCGTCGCCGTTGTACGGCGGGCCGTAGCTCGAGTCGTACAGCGAGCCGGAGTTGACGAAGGCATAGCTGGACATGATCTGAGGGTAGCCGTACGGCCAGGCGAGCATGAACACGTTCGCGAGGTCGTACTGGGCGCCCCAGTGGTACGTCATGTAGTTGCCGCCACCGCCGTGGCCGCGCTGCTTGTCGTGGTTGTCGATGAACGCCACGCCCTTGCTGCTCGGCGACAGGCCCCAGCTCTCGCCGAAGGTCTTCAGCTCGGAGATCTTGCCGCTGAACTTGCTCGAGATCGACGTGCCGTACTTGAACTCGAGCACGTTGACGAGCCCGTCGCCGAGGCCGAAGTACTGGTTCGGCTGCACGGCCTCGCCGTCGGCCTGGATCACCTCCAGGTACCAGTACGGCTTCGTGGCCAGGCGGCCGTTGACGGCGCTGATGATGGCCCCGAGGTCGCCCGGCGAGATGTGCTTGGCCGCGTCCACGCGGAAGCCCTTCACGCCGATGTTGGCGAGGTCCACGAGGTAGTCGGCGATCTTGCCCTGCACGTAGGAACTGCCGGTGTTCAGGTCCTGCAGGCCCGACAGCTCGCAGCCCCACACGCGGCCCGCGTTGTTGCCGTAGTCGGCGCCGCTGATGCCGCACACGGGCTGGTGGAAGTCGTTGCTGCCGTACGGCACGCGCGGGTAGCTGTGGTGGCCCCAGCCGTTGCCCGCGCTCGAGGTGCCGCCGTCGCCGCCCGACATGTGGTTGACCACCGCGTCGACGTAGATGCCCACGCCCACCGCGTTGCAGCGCTGGACCATGTTGACGAACTCGGCGCGCGTGCCGCTGCGGCTGCGGTCGAGGCTGTAGCTCACCGGCTGGTACCGCATCCACCACGGGTACGGGGCGCCGTCGCCCACCGACACCCAGTTGTGTTCGTTGGGCGGCGACACCTGCACGGCGGCGAAACCCTTCGGGCCGAGGTGGGCCTCGCATTCCTTCGCGATGTCGGTCCACTTCCATTCGAGCAGGTGGACGAACGCGGTGCGCGGGGTGGTCTGCGCGTGGCCGACACACGCGGCGGCGAGCAGGGACAGGGCGGCGATGCCCTGCACGGTCTTCTTCAGGCGCGAACGGAACCAGGCAGGCGCGCGGGCGCCGGCCGACAGGTCAACGGATTTCATCGGAACAACTCCTCAGTCGAGGCGCACGGGGGCGCCTTCGCGGATTGACGACAGCGCGCCATCGTTCCGGACCGCGGCGCAGGGGTGCATTCTGAATCGGTAAAGTTCATGACGCCAGCGCGATCGTGTCGGGACTTTCCCGCAGCTGCGTGACCGGACGTATCGGCCGCCGCGGGCATCCCGTTTGCCGATCGACCGGACACACCCTCCGGAAAGCAGACCATGTCATCATCGAAGCCGACCCCCTCGCCCGAGAAGAACGCACCCGCCGGCCCCAAGGGTGGCGACGAAGGCGCCCCCGTGGGCACCGGCACGCCGCTCAAGAAGGACCCATTGCCACCGTCGTCCGGGCAGTCCGGCTCGAAGAAGGGATGACCGACCGCCAGGAATCCGTGACCCGCACACCGACCTCCCGCCGCATCACCGCGGCCAAGCTGCTCTCCTTCGTCGGGCACCCGGCGCTGCTCGTGCCGTCGGCGGTCGTCTGCGCCGTCGCGGGCGCGGGTCGCGACGCGCCGGGCCTGTGGCTCGCGGGCCTGGCCGCGGTGTCGCTCGCGGCCTGTGTCATCGCCTACAGCCTGCTGAAGGTGCGCGCCGGCCGCTGGCGCGACGTCGACGCGTCGGCGCCCGCGGAACGCGCGCAGCTCACGTCCTTCCTGTTTCCGCTGATGGCCACGGGCGCGCTCGCGATGGGCCTGCTCGGGCTGCCCCTGTCGGCGGTGGCCGGCCTCGGCTTCGGCGCGGCGATGGTGGGGGTGGCGCACGCCGCCAAGCGATGGCTCAAGGTGTCGCTGCACGCCGCGTTCGCGGTGTACGCGGCCGCGCTGCTGTGGCCGTGGCCCGGCGTGGTGATCGCGTGCCTGCTGCTCGCGGCCGGCGTGGCCTGGTCGCGGGTCGTGCTGGGCCGGCACACCGTGGTGGAAGCGCGGGTGGGCCTGATCCTGGGCGCGGCCGGCGGCATGGCGCTGCACGCCGTGGCTGCCGCGGCGGCGCACTGAACCCTCTCCCGGACTACGCGGGCGGCAGTTTCACGCCCCGCAACAGTTGCCGCATCGACCGCTCGACCTCCGGGTCGCGCTTGCCGGCCCCGCGGCCGTTCTCCACGAAGTGGGCCAGCAGCTGCAGCAGGCCGGCCGCGGCGAACGGCTTCTGCACGAACGCGTCGTAGTCCTTGAACTCCTGCTGGACGAGCACCTCGTGGCTCGCGCTCATCATCAGGATCGGGATGTCGCTCAGGGCCGGGTTGGCCCGCACCGCGAAGCCCAGCTCGGCGCCCGTCATGTGCGGCATCATGAAATCCGTGATGATCGCCGCTGGCTTTTCACCGGACAGCAGGTCGAGCGCCGCCTTGCCGTTGGCCGCGGCGGCCACCCGATAGCCTTCGGCCTCGAGCAGCATCTGCAGCACCTCGGCGTTGCCGTACTCGTCTTCGACCATCAGGACCAATCTCATCATCCATGATCCTCTCTGGAGGGTTACGGGCGCGCGGGGCCGAACGCGTCGGGGCCCAGGCGGAAACGGGTGCGCGCGGTGCGCACGCCGCGCATCTTGCGGACCACCACCTCGCGGCCGTCGTCGCCATCGGCCGCATCGGCCGAGTCGGAAACCTCGAGCACGTTGTCGAACCAGGCGATCAGCCCCTCGGCGGACGTCCTGGCCGCCGAACCGAGCGCCGCGGGATCGAGCGTGAACACCGACGTTATGCCTCGTGCCTTGAATTCGCGCAGGAGGCGCCCGATAAACCGGTAGCCCCGCTCAGGAAATGCCACCGTGTCCGCGATCGACGCCATCCCGTCGATGACCAGCCGCCGCGTGCCGTATTCATCGACCAGCCGCAGCAGACGGTGCCCGATCTCGTCCATGCTTTCGTCCTCCTGCGGCTCCCAGCGCATCTCCAGCGCGCCGCTGTGCAGCGCCGCCTGGATCGGCAGGCCGAACTCGGCGCCGAACGCCGCCAGGCCGGTCGGCGAGGAGGCGCTGGTCAGCAGCAGGCAGCGGTCGTCCAGCGTGGCCTGGGCAGCGAAGGCCAGCGCCAGCAGGGTCTTGCCCGCCCCGCTCTGCCCCATCACCACCGTGCTGCTGCCCTGCAGGAACCCGCCGTGGCGGCTCGCCTGGTCGAGCGGCGCCACCCCGGTGGGCACCCCCGTCTCGCTGATCTCGAGGTCGGGGCGGGTCCACGGCAGGCCTTCCAGGCGCGGGAAGAACTTCAGGCCGTCGTCGGTGATGCAGAACGTGTGCTTGCCGCGTTCGACGGCGCTGCCGCGGAACTTGCGGATCTGGATGCGCCGTTCGGCGCGCCACTGGAACACGAAATCCTCGAACGTGAAGATGCCGTCGACCATGGTCTGCTCGGCGTTGAGCGACCGGTTGCCGCCGCTCGTCAGCAGCAGGCCCGTGCAGCTCATCGCGGCCGCGAGGCTCTGCAAGCCGTGCACGAACTGCCGGACGCGCTCGTCGGGCCCCAGTTCCTCGTTCTCGAGCACGAGACCGTCCACCACGAACAGCGTCGCCTGGTGCCGCGCCAGTTCGCCGCGCACGAGGTCGATCACGGCCTTCAGGCCCTGCTGTTCGAGTTCGCGGTAGGCACTGACGTAGATGACCGACGAGTTCACGGCGTCGGCCCGGAAGTAGGTCTGGTCGCGCATGTGCTGGATCAGGCGCGAGTGCGACTCCGCCAGCAGCGTGACGTACAGGGTCTTCGTGCCGTCGTGCGCATGCGCCTGGTACGCGATCTGGTTCGCCAGGGTCGTCTTGCCGACGCCCGGAGGGCCTTCGAGGATGTAGACGCCGCCCTCGAACAGGCCGCCGTGCAGTATCTCGTCCAGGCCCGGAACGGCCGTCGCCCGCCTTTTCATCGCAGTCACCTTTTCTCCCACCTGATGGCGATCACTTCTTGTCGTCGCACGTTGCACCGATACCGCCCGATTCTCCTCCGGGTACCGGAGTATCGCGGCTAAATCGTCATGCGCCGGCCGCCGGGAGGGAGAAACGGAACCGCGCGCCGTCGCCATCCAGCAATTCGATGCGGGCGCCATGCAGTTCGAGGATGCGGTGCACGATGCGCAGGCCCAGCCCGCCGTCGCGGCGCGCGCCGCCCACGGTGAACGGCTTCTGGAAGAGGCCGTCGCGCAGGTCGGCCGGGATGCCCGGCCCGGTGTCGGCGACCATCACGTCCACAACGTCGCCCCGAGGGGCGAGCGCCACCTCGATCGTGCCGCCCTCCGGCGTGTGCCGCAACGCGTTGTCGAGCAGGTTGCCCAGCGCGCGCTCGATCAGCCCCAGGTCGCCGTCCACCGCCGGCAACTGCGGCGGGAACGTGGCCCTCAGCGCCACCCGGCGGGCCTCGGCGGCGAGCTCGAACTTCTGGAACACGTCCTGCACGAGGTCGGTCATCGAGAACGGCTCGCGCTCGGGTGTCACGAAACCGTACTCCAGCCGCGCCAGCTCGAAGAGGCTCTGCGCGAGCGCGCCCACCTTGCGGCTCTGCTCCAGCGCGATGCCCAGGTAGCGGCGGCGCTCCGGCGGCGCGAGGGTGTCGTCCTTCAGCAGCAGGGTCTCGAGGTAGCCGTGCAGCGAGGACAGCGGCGTGCGCAGGTCGTGCGAGACGTTGGCGATCAGCTCGCGGCGCTCCTGGTCCTGGCGCGAGAGCGCCTGCCACTGCTCGTCGATGCGCGCGACCATCTGGCGGTACGCCCCGTCGAGCACCGCGATCTCGTCGCCGCCGTGCCCCTCCGACACCGGCGGCACGGCCCGTGGCGCGCCGCCCACGTCGAAGTGGCGCACCGCGTCGGTCAGCCGGCGCAGCGGCCGCGTGATCAGCGTGAACGCGACCAGGCCCGCGGCGAGACACAGCACCGCCACCATCCCGATGGACCACAGCGCCGTCCTCAGCACCGCGTTGGTGGAACCGCGCGCCGCGTACTGGTCGTGGTCCTCGCCCAGCAGCACCACGTAGATGAAGCCGACCTCGCGTCCGTCGACGCGCAGCGGCGCCACGCTGAACACCTTGCGGCCATCCGCGCTGCGCGGGTCGTCGCCGAGGATGGGCAGCGCGGCGCCGTCGATCATCCGCCGCACCGGCGCGAGGTCGACACGGTCGCGCCGCAGCCGGCCTTCCGGCGCGGCGTGGCCCGCGATGCGGCCATCGGGCTCGAGCAGGTACACCTCCACGCTCGGGTTGACCATCATCAGCTGGTTGAAGAGGGTGCGCACGGCGCCCGGCATCAGGCCGTTCGCGTCGGTGAGCTGCACGTCGCGGGCGATGCTCTTGGCCACGTCACGCGACAGGCCCTGCACCACCTCCAGCTCGTGCATGCGGTTCGCCCGCAGCTGCAGCCAGGCGGACGTGCCGCTGCAGAGCAGCAGCAGCACGGCGAACACCAGCGAGAGCCGCTGTGTCAGCGTCAGCTTCATCCCGCGGTGCCCTCCGTGTCGGCGAACTTGTAGCCACGGCCCCAGACGGTGAGGATGCGGGCCGGCTGCGCGGGGTCGGCCTCGACCTTCGCGCGCAGCCGGTTGATGTGCGTGTTGACGGTGTGCTCGTACCCCTCGTGCTGGTAGCCCCACACCGCGTTGAGCAGGTCCATGCGCGAAAACACCTTGCCCGGCTGGCGGGCGAAGAAGTACAGCAGGTCGAACTCGCGCGGGGTGAGGTCGACGCGGCGGCCGTCCAGCTTCACCTCGCGGGCGAGGGGGTCGATCGACAGGCCCGCAACCACGAGGCTGCCGGTGTCCAGCTGCGCGTTCCGGGCCAGCGCGTCGACGCGGCGCAGCAGCGCCTTCACCCGCGCCACCAGCTCCAGCACCGAGAAGGGCTTGGCGAGGTAGTCGTCGGCGCCGATCTCCAGGCCGAGGATGCGGTGCACTTCGCTCGACCGGGCGCTGATGATGATGATGGGCGTGTAGCGGGTCATCGCGCGGGCGCGCCGGCAGATCTCCAGGCCGTCGACGCCGGGCAGCATCAGGTCCAGCACCAGCGCGTCCCAGCCGCCGCGCTCGAGCTCGCGCAGGCCGTCGTCGCCCCGCGCGCAGTGGACCACCTCCAGCCCCTCGTCGCGCAGGTGCAGGGACAGCAGGTCGGCGATGTGGGCGTCGTCTTCGACCAGCAGGACGCGGCGCGGGGAGGTCATCGAGGGAAACCGGGGTGGCGAGGGAGTTTCCATTGTGCGCAATCCCGGCCGGCCGAGTTGTCACGATTCCTTGAACTTTGCGTGAGGACTTCGGGAACGCCGGTGCCTAAGCTTCGTTCATCGCGCCACCGCCCCACGAGGACCCCCATGCCCACCCGACGCCACCTCCTGCTCGCCGGCACCGCCGCCGGCCTGTTCGCCCGCCACGCCGCGGCCGCCTCGCCGGGCCCGTCCGGCGAGGTCTTCGAGGTCCGCTACACCGACGCCCAATGGCGCGAGCGGCTGACGCCGCAGCAGTACGCCGTGCTCCGCCAGCAGGGCACCGAACGGCCCGGCTCGAGCCCGCTCGAACGGGAACACCGCGCCGGTACGTTCACCTGCGCGGGCTGCGGCCTGCCGCTGTTCTCGTCCACCACCAAGTTCGAGAGCGGCACCGGCTGGCCCAGCTTCTGGAAACCGCTCGACGGCGCCGTGGCCACGCACACCGACCGCGCCTACGGCATGGTGCGCACCGAGGTGCACTGCCGCCGCTGCGGCGGCCACCTGGGCCACGTGTTCGACGACGGTCCGAAACCCACCGGCCTGCGCTACTGCATGAACGGCGTGTCGCTGAACTTCGCGCCCAAGGCGTCCTGACCTCCCTTCCCACGAGAACCTCCCCATGCTGCTGATCATCCTCGCCTACCTGGGCGGGGTGCTGACCATCCTCAGCCCCTGCATCCTCCCGGTGCTGCCCTTCGTGTTCTCGCGTGCCCGCCAGCCCTTCACGCGCAGCGGCCTGCCGCTGCTCGCGGGCATGGCGCTGACCTTCGCCGCGGTCGCATCGCTCGCCGCCGTGGGCGGCGGCTGGGTCGTCGCCGCCAACCAGTACGGCCGCTGGGTCGCCCTGGTGCTGGTGGCGCTGTTCTCGCTCACGCTGCTGTGGCCCGGCCTGGCCGAACGCCTCACGCGGCCACTCGTGGCCCTGGGCGGCCGGCTGTCGGAGACGTCGACCGGCGACGACACACCCCGCCCCGGCGCCTCGCTGCTGCTGGGTGTCGCCACCGGCCTGCTGTGGGCGCCGTGCGCCGGCCCCATCCTCGGGCTGATCCTGACGGGCGCCGCGCTGCAGGGCGCCAGCATCGGCACCACGCTGCTGCTGTTCGCCTACGCCGCGGGCGCGGCCACGTCGATGGCGGCGGCGCTGCTGCTCGGCGGCAAGGTGTTCGCCGCGCTGAAGCGGTCGCTGGGCGTGGGCGAATGGGTGCGCCGGGGCCTAGGCGCCGCGATGCTCGCCGGCGTGGCCGCCATCGCGACCGGGCTCGACACCGGCGTGCTCGCGCAGCTGTCCACCGCGTCCACGGGCGCCCTGGAACAGGCGCTGGTCGACCGCCTCGGCACGCCCCGTCCCGACGACGGCGCGATGGCCATGCGCGGCAACCCCGCGATGATGATGCAGGGCGGCCCCGCCATGATGGCCGGCGGCGCCGCGATGCGCGCGACCGGGGCCGGCGCCCTGCCCGACGAGGGCGAGGTGCCCCCGCTGGACGGCGCGAGCCAGTGGCTCAACTCGGCCCCGTTGACCACGGCCGGCCTGCGCGGCAAGGTGGTGCTGGTGGACTTCTGGACCTACTCGTGCATCAACTGCCTGCGCACCCTGCCCTACGTCAAGGCGTGGGCCGAGAAGTACCGCGACCAGGGGCTCGTGGTGGTGGGCGTGCACGCCCCCGAGTTCGCCTTCGAGCGCGACCTCGGCAACGTGAAGAAGGCCGTGTCCGACCTGGGCATCACGTACCCCGTCGCGGTCGACAACCAGTACGCCATCTGGCGCGCGTTCCGCAACCAGTACTGGCCGGCGCACTACGTGATCGACGCCCAGGGCCGCCTGCGCCACCACCACTTCGGCGAGGGCGACGAGGCGGGCACCGAACGCGTGCTCCAGCAGCTGCTGCGCGAAGCGGGTTCGGCGCAGGTGCCGGGCGGCCTCACGGAAGTGGCGGCGCAGGGCGTGCAGCAGGCCGCGGACATGGCCGCCGTGCGGTCCCCCGAGACCTACCTCGGCTACGAACGCGCCGAGAACTTCGTGTCCACGCCGAAGGCGCGGCACGACGAGGCGGCCGCCTACGCCGCGCCCGCGCGCCTCGCGCTGAACGACTGGGGCCTGGCCGGCCGCTGGAACGTGGGCCCGGAGAGCGCGACCCTCGCGGCGACGTCCGGCCGCATCGTCTACCGCTTCCAGGCCCGCGACCTGCACCTCGTGCTGGGCCCGGGGCCCGACGGCAGGCCCGTGCGGTTCAAGGTGCGGGTCGACGGCGAGGATCCGGGCGATGCCCGCGGCGTCGACGTGGCGCCCGACGGCAGCGGCACCGTGACCTCGCAGCGCCTGTACCAGCTGGTGCGCCAGTCCGGCGACGTGCGCGAGCGCACCTTCAGCATCGAGTTCCTCGACCCGGGCGTGTCGGCCTATGCCTTCACGTTCGGCTGACCCCCTTCCCCACCGGAGACCTCCCATCATGACCACTTCATCGTCAGCCCCCGCCGTCCGCCGCCGCGGCCTTCTGCTCCTCGCCGGAGGCGCTGCCGTGCTGGCCGCCGGCCTCGTGTGGCAGGGCCCGACCCTCCATGCGGCCGAGGCGGCCGTGCAATTGCCCGCGCCGCAGCAGGACGTGCCGGCCGGCGGCCCGCGCCTGCAGAAGGCGGTGTTCGCGGGCGGCTGCTTCTGGGGCGTGCAGGGCGTCTTCCAGCACGTGAAGGGGGTGCAGCGCGCGGTGTCCGGGTACAGCGGCGGGTCGGCGTCCACCGCGTCGTACGACGCGGTGAGCGGCGGTCGCACGGGCCACGCCGAGGCGGTGGAGGTGACCTTCGACCCGACGTTGGTCAGCTACGGCGCGCTGCTGCAGATCTTCTTCTCGGTGGCCCACGATCCCACGCAACTGAACCGCCAGGGCCCGGACCACGGCACGCAGTATCGCTCCGCGATCTTCACGCAGGACCCGGCGCAGGTGAAGGTGGCGCAGGCCTACATCGCCCAGCTGGACGCGGCCCGCGCGTTCGGCGCGCCGATCGTCACGCGCGTGGAACAGGGCCCGGCCTTCTACCCCGCCGAGGTCTACCACCAGGACTACCTGACCGAGAACCCGCGCGCGCCGTACATCGTCGTCAACGACCTGCCCAAGCTGGACAACCTGCGCAAGATGTTCCCGCAGCGCTGGCGCCAGGACCCGGTGCTGGTCAAGCGGACCTGAACGCCTGACGGCCGCAGGGCCGTTCCGCCCCGCCGTTGCACGGGCCGGCCATGCGTCGTCCAATGGACGCCGAGGCCGGCACCGCGCCGGCCGCCAGGAGACCGCCATGGACCGTCGACGTGCAGGAGCCCTTTTCGTGTCCTGCCTGCTGGCCGCCGCCGGCGCACAGGCCGCCGAGGTGTACCGGTGGACCGATGCGCAGGGCCGCGTGTTCTACGGCGACCGCGCGCCGGAGGGGCAGCGAGCCTCCGCGAAGGTCGTCGACATCGAGGAGGCGCCGCCGTTCAACGCGAAGTCGTCTTCCCGCCCCGCCCCTCGCCCGCGGCCGACGGCGTCGGCCGCCCGGCCGGAGCCCGCCGGGCAGACCGCGCCGGCGATCATCGGCCGCGGCCAGGCCCTGCCGTCCCTGGCCGACCGCGATGCGCGGTGCGAGGCCGCGTGGCAGCGCTTCGAGGAAAGCAGCGCGTGTTTCGCCCCCTTCCGCATGGGCGGCGGCAAGGTCCGGCCGGAAGCGTATGCGCAGTGCGAGAACGTGATGATGCCGTCGGACTGCGGCGTCCCGCCTCAACCCGGCCAGTAGGCCCCGGCGTACCCGCGGTGCGGGTTGCCGTACACCTCGCGGCCCGCGGCGCGGTGCGCCGCGAGGAACGCCTCCACCGCCTCGGGCGTGCCGCCCTTGAACATCTCCTTGACCTGGCCGTCCGGCAGCCACGCGCGGTAGCGCACCGGCACGCCGGCGTAGGCCGCGCCCTCCGCCAGGTCCATCGGCACCCGCATCGGGTCGAGGAAGTTCGCCTGGCCGGACGCGTGGTCGAACCGCTGCTTCACGAGGCGCGCGGCGTCGAGGATGCCGGTCATCACCTCGGTCAGCGAACGCTTGGCGATGAAGGCCTTCCACGACGCGCGCAGGAACAGCAGTTCATCCGGGTCCACGCCGGGGCACTCTCCCTGGTACGCCGCGGTGAGGCAGTGGTCGCTGGCGGCGAGCAGGCGCTGCGTGGGCGTGGGCTCGCGTCCGAGCAGCGCCAGCACCTGGCCGAGCGACGAGCCGCGCAGGTAGTCGGCGGGTGGCGCGGTGAAGCCCGGATCCCCGGGATGGTGGTGGTCGACGCGCACGATCGGCTCGCGGCCTGCGAGCCGGCACTCGACCCACACCGCGGGCACGGTGGGCCGCAGCACCGACGCACGCACGATGCCGTCGGCGCCCGCCCGCGCGACCCCGTCGGCCTGGTAAGCCGTCTGCGGCGTGCAGCGCAGGCCGTTCGACGCGGCGTGCACCACGACGTGGCCGGCCTCGGTGGCCACGCGTTCGATCTCGCGCATCTCGGGGTCCTGCGCGCCCAGCACGAACACGGCGTCACGGTCGATCATGCCGCGCCCTCCTGCTGCAGCCGCCGCCACAGGGTCGTGCGGCTGATGCCCAGTCGTTCGCACGCGAGCGTTCGGTCGCCGCCGCAGGCGGCCAGCACCTCGTGCACGTGGCGCAGGTCGGCGGCGCGGCGCTGGTCCGACAGCGATCCGGGCGGAGCGGCGTCGAACCACTCCGGCACCAGCGCCCGCAGCGCCTCGCGTCCGCCCGACAACTCAGACCCGTGCACCACGAGCCGCTCGACGATGTTCTCGAGCTCGCGCACGTTGCCCGGCCAGCCGTACGCGCCACCCAGCGCGAGCAGGTCGGGCCACACGGCCTCGAGCGGCGCGGGCGACAGGCCCACGCGCGACGACACCTTGTCGAGCAGGTGCGCGAACAGCAGCGGCAGGTCTTCCAGCCGGTCGCGCAGCGGCGGCAGCGACAGGCCGAGGATGTTGAGGCGGTAGTACAGGTCGTTGCGGAACTCGCCGCCGGCCACCTGGGCCTTCAGGTCGCGGTGCGTGGCCGCGATCACGCGCACGTCGATCGGGATCGGTTCGGTGGCGCCGATGCGCACGATCTCGCGCTCCTGCAGCACGCGCAGCAGCCGCGTCTGCAGCGAGACGGGCATCTCGCCCACCTCGTCCAGGAAGATGGTGCCGGTGTGCGCGGCCTCGAACAGGCCGGCACGGCCGCCACGGCGCGCGCCGGTGAAGGCGCCCTCCTCGTGGCCGAAGAGTTCGCCCTCGAGCAGCGACTCGGGGAACGCCGCGCAGTTGATCGCCACGAAGGGCTGGCGGCGCCGGCTGCCGGCGTTGTGGATGCCCTGCGCGAGCAGTTCCTTGCCCGTGCCGCTTTCGCCCGCGATCAGCACCGTGGCCTGGCTGCGCGCGCAGTGTTCGGCGCGCGCCTTCGCCGACACCACCGCGGCGCTGGTGCCGATGAGGTGACCGAGTTCGTAGCGCGCCTGCGCCTCGCGCGGCGCCTGGCGCGCGCGCAGGTGGCGGTCGACGCGGTGGATGGAGACGGCGTCCTGGCACGTGAGCACCGCGCCGGTGAGCCGGCCCTGCTCCAGGATGGGCATGCGGCTCGCCACCAGCGTGCGGTTGCCGTGGCGGTGGATCTGCTCGGGTTCGTCGCGCGCGTCGCGCAGCGTGTGGCGCAGGCTCAGCTCGGGCGCCACGTCGCTCAGCAGCCGGCCGACGAGGGCCTCGGCCGGCGCACCGAGGAACTTCGCCATCGCCGGGTTCACGGTGTCGATGCGTTCCTTCAGGTCCACCGCCACCACGCCGTCGGTCAGTTGCCCGAGCACGGTGTTGAGCCGCTCGCGCTTGGCGAGCTCGATGCGGCCGATGCGGGCCATCTCGATGGCGTCGTCGAGGGCCTCGCGCACGGCGTCCTGCGAGTACAGGAACACGCCCACCATGCCCGCCTCGTCGGCGAGGTCGGCGACCAGACCGGGCGCGACCACCGCCTCGGTGCCCAGCGCCTTCAGCTCGCGCACCACGTCGCGCGCGTCCTCCTCCGTGGTGTACGCGCGCTGCACGATGCCGAGGCCGAACAGGCGGTCGAACTGCTCCACCTCGTCGGGCACGCCGCCGTAGGTGACGAGCGCGATGCGCGTGGCCACGCCGCGGGCGCGGCCCAGCGCCCGCATCACGTCGAAGCCGCCCACCTTGACCAGCACCACCGGCACGTCGAGCTGCTGGCGCAGGAAGGCGCCGTTGGAGCCGGCCGCCACCACCACGTCGGCCGGGCGGGCGCGCAGCTCGGCCACGGCCTCGTCGAAGCCCTTGTCGAGCACCTCGACGTCGGCCACGGCCTTGTACATGGGCGCCAGCGCCTGGAGCAGGCCCTTCAGCCGGTGGAAACCGACGGCGACGATGCGCGTTTCACTCATGTTCCACATTGGAACACAAGCGTTTCATGAATGAAACAAGGCGCACTGTAAAGTCCTTGCCCGCGACGCGCTTTTCCTTTGAAATCAAGCCCTTGCGCGCGCCGGCCCGAGCCGGCACGCCCCTTGCGCTGGAAGACCCCATCACAGGAGAACCCCGCATGACGACTTCCCCGTTGCCCACCAGCGCCGGCGCCCGCTTCCGCCAGGCACTGAAGGACGAATCCCCCCTGCAGGTGATCGGCGCCATCAACGCCAACCACGCGCTGCTGGCCAAGCGCGCCGGCTACCGCGCCATCTACCTGTCGGGCGGCGGCGTGGCCGCCGGGTCGCTGGGCCTGCCCGACCTGGGCATCAACACCCTCGACGACGTGCTGACCGACGTGCGCCGCATCACCGACGTGTGCGACCTGCCGCTGATGGTGGACATCGACACCGGCTTCGGCCCCAGCGCGTTCAACATCGCCCGCACCGTCAAGAGCCTGATCAAGTTCGGCGCCGCCGCGTGCCACATCGAGGACCAGGTGGGCGCCAAGCGCTGCGGCCACCGCCCCGGCAAGGAGATCGTCACCGCCGACGAGATGGTGGACCGCGTGAAGGCCGCCGCCGACGCCCGCACCGACGCGAACTTCTTCCTGATCGCCCGCACCGACGCCATCCAGGTGGACGGCGTGGACGCCGCCATCGAACGCGCCGTGCGCTGCGTCGAGGCCGGCGCCGACGGCATCTTCGCCGAAGCCGCCTACGACCTGCCCACGTACCGCCGCTTCGTCGACGCCGTGAAGGTGCCCGTGCTCGCCAACATCACCGAGTTCGGCAAGACGCCGCTCTTCACGGTCGACGAGCTGCGCTCGGCCGGCTGCGGCATCGTGCTGTACCCGCTCAGCGCGTTCCGTGCGATGAACAAGGCGGCCGAGGCGGTGTACACCGCCATCCGCCGCGACGGCCACCAGAAGAACGTCGTCGACCTGATGCAGACCCGCGAGGAACTCTACGACCGCATCGGCTACCACGAGTTCGAGGCCCACCTCGACCAGCTGTTCGCGAGCCGCAAGACCAACTGATACCGACAGGAGACCCCGACATGTCCGCCACCGACACCACCACCCCCGGCTTCAAGCCGAAGAAGTCCGTCGCCCTGTCCGGCACCACGGCCGGCAACACCGCGCTGTGCACCGTGGGCCGCACCGGCAACGACCTGCACTACCGCGGCTACGACATCCTCGACCTGGCCACCGCCTGCGAATTCGAGGAAGTGGCCCACCTGCTCGTGCACGGCAAGCTGCCCAACGCGCCCGAACTGTTCGCCTACAAGGCCAAGCTGCGCGGCCTGCGCGGCCTGCCCGCGGCGCTGCGCAACGTGCTGGAACAGCTGCCCGCCGCCACCCACCCGATGGACGTGATGCGCACGGCCGTCTCCACGCTCGGCTGCGTGCTGCCCGAGAAGGACGACCACAACCACCCCGGCGCGCGCGACATCGCCGACCGCCTGATGGCGAACCTGGGCTCGGCCCTGCTGTACTGGTACCACTTCAGCGTCAACGGCCGCCGCATCGACGTCGAGACCGACGACGACGGCATCGCCGGCCACTTCCTGCACCTGCTGCACGGCAAGAAGCCCACCGACGCCTGGGTGCGCGCGATGAACATCTCGCTGAACCTGTACGCCGAACACGAGTTCAACGCGTCCACGTTCGCCTGCCGCGTGGTGGCGGGCACGGGCAGCGACTTCTACTCGGCCATCGCCGGCGGCATCGGCGCGCTCCGTGGCCCGAAACACGGCGGCGCCAACGAGGTGGCCCTCGAGATCCAGGCCCGCTACGAGAACCCGGACGAGGCCGAGGCCGACATCCGCGCCCGCGTCGAGCGCAAGGAGGTCGTGATCGGCTTCGGCCACCCGGTCTACACCGTGAGCGACCCGCGCAACGTGGTCATCAAGACCGTGGCGCGCGACCTGTCGAAGGCGGCCGGCAACACGAAGCTGTACGACATCGCCGAGCGCCTCGAATCGGTCATGGCCGACGCCAAGAAGATGTTCCCGAACCTCGACTGGTTCAGCGCCGTCAGCTACCACGTGATGGGCGTGCCCACCGCGATGTTCACGCCGCTGTTCGTCATCTCGCGCATGAGCGGCTGGAGCGCCCACGTCATCGAGCAGCGCATCGACGGCAAGATCATCCGCCCGAGCGCAAACTACACGGGTCCGGAGGACCAGACCTTCGTGCCGCTCAGCAAGCGCCCCTGATGATGAACACCGCCCACCGCCAACCCCTGCCCGGCACTTCGCTGGAACACTTCGACGCGCGCGCCGCCGTCGACGCGATCCAGCCGGGCGCCTTCGACCGCCTGCCCTACACCTCGCGCGTGCTGGCCGAGAACCTCGTGCGCCGGTGCGACCCGGCCACGCTCGACGACTCGCTGCGCCAGCTGATCGAGCGCCGGCGCGACCTCGACTTCCCGTGGTTCCCGGCCCGCGTGGTGTGCCACGACATCCTCGGCCAGACCGCCCTCGTCGACCTCGCCGGCCTGCGCGACGCCATCACGGCCCAGGGCGGCGACGCCTCGCTGGTCAACCCGGTGGTCCCCACGCAGCTGGTGGTGGACCACTCGCTGGCCGTGGAGTGCGGCGGGTTCGACCCGCAGGCGTTCGAGAAGAACCGCGCCATCGAGGACCGCCGCAACGAGGACCGCTTCGACTTCATCAACTGGACCAAGAAGGCGTTCAAGAACGTCGACGTGATCCCCCCGGGCAACGGCATCCTGCACCAGATCAACCTGGAGCACATGTCGCCGGTGGTGCAGGTGACCGACGGCGTGGCGTACCCCGACACGCTGGTGGGCACCGACAGCCACACGCCCATGGTGGACGCGCTCGGCGTGATCGCCATCGGCGTGGGTGGACTGGAAGCCGAGACGGTGATGCTGGGCCGCGCGTCGTGGATGCGCCTGCCCGACATCGTGGGCGTCAAGCTCACCGGCAAGCCGCAGCCGGGCATCACCGCCACCGACACCGTGCTCGCGCTCACAGAGTTCCTGCGCAAGCAGAAGGTGGTGTCCGCGTACCTGGAGTTCTTCGGCGAGGGCGCGTCCGCGCTCACGCTGGGCGACCGCGCCACCATCGCCAACATGGCGCCCGAGTTCGGCGCCACGGCCGCGATGTTCTACATCGACGAACAGACCATCAAGTACCTGCGGCTCACGGGCCGCGAGGACGCGCAGGTGGCGCTGGTCGAGGCCTACGCGAAACACACGGGCCTCTGGGCCGACAGCCTCGCGCGCGCCGAGTACGAACGCGTGCTCGAGTTCGACCTGTCCTCCGTCGTGCGCAACATGGCCGGCCCGAGCAACCCGCACAAGCGGCTTCCGGTGTCCGACCTGGCCGCCCGCGGCATCGCCGCGCCGTGGACCGAAACGCCGGGGCAGATGCCCGACGGCGCCGTGATCATCGCGGCCATCACCAGCTGCACGAACACGAACAACCCGCGCAACATGGTCGCGGCCGGCCTGCTGGCCCGCAACGCCAACCGCGCGGGCCTCACCCGCAAGCCGTGGGTGAAGAGTTCGCTCGCACCGGGCTCGAAGGCCGTGACGCTGTACCTGGAAGAGGCCGACCTGCTGCCCGAGCTGGAACAGCTGGGCTTCGGCGTGGTGGCGTACGCCTGCACGTCGTGCAACGGCATGTCGGGCGCGCTCGACCCGGTGCTGCAGCAGGAGATCATCGACCGCGACCTGTACGCCACCGCGGTGCTCTCGGGCAACCGCAACTTCGACGGCCGCATCCACCCGTACGCCAAGCAGGCCTTCCTCGCCTCGCCGCCGCTCGTGGTGGCCTACGCCATCGCCGGCACGATCCGCTTCGACATCGAGAAGGACGTGCTGGGCACCGACGCCTCGGGCAAGCCCGTGATGCTGAAGGACATCTGGCCCACCGACGCGGAGATCGACGCCGTCGTGGCCTCCAGCGTCAAGCCGGAGCAGTTCCGCAAGGTCTACATCCCGATGTTCGCGCGCGGCGCCGACGACGGCGAGAAGGTCAACCCGCTGTACGACTGGCGTCCGCAGAGCACCTACATCCGCCGCCCGCCGTACTGGGAAGGCGCGCTCGCGGGCGTTCGCACGCTGCGCGGCATGCGCCCGCTCGCGGTGCTGGGCGACAACATCACCACCGATCACCTGTCGCCGTCGAACGCCATCCTGCTCGACAGCGCGGCCGGCGAGTACCTCGCGAAGATGGGCCTGCCGGAGGAGGACTTCAACTCCTACGCCACCCACCGCGGCGACCACCTCACCGCGCAGCGTGCCACGTTCGCGAACCCGACGTTGCAGAACGAGATGGCCGTGGTCGACGGCCAGGTGAAGGCCGGCTCGCTCGCGCGCATCGAACCGGAAGGCCAGGTGACGCGCATGTGGGAGGCCATCGAGACCTACATGGCCCGCAAGCAGCCGCTGATCATCATCGCCGGCGCCGACTACGGCCAAGGTTCCTCGCGCGACTGGGCCGCCAAGGGCGTGCGCCTGGCCGGGGTCGAGGCCATCGTGGCCGAAGGCTTCGAGCGCATCCACCGCACGAACCTCGTCGGCATGGGCGCGCTGCCGCTCGAGTTCAAGCCCGGCGTGAACCGCAAGACGCTCGGCATCGACGGCACCGAGACCTTCGACGTGGTGGGCGAACGCACGCCGCGCGCGACGCTGACGCTCGTGATCCACCGCCGCAATGGCGAACGTGTCGAGGTGCCGGTGACGTGCCGCCTCGACACGGCCGAGGAGGTGTCGATCTACGAGGCCGGCGGCGTGCTGCAACGCTTCGCGCAGGACTTCCTCGAATCGGCGCAGGCCGCCTGAGGCTCATTAGGAAAAGCATGGCCCACGTTCCGCAGATCAAGATACCCGCCTCGTACATCCGCGGCGGCACCAGCAAGGGCGTGTTCTTCCGCCGCCAGGACCTACCCGCGCGCGCCCGTGAACCGGGCGCCGCGCGCGACGCGCTGCTGCTGCGCGTGATCGGCAGCCCCGACCCGTACGCGAAGCAGATCGACGGCATGGGCGGCGCCACGTCCAGCACCAGCAAGACGGTGATCCTGGACAAGAGCACGCGGCCCGACCACGACGTCGACTACCTCTTCGGCCAGGTCTCGATCGACTCGGCCTTCGTCGACTGGAGCGGCAACTGCGGCAACCTGTCGGCGGCCGTGGGCCCCTTCGCCATCGCCCACGGCCTCGTCGACGCGGCCCGCGTGCCGCGCGACGACGTGGCCGTGGTGCGCATCTGGCAGGCCAACATCGGCAAGACCATCGTCGCCCACGTGCCCATGACGAACGGCGAGGTGCAGGAGACCGGCGACTTCGAACTCGACGGGGTCACGTTCCCCGCCGCCGAGGTGCAGCTGGAGTTCCTGGACCCGGCCGCCGAGGAAGAAGGCGCGGGCGGCTCGATGTTCCCCACCGGCAACGTCGTCGACGACCTGGAGGTGCCGGGCCTCGGCACGCTCAAGGCCACGATGATCAACGCCGGCATCCCGACGATCTTCGTGAACGCGGAGTCCATCGGCTACAAGGGCACCGAGTTGCAGGACGCCATCAACGGCGACCCGAAGGCGCTCGCGATGTTCGAGAACCTGCGGGCGCACGGCGCCGTGCGCATGGGCCTGATCAAGTCCATCGACGAGGCGGCGAAGCGCCAGCACACCCCGAAGATCGCGTTCGTCGCGAAACCCGTCGGCTACACCGCGTCGAGCGGCAAGGCGGTGGACGCGGGCGACGTCGACCTGCTCGTGCGGGCCCTGTCGATGGGCAAGTTGCACCACGCGATGATGGGCACCGCCGCGGTGGCCATCGGCACGGCCGCGGCGATTCCGGGCACGCTCGTGAACCTCGCGGCAGGAGGCGGCGCGCGCCAGGCGGTGCGGTTCGGGCACCCGTCCGGCACGCTGCGCGTGGGCGCCGAAGCCGTTCAGGTCGATGGCGAATGGACCGTGGCCAAGGCCATCATGAGCCGCAGTGCCCGGGTGCTGATGGAAGGTTGGGTGCGGGTGCCGGGCGACAGCTTCTGACGCCGGCCGCCAGGCTCACCGCCACAGGCGCGCCCAGAGGCCCGGCTTCTTCCTGGGAAACACGAAGGGCTTTCCGGCCCGGATCTCCGCACTCACGCCCATCGTCCCGGCCAGCTCCTTCAGGTAGCCACGGACCTTGCTCAGCGGGTGATCGGGAAACGTGGCGTCGTACTTCTCGTCGTCCGCGGCGTTGCGCATGAACGCCCCCTGGTAGGCTGCGTCGTAGGGGTCCTGCTCCCAGCCGATGAGTTTTCCCGTCCGCTCGTCCCCGGCGAAGGCCCCCGGCTGCATGACCATCACGGCGGTCTCGCGCATCCCCGTGGGGCTCCCTTCGAGGCTCTGCACCTTGATGACGTACGAACGGTCCTCGAAGGGCAGCGTGAGGCTTCCGATGAATCCGAACCCGCCAGGTTCGAGACGCGCCTTGAGGATCGTGCGCACGGCCGGCAATCCGGAGATCCGGGTCGGATCGACTTCCAGCATCGCCACCCCGCCGGCCTCGGCCGCCGTCCGGTAGAACGACCGCAGTGCCGTGGCGTCCGAAATGTCGGCCGCGATGTCGGGCGGCATGGCGAAGTGGTTGATGGAGAGCCCGTCGCCTTCGGCGTTCGTGAACAGGGCGACGGACTCGTCGGCACCCTGGAAGGACCATCGGGCGGGAATCTGGAAATCGTTTGGATTCATGGCAGGCCGATTGTGGCGGCTTTCTTGCCACGGACTCCGGTTGGGTGCGGGTGCCGGGCAACAGCTTCTGAACGGGGCCGTTCGCCGTTGAACACGATGGAACGTCCAGCGCCCGATCAGGACTGAGGTAACTCGATCGGCGCGCGCAGACGAAACCCATCGACACACCAAAAACCATGGTCACCCCGGCGAACGCCGGGGCCCACGGCCCGCGGAATGCGGCGCTCGAGAGACGCGTCAATTCAGGCACGACGTGATCACACGGTCAGGTGCTGCGACCGCAGTGGATCCCGGCGTTCGCCGGGATGACGTGCTTTTGTGAAAGGCGGATTTCCCTCGGGCAGCAGTGAGCGCTCGCCGGAATGACAACCGCGCGAGGTTCGAAAAAACCGAAGTGGAACGACGGCAAGTTCACCTTCATCGGCATGGCGCCCAGGCCTAGATTTCTCTCCACTGGCATGTCGCACAACGCGTCGTGCCGACTGGAAGGAGATCCGCCATGTCGACCCTCCTGCTGCCCTTCGACGGTTCCGCCGGCTCGCTGCGCGGCGTGCAGCACGTCATCCAGACCTCACGGAACGAGCGGGACCTGCACGTCCACGTCCTGAACGTGCAGCCGCCGTTCTCGCGAAACGTGGCACGGCACATCGGCCGCCGGACACGCGGGGAATGCCATCGCGATCAGGCCGAGGCGGTGCTCGCTGGCGCGAGGCGCACGCTGGACGCGGCCGGCGTGCGGCACACCGTCCACTGGGAGGTCGGCGACCGCGCGCGCTGCATCGTCGAGGCCGCCCGCCGGTTCCGGTGCGACCGCATCGTCGTCGGGACCCCGCGCAAGAGCCTGCTGGTCCGCCTGGTCGAAGGTTCGGTGATCAACCGGGTGATCGCATCCACCACGGTGCCCGTCGAGGTGATCGCCGGGGACGCCCCGTCGCGCCTCGAGCGTTTCGGCATCCCGGCCGGCGTCGGCACCGGCCTCACCGCGCTGTGGCTCGCGGCCGCGGACTGAACGGCACGAGGCGACGCCATGAACATCGAATCCCTCGCCACCGCCCCGATGTGGGCCGGCTTCATCACCTTCGTGCTGGCGATGCTGGCCCTGGACCTCTTCGTCTTCGGTGGCAACAAGGCGCACCGCGTGTCGGTGCGGGAAGCCGGCGCGTGGGTGGTGGCCTGGGTGCTGCTGGCCTTCGCGTTCGCGGGTCTGCTGTGGTGGTACGTCGACGGCACCGCGGGCCGCGAGACGGCCCACCGCGTCACGCTGGAATTCATCACCGGCTACCTGATCGAGCAGTCCCTCTCGGTGGACAACATGTTCGTCTTCGTGATGATCTTCGGCTACTTCGCGGTGCCGCCGCACCTGCAGCGGCGCGTGCTGCTGTACGGCGTGCTCGGGGCCATCGTCATGCGCGCGGTGATGATCCTGGCGGGCGTCTGGCTCGTGACGGAGTTCGCCTGGATCCTCTACGTCTTCGGCGCATTCCTCGTGATCACCGGCATCAAGATGCTGGCGTTCGCGGAGCAGCAGCCCGACCTGGGCAAGAACCCGTTGCTTCGCTGGCTGCGCAGCCACATGCGCATCACGCCGGAATTCCAGGACGAGAAGTTCTTCGTGCGCATCGACGGCCGCCGCTGGGCCACGCCGATGTTCCTCGTGCTCGTGATGATCGAGGCGAGCGACCTGGTGTTCGCGGTGGACAGCATCCCGGCGATCTTCGCGGTCACCACCGACCCCTTCATCGTCTTCACGTCGAACATCTTCGCCATCATGGGCCTGCGCGCCCTCTACTTCCTGCTCGCCGACATGGCCCAGCGCTTCCACCTGCTCAAGTACGGCCTCGCGCTCGTGCTCGTGTTCATCGGCGGCAAGATGCTGATCGGGCCGTGGTTCCACATGCCGGTGCAGTGGTCGCTGCTGGTGGTGGGGGCGATCGTGCTGGGGTCGGTGCTGCTCAGCCTGAAGCTGTCGGGCGGCAAGCCCGTGTCATGACCACGAGGGCTACCAACCCGCCCCGTCCCGGTGTGCCGCGAACCGCTCCACCAGGAACTCGACGAACGCCCGCGTCTTCGCCGACAGGTTCTCCTTCGTCGGGAACACGATGTGGATGTCGGCCGGCGGCGGGGTCCAGTCCGGCAGGACCTCGACGAGGCGGCCGGAGCGCAGGAACGGCGCCGCGTCCCACTCCGAGCGCATCGCGATGCCGTGGCCGTCGAGCGCCCACGACAGCACGCTGTCGCCGTCGTTGCTGCTCAGCGGACCGCGCACCTTGACGGTCTCGTGGCGGGTGCCCGCGCGCAGGTGCCAGGTGCCGAAGGTCTCGTCGCCCTCGCGCAGGAACAGGCACGGGTGCCGTGCGAGTTCGCGCGGCGCGGCCGGCGTGCCGGCCCGGCGCAGGTAGGCGGGCGAGGCACACAGCAGCCGCCGGTTCGGCGCGAGCAACCGCGCGGTGAGGCGGGCGTCGGGCAGTTCGCCGAAGCGGATCGCCACGTCGAGCCCCTGTTCGACGAGGTTCACGGGGCGGTCGTCGAGGTGCAGCTGCACCTCCACGCCAGGGTGCACCCGAGCGAACTTCGACAGCGCCGGGGCCACGTGCCGGCGCCCGAAGCCGAGCGTGGCGCCCACGCGCAGCAGGCCCTGCGGCACGGCCTTGGCGCCGGCCACGGTGCGCTCCAGCGCGTCGAGGTCGGCGAGCAGCTTCGTGCCTTCGCCGAGGTAGGTCTCGCCCTCCGGCGTGAGGCTCATGCGGCGCGTGGTGCGGTGGAGGAGGCGCACGCCCAGGCGTGCCTCCAGCGCGGCGAGTCGCTTGCTCACGGACGGTGGCGTGACGCCCAGCTCCTGGGCCGCGGCGGCCAGCTGGCCATGGGCCACCAGCAGCTTGAAGAAAGCGAGGTCGGAGAAGGCGTCCATCGCGTCGATTCGGTCGTTGAAGGCAGGAATGAAGTGTCTCACCAGCCATTCAACTTTCCAACGCACCGTCCTACGATGGCGCCATGATGTCCACGAGCCCTGCCCTCCACGCGCTGTTTCCCGGCTTCGAGCACCGCACCGTCGACGTGGGCGGCGGCGTCGGGATCGCCGCGACCGTCGGCGGCTCGGGCCCGCCGCTGCTGCTGTTGCACGGCCACCCGCAGACCCGCGCGATCTGGCACCAGGTGGCGCCCCGGCTCGCCGAACGCCACACCGTGGTGATGCCCGACCTGCGCGGCTACGGCGATTCCTCGAAGCCCGCGGCCACCGACCCGGCGACCTACAGCAAGCGGTCGATGGCCCGCGACCAGGTGACCCTGATGGCCCGGCTCGGCTTCGAGCGTTTCGACCTGATGGCCCACGACCGCGGCGCCCGCGTGGCCCATCGCCTCGCGATGGACCACCCCACCACCGTGCGCCGCCTCGTGCTGCTCGACGTGGCGCCCACCCTCGCGATGTACGAACAGACAGGCGAGGCGTTCGCCCGGGGCTACTGGCACTGGTTCTTCCTGATCCAGCCGGCCCCGCTGCCCGAGCGGCTGATCGAGGCCGATCCGTCGGCGTACGTTCTGGAGGTGATGGGCCGCCGCAGCGCGGGCCTCGACCCGTTCGACCGCCGCGCCCTCGCCGAGTACCAGCGTGTCCTCGCCCAGCCCGGCGCCGCGCGCGGCCTGTGCGAGGACTACCGCGCCTCGGCCGGCATCGACCTCGAACACGACCGCGCCGACCGCGACGCGGGCCGCCGGCTCGCGGTGCCGCTGCTCGTGCTGTGGGGCGAGGACGGCGTGGTGCACCGCTGCTTCCAGCCGCTCGCCGAGTGGCGCCGCGTCGCCGCGCACGTCGAGGGCAGCCCGCTACCGTGCGGGCACTACATCGCCGAGGAAGCGCCGGAGCTGCTGCTCGAGCGCGTGCGCCCGTTCCTCGCCCCGGAGCCCGCATGACCCCGCGCACCCTCTACCGCAAGCTGGTCGGCTCGCACACCGTCGTCGAACTCGACGCCGACAACGTGCTGCTGTTCTGCGACCTGCACCTGATGAACGAGTACACCAGCCCGCAGGCCTTCGCCGGGTTGCATGAAAAGAACCGCGGCGTGCTGATGCCCGGCCAGAACGTCTCGGTGGTGAGCCACATCATCCCGACCCACCCCGGCGCGGTTCGCGTGATCCAGGACTCCGCCTCCGCCCTGCAGGCCAGCAACCTGAAGCGCAACTGCGACCGCCACGGCATCGCCCTCTTCGACACGAACGACACGCTGCAGGGCATCGAACACATCGTCGCCCCCGAGCACGGGATGATCCGCCCCGGCATGGTGGTGATCTGCGGCGACAGCCACACCACCACCTACGGCGCGCTCGGCGCGCTGGGCTTCGGCATCGGCACGTCCGAGGTCGAGCACGTGCTGGCGACGCAGACACTCGTCTACCGCCTCGCGCGCGACATGCGCATCCGCGTCGATGGCCATCTTCCGGTCGGCACCACGTCGAAGGACCTGGTCCTGATGGTGATCGGCCGCATCGGCGCGCAGGGCGCGCGCGGCTGCGTGGTCGAGTTCTGCGGCAGCGCGATCGACGCGCTGTCGGTCGAGGCCCGCTTCACGCTGTGCAACATGGCGGTGGAAGCCGGCGCGCGCGGCGCGCTGATCGCACCCGACGCCGCCGCCCTCGACTACGTGCTCGCCCGCGCACCCGACATCGACGGCGACCAGCGCGCCGCCGCCCTCGCCCACTGGGCCACGCTGCACACGGACGACGGCGCCACGTTCGACGTCGAACACCGCTTCGACGCGGCCGAGGTGGTGCCCTACGTCACCTGGGGCACGAGCCCCGACCAGGCCGTGCCCGTCACCGGCCACGTGCCGGCAGCCGTTGGCGAGCAGCGCAAGAACCTGGAACAGGCGATGCGCTACACGGGGCTCGCGGCGGGCACCCCACTCGAGGGCCTGCCCGTGCAGCACGTGTTCATCGGCTCGTGCACCAACGCACGCATCGAGGACCTGCGCGCGGTGGCCGCCGTTGTGAAGGGCCGCCACGTCGCGCCGGGCCTGCGCGCGATGGTGGTGCCCGGCTCCGGCGCGGTGAAACGCCAGGCCGAGGCCGAGGGCATCGCGCAGGTGCTGCTCGACGCCGGCTTCGAGTGGCGCCAGCCGGGCTGCTCGATGTGCCTCGCGATGAACGACGACGTGCTCGCGCCGGGCCAGCGCTGCGCGTCCACCACCAACCGCAATTTCGAGGGCCGCCAGGGCCGCGGCGCCATCACCCACCTGATGAGCCCGGCGATGGCCGCCGCCGCGGCCGTGACCGGCCACATCACCGACGTGCGCCGGCTGGAGACCCTCGCATGACCGACTCGCCCCGCGGACACGTGGCCGGCCTCGCCGCCGCGCTGCACATCGACAACCTCGACACCGACCAGATCATGCCGAAGCAGTTCCTGCGCGGCATCGACAAGGCGGGCCTCGACCGCGGCCTGCTGTGGGACCTGCGCTTCGACGGCGACGGCACGCCCCGCCCCGACTTCGTGCTGAACCGCCCCGCCTGGGCGGGCACGCGCGTGCTCGTCGCCGGCCCCAACTTCGGCTGCGGCTCGAGCCGCGAACATGCGGTGTGGGGCCTGCAGCAGTACGGCATCCAGGCCGTGGTCGCGGCGGGCTTCGGCGAGATCTTCTACTCCAACGCGCTGAACAACGGCCTGCTGGTGGCGTCGGTGTCGAAGGAGGACGGCCTCGCGCTGCTGCACGAGGCGGACACGGACGAACCGCTCCACCTCGAGGTCGACGCGGCCACGATGACGGTGCGTTCACCCACCCGCACGGTGCCCTTCACGCTGTCGGACCGCCATCGGCGCATGCTGCTCGACGGGCTGGACCTGATCGGCGCGTCGCTCGCGCACCGCGCGGCGATCGAGGCCTTCGCGCAGCGCCACTGGGCGGCGCAGCCCTGGGTGCGCGACGTGGCGCGGCGCACGCGCGAACGGCTGGGCCGCACCTGACGCCGGCCGCTACGCCTTCTGCGGGTAGATCGTCTCGCCCCGCGCGAGCATCTCGACGAAGGCCTCGATCTTGCGCTTGCGCCCCGCCTCGGTCTTCATGTTGTGCACCCGGAACGCGAGCGCGAACCGGTTCTGCGCGCTCAGGCGGTCCAGCATCGCCCTCGCCTTCGGCACCTCGTCGATGGCGGCCTGGAAGTCGTCGGGGATCTTCATGTCCTTGCTGCCGCCGTAGGCCTTGTCCCAGCGCCCGTCGGCCTTCGCCGCCTCGACCTCCGCGAGGCCGTGCGGGCTCATGCGGCCGGCCTTGGTCAGCCGCGCCACGTTGGCCACGTTGATCCGGCTCCAGATGCTGCCCTTGCGGCGGCGGGTGTAGCGCTGCAGGTAGCTGTGCTCGTCGAAGCCCTTGCGGATCGCGTCGATCCAGCCCCAGCACAACACCACGTCGATGGCCTGCTTCGGCGTGATCGACGGCAGGCCCGAGCCCACCTTGTGGAGCTTGATCCACACCTCGTCCTCGGTGTCGTGGTGGCGCGAGAGCCAGGCTTCGAAAGCCGCCTCGTCGGCGAACTCGTGGACCTTGCGGGGGTCGACCGTGACCGGGGCCATGCGGGGGTGCTCCTGTGGGTGTCTCCGCACTGTAATCGCGACTACTCGAGGTCCGACCCCGGGCAGTACGGGTCGCTGCCCGGGCCGCACTTGGAACGGCTTCTTTGCATCGCGTGGACGGTGCAGCTGTTGCCGAGGTCGGCCGGCAGCATGGTGGTCTTGTTGGGGCCCGAGAACTGGAAGTTGTACGTCTGCTCCGGCATGCGGCGGTCCCAGAACGAGCGGATCGCCCAGTCGCCGTCGTTCGCGGCCAGCGGCTGGTAGACGTACAACCAGCCGATGGCCTCGGGCATCGCGAGGCCGGCCGTCACGACGTCCCCCTGCGGCACGGGCGTGGCGAGGTCGGCCAAGTCGGCGCGGGACGCCTCGGTGCGGCCGCGGCCGTCGAGGTCGGGGATCACGGCGGCGATGGCCGGGTCGGCGAACAGGTGTTCGACGTCGCGCTGGAACAGGTACTGCGCGGCCACGAAGGTGGCGTAGCGTTCGCGCGAGGCCCTTCTGGATGAGAGCCCCTTTGCGCCAGACCTGGGGTCTTTCCACCCCCGGCCCTTCCAGGGACTCAGCGCTGCAGCGCGGCGCGCAGGGCGAGGCGCCTCTGCTCGGACGGCAGCCGGCCGACGGCACCGTAGAAGGCGGCCATGGCCTCGCACCGCGCACCGCTCGAGGCGTGCGCGTCGTCGCCGGCGCGGAGCAGCGCCACCTGCGCCGGGGTCAGCGCGAGCAGCACCGGCTGCAGCGCCCGATGCACCGCCCCATGGGACAGCGGCCGGCCGCGGCGGGCCGGGGTCGAGGCCAGCAGCACCCTGAACGTGGCGTCGGCCTTGACCAGCGGCGCGGGCAGCAGCGCCGCGAGGTCGATGGCGCCGTCCAGCACGCCGTGGCACACGAGCGGACCGGCGTCCGACGCCGCGGCGAGCGTGCGGCGCGCCAGCTCGGCGTGCTGTTCGAGCAGGGGATCGGGGGCCGTCACGAGCGCGACCGTCACGAGGCCCTGCTGCACGCGCCGGGCGGCGGCCATCATGTCGCGGTCGTCGGCGCCCCGCTGCCGCGCGGCCCACGCCGCGTCGGCGGCCTGGCGGGTGGCGCCGGGGAAACGCAGTTCCATCGCGCGCCAGACGGTGTCGGTGGCGAGCTGGTCGGCCAGGGCCTCGACCGACGTGAAGGCGGACGCGGCGAGCGGACGGGGCGTGGCCGGCACATGCCCGCGCGCGGGCCAGGCGGCCACGGCGAAGGCCAGCACGGCGGCCACCGCGACCACGGCGGCGTCGGCCGGGCGGTGCGCGACCCAGTGGCTCAGGGCATCGGTGACCCGGGTGAGCCGCGCGTTCATCTCCCGGCGCCCGCGGCCGGCGCCCCCCGTCTTGTTCTCATGGGGCGAGCTTAGCCGCCCAGGTCAGTTGCCGACGTGAGCAAATGTCAGCCAAGCGGTCAGCCGAGCGGTCAGCCGAGCACCAGGTGTCGCCCCGTCACCGCACGCCCCGCATCCGACAGCAGGAAACCGATGGCGCGCGCCGCGTCCTGCAGCGACGTCCAGCCGGCCCGGTCGGCGTCCGGCATCGCGGCCCGGTTGGCCGGGGTGTCGAGCACCGTGGGCGCGACGCTGTTGACGCGGATGCCCTCCCCGCGCAGTTCGGCCGCCTGCGACTCCACGAGCCGCTGCAGCGCCGCCTTCGACGCCGCGTAGGCGCCCTTGTACGGGTCGCCCGACGCGGCGGACGCCGCCGACACCGCGACGATGCCGCCGCCCGAGCCGCCCCGGATCAGCGGCACGAGGTGTTTCGTCACCGTCACGAAGGACCAGGCGTTGAGGTCCATGAGGCGGTCCCACGTGGCGCGCGACAGCTCGTGCACCGGTTCGCCCATCTCGAAGCCGCCGGCCACGTGCACCAGCCAGTCGACGCTGCCGAAACGCCGGGCGACGAGGCCTGCGGCATGGGCCATGGCCTCGTCCGACGTCACGTCGGCCGCGAGCGACAGCACGCCGTGGGGCGCCTCGACGACATGGCGGTTGACCAGCACGAGGTGGTTGCCGGGCCCGAGCTCGGCCACGACGGCCTGGCCCAGGGCGCCGGCGGCGCCGGTGATCACGACGGTGCGGGGCTTGGCGGTGGACATGGTGGCGGACCGGTGGGTGGCGACGCGCCCATTCTCGCGCGAAGCGTGCCTTCAGCCCACGATGCCGGCCACCCGCCGCAGCAGTTCCGCCTTCGTGAACGGTTTGTCGAGGCTACCGCAGCCCGACACCATCAGCGTCTCGTGCGCCTCGGCCGACAGCGTGTCGCCGGTGGTGAACAGCACGCGCCGCGCGAGGTGCGGGTGGCGCAGCGCGATCTCGCGCCACAGCGCATGGCCGTCCATGTCGGGCATGCGCAGGTCGCACAGCACGGCGTCGAAACGCGCGTGGTCGAGCAGCGCGAGCGCCACCGCGCCCGACTCGGCCGTGGCCACCTCGTGGCCGCCCGACTCGAGCATGTCGCGCACCATGGACCCGATCTCCGATTCGTCGTCGACCACCAGCACGCGGGTGGACGGGGTGTCGTCGTCCTCCGGTACCTCCACGGGCGCGGGCGTCGGCGCCGACGTGGTCACCGGGGCGTTCAGCACCAGCTGGAAGCTCGCCCCGCCGAGCGGCGAGCGGTCGCCCAGCACGAGGTCGCCGCCGTGTTCGCGCGCGACCGAGCGCGACACGGAGAGCCCGAGGCCCGTGCCCAACCCTTCGGCCTTGGTGGTGTAGAACGGTTCGAAGAGGCGGGCGGCCACGTCGGGCGGAACGCCCGGGCCGCTGTCGTCGACCTGCAGCCGCAGGACGGGTCCGTCGCAGGAGGTGCTCACCCGCACCGCGCGCGGCGCGGGGGCCATCGACACGGCGTGCTGCGCGTTGACGAGCAGGTTCAGCACCACCTGGCACAGCTGGTCGGGGTCGCCGCTGAACTCGGGCAGCGCGGGGTCGAGCGAGAGGTCGAGCACCACGCCGCCACTGCGGTACGCGTAGCCCAGCATCTCGGCCGCGCCCCGCACCACCTGGTTCAGGTCGACGGGCTGGCGGTCGGCCGGGCGGCTGCGCGCCATGTTGAGGAAGGTGCGCACGATGCGCGCGCAGCGGTCGGTGGCGTCGTGGATGCGCCGGGCCTCCAGCAGCAGGTCGGGCCGGTCGGCCGCGCGTTCCTGCAGCAGCAGCGCGCGGCCCATCGCCACGGCCAGCGGGTTGTTCAGCTCGTGGGCCACGCCGGCCAGCAGGCTGCCCATCATCGTGAGCTTCTCGCCCTGGCGCAGCGCCTCGCGCTGGCGTTCGATCTGGCGCGCCGCCTCGTACCGCTCCGACAGGTCGGCGAACGACGCGGTGAAGAACACCGTGCCATCGGACTCGGTGCGCCACATCACCATCTCGATCGGGAATTCGCGGCCGTCCGCGCGCCGGGCCTCCAGCTCCACGCGGCGGCCCAGCATCTCGGGGATGTCGTTCCAGTACGCGCGGCGGTGGCGTTCGGGGATCAGCAGTTCACCGACCTTGGCGCCGAGCGCCTGCGCCCGCTGCCAGCCGAACATGGCCTCGGCCGCGGGGTTGAACTCGACGATGCGGCCGGTGTGGTCGGTGGACACGAGCGCGGCCAGCGCATGGTCGAACACCGCGGCCTTGAGCGCCTCGCTCGCCTTGAGCTGGCGCTGCTTTTCCGCGAGCTTGTCTGCGAGCTGCTGTTCGCTGAGCAGCGCCTCGGTGTGGTCGAGCCCGCACACCACCACCAGCGCCACCTGCCCGTGTTCGTCCACGTAGGGCACCAGGTCCTGCTCGCGGTAGCGGCGGCCCTGGCGCTCGTAGTCGACCCAGCCCTCGAGGTGCAGCGACTCGCCGGCGAACAGGCGCTCGAAGAGCGGCACGAAGCTGCGGTACAGCCCCGGATCCAGGACTTCGGACAGGTGATGACCGATCACCTGCTCCGCCGGCAGCCCCATGAAGCCGAGCGCCTGGTCGTTGGCCCAGACGTAGCGCAGGTCGCGGTCGACCACGGCCACCCGGGTGGAGATGTGCTGCAGGAGCTGGCCGATGAGCCGCGGGTCGAGCGGCAGCGACGGCGCGAGGGCCGCGTGCCAGGGCGCCTTGGACCAGCTCAGGACTCGACCAGCTTCGCTCATGGGTGCGGACGAAAGGGCGGCGCCGGGATGCGCCGCGCGGCGAATCGTAGCGCAGCGCGGCGGACGCTCCCTCCCGGGTCCGCCCTACTCGCCCAGGTAGGCCGCGCGCACCTTCGGGTCGACCAGCAGCGCCTTCGCGTCGCCCTTCATGGTGATCTCGCCGGACTCCAGCACGTACGCCCGGTCGGCCAGCTGCAGCGCGCGGCTCGCGTTCTGCTCGACGAGCAGCACGGTCACGCCCTGCTTCGCGATGGACTCGACCACCTCGAAGATCTTGTCGACCATGATGGGCGAGAGGCCCATCGACGGTTCGTCGAGCAGCAGCAGTTTCGGGCGCGACATCAGCGCGCGGCCCATCGCGAGCATCTGCTGCTCGCCGCCGGACAGCGTGCCGGCGAGCTGCTTGCGGCGTTCCTTCAGGCGGGGGAACAGCGCGAAGACCTTGTCGATGTCGGCGTCGACGTCGGCATCCTTGCGGATGAACGCGCCCATCAGCAGGTTCTCCTCGATGCTCATGCGCGTGAACGTGCCACGGCCTTCCGGCACCATGACCAACCCCTGCGGCACGAGGTTCCACGCGCCCTGCCCCCCGATGGAACGGCCCAGGTACGTGGCCGAGCCCGACTTGATGGGCTGCAGGCCGGTGATGGCCTTCAGCGTGGTGCTCTTGCCGGCGCCGTTGGCGCCGATCAGGCTCACCACCTCGTTCTCGAAGACCTCGAACGAGATGCCCTTGACCGCCTGGATGCCACCGTACGAGACGTGCAGGTCATCCACCTTCATCATCAGCTGGCCGCTCATGGCGCCACCGCCTTCTGGCCGTGGCCGGAGCCCAGGTAGGCCTCGATCACCGCCTCGTTGGCCTGCACCTGCGAGGGCGTGCCCTCGGCGATCTGCTTGCCGTGGTCGAGCACGGTGACGCCGTCGCACAGACCCATCACGAGTTTCACGTCGTGTTCGATGAGCAGCACCGACCTCCCGTCGTTGCGGATGCGGTCGATGAGCTGGCGCAGCACCACCTTCTCGGTGGCGTTCATGCCGGCCGCGGGCTCGTCGAGCGCCAGCAGCTTCGGGTCGGTGGCGAGCGCCCGGGCGATTTCCAGGCGACGCTGGTCGCCGTAGCTCAGCGTGCGGGCCTTGTATTCGCCGAAGGCCTCGATGCCGACGTAGGCCAGCAGCTCGCGGGCGCGGGCCTCGATGGCGGCTTCCTCGTCCTTGAAGGTCTTCGTGCGGAACACGGCGCCGATCAGGCCCGAGTGGGTGCGCGCGTGGCGCCCCACCATCACGTTCTCGAGAGCGGTCATGTCGGCGAAAAGGCGGATGTTCTGGAACGTGCGGGCGATGCCCGCTTTCGCGACCTCGTGCACCGCCGTGGGTTCATAGGTCTGGCCACCGAGCAGGAACTTGCCGCTGTCGGGTGTGTAGAGGCCGGTGATCACGTTGAAGAACGTGGTCTTGCCGGCGCCGTTGGGGCCGATGAGGCCGTACACCTGGCCGGGGTTGATGCGGATGCTGACGTCCGACAGGGCCTGCAGCCCGCCGAAACGCTTCGAGACACCCGAGACTTCGAGGACGGCCGCGCTCATGCCTGGCCTCCCTTCGGCGCACCCTTGCGCCCGTGTTCGGGCGCCGGCCACAACCCTCGTGGGCGGGACAGCATGATGCCGATCATCGCGAGCGAGATCAGCAGCTGGCGCAGGATGGAAGCGTCGAGGCGACCGCCGCTCATCTCCTGCAGCGGGCCGGCCACGTAGCGCAGCGTCTCGGGCAGTGCGGCGAGCAGCAGCGCGCCGACGATCACGCCGGGAATGTGGCCCATGCCGCCCAGCACCACCATCGCGACGATCATCACCGACTCGTTCAGCGCGAACGACTCGGGCGACACGAAGCGCTGGAAGGTGGCGAACATCACGCCCGACACGCCGCCGAACGTGGCGCCCATGCCGAAGGCGAGCAGCTTCATGTTGCGGGTGTTGATGCCCATGGCCTTCGCGGCCACCTCGTCCTCGCGGATGGCCATCCACGCGCGGCCGATGCGCGAGCGCTCGAGCCGGTAGCAGATGAACACGCTGATCAGCACCAGCACGAGGAACATGTAGTAGTACTGCGTGACCCCCGGGATCTCGATGCCGAAGATCTCCTTCGCCTTGTTCAGGTCGGTGCCGAAGATGCGCGCGGAGTCGATGTCGGACAGCCCCTGCGCGCCGTTCGTGAGGTTGATCGGCTTGTTCAGGTTGGTGACGATCTCGCGGATGATCTCGCCGAAGCCGAGCGTCACGATGGCGAGGTAGTCACCGCGCAGCTTCAGCGTGGGCGCCCCGAGCAGCACCCCCAACACGCCGGCCACCAGCGCACCGAGCGGTATGGCGATCCAGAGCGAGGTGTGCAGGCCGTTCGGAAAATATTCCTTGAGCACCGGAAACTGGTTCGTCAGGTGCGGCGACGCGAGCAGCGCGAACAGGTAGGCGCCCACCGCGTAGAACGCGACGTAGCCGAGGTCGAGCAGGCCGGCGTAACCCACCACGATGTTCAGGCCGAGGGCCAGCAGCACGTACAGCAGCGCGGCATCGATGATGCGCACCCAGCCGGGGCCGAAGGGCTGCACGATGAGCGGCAGGATGAACAGCGCGATGGCTGCGCCGACGAAGGTCAGCAGGGTCTGGTTGCGGAGTTGCATGGTGATGAAGCTCCGGTCAGGCGCGGTCGGCGACACGTTCGCCGAGCAGGCCCTGCGGGCGCAGCGTCAGCACGAGGATCAGCACCACGAACGCGGTGACGTCCTTGTAGTCGCTGCCGATCACCCCCCCCGTCAGCACGCCCATGTAGCCGGCGGCCAGGGCCTCGATGACCCCGATCAGCACACCGCCCACCATGGCGCCGGCGAGGTTGCCGATGCCGCCGAACACGGCCGCCGTGAAGGCCTTCAGGCCCGGCAGGAAGCCCATGGTGTGCTGCACCGTGCCCAGGTTCGCGGCGTACATCACGCCCGCGAGCGCGGCCAGCACGGCGCCGATCACGAAGGTGAACGAGATCACCGTGTCGGGGTTCACGCCCATCAGCGCGGCCGCCTTCGGGTTCTCGGCGGTGGCGCGCATGGCGCGGCCGATGCGGGTCTTGTTGACGAGGAACATCAGGCCGAGCAGCGTGACCACCGTGAGCACGAGGATCAGGATCTGGACCGTGTTGATGACGGCGCCGCCGATGTGGTACAGCTGCGCGTCGAGCAGGATCGGGAACGGCTTCGGGCTCGGCTTCCAGATGATCATGGCCAGGGTCTGCAGCAGCAGCGACATGCCCATGGCGGTGATCAGCGGCGCCAGGCGCGGCGCGTTGCGCAGCGGCCGGTAGGCGAGCTTCTCGATGACGAAGTTGAGGACGGCGCAGACCACCATGGCGGCGAGCAGCGCGATGAGCATCAGGAGCCAGCCCGGCCAGCCGGTGCCGGAGAGCGCGGTGACGACGGTCCAGGCCGTGACGGCCCCCACCATCAGCACTTCCCCGTGCGCGAAGTTGATCAGGTTGATCACGCCGTACACCATGGTGTACCCGAGAGCGATGAGGGCGTAGACGCTGCCTAGCACCAGCCCGTTGATCATCTGCTGAATGAAGGTGTCCATCGAATGTGTTTTTTCCTGCGAATCAAGTGGGCGCCCGAGGGCGATCGGCTTCTTGTAGCAAAAACACTGCCATGGCTGCGTTCGGGCCCCAAGGAAACGGCCGAACGCTCCTCACAGGGGGCGGATTCTAGTGGGCGGCCACCCTCCCGGCCTAAGCAAAAACACCACGGCGGGATCCCCCCATCCCGATGGCCTAGGCGCATGCTCCCCTCTTAGGGAGGACATGTCCAGCGCGTGAACCCGGGTATTCTTTCGCCACGATGACAAAGGGGGAGACCGGGAATACGCCGCGGTTCGATACGCAGTCGCTCCGGACCGATACGATGGCACTTTCGATCTACCAGCTCAAGCCGGCCTTCCAGAACCTGCTCCGCCCCCTGGCGGGCGCCCTGTTCCGCACCGGTGTCACCGCCAACCAGGTCACCCTGTTCGCGTGCGCGGTGTCGGTGGCGCTGGGCATCGCCCTCTACCTGGTGCCGGATTCCCGCGCTTTTGCGCTTCTGCCCGTCTGGTTTTTCGTTCGCATGGCGTTCAACGCCATCGACGGCATGCTGGCCCGCGAGTTCAACCAGCGCTCCAACCTCGGCGCCTACCTGAACGAGCTGACCGACGTGGTGTCCGACGCCGCGCTGTACCTTCCCTTCGCCCGCCTCGCCCCCTTCGACCCGTTCTGGATCGGCGCCTTCGTGCTGGCCGCCGCGATGTCGGAGATGGCGGGCATCCTCGGCCAGACGGTCGGCGCCTCGCGCCGCTACGACGGCCCCTTCGGCAAGAGCGACCGGGCCGTTCTGATCGGCACCCTCGGCCTCGCCGTGGCGCTGTGGCATCCCCTGCCGGCCTGGGTGGGCTGGCTGATTCCCCTGGCGGTCGGGTTGACCGCTTTCACCGTGGTCCGGCGCGTGCGTTCGGGCCTCCAGGAAATCCGATGAGTGTTGCCGCGCTGACGCGCCGACCGGTGCAGGAGCACCAGTTCAAGACCCACGACGGGGTCGATCTCTTCTACCGCCACTGGCCCGCCACGGACGGACCACGCCGCGGCGTGATCGTCCTGTTCCACCGGGGCCACGAGCATTCGGGCCGCATGGCCCACCTCGTCGACGAACTCGACCTGCCCGGGTTCGACTTCTTCGCGTGGGACGCCCGCGGCCACGGCCGCTCGCCGGGGGCGCGCGGCTACAGCCCGAGCTTCGGCACGTCGGTGCGCGACATCCAGACCTTCATGGCCCACCTCGGCGCCGACCACCAGGTGCGCCCGGAGGACACGTACGTCGTGGCGCAGAGCGTGGGCGCCGTGCTCGTGTCCACCTGGCTGCACGACTACGCGCCGCAGGTGCGTGGCGTGACGCTCGCCTCGCCCGCGTTCAAGGTCAAGCTGTACGTGCCGTTCGCCCGCACCGGCATCAAGCTGATGATGGCGCTGCGCGGCAACTTCTTCGTCAACAGCTACGTGAAGGCGAAGTTCCTGACGCACGACCCCGAGCGCATCGCGAGCTACGACACCGACCCGCTGATCACCCGCCCCATCTCGTCGAACATCCTGCTGGGCCTGTACGACGCGGCCGACCGCGTGGTGGCCGACGCGGGCGCCATCACGGTGCCGGTGCAGCTGCTGATCTCGGGCTCCGACTGGGTGGTGCACGCGAAGCCGCAGCACCAGTTCTTCGAGCGGCTGGGCAGCCCCGTCAAGGAACGCCACGAGCTGCCGGGCTTCTACCACGACACCCTCGGCGAACGCGACCGTGCACCGGCCGTCGCGAAGATCCGCGCGTTCATCGAGCAGCGCTTCGCCGAGGCGCCCCGCGTCGTCGACGTGCGCGACGCCCACGAGCGCGGCTTCACGTACGACGAATCGCGCGCGCTCGCCGAGCCGCTGTCGCCGCTCAGCCCGCGCGGCATCTACTGGAACACGACGCGCGCCAGCCTGAAGTGGTCGGCCCCGCTGTCGAAGGGCCTGCAGATCGGCCGCGACACGGGCCACGACTCGGGCAGCACGCTCGACTACGTGTACCGCAACACGCCGCAGGGCGCGGGGCCCCTCGGCCGGCTGATCGACGCGCAGTACCTGAACTCGATCGGCTGGCGCGGCATCCGCCAGCGCAAGGTGCACGTCGAGGAGCTGCTGCAGCTCGCGATGAAGACCACGCGCGACAACGGCCTGCCGCTGAACCTCATCGACATCGCCGCCGGCCACGGCCGCTACGTGCTCGACGCGGTCAACCAGAGCACCATCCAGCCCGACTCGGTGCGCCTGCGCGACTACAGCGACATCAACGTGCGCGATGGCGCCACGCTGATCGTCAGCCGCGGCCTGCAGGAGATCGCCACGTTCGAGAAGGCCGACGCGTTCGACCGCGCGAGCCTCGCCCGCGCCAAGCCCACGCCCACCGTCGCGGTGGTGTCGGGCCTGTACGAACTGTTCCCCGACAACGCGATGCTCGAGCGTTCGCTCGCCGGCCTCGCCGACGCGATGCCCGCCGGCGGCTGCCTCGTCTACACGGGCCAGCCGTGGCACCCGCAGCTCGAGCTGATCGCGCGCGCGCTGACCAGCCACCGCGACGGCGTCGCGTGGGTGATGCGCCGCCGCACGCAGCAGGAGATGGACCAGCTCGTGGCCGCCGCGGGCTTCCGCAAGGTCACGCAGCGCATCGACGAATGGGGCATCTTCACGGTCTCGATGGCCGTGCGCGAGACCCGATGACCCTGCCGCCGCTCTGGAAGCCGGGGCTCGTCTGGCTGCTCGTGCTCGGGCCGCTGTTTTTCCTGACGTACGGCTTCGCGAACCACCAGGCCGCCGCGCACGCGGTGGTGCCGAGCATCGTGTTCGACTGGGAGCGGCACATCCCGCTGTGGCCGTGGACCATCCTGCCGTACTGGTCCATCGACCTCTTCTACGGACTCTCGCTGCTCGTGTGCCGCACGCGGCTCGAGCTGAACCGCCAGGGCCTGCGGCTGCTGACGGCGCAGGTGATCTGCGTCGTGTGTTTCCTGCTGTTCCCGCTGAAGTTCTCCACGCCGCGCCCGCCGGTGGACGGCTGGGCCGGCCAGCTGTTCGACGCCCTCGCCGGCTTCGACCTGCCGTACAACCAAGCCCCGTCGCTGCACATCGTGCTGCTGCTGATCCTGTGGGACTTCTACCGGCAACGCCTGCACGGCGGCTGGAAGATGGTGCTGCACGTGTGGAGCGCGCTCATCGGCATCTCGGTGCTGACCACGTACCAGCACCACTTCATCGACATCCCCACCGGCCTGCTGGCCGGCGCGCTGTGCCTGTGGCTGTGGCCGCTCGACGGTGAACGCCCGGTGTGGCAGTGGAACGTGACGGCCCAACGGCGCCGCATCGCCTTCTTCTACGCGCTGGGCGCGTTCGCCTGCGTGCTGCTCGCGGGCCTCGGCCGGTCGTGGTGGTGGTTCTACTGGCCGGCCGCCTCGCTCACGCTGGTCGCGCTCTGCTATGCGGCCCTCGGCGAACAGGGGTTCCAGAAGCGCGTCAACGGCCACCACAGCATCGCCGCGCGGCTGCTGTTCTGGCCGTACCGCGTGGCCGCCTGGGTCAACGCCCGCGCCTGGACGCTCGGCCTCCCCGGCAGCAACCAGGTGGGCGACCGGGACGTCTGGCTCGGCCGACTGCCGCTGCCGTGGGACGGCGACCACCGCCGCTTCGGCCAGGTGATCGACGTGACGGCCGAACTCGGCTTCCACCACAAGGGCGCCCGCTCGCACGGCTGGCTCGACCTCACCGACCCGAGCCCGGAACACCTGCTGAACGCGGCGCGTTCGGTCGAGCTGGCCTCGCGGAAGGGGCCGGTGCTGGTCAGCTGCGCGCTCGGCTTCTCGCGCAGCTCCGCGGTGGTGGCGACGTGGCTGTGCGTCTACGGGCATTGCGCGTCGGTCGACGAGGCCGTCGCGCTGCTGCGCCAGGTGCGGCCGCAGGTCGTGCTGCGGCCCGGCCTGCTCGCGGTGATCGCGCGCGCGGTCGACGAAGGGAAGGACACCCCGTGAACGCCACGCCCCTGACCCCGGCGGAACGCGCCGCCTGCGCCGTCTGCGCCGACTGGCTCTCCACGTCGACGGCCGTCGGCCTCGTCGCCTGGTTCGCGGTGGCCGCCGCGCTGGCCGGGCTCGCCACCGGCGGCGCGCCGCATCCGGTGATGGTGCTCGTGCCGCTGGCCCTCGCCGAGCGCTACCTGGCGGTGCGGGTCGCGCTCGACGCGCGCCTGTTCGACCGCCTGGCCAGCGGCTCGGTGGCCAGCCTCGACGACCTCGACGCGGGCCTGCGGCAGACCCTGTCCGTCCCGGCCGCGAAGGCCGGCCGGCCCCTCGCGCCCCGCATCGCCGGCGCGCGGCGGCTCTACCGGTGGCAGCTGCTCGCCACCGTCCTGATCGTCGTGCTGGCGATCCTCGCGTGGTGCTGAACGGAGACGACCCCGAAATGACGACCCCGCTGAAACGGCTGCCCGGTGTGGTGGTCGGCGAGCTGATCATGTTCTTCGCGCGCGCGCTGACCGGCGTGCGCCCCATCTGGCGCGGCACCCTGCCCCGCCAGACCCAGCGCATCTACTTCGGCAACCACGGCAGCCACGGCGACTTCGTGCTGATCTGGACCACGCTGCCCGGCCCCATCCGCGACATCACGCGGCCGGTGGCCGGCCAGGACTACTGGCTCGCGTCGGCGCTGCGCCGCTTCATCGGCCGCAACGTGTTCAACGCGCTGCTGATCGACCGCACCCCGAAGCCCGGCGAACCCACGCCGGTGGACCTGATGGCCGAGTCGCTGAGCCACGGCGAGTCGCTGATCATCTTCCCCGAAGGCACGCGCAACACGACGGACGCGCCGCTGCTGCCGTTCAAGAGCGGCCTCTTCCACCTCGGCCGCCGCTCGCCCGGCGTCGAACTCGTGCCGCTGTGGATCGACAACATCCGCCGCGTGATCCCGAAGGGGCAGTGGCTGCCGGTGCCGATGGTCTGCAGCGTGACCTACGGTGAGCCGCTGGCCGTGGGTCCCGACGAGGACAAGGACACCTTCCTGCGCCGGGCCGAAGCCGCGGTGCTCGCGCTGCGCCCCCAGGAAAGCATCGACGCATGAGCTACTCGCCCTCCCAGACGGCCCCGTTCGAGGCCCAGACCCAGTGGCTGTTCGTCGCCGTGCTCGGCGTGCTGATCGTCGCGTCCGTCATCGGCGGCCTGCTGAAGTGGCGCGTGGCCCATGGCCAGCCGCACAACGTCATCGACAACCTCAACAGCCGCATCAAGGCCTGGTGGGTGATGGTGCTGCTGGTCAGCCTGTCGTTCGCCTTCGGCAAGACCGGCGTGATCCTGCTGTTCCTCTTCATGTCGTTCGCCGCGCTGCGCGAGTACGTGACGCTGACCTACACCCGCACGGCCGACCACCTCGTGCTCGCGCTGATGTTCTACGTGGCGCTGCCGCTGCAGTACTACCTGATCTGGATCGAGTGGTACGGGCTGTACTCGATCTTCATCCCGGTGCACGTGTTCCTGATCATGCCGATCCTCGCGAGCTTCGGCGGCGACACCAACCGCTTCCTCGAGCGCACCGCGAAGATGCAGTGGGGGCTGATGATCTGCGTGTTCTGCCTGTCCCACCTGCCCGCGCTGCTCACGTTGAACATCCCAGGTTACGAGGGCCGCAACCTGCTGCTGATCGCGTACCTGATCATGGTCGTGCAGGGCAGCGACGTGCTGCAGTACGTGTGGGGCAAGCTGATCGGCAAGCGCAAGGTGGCGCCCACGCTGTCGCCGTCGAAGACGGTGGGTGGTCTCGTGGGCGGCATCGCGTCGGCCACCGCGCTCGGTGCGGCGCTCTACTGGTGCACGCCGTTCAACCCGTGGCAGGCGGCGCTCGTCTCGCTGGGCATCTGCCTGATGGGGTTCCTCGGAGGCCTCGTGATGTCGGCCATCAAGCGCGACCGGGGCGTGAAGGACTGGGGCGCGATGATCGAGGGGCACGGCGGGATGCTGGACCGGCTCGACTCCGTCGTGTTCGCGGCGCCGATGTTCTTCCACGTGGTGCGGTACTGGTGGACGCCCTGACAGGCTCCGTCATCCCGGCGAACGCCGGGACCCACTGACGCCGGAGCGCGCGGGTTCAGCGGTGGGCCCCGGCGTTCGCCGGGGTGACGTCACTTTTCGCGGGCCTGGTCGTCCAGCTCGCGCAGGTGCGCCAGCTTCTCCGCGATCTTGACCTCGAGCCCCCGCGGCACCGGCTGGTACCACCCGGGTTCCGCCATGCCGTCCGGCAGGTAGGTTTCGCCCGCGGCATACGCCCCCGGCTCGTCGTGCGCGTAGCGGTACGCCTTGCCGTGCCCCAGCTCCTTCATGAGCTTCGTGGGCGCGTTGCGCAGGTGGATGGGCACCTCGCGCGACTTGTCGCGCTTGATGAAGGCCCGTGCCGCGTTGTAGGCGTTGTAGCCGGCGTTGCTCTTCGGCGCGATGGCGAGGTAGATCACGGCCTGCGCCAGCGCCAGTTCGCCTTCCGGTGACCCGAGCCGCTCGTACGTGGTGGCCGCGTCGTTGGCGAGCTGCATGGCCCGCGGGTCGGCGAGGCCGATGTCTTCCCACGCCATGCGCACGATGCGGCGCGACAGGTACTTGGCGTCGGCGCCGCCGTCGAGCATGCGCGTGAGCCAGTACAGCGCGGCATCGGGGTTCGAGCCGCGCACCGACTTGTGCAGCGCGGAGATCTGGTCGTAGAAGTTGTCGCCGCCCTTGTCGAAGCGGCGGGCGTTCAACGTCAGCGCGTTCTGCAGGAAGGCGCCGTCGATCACGTCGACCTTCGCGACACGCGCGGCCGTGCCCGTCTGCTCGAGCAGGTTGAGCAGGCGGCGGGCGTCACCGTCGGCGTAGCCCACGAGCGTGTCGATCGCGTTGCCGTCGAACGTGAGGTGCGTCAGCACGGTCTCGCGGGCGCGTTCGACGAGCTGCTTGAGCTCGTCGTCGGTCAGCGCCTGCAGCACGTAGACCTGGGCGCGCGACAACAGCGCCGAGTTGACCTCGAACGACGGGTTCTCGGTGGTGGCGCCCACGAACGTCACGAGGCCCGATTCGACGAAGGGCAGCAGGCCGTCCTGCTGGCTCTTGTTGAAGCGGTGGATCTCGTCGACGAACAGGATGGTCTTCTTGCCGAGCGCGAGGTTGTGCTCGGCCTGCTCCATCGACGCGCGGATGTCCTTCACGCCCGAGAACACCGCGGACAGCGCGATGAACTCGTAGCCGAAGGCGCTGGCGGTGAGGCGCGCGAGCGTGGTCTTGCCGACACCCGGCGGGCCCCACAGGATCATCGAATGCGGCTTGCCCGACTCGAACGCGAGGCGCAGCGGCTTGCCGGGCCCGATCAGGTGCGACTGGCCGATGACCTCGTCGAGGTTGGCCGGGCGCAGGGCCTCGGCCAGGGGCGCCGCCGGGGCGGACTCGAACAGGTCGGCCATGGAAACGTCACTGCTCCAGCACGTCGGCGCCGGCCGGGGGCACGAAGCGGAAGTGCGCGGCGTCGACCGCGACGTTGGTCTGCAGGTCGGTGAAGGCGAGGTCGGAGCGTTGCCCGAAGCTGTCGACGATCTCGATGGCCGCGAGCTGCTTGCCCTTGAACCCGATCTGGATGGACTGGAACTGCCCGTCCTTCGAACGCGGCAGCGCCTGCGCCCACGACAGGCCGTTGCGGTCGGGCTGGGGCTTGAGTTCGAAGTCCTTGTCGAGGTCCCCGCCGGCCAGCAGCGCGGCCGGCGTGGCGCCGATGGCCGCGCTCATCTTGCGCGAGCTCGCCTGGTTCAGGTCCTTGTCGTAGATCCAGACCTTCTGGCCGTCGGCCACGATGGCCTGGTCGAAGGGCTTCAGGTACGCGAAGCGGAAGCGGTTGGGCCGCTGGAACTCGAACTCGCCGGACGACGTCTTTTTCTTCTTGCCGTCGGGCGACGTCACGACCTGCGAGAACGCGGACTTGCCGGACTTCACGTCGCGCACGAACTCGCGCAGCGTGTCGACGGCGTCGGCGCGGGCGGCCATGCTGGCGAGCAGCAGACCGGCCGCGGACAGGGACTTCAGGAACGGTGTGTTCATGCGGTTCGGGGGCACGCGGGTCACTCGTCGCGCTTGGGCACGATGAGGTCGCGGTTGCCGTTGGTGGCCATGCTCGTTACGAGTCCGGACTTTTCCATTTGTTCCAGCAGGCGCGCGGCGCGGTTGTAGCCGATGCGCAGGTGGCGCTGCACGAGCGAGATGGACGCGCGGCGGTGCTGCAGCACGACGGCCACGGCCTGGTCGTACATCGCGTCGCCCTCGCCGCCGCCTTCGCCCACCGGGATGTCGCCATCGCCGCCACCGTCACCCAGCACCCCGCCTTCGAGGATGCCTTCGATGTAGTTGGGCTCGCCGCCCTGCTCTTTCAAGTAGTTCACCACGCGGTGCACTTCGTCGTCGCTGACGAAGGCGCCGTGCACGCGCACCGGCAGGCCGGTGCCGGACGCCATGTAGAGCATGTCGCCCATGCCCAGCAGCGCCTCGGCTCCCATCTGGTCGAGGATGGTGCGGCTGTCGATCTTGCTGCTGACCTGGAAGCTCAGGCGCGTGGGGATGTTGGCCTTGATCAGGCCCGTGATCACGTCGACGCTCGGGCGCTGCGTGGCGAGGATCAGGTGGATGCCGGCCGCCCGCGCCTTCTGGGCGAGGCGGGCAATCAGTTCCTCGATCTTCTTGCCCACCACCATCATCAGGTCGGCGAGTTCGTCGATCACCACCACGATGAACGGCAGGCGCTCGAGCGGCTCGGGCTGCTCGGGCGTCAGGCTGAACGGGTTCGGGATGCTCTCGCCGCGCTCCACCGCGTCGGCGATCTTCTTGTTGTAGCCGGCGAGGTTGCGCACGCCCAGCTTGCTCATCAGCTTGTAGCGGCGTTCCATCTCGCCCACGCACCAGTTGAGCGCGTTCGAGGCCTGCTTCATGTCGGTGACGACCGGCGCCAGCAGGTGCGGGATGCCTTCGTAGACGCTCATTTCCAGCATCTTCGGGTCGATGAGGATCAGGCGCACGTCGCGCGCCTCGGCCTTGTAGAGCAGGCTCAGGATCATCGCGTTGATGCCCACCGACTTGCCCGAACCGGTGGTGCCGGCCACGAGGCAGTGCGGCATCTTCGCGAGGTCGGCCACCACGGGGGCGCCCACGATGTCCTTGCCGAGGCCCATCGTGAGCTGCGACGAGGCGTCGTTGTAGACGGCCGAGCCCAGGATCTCCGACAGGCGGATCATCTGGCGGCGCGCGTTCGGCAGCTCGAGCGCCATGTAGTTCTTGCCCGGGATCACCTCGACCACGCGGATGCTGATCAGGCTGAGCGACCGCGCCAGGTCCTTCGCGAGGCCCACGATCTGCGAGCCCTTCACGCCGGTGGCGGGTTCGATCTCGTAGCGCGTGATGACGGGGCCCGGCGACGCCGCCACGACCCGCACCTCGACGCCGAAGTCCTTGAGCTTCTTCTCGATGAGGCGCGAGGTCATCTCGAGCGTCTCGGGCGTCACCGTCTCCTGGCGGCCCGGGGGCGCGTCGAGCAGGTCCACCTGCGGCAGCTTGGTGTCGCTCAGTTCGGTGAACAGCGGCTTCTGGCGTTCCTTGACGACCCGCTCCGACTTCGGCACCTCGATGACCGGCGCCTCGATCAGGATGGGCGCGTGGTCTTCCTGCAGCTGGTGCTCGACCTCGACCACCAGCTCGCGTTCGCGGGTGGCCTTCTCGCCGATGCGGTGGTCTTCCGCGCGTTCGATGCGTTCGACACGCTTCTCGCGCCACGACTCGACCCAGGCGCCGATGTTCTCGGCGAGGTGCAGCCACGAGAAGCGGAAGGCGAGCGCGACACCGGCGACGAGGCCGGTGATCCACAGCACGCCCGAGCCCGCGAACCCGAGCAGCTTCATGCTGAGGGGGCCGAGCAGGTAGCCCACGACGCCGCCCGCATGGCCGCCGGCCAGCGACGGTTCCCAGTGGTACAGGCGGGTCCATTCGAGCGAGGCGCTGGCGCACAGCAGCAGCGCGGTGCCGGCCCAGAACCACCAGCGCGGCTGCGCGGGCGGCGCGTGGTCGGCGTGTTCGACGCCGCGCAGCAGGCGCGCCAGCGAACCCAGCCACACGCGCAGCGCGATCAGCAGCGTCCACCAGGACGAGTAGCCGAGCAGCACGAAGGCGAGGTCGGAGAACCAGGCGCCCAGCGCCCCGACCTTGTTCAGCGGCAGCGCGTTGCTGCCGGACGTGGAAAAGGCCGCGTCGCCCGCGTGGTGCGTGGCGAGGGCCAGCAGCGCGAGCAGCCACAGCAGGCCACCCACGATCACCGCGAACTGCGTGCGCAGCGACGCGACCGAGACCGGTGCGGCGGCGACCGGCGGCGCGGCGACCTTCTCGGCCTTGGGCTTGCGGGGTTTGGGGGCCTTGGCCGGCGGCGGCACGACGCCGTCTTCGTCAGCCTGCAACGAACCTAGCGGGAATGTCATCCTGGCATTGTCGCGTATCTCTGCCCGCGTGCTGCAAGCAAGTGCACGCGCCAGCGGATGGTGGACCCCGACTTGCGTCGGGGTGACACGCCCCCACCGTCATCCCGGCGAAAGCCGGGACCCACCGGCCGCCGAAGCCGGGCTCAGCCCGTCAGGCGCTCTTTGATGATGACGGACCCGTTCTCCTGGGTCTCCACCATCCCGCGGTCTTCCAGGTCCTTCATCACCCGGCTGACCATCTCGCGGGACGCGCCCACGATCTTGGCCAGGTCCTGGCGGGAGACCTTGTTGCGGATGATCTTGACCTCGCCGTCGTCCTCGGCCATGTCGAGGAGCGAGCGGGCGACCCGGCCGTACACGTCGAGCAGCGCGAGCGACTCGATCTGGCGGTCGGCGCTGCGCAGGCGCTGCACGAGGCCGCGCATGATGGCGTAGGACAGGCTGGAGTTCTCGGGCAGGCAGCGGGCGAACTCCGCGCGGCCGAGGATCAGCATGTCGGTCTGCACCTCGGCACGCACCGTCGCCGAGTGGGGTTCGTTGTCGATCAGGCTCATCTCGCCGACGTAGTGACCCGGGTGCAGCACGGCGAGGATCACCTCGCGGCCCCGGGAGTCGGACGTCAGCACCCGGGCGCGCCCGGTGAGCAGGATGAACAGGGCATTGGACTTCTTCCCGTGTTCCACCACGATTTCACCGCGCCGGAAACGGCGCTTCACCACGCTGTCGGCAATGGCCGTCGCCTGCTCGTTGGTCAGCAGGGAGAACAGCGGCACGCGCCGGATCAAGTCCAAGTTGGACAACATGGCCATCGAAGTCACTCCTTCTTTGTCTGTCTATCTGCCAGGGTATCGGACTCAAGCGTGAAAACTTAACGCCTGGGAAAATTTTGCGTATTGTCACCATTAGCTGAATTGACGCCAACGGGTTTGCCCCCCATGTCAAACTTCCGGTCCGGAAAAACATCAGCCGAAGTCCCTGAACGCCATGAGCACCACCCCGAAGCACGCCCAAGTCCTGATCCTCGGCTCCGGCCCCGCCGGCTACACCGCCGCCATCTACGCGGCCCGCGCCAACCTGAAACCCATGCTCGTGACCGGCATCGCCCAGGGCGGCCAGCTGATGACCACCACCGAGGTGGACAACTGGCCCGCCGACGTGATGGGTGTCCAGGGCCCCGAACTCATGCAGCGCTTCCTCGAGCACGCCGAGCGCTTCAAGACCGAAATCGTCTTCGACCACATCAACCAGGTCGACTTCTCGAAGCGCCCCTTCACCCTCAAGGGCGACTCGGGCACCTACACCTGCGACGCCCTGGTCATCGCCACCGGCGCCAGCGCCAAGTACCTCGGCCTGCCGTCCGAGGAGTCCTTCATGGGCCGCGGCGTGAGCGGCTGCGCCACGTGCGACGGCTTCTTCTACCGCGAGCAGGAAGTCTGCGTGGTGGGCGGCGGCAACACGGCCGTCGAGGAAGCCCTGTACCTGTCGAACATCGCGTCCAAGGTCCACCTGATCCATCGCCGCGACAAGTTCCGCGCCGAGGCCATCCTCGTCGACAAGCTCAACGAGAAGGTCGCCGCCGGCAAGATGGAACTCCACGTGTTCAACACCCTCGACGAGGTGCTGGGCGACCAGACCGGCGTGACGGGCGTGCGCCTGAAGAGCACCACCGACGGCGGCACGAAGGACCTGGCCGTGAAGGGTTGTTTCATCGCCATCGGCCACCAGCCCAACACGGACATCTTCAAGGGCCAGATCGAAATGAAGGACGGCTACATCGTCACCCGCAGCGGCCTGAACGGCTTCGCCACGATGACGTCCGTGCCGGGCGTCTTCGCCGCCGGCGACGTGCAGGACCACGTCTACCGCCAGGCCATCACCAGCGCCGGCACGGGCTGCATGGCCGCGCTCGACGCCCAGCGTTTCCTGGAACAGGCCGGCGCCGTCTGAGCGGTCTTTGAACGTTCGACAAAGACGCGCTTGGCTTGCCTTCAAAAAGCAGTCTATAATCAGCGTCTTTGCCGAAAACGGTTCGGATGTTTGCGTGTCATCGCGGGTGTTGCATCCCCTGCTGACGCCATCGGCCCGACCTTCGAAGGGCGCCCACCAAGTGTGAACCACTTGCTCTAGGCGCTATGCCTGAAACGAGATACACACGGAGAAGCGTCATGGCACGCGTCTGTCAAGTCACGGGTAAGCGCCCGATGTCGGGGAACAATGTTTCCCACGCCAACAACAAGACCAAGCGTCGTTTCCTCCCGAACCTGCACTACCGTCGGTTCTGGCTGGAAACCGAAAACCGCTGGGTGCGTCTGCGCATTTCCAATGCCGCTCTGCGCCTGATCGACAAGAAGGGCATCGAAGAGGTCGTCGCCGACCTGCGTGCCCGCGGCGAACTCTGAGAACTAGGAGCAGATCATGGCAAAAGGCGGACGCGAAAAAATCAAGCTCGAATCGTCGGCGGGCACCGGTCACTTCTACACGACCGACAAGAACAAGAAGACCACGCCCGAAAAGATCGAAATCATGAAGTTCGATCCCAAGGCGCGCAAGCACGTGATGTACAAGGAAACGAAGCTGCGTTAATTCGCGCTCGGTCCCTGCGACACACACCAGAAGCCCACCCGGCGAAAGCCCGGTGGGTTTTTTGTCGTCCGCCGTCTGTCACCGCAACCGCGACCCAGGGTTTCCCGCCGGAAAACCCCGTGGAAGTCCCGAGGGCGCGAGAACAGCGTCACGAACCAGAATCCGGATCGGTCAAGGACACCGTGTCCTCGACGTGTCCGGAGACCCCATGTCCGCCTGCCTCGCCCGTTCGCTGCACACCGCCACACGCCTCGCCGCCCTGTTGCTGACCACGGCCGCCCTCGCCGCCTGCCATGCCGAGGCCGCCTCGACACTGGGGTCGTCGAGCGTCGCCTCCTCCAGCAGCGCCGGAGCATCCGGCAACGCCGCGTCGGGTTCGTTCAAGGGCCTCAACGGCACGGCCCGCGTGAGCGGCCACGAGCTGCGCGCCCGCGACGGCCAGCTCACCCTCGACGGCGTGGCCTACGGCACGGTGGAAGAGCGCTCCGAAGCCCGCCTGGTGGTGCGCGAAGGCCTGCAGCCGATGGTGACGGTCAACGCGGTGGTCCGGGACGCCAGCGCGGCGCGCTGACCCCCCCCTCACGAGAAGTCCGGGGCTGCACGGCTCTGGCGTCCGCGAAACACGGGCTGTCGCTGCGGCGGCCCGCGCTGCACCCCACCCGGGCCTGACGCCGCCCCGCCCGTCATCCCGGCGAACGCCGGGACCCACTGCGCCGCGGCGCCATGCCGGACGACGTGCGCGTCGACGCGCTGCGCCTGAGGCGACGGTGGATCCCGGCGTTCGCCGGGATGACGAGCCCCAGCTGGACCCACGAAAGCTTGTCGGAACGACCGTGCGTTGAAACGCCCCCGAGTCCCGCACGCCCAAAAGCAAAAGCCCGCACGAAGCGGGCTTTCGGGAACCACGGTGAAGCGTCGGGTCAGGCGTGCGCCGCCTTCAGCTTCAGCGAGAACTCCTGCAGCGCGGCGATGCCGCTTTCCTCGGCCTTGCGGCACCAGGCTTGCAGGTCGACCACGAGCTGTTCGGCCGACACGTTCGTGCGGGTCCACAGCTGGCGCAGTTCCTCGCGCATGGCCACGAGCTTCTCGAGGGCCGGCGTCTGCGCCATGGCGCTGGCGACCTGGGCCTTCAGGTGCTCGGGGATCTTGTCCTCGTCGCGGTGCAGCCAGCGCTTGGCGAGCTGCATGTTGGCGAGCGACGCGGCGCTGGCGGCGCCGTCGGCCTTCAGGCGCTTGATCTCGCCGCCGCAGGCTTCACGCAGGTTGCGCGCGTACTTGGCCATGACCTCGTAGCGGTTGGCGATGATGGCCTCGAGCGTCTTGGAGTCGGCCACCGGCTTGATGGCGCCCGTGCGCAGCACCGGCGCGGTCTTGCGGACCTTGGCCAGGCCCACCATTTCCATGGCGCGGATGTAGCCCCAGCAGATGTCGAACTCGTACGGCTTGATGGAGAACTTGGCCGACGTCGGGTACGTGTGGTGGTTGTTGTGCAACTCTTCGCCACCGATGATGATGCCCCACGGGGTCAGGTTCGTGCTGCCGTCCGGCGCCTCGAAGTTGCGGTAGCCCCACCAGTGGCCGAGGCCGTTGATGATGCCGGCGGCGGTGATGGGGATCCAGGCCATCTGCACGGCCCAAACGGTCAGGCCGACAGCGCCGAACAGGGCCAGGTCGACGATGAGCATGAGGCCCACGCCCTGCCAGGTGAAGCGGCTGTAGAGGTTGCGCTCGATCCAGTCGTCGGGGGTACCGTGGCCGAACTTGTCCTTGGTTTCCTGGACCTTGGCTTCCGCGCGGTACAGCTCCGCGCCTTCCGTCAGCACCTTCTTGATGCCGTACGTGTAGGGGCTGTGCGGGTCGTCCTTGGTCTCGCACTTGGCGTGGTGCTTGCGGTGGATGGAGACCCATTCCTTCGTGACCTGGCCCGTGGCGGCCCACAGCCAGAAGCGGAAGAAGTGCGCCGGGATCGCGTGCAGGTCGAGCGACCGGTGCGCTTGCGAGCGGTGCAGGAAGATCGTGACGGACGCGATGGTGATGTGGGTCAGCACGAGGGTGATCACCACGAGCTGCCACCACGTGGTCTGGATCAGGCCATTGGCCAGCCAATCCACCAGGGCGTCCTTCAAGGTCAACAAAACGTTCATCAAAAATCTTTCATGCCGCCAAACCAGGCGGGGTGGGCCATTGTAAAGGAGGCGAGCTGCGCCAACCCACTGAAAACAAAGGGTTTCCAGGGGGCCAGTTCGACCGATCTGGCGCCGGTTTGAGCCGGATCAACGACGTTGGTTCGCTTCTTTTGGACGATTTTCAGCGACGTTCCCACACGGCCGCGAAAAAGGCGTCGGTGCCGTGGCGGTGCGGCCAGAGCCGCAGGTAGGGGCCGCGCACCAGGGCCTGCGGGTCGCCCGCGTGGGCCTTCTCCAGGGCCTCGGCGGCCGGGACGGGCGTGAAATCGCGCGCGTGGGCGGCCGTGAAGGCGTCGGCGATGCCCTCGTTCTCGCTGTCGAGCAGGCTGCAGGTGGCGTACACCAGCCGGCCGCCGGGCTTGAGCAGCCGGGCGGCGCTGGCCAGGATGGCTTCCTGCTTGGCCTGCAGCTCGGCCACCGACTCGGGCGACTGGCGCCACTTCATGTCGGGGTTGCGCCGCAGGGTGCCCAGGCCCGAGCACGGGGCGTCGACCAGCACGCGGTCGATCTTGCCGGCCAGGCGCTTGATGCGGTCGTCGCGCTCGTGGGCGATCTGGATCGGGTAGACGTTGGACAGCCCGCTGCGCGCGAGCCGGGGCTTGAGCGCCGCCAGGCGGTGCCCGGAGGTGTCGAAGGCGTAGAGGCGGCCGGTGTTGCGCATCGCGGCGCCCAGCGCCAGCGTCTTGCCGCCGGCGCCCGCGCAGAAGTCGACCACCATCTCGCCGCGCTTGGCGTCGGTCAGCAGCGCGAGCAGCTGGCTGCCCTCGTCCTGCACCTCGACCTCGCCCTTCGTGAAGGTGTCGGCCTTGTTCAGCGCCGGCTTGCCGTGCACGCGCAGGCCCCAGGGCGAATGCGGCGTGGTCTCGGCGCCGATGCCGCCGGCCTTGAGCGCGGCCTGCACGTCCTCGCGCTTCGCCTTGAAGGTGTTGGCGCGCAGGTCGAGCGGGGCGGGCTTGTTCAGGGCGTCGACCAGGGGCCAGAACTCCTCGCCGAGGGCCGCCTGCAGCGGCTCGGCCAGCCATTCGGGCAGGTTGTGGCGCAGGCGGTCGGGCAGCGCGGTGGTGTCGACCTGGCGCACCTTCTCGAGCCACTGCTGCTCCTGCTCGGACATCGCCGCCTTCAGGAAACCATCGTTGCCCTGCCAGCCGAGCAGCGCGAGGCGCCGCTCCATCTCGCCCTTGCCCGACTGGGCGAGGTGCTGGAACAGCAGGCGCTGGCGCAGGACGCCGTACGTGGTCTCGGCGAGCGTGTGCCGTTCGCGGGAACCGAGCTCGCGGTGGGTGCGGAAGAAGTCGGACACCACGCGGTCGGCGGGGGCCTGGAACTGGAGCACCTGGTGCAGCAGATCGGTGGAAAGTTCAAGCAGGGCATTCGGGTGCATAGGGAGCGATTATCCTTGGTCGCCATGAGCGACGCCGATCTTTCCCCCCTGCCCCCGACGCCGACGGGCCGATACCGCCACTACAAGGGTGGCGAATACGAGGTGCTGGGCGCCGCGCGCCACAGCGAGACACTGGAGCCGCTGGTGGTGTACCGCCCGCTCTACAACGCGTCGGGCCTGTGGGTGCGGCCGCACGCGATGTTCTTCGAGCGCGTGACGATCGACGGCGTCGAGCGCCTGCGCTTCGAGCCGGTCGACGTTCAGAAGAGCTGAGACACCCCGCCGGCGTGGGTCACCACGCCGTTCGTGTCCACCCGCAGTGCGCCCTCGACGATCCAGCGCACGGCGCGCGGGTACATCACGTGTTCGCGCTCCAGTACACGCGCCGAGAGCGTGGCTTCGGTGTCCCCCGCCACGACGGGCACCACGGCCTGGGCAATGATGGGCCCATGGTCCAGTTCCGCCGTCACGAAATGCACCGTCGCCCCCGCCGCCTTGCAGCCCGCCTCGAGGGCGCGGCGGTGCGTGTGCAGGCCGGTGAAGGCCGGCAGCAGCGACGGGTGCACGTTGACGAGGCGGCCCGCGAAGCGGTTCACGAAGCCGTCGGTCAGGATGCGCATGAAGCCGGCCAGCACCACCACGTCGGGCGACAGCGCCTCGATGGCGTCGCCCAGCGCGGCGTCGAAGGGCTCGCGGCCTTCGTAGGCCTTGTGGTCGATCACCTGCGTGGCCACGCCACGGGCCCGGGCCCAGGCCAGGCCGGCCGCGTCGGGCCGGTTCGAGATCACGCCGGCCACTTCGGCCGGCCAGCCCTCGGCGGCACAGGCGTCGACGATGGCTTCCATGTTGGTGCCACGGCCGGAAATCAGGATCACGATGCGCTTCATCGGCGGGCAGTGTAGCGGCCCGGTCCGTACAATGCCCGACTCCCCCGCTCCACTGTCCCGAGCCGCCTCCACCGCCATGACCCAACGCGTCCTCACCGGCATCACCACCACCGGCACCCCGCACCTCGGCAACTACGTCGGCGCCATCCGCCCCGCCATCGCGGCCAGCCGCGCGCCCGGCGTGGAGAGCTTCTTCTTCATGGCGAACTACCACGCCCTGATCAAGTGCGACGACCCCGAGCGCGTGGCCCGCTCCACGCTCGAGATCGCCGCGACGTTCCTCGCCGCCGGTCTCGACACGAGCCGCGTCGTGTTCTTCCGCCAGAGCGACATCCCCGAGACACCCGAGCTGACCTGGCTGCTGACGTGTGTCACCGCCAAGGGCCAGATGAACCGCGCCCACGCGTACAAGGCCGCCACCGACGCCAACCTCGCCGCGGGCGAGGACATCGACGCCAACATCTCGATGGGCCTCTACAGCTACCCGATCCTGATGGCGGCCGACATCCTGCTGTTCAACGCCCACCGCGTGCCGGTCGGCAAGGACCAGGTGCAGCACATCGAGATGGCCCGCGACGTGGCCCAGCGCTTCAACCACCTCTACGGCCAGGGCCGCGAGCTGTTCGTGCTGCCGCAGGCCGAGGTCGAGGAAGAGGTCGCCACGCTGCCGGGCCTCGACGGCCGCAAGATGTCGAAGAGCTACGACAACACCGTGCCGCTGTTCGAGGGCGGCGCGAAGGGCCTGAAGGAAGCGGTCGCGCGCATCGTCACCGACTCGCGCCTGCCCGGCGAGCCGAAGGACCCCGACAGCACGAGCCTCGTGACCATCCACGACGCCTTCGCCACGCCCGCGCAGCGCGAGGCCTTCCGCGCCGACCTGAAGACCGGCCTCGGCTGGGGCGACGCGAAGCTGCGCACGGTCGAACTGATCGAATCGCACATCGGCCCGATGCGCGCCACCTACGCCGACCTGATCGCCCACCCGGAGCGTGTCGAAGAGGTGTTGCAGGAAGGCGCGCGCAAGGCCCGCGCCATCGCCGGCCCCTTCCTCTCGGAACTGCGCCACGCGGTGGGCCTGCGCCCGATGGTGGCCGTGGCATCGAAGGGTGGCAAGGCGGAGAAGGCCGCGGCCGCCCGCCTGCCCGAGTTCAAGCAGTACCGGGAGGCAGACGGCCGCTTCTTCTTCAAGCTGACCGACACCGACGGCGCCGAGCTGCTGCAGAGCGACGGCCTCGCCGAAGGCAAGGCCGCCGGCGCGTGGGTCAAGCGCCTGAAGACCGAAGGCAGCGCCGCGCTGGCCGAGGCGCCGGTGCGCCTCGTGGCCGACCGCGCCGCGGTCGACGCGGCACTCGCCGCGCTCGTGGCCGCGCAGGAGTGAGCGTGGCGGGCGTGCCCATGGCCGGCATCCACATCACCGACATCGAGGCCGCCATCAACTGGTGGCGCGAGCGGGAGCCGTCGCCCGACGGCATCACCGCCTGCCGGGAGGTGCTCGCGCTCGCCGAGGTGTACGCGCTGATGGTGTACTTCCGCGAGAACGAGTGCGACGAGGACACCATGCCGCCGCGCGCCCGCGACGCCTGGCTCGCGTGGTACGCCACCATGCCCGACGCGCCGTGCATCGCCATCTGCTCCACGAGCCAGGGCGACGACCTGTGCAAGGGCTGCGGCCGCACCTTCGACGAGGTGCAGCACTGGCCGGTGATGACTCCCGGCGAGAAGCGCGCCACGTGGCGGCGCATCACGATGGAAGGCACGGCCTGGCGCTTCAACCGCTACGCCGAACGGGCGCTCGAGGACCCGAAGCCCGCGACCGCCGCGCCCGCGCCGTCGACAGAGAACCCGGCGTGACCCCGAGCCTGCGGCACAGCGCGGGCCGCATCCTCCCGCTCGCGTGGCCCGTGCTCGTGGGCCAGCTCGCGGTGCTGGCCTTCGGCACGGTCGACACCGTGCTCGTCGCCCGCGCCTCCGCCACCGACCTCGCCGCGCTCGCGATCGGCGGCGCCGCGTACATCACCGTGTTCATCGGCCTGATGGGCGTCGTGCTCGCCATCGGCCCCATCGCCGGCCAGCTCTTCGGCGCGAAGCAGCTGCGCGACGCCGGGCGGCAGCTGCACCAGGCCGGCTGGCTCGCGCTCGCGCTGTCGGTCGTGGGCTGCGCGGTGATGCTGTTCCCGCAGCCGTTCCTCGCGCTGTCGCGGGCCTCGCCCGAGGTGGGCGAGAAGGTGCGCGGCTACCTCGCCGCGCTCGCGTTCGCGCTGCCGCCGGCGCTGCTGTTCACCGCGTTCCGCGGCTTCAACACGTCGGTGTCGCGCCCGAAGATCGTGATGGCGGTGCAGCTGGGCGGCCTCGCGATGAAGGTGCCGCTCAGCGCCTGGCTGGTGTTCGGTGGCTTCGGCATCGCGCCGCTCGGCGCCGTGGGCTGCGGCATCGCCACCGCCATCGTGATGTGGGGGCAGCTCGCCATCGCGTGGGTGGTCATCCACCGCGACCCGTTCTACGCACCCTTCGGCCTGCACGACGGCGGCATCGCCCGGCCCGACAAGGAGAGCCAGAAGGCCCTCGTGCGCCTGGGCGTGCCGATGGGCCTGTCGGTGCTGATCGAAGTCACCGGCTTCACGTTCATGGCCTTCTTCATCGCGCGCATGGGCACCACGGCCGTGGCCGGCCACCAGCTGGCGGCCAACCTGATCGCGATGCTGTTCATGGTGCCGCTGTCGCTCGGCAACGCCACGGCCACGCTCGTCGCGCAGCGCATCGGCGCCGTCGACATGCCCGACGCGCGCCGCCTCGGCTGGCACGGCCTGCAGATCGCGCTGCTCGTCGCGGCGCTGCTCGGCAGCGGCGTGTACCTCGCGCGCGAGGGCGTGCTGGGCCTCTACACGAACGACGCGGCCATCATCGCGGCCGCGATGCCGCTGCTCGCGTGGGTGGCGGTGTTCCACATCGCCGACGCGGGCCAGGCGCTGACCTCGTTCGTGCTGCGCGCGCACCGCGTCACCACCGTGCCGCTGCTGATCTACGCGTTCGCGATCTGGGGCGTGGGCCTCGCCGGCGGCTTCGCGCTGGCGTTCGACACCTTCGGCGCCACGCCGCCGGCCCTGCTCGGCGCACGCGGCTTCTGGGCCGCGGCCACCGCGGGACTCGCGGTCGCCGCGCTGGGGCTCGGGGGGTTCCTGCAGTGGGTGCTGCGGCAGCGGGCCGCCGACACGGCGGGTTGAAGGCCCCCCGAAGGCGCCGCGGTCACGGTTTCGTGTCGGGCGGGTACGCGACCGGGCGAATGCAGGCGATGCCCTGGGGCACCATCTTCCAGCGTTCGGCGACGACGGGCTTGAGGCTGCCGTCGGGTGCCCAGCCGGCCACCGAGGCCGAGCAGCTGCCGAGGGACAGCAGCCCGGTGGAAATGCGCTCCGCGGAGACCACGTAGCGATGGCCGGCCTCCGGGGTGAACGACGTGACCACCTCGCAGAAGGTGTTGCCGCTCGAGTAGCGGGCGGAGAAGAAGACCGGCGCTCCCGACTCGACCCGCACGGGTTTCGCCTCGGTGGACCGGGTCACGTCGGTGTATCCCTGGAAGCAGCGCTTCTTGTTGAACTGCAGCTTCCAGACCTCCATGCTCCGGCCGCCGCGGTTGTCGATGATCACGGCCGCGACGTCGGTCGCGTCCGCCGCGGGAGGCACATGCTGTTGGCCCGCGCATGCGGCAAGGCCCATCACGGCGAGAGGCGACAAGCGATTCCGGACGGACGAGAACATCGGCATCTCCTGGTTCGGGCGTGAACGGAGATTGTGTAGGCATCGACAATTCCGGCCGCGGCGTCAGGCCACTGTCGCGTCCGGGCCTGGCGTGGCCGGCGTCACACGGTCGGAACCGTCAGCTCGAACGTGCATCCGCCCCCATCCCGCGGCAGGCAGCGCACCGTGCCCCCATGCCCTTCCGCGATCTGCTTGACGAGGCTCAGCCCCAGCCCCACGCCACCCGCCTGTTCGGCGTGGCCCGGCAGGCGGTAGAACGGTTCGAAGATGCGCGTGCGCTGGTCGGCCGGCACACCCGGGCCGCGGTCGTTCACCTGCACGACGGCGGTGCCGTCGCGGGCCGAGACGGTCACGCCCACGTCACCACCACCGTAGCGGCGGGCGTTCTCGAGCAGGTTGCGCAACGCGCGGCGCAGCAGGCGTTCGTCGCCGAACACCGAAGCGGGTTCGCCGCCGGCCTGCGCGTCCACCCGCGCGGCCTCCTCGGCGGCCAGCGCCAGCAGCTCCACCGGTTCGCGCAGGCCCATCTGCGGGGCCGCGTCGAGACGGCTGGCGAGCAGCACCTCCTCGACGAGCGCGTCGAGCTCGGCCACGTTCGTGTCGATCTCGCGCTTCAGGCGTTCGCGCTGGGCGGGCGGCGCGTCGTCGAGCATCGACACGGCCATCTTCATGCGGGCGAGCGGCGAACGCAGCTCGTGGCTCGCGTTCGCGAGCAGCGAGCGGTGCGACAGCACCAGCGCCTCGATGCGGCCGGCCGCCTGGTTGAAGCTCGCGGCCACGGCCGCCACCTCGTCGCGACCGGAGACCTCGACCCGCTGCCCCAGGTTGCCGGCGCCGAAGTGCTCCACGCCGTGCTGCAGCGCCTTCAGGCGCCGCGTGAGCCGGCGCACCGCGGGCCACGCGCCCGCGGCCACCGCGAAGAACAGCAGCACCAGCACCACGACGAGGCTCACGCTGCGGCGCAGCACCGTCTCGCCCCACGGGAAGTCGGCCGGGCCGCGGTCGTCGTCGACGCCGTCGCGCGGCGGGGGCGGCAGGCCGCGCGGCGGCGGGCCGGCCGGGCGGGTGCCGGGGCGCATCACCCACAGCGTGCGCCCGTCTTCGAGCCGCATGGCCATGCCGTGCGCGGTGCCCTCGGCCTGGCGGCGCAGGAAACTGTCGGACGCGGCGATGCGCTGGCCCCTCACGTCGTCGAGCGCCAGCGGCAGGCGCAGGCGGTGCGACCACGCGTGCAGCGCGGCGGCCTGCTGCTCGACCGGCTCGTCGTTGCCGGGCAGCGACCGCTGGATCAGGTCGGCCCACGCCGCCACCCGCTCGGCGAGCATCGAGTTCGCCTGGACCCGCTCTTCCTCGATGTGGCGCTGGAACAGCCAGCCGGAACTGAAGGCGAACAGCAGCAGCACCGCCACCACGGTCAGGTAGATCCGCAGCGTGAGGGTGTGCATCCGGTCGATCACGCGCCGCTCTCGGCGTCTTGCTTCTTCGCGAACACGTAGCCCGCCCCGCGCACCGTGAGCACGCGGCGCGGGTTCTTCGGATCGTCCTCGATGACGGCGCGGATGCGCGAGATGTGCACGTCGATGGAGCGGTCGAACGCCTCCATCGGGTGGCCCTTGAGCAGGTCCATGATCTGGTCGCGCGACAGCACGCGGCCGGGGCTCTGCGCCATCACCACCAGCAGGTCGAACTGGTGGCTGGTCAGGTCACAGACCTTGCCGTCGAGCCGCGCGGCGCGTTCGCCGAGGTCGATCTCGAGGCGGCCGAAGCGCAGCACCTCGTCGCCGGCCGGCGTGGGCGACGCGCGGCGCAGCAGCGCCTTGACCCGGGCGAGCAGCTCGCGCGGCTCGAAGGGCTTGGGCAGGTAGTCGTCGGCGCCCATCTCGAGGCCCACGATGCGGTCCATCGGCTCGCCGCGGGCGGTGAGCATCAGCAGCGGCAGCTGGCGCGTGCGCGGGTTGGCGCGCAGCTCGCGGCACAGGTCGAGGCCGTCGCCGTCGGGCAGCATCAGGTCGAGCACCAGGGCGTCGTGGGTGGCGGACGCGAGCTGCTCGCGCCCTTCGGCGAGCGAGCCGGCCACGGTCACCTCGTAGCCCGAGTTGCGGAGGTAGTCGGCCACCATGGCGGACAGGCGGGCGTCGTCGTCGATCAGGAGCAGGCGGATGGTCATGGCGGTATCGGGTGCCGTTTCAAATGACGAACGCCCCGGGGCCGAAACCCCGGGGCGGACGTCGTGTGGTCCGTGTGTCAATCAGAACACAAATCAGGTGAGCGGGACCGCGGACGGCAACGCGCTCTGCTCGCGGTGGCGCATCGGCGGGCGATGGCGTTTCTCCATCCGGGCGGCCAGCGTCTCGCGCTGCTTCGGGTTCAGCACCTTGGCGGCGTCGACCATCGCCTGCGTCACCCGGCGGCTCACCGCCTCGTGCTGCCGCGCCTGCTGCTGGCGCACCGCCTCCACCGCGGCCTCGTCGATGGTGGGCGCCGTGAAGAGCGCCCGGCCCTTCTCGCGCAGGCCCTTGCCGGCCTCCATCTGCGCCCGCACGTCCCTGGCCGCGGCCTGGGCGATCTGGCGGATCTGCGTGCGCTGGGCGTCGGTGGCGTCGAGGCCGTCGAGCATCCGGTCCACCAGGCGGTCGATGCGTTCGGGCGGCGCCATCAGCAGCATGCCGGGGCCTTCCATCGGCGGGCCGCCGTGGGGTCCGCGGTGCCCCGGGCCGGCCTCGGCCCAGCTCGTGATCGCCACGGTGCCCAGCACCGCGACCACCACCCCCGCCACCAGTCCCTTCAGGCCTCGGGCCCGGGTCGTCGATCGTTCCATCGTCAGTCTCCTTGCATCGGGCGTCGTGCCCATGGAGAGATGGTCCGGCGGGGCGGTGAACTGGGGGTGGCCGAGGGGTAAAGATCTGTGAACCCGTTCACGCCCCACGCCCGCCCTCAAGCCCCCGGCGGGCCGGCCGATAACCACCGTACCGCCCACCTCAGGCCGCGCTCCGGCCAGCGTCAGAAGAAACCTCTGGGGACCGACGAATGCTTTCCGAGACGACACGTCTCTCCAACCTGCTCTCCCACCTGGACCAGGCCGACGGACGCACCGTGGGTCGCCTGGAGCAGTGGACGTTGTCGAGCCACTTCCAACCCATCTACAGCCTGTCGCACGGGCGCGTGGTGGGCCACGAGGCCCTGCTGCGCGCGGCGGGGCCGGACGGCCGCTTCGTGCCGCCGCCCGAGGTGTTCCGGGCCTGCCGATCGACCGACGAACTCGCCACCTGCGACAGCGTGAGCCGCCTCACGCACCTGCGCAACTTCGTCTCGCAGGGGCCCCAGTCGCAGTGGATCTTCCTCAACATCCACCCCGAGGTGTTCCAGCGCCTGGCCCGCCGGGCCGACGGCGGCGAGGCCTACCTGCGCGGCGTGTCCGAGCGCCTGGGCGTGCCGGGCGACCGCATGGTGCTCGAGGTGCTGGAGACCGACATCTCCGACCTGCCCGCGATGGAAACCGCGATGGCCGCCGCGCGCCGCCACGGCTGCCTCATCGCGATCGACGACTTCGGCGCCGGCCAGTCCAACTTCGACCGCGTCTGGCGCATGCAGCCCGACATCGTGAAGCTCGACCGCAACCTGATCGCCCAGGCGGCCCAGGACCGGCGCACGCAGCGCGTGGTCTCGCAGATGGCCTCGCTGCTGCACGAATGCGGCGCGATGGTGCTGATGGAAGGGGTCGAGACCCTCGACGAGGCCTACATCGCGATGGAGTCCGACGCGGACATGGTGCAGGGCTACTACTTCGGCCGCCCGCAGCCCGCGCTCGTGCCCAACGGCCACGCGCCGACGACCATCTCGGACCTGTACCCGGGCCTCGGCGACCGCCGCGAGCGCCAGCGCCACGAGCACCGCATCCGGCTCGCCCCGTACCAGCACGCGATCGGCAACGCCGGCGTGCTGATGAGCGCGGGCGTGCCCGCCGAGGACGCCTGCCGCGACTTCCTGTCGCTGCCCGGCGCCGACATCGTCTACATCCTCGACGCGGACGGCTACCAGATCGGCACGCACCTGCACCCGCCCGGCCACGGCACGGCGCCCCGCCCCGGCTTCGAGCCCCTCGCCCGCAGCGACGGCGCGTGCTGGGCGCGCCGCCCGTACTTCCGCCGCGCCACCGAGGCGATCGGCAAGGTGCAGACCACCCGGCCCTACCGCACGCTGCACGGCAAGCTCGTCTGCGTGACGGTCTCGTACGCGTTCCATCACGTCGAAAACGGGAAGCGCGAACTGCGCGTGGTGTGCGGCGACATGGAATGGACCGAAGCGTCGCCCGGCGCCGGGGGCGCGCCGTGAACAAGCCCCGCAGCGCGCAGGTCATCGCCCTGCCCGGCCTCGCGCCCGGCCGCGCGCCGCCCGAACCGCCGGCCCCGTCCGAGGCCGACGAGGCCGCGGCGCGGGAGTCCGCCGAACGCGCCCAGCGGCGCCGCCAGCTGTGGATCCGCGAGTCGAAGGTCATCGCGACGAGCTATGCGATCAACGGCGTGTGCCTGGCCCTCTTCGCGCTCACGGGCACGGTGCACTGGAGCGCCGCGCTGCTCTACGCGGTGCCGGGCTGGACCGTCTGCGCGGCGTGCTGCGCGCTGATCGCCAACGGGTACTCGCAGCGCTGGAAGGACCCGAGCATGTCGGCCGCCCAGTCGGTCTCGGGCATGGTGATCTGCGGCCTCGGCATCGCCGTGTTCCCGCTGATGACGTTCCTGTACGTGCTGATCCTCTTCACGATCTTCCTCAGCGCCACCTACCGCATGCCGCGCTCGCAGGCGACGCTCGCGTGGTTCATCGTGAGCGCCGTGATCGGCGTGGCCACGCTGACGGGCTCGCGTTCGCTGCAGATCCCGTCGCACACGCCGGCCGAGCAGTTCGTCGCGTGGGCGTGTTTCACGGCCACCCTCGCCCGCTGCGTGCTGCTGAGCATCATCAACAGCGGCCACAACCAGCTGCTGCGCCAGCGCGGCGAGCAGATGGCCGCCACGCTCGCGCAGATCGAGCGCCTCGCGAACTACGACGAACTCACGGGCCTGCTGAACCGGCGCAGCATCCTGCGCCTGCTCGACGAGGAGATCGAACGCGCCGCGCGCGAGTCCACGCCCCTCGCCGTCGCGCTGCTCGACATCGACCACTTCAAGGCCGTCAACGACCACCACGGCCACCTGGTCGGCGACCGCACGCTGCAGCGCTTCGCCGAGGCCGTGCAGGCACACCAGCGCACCACCGACCGCTTCGGCCGGCACGGCGGCGAGGAGTTCCTGCTGATCCTCCCCGACACCGACGCCACCGAGGCCTCGCTCGCGCTGGACCGGCTGCGGCTGGGCGTGTCCGGAGCCGACTGGGGCGCGCTCGCGCCGGGCCTGTCGGTCAGCTTCTCCGCGGGCATGGCCGTCCACCAGCCCGGCGAGTCCGCCGAACAACTGCTGAGCCGCGCGGACCGCGGCCTCTATGGAGCCAAGGATGCAGGCCGCAACTGCCACCGCGCCGGCTGACCGCCAGGGCGTGGCCGCCCGCCAGGCCACGTTCACGAAACACGCGCTGCGCAACGTGCGCATCATCTCGTACAGCTACCTGCTGGACGGCGCGATGCTCGGCCTGTTCGCGTTCGTCGGCACGGTGCACTGGGTGCCCGTCGTCGCGTACACGCTGATGGGGCTGATGATCGGGACGTTCTGGACCGTCGTGTTCCAGAACGGCTGGACGCTCGGCTTCAAGGACCCGCACCTGCCGATGACGCTGTCGCTCACCCACCAGGTGCTGCAGCTCGTGGGCATGCTGCTGATGCCGCAGCTGAGCTTCGTCTTCCTGCTCGTGCTCTTCATCGTGTTCACGTCGCTCGCGATGCGGGTGGCGCTGCGCCAGGCCGTCACCGCCTGCGTCACGGTGTGCCTGGGCGCGGGCATCGTGCTGTGGGGCATGCCGGGCCCCGCCCGCATCCCCGATGCCAACATCGCCGAGCAGCTGCTGTCGTGGGCCTTCATCTCGATCACGCTGTGGCAGTGCATCTGGATCGGCTCGTTCAACGGCGCGATGACCGCGCTGTTGAAGAAGCGCAGCCGCGAGCTCGCCGAGCTGACGCGCAAGGTGCAGCACCTCGCCCAGCACGACGAACTCACCGGCCTGGTCAACCGCCGCACGCTGCTCGCGACCCTCGCCGACGAGCAGCGCCGCGCCGACCGCACCGGCAAGCCGCTGGTCGTGGCCCTGCTCGACCTGGACCACTTCAAGGCCATCAACGACACGCTGGGCCACCCGGCCGGCGACCGCACGCTCAAGCGCTTCGCCACCACCGTGCACCAGCTGGCCCGCAACACCGACCGTTTCGGCCGCTACGGCGGCGAGGAGTTCCTCGCCGTGCTGACCGGCACCTCGGTGGCCGACGCCCAGATCCCCATCGAACGCTTCCGCGCGGCCCTGGCCGCGCAGGGCTGGGACGAGATCGCCCCGGGCCTCGAGGTGCATTTCTCGTGCGGACTCGCGCAGTACCGCTCCGGCGAGTCGACGGAAGACCTGCTCAAGCGCGCCGACGACGCCCTCTACAAGGCCAAGCACGACGGGCGCAACTGCACCCGCGTGGGCTGAGGTGTAGGACGGGGGGCCGCCCGCATCGGGCCGCCGTCCGACGGGCCGTCCGCCCGTGGCTGACCATACTGGAGGCATGACCTCCGTCCGCACCGGCCAGGCCCCCGACCCGCTGAGCCGGGAAGTTTTCGGCGAGCGCTATCGACGGCGTTTCACCGACCCGGCCTTCGACCCCGAACGCGAGGCCATCGCGCGGCTCGAAGCCATCGCCTGGGACGCGTACCAGGAGGGGCGCAAGGCGCCCCACACCCGGAAGGCGGGTCCGGAGTTCAAGGACCCGTCGTACGACCTGTCGGTGGAGTGGATCGAGACGCGCGACCGCCTCCGCGCCGCGCAGGCGCGGTGGAACGACCCGGCCGCCCCGTCGCGCGTGCTGCTCGTCAACGGCAGCTCCCGCAACGACGGCACCTGCCCCGGCGAGATCTCCAAGACCTGGCGGGTGACGCAGGCGGCGCGCGAGACCCTCGCCGCCGCGGGCATCGAGACCGACCTCCTCGACCTCAGCCGCGTCACCTCCGAGTTCGACCGACAGATCCACCCGTGCAAGGGCTGCGTCTCCACGGCCATGCCGCTGTGCCACTGGCCCTGCAGCTGCTACCCCAACCACGCGCTGGGCCAGGCGGACGACTGGATGGCCGAGATCTACGAGCGCTGGGTCGCGGCCCACGGCGTGATCCTGCTCGCGCCCACCTACTGGTACCAGTCGCCGGGCCCGTTGAAGCAGATGATCGACCGGCTGGTGTGCGCCGACGGGGGCAACCCCGACCCCACCACCACCCACGGGAAAAAGCCCGAAGAGGCCAAACAGATCGAACTGGCCGGCTGGGGCTACCCCAAGCACCTTTCCGGCCGGGTCTACGGCGTCGTGGTGCACGGCGACGTCGCCGGCATCGAGGGTCACCGCCGCAACCTGACGGACTGGCTCGACTGGATGGGCCTCGTGGACGCAGGCAGCAAGGCCCGCCTCGACCGCTACGTGGGCTACTACGAGCCCTACGCCACCAGCCACGACACCCTCGACCGCGACACGCCCTTCCTCGAGGAAGTGCACAACGTCGCGAGGGCTGTCGCCCACGCCGTGCGCGAATTGCGCGAACATCAGCTTTCGGACCCGGGCGCGACCCTCGCCAACCCGCGGCCGAAGTGACCCCACCCTCCAAGGAGTCCCCATGACCGAAAAGACCGCCACCGTCCACTGGGAGGGCCCCGGCAAGAAGGGCCAGGGCCAGATCAGCACCGAAACCGCCGCGCTGAAGTCGTACCCGTACGGCTTCGGCAGCCGCTTCGGTGACGACCGCGACGGCTCGAACCCCGAGGAACTGCTGGGCGCCGCCCACGCCGCCTGCTTCACGATGGCGTTCTCGTTCGCCTGCGAGAAGGCGGGTTTCGCGACCGTGACGGTCGACACCCGCGCCAGCGTGCGCCTGGCCCAGCAGGGCGAGGGGTTCCTCATCGACCGCATCGCGCTGACCCTGTCGGCCAAGGTGCCGGGCCTCGACGAGGCGCAGTTCCAGCAGCTCGCCGCCGGCGCGAAGCAGAACTGCCCGCTGTCGAAGGCGCTCGCCTCGGTCCCGAACATCACGCTGTCGGCCACGCTGCTCGACTGACCCACCCTTGCCACCAGAGGATGCGCGCATGAACCAGAACGCCGAACACGCCCAGGAGATCGAGGACATCTACCGCCAGCTCCTGAAGGGGATCGGGCACGAGCGGGTCACCGAACACAACGTGTTCGCCCTGATCCGCCGGGCCGAGATGGACAACCATCCGGTGCTGGTGGAGGAGCTCCGGGAGTGGCGCGCCGACTGAGACACGCTCCACCCGGAAATCCCCGAGATTGACAGAGCTCGTCGGCTCCGTGAGAGTGCGTGACAAGGGCCTTGCCGTGCGTGTACGGCTAGTGCCCGTCAACCGACAGCGTTGCCAGGGAGGTAACCGGGATTGGCAGCGAGTTACATGGCGCGGGTCGCTCGGCGATTCCGCTTTTCCGCACTGGCCTTCGCACTGTTCGCGATGGCCGCTGCGGCCTATGCCGTCACGGCCTATGCAGGCTTTCGCGGAGTGCGCGAGATGGCGGCGCTCGACGAGGCGCGCGAGAAGGAATCCACCACCCTGCTGCTGCTCGAGCGCACGCTGGGCACGCTCGTCGACCTGGAGACCGGGCAACGCGGCTTCATCCTGAGCGGCCGCGACGAATTCCTGCAGCCGTTCGTCACCGCCCGGGAAACGCTGCAGCGCCTGCAGCCTCAGCTCGCCGAACAGCTGGACGCCGCCTCGCCGCCGGTGCGCGTGATGCGCCCGAACATCGACCGCCTGATCGCCCAGCGCCTGGCGGCGGCCGAGGAAACCATCGAGCGCCGCCGCACGAACGACTACGAGCCCCGGCGCGACCTGGTCGACCACGTGAAGGCCAAGCAGATCATGGACGAGCTCCGCAGCGAGTTCGCCACGCTCGAGGGCTACCAGAGCGCCGTGCTCGACCGCCGCCGCCGAGACAGCGAGGAGGTCGCGATCGCCACGTCGAAGCTCGTCGGCGCGCTGACCACCGGGGGGTCGGTGCTGATGGCGGGGGCGCTGTGGCTGCTGTGGCGCGAGCGGCGGTTGCGGGACGAGGCCGATGCCGCCGTGCGCATCGCCCACGAACGCCTGGAGCACCAGGTGTCCGAACGCACCGAGGCGCTGAGCGCCGCCATGCTGCGCATCCAGTCGTTCGCCGGCCAGCTCGACCAGCGCATCGAGGAGGAACGCCGCCGCCTGTCGCGCGAGGTTCACGACCAGCTGGGCCAGGTGGCCACCGTGGCCAAGCTGGTGGTCGGCGACCTGGCCCGCGCGCACCCCGAGCTGCCGCAGGACCAGGTGGGCCAGGTCACCGAGCTGCTCGACGAGGCCATCCGCATCACCCGCCGCATCGCCGGCGAACTCCGCCCGCCGATGCTCGACGACCTGGGGCTCGGCGCGGCCGCGTCGCACCACGTGCGGTCGGTGGCGGCGCTCGGCAAGCTCGCGCCCAGCGTCGAGATCACCGGTGACGAACGCCTGCCGCCCGACCGCGCCAACCAGATCTTCCGCATCCTGCAGGAGGCCACCACCAACGTGCTGCGCCACGCGGGCGCCACGCACCTCACGGTGCGCGGCAAGGTGGAAGGCCGGCACTACCGCTTCGAGGTCGAGGACGACGGCGTGGGCCCGGCGGACATGCGCGCCGACGCGAGCGGCGTGCGCAACATGCGCGAGCGGGCCGCCCTGGTGGGCGGCTCGCTGCAATTCGGTCCGGGGCCGCTCGGCGGCACCCGGGTCACGGTGAGAGTTCCCCTGGAGGTGGGACCCCCATGAAGTTCCTGCTGGTCGAAGACCATCCCATCATGCGGCTCGGCGAACGCCAGCTGATCCTGAACGCCTGGCCCGACGCGGTCGTCGCCGAGGCGGCCACGCTCGCCGAGGGCCTCGCCCACCTGCGGACCACCGGCCCGTTCGACGCCATCGTGATGGACCTCGCGCTGCCGGACACCCAGGGCACGGAGGGTGTCACCACGACGCTCAATGCCGCCCCCGGCACCCCGATGCTCGTGCTGAGCTTCAACGCCGAATCCGCCTACGCCGCGCGGCTGTTGCAGCTGGGCGTCGCCGGCTACCTGCCGAAGGACCGCGCCGGCGACGAACTGGTCGAGGCGCTCCAGCGCCTCGTGCAGGGCCGCCGCTACGTCACCGCGTCGATGGCCGACCACCTCGTCGACCTGCTGGGCGGCCGGGCCAGCCACAGCCTGCCGCACCAGACGCTCTCGGAGCAGGAATACCGGGTGATGCTGGCCATCGCCGCGGGCCAGGCGCCGGCCCAGACGGCCGCCACCATGGGCGTGTCGGTCAAGACCATCGGCACGTACCGCACCCGGCTGCTCAACAAGATGAAGGTCAAGACGAACGTCGAACTGGCGAAGTATTGCCTCCAGCACGGGCTGACCGACGAAGTCTGACTCGGTCCGATCCGACACGCTTGTCGGTGAATTGCCCACACCACCCCGGGTCCGACCTCCGTTGTCCGGGAACCGTTGGTTGGCGTAAGCTCCAATTTCTGCAACGGTGCAGGCTGCCATGAAGATCGTCGTCGTCGAAGATTCCCCCCCGATGCAGCGAGTGCTGCTGTCCCAGCTCGCCCGGGTCCCGGGCCTGGAGGTCGTCGGGGTCGCCAGCGGCGAACCGGAGGCCATCGAGCTCATCGAACGCGTGCGGCCCGACCTGGTGCTCCTCGACCTGTTCCTCTCGCCGGGCCATGGGATGAAGGTGCTGGAGGCCGTGCGGCGCGCGCAGAATCCCGTGAAGGTGCTCATCCTCTCGAACGAGCTGATCCACGACGAATACCGCCAGCTGGGCGAGAAATTCGACGTGCTGGCCTTCCACGACAAGGGCGAAGGCCTCGGCCGGCTGCTGGCCGACCTGCACCGCGTGGTCGCCGACCACACCCTGCCGCCGGCCTGATCCGCCGCCCGGACGCTTGTCGGTGAATCACCGACGGGCCGAATCGAACGCCGTACGCGTATTTCGGTGAATCGCATTCAGGGCGCACCGAATCGCGCCAGCTTCGCCAAACGCCGTTCGTCGACACACTCCGAACCATCTGAAAACACGTGCCCGTGCGGGTGCGGATGGCAAGGAGTCTGCGATGAACAAGATTTGGGTCACGGCCCTGATCACCTTCCTGATGGGCCTCTTCGGCGCGACCGCCGAAGCGGCGAGCGCACCCGACGTGGTGCTGTCGGCCTACCGTGTCGTGGCGCTGCCCGCCCCGGCCGCCGGCCAGCCCACCGAACGGCTGCAGCCGCTGGGTGACGTTCGCCCTGGCGACACCGTCGAGTACGAAGCGGTCTACCGCAACCCCACCGCCGCCCCGGCCCGCGACGTGAAGCTCACGCTGCCGGTGCCCGCCGGCGGCCTGCAGTACCTCGCCACCACCGCCTCCCCGGCCGCCACCACCGCGAGCCTGGACGGCCGGACCTTCGAGGCCCTGCCGCTCACCCGCACCGTGACCCTGCCGGACGGCCGCACCGCCCGCCGCGAGGTCCCGGCTTCCGAATACCGCTTCCTGCGCTGGAACCTCGGTGACCTGCCCGCCGGCGGCACCCGCACCGTGCGCGCCCGCATGCAACTGCCCGCCGTCGGCCGCTGAGGTCCTCGATCATGATGAACATCCGCTTCCCCTCCCTGCTGCTGGCCATCGTGCTGGTGGCCGCCTCCGCCGCGCTGCCGGTCTTCGCCGCCGCCCCGGCCGGTTCGCAGATCGGCAACCAGGCGTCGGCCACCTACGCCGACGGCGCCTCGGTCACCCGCACCGTCACCTCCAACACCGTGATCACCACGGTGCAGCAGGTCGCCAGCCTGAGCTTCTCCGCCAGCGGCACGAAGACCGTCTCGGCCGGCGGCCAGGTCTACTACCCGCACACGATCGTCAACACCGGCAACGGTCCCGACTCGTTCACGCTCGCCGCCGCCGCGCAGTCGAGCACCTTCGCGTTCACCACTTTCGTGTTCTACGCCGACGCCAACGGTGACGGCGTGCCCGACAACGCCGTGCCCATCACGACGACGGGCCAGCTCGCCGCCGGCCAGGCCTTCAACGTGGTCGCCGCCGGCGTGGTGCCGCCCACCGCGATCGCCGGCAACACCAACACGATGCTGCTAACCGCCACGAGCACCTTCCCGCCCGCCACCGTCAACGCGACCGTCACCGACATCACCACGATCACCGGCCAGGCCGTGATCAACACGACGCAGTCGATCGACATCGGCACGGGCCCGTCCCCGTCGACCGCCTCGCGCACGATCACGATGACGTACACGAACACGGGCAACACCACCGCGACCAACGTCGTGCTGACCGACCTGATCCCGTCCGGCATGACCTACGTCGCCAACTCGGCCCGCTGGAGCGTGACCGGCGCGGCCACGCAACTGACCGACGCGGACGCCACCGACAACCAGAGCGGCATCGTCTACGACCAGGGCGTGACCGTCGCGAACCGCGTCACCGCGAAGATCGCCTCGGTGGCCCCGGGCGCGAGCGGCACCGTGTCGTTCAAGGTCAACGTCAACGGCAGCCTGCCGTCCGGCATCCAGGCCGCCACCACCGTCACCGGCACGCTCGCGTACAACGACGGCGCGGCCCCCGTGTCCGCCCAGCCGATCAACCCGGTGCGCTACATCGTCACCAACGCCGCCGCCGTCTCGCTGACGGGCGGCGCGGCAGTGCCCACCGCCACGCAGGGTGGCACCGTGGTCTTCACGAACACGGTCACCAACCTCGGCAACACCACCGACAGCTTCGACATCACCACCGGCGGGTCCAGCTTCCCGGTCGGCACCACGTTCCAGCTGTTCCAGGCCGACGGCGTGACCCCGCTCGTCGACACCAACGGCAACGGCACGCCCGACAGCGGCCCGCTCGCTCCTGGCGCCTCGGTGAACTTCGTGATCCGCGCGACCCTGCCGCCGGGTTCCTCCGGCAGCGCGGGCTACGCGGTGACGACGAACGCGCGCTCGAAGCTCGACGCCACGCAGGTCGCCTCGGCAGCCAACACGCTGAACGCGATCACCGGCAACACGCTCGACCTGACCAATGACACCGCCGGCCCGGGCTCGCTCGGCTACGGCCCCGGCGCGGAACCCTCCGCGGTCGCCACGCTGCCGGTGCAACCCGGCGCCACCGTGCGCTTCACGCTCGTGACCGCCAACGGCGCCGGTTCGCCCGACACCTTCGGCCTGCAGGCCAGCACCGACGTGAACTTCGCGTCGCAGACGCTGCCCGCCGGCTGGTCCGTGGTCTTCCGTGACAGCATCACCCTCGCCGTCATCGACAACACCGGTGTCGTCGGTGCGAGCAGCAACAAGACCGTCTTCGCCGACGTGACCGTGCCGGCCGGCGCCGCCGCGGGCACCACGCAGCTGTACTTCCGCGCGCTGTCGGCCGCCACGGGCGTGTCCGACAAGCTGCACGACGCCGTCACCGTGGGCACGGTCCGCGCGCTCACGCTGTCGCCGAACCACAGCGGCCAGGTGGTCGCCGCCGGCACCGTCGTCTACGTGCACACGCTCACCAACGCCGGCAACGTGCTCGAAGGCGACGGCGTCGCCAGCGTGGGCACCCTCGCCCTGGTCGACGCCGGCCCCGGCTTCACGTCGGTCGTCTACTGGGACCGCAACAACGACGGCGTGCTCGACCCGACCGACCCGCCCATCACGACGCTCGCCTCGCTCACCGGCGGCACGAACGGCGCCAGCACCGCTGCCGGCCTGGATCCGGGCGAAACCGCCCGCCTGTTCGTCAAGGTGACCTCGCCGGCCTCGGCCGTCGCGTCGACCTCCAACGTGACGACGCTGACCGCGACGCTCACCGGCACGGTCAACACCATCGTCGCCCCGGCCGCCACCGCGGTCACCGACAGCTCGACCGTGATCGCCTCGCAGGTCACGCTCGTGAAGACGCAGTCCATCGACGTCGCCTGCGACGGCACGGCCGACAACACGTACACCGTCAGCGCCATTTCGTCCGGCGCGGCGCCCGGCAACTGCATCCGCTACGAGATCACCGCGACCAACGCGGGCCCGGTGACCATCACCGGCCTCGTGGTGAACGACGCCACGCCCGCCTGGACGGTCTACACCAACACGGTGCCGGCCTCGGTCAGCTCGGGTTCGGTCACCGCGCCCGCCAACGGCTCGGCCGGCTCCGTTCAGGCGACGGTGGGTTCGCTCGCCCCGGGTGCCAGCGTGGTGCTGCGCTTCGGCGTCCGCATCACCCCGTGATCGGGCGAAGGCGAGACCGCAATGACCTGGTCCATCCGACGCCTCCTTCGGGAGGCGGGGAGAACCCTGGCCGCGAGCTTCGCCGCCCTGTGCCTCGTCGCGCCCGCGGCGGGCGAGATGATCGTCATCGACGATGACGCCTGGCTGACCTACTTCGACCCGTTGACCGGCAGCCAGGTCGAGGTCTGGTCGAACCATGTGCTGGCCGAGGTGCCCACGTCGCCAGCCACCATCCGCTTCTTCACCGACCGCACGTTCGCCCGCATGGCGCGATCCACGGGGGTCGGTTCCACCCTCTTCATCCAGGCGAACGCCACGGCGTGCAACGCCGACCCGCTCGTCGCCGAGACCGCGACGGTCTCGGTCATGTCGTGGAGCACCGGCGTCGCCCAGACCGTCACCGTGGTGGAGACCGCCCCGAACTCGGGCGTCTTCCAGTCGGGCACGCCGTCGACGGCGGGTCCCTCGATCCGCAGCGTCGCGGCCTCCTCGTCCACGATGGTGCCCGACGATACCCTCACCGCCAGCCTGAACGGCTGCGGCCACGCCCCCACCGAGGTCCAGGCCGACATCCTCGTCGACCCGAGCGGCGTCGTCTTCAACCGCCTGCGCAACACGCCGATCCGCGGCGTGTGGGTCACGCTGATCGACGTGTCGGGCGCCACCAACGGCGGCCTCGCCGGCGACGCCGCGGTGATCTACGCCGACGACGGCGTGACGAAGCTGCCGAGCACCGTGCAGACCGACGCCGAAGGCCGCTTCTCCTTCGGGTTCGTGCCCCAGGGCTGGTACCGCATCGAGGTGGGTGTGCCCCGCCAGTACCAGCGCTCGCCCGAATCCTCGATGCCCGACATGCCCGCGGGCCGCCGCATCGCGATCGACGCGTCGTTCGGCCAGCGTTTCGAGAGCACCGCCGGCATGAGCGCCATGCGCTTCGACGTGCCGCTCGATCCGCTGCCGATGGGCCTGAGCGTGCAGAAGACCGTGTCGCGCACCGCCGCCGAAGTGGCGGAGTCCGTCGACTACACCCTCGTCACGAAAAACACCGGCCAGGTCGACCTCGACGACGTGGTCCTCCACGACACGCTGCCCGCCGGTTTCGCGTACGTGCCCGGCAGCACCCGCGTCGACGGCCGCCCCGCCGCCGACCCGGCCGGCGTGCCGGGCCGCGTGGTGCGTTTCGCCGCGGGCCTCCTCGGTTCGGACAAGAGCCGCACCGTGCAGTACCGCGTGGCGCTGCGCAGCACCGCGCTGCGGGGCGACGGCGTGAACCGCGTGGTGGCCCGGGCCACCAGCCCCGAGGCCGTCGAGAGCAACGAGGCCACCGCCACCGTCACCGTGCTGCCGGGCGTGTTCACCGAGGACACCACCGTGCTCGGCACCGTCTTCGCCGACTGCAACGCCAACGGCCTGAAGGACGCCGACGAACCTGGCGTGCCGGGCGTGCGCCTGCTGATGGAGGACGGCACCTCGGTCGTCACCGACGGCCAGGGCCGCTACAGCCTCTACGGCATCAGCCCCAAGACCCACGTGCTGAAGGTCGACCGCACCACGCTGCCGCCGGGCGCGGAGCCGCGGGCGATCTCGCAGCGCCACGCCGGCGACGGCGCGAGCCGCTTCGTCGACCCGCGCAAGAGCGAACTGCAGCGCGCCGACTTCGCCGTGGGCGCCTGCACCCCGGCGCTGCGCGAGGCCCTCGCGGCCCGTGCCGGCGCCTCGGCCACCGACCGCGAGCTGCGCCTGTCGCTGAAGACCGACCTGTCGATCACGCGCGCCGCCAGCCCCGACGTCAAGGCCCTGCCGGCCAGCGGCACCGTGGGCGACCTCGGCCCCGCGGCCGCTGCCTCCGCCCCGCGCGCCGCCGCCACGGCCGCCAGCGCCCCCGCCGTCGAAGCGCCCGCCCCCCGGGGCCTCGCCATCCTCGGCCTGGCCGACGGCGACGTGCTGCCGGGCAAGCCGCTGTCGGTGCGCACCCAGTCCCGCGCGGGCGCGCCGGCCCGGCTGACGGTCAACGGCGTGGCGATCGGCGACGACCGCATCGGCGAACGCACCGTCGACACCGAACACGGCGTCGAATCGCGCACGTACGTCGGCCTCGTGCTGCCCGCGGGCGCGACGACGCTGACCCTCGTGCAGTCGGACCCGTTCGGCAACGAACGCGAGCGCCACGAGGTGCACGTGAAGGTGGCCGGCGCGCTCGCCGCCGTGAACCTGTCGGTCGCCCTGCCGAAGGCGCCCGCCGACGGCGCCACCTTCGTGCCGTTCACGCTGACCCTCGCGGACCGCGACGGCCTGCCCGTGGCCGAGCGCCACCCCGTCACGCTCGACACGTCCATCGGCGACTGGGACGTGCTGGACCTCGACCCCGTGCGCCCCGGCGTGCAGACCTTCGTCGACGGTCCCTCGGCCACCTTCCGGCTGCGCGCCCCGGCGTCGGCCGGCCGCGCCGACCTGCAGGCCACCGTGGGCCTCTTCACCGCCACCGCCCGCACCGACTTCACCGCGCCGCTGCGCCCGATGGTGATGGCCGGTGTCGTCGAGGGCGTGCTGAACTTCCGCAAGCTGGACGGCAAGTCGGTCGTGCCCGCGCTGCCCGGCGACGGCTTCGAGCAGGAGCTGCGCACGTACGCGACGAGCGGCGACAGCACGCTCGACGGCCGCGCCGCCGTGTTCCTCAAGGGCAAGGTGCGGGGCGACACGCTGCTGACCCTCGGCTACGACTCCGACAAGGACAGCCGCCAGCGCCTCTTCCGCGACATCCAGCCCGACACGTTCTACCCGGTGTACGGCGACGACGCGGTCAAGGGCTTCGACGCGCAGTCGACGAGCCGCCTGTACGTGAAGCTCGAGAAGGACAAGTCGTCGCTGCTGTACGGCGACTTCACGACCCAGACCCCCACGCCGGCCCGCCAGCTCGGTTCGTACCAGCGCAGCCTCACCGGCATCCGCCAGCACCTCGAGACCGACCGCGTGACGGCCAACCTCTTCGCGAGCCGCGACAGCTCGCGCCAGGCCGTCGTCGAGCTGCCCGCCGTGGGCACCTCGGGCCCGTTCGTGCTGGGCAACGGCCGCGCGCTCGCCAACAGCGAACGCGTCGAGGTGATCGTGCGCGACCGCAACCAGCCGTCCCTCGTGCTGTCGGTGACGCCGAAGGTGCGCTTCGCCGACTACGACTTCGAACCGCTGGGCGGCAGCCTGCTGTTCCGCGCGCCGGTGCCGAGCGTCGACGCGAACCTGAACCCGGTGTCGATCCGCGTGACGTACGAGGTGGAGCAGGACGGCGAGAAGTTCCTCGTCGCCGGCGGCGACGTGCAGTTCGCCGTCACGGACACCCTCGAGGTGGGCGCCGCGGCCGTGCGCGACCTGAACCCGCTGCAGACGCAGACGCTGTCGAGCGTCAACGGCACGTGGCGCGCCGGCGAGCGCACCACCGTCGTCGCGGAAGCCGCGCAGCTGCACCGCGACGTGCTCGGCACCGGCGGCGCGCAGCGCGTCGAGGTCACGCACCAGGACCCCGCCGGCCTGCAGCTGCGCGCGTTCGCCGGCCGCAGCGACCTCGGCTTCGTGAACCCGTCGTCCACGCTGGCCGCCGGCCGCCGCGAGGCGGGCCTGAAGGCCAGCCAGCCCATCGACGCGCGCACCCGCCTGACCGCCGACGTGCTGTCGAGCGGCGACGAGGCGAACCACACCCGCCGCGACGGCGTGCTGGCCGGCGTCGAGCACAGCTTCGGCCAGGGCAGCAAGGTCGAGGCCGGCGTGCGCTGGGTCGAGGACCACCCGCTGCCGGGCGCGAAGGCCAACGACACCCGCAGCGTGCGCGTGAAGCTCGGCACCGTCGTGCCGGGCCTGCCGAAGGTGTCGGTGTACGGCGAGGCCGAGCAGGACGTGACCGACGGCGACAAGCGCCTGCTGGCCGTCGGCGGCGAGTACCAGTTGCCGAACCAGGGCCGGATCTACGCGCGCCACGAGATCATCTCGTCGCTCGGCGGCCCGTTCCTGCTCGATCCCACGCAGCGCCGCAACACCACCGTGATCGGCGTCGACGGCGATGTGATGACCGACGGCCGACTGTTCGGCGAATACCGCGGCCGCGACGCCTTCGGCGACCGCGAGACCGAGGCCGCGATCGGCCTGCGCAACCGCTGGCGCCTCGCCGAGGGCCTGCGCCTGAACACCTCGTTCGAACGTGTCAGCGCGCTGAGCGGCCCGGACACGAACGACAGCGTCGCCCTCACCGGCGCCATCGAGTACACCGCGAACCCGCTGTGGAAGGGCACGGCCCGCCTGGAAGCCCGCCACGCCACCGCCGGCGAGACCTTCCTCTCGACGCTGGGCCTCGCGCGCAAGATCGATGCGGACTGGACCGCGCTCGCGAAGAACACCTTCGCCACGTCCCACGCCGACGGCCAGCCCACCCGCATCCAGGAGCGTTTCCAGGTCGGCGTGGCCTACCGCGACACGGCCACCAACCGCCTGAACGGCCTGGGCCGCTACGAGTACCGCCGCGACAGCGGCCTGACCGCCGGCGACGCCGCCCGCAGCGTGCACATCGTGTCGACCCACGCCGACTGGCAGCCGGCACGCCGCACCACGGTCACCGGCATGTTCGCCGCGAAGTGGGTGCGGGAGAACGGCGGCGGGCTCGAGCTGTCGAACCGCGCCCAGATGACCACGCTGCGCGTCGGCCAGGACATCGGCGAACGCTGGGACCTCGGCGTGGCGCTGCGCCTGCTGACCGACGGCACGTTCTCGAACCGGCAGCAGGGGGCGGGCGTCGAAGGCGGCTACCGCGTGCAGGACAACACCTGGGTCTCGGTGGGCTACAACGCCAGCGGCTTCCGCGACCGCGACCTGTCGGAAGATCGCAGCACGCAGCGCGGCGCCTACGTGCGGCTGCGCATGAAGTTCGACGAGTCCGTCTTCGGGGGAGCCTCGCTGTGAGCCGCGTCTGGTTCGCCTGGCTCCTCGCGCTGCTGATGGGCGTGTCGGCGCCCGCCCTCGCCTGCACGACCGGCGGTTGCGTGGCCGCCGGACCGCGCATCGCGAGCGTCGACTCGACCCGCGGCGCCCTGATCAACGCGCTGCTGGGCCGTCTGACCGACTCCACGCTGACGGTGTCGGCCCTGGACTGGAACAACGTCGCCAACGGCTCGGTGAACCTCGCGAAGACGCTGAGCCTGCTGCAGGCCGACCTCAACGTCTCGACCCCCGTCACCGCGCTCAACACGAACACCACGCTCGCGAAGATCGTCACCGCCGCGGCCGGCGCCGCGACGCAGGACGGCAAGACGACGCTCGCGGCCTCGCTCAACCAGCTGGCCCTCGCGCTGACCCCGCTGTCCGGACAGATCAAGCTCGGCGACCTGCTGACGACCGACGGCGGCCTCGGCAACACCACGATCAACGCGCTGCAGCTCGTCACCGGCGCGGTCCAGCTCTACAACAGCAAGAACGTGCTGACCACGCCCCAGACGATCAACATCGCCGGCGGCGACCTGGGCCTGCTCGGGCTCAAGCTGACCAACCTCTCGCTCGCGGCGCAGGTCGTCGAACCCCCGGTCTACGTGTGCGGGCCGACCGGCACCAGCTTCCACACGGCCACGATCCGCATCAAGCTGGGCATGGACCTCGTCAGCGTGAACCTGAGCACCGGCCTGCTCGCGGCGATCCCGCTCGTCAACACGGTCTCGCTGAGCGTCAACCGGCTCGACCTGTACCTCGAGGTGGCCCGGGCCGACGGCGCCATCGGCGCCGTCAACGCCATCTCGAACATCCTCGGCGTGCAGGCGAAGCCGGGCCTCGCCGACATCTACCTCGGCATCATTCCCGACAACGTCTTCTTCAACCGCGGCCGCGCGTTGCAGGTCAGCGACGTGACACCCGGCACCATCGCGTCGCTGACGATCAACGGCGGCGGCGTGGCCGTCAAGGCCAAGGCCGTCGCGAAGGGCCAGACCCCCGGCGCTTCCAACCTGCAGTTCACCGGCCCCTACCCCCAGACCCTCACCGCGTACACGCAGACCGGCTTCGTCTCGGGCCTGCTGACGAGCCTCGTCAACAACCTGACGCTGTCGGTGACGCCGAGCCTGCTGGGGCTCGAGGTCGTGGTGCTGGACACCTTGAAGACCGTGTTCCAGCTGCAGCTCGTCCCCACGCTGCTCGACCTGGTGTCGGCACTCGTGGACCCGCTGCTCGAGACGCTGGGCGTGCGGCTGGGCGAGGTCGACGTGACGGCCGGCGGCACGATGAACATCTGTTCGCTCGGCGGCTGCGTGTACGCGGACACCAACCATTCGGCCTCGCAGGACTACGGCGAGACCGGCACGCTCCAGACCCTGTACGCCAAGCTCATCGATCCGGCGAAACCCGCGGGCCCGGCCGTGGCCTACGCCGTGGTCAGCCCGTCCAACGGCACGTTCAGCTTCACCGGCGTGCAGGCGGGAAACTGGACCGTGGTGATCAATGGCGACCCCTCGACCGCCGTCGTGGCCCCGGCCGCGCCCACCGGCTGGATCGGGACCCAGGCGCCGACCCTCAGCCAACCCGTGTCGATGACCGGCGACACGTCGGGCGTGCGCTTCGGTCTCTACAACGGCAGCAAGCTCAGCGGCACGGTCTTCAACGACAACGGCACGGGAGGCGGCACGGCGAACAACGGCGTGAAGGACGGCGCAGAAGCGCCCGTCGTCGGCGGCACCGTGAAGGCGCTGGACGGCGGCAGCGCCGCCGTGCTCGACACCACGACGACCGGCGACACCGGTACGTACACGCTGTGGGTGCCCGCGACGTCCACCTCGGTGAAGGTCACCCAGGCCGCGGCGGCGACGTGGGTCTCGACGGGCGGCAGCCCCGGCACGTCCGGCGGCGGCTACGTGCTCGCGACCGACACCACGACCTTCTCCCACGCGGTGGCCGGCCAGATCATCACCGGCGTCAACTTCGCCGACGTGCCTGCCAGCCGCCTCGAGACCGAGGGCCAGCAGTCGGCGGCGCCCGGCGGCGCCGTGTTCTACCCGCACAGCTTCACGGCCGGCACCGCCGGCGACCTGACGGTGTCGACGTCGACGACGACCGCCACCCCGGGCTGGGGCCAGACGGTGTTCCGCGACAGCAACTGCGACGGCAAGCTCGATGCCGGCGAGACCCAGGTCACCACCTTCATCCCGGTCACCGCGGACCAACGGGTGTGCCTGCTCGTCAAGGTGGCGGTGCCCGCCACGGCCAGCTACGGTCAGAAGCAGACGCTGGACGTGAGCGCCTCGCTCGCGCTGTCCAGCCACACGCTCGTCCTCGACCACCGCCGCACGGACCTCACGCTCGTGGGCCAGCCGAGCGACACGGGGCTGAGCCTGACGAAGACGGTGGACCGCAGCGCCGCGAAGACCGGCGACACGCTCGTCTACACGATCACGTACGTCAATCAGGGTGCGAAGCCGCTGACCGGCCTCAAGGTGAACGACATGACCCCGGCGTACACGGTGATGGGGGCGGCGAGCTGCGGCGCGAACCCGGCGGGGCTCACCTGCACCGTCGCCACCAAACCCGCCGCCGGCGCCATCGGTCCCGTGCAGTGGACCTTCACCGGCGAACTGCCGAGCGGCGCCTCGGGCAGCGTGACCTTCACCGTCGTGGTGAACTGACCCCGCCGGTCACGCGCAGGATCGCGGCCACCAGCGTGTCGGGCCGCAGCGGCTTGCCGCAGTGGTCGTCGAAGCCGGCCGCGAGCGCCGTCTCGCGGTCCTGCGGGCGGGCGAACGCGGTGAGCGCGATCGCGGGCAGGTGCGTGCCGGGCGCCTCCCCGCGGCGCAGCTCGCGCAGGAACGCGTAGCCGTCCTGGCCCGGCATGCCGACGTCGCTCACCAGCACATGCGGCTTCGCGCCGGCGTGAAGCCGCTCCAGGCCTTCCGCGGCCGAGCCCGCGGTGGTCACCCGCGCGCCGCGTTCGCCGAGGATCATGGTCAGCATCTCGCGTGCCTCGGGGTCGTCGTCCACCACCAGCACGTCGATCGCCGACAGCGTGCGTGCCGTCGCATCGCGTTCGGGCGACCGGCCGGGGGCGACGATCAGCCCGCTGGCCGCGAGCCCCTCGGGGATGGTGACGGTGAAGGTCGAGCCGCGGCCGGGGCCTTCGCTGAACGCCGTGACGTCGCCGCCATGCAGTTCCGCGAGGTGCTTGACGATCGACAGGCCGAGACCGAGGCCGCCGTGCGTTCGGTTGCTGCCCGAATCGCCCTGCGTGAAACGTTCGAAGAGCTGTTCCGCGAACTCCGGCTTGATGCCGATGCCCTCGTCGGACACCGACAGCGTGAGCCGCTCGCCGTCCTGCCGCGCGGCGACGCGGATGCGTCCCCCCGCGTTCGAGAACTTGATGGCGTTCGTCAACAGGTTCCACACGATCTGCTGCAGGCGCGACGCGTCGGCGTTCACCCTCTGGGTCAACGTCTCCATCTCGAGGTCGAGGTCGAGCGACTTGTCCCGCGCCGAGGCCCCGAGGGTGTTCACCGCGGTGCGCACGAGTTCGGCCACGTCCACCGGCTCGATGAAGAGCTGCAGCTTGCCGAGGTCCATGCGGGACATGTCGAGGATGTCCGAGACCAGGCGGGTCTGCACGTGCGCGTTCCGTTCGATGGACTCGAGCCCCCGCGCCATCGAGGCGTCGGCGTCGAGCCGCTTGAGCACGTGCACCCAGCTGACGATGGCGTTCAGCGGCGTGCGCAACTCGTGCGACAGCACCGCGATGAATTCGTCCTTCGAGCGGTTCAGGCGTTCGGCGGCGGCCCGCGCGGCCTGCTCGCGTTCGAGCAGTTCCTCGCGCTGGCGCTGCAGTTCGATGCGGTCGGAGATGTCGGTGGCCATGGCGAGCACGTGGCCCGGCTCCGCATGGGCCGAGAGCGTCCATTCCATCGGCAGGTCCACGCCCTGGGCCGAACGCAACGGGAAGTCACCGCGCCACGCGCCGGTGCGCGCCTGCGACAGCGCCACCTCGAGCACCGGGCGGCTCTCGGCCGGCACGAAGTCGGCGAGTGCCTGGCCCGTCACCGCCGCGGCCTCGCGGCCCAGCAGCGAGAGCATCGCCGGGTTGCCGTCGATGAACCGGCCGCTGGCATCCAGCAGCGCGATGCCACTCGATGCCTGGTGGTAGATGGCGCGGAAGCGGGCCTCGCTGCGGCGCATGCCCTCCTCGGCGGTGCGCGCGCGGATCAGCGCCTGCAACGTGGCGACCAGCAGCGCCGGCTCGGCCGGGTGGGTCATGTACGCGTCGGCGCCGGAGTGCAGGCCGCGCACCTTGTCGGTGTCGCCCACGTAGGCGGCCGACAGGTGGATCACCGGGATGCGCAGCGTGGCGGGCCGCTCCCGCAGCAGCTTGCAGACCTCGAAGCCGTTCATGTCGGGCAGGTGCACGTCGAGCACCACGCCGGCCACGTGTTCGTCGGCGAGGTCGAGCGCCTCGGCGCCGGTGCCCGCCTCGCGCACGGTGTACCCCGCGGCGCGCAGCACGCGCGACGTCGAATAGCGGGTCGCGGGGTTGTCGTCCACGACCAGCAGCTCGTGCACCGCGGGCCCGTTCATGTCGAACCCTCCGGCCGGTCGGCGGTGGCGTCGGGCTCGGCGAGGCGCGCCGGCAGCGTCACCGAGAACGTGGAGCCCTGCCCGAGCTCGCTCTGCAGCGCCACGTGGCCGCCCAGCAGCTCGGCCAGCCGCTTGCTGAGCGACAGGCCGAGGCCGGTGCCGCGCAGGCGCTTCTGGACGGGCGAGTCGACCTGGATGAAGTCCTGGAAGATGGCGTGGTGGAACTCGGGCGCGATGCCGATGCCGGTGTCGGCGACCGAGAAGGTGACGGTGCCGTCCTCGTTGCCACGGGCGGCCACGCGCACCTCGCCCCGCGTGGTGAACTTCAGCGCGTTCGAGATGAAGTTGCGCAGGATCTGCGCGAGCTTGCGGTCGTCGTTGTAGAGCGCCGCGACACCGTCCGGCTCCTCGAACACCAGCACCACGTCGTTCGACGTCAGCACCGGCTTGAACATGCCGCGCAGCGCCGAGAACAGGTCGACCAGCTCGAACCAGGCCGGCGAGATGGTGACGCGGCCGGCCTCCACCTTCGCGAGGTCGAGCAGGTCGTTGACCATCTCGTCGAACTCGGCGGAGGTCTCCTGGATGAAACGCACCTGGCGCTCCTGCTCGGACGTGAGCGGCCCGTCGACGCGGTCCATCAGCAGCCGCGAGATGCTGCGGATGGAGCCGATGGGCGTGCGGAACTCGTGGCTCATGTACGCGAGGAACCGGCTCTTGAGCTCGGTGGCCTCGCGCAGCGCGTCGGCCTGCGCGTCGAGTTCGGCGTACAGCGCCAGCACGCCACGGTTGGTTTCCTCCAGCTCGGCCTGCAGGTCGTCGAGCTGCTGGCGCAGCGCCGCGACGTCGGTTTCGGTGTCGTGATCGGCCATCTCAGCCTCCCCGCCGTCTCAGCACCACGAGGGTCGCGTCGTCGCGCCCGCGGATCTGGTCGCGGGCGAGCCAGGCGGCCACGACGGCCGGGTGGTGCTGCAGCACGTCGATCGCCTCGCCCAGGGTCCAGCGGGAGGTGAACCCGTCGGAGTGCAGCACGATCACGGCGTGCGCGGGCCAGTCGTACGCGACGTCCTGCACCTTGCGGATCTGCATGCCGACGGTGCCGTGCTGCGACATCAGCGACCGGTCGCCCACGCCCGAGAGGATGCGTCCGGCGATGTTGCCCACGCCGGCGTACGCGAGCGTGCCGGCGGCGACGTCGATCTCGGCGAGCGCGACGGCGGCGCCGCGCGTGGCCCGCATCGACTGGTGCATGCGTTCGAGGATCCGGCTGGGCGGCCCGTCGGGCCGCTCGGCGAGCACCGCCACCGCGGCGTCGGCGGCTTCCATCGCCTGCGGCCCGTGGCCCAGGCCGTCGGCGACGAGCAACAGCCAGCGGCCGTCGCGTTCCACCAGCGACCAGTTGTCCCCGCAGACGTGTTCGCCCGGCGCGGGAATGCGCACGACGCCCGCCTCGAGGGCGCCCGACGGACGCGGGGCCGCGCCGTCGGCCGCGAGCCGCGACAGCACCACGGTGCCGCCCGGCGCGCGCGAGTAGATGTCGAACACCTGCGAGAGCCGGCGCACCGCGCCGAGGCCCTGGCCCGCGGTGCCGCCGGTGGAAAAGCCATCGACCAGGCTCGCGGGGATGTCGCGGATGCCGGGGCCGACGTCGAGCGACATCACCTCGACCAGCACGCGGCCATCGTCGTCCTCCACCGCACCCACCAGCAGCCGGCCGCCCTGGGCGTGGCGGACGAGGTTGTTGCCGAGTTCGTTGACCACCAGCGCGACGCGCCCGGCGGCCACCTCGCCGAAGTCCAACGATTCGGCCAGGCGCACCGCATGGCGGCGCGCCTCGCCGACGCGGCTCGACTCGGTCACGTCGAAGGCCGCGTGGCTGAACGAGGCCATCGTCACTTCCATCGCGTGATGGTCACGCAGGTGCCGACACCGACCTCGCTGCGGATCTCGAATTCGTTGACGAGGCGCCGGCTGCCGGACAGGCCCACGCCCATGCCCTTGCCGGAGGTCCAGCCGTCGGTGAGGGCCAGGTCCATGTCGGGGATGCCGGGCCCCTTGTCCTCGAAGTGCAGGCGCAGGCCCTGGCGCACGCCGTTGACGACGATTTCCCAGCGCATCTCGCCGCCCCCGCCGTACACGACGGTGTTGCGCGACAGTTCGCTGGCCGCGGTGATCATCTTCGTCTGGTCGACGAGCGAAAACTTCAGTTCCTGCGTGAGCTTGCGCACCGTCTGGCGGCTCATCACGATGTCGTGCTCGGTCCGCAGGGCCACCGCCCCGTCACGCGTCGGCGTCGACATCGTCGCTCCCCTGCGCGGCGGCCAGCAGCTTCATGCCCCGCTCGACGTCGAGCGCGGTGCGCACCCCGTCGAGCGACAGCCCCAGTTCGACGAGCGTGATGGCCACGGCGGGCTGCATGCCCACCACCACCGTGTGCGCGTCGAGCACGCTGGCGATGCCGGAGATGCTGGCGAGCATGCGGCCGATGAACGAGTCGACGATCTCGAGCGCGGAGATGTCGATCAGCACGCCGCTCGCGCCGGTGGATTCGATCTTGGCCGACAGGTCGTCCTGCAGCTGCAGCGCCGTCTGGTCCTGCATGTCCACCTGGATGGTGACCAGCAGGTTGCGGCCCATCCGGAGAATCGGGATGCGGTCCATGGTGTGCTCAGGCCGCCTTCGGACGGGTCACGACGTAGCCGGTCTTCTTCAGCGCGAGCGACAGCGCGTCGGCGAGCGTGGCCTTCGTGGTGATGCCCTGCAGGTCGATGCCGAGGTGCACGATGGTCTGCGCGATCTGCGGGCGGATGCCGCTGATGATGCAGTCGGCGCCCATCAGGCGGATGGCGGTGACGGTCTTCAGCAGGTGCTGCGCGACGAGCGTGTCCACGGTGGGCACGCCGGTGATGTCGACGATCGCGAGTTCCGAACCGGTCTCGACGATGCGCTGCAGCAGCGTCTCCATCACGAGCTGCGTGCGGGCGCTGTCGAGCGTGCCGATCATGGGCACCGCGAGCACGCCGTCCCACAGCTTGACGACGGGGGTCGAGAGTTCCAGCAGCTCCTGCTGCTGGCGGTTGATGATCTCCTCGCGGGTGCGCTGGTACGCGTCGACGGTGTACTGCGCGGCGCGGTCCACCAGCAGCGACAGCCACCACAGGTTCTCGGCGAGCGCCGCGGTGTCCTTGTCGAACGTGGCCTGCAGACGGTCGAACATGGGCTTCTTCGCGGCCAGCATGAGGCGGCTGGTCTCGCCGCTGGTCGAGCCCTGCGCCGCGCGGGCGGCCGACACCGATTCGAGCGCGTCGCGCAGCGGGCCCCAGGCGTCGCTGTCGAAGCGGGCGGGGTCGCCACCGGCCGACACGCCCTTGGCCAGCGCGTCGAGCACCCCGCGCGCCTCGGCCGCCACGTGGCTGCCGGTGCCCTTGGTGCCGCCGACCTTGAACTCGGCGAGCCACTCGTCGACGATGGCGTCGCGATCGGTTTTCAGGAGGGTTTCCAGCGCGGTGTTCTGTGTCTTCATCGGGGGTGTCTCGGTGGTCGATCGGTCGGGGAAACAGCGGGCATGGTAACAAGAAGCTGCCGACGCGGGTCCCCCCGCTCTCGCACCGATCGGACCGCGACGTCATGCCCTGCGGCCGACCGCGATGGCGATGACGTAGACGCCGGCGAGCGTCAGCACGGTCTCCACGGCGGCCACCCCCACCGGGCCGACGCCGAGCGCCTCGGAAATCAGGTTGAAGCCGAACACCAGCACGAACGTCAGGTGCATCAGCCCGATGGCGGCCAGCACGAAGGCCGTGGACTGGAACGCGACGTCGAGCAGGCCCTCGCGGCGTTCGCGCTCGGAACGGGCATGGGGAAGAGGGCGAAGGATGGTGGGCATGACGGCTCCCGGAAAAGCGGCGTGGACGACGGAACGAACGATAGGGAACCGCGACCTTCCGGCCCAGCGGCCGCTGCCTTGAGGGCGTGTCGGACGAAACCCCTCGTGCGCGGGTGCGGCCTGCGCGCACAGGGCATGGCGCGTTGTCCTACAGCGGGTCACAGCCCTCTCCTGCTTCAGCCAGGACCGGGCGACGTCGATGATCGATGCCGTCCTCCACCCTCTCGCCCCGTCTCTTCCATGAAACGCAGCACCCGCATCCAGCAGATCGATCGATTCATCGCCGTCGACGCCGCCGGCCGCCGGCACGGCGTGGTGGTGTACGCCGAGGTGGTGGTCGAGCGCACGTTCTGGTGGCGGCGGCAGACGCTGCGCGACCGCACCCTGCGCCTCGCCAACGGGGCCCTGCTGGAAAGCCGGCCCGACGGCACGCTGGTCAACGACGCGCGCGGGATCTCGCTGACCCCGTTGGTCACGCCCCCGGCCGCCCGCCCGGATCCGGCGCCGATGTCCGTCGGTCAGGCCGTGCCCGCCTGACCCTCCCCTGCCATGTGGTGCTTCAGGCGAAGCACCACGCCGCTCGCCGCGCCGGGCTGCGAGCACAAGGTGAGCGTGCGTCTCGCCCACGGGTGATCGAGCGGCACGCTGTCGACGCCGCAGCGCCGGGCCGCCGCCTGCGGGACGATGGCCAGGCCCACGCCGGCCGCCGCCATGCGGCAGGCGGCCTCGAAGCCCGGCGCGCGCACCCGCACCGGCAGGCCCAGGCCCAGTTCGCGCGCCTGCGCCTCCACATGACGCTGAAGCACCGACTCCGGGGGCAACGCCACGAACGAACGCCCTGCCAGGTCCTCCAGGCGCACGGCGTCGCGGCCATGCAGCGGATCGTCGGCGGACACCACCAGCACGAGGCGGTCCTCGCGGAACGGCACCGCGTCCAACCCCTGCAGGTCGGCCCAGTCGGCCACGATGCCCAGGTCGCACCGTCCCGCGCGCAACGCGGAGGCGATGCCGTCGCTCGGCGCCTCCACCACGTCGATGGCCTCGTCGGGGTGCCGCGCGAGGAAGGCCTCGAGCAGGCCCGGCAGGTGTTCGCCACACGCCGCCGCGTTGGCCCACAGGCGCAGCGGCGCCGAGCGGTGCGGCGCGAGCGCCGCCTCGAGCCGTTCGCACGCGCCGATCACGTCGCGGGCATGGCCCCGCATCGCGTGGCCCGCGGCGGTGGGTCGCACGCCGCGGCTGTGGCGTTCGAACAGCGGGGCGCCGAACCGCACCTCCATCGAACGGATGCGTTCACTGGCGGACGCCAGCGTGAGGTGCGCGCGATCGGCGCCGCCGGTCAGGGAACCCGCGTCGCACACGTGCAGGAACAGCTGGAGGTCGATGAGGTCGAATCGCACCCGGGCAACGTACCACAGCGAGGCTCAGGCCAGGCCTGAGGCGGCCGACGGCACTTCCGCATTCCCGGGGATCGCGTGGCTGCCGAGAATGGCGGCATGGCTTCCGACCTGTTCTCGCCCACCCTCGCGGCCGCGGCCCTCGTCTTCGTCGTGGCGGGCACCGTCAAGGGGGTGGTGGGCCTCGGCCTGCCCACCGTCGCGATGGCGCTGCTCGCGCTGCTGGTCGCGCCGGCCCATGCGGCCGTGCTGCTGATCGTGCCGTCGCTCGTCACGAACGTCTGGCAGGCCGGTCCGTGGCGCACGCTGTCGCCGCTGCTGCCCCGCCTGGTCGTGCTGCAGATCGGGGTGTGCCTCGGCACCTGGGCCGGCCTCGCGCTGTGGAGCGCGCCGGGCGGCGCCACGAGCCAGCTCGCGCTGGGCGCGGTGCTGGTCGCCTATGGCGCGTGGGGCTTCGCGGCGCGGCCGTGGCGCCTGGGCGAATCGGCCGCCCGGCGGCTCGCCGCGCCCGCCGGCGTGGCCACCGGACTCGTCACCGCCGCCACCGGCGTGTTCGTGGTCCCGGCCGTGCCGTGGCTCCAGGCGCTCGGGCTCGACCGCGACGAGCTGGTGCAGGCGATGGGGCTCTCGTTCAGCGTGTCCACCGTCGCGCTCGCCATCGGGCTGGGTCTCACCACGCCGGTGGGCTGGGTCGACGCCGCGGCCTCGACGCTGATGCTCCTGCCGGCCCTGGCGGGCATGGCGATCGGGCAGCGCCTGCGCCGGCGGCTGTCGCCGCAGGCCTTCCGCACCGGGTTGTTCGCGTCGCTCGTCGTGCTGGGCGTCCACCTGGTGTGGCAGGCCGCCTGGGTGCGTTAGCCGGCCCAGCCGCCGCCCAACGCGGCCATCAGCCGGAGCGCCGCGTCGAGGCGCTCGGCCGTCACGTCGAGCGCGGCCCGACGGCTCTGCAGCGTGAGGTTCTGCGCCACCGCCACCTCGAGGAAGCTGACGAGGCCCGAGCGGTAGCGGTTCGTCACCACCCGTTCGTTCTCCTCGGCCAGCGCCACGAGGCGCGCCTGGTCGCCGGCCTTGGCGTCGAGCGCCTGCAGCCCCGCGAGTGCGTCGTCCACCTCCTTCATCGCGGTGAGCACCGACAGCCGCCATGCGGCCGCCTGTTCGTCGGTGGCGGCATCGGCGGCGTCGGCCGTGGCCTGGCGCGCGCCGGCGTCGAACAGCGTGGCGGCGAGGGATGGGCCCACCGACCACACGCGCGCCGGCGCGTCGAAGAGGTCGGACCAGCGCCCGCTGCGCACGCCCGCGGTGGCCGACAGCGTGATGTCGGGCAACCAGGCGCGCCGCGCGGACCCGGCGCGGGCGCTGGCGGCATCGAGCCGCTCGCGGGCCGCCGCCACGTCGGGGCGATGGACCAGCAGCGTGGACGGCACCGCGGCGGGAACCGCCGGCACGCCGGGCAGTGTCGCCACCGCCTCGAGCGCGGCCGACGCGGGCGACCGGCCCGCCAGCACCGCGATGGTGTGTTCGTACAGCGCGCGCTGAAGCGTCAGGTCGTGCAGCCCGGCGCGCACCGACTGCGCCTGCACCTCGGCCTGCGTCACGTCGGAGCGGGCCACGAGGCCGGCCTCGTACTGGTTGCGCGTCAGGGTCAGCGACCGTTCGTAGGCGGCGAGGGTCTGCAGCGACAGCTCGCGCTGCCGGTCGAGCACCCGCAGCCGCAGGTACGCGCGCGCGAGCTCGAGGCGCGAGGACAGGCGGGCCGCCGCCACGTCGGCCTCGCTCGCGCGCAGGTCGGCGCGGCCGGCCTGGCGTTCGAGGGCCACGCGGCCCCACAGGTCGGGCTGCCAGCTCGCGAGCAGCGAGCCCTGCCACGCGGTGGCGGTGACCCCGTCGGCGCGCGCCCGTTCGCCGCCCGCGGTGGCCCGCAGCACCGGCTTGTCGGCCGCGCCCGCGAGACGCCACTGCGCCTCGGCCTGGCGCACCCGCGCCAGCGCCTGCTCGACGGTGCCGTTGGCCTCGCCGGCCTCGCGCATCAGGCGGTCGAGTTCGGTGTCGTCGAACAGGGCCCACCACGCGTCGCCGCGCGGGCCGGCGTCGGCGGGCGCGGCGACCCATCCCGACTGGAAGCGGAACTGGTCGGGCACCACGGGGGGTGTCGGGGCGGGCGGCGGCGTGCCGCAGCCGGAGATCGCAACGAGCAGCGCGGCGGCCAGCAGGTGTCGGGTCATGTCGGGGTCGTCTTTCCTTGCAGACGCAGGAACACCACCGGCGTCGTGTAGAGCGTGAGCAGCTGGCTGACCGCGAGGCCGCCCACGATGGCGATGCCGAGCGGCTGGCGCAGCGACGCGCCTTCGCCGAAGCCGATGGCGAGCGGCAGCGCGCCGAGCACGCCGGCCAGGTTGGTCATCAGGATGGGGCGCAGCCGCTGCAGCGCCACGTGGTGGATCGCCTCGGTCGGGGCGACGCCGCGGCGGCATTCGACGAGCGCGAGGTCCACCATCAGGATCGCGTTTTTCATCACGAGACCGATCAGCAGGAACAGCCCCAGCAGCGCCACGAGGTTGAACTCGGTGCCCGACAGCCGCAGCGCGAGCAGCGCCCCGATGCCCGCCGACGGCAGTGTCGACAGGATCACGAGCGGATGCCGCAGGCTTTCGTACAGCACGCCCAGCACGAGGTACACGGCGACGATCACGCCGAGCAGCAGCAGCGGCTGGCGGTGTTCCATGTTGCCGAAGGCGGACGCCTCCCCGTACGTCCCGCGCATCACCGTCGACGGCATCATCAGCTTCGCGAGCATGGCGTCGATGGCGCGGCTCGCGTCCTCCGGGCGCACGCCGGGCGCCACCTGGTAGCCGATCCAGCCGGCCGCGAACTGCCCGCTCTTGTAGACGCGGTCGCTGCCCAGCTCGAAGCGCCACGTCGCGAACGACGAGAGCGGCACGCGCCCGCCCGACGCCGTCACCACCTGCAGGTCGCCCAGCGCCTCGGGGCGTTCGGCCTGCCGCGGCGCCACTTCCATCACCACCCGGTACTGGTTCATCGACTCGTACAGCGTCACCACCTGACGCTGCGCGAACGCGTTGCCGAGCAGCGCCGACACGGTCGCCATGTCGACCCCCAGCCGGCGCGCGGCCTCCCGGTCGACCTCGAGCGTGACCTGCTGCGTGCCGCCGCCGGAACGGTCCACGTCGGCGATCTCGGGCAGGTCCCGCATGGCGTCGGCGGCCCGCTTCGACCACTCGCGCACGCGGGCGAAGTCGTCGGAGAGCAGCAGCAGGTCCTCCCCCACGCCGCCGAACGGCGAGCCGAGGCGGATGTCCTGGTCGACGTCGATCATCAGCAGCCCGCCCGGCACCATCGGCGCGGCACGGCGCAGGCGGTCCACCACCTCGTCGGACGACACGCCGCGTTCGGCCAGCGGCTTCAGGCGCACGCGGATCCAGCTGTTGCTGATGCCGCCGCTGCCGCCGCTCGTGCCGGTGACGTCGGCCACGGCCGGGTCGGCCAGCAGCAGCTGGCGATAGGCCTCGATCTTCGGCTGCATGACCTGGAACGAGAAGCCGTCGTCGCCGCGCACGATGCCGCCCAGCTGGCCCGTGTCCTGCCGGGGCAGCATGCCCTTGGGGATCACGACGTACTGCCAGGCGGTGAGCGCGATGGCGGCGACCAGCACCGCGAGCACGAGGTTGCCGTGCCGCAGCGCCCACGCGAGGCTCGTGCCGTACGCGGACCGCACGCGGTCGAACAGGCCGGTCCGGGACGCGGGGCCGGTGGAACGCAGCCACCGGCCGCACAGGCTCGGCGTCAACGTGATCGACATCGCGAGCGAGATCAGCATCGCGGCGGCGAGGGTCAACGAGAACTCGCGGAACAGGCGCTCGACCAGGCCGCCCATGAACAGGATCGACACGAACACGACGAGCAGCGCCAGGGTCATCGCGACCAGCGTGGGGCCGATCTCGCGCGCGCCGAGCGCGGCGGCGGCCATGGGCGACAGGCCCTCCTCGACGTGCCGCGTGGTGTTCTCGTACACGACGATCGCGTCGTCCACCACGAGGCCCGCCGCGATCACGAGCGCCATCACCGAGAGGTTGTTGAGCGAGAAGCCGGCGAGGTACATCACCGCGAAGGTGCCCACCACCGACACCGGGATCACCAGCGCGGGGATCAGCGCCGCGCGCCCGCCGCCAAGGAACCCCCACACGAGCACCGCCACCAGCAGCGCCGAGATGCCCAGCGTGAGCTGCGCGTCGAACAGCGTGGCGCGGATGCCGGGCGAGCGGTCCATCACGACGGTGAGCGTGGTGTCGGCGGGCATCAGCGCGCGCAGCGCCGGCAGCGCGGCCTGGATGGCGTCGCTCGTCGCGACGATGTTCGCGCCGCTGCGGCGGCTCACCTCGAGCACCACCGCCGGCGCGTGGTTGTGGAAGCCGGCGCTGTAGCGGTTCTCGGTGGCGTCGGTGACGGACGCCACGTCGGACAGGCGCAGCACCGCGCCGTCCTTCTCGCGCAGCACGAGCGGCGCGAAGTCGGACGCGCGCCGCGACGTGTCGGCCAGCCGGATCTGCCAGCGCCGCGCGCCCTGCTCCACGCTGCCGAGCGGCTGTTCCGCGGTGGCCGAGGACAGCGCGGTGCGCACGGTCTCGAGCGGCAGGCCGTGGGCCGCCAGGCGTTCCATGTCGACCTGCACGCGCACGGCCGGCAGCGATGCGCCGCCCACCTTGACCTCGCCGACGCCCTCGATGCGCGACAGGCGCTGCGCCAGCACGGTGGACGCGGCGTCGTACAGCGCGGCGGCCGACAGCGACGGCGACGCGAGTGCCAGCGCCATGATCGGCGTCTGCGACGCGCTCACCTTGCGGTACGTCGGGTGATTCGGCATGCCCGAGGGCAGCTGCGACCGCGCCGTGTAGATGGCGGCCTGCACCTCGCGCGCGGCCTCGTCGATGTTCCGGCCCAGCTCGAACTGCAGCTGGATCTCGGTCGCCCCCTGCGAACTGGACGAGCTGAGTTCGTGGACGCCGGCGATCCCCCCGAGCGCCCGCTCGAGCGGCGTCGCGACGGTGGCCGCGATGCTCTCCGGGCTCGCACCCGGCAGGTTCGCCGACACCACGATCGTGGGGAAATCCACCTGCGGCAGCGGCGCGACGGGCAGCAGCCGCCAGCCGAGCACGCCGGCCAGCAGCACCGCCACCGCCATCAGCGCGGTGGCGACGGGCCTCTCGACGAACCGCTTCATGTCGCGGCCGGCGAGACCGCGGCGGCGCGGCCGCGCGTGCGGCGGTCGAACCACAGGTACACGGCCGGCGTGGTGAAGAGCGTCAGCACCTGGCTCGTGACCAGGCCGCCCACCATCACGATGCCGAGCGGCTGGCGCAGCTCGGCGCCGGAGCCGCCCGCGAGCATCAGCGGCAGCGCGCCGAACAGCGCGGCGAGCGTGGTCATCAGGATGGGCCGGAAGCGCAGCAGCGCGGCGCGGCGGATCGCTTCCCGCGGCGACAGGCCGAGGCGGCGCTGCGCGTCGAGCGCGAAGTCCACCATCATGATGCCGTTCTTCTTCACGAGGCCGATCAGCAGCACGATGCCGATCACCGCGATCAGGTCGAGCGAACGCCCGGCGATCATCAGCGACAGCAGCGCACCCACCGCCGCCGACGGCAGCGTCGACAGGATCGTCAGCGGGTGGATGGTGCTTTCGTACAGCATGCCCAGCACGAGGTACATCACCACCACCGCGGCGAGGATGAGCCACAGCGTGTTCGACAGCGACGCGCGGAACGCCTCGGCCGTGCCCGCGAAACGCGCCTCCACCGACGGCGGCAGGTCGAGCGACGCCTTCGCCGCCTCGATGGCCTTCACCGCGTCGCCGAGCGACGCGCCCGGGGCGAGGTCGAACGACACCGTCGCGGCGGGGAACTGGCCCTCGCGACGCACGAGCAGCGGCGCGGCGCGTTCGGACACGGTGGCCACCGCCGACAGCGGCACCGAGCGCCCGCCCGCGAGCGGCACGCGCACGTCGCGCACCGCGTCGAGGCCCGACGCCGCGAGCGCCGGGTCGGCCTCCAGCACCACGCGGTACTGGTTGGCCTGCGAATAGAGCGTCGCGACCTGCCGCTGGCCGTGGGCGTTCTGCAGCGCCGTGGCGATGTCGGAGAGGTTGGCGCCCAGGCGCGCGGCCGCGTCGCGGTCCACCTCGACCCAGGCCTGGCGGCCTTCCTCCTGCAGGTCGCCGACCACGCCCGACAACGCCGGCTCGGCGCGCAGCCGCTCCACGAGCGCGGGCACCCAGCGGGCGAGCAGCGCGGCGTCGGGCGCGGTGAGCGTGTAGCGGTACGGCGTGCGGCTCACCGTGTCGTCGATGCTGAGCGACTGCACCGGCTGGAACCAGGCGGAGATGCCCGGCACGTTCGCGATGCGCTCGGACAGCTGCGCGGCGATGGCCTGTGCCGACTGGCTGCGTTCGCCGTGCGGCTTCAGGTTGACCAGCAGGCGGCCGCTGTTGAGCGTGGTGTTGACACCGTCGACGCCGATGAACGACGACAGGCTCGCCACGTCCGGGTGTCGCAGCAGTTCGCGGGCGACGGCCTGCTGGCGGTCGGCCATCGCGGTGTACGAGGTGTTCTGCGGCGCCTGGGTGATGCCCTGGATCACGCCACCGTCCTGGACCGGGAAGAAGCCCTTCGGCACCGCGAGGTACAGCGCCGCGGTCAGCCCCAGCACCACCAGCAGGCCGCCGAGCGCGACACGTTCGTGGCGCAGCGTCCAGTCGAGGCCGTGGGCGTAGCGTTCGATGACACGGTCGAGCAGCCCGGCCTTCGTGGTGGCCGGCGCGGCGTCGAGCAACCGCGCGCTCATCATCGGCGTGAGCGTGAGCGACACGGCCAGCGAGATCACGATCGCCACCGCGAGGGTCATCGCGAACTCGTGGAACATGCGGCCGGCCACGTCGCCCATGAACAGCAGCGGGATCAGCACGGCGATCAGCGAAACCGTGAGCGACACGAGCGTGAAGCCGATCTCCTGCGCGCCCTTCAGCGCGGCCTGCATCGGCGAGGCGCCCTCCTCGCGGTGGCGCGCGATGTTCTCCACCATCACGATGGCGTCGTCGACGACGAAGCCGGTGGCGATGGTGAGCGCCATCAGGCTCAGGTTGTTCAGCGAGTAGCCCGCGAGGTGCATGAAGCCGAAGGTGCCGACGATGGACAGCGGCACCGCGACGCTCGGGACCAGCGCGGCCTTCGGGCTGTGCAGGAAGGCCATCGTGACGGCCACCACGAGGCCCATCGCGATCAGCAGCTCCATCTGCACGTCGTGCACCGACGCGCGGATGCTTTCGGTGCGGTCGCCCAGCATGGCCACGTCGACGGATGCGGGCAGCGTGGCCGTCAACTGCGGCAGCAGCGCGCGCACGCGGGCGGCCACCTCCACGACGTTGGCGCCGGGCTGGTGCTGCACGTTGACGAGCACCGCGGGCACCTCGCCGCTCCAGGCGCCGAGGTAGCGGTCCTCCGCGCCGTCGACGATCGTGGCCACGTCGCCGAGGCGCAGCGGGGCCGATTCCTTGTACGCGAGGATCAGCGCGCGGTAGTCGGCGGCGCTGCGGATCTGGTCGTTGGCGTCCAGCATCGTCATGCGCAACGGGCCGTCGAAGCTGCCCTTGGCCTGGTTCACGTTGGCCGCGGCCACCGCCTTGCGCACGTCCTCCATCGTCAGGCCGTGGGCGGCCAGCACGTCGGGCTTGACCTGCACGCGCAGCGCGGGCCGCTGGCCGCCGGCCAGGCTCACGAGCCCCACGCCGGGCACCTGCGCGATCTTCTGCGCCATGCGGGTGTCGACGAGGTCGTGCACCTGCGGCAGCGGCAGCGTGGCCGACGTGATCGCGAGCGTGACGATGGGCGCCTCGCCCGGGTTGACCTTGCGGTACACCGGCGGCGACGGCAGGTCGGACGGCAGCAGCCCCGCCGCCGTGGTCAGCGCGGCCTGCACCTCCTGCTCGGCCACGCCGAGGTTCACCTCGAGCGCGAACTGCAGCGTGATGACCGACGCGCCCGACGAACTCGACGACGACATGCGCTGCAGCCCCGGCACCTGCCCGAGCTGGCGCTCGAGCGGCGCGGTGACGGTGCGCGCGGTGATGTCCGGGCTCGCGCCCGGCTGGAACGTGGTGACCTGGATGATCGGGTACTCGACCTGCGGCAGCGCCGCGACGGGCAGCAGGCGCAGCGCGAGCAGGCCCGACAGCAGCAGCGCGACGGTGAGCAGCGCGGTGGCGACGGGGCGTTCGATGAACGGGCGGGACAGGTCCACGGTCAGGGACCCGAAGCGGGCTTCTCGGCCGGGACCACCACGATCTCGCGGCCGTCCTTCAGCCGGTCGAGGCCCTCGAGCACCACGGCCTCGCCGTCGCCCACGCCCTTGAGCACCTCGATGCGGTCGTCCTGGGTGATGCCCAGCGACAGCTTGCGCAGGTGGGCCTTGCCGTCCTTCACGACGTACGCGAACGGGCCGCTTTCGCCGTACTGCACGGCGTCGCCGGGGATCGTCACCGCGTCGGGGCGTTCACCGAGCGTGAGGCGCACCTTCACGTACTGGTTCGGGAACAGCGCATCGTCGCCGTTCTCGAAACGGGCCTTGAGCTTGAGCGTGCCGGTGGCGGTGTCGAGCTGGTTGTCGAACGTGGCGAGGCGGCCTTCCGCCAGGCGCGTGCGCTCCTCGCGGTCCCACGCCTGCACGCCGAGGGCCTTGTCGCCGGCGGCGGCCGCGGCGCGCACGGCGGCGATGTTCGCCTCGGGCAGGCTGAACGTGACGGTGATGGGGCGCGTCTGCGCGATGGTAACGAGGCCCGTGGTGTCGGCAGCGGTGACGAGGTTGCCCGCGTCCACCTTGCGCAGGCCGGCGCGGCCGGAGATGGGGGCGTCGATGCGGGTCCACGCGAGCTGCAGCTTCGCGTTGTCCACCGCGGCCTGGTCGGCCTGGCGGGTGCCGCGCAGCTGCATCACGAGGGCCTTCTGCTTGTCGACCTGCTGGCGGGCGATGGAGTCCTGCGAATGCAGGCGCTCGTACAGCACGAGGTCGCTCTCGGCGTTCGCGAGCAGCGCGGCGTTCTGCGCCTGCTGGCCTTCGGCCTGGGCGAGGCGCACGCGGTACACCGACGGGTCGATCAGCGCGAGCGGCTGGCCGGCCTTCACCGACTGGCCTTCGTCGAAGTAGACCTTGTCGAGCGGGCCGTCGACCCGCGGGCGCACCGTGACGAGGTTCATCGGCGTCACGCTGCCGATCGCGCTCACGCGCAGCACGAGGGTCTCGCGGCGGACCGGCACGGTGCGGACGGGCACCGGCCCTGCCCACGGGTTGACCCCTTCCCGGGCCGCCGACGAGGGCCGCAGCAGCCACCCCGCGGTGCCGACGATGGCGACGGTGGCCGCCAGGACGGCCCATGCCTTGGGGGAGCGGAGGAACGGGGGTCGGGGAACGGCGTCGGGTGCGGTCATCGGGGCGGGGGCGCGGGGTGCGGCCACCCCAGGGCGAGCGGGCGGCGGACCAACAAATGAGAATCGTTCTCATCATAACCGATCACATCGCCGCGGTCGGCCCCCACTTGCCGAGCTTCGAACGGGCCGGCTATCCTGCGCGGCAATGACCGTGAAGGGAGAGACCGGGCATGCGAGAACTCTGGAAGGCTGCCCTGGTGGCCGGGTTGTGGCTGGTGGCCGCGCTGGTGTCGCGCTCGATGGCCCACGCCGCGACCCAGGCGCCGCTCGTCTGGTTGAGCAGTGGTGTCGCCTTCGCGGCGTTGGGCGTCTCCGCCCGATGGGCCTGGCCTCCGCTGCTGGCGGGGTCGGCGGCCGCGGCGGTGGCCTGGGGCATGGAGGTCCACCACCTCGGCGTGGGGCCGGCCTTGCTGTTCGGTGGCATCGAGGCGGTAAGCGTGGGGCTCGGCGCGTGGATCGCGACACTCGGTCGGCGGGACCCCCACGGGCCGCGGGGCGTGGCGCCGTTGATATCCGGCGCGGTGACCACGTCGCTGGTCGGGGCCTCGCTGGCGACCGCGATGTGGAGCTGGCTGCGCCCCGGGTCCGACCTCGCATTCGAGTGGCGCGCCTGGGCGCTGTCGTCTGTCGTGGGCATCCTGCTCGTGGCGCCGCTGGTCACGGCGTTCAGCACGTTCCGGGTCCGGCGCTCCGGTGGCCTCCCGATGCGGCCCTTCCTCGGTGGCGCGGCGGCCTTTCTCGCCTTCATCGCCGCCGTCCTGATCGTGTTCTCGCCCGACGCGGCCCGGCGCTGGGGCGGTGTCGCGGCCACGCTGGCCTATGTCCCGATGCCCTTCCTGCTGATCGCGTCCCTCCTGTGGGGACCCCGTGGCGGCACCCTGGCCACCCTGGTCGGCGCGCTGCTGATCATCGAGCGCACCGCGCAGGGGGGTGGCCCGTTCACGGTGCAGGAGGGGGTCCCCGGCGAATCCGTGGTCGAGGTCCAGGGGTTCGTGATGACGTGGGCCGTCGTGCTGCTGCTCACCCGCGCGCTCGGAGAAGGCCTCCGGACCGCCTGGCGCCACGCCCGCGAGTGGCAACTGCGCTACGAGCGCACGCTGGGGGCCATCGGCGTCGCCAGCGTCGAGTACGACCCGGTCTCGGGGCGGGCCACCTGGGGTCCGGACGCCGCCCGGGCCCTGGGCACCGACGCCACCGACGCGGCGACCCTCGAAGCGTGGCTGGACCGGATCGATCCCGCCGACCGGGGCCTCGTGCAGGCCAGTTGGCACGCGGTCGCGACGGGCCAGCGCGCCACCAGCGACCAGGCCTACACGCTGCGGCTGTCCGGTGGACGCGACCTGCTCGTGCGCGAGCGCCTGGCGGCGGTGACCGGCGGTGACGGACGGGTCGAGCAGGTGGTCGCGCTGCTGACCCGCGTGATCGCGGAGCCGGTGCATGCCTGAGCCCGCCGTCTTCCTGATCCATGGACTGGGCGGAACCCAGTACGACCTGGGGTCGATGCACAAGCGCCTGAAGAACGCCGGGTTCGTGACCTACTCGATCACCCTGCCCGGCCACGGCGGCAGCCCGCCCGACCTGATCGGCGTGCGGGCCGAGCACTGGCTGGAGGCCGTGCGCGCGAAGTACCGCGAGATCGTCGACCGGCACGAGGTGCTGCATGTGATGGGCATGTGCATGGGGTCGCTGCTCGCCATCGAAACCTGCAAGCGCGAAGGGCACGCCAAGGGCCGTCTGGTCGCGCTGGCGCCGCCGGTGTTCATCGACGGCTGGTCGACGCCCTGGTACAGGGGGCTGCGCCACCTGTTGTACCTCGTGCCGGGGGTCGCCGACCGCATGCGCGTCGACGAGGAGGAGCCGTACGGCATCAAGAACGACCAGTTGCGGGCGATCGTGCGCGCGAAGTTCGAGCGGGGAGACGCGTTCGCCTACAGCTGGGTGCCGCTGGCCTGCATCCGTGAAGTCGACCGCCTTCGCCGGTTCGTGATGAAGGGGCTGGGCCGCATTCCGTGCCCCACGCTGGTCATCCACGCGCGCCAGGACGAGTTGACCAGCATCCGCTCCGCCCACTTCCTGGTGGAACACATCGGGGCGGGCCGGCGCGCCGGCCAGGCCCGGATGGTCATCCTGGAAAACAGCTACCACCTGGTCTGCGTCGACAACGACAAGGAACTGGTCGCCCAGCGCACCCTGGAATTCTTCGGCGCCAGCGACATGGGCGTGGGCGGGGCGCACGACGACCCGCGCATGACGCCGGAACAGATCGACACGCTCCTCGCGGCGGCGTGCGGCGACCTGGGTCGCGGCGACTTCGACGCGCTGTACGAGCGGGGCGTTCCCGACTTCGCCTGGTACCAGCCGGGCCGCAACCGGAGCACCGGCGTCCACCGCGGCGCCAAGGGACTCGCGCGGTTGCGGGCCTGGGCCGGCGACGGGCTCGCCCTGACCGCCTTCGGCACCCCCGTGCTGAACGCCGGCATGGCTGTGCTGCCCGCCACGCTCACGGAACGCCAGCTGGCGTCGCACGGCGTGCTGGCCCTGACGTTCCATCAGGGCCGCCTGCTCGACGCACGCTGGTTCCCGGACGACCCGGGCCTCGAGGACGCCCATTTCGGCGGCGAGCCCGTGCCCGATGGACCCAGCCCCGAGGAGAAGGCCTTCGACGAGGCGGCGGCCTTGTCGCGGACGCTGTCGCGGTCTCCCGACGAGGACACGCTGTTGCGGATGTATGCCCTCTACAAGCAAGGGAGCCTGGGCGATGCCTCGGGCGAACGGCCGGGCGCCCTCGACGTGGTCGGCCGCGCCAAGTTCGACGCATGGGCCGCCCGCAAGGGCATGCCGCGCGAGCAGGCCATGGCCGAGTACGTGGACCTGGTGCGTCGGCTCAAGGCGGCCGATGCGCCGGCAGTGGCGGCGTGAGCCGTCGACATCGGGCGGCCGCGGACCGCCATGCGAGCCGATCGGTTGAAAGGTGAGGAGCGACATGAACAGGATCGAACCGGGCTGGCCTGTCGCCGTGGGCGTCTACGTCGCCTACAACGCCATCATCTTCGCCACCTGGTCGGCGGTGGGGGCCGACTACCGCGACCTGGTCTCCGAAGGCCTGGCGCTGACGAGCCTGGTGCTGCCACTCGGTCTGGGCGCCCTGTTCGCGTTCGCGGCGGTCACCCGCCTCGGCTGGTGGCGCCCGGCGCTCTTCGAGGCGTCCGCCACGCGGCCGCGGTGGCCGGCGGCGCTTCCGCTGGCCGCCATGCTGGGGTTCCTGGCCCTTCATGTGGTCGCGATCCCGTGGTCGGCCGCGTCGCCGACCCACCTCGCGCTGCTGGCCGCGGCCGCGCTGCTGGTCGGGTTCAACGAAGAGCTCGTGACCCGCGGGGTTCTCGTGGCCGGTCTTCGCGGGTCGCGGCTCGGCGAAGCCGGCGTGTGGTTCGGATCGTCGTTCCTGTTCGGGGCGATGCACGTGCCCAACGCGCTCTTCGGCATCCCCTGGGGCGCCGGGGTCCTCCAAGGGATGCTGGCCTTCACGATGGGCAGTGCGTTCTACGCGATCCGGCGGGCCAGCGGCGCCATCTGGTTGCCGATGGTCCTGCATGCCTCGTGGGACTTCGTCTCGTTCACCGCCCAGGCGACCCACGGTTCGGCGCCACGGGCCCTCTTCTTCCAGCTCGCCACCTACGTCCTCGCGCTGTTCGCCGTCGGCTGGATGCTGACACGGGCCCGGCGCGCCGCATGACCGAGGCCGTGCACCGGCCCCGGCCGCGTCGGGGCCGCGTGCGAAACTTCGCCCCGTCTTTTCGAACGACGAGGTGGTGATGCGAGTCTCGATGGTCTCCCGCGTGGCCTGCCTGCTCGCCGGAACGGTGCTCGCCGTGGCCGCGCCGAGCCGCGAGGCCACGGCCCAGGCGGAGCGCCCGGGCTCCCCCACCGCCGTGGCCGCCACCCCGGTGGCCACGGCCATTCCCGAGTCGGAGATCCTCGCGGCGGCCGACCAGGACCAACGGCTGATCGACCGCGTGAACCGCCGCCTGGCGACCGGCGATGCCACCGCGCGCCTCCAGCGTGAACTCGACGCGGTGTCGGCGCCGGTGGACGAGAAGCTGCGCCACATCGACGCGGAGCAGTTGCGCCGCCTGCCCGTCATGCGGCTGGAAAGCCTCGAACGCCACTGGAAGTTCGACGCCGAACAACTCGCCCGATGGGACGCCGAGATGCACACCACCACCGCGCCGTACGCCGCGGATGCGGCAGCGCTCGCGCAGCGGCGGTCGGCGTGGTCGGCCACACGGGCGGCCGCGGCGTCCATGCTGCCGCTGCTGGCCGAACGGGCGGACACGATGATCTCCGGCTTGAGCGCCGCCGAAGCGGGGCTGGCGGACGCCATCGCGCGGCAGATCGCGCTGCGCCAGCGGGCCGCGATCGTGCGGGCCAAGGTGGACGACGGCCGCGCCGAGGTGGCCAAGGCGATCGCCGACCTCGACCGCCGCCTGTGGCGGCTCGACGTCGCGCCCTTGTGGTCCCGTGCCCCGGAGCCACCACCGGGCGCGCCGGCATTCGACCCGGTGGACCGCGGGCTGGACATCGAAATGCAGTTCGCCAAGGCCTATGGCGCCGCGGCGCCACCGAACATGCGCGCCCTGCGCCTGCTGGAGTTGGCGCTGCTGCCCGTGCTGCTCTGGCTGGCCTGGCGTGCGCGGCGGCGGTCACCGGCCGATGGGGACGACCCCGACATGTCACGCGTGCTGCGCCGGCCGCTGTCGATCTGGGTGCTCCTGTCGATGGTGGGCGTGCTCGCGTTGGAGCGGGATGCACCGCTGATCGTGCACGAGTTCGCCATGCTGGCCGCGCTCGGCCCCGTGTTGCGCCTGCTGCCGGCACGCCGCCTGCGCCTGCTCGGTGCGTGGCCCTACGTCGTGGCGGGCCTGTTCGTTCTGGACCGGCTCGGCGTGGCCCTGACGTCGGGAAGCTCGACGTACCGGCTGGGACAGCTCGCGCTGACCGGGCTCGCCCTGGCGCTCACGCTCTGGCTGCTGCACCGCACCTGGGCCCGGTCCTCCATCGCGCCCGAGGCGATGGGACCCCGGCTGCGCCAGATCCAGCAGGCCAGCGCCGTGGTGCTGTCGATCGCCGCGATCGCGAACGTGGTCGGCAACGTCTCCCTGGCGGCCATGCTGACGAGCGGCGTCATCGGAAGCGGCTACTTCGCCATCCTGCTGCTCGCCGGGTTCTCCGTCTGCGTGGCGTTGTTGAAGTCCCTGCTCGGACAGGCGGAGGCCCGCAAGTCCCGGCTGCTCGAGGAGAACGGCGCGGCCATGCTCGACGTGGCGACGAAGCTGCTGGGGCTGGCCGCGTCGCTGGGCTGGCTGGTCTACACCATGGCGGAGTTCCGCGTCCTGCGCCCCGCCCAGGAGCTGCTGTCCGTGGTGCTGGGCCACGACTTCGAAGTGGGTGAATTGTCGATCAGCCTCGGCCACCTGCTCGTGTTCGCGGTCTCCGTGTTCATCGCGGCGTGGTCCGCCCGCATCGTGCGGCGCCTGCTGCGCGCCGAGCTCCACGACCGCGCGGTGCTGCCACGCGGCGTGGGCAACAGCGTGGCGTCGCTCAGCTACTACGCGGTGCTGATCCTGGGCCTGCTGTTCGCGCTGTCGGCCGCCGGGTTCCAGGTCAGCCAGCTCGCGCTCGTGTTCGGCGCCCTGGGGGTCGGCATCGGTTTCGGGCTGCAGACGATCGTCGGCAACTTCGTCTCGGGGCTCGTGCTGATGTTCGAACGGCCGATCCAGCCCGGCGACGTGATCGAGGTGGGTCCCATGAGCGGGCGCGTGCGCGAGATCGGCATGCGGGCCACCACCGTGCGCACGTTCGAGGGCGCGGACGTGCTGATTCCCAACATCACGCTGCTCAACAGCAACCTGGTCAACTGGACGCTGCACGACCGCCACCGCCGGATCGAGGTGCAGGTGCCGCTGGCGTACGGCACCGACCCCGCGCGGGCGATCGCGCTGTTGCGCGACGCGGCGATCGGCACGGCAGGCATCGCGGCCGAGCCGGCGCCATCGGTGTACTTCGTCGGCTACGCCAACAGCGCGCTCAACTTCTCCGTGCGCGTGTGGACCCACGACGTCGAGAACTGGGTGGCGATTCGCAGCGAGGTGCTGTCGCGGCTGTTGCGGGCGGTGTCGGAGGCCGGCCTGTCGATCCCGTTCAACCAGTACGACCTCAACGTGCGGACGCTCTCGCCGGAAGTGGCGGACGTCCTCAGGGAAGCCCGGGCCGCGGGCCCGGACGCAGGTCAGGCGTCGAAGCGGTATCCCACCCCGTAGATCGCCCGGATGCAGTCCGCCCCGGCCCCCGCCGCCTCGAGCTTGCGGCGCAGGTTCTTCACGTGGCTGTCCACCGCGCGGTCGGTGACGGCGCGCTGGTCGGCGTGCAGCTTGTCGAGCAGCGCGTCGCGCGAGAACACGCGCCCGGGCGCGGACGCCAGCGTCTTGAGCAGGCGGAACTCGATGGGTGTCAGGTCGAGGTCGACGCCGGCGTACGCGGCGCGGAAGCCGTCCTCGTCGACGTGCAGCGCCGCGGGCTCGGCGAGGTCGGCCGCTCGGCTGCGCCGCAGGATCGCCTTCACGCGCGCGACGATCTCGCGCGGGCTGAACGGGGTCTTGCTGATGTAGTCGTCGGCGCCCAGGTCCAGCCCGAGCAGGCGGTCGGCCTCCTCCACGCGCGCCGTGAGCATCACGATGGGCACGTCGCTGAACGCGCGCAGGTCGCGGCACACGTCGAGGCCGCTGCGGCCGGGCAGCATCAGGTCGAGCAGCACGAGGTCGTAGCGGTGGCGGCGGTAGGCATCGACCACGTCGCGGCCGTCGGCCAGGCATTCGGGCTCGTGGCCGGCGGCGCGCAGGTAGTCGGCCAGCAGCGCGGCCATCTTGGGCTCGTCCTCGACGACGAGGATGCGCGCGGGCGCGCCGGTGGCGGTCATGCGGCCCCCTGCGGCAGTTCGATGGCGATCCAGAGCCCGCCGAGCGGCGACGCCTTGGCCTCGATGCGGCCGTCGTGCGCCTCGACGATGCGCCGGCAGATCGCGAGGCCCAGCCCCGCGCCGCCGCTCTGGCGGTTGCGCGAGGCGTCGGTGCGGTAGAAGCGCTCGAAGAGGTGCGGCCGCTGGTCGTCGGCCACGCCGGGGGCGGTGTCGGAGACGTCGATGCGGACGTTCGCGCCGTCGCGGTGCGCCGACACACGCACCATGCCGCCGGCATCGGTGTAGCGGCACGTGTTCTCGAGCAGGTTGTTGAACAGCTGCACCATGCGGCGCTCGTCGACGAAGGCCATCAGCGGCGCCTCGGGCAGCACGAGCGCGAGCTTGATGCCGCGGTCGGCCAAGCGCTCGCGGAACGCCCCCGCGGCCAGGCGCAGGGTCTCGGCGACGTCGAGGTCGGCCTTGCGGTACGTGAGCGCGCCCACGTCGGCGAGCGACAGGTCGTACAGGTCGCTCACGAGCTTGTTCAGCGTGGCCACCTCGGCCTGCAACGAGCGGACGGAGTCGCGGTCGAGCGTGCGCACGCCGTCCTCGATGGCCTCCAGTTCGCCGTGCAGCACGCCGAGCGGCGTGCGCAGTTCGTGCGACACGTCGGCCATGAACTCGCGGCGCATCTCCTCGTTGCGCTGCAGGGTGTGGGCCAGGCGGTTGAAGTCGACGGCGAGCTGGCCCACCTCGTCGCGCGCCTCGATGTGCACGCGGGTGTCGTACTCGCCGGCGGCCAGCCGGTGCGTGGCGGCGGCCACCTGCTTCACCGGCGTCAGCAGCGCGCGCGAGACCCACAGCGCCACGCCCGCGGCGAGCAGCATGGCGCCGGCGCCCACGAGCCAGCGCGAGCGCCACTGCGCGTCCTCGAACCGGCGTTCGGCGGCGGAACTGACCGTCTCGAACCGGGCCATCGTCAACCAGCCGACCGTGGCGCCATCGACCACGATGGGCCGTTCCACCTCGGGCGCGGCGGATCCCTCGAACCCGGCCACGCGGCGGCGCTCGGTGTCGTACAGCGCGAAGCGGCGCGTGGCGCCGGTGAGTTCCGACACGGTGGGCGGCGGACGTTCGCGCGGGTCGAGGGCGCGGCCCTCGTCGTCGGCCAGCGGCCGCAGCTGCTTGTACCAGAGCTCGGGGTGCTCGCGCAGGAAGTTCCAGCTGTTGCCGTTGGCCCGGTAGCCGGCGATCACGCCCGGCACGGCGGCCTCGAGGCGCCGCTCGCCCTGCTCGTTGAGGTAGCCGAGGAAGCCACGCTTCAGGTTGATGTGCGCCGCCACGCCCATCGCGAGCGCGACGAGCAACGCCGTCGCGAGGACGGCCACGAACAACTTGGCGGTGATGCTGATCTTCATCGGAGACCGGATTAGCGCCGATCGCCCGGCGGATGGCAACCTGGGGGAACACTTGCGCGGGTTCTTCAATGTGTCTCCACAATTGCATGCCAGCATCGCCGGAAACCCTCCTGCAGTCCGCCTTCCTCCCATGACTTCCCGATTCTCCCGTCTCGCTGCGCTGGTGTTCGTCGCCGCCCTGGCCGCCTGCTCGAAGAAGGAGCCCCCGCCCCCTCCGAAGCCGGCCACCGTCGGCGTGTTCACCGTCGCCGCGGGCAGCCAGGCCATCTCCACCGAACTGCCGGGGCGCACGAAGGCGCGCCTGATCGCCGAGATCCGGCCGCAGGTGGGCGGCATCGTGCTGCGCCGCCTGTTCGAGGAAGGCGCCCGGGTGAAGGCGGGCCAGGTGCTCTACGAGATCGACCCCGCCACGTTCCGCGCGGCCGTCGCCAGCGCCGAGGCCAGCGTCTCGAAGGCCTCCGCCACGCTGGGCACGGCGCGCACCACCGCGGCCCGCGACGCCGAGCTGGTCAAGATCGACGCCATCAGCCAGCAGCAGCGCGACACCAGCCAGGCCACCGCGAAACAGGCCGAGGCCGACCTCGAGGTGGCCCGCGCCGCGCTGCAGACGGCCCGCATCAACCTCGACCGCACGCGCATCGCGTCGCCCATCGACGGCTTCGTGTCGGTGTCCACCGTGACCCCGGGCGCCCTCGTCATCGCGAACCAGGACGCCGCCCTCACCACCGTGCAGCAGCTCGACCCGCTGTACGTCGACGTGGTGCAGTCCAGCGCCGAGCTGCTGCGCCTCAAGCGCGAGCTCGCGAGCGGCGCGCTGCAGCAGCGCAAGGGCGACGCCGACGCGCCGTTCAAGCTCGTGCTGGAAGACGGCACGCCCTACGCCCACCCCGGCCGCCTGAAGTTCTCCGGCGTGGCGGTCAACCCCGCCACCGGCGCGGTCACGCTGCGCGGCGAGGTGCCCAACCCCGACAACCTGCTGATGCCCGGCATGTACGTGCGGGCCCAGCTCGAGACGGCCGTGGCCGACCAGGCCATCCTGGTGCCGCAGCAGGGTGTCACCCGCAACCCGGCCGGCGAGGCCGTGGCCTGGGTCATCGGCGCCGGGAACAAGGTCGAGGCGCGCAAGATCACCGTCGACCGCGCCATCGGCGGCCGCTGGCAGGTCACCGCCGGACTGAAGTCCGGCGACCGGGTGATCGTGGACGGACTGCAGCGCACCCGCGTCGGCGCGACCGTGAACCCGGTGGACGCATCGGCCTCGGCGCCGGCGCGCGCCGCGCCGGCCGCGTCCGCCGCCTCCCGCTGAGGGACGCGCCATGGCACGTTTCTTCATCGACCGGCCCATCTTCGCGTGGGTCATCGCGATCGTCATCATGCTCGCCGGCGCCGCGGCCATCCACACGCTGCCGCTCGAGCAGTACCCGGACATCGCGCCCACCACCATCTCCATCAACGCCACCTACACCGGCGCGTCGGCCAAGACCATCGAGGACTCGGTCACCCAGGTGATCGAGCAGCGCCTGAAGGGCCTCGACCGCCTGGTCTCGATGGCCAGCACCAGCAACTCGGCCGGCACCGCCAACGTGCGCCTGAGCTTCGAGGCGGGCACGAACCCCGACGTGGCGCAGATGCAGGTGCAGAACAAGCTGCAGCAGGCCATGTCGCAGCTGCCCCAGGCCGTGCAGGCCCAGGGCGTGTCGGTGACGAAGGCCGGCACCGACCTGCTGATGGTGGTCTCGCTGATCTCGGAGGACGGCAGCATGTCCGCCACCGACCTCGGCGACTACATCTCCAGCAACCTGCAGGACGTCATCAGCCGCGTGGACGGCGTGGGCGACGTCAACATCCAGGGCACCGGCTACGCGATGCGCCTGTGGCTCGACCCGGGCAAGCTGAACCAGTACGGCCTGATGCCGGGTGACGTGCGCACGGCCATCGCCGCGCAGAACACCGAGGTGTCGGCCGGCCAGCTGGGCGCGCTGCCGGCCACGTCCGGCCAGCAGCTCAACGCCACCGTGACGGCCCGGGGCAAGCTGCAGACGGTGGAGCAGTTCCGCAACGTGGTGGTCAAGTCGGCCGCCGACGGCTCCGTGGTGCGCGTGGGCGACGTGGCCCGCGTGGAACTCGGCAGCGACAACTACACCACCCGCGCGCGCCTCGGTGGCGCCACCGCGTCGGGCATGGTGATCTTCCTGGCCACCGGCGCCAACGCGGTGGGCACGGCCAAGGCCGTGAAGGCCAAGCTCGACGAACTCTCGCCGTTCTTCCCGCCCGGCATGAAGGCCATCGTCAGCTTCGACACCACGCCGTTCGTCGAGATCTCCATCGAGGGCGTGGTGCACACGCTGCTCGAGGCCATGGTGCTGGTCGTGCTGATCATGTACCTCTTCATGCAGAACCTGCGGGCCACGCTGATCCCGGCCATCGCGGTGCCGGTGGTGCTGCTCGGCACCTTCGGCATCCTCTCGCTGTTCGGCTACTCCATCAACACGCTGACGATGTTCGGGCTCGTGCTCGCCATCGGCCTGCTGGTGGACGACGCCATCGTGGTCGTCGAGAACGTCGAGCGGCTGATGAGCGAGGAAAAGCTGACGCCGCTCGAGGCCACGCGCAAGTCGATGGGCGAGATCACCGGGGCGCTGGTGGGCATCGCGCTCGTGCTGTCGGCGGTGTTCATCCCGATGGCCTTCTTCGGCGGCTCCACCGGCGTGATCTACCGGCAGTTCTCGATCACCGTGGTGTCGGCGATGGTGCTGTCGGTGCTGGTCGCGATGACGCTCACCCCGGCGCTGTGCGCCACGCTGCTGCACGAGGGCGACGAGCCCGGCCACACCGACCGGCCCGGCCTGATGGGCCGCTTCTTCAACGCGTTCAACCGCTTCTTCGACCGCAACGCCGACCGCTACGAGCGCGGCGTCGCGGGCCTGATCAAGCGCAACGCCCGCAGCATGCTGCTGTACGTGCTGCTGATCGGCGTGGCGGCCTTCCTCTACGTCCGCCTGCCCACGTCGTTCCTGCCCGAGGAGGACCAGGGCACGCTGCAGGTGCAGGTGCGCATGCCGGCCGGCGCCACCGACGAGCGGCTCAAGGACGCGCTCTCGCGCATCGAGACCTACCTGTCGAAGGAGACGGACGTCGTCCGCTTCTACAACCTCGTGAGCGGCCAGGGCGGCAACCAGGGCACGGGCCAGGGCTACATCCGCCTCAAGGACTGGTCGGAACGCACGGCCAAGGGCCAGAGCGCCGCCGAGCTGGCGCGCCGCTACACGAACGACCTGCAGCGGGAGATCCGCGACGCGCAGGTGTTCATCCTGCTGCCGCCGGCCGTGCGCGGCCTCGGCGCCAACGCGGGCTTCTCGGTGCAGCTGCAGGACGTGGGCGGCATCGGGCCGGTCGCGCTCGCGAGCGCCCGCGACCAGTTCCTCGACCTCGCGAACAGCCACCCCGAGCTCTCGCGCGTGCGGAACAACAACCTCGTCGACACGCCGGAGTTCAACATCCGCATCGACGACCGCCGCGCCGGCGCGCTGGGCCTCGCCACGTCGAACATCAACGACACGCTGTCGGCGGCGATGGGCGGCAGCTACATCAACGACTTCATCGACCGCGGCCGCGTGAAGAAGGTCTACATGCAGGGCGACGCGCCGTTCCGAATGGACCCCGAGTCGTACAAGGACTGGTACGTGCGCAACACCACCGGCGACATGGTGCCGTTCTCGGCCTTCGCCACCAGCGGCTGGACCTTCGGCTCGCCGCAGCTCACGCGCTACAACGGCATGTCGTCGTACGAGATCATCGGCGACCCGGCCCCGGGCGTCAGCTCGGGCACCGCGATGCAGCTCATCGAGGACACCATGAAGCAGATGCCCACCGGCGTCGGCTACGAATGGGCGGGCCGTTCGTACCAGGAGCGGCTGTCGGGCGCGCAGGCCCCGCTGCTGTACGCGGCCTCGGTGCTGTTCGTGTTCCTGTGCCTCGCCGCGCTGTACGAGAGCTGGTCCGTGCCCTTCTCGGTGATGATGGTGGTGCCGCTCGGGGTGCTGGGGGCGCTGGCCGCCACCACGCTCGCGGGGCAGACCAACGACGTGTACTTCCAGGTGGGGCTGCTGACCACCGTCGGCTTGTCCGCGAAAAACGCGATCCTGATTGTCGAGTTCGCGAAGGCGCTGGAGGAACAGGGCATGGCCCTGATCGACGCCACGCTGAAGGCCGTGCGCCAGCGGCTGCGCCCCATCCTGATGACCTCGCTCGCCTTCGGCTTCGGCGTGCTGCCGCTCGCCTTCAGCACCGGCGCCGGCGCCGGCAGCCGCCGCTCCATCGGCACCGGCGTGCTGGGCGGCATGATCACCGCCACGATCCTCGGGATCTTCTTCGTGCCCATCTTCTACGTCGTGATCCGCAAGGTGTTCGGCCGCAACAAGGTCCAGCCCACCGCGACCGCGGAGGTCACGCCATGAGCCGCCTCGCCCTCACCACCCTGTGCGCCGCGGCGCTGCTCGCCGGCTGCGTGAACCTCGCGCCCACCTACGAGCAGCCCGCCGCGCCGGTGCCAGACCGCTGGACCACGGCGCCCGCCACGGGTGGCCAGGCGCTGCCCGCGGAATGGCAGGCCTTCGTCGCCGACGAGCGCCTGCGCCGGGTCGTCGCGCTGAGCCTCGAGAACAACCGCGACCTGCGGGTGGCCGCGCTGAACATCGAACGCGCGCAGGCCCAGTACCGCATCGCGCGCGCCGACCTGTTCCCCGGCGTCGACGCCTCCGCCGGCGGCGTGCGCCAGCGCAGCGCCTCCACGGGCGCCACCACCACGACGTACAGCGTCGAGCTGGGCCTCGCCCGCTACGAGATCGACTTCTTCGGCAAGGTGCGCAACCTGAACGAGTCGGCGCTGCAGGCCTTCTTCGCGGTCGAGGAGAACCGGCGCAGCGCGCAGATCAGCCTCGTCGCCGAGGTGGCCACCGCGTGGCTCACGCTCGCGGCCGACACCGAACGCCTCGCGCTCGTGCGCGACACGCTGAAGAACCAGGAGACCGCGTACGACCTCGTGCGCCGCACGCGCGAACTCGGCGGCACGTCGGGCCTCGCGCTGGCCCAGGCGCGCATCACGGTCGATTCGGCGCGCGTGGACGTGGGCACGTACACGAGCCGTGTCGCGGTCGACCGCAACGCGCTCGACCTGCTCGTGGGCGCACCGGTGCCCGACGCCTTGCTGCCCGCGCCCGGCGCGGGGGCGAACGCGAGCCGCCTCGTCGACGTGCCGGCGGGCCTGCCGTCCGAGGTGCTGCTGAAGCGCCCCGACGTGATCGCCGCGGAACACCGGCTGAAGGCGTCGTACGCCGACCTGGGCGCCGTGCGCGCCGCGCTGTTCCCGAGCATCTCGCTGACGGCGTCGGTGGGCACGCAGAGCCGCACCTTGTCGGGCCTCTTCGGCGGCGGCACGGGCGTCTGGAGCTTCGCCCCGCAGATCGACATCCCGCTCTTCGACGCGGGCGCGCGCCAGGCCAACGTGACCGCCACCGAGGCCCAGCGCAAGATCGAGATCGCCACCTACGAGGCCACGGTGCAGACCGCCTTCCGCGAGGTGGCCGACGCGCTGGCCGAACGCGCCACGCTGGCCGACCGCCTGGCCGCGCAGGACTCGCTGGTGGAGGCCTCGCAACGCGCGTTCGACCTGTCGACCGCGCTGTTCAAGGGCGGCGCCAGCAGCTACCTCGACGTGCTGGTGAACCAGCGGTCGCTGTACGCGTCGCAGCAGACGGCGATCTCGCTGCGCTTGCTGGAGGAGATCAACCGGGTGGACCTGTACCGGGCGCTCGGTGGTGGTGGGAACTGAGGACGGTGGGCCCCGGCCTTCGCCGGGGTGACTTCATCGCGTCATCCCGGCGAACGCCGGGACCCACCGAGCGAAGTCAGAACAGCTTGCCCACGTTGAACAGGGTCAACACCCCCAGCACCGCGAAGATCCCCGCCGCGATCGAGTGCACGAGCTTCATCGGCACGCGCTTGGCGATCTTGTCCCCCACGAACACCGCCGGCACGTCGGCGATCAGCATGCCGAGCGTGGTGCCGGCCACCACCGCGACCAGGTCGTTGTAGCGCGCGGCCAGCGCCACGGTGGCGATCTGCGTCTTGTCGCCCATCTCGGCGAGGAAAAAGACGACCACGGTGGTGAGGAACACGCCGTAGCGGGCGGGCATCGCCTCGTCGGCGTCGATCTTGTCGGGGATCAGCATCCAGCCCGCCATCGCGATGAACGAGATGCCGATGACCCAGCGCAACACGTCGGGACCGAGCGCGGACGCGACCCAGCCGCCCACGGCGCCCGCGGCGGCATGGTTGAAGAGCGTGGCGACGAGGATGCCGAGGACGATGGGGGCCGGCCGCTTGAAACGCACCGCGAGCAGCATGGCCAGCAGTTGCGTCTTGTCGCCCATTTCACCCAGGGCGACCACGCCGGTCGAGATCAGAAACGCTTCCATGAACACTCCAGGGCCTGACAACCAAGACGACCGCACACCCGCCCGGCCCTTGTTCCGGAAGGCGTGCAGTCAAAGGTCTTGCCAGGTGGATGTTCCACTGTTCGCGCCATGGCCGTGAGGGCCAAGTGTGTTGACACGAACCCCGCCACACGTTGCGCGTGGCGGTCAGCTACTCCCCGATGACGGGATGCCGCGATTGTAACGGCAAGCCCTGTGTCGGGCCATCACGGTCACGCCAACCACCGCACGAACAGCGGGATCAGCAGCGCGGCCAGCAGCACCTGCAGGCCGAGCGCGATGCCGGCGTAGGCCCCCGCGTCGGGATGCACCTGCATCGCCCGCGCCGCCCCGATGCCGTGGGACGCCGTGCCGATCGCGAAGCCGCGCACGGCCCACGAGTCGATGCGCAGCAGCGTGAAGAGGGTGCGCCCCGTCAACGCGCCGACGAGGCCCGTGACCACCGCGAACACGGCGGCCAGCGCCGGCACGCCGCCGATGCGGTCGGCGATGCCCATCGCGACCGGCGCGGTGACCGACTTCGGCACCAGCGAGCGGATCACGTCCTCCGGCAGCCCGACGGCCCAGGCCATCGCGGCCGCGCTGCCGGCCGCGGCGATGCCGCCGGCCAGCGCCGCGACGGTGAGCGCCACGCCACGCCGTTTCACCTCGGCGCGCCGCACCCACAACGGCCAGCCCATCGCGACCACGGCCGGGCCCAGCAGCACGTGCACGAACTGCGCGCCGGCGAAGTACACGGGATAGGCCGTGCCGGTCACCACGAGCACGAGGCCCAGCACCAGCACCGACCACAGCACGGGGTTGGCCCACGGCGCGCGCCCGACCTTGTCGTAGGCCGCGGAACACGTGACGTAGGTGAGGAGCGTGGCGGTCAGGCCGAAGAGCGGGCTCGACGACAGGTAGACCCAGAGCTGCACGACCTCATTCATGCGTGTCCTCCTTCAGCAGGCGGCGCAGCACGAGCGCGGTGATCGCCATGCCGACCCAGGTGGACACCACGATCACGGCCATCAGCTGCAGCCCGAAACGCGCGACGAGGTCGAGGTGGACGATGACCCCCACGCCCACCGGCACGAACAACAGCGACAGGTGGGCCAGCAGCACGTCGGCCGCGGCCGACACCGGCTCGCGCACGACCCGCCACGACAGCCCGCCGAGCAGCAGCACGAGGCCGATCACCGGCCCCGGGAACGGGAGCGACAGGCCATGGGCCACGCCCTCGCCGGCGGCCTGGAACAACAGCAGGATCGCCAAACCGCGCAGCGCCTCCACGGGATCTCCTCGTTTTCGAAACGAGGGATTCTGGCACCGCGACGGCGGAATTTCAGGCGAACACGGCGGCGCCCGCCTTCGCCACTTGGGCATCCTGCTCGGGCTTGACACCCGACACGCCGATGGCGCCCACCACCTGGCCTTCGACGACGAGGGGCACGCCGCCCTCGAGCATCCCGGCGAGCGGCGCGGACAGGAACGCGGTGCGGCCGTTGTTGATCATGTCCTCGTACCCCTTGCTCTCGCGGCGGCCGAGCGCCGAGGTGCGGGCCTTCTCGGCGGCGACGTACGCGCCGACCGGCGCGCAGCCGTCGAGCCGTTCGAGCGCGAGCAGGTGACCGCCGTCGTCCGCCACGGCGAGGGTGACGGCCCAGCCGTGGGTGGTGGCTTCGGCGCGCGCGGCGTCGAGCACCCGGGCGACGTCGGACTGCGTGAGGAGGGGCTTGGACTTCATGGGACGTGTTCCTTCGGGTTCTGCCCCGGCACGGTGCGCGCCGGTCGTTGGAACCGGTTGACCGCAAGGCCCATGCCGGAAGCCCGGCCTCGCGGGTGCATCCCCCCAAGGATGCACCGGAGGGGGTTCCCGGCATCGAGGAATTCGTGCCCATAATGCGCAACGTCCACACGACCCCAGGGGAGCGCAATCGAATGGCCTTCAAGACCATCGCAACCGGAGTCGCCACGATCGCCGTGCTGGCGATGACGGTGGCCTGTTCGTCGATCGAATCCAAGCCCCCGTGCGCGGGGGGCGACCTTGCCGTGGTCTGCACGGCCGATGGCCCGGTGCGAGGCGCGCCCGAGGGCGACCTGCTCGCCGTGCGCGGCATCCCCTACGCCGCCCCACCCGTGGGCGCGAAACGATGGCAGCCGCCGTCCGCCGCCACACCGTGGACCGAACCGCGCGACGGCACCCGCTTCGGCGCCGTGTGCCCGCAGCTCGCCGGCAACGACGTCGTGGGCGACGAGGACTGCCTCACCGTCAACGTGTGGGCCCCGCGTCCGGCCCGGGCGAAGCCGTTGCCCGTGATGGTGTTCTTCACCGGCGGCGGCAACCACGGGTTCTCCGGCCAGGGCGCCGGCGTGTTCGGCGGCGTCAAGTACGACGGCAAGCGCCTCGTGCCCGAGGGCGTGGTGTTCGTGAGCTTCAACTACCGGCTCGGCGCCCTCGGCTTCCTCACCACCGACACGCTCGCCGGCAACTACGGCAGCCTCGACCAGATCGCGATGCTGCAGTGGCTGCAGCGGAACATCGCGGCGTTCGGCGGCGACCCGAAGCGCGTGTTCCTGTTCGGCACCTCGGCCGGGGGCGGCAACCTGTGCGCGCTGATGACGGCGCCCGCCGCGCGCGGCCTGTTCCAGGGTGTGTCGCTGCAGTCGAGCGTGCCCACCGGCTGCGAGATCGCGACCGCCGCCGACCTGCGCGCCAACAGCGGGCAGCGCGTGGCGCAGGCGCTCGGCTGCACCGACCAGGCCTGCCTGCGTTCGAAGACCACCGCCGAGGTCGTGAAGGCCGTGCCGGGCACCTTCGGCCTGTCGCCGCGCCTCTACGGCCCTCACGTCGACGGCCGCGTGTTCCCCGAGCAGCCGCTCGCCGTGATCCGCCGCGGCGCCCATGCGCACATGCCGGTGATCGTCGGCAACTCGACGCAGGAGACGATGCAGTTCGTGGGCTCGGCCGGCCCCGTGCCCGACCCGGCGTCGTACGAGGCCGCGGTGCGCAAGCTGTTCGGCGCCGACGGCGACCGCGTGCTGGCCACCTACCCCGCGTCGGCCTACCCCACGCCGCGCGACGCGCTCGTGCGCCTGAGCACCGACGGCCTCTTCACGTGCCAGGCCCGGCGCGTGGCAAGCACGCTGTCGGCGGTGCAGCGCGAGCCCGTGTACCGCTACGTGTTCGACCACCGGCTCGAGAACGACCCCGAGCAGCGCGCCCTCGGCGCCGTGCACACCGTCGAGCACCCGTTCTTCTTCGGCTGGGACGGCACCTACCGCCCTACGGCCGACGACCTCGCCGTGCAACGCCTGCTCGTGTCGCACTGGACCCGGGTGGCCCGCGACGGCGCCACCCCGACCTGGCCCGCCGCCTTCCCCGGCGACCAGGCGCTGTGGGTGGGCCCGTCGCCCGCCGTTCGGTCGGACGACGTGGCGCGTTGCGCCTTCTGGGACACCGTGACCCTCCCATGGCCGCACCTCTGAACGGAGACCTCACCCGCCGCGCGTTCCAGGCGTCGCTGCTCGCGGCGCCGCTGAGCACCCTCGCGGCCGGCGGTCCGCCGGTGCTGCTGGGCATCGACGGGGAATTCGGGCTGCAGAACAGCACGTCGGCGCAAGCCATCGAACTGGGCGTGCGCATCGCGGTGGACCAGGTCAACGCCCGCGGCGGGGTGCTCGGTGGCCGCCCGCTCGCGGTCGTCACGCGCGACCACCGCTCCATCCCCGCCCGCGGCATCCAGAACATCGCCGAGTTCGCGGCCATGCCCGACCTGGTCGCGCTGTTCGGCGGACGCTTCAGCCCCGTCGTGATCGAGCAGCTGCCGGCGCTGAAGGAAGCGAAGGTGCCGTTCCTCGCCGTGTGGTCGGCCGCGGACGCGATCGTCGACAACGGCACCACGCCCAACTACGCCTTCCGCCTGTCTCTGCGCGACAGCCTCGCGATGCCGTTCATGATGGGCCGCGCGAAGGCCCGCGGCGTGCAGCGCGTGGGCCTGCTGCTCACCAACACCGCGTGGGGCCGCAGCAACCTCGCCGCGGTGAGGTCCTACGAGGCCTCGTCGCCGTCGCCGAAGGTGGTGGGCACGGCCTGGTACAACTGGCAGGAGAAGTCGCTCGTCGAGCCCTACTTGCGCCTCGTCCGGCTCGGCGCCGAGGCCATCCTGCTCGTCGCGAACGACGACGAGGCCGCCACGCTCGTGCGCGAGATGGCCCGGCTCGAACCCGCGCAACGCGTGCCCGTGCTCAGCCACTGGGGCATCACGGGCGGCCGCTTCGCGAGCGCCGCGGGCGACGCGCTCGAGCAGGTCGACTTCAGCGTCGTGCAGACCTTCAGCTTCTTCCGCGCGGCGAAGGCCCCGCTCGCCGCCTTCCTCGCCACCGCGAAAGCCCACGGCATCACCCGCATCGAGGACATCGAAAGCCCCGTCGGTGTCGCCCACGCCTACGACATGACGCACATCCTCGCGAAGGCCATCGACCTCGCCGGCCGCACCGACCGCCCCGCCGTGCGCGACGCGCTCGAACGCGTGCGCGTGCACGACGGCCTCGTGCGGCGCTACGCCCCGCCCTTCACGCGCACCCGCCACGAGGCCCTCGGCACGGCGCAGCTGCTGATGGCCCGCTACCGCAACGACGGCGTGCTCGTGCCGGCGGAGCGCTGAAGGCAGGCACCGGATGAGCACGGCGAGCTGGCTGCCCTCGAGCCTCGTCCGGCGGTACGCGCTGGCCACCGCCGGCCTCGCCGCGGCCGCCCTCGTGCTGACGTCGCTCGCGTCGTGGTGGCTGATCCGGCAGCAGCACGAGGAGGCGGTCGTGCAGTTCGCCAACGGCGAACGCCAGCACCAGGCGACCATCGTCGGCAACGACCTCCGCGCGATCTCGACCCGCATGGCCGAGATCGCGGCCAGCACCATCCTCGCCACCGGGCTCGTGGACAGCGCGGGCCGCGAGACCTACCTCGGGCCCTTCCTCAACGGCGTGCGCCAGGTCAACGGCATCCCGGTGCAGCTGACCTTCACCGACTACCGCGGCACCGAGATCGCCAGCAACGACAGCAGCTCGTTCTCGGCGGAGCAGTTCGCGTGGCTGCGCCAGAACATCGAGCAGGCGCGCCCGGTGGCCACCATCTTCCCCACCCCGCACGGCGACGAGCTGGTGGCCATCGAGCCGATGCGCTACGCCCGCACCGCGTCGCCCGAGGGCGCGGTGCTGTACAAGGTGAGGCTGCCCGACCTCGACGCCGGCCCCACCGCGCGGCTGATGTGGGGCCCCCGCGTGCTCGAGGGCGACAGCCCGGACGTCACCGCCGACGTGCCCTCGCCGCCCGTGTTCCGGCACCTCGCCTTCCGCGTGCGCGACCGCGCGGGCGCCCGCATCGCGTCGGATTCCCCCGCGCCGCCGTACTTCCACATCGTGTTCTTCGCCGGCGCGCTGATGACCATCGTCGTCATCGCCGGCCTCAACCTCGCCCGCGTGCTGACGAAGGACCTGCGGCGGCTCGAGTCGTTCTCCAGCCAGGTGATCGACGGCGACCTCGGCCCCGGGCGCGCGCCCACGGGCGGCAGCGCGGAGGTCGACGCCCTCGCCCGCTCCATCAACGGCATGCTCGACCGGCTGGGCCAGCAGCGGCTGGCCCTGCTCGCCGAACAGGACAAGCTCACGCAGCTCACGTCCGAGCTGCAGGCGGCCGACCGCCGCAAGGACGACTTCCTCGCGATGCTGGGCCACGAGCTGCGCAACCCGCTCGCCCCCATCAGCGCCGGCGCGCAGCTGCTCGAGAAGCTGCCGCCCGGCGACCCGCGCGTGAAACGCACGAGCGAGGTGATCACGCGGCAGGTGGGCCAGATGACGCGCATCGTCAACGACCTGCTCGACGTGTCGCGCGTGACCCGCGGCCTGATCACGCTCGACCGCACGCCGCTCGACCTGGCGGACGTGGTGGCCGCGGCCTCGGAACAGGCCCGCCCGCTGATCGAGTCGCGCGGGCACACGCTGAAGACCTTCCTGCCGACCGCCCCGGTGTGGGTCGTCGGCGACACGGCGCGGCTCGTGCAGGTGCTCGGCAACCTGCTCACCAACGCGGCCAAGTACACCCCCAACGGCGGCCGCATCGAGGTGCGCCTGGTCGCCGACGGCGCGGAGGCATTGCTGCAGGTGAGCGACGACGGCATGGGCATCCCGCCCGACCTGATGCCCGAGATCTTCGACCTCTTCACCCAGGGGTCGCGCGGCGCGGACCGCGGCCAGGGCGGGCTCGGCCTCGGGCTCGCGCTGGTCCGCAGCCTGGTCGAGCTGCACGGCGGCACGGTGCGGGCCGACAGCGCGGGCGCGGGCCGCGGGACCACGCTGTCGGTGCGCATCCCCCGCCTCGCCACGGCGCCGCGGCACGAGCCGGCGCGTCCGGTGCTTGCCGCCCCCGTGCCGCCACGCCGCATCGTGGTGGTCGACGACAACGCCGACGCGGCGCGCACGCTGTCCGACTGCCTCGCGCTCGAAGGCCACACGGTGGAGATCTTCAACGACGGCCCGAGCGCCCTCGACTTCGCCGCCCGCGAATCCGTCGACGCCTTCGTGCTCGACATCGGCCTGCCCGGCATGGACGGCAACGAACTCGCGCGCCGGCTGCGCGCACGCCCCACCTCGTCACGCACACTGATGATCGCGCTCAGCGGGTACGGCCAGGCGGCCGACCTCGAACGTTCGGCCGCCGCCGGGTTCGACCACCACCTCGTCAAGCCGGCGGACCCCGATGTGCTGAACGGATTGCTCGGGGAAGCGCGGGGGTGAATCGGGACGCGCGGGCGCGAGTCTGCGAACATCCGTCCTTTCGACCGTTCCCGATCCCGCCGCCTCCATGGACAAGCTGACCCTCGCCCTCCACCAACGACTGCCCGCGTGGGCGGCGGAGTGGGTGGACATCCTCGTGCCCCTGATCCAGGTCTCGCTGATCGTCATCGGCGCGTGGCTGCTGATGCGCGTCGCCCGCCACCTCACGCGCCGCCTCACCGCCGCGTACGCGCTCCCTGTCCGGTTCACCTCGATCTTCCTGCGCACCGTCGGCGTGATCGTCTACCTCGGCGCGCTGCTGTGGGCGCTGGAACGGCTGGGCGTCTCGGGCGGGGTGCTGTGGACCGCGTTCACCGGCTTCGCGACGGTGGGCGCCGTCGCCTTCTTCGCCGCATGGAGCGTGCTGTCGAACCTCTTCTGCGCGCTGCTGATCTACGTTACCCGCGCCTTCCGCATCGGCGACGTGGTGGAACTGCTGGAGTCCGGCGACAAACCCGGGCTGAAGGGGCAGGTGGTGGACATCAACCCCGTCTACACGACCCTGCACGAGACCGGCAACGCCGAGAGCGGGTCGAGCCTGCAGTTGCCGAACAGCCTGTTTTTCCAGCGGGCCCTGCGGCGGTGGCATGGGACGGCGGCGGAGGAGGCGATGCGGCCGGGGCACGCGGTGGAATGACACGCCCGCCCCATCGACGGGGTTCGCGAGGAACGCGTCGTGTTGCGCCACCTCATCCACGCCGACGGAGCCGCTAAACTGCGTCCAGGGTGTTAGCCGCATGTCGCGGCGGGACAGGTTCATGCGTCGGTCGGGCCGCCACGCGGAGAAGCCACGCCCATGACCGCATCCCTGCGCACGCCTTCGCGCGCACAACTCCTGACCGACCGTGCGCTCGCCTCGCTCGAGCGTTTCCTGCACATCGAGGCCGTCAGCGGCGGCGTCCTGCTCCTCGCCGCGGTCGCCGCGCTCGTCTGGGCCAATTCGGCGGGGTCTGCCAGCTACGAGGCGCTGTGGCACACGCCGGTGTCGTTCGGCATCGGCCCGTGGATCGCATCGCAGTCGCTGCACTTCTGGATCAACGACGGTCTCATGACCATCTTCTTCCTCGTGGTCGGGATGGAGATCCGGCGAGAGATCCACGAGGGCGCGCTGAGTGACCTGCGTCAGGCGGCGCTGCCCATCGGCGCCGCCTTTGGCGGCGTGGCGGTGCCGGCGCTCATCTACCTGGTCTTCAACGGCGAGCCGTCCAGTCGACACGGCTGGGCGGTGCCGACCGCCACCGACATCGCATTCGCGGTCGGCGTGCTGGCATTGCTGGGGCGCGGCATCCCGGGCAACGTGCGGGTTTTCCTGTTGGCGCTGGCGATCATCGACGACGTGATCGCCGTCGTGATCATCGCGCTCTTCTATACCGGCGGCCTGCAGCTCGCGGGCTTCGCCGTCGCGGGGGCAGGCATCGTCATGCTCCTGGCCATGCAGCGCATGGGTCTGGGGTCCGCCTGGCCCTATGTCGCTCCGGGCGCCGTGGTGTGGGTGGGGCTGCTGATCACCGGGGCCCACCCGACGCTCGCCGGCGTGGTGCTGGGGCTGCTCACGCCGGTGTTTTCCACACCCGCGCGGCACAGCCCGATGGAAATGCTGACGCGCGCGACCGAAGCGTTGCGGGACCGCATCCACAGCCAGGATGCCGGCCAGTTGGCCCATCCGCTGCGCGATGTGCGCCAGGCCCAACGCGAGGTGCTGCCGCCTGTGGTGCGGGTGCAGATGGCGCTGCATCCCTGGGTGGCCTTCGGTGTGATGCCGCTCTTCGCGCTGGCCAATGCCGGCGTGGCGCTGGGCAGCATCGACTTGAACGCGGGTGGCGCCTCGGCGGTGCTCGCCGGCGTCGCCGCCGCGCTCGTCCTGGGCAAACCGCTCGGCGTGGTGGGCACGAGCTGGCTGTTGGTCAAGCTCGGCTGGTGCAGGCTGCCGGACGGCGTGAGCTGGGGTGGTGTGGTCCTCGTCGGGCTGCTCGCCGGCATCGGCTTCACGATGTCCATCTTCATCGCGATGCTGGCCTTCGAGGATCCCGCTCTGCTTGGCGCCGCCAAGTCGGGCGTCCTGGTCGGGTCCGTTCTGGCGGCGGTGCTGGGCCTGGGTTGGGGACGCATCTGCGTTGGGCGCCAGTGAGCCTGGCGGTGGGCACGCGAGTTGGGGAAAGCGAGGGCCTCGACCACGCGCGCGCCCGCCATCGCACCGCTTCTGTCGTCGGGATCCGGTCCGTGCGCTACGCATCCGCCTTGGCCCGCGGCTTCAGCCGGAAGCTGATGCCGAGCCGGTTGATCGCATTCATCGCGGCGATCGTCAGCGTGAGGTCGACCAGGTCCTTCTCCGAGAAAACCGCCGCGGCCGCCGCATAGGCTTCGTCGGACGCGTGCGTTTCGCTGACGTGTGTCACTTCTTCGGCCCAGGCCAGGGCCGCGCGCTCCTGGTCCGAGAACAGGTAGGCCGCCTCGTGCCAGACCGGCACGAGGACGACCGTGTCCACCGACATGCCCTCCTGGAGAAGATCGCGCGTGTGGATGTCGATGCAATGGGCGCAGCCGTTGATCTGGGAGACCCGCAGGAACACCAGGTGGATCAGCCGGGCCGGCAGTGCGGTCTCCTTGGTGACGAAGTGGTGGAGCCCTCCCACGGCCTTGGCCCCCTCGGGAGACACGGCAAACCAGTTGGCACGTTTCATGACATTCCTCGTTCCGAAATGAAGACCGGCACCATGCCGGTCGATCAAACAGTCAGACGAGCGAGGACGGCCGGTTGTGACAACCCCGAGCCGCTCAGAGCTTCGGCGTGTACTTCAACGTGAACATCATGTTGCGCGGGTCGCCGTAGGTGGCGCCGGTATAGCCGACGAAACCGGGGAGCACGTAGTGCTTGTCGAACACGTTGTTGACGTTCAGCGCGACGTTGATTTCAGGCGTGGCCTGGTAGGCCAGGCGCAGGTTGGCGACGGTGGCGCCCGGCACCTCGAACGAGCGGTCGTAGCTGAGGGTGTGGCTCTGGGAGGTGACGCCGCCGCCCAGGGTGAGCGCGTGCCATTCGCCCGGGAGCCGGTAGGACATCCAGACGCGCAGCATGTGCTTGGGCGTCCAGGTGCTGAACACCTCGCCCTCGTTCACCGGATCGCTCAGGTACTTCGTCGTGTTGTAGGTGTAGCCCGCCATCACCTGCAGGTTCCGCAGCACCTCGCCGCTGACCTCCGCCTCGACACCCTGGCTGCGCACCTTGCCCGAGGCGACGGAGCAGTACCAGCCGTCACAGACCTGGCCCGAGGCAACGTCGTTGACGCCGCGGTTCTTGTGGTCGTAGCGGAACAGGGCCAGCGACGTGTTCACGCGCTTGTCCAGCAGCTCCCCCTTGAGGCCCAGCTCGTAGTTCGTCCCGATGACCGGATCGAGCACGTCGCCCCCCACCGTCCGGGTCGACTGCGGTTCGAACACGCCGGTGTAGCTGGCATAGGTCGACCACTGCGGCGTGAGCGCGTAGACCAGGCCGACATAGGGCGTGATCTCGCCCGAGGCGCTGGACTCCGAACGGGAGTTGAACGCCGACTCGGTGTAGACGTTGTCGTACCAGCTCGCGCGCGCGCCCAGGATGGCCGTCAGCGGGTCCGCGAGCCGGGTGCGCAGGCTGGCGTAGATGCCTTTCTGCTGCACGTCGTAGGTCGAGAACGTCTGCCGGCCGCCGTTCGCGAGGAGGCTGTCCACCGTGGGTTCGGGGCGGTCGTGGTCGATGGCGAAGATGTTGGCGCCGTCGGTGAACGTGCGGGCGAACATGTCGTCGGACGTGTACTTCCAGTAGTTGGCGCCCACGGTGACGTCGTTGCGCAGGCCCCATGCCTCGAAGCGGCCGGTGACGAACGCATCGACCCCGACCTTGGTTGAGTCGAAATCCGTGATCCAGTCGTCGTAGGTCGGCCCGGTGCCGTCCGCGGCCACGGTGCCGGTCATGCGCTGGTGGGTGGACGTGTTCCGTTCGCTCATGCGCAAGGCCGAGACCTTGAACTTCCAGTCGGCGTTGAAACGGTGGTCCAGGTCGGCATATACGACCGTCTGCTCGACGCGGGCCCGGTTCCACCAGGAACCGGTGAACGTGGAGCGGGGCAGGCCCGTGTCCTGGCCGCCCTCGTGAAGGGGCACGCCGAGGAGAAAGGGGCGGCCCTTGCTGTCCAGGTTGCTGACACCCAGGCCCACCGTGGTGTCGGGGCCGATGTCGTAGTCCACCGCGGCGTACAGCGAGCGGGTGCGGTCGTTCACGTAGTCCACGAACGAGTGGCTGCGGTCCTCGTCCACCACCACGCGGCCGCGCAGCGTGCCTTCCGCGTTGAGCGGGCCGCCGACGTCGAGCTGCAGTCCGTAGCGGTCCCACGAGCCGGCCCGGGCCGTCGCGGTCACGGTGCGTTCGCCCTGACCGCGCTTGCGCACCAGGTTGATGGAGCCGCCCGGGCTGCCGGTGCCCTCCAGCAGGCCCGACGCGCCCCGCAGGACTTCGAGGCGGTCGTAGAACACCATGCCTTCGGTGCCCCAGTTGCCCAGCGCGTAGTTGTTGCGCGGAATGGCGACCCCGTCGTACTGCCAGTTGTCGATCTGGAAACCGCGTGACGACAGCACCATGCCCTGCCCCACGCCGCCGATGCCCTCGGTGCCCGTGACGTTGTTGACAGCGTCCTTCAGGTCGGTGATGCCCTGTTCGTCCAGCTGCCTGCGCGTGAGCACGCTGATGGACTGCGGAATGTCCTTGAGCGCCTGGTCGCCCTTGTTGAGGCTGACCGCGCGCGCGGCGAACGAGCCCGATCCTTCGGTGGTGGCGCCGCCCGTCGCCCTCGCGGTGGCGGTGACCGGCGCCAGCGTCGTGCCGGTCGCGCCGGTGTCGGCCGCCACGGCGCGGCGCAGCGCGTAGGCGCCACCCGCACCACCCGTCACCTCGAGGCCCGAGCCGGCCAGCAGGCGCGCGAAACCCTGGCGCACGCTGAAGCCGCCGTCGAGGCCGCGCGTGGTCCTGCCCTGCACCAGGGCCGGGGGCACGGTGATGCTCACGCCCGCGGCGGCGGCGAAGTCACCCAGCGCGTCCTCGAGCGGGCCGGCCGCGATGCGGTAGGTCTTCTGCGTCTCCGGGGCCACGACGGCGGCGGGAGCGGACTGCGCCGAGGCACCGGCCGAGGCGAAGCCCATGGCCAGCACCGCCGCATGAACGGCCAGCGACAGCGCGCGGCCCGAAGGGGTGTGACGAACGAATGCGGACGGGGGGCGGCGGGCCATGGTGACTCTCTCCGGAAGGCGGTGAAGTGGTTGTTCCTCAGTGCTTCACACGCGAGAGATGGAAAAGGGACACGGCACGACGAACTTTTTTTCTCCGATGCGCCACGCCGCATCGGGCGCGGCCGGCTTCAGGCGTCGGGCGCGGTGACCGTCACCCAGTAGCGCGTGCGGTAGCGCACGTCCACCGGCAGCGTCTGCGGCAGGCTGTCGAGCACGGCGCCGGTGTCGCGCAACTGGAACACGCCGGAGATGCGCAGATCGCCCACGGCCGGATCGCAGCGGAGCACGCCGGGCCGGTACCGGCCCAGCTCGGCCACGAAATCGTCCAGCCGCATGTCGCGCGTGCGCAGGATGCCGCGCGACCAGCCGTCGACCTGCGGCCCGATCGCGGTGACGACGTCCACGGCCACCGACGAGAAATCGGCCTGCTCGCCGGCCCGCACCACCACGGGCCGGTCGCTCGCCTGGCCCGGCCGCACCTCGACCGCGCCTTCGAGCACCGCGACACGGCAGCGTTCGGCCTCGAACCGCCGCACCACGAAACGCGTGCCGAGCGCGCGCAGGCGGCCCTGCGGCGTCTCGACGACCAGCGGCCGGTACGCCGGGTGGTCGGGCGGCACCGCGTCGGGCGCGGTGTCGACCAGGATCTCGCCCGCATGCAGCCGCAGCAGGCGCACGCGGTCATCGAAGGCCACGTCGACCGCGCTCGCGGTGTTGAGCTGCAGCCGCGTGCCGTCGGGCAGGTGCAGCTCGCGGCGTTCGCCGGTGGCGGTGCGGTGGGCGGCCAGCCATTCGCCCGCGGGCACGGTGCGCCAGGCCAGCCAGCCCGCGGGCGCGGCCGCGATGAACAGCGCCAGCGCCTTCGTGGCCGCGCGCCGTTCCACGCGCGCCGACCGGCCGAGCACCGGCACGGCCACGGCGCCGGGCAGTTGGCCGAACTTGAGGCTCACGCGCTCGGCGCGCTGCCAGGCGAGGTCGTGCATCGGGTCGGCCGCCCGCCAATGCGCGCAGCGCTGACGGTCGGTGGCCGTGGCCTCGCCGGAATTCAGCAGGAAGAACCATTGCGCGGCCTGCAGCGCCACGGCTTCGTTGACGGCGCTCATTCGGTCATCAGAACGATGCAGCGCGCCATCGCCTCGGCCATGTAGCGCTTGACGGTGCGCTCGCTGACCGACAGCCGGGCCGCGATTTCCGCATACCCCAGGCCTTCGAGCTGCGCCAGCAGGAAGGCCGTGCGTGTCGCGGGCGCCAGGCCGTCGAGCATGGCGTCGATCTCCTGCAGCGTCTCGAGCACGCTGGCCTGGTGCTCGGGCGACGGCGCCAGGGGCTCGGGCATCGCGCCCAGCACCTCGAGGTACGCCTGCTCGAGCGAACGCCGGCGGTGGAGGTTGGCCATCAGCCGCTTGGCGATCAGCGTCAGGTAGGCCCGCGGTTCGCGCAGCGTCCATCCGCCCTGTTTCTCGGGCGTGTCGTCGGGCGCGGTGAGCAGGCGCACGAAGGTGTCCTGCGCCAGGTCGGCCGCGTCGAAGGCGTTGCCCAGCTTCCGGCGCAGCCAGCCCTGCAGCCAACCGTGGTGGTCGGCATAGAGCGCGGCGACTTCGCTGCGCTCGCTGCAAGAAGGCATCTCGACGGCATGCATGGCGGCTTCCCAGTGACAACACCGGGGCGCGGAGCCGTCGGTCAATTAAGAATGGTTCTTATTTGATTGTAACCAGGACCGCCCGCGAATGCAGCAACGATCAGCGCAACCCCAGCCGCGTGAGCTTCTTGATCAGGCCCACGCGCGAGACCCCGAGCCGGCGCGCGGCCTCCGACTGGTTCCCGCCGGACGCCTGCATCGCCTCGCTGATCATGCGGCGCTCCAGCTCCACCAGCGCGCGGTCGAGCAGGCCGTCGGCCTCGTCGGCGGCGGCCTGCGGGGCTTCGGCGAGGGGCACGCCCGCGGCGAGCGCGAGGGTCTCCGCGTCCAGGTCGCGCTGCCCGGGCAGCAGCAGCGCGGCCGCCGCGTCGACCACGGCCTTCAGCTCACGCACGTTGCCGTGCCACTCGCCGGCCGAGAGCCACGCGAGCGCGCTGCCGGACAGGCCCGCGCCCCGCCGCTGCGCGAAACAGGCGGCCAGCAGCGGCACGTCCTGGCGGCGCTCGGCGAGGGCCGGTGTGCGCAGCACGACGCCCTTGAGGCGGTAGTACAGGTCTTCGCGGAAGGTGCCGGCCCGCACCATGGCTTCCAGGTCGCGGTGCGTGGCGGCCACCACGCGCACCTCGCTGCGCAACGTCACGCGGCCGCCCACCGGCATGTAGCTGCCCTCCTGCAGGAAACGCAGCAGCTTGACCTGCATCGGTGGCGGCATCTCGCCCACCTCGTCGAGGAACAGCGTGCCGCCGCGCGCCACCTCCACGAGCCCGGGCTGGTCGCGGTAGGCGCCGGTGAAGCTGCCCTTCAGGTGGCCGAACAGCTCGCTCTCGAGCAGCTCGGCCGACAGCGCGCCGCAATGCACGGGCACGAACGGACCGGACGCGAGCGGGCCGTGGTCGTGCAGCGCACGCGCGACGAGTTCCTTGCCGGTGCCGGTGGGGCCCAGCACCAGCACGTTGACACGGGTCGGGGCGACACGCCGCACCATCGCGCGCAGCGACTGGATCGCCGGGGCCTGCCCGACCAGGCCCATCGACTCGTCGCCCTGCTGCGCGCGCAAGCGGAGCACCTCGGCGTCGAGCCGGTGCTTGCGCAGCGCACGCGCGACGACGAAGCGGAGCAGGTCGGGATCGATCGGCTTCGACAGGAAGTCCCACGCCCCGAGCTCGGCCGCGCGCAGCGCGAGTTCGTGTTCGGCGTGGCCGGTGAGCACCACCACCGGCACGCCCGCGAAACGCGGGATCAGCGCGAGGCCCTGTTCGGGGTCCATGCTCGGCGGCATCGCGAGGTCGAGCAGCACCAGGTCCGGCCGGTCGTCCGCGTAGGCGGCGAGCGCCGACTCGCCGTCGCTGGCCAGCAGCACCTCGTGGCCCAGGTTGCGCAGGAAGGCGCCGCCCAGGCGCTGGAACGCCGGTTCGTCGTCGACCAGCAGCACGCGACCGGGCTCGGTGGGTGGGGTGTTCTCCGCGGTCATCGGGGCATCTCCAGCGTGAAGCAGGTGCGCCAGCCGGCGCGTTCGGTCAGGTGGGCACGGCCGCCATGGGCCTCGGCGATGCGCGCGACGATCGCGAGGCCGAGGCCGGTGCCGCCCTGGCTGCGCGACGCGAAGGGCTGGAACAGCCGCTCGCGCAGGTCGTCCGGCACGCCGCTGCCGTTGTCGCAGACGTGCAGCGCGACCCGCCCGTCGGTCGCGTCGACATCGAGCGTGCAGCCATGGGGCGCGGCGCCCCGCGCGTTCTCGACGAGGTTCACGAGCGCCTGCTCGATGCGCCGCGCGTCGGCCTCGACCCACAGTTCGGCGGGCCACGCCGGCGAAAGCCGCAGGCCCGGTTCGCGTTGCGCGAGGCGGTCGGCGAGCGCGCGCAGGTCCGTGCGCTCGCGCTGGAGCCGCCACGGTTTCGCGTAGTCCAGCAGGTCGCTCGCCAGGTGGGCGATGCGGGCCACCTGGGCGCCCACCTCGGCGCGGGTCTCCTGCGGCGCCATCGCGACGGCCATGCCGATGATGTTGAGCGGGTTGCGGATGTCGTGCGCCACGGTGGCGGCCAGCGCGCCCAGTTCGGCCAGCCGCGCCTGCAGCTGGCGCTCGCGTTCGCGGGCCGCGAGCTGCTGACCCTGGTCGACCCGCAGCGTGGCGTCCGCGAGCACCGTCGCGAAGAGTTCGGCGGCGAGGCGCTGGCCGGGCGGCGCGGCCTCCCATCCCGCCCACTCGGGCGTCCAGCCCGCCGATGACGAACGCATCGCGAGGGTGGGGGTCGACGCGACGGGGGCCGGGGCGTCGATCACGACCCGCGCCGGCATGCCCAGGCGACGGGAGAGCAGTGCGGAGGCCGTCGCCGCCAGGCCGTCGAACGTGTCCGCATCGGCGAGCGCGCGGCGCCAGGCGCCGAGGTCCGACGCACTCACCTCCCCGCCCGGGTACACGAGCCGCTGCGCGAAGCGCCGCACGGGCCCGGCGAGTGCCAGGCAGCTGGCGGCCACGGCGAGGCCGCTCAGCCAGCGCGACTCGAACGGCAGCACCAGCGGCATCACCGCGACGATGGCCGCGCCCAGCGCGAGCAGCAGCGTCCACACGAGCGCGCGGCCGGCCCACGCGTTCGCGACGAACACGCCGTAGCGCAGGATGCCGTAGACGAGGATCACCGGGTAGAGCGGCAGCGCGAGCAGCGGGAACGGGTAGACGGGCCACTGCAGCAGCGCGATGCCGTAGCCGCACAGGCACACGAGGCCCCACAGGCACGAGGCGGTGACCGCCGCGACCTGGGCCCTCGCCGGTGCAGCGCCCTCGGGCCGCTGCCGGAACAGCGTGTGCAGCAGCACCGAGACACCGGCCACCCCGAGCACCACCCACGAAATGCTGGCGACCCACGCGGCCGGCAGCGCCCACGCGATGCGCCCCACCTGCGGATGGTCCACGAAGTAGGCCGGCAGCAGGCCCTGGGACACGAGCACCGCGGCGCCGCCGAGCACGTAGGCCGCGCGGATCCACCCCGCGCCCACCGGCGCCCGGCAGAACACCACGCAGAAATGGAAGAACAGCGCGGACGTGAGCGGCGCGGTGCCGAGCAGGTGCAGCGCGAGTGTCTCGACCCCGGGGCCGAACCAGTTCGGCAGCTCGTTGCCGGTGATCCACACCGCGATGGCCGCCAGGAACGCCGCCAGCAGGCGACCGCCGGCCACCCGGTCGGCCCAGGCGAGCAGCACGCCCGCCAGCACCAGCGTCTCCGCCAGCGAAAACCCCATCGCGACACGCAGCAGCATCTGTATACGTCGTTGACAGCCCCCGGGACCCGCACTGTAAACGATGGCGACAGGTTTGGCCGACTTTTCCAATGAAATCAACGACTTGGAAGCTGGCCCGCTTCTCGCGAAGACAGGGTCATGAACACCCTGACCTCACCCCGTCGTTGTCACCCCGCCGAACCGCTGGACCTCGCCGCCATGGTGGGTCCGGGCTGGGCCCGTCTTCCCGCGGCCGTCCGCCGCCGCTTCGGCGCCCACGCCGCCCGCGTCACGTACACCGGCCGCATGGACCTGCGCTGCTCCCCGCTCGGCCGCGTGATCGCGTGGCTGGCCTGGCCGCTGCGCGGACCGCTGGTGCCGCACTGCGTCACCGACGTGCCGGCGTCCGTCGAGGTCTACCCCGACGGCCACGGCGGTGTCGTGTGGTCCCGCCAGCTGGGGGGCCAGCTCGTGTCGTCGACCAAGCTCGCCCACCCGGACGGGAACGGCGTGCTGGAGCGCACCCGCGGCGGCCTCGCGATGTCGCTCGACGTGCTGGAGGACGACGGCGCCCTCGTCTTCCAGAGCCGGCGCTACGCGTGGTGCGTCGGCCCGTTCGTGCTGGACCTGCCCCGCTGGCTGACGCCTGGCCAGTGCCGCGTCACGCACCGGGACCTGGGCGCCGGCCGCTTCCGCTTCACCCTGACGATGACCCACCCCGTGTGGGGCGTCACTTTCGAACAGACCGGCGAATTCATCGACCCGGTCGAGGAGAACTGAGATGCTGTTGATCGACACGATCCTGATCTGCCAGGCGCTGCTGGGCGCCTTCGACAACCTGTGGCACCACGAGTGGCAGGCACGCCTGCCCCAGCAGCGCGGCGCCCGCCGCGAGCTCGCGCTGCACGCGGCGCGCGAGGCCCTGTACGGCGCGCTCTTCCTCGGCCTCGCGTGGTGGGCCTGGCACGGTCTCTTCGCAGTGGCCGTCGCCGTCGTGCTCGCCGTCGAGGTGGTCATCACGCTCGCCGACTTCCTCGAGGAGGACCGCACCCGCCAGCTGCCCCCCTTCGAACGCTGGCTGCACACGGTGCTGACGGTGAGCTACGGCCTCTTCGTCGGCGTCATGGGACCGGTGCTGCTCGACTGGGCCGCCGAACCGACCGCGCTGGTGGCCAACGGACGCGGCCTCGTGTCGTGGTGGTTCACCGCGATGGCCCTCGGCGTGTGGGCGTGGAGCGTGCGCAACGCGCTGGCGGTCCGACGGCTGGCCGACACCGCCGAGCCCGTCGTGCTGCCGGTGCCGCGCGGTGCGGAGGCCGTGCTCGTGACCGGCGGCACCGGCTTCGTGGGCCGGGCCCTCGTCGCCCGGCTGAGGGCCGAAGGCCGCCGCGTGATCGTGCTGACCCGCGACGTGCGCCAGGCGCGGCTGCAGTTCGATCCGGCGGTTTTCTCGGTGGGCTCGCTCGACGAGATCGCCCCGGAGACCCGCATCGGCGCGATCGTCCACCTCGCCGGCGCACGTGTGCTGGGCCGCCCGTGGACCGCGGCCCGTCGCCGCGAACTGCTCGCGAGCCGCACGCGCCTCTGCGAGGACCTGCACGCCCTCGTGCGCCGGTTGGAGCAGCGCCCGCGCGTGCTCGTCGCGGCCTCCGCCGTGGGCTTCTACGGCGTGCCCGACGCGGGCACGCGCTGCGACGAGGACACGCCGCCCCAGCCGGGCGTGTTCCAGTCGGACCTGTGTGCCGCCGTCGAACACGAGGCGCGCCGTCTGGAAGGCCTGGGGCTGCGGGTGGTGCGCCTGCGCTTCGGCGTCGTGCTCGGCACCGAGGATGGCGCCTACCCCATGCAGGCGCTGGCGGCACGCCTCGGGTTCGGCGCGGTGCTGGGCGACGGTCGCCATCCGTTCCCCTGGGTGCACGTCGACGATGCCGTAGGCCTGGTGCGCTGGGCGCTGGCCGAGCCCGGTGCGCGAGGGGCCGTCAACGCGGTGGCGCCGGAACGCACCGACCAGGCCGGCTTCACCCGTGCGCTCGCCGCGTCGTTCGGGCGCCGCGTGTGGTTCCGCCTGCCCGCGGCGCCGCTGCGCGTCGCGGCCGGCGAGATGTCCACCCTGCTGCTCGATGGTCAGTCGGTGTGGCCGCGGCGTGCGCTGGAAGGCGGCTACCGCTTCCGGTACGCGACGCTGCGCCAGGCCCTGCCGGCGCTGGCTGCGGCGTCCCTCGGGCGAGCCGGGTCGGCCTCGGTTGAACAGGACGCCTCCGCGGCCGGGACCCGGGTGGGATCGAACCGCTGATCCATTGAGCACTCTTCCACGCCAACTCGCCAGCAAGAGCGTCCTCTTGTCTGACATCAGGTGCAGCAATGTCGACGCTGTCTTCGAAGTGCATCTGCCAGAAGATGACGGCTGTTCGGGAGAGAGCATGGACGAATTGCATCAAAGTCTGCAGGCAATGGGCGTCGCACAGCACCTGTGCGCTGTCGCGTTCCTCATCCTGTATGCCCTCGCGCTGGGCGGATTTCTGGGCTCCGCGAGTCGCTTGAAGGTCATCGCTTCTGCTGCGTTGGCCGCCACCGCTTTCGTCGCCATGTCGGACGTCTGGGTGCATGGCGTGTTGATGATCGCTTTCGCGATTCTGAGCGCCGCAGCCTACTTGGCTGTGGCCTGGATGCTCAAAGTGTTCTGCGAAGCGCTCCTGCGACGGACCAGCCATCTCGACCACATGCCGTCGCCAGTTCCCGCACCTCGGCCATTGGCACAAGTGGGCGAGCGTTCGACGGCCATCTCAGAACCTGTGCTTGTCTCGGGCCTCGGGGCCACGGACTGTCCGTAGGCAGCGCCACAGTCGACGCCCTGGGAGGCTGCGCACGAACAGCCGCCCCTGGCGCCCTCCGAGGGGGCCGTCGCACCGCAACGACGTGGGCCGACGACGTTCACGACGCCGTCAGGCCTTCACCGTGGCGATCTCCTCCAGCCGCGTCGTGTACCTCGGCGACCTGCGCGCCTGCCTCGCCGCGTGGCGTCCCCCGCCCTGCTCCCGCTGAAGTCCGCTCGCCACGCCCACGGCGCCCAGGCCGAATTTCTGGTTCAACGCATCCATGGCGCTCATGAGCCGTGCGTTCGCGGCCGTCGCCCTCGTCGTCGCTTCGGCCAACACCGCCGACGGATCGCCAGGCTCCGCGAACAGGTCCAGCTCGCCCTGCGTTTGCCCCTCGTCACTCAGGTCCATCAGCATCACGCCGGCTTTCACGTAATGGTGCCCGGGCCGGAACATGCCCTCGAGCGCCCGCAGCGCCGCGGCGGCGAGGGCCCGGGTGTCGGACGTGGGCCGCACCAGGGGCATCGTGACACTCGGGCTGTGCTGGGCGTCTTGCCGCCGGTGCGGGCTGGTGGTGATGAAGACGCGCACGGCGGCGGCCAGGCTGTGCTGGGCGCGCAGCTTGGCGGCGACCCGGGTGGTGAAGCCGCTGACGATTTCGCTGAGGGCGACGAGGTCCGTCGCGGGTTCGCCGAACGAGCGTGACGCCATGATCTGCTGGTTGGGCGCGGGGGCGTCGTCGACGTCGAGGCAGGAAGTGCCACGCAGTTCGAGCACCGTCTTTTCGAGCTGCACGTTGAACTGGCGACGCAAGGTGGCGACGTCGGCGTTCACCAGGTCGAGCACGGTCCGGATGTTGCCCTCGTTCAGCCGGGCCGTGGTCCTCGGGCCCACGCCCCACACGCTGCCCACGCCGGTGCGGCGCAGGATGTCGTCGAGCTCGCGTGCCGTCATGTTGCCGAAGTGGCAGACGCGGGCCACGTGCGCGGGGTAGGTGCCGGGCTTGCGGTCTTCCGTCTTGGCCACGTGGTTGGCCAGCTTGGCCAGGGTCTTGGTGGGGCCGAAGCCCACGCTGGTGGGCAGGCCGGTGCACTGCAACACGGTCGCGCGCAGGTGGCGGCCTGTGTCGACCAGGTCGCCGCGGACGCCGTCGAAATCGAGGAAGCATTCGTCGATGCTGTAGATTTCCTGCCGCGGCGCGTACTGCGCCGCCAGCGCCATCATGCGGCTGGACATGTCGCCGTAGAGTTCGAAGTTGGCCGACTGCGCGATGAGCCCGGCCGTGCGTTCGAGGTGGCGCACCTCGAACCACGGCTGCGCCATCTTGACGCCCAGGTCCTTGGCTTCGTTGCTGCGCGCGATGCAGGCACCGTCGTTGCTGGACAGCACCACCACGGGCCGGCCGATGAGCGAGGGCCTGAACGCGCGCTCGCAGCTGACGTACATGTTGTTGACGTCGACGAGGGCGAACATGCGCGTCACCTCACACCGTCAGCGACTTCATCACGGTGGTGACCACGCCCCAGAGCTGGAACCCGTCGCCTTCGCGCGGATGCACCGCAGCCACGGCCGGGTCGGTGGCGCAGAGGCTGAACGCTCCGCCTTGCCGCATCAGGCGGCGGCACAGGAATTCCTGGTCCACCACGGCGATGACCACGTGACCATGGGCCGGGGTGATGGCTCGATCGACCAGCACGATGTCGCCGTCGTCGATGCCACCGTCGCGCATGGCGGTGCCGGCCACGCGCATCATGTAGGTGGCCTGCGGGTTCCTGATGAAGATGTCGTTCAGGTCCAGGCGCGTGACGCCGGATTCGGTCGCTGGCGACCCGAAACTGATGGCCACGCTGCTGCGCACCGGCTGCGCGGCCGTGGTGCTGGTATCGCGCCCGACGCGGACGGCACGCGGCTCCGAGGGATCGTCCATGCCGGCTAGTCCTGCGCCAGGGCCAAGGGTGCCCACGCTGCACGATGCGAACGGGTCTGCGGATGCGCATGGAGGCCGAGCTTCAGCTCTGGCGGCAAGGGGGCAGTCATGGAGGGCTCGGCGGCGGGTGGCATTCAACTGTATATAAGTACAGCGGCGGGGTCCACTGAAAAGTTGCGGAGTGCGATGCGAATGCGTGTTCCGCGGCGCCAACCCGGAACGGTCGAGGCTTGGTCGAAGACCCGCTACCGATCCAACGAGGAAGTCGGCACGGCACACGCTCGCGGGCATGGGCGGCGTGGGAGCCGCCACAGCTGCGGTCTCGATGCGACCGGATCAGCCGCGCGGCTCGCTCGCCTCGAACACCGCCAACTGATCCGCGAACGCCCGCCGGTACGCCGGCCGCGCCTCGCCGCGCGCGATGTAGGCTGCAAGGTTGGGGAATCCGTCCACCGGCCCCGACCCGCCCAGCCGCCGCAGCACGGTCACCATCATCAAGTCGCCCGCGCTGAAGGCCCCGTCGAGCCACTCGGCCTCGCCGAGGTGGCGGGACAGCTCGCCCAGGCGCACGCGCACGCGGTCGTCGAGCATCGCGAGGCGCTCCGCGTGCCACGGCTTGTCGCGCTCGAACAGCACCGCCATGCTGCGCTCGACGATCGGCGGCTCGACGGTGCTGAGCGCGGCGAACATCCAGGCGATGGCCCGGGCCCGCGCATCCGGATCCTCCGGCAGCAGACCCGCGTGGTGTTCGGCGATGTGCAGCACGATGGCGCCCGACTCGAAAAGCACGAGGTCGTCCTGCTCGTACGTGGGGATCTGGCCGAACGGGTTGCGCGTGCGGTGCGCGGGCGCCTTCATGTCGGGGAACGACACGAGCCGCACGTCGTACGGCTGGCCCACTTCCTCGAAGGCCCAGCGCACGCGCATGTCGCGCGCGAGCCCCCGGCCGCGGTCGGGGGAACGTTCGAAGGCGGTCAGTGTCGGCATGCGCGGCGTCGGTGGGTTCAACCGTCGCCCAGTTTCTCGAATGCACTGGAAAAGTCCAGCCCCCCGTGGCCGGCCGCGCTCAGGCGTTCATACAGGCGCCGTGCCTGGTCGCCCATGGGCACGGGCTCGCCGCTCGCCTGCGCGTTCTCGACGGCCAGCCCCAGGTCCTTGAGCATCAGGTCGACGGCGAAGCCGCCGGTGTAGCCGCGCGACGCGGGCACGTCGGGCATCACGCCGGGGCACGGGTTGTAGACCTGCAGCGCCCAGTTCGCGCCGGAGCTCTTGCCCATGATCTCGGACAGCACGGCCGGGTCCAGCCCGTTGGCCACGCCCAGCCGCAGCGCCTCGCAGGTGCCCAGCATCAGCACGCCGAGCAGCATGTTGTTGCACACCTTCACCGTCTGCCCCGCGCCGTTCGGGCCGGCGTGGAGGATGTTGCGGCCCATGTTCGCGAGCACGGGCCGCGCGCGTTCGACGTCGTCCGGCGCGCCACCCACCATGAAGGTCAGCGTGCCGGCGCGCGCGCCGTTGGTGCCGCCGGACACGGGCGCGTCGATCATCTTGAAGCCCCGTGCGGTCGCGTCCGACGCCACTTCGCGTGCCACGGCCGGGGCGATGGTGGAGCAGTCGACGAGCAGCGCGGTCTTCGGCGCCGACGCGAACACGCCGTCGTCGCCCCCGTACAGCGCCTGCACGTGTTTCGACGCTGGCAGCATCGTGACCACGAGGTCGGCGCCGGCCACCGCGTCGGCGACCGACGCGGCGCGCTGCCCGCCCGCCTCGACCAGCGTCTGCACCGGCACCGGCGCGAGGTCGAGGCCGTTCACCGCGTGCCCCGCCTTGACGAGGTTCAGGGCCATGGGCAGGCCCATGTTGCCGAGGCCGATGAATGCGATCCGCATGGTGTCTCTCCCGGTCGCTCAGAGCGAGATGGTGGTGTTGATGCGGCGCGACTCGCTGCCGGGCTCGTACCAGCGCGCGGTCACGGTCTTGGTCTGGGTCCAGAACTGCACGGCCTGCTTGCCGTTCGGGCCCAGGTCCCCGAGCTTCGAGCCGCGCGAGCCGGTGAAGCTGAAGTAGGCCACCGGCACGGGGATCGGCACGTTGATGCCCACCTGCCCCACGTCGATGTCCGCCTGGAACTTGCGCGCGGCCCAGCCGCTGCCGGTGAAGATCGACGTGCCGTTGCCGTTCGGGTTCGCGTTGACGAACGCGATGGCGTCGTCGAGCGTCTCCACGCCCACCACGCACAGCACGGGGCCGAAGATTTCCTGCGCGTAGATGTCCATCTTCGCGGTCACGCCGCCGAACACGGTCGGGCCCACGAAGTTGCCCGACTCGAAACCGGGCACCTTGATGCCGCGCCCGTCGAGCAGCAGCTTCGCGCCCTCCTCCACGCCGCGGCCGATCAGGCCCACCACGCGGTCGCGCGCGCGCTGGCTCACCAGCGGCCCGAGGTCGGCGGTGCGGTCGGTGCCGGGGCCCACCTTCATCGCCTTGCTCTTCTCGACGATCTCCGGCAGCCAGTCGCGCGCCTCGCCCACCAGCACCACCACCGAGTTCGCCATGCAGCGCTGGCCGGCCGCGCCGAAGGCGGAGCCCAGCAGGTTGTTGATCGCCTGCTCCTTGTTCGCGTCGGCCAGCACCACGCAGTGGTTCTTCGCGCCCATCATGGCCTGCACGCGCTTGCCCGCGGCGCCCGCGCGCTCGTGGATGTGCGTGCCGACGTGGGTCGAGCCGATGAACGAGATCGCCTTGATGTCCGGGTGGTCGCAGAGCATGTCGGCCACCTCGGGGCCGCCGTGCACGACGTTGAGCACGCCCGGCGGCAGGCCGGCCTCGTGGGCCAGCTCGACCAGCAGCATCGTCGAGCTCGGGTCCTGCTCGGACGGCTTCAGCACGAAGGTGTTGCCGGTGGCGATGGCCATCGGGAACATGAAACACGGCAGCATCACGGGGAAGTTGAACGCGGTGATGCCCGCGCCCACGCCCAGCGGCTGCTGCAGGCTGTAGACCTCGACGCCGGTGGCCGCGTTCTCGGCGATCTCGCCCAGCTGCAGCGACGGGATCGCGCAGGCGTGTTCGATCACCTCCAGGCCGCGGCCCACCTCGCCTTCGGCGTCGGGCAGCGTCTTGCCGTGTTCGCGCGTGATGAGTTCGGCGAGGCGCGCGGTGTTCTCGCGCACGAGGTGCTGCAGCCGCAGCATCACGCGCATGCGCGCGCCGAGCGGCGTGCTGCGCCACGTCGCGAAGGCCCGCTTCGCGTCGGCCACGGCGCGGTCCACCTCGTCGCGGGTGGCCATGGGCACGCGGGCCACCACCTCCTGCGTCGCGGGGTTCAGCACGTCGCGCCACTCGGTGGTGGCCGAGCGCACGCGCTGGCCGCCGATGACGAGGTCGAGGGTGGGGATGTCGGTGGTCGTGGTGGACATGGCGGGCTCCTGTCGGGTGCGGTTCACTTCTTCGCGACCAGGTCGCAGGTGGACTGGTCGAGCGGCTTGAAGGCGGTCTGCGCGGGCACCGTGCCCAGCAGGTTGTAGTAATCCCAGGCGCCCTTCGATTCGGAGGGTTTTTTCACCTGGAACAGGTACATGTCGTGGATCACGCGGCCGTCGGGGCGGATGCTCGCGTTGCGCATCACCGCGTCCTCGATGGGCAGCTCGCGCATCTTCTGGGCGACCACCTTGCCGTCGTCGTTCTTCGCGGCGGCCACGGCCTTCAGGTAGTGCAGCACGCTCGAGTACACGCCCGCCTGCACCATCGTCGGCTTGGCGCCCTTGTGTTTCGCGGCGAAACGTTCGGACCACGCGCGCGTCTGCGGGTCGAGGTCCCAGTAGAAGCCGTCGGTGAACGTCAGGCCCTGCGCGGTCTCGAGGCCGAGGGCGTGCACGTCGGTCAGGAACATCAGCAGCGCCGACAGCGTCTGGTCCTTCGTGCCCACGCCGAACTCGCGCGCCGACTTGATCGCGTTGACCGTGTCGGCCGCGCCGTTCGCGAGACCCACCACCTGCGCCTTCGACGCCTGGGCCTGCAGGATGAACGACGAGAAGTCGGACGCGCCGAGCGGGTGGCGCACCGCGCCCACCACGGTGCCGCCGTTGGCCTTGACCATGTCGCTTCCTTCCTTCTCGAGCGAGTGGCCGAACGCGTAGTCGACGGTCACGAAGTACCAGTTCTTCTTGCCGCTCTTCGTCAGCGTGGTGGCCGCGCCGTTGGCCATCGCGTACGTGTCGAACATCCAGTGGAAGCCGGTGGCCGAACACTCCTCGTTCGTGAGCCGCGTGGTGGCCGGGCCGCTGTAGAGCGCGACACCACCCTTCTCCTTCACGAGCTTCTGCACGGCGAGCGCGCCGGCGGAGTTCGTCAGGTCGGCCAGCGCGTCCACCTTGTCGCGGTCGAGCCACTCGCGGGCCTTGCTCGACGCGATGTCGGCCTTGTTCTGGTGGTCGGCGTAGACGACCTCGATCTTCAAACCCTTGCACGGGCCCTTCAGGCAGTCCTCGATCGCGAGGTTCGTGGCGACGATGGAACCCGGCCCGCCCATGCCCGAGTACGGCCCCGCCATGTCGGTCAGCACGCCGATCTTCACCACGTTGTCGGAGATCTGCGCCTGGGCGCTGGCGAAGCCCGAAAGGGCGGCGGCGAACACACACGCGAAGCGGGAAAGGCGGGTCATGGGATCTCCTGGTGGGCCGGTGCGGAAGGCCTCGCGCTTTGCGTTGCTGCACGAGGCGTTCAGAATGTACGACTGCATTTGTGCAACACGTTCGGGCATCGGCGCCAAGCCCCTGTGCAATGGCGCACATCGTGTCGAACCCTTACGGGCAACCCCTGAGAACGCTTCGAGATGGACATCAACTGGGACAACCTGCGCGTCTTCCTCGCCGTCGCGCGCAGCCGTTCGGCGCTCGAATCGGCCGCCGCGCTGAAGCTCGACCACTCCACCGTCACGCGCCGGCTGAAGAAGCTCGAGTCGGACATCGGCAGCCAGCTGTTCGACCGCAGCCCGCAGGGCCACGTGCTCACGCCCATCGGCCAGCGGCTGCTGGAGTCGGTGGAGGACATCGAACGCACGCTGGCGCGGGTGGACTCGCGCATCGCCGGCGACAACCAGGTGCTCACCGGCCACGTGCGGCTCGGCGGCACCGAAGGTTTCGGCAGCACCTTCCTCGCGCCGCACCTGGCCGACTTCTGCGCGCGCCACCCGTCGATCGAGGTGGACCTGCTGGCCGTGCCCCGCTTCGTGAACCTCTCCAAGCGCGAGGCCGACCTCGCGGTGAGCATCGAGCGCCCGCGCGCCGGCTCGTTCGTGGTGTGCAAGCTCGCGGACTACCGGCTTGCGGTGTACGGCACCCGCGAGTATTTGCGCGCGCACCCGCCCATCCGCCAGTCCGCGGACCTGGCCGCGCACCGCTTCATCGGCTACGTCGACGAACTCTCGTTCAGCGCCGAGCTGCGCTACCTGCAGAAGATCACCCCGGGCGCCCACGTCGCGCTGCGCAGCACCAGCATCGTGGCGCAGATGCAGGCCGTGCGCCGCGGCCATGCGCTCGGCGTGCTGCCGTGTTTCCTCGCGGCGGGCCAGGACGACCTCGTGCGGGTGCTCGACGACGACGCGTCGGTGGTGCGCACCTTCTGGATGTACGCGCCGAAGGAGCAGCGGGAGATCGCGCGGGTGCGTGCCTTGTGGGACTACCTGCGGGAGGCGGCGAGGGTGCAGCAGGCGTTCCTGCTGGGGAACTGAACGCTCCGCGAAGGAGAGATCGGCGAATTCCGTGTAGCCCCTTGTCCTACGCCGACCGGGCATCTCGTCCTGCATCCCCGCGCCTCACCCCTTCGTAGGCTCACGGATTGTTCCCGGAGATTCCCACGATGCGTGTCCTGCCCCTCCTCGCCGTCCTCCCCTTCACCGCCCTCGTGGCCTGCAGCCAGCCCGACCGCTCCGCGGCCGCGCCGGCCCAGGCGGAAGTGACGCTGCGCACGCCCGAGGGTCAGTCGGCCGGTCGCGCCACGCTGACCGACCACGGCGCCGGCGTGTCGATGAAGATCGAGGCCGCCGGGCTCACCCCCGGGCCGCACGGTTTCCACCTCCACCTCAACGGCGCCTGCAGCCCGGGCCCCGACGCCACCACCGGCAAGACGGTCGCCTTCGGCGCGGCCGGCGGGCACTTCGACCCGGGTGCGTCGAAGCACCATGGCGCGCCGGGCGGCACGCCCACCGCGAACCACGCGGGCGACCAGCCCAACCTCGTCGCCGACGCCGGCGGCCGGGCCTCCCTCGAGTACACCAACCCGAACGTCACGCTGTCGCCCGGTCAGGGCTCGGTGATGGGCCGGGCGCTCGTGGTGCACGCCGACCCGGACGACTACAAGACCGACCCCGCGGGGAACTCCGGCGCGCGCGTGCTCTGTGGCGTGATCGAAGCGAAGGCCCGTTGAGCGCCGGCCCGTGAAACGGTAGATTTCCTACATGCGCGGGCCACGACCTGCGCCACCATCGGTGAGCCTCGTTGCAGTCGGACGTGGGCGACGGCGAGGCGGGGCGGGCCCCTTCCTCCTGTTGTGCAGATGCCCCGGAGTCCATCCCCGTGAGTGTCCACTCCTTCGATTTCGGTGAACTGTTCACCCTCAGTGCCAGGCCGGTGATCGCCAGCGCGGTGCAGCGCGGGCTCGCGTTCTACTTCGACTACGGAAGCCCGCCGAACCGCGTGGCCGGCGACGCCCAGGCGTTCCGCCGCGGCATCTACCGCGTGCTGTCCGCGGCGAGCCAGGTGCTCGACGCCGGTGCGCTGATCCTCGCGGGCGAGATCGCGCCGGGCCCCGCGCCCGGCACGGTCGCGGTGCGAGTCGATGCCGCTGCCTCGGGCGTGCGGTGCGACGACGCCGGCATCGACACGCTGCTCGCCGAACTCGAACTGGTGAGGGACCCGGTCGACCCCGCGCTGCCCGACGTGGTCACGGCGCGCGGCACCTGCCCGGTCCTCGGCGGCGACGTGCTCTACCGCTGCGTGCCGAGCGCCGGCGTGCTGTTCAGCCTGCTGCTGACCTGCGAAGGCGAGGTGCGCGACGAACTCCGCACGCCCGACGCCCACGGCTGCTCGGCCCTGATCCTCCACGGTGGTGACCAGTCGGCGCACGGCCTGAGCCGCCGCCTCCAGGGCTTCGGGTGGCACGTGCGGCAGTTCGACTCGGTGGAGGCGTTCGCCGAAGCCGTCGTGTCGGACTCCTGCGCCCACCGCCTGGCCATCGCCATCGCCTCCGAGGGCGTGGACGTCGACACGCTGGTGCAGCTCACGACGCTGGCCGGCCCCGCGCCGCTCGGCAGCGTCGACCTGATCCACGCGGTGCGCGCCGGCTCGCCGGTGCTGGGCACGCCGGCCCCGCCGGGCTGGGACTTCCGCGTGGTGCCGTTCCTGCCCTCCGAGATCTGGGACTTCACCCGACGCGCCGACCCCGACGCCCCCGGCGTGCCGCAGGAATCCCGCCCGACCCCGCTCGAGTCGTCGCCCCGGCCACGCGTGCTGGTGGTCGACGACGACGAGGTCAACCGCATCATCGCGTCCGGGTTGCTGCAGATGATCGGTTACGACACGCTGTCGGCGTCGAGCGGCGACGAGGCCATCGCGATGTGCCGGCGCGTCTCGCCCGACGCGGTGCTGATGGACATCAACATGCCGGGCCTCGACGGCTACGAGGCGACGGCCGTGCTCAAGCGCCTGCAGAAGGCGGGCGGCATCCCGCCGTTCCCCATCATCGCGGCCACGGCCGCCGGCACGCAGGCGCGGTCGATGGCCGGCGGGCTGGATGGGCACCTGTCCAAGCCGCTGCTGGCCGACGACCTGCGCCTGCAACTGCACCGCGCGTTGAAGGGCCTGGCCACCGGCCTGTGAACGGCGGCTGACCGGTCTCAGACACAGCGGGACCGCGCGCCCATGGCCTCCGGCCGCAGCGGCGCGCCGGACGGGGTGACGGCGGGCAGGAAGTCGAGCACCAGCAGATCGTCCGGCGAACGCAGGCCCGTGGCCACGCACGCCCGCCCGCCGAAGCTCGCCGTCAGCACGCCCTGCCCCTGGACCACGGCGCGAGGGTACAGCAGGCGGTCGAGTTCGAGCATCGCGTTCAGCTGCCCCCAGAGCAGCGCGTCGAACAGGTCCTGCGAGTCGGCGGGGGTGCGGAAGGCGGCGACGAAGGCCATCGACTCGCGGCCGGCCGGCGCGGCCTGGCGGAGGAACTGGTGCAGGGCCGTCCACACCGGCGCGACGGTGTCGCGCGTGCCCAGCTCGTCGAACAGACCGAACCGGTAGCGCCCGCCCATCAGCGCGGCCCGCACCTCGGGCCGGGGGAACCCGGGACGCCGCGCGGCCGCCAGGAACCGGCCGTGCGCCGCCGCCCACGCCGACGGGTCGGCCTCCGGATTCGGTTGCAGGTGCCGCGTGGAGACCGGTTCGGAGAGAGGGGTGGGCTCGATGGACATGCGTCAGAACGGCTCGTGTCGACGTCCTGACGATAGCGGCCGGCCCCGGCGCGCGCTGTCACCCGTGGGCGCATGCGCGTGTAGGCGATCCGGCAATGCCACGTCAACCCAGCAGCGCGAACAGGCTGTCGACGTCCACCGGCTTGGTCAGGTGGCGCTCGAAACCGGCGGCCGCCGTGGCCTGCCGGTCGCTCGCCTGGCCGTAGCCGGTGATGGCGATCAGGCGGGTGCCGGAGAGTTCGGGCCGGGCGCGCAGCCGCCGCGCCACCTCGAAGCCGTCCATGCCGGGAAGGCCCAGGTCGAGCAGCACCACCTGCGGGCGGAACCGCTCGGCCAGCGCCAGCGCGGCCTCGCCGTTGGAGGCCACCTCCACCTCGTGGCCCGACATGCGCAGCAGCATGGCCAGGCTTTCGGCGGCGTCCGGGTTGTCGTCGACCACCATCACCGACGTGAGCGTTCCTGCCACCCCCGCCTGCCCGGCCGGGTCGGCGACGGGTTCCCAGTCGGCGAGCGGCAGCGTCACGGTGAACGTGGCCCCGTGGCCGATGCCCGCGCTCTCGGCCCACACCGAACCGCCGTGCAGCTCGACGATGCGCCGCACGAGCGTGAGCCCGATGCCGAGGCCGCCCTCGGAGCGGTCGAGCGTGCGTTCGCCCTGCACGAAGGGCTCGAAGGCCTGCTGCAGCATGGCCGGCGACAGGCCGATGCCGTTGTCGCTCACCTCCAGCGTGGCCAGGCCGTCTTCCGAGTCCAGCGAAACCGCGATGCGACCGCCCCGCGGCGTGTACTTCGCGGCGTTGGTGAGCAGGTTCACCACCACCTGCGTCAGGCGCGTGCTGTCGCCGGACAGCGGCACCGGGTGGTCCGGCAGCCTCAGCTCGAGCTGGTGCCCGTACGACTGCACCGTGGGGCGCTGCGCGTCGGCGGCCGCGCGCACCAGCGTGTTCAGCTCGAGCGCCGCGTTCTCCAGGCGGATCTTGCCGCTGGTGATGCGGCTCACGTCCAGCAGGTCGTCCACCAGCCGGGCGAGGTGCGTGACCTGCCGGCCGATCACGTCGGCGGCCCACGACGCCACCGGCGTGCCGTCGGACCGGTCGAGCACCGCCACGGCGTTGCGGATGGGCGCGAGCGGGTTGCGCAGCTCGTGGGACAGCATCGCGATGAACTCGCCGATGCGCTTGCCTTCCGATTCCAGCACCTCGACCCGGCGGCGTTCGCTGAGGTCGTGCACGATGAGCGTGAAGCCGCGCAGGGCCCCGGAGGCCTCGCGGAGCACCGTGGTGGCCACCCGGGCCCAGAACGGCGTGCCGTCGGCGCGCTGGCGCCAGCCCTCCTGCTGGCAGAAGCCCTGGTTCAGCGCGAGCGACAGCTCCGCGCGGGGCCGGCCGGCGGCGCGGTCGTCGGGCGTGAACAGCGAGGCGCCCTCCCGGCCCAGCACCTCGCCGGTGGCCCAGCCGAACACCCGTTCGGCGCCGGCGTTCCACGAGCGCACCACCCCGTCGCCGTCGAGCAGGAACATCGCGTGGTCGCGCACACCCTCGACCAGCAGGCGCAGGTTCTCCTCGCGCTCGCGCAGGGCCTCCTCGTGGCGGCGCCGCTCGGTCAGGTCGCGGGTGACCTTGGAGAAACCCAGCAGGCGCCCCTCGTCGTCCTGGATGGCGGTGATCACCACGTTCGCCCAGATGGCCGAGCCGTCCTTGCGGACGCGCCAGCCCTCGTCCTCGTAGCGGCCGAGGGCCGTGGCCCGCTTCAGCTCCTCCTGCGGCCAGCCGCGCGCGATGGCCTCGGGCTGGTAGAACATCGAGAAGTGCCGGCCCATCGCCTCGTCGGCGGTGTACCCCTTGATGCGCTCGGCGCCCAGGTTCCAGCTGCTGATGCGGCCCTCGGGGTCCAGCATGAAGATGGCGTAGTCGCGTACCGTTTCCACGAGGCGGCGGAACGCCTCCTCGTGGCCTCCGGCCAGCGGGGAAAGGGGGGCATCGGGACGATCGAGGGCCATGGGGAACAAGGGGTCATGCGCAGCCGACGGGTGGCTGACTGTACCGCCTGCCGCGGATCGGCCGAACCGGGGTTCACCTGAACCGTTCCCGCTGGCCTCGCCGCCATCGCCGGGAGATAATCCGGCCACCACACGAATCGGTACAGGGGAGTGCCATGGAGAAGGAAGAGGTGCGGGTGGTGATCGTCGAGGACGACGACGACATCCGAGAACTGCTGACCACGCTCATCGAGCTCGACGGCTACCTGGTCCGCTCCGTCCCCGACGGCGAGACCGCGCTGGCCCTCGTCGCCGAGTTCCGCCCCGCCTGTGTCCTCGTCGACCTCACGCTGCCCGGCATCGACGGCGCCGAAGTCACCCGCCAGCTCCGCGCGGAGATCGGCACCGAACTGGTGATCATCGCGGTCACCGGCACCCCGTCCACCTCCGAACACGAGCGGCTCGAAGCCGCCGGGGTCGACTTCGTGCTCGCCAAGCCCCTCGCCGAAAACGAGCTGCGCCGGTTCCTGCCGCCCCTCTGAGGGGCGCCTATGACCCCGCTTCGCTGAACCGGTTCCGTCTTCTTCACGACGCCGTCACGAACCGTCCCTAACGTGCCCCTCTTCACAGAGGAGCACCCATGCATTCCAAGTTGCTGATCGCCCTGGCGGTCACCGCCCTTGTCTCGGCCTGCAATTCGAGCGACGACACCACGCCGCCCCCGGCCGCCACCACCCCCAAGAACATCATCTTCTTCCTCGGCGACGGCTACGGCATCGTGCCGATGACCGCCACGCGCATCTACGCCGCCGGTGAAGAAGGCGAGCTGGCGATCGACACGCTCCCCGAGACCGCCTTCGTCAAGACGTACTCGCTCGACGCCCAGGTGACCGACAGCGCGCCCTCGATGGCCGCCTACATGACGGGCGTGAAGACCCGCAACGAAGTGCTCGGCATGAATGGCGACACCGTCGCCGTCGCCCCGGGCAAGGACACCGCCACGAACGTCGGCAGCGCCGTCGACAACTGCCCGAAGACCGGCAACGGCGCCCCCGCCACCACGCTGCTCGAGCTGGCCGTCGCCGCCGGCCGCGCCACCGGTGTCGTGACCACCGCCCGCCTGACGCACGCGACGCCCGCCGCCACGTACGCCCACACCTGCCACCGCAACGCCGAATACGAGATCGCCCGCCAGGCCGTGCCCGGCGGCGACGGCTACAACGCGGCCCTCGGCGCCGGCGTGGACGTGCTGATGGGTGGCGTGAGCCAGTACTGGCGTCCGTACGACGCGGCGACCAACCCCGCCGGCCGTCCCGACAAGCGCGACCTCGTCGCCGAACTGAAGGCCAAGGGCTACACCTCGGTCACCGACCTCGACACGCTGAAGGCCGCGCCCACCGCCGCCGGCACGAAGCTGATCGCCCTGTTCGATCAGGCGAAGGCCGAAGGCCACATGTCGTACGAACTCGACCGTGACCCGACCAAGGAACCGAGCCTGTCGGAGATGACGACCAAGTCGATCGAGATCCTGTCGAAGCGCGACAAGGGTTACTTCCTGATGGTCGAAGGCGGCCGCATCGACCACGCGTTGCACGGCACCAACGCCCGCCGCGCCGTGTCCGACGCGAAGGCCTTCGACGACGCCATCAAGGCCGCCATCGCCAAGGTCAAGGAAACCGACCCCGAGCTCAAGAACACGCTGATCGTCGTCACCGCCGACCACGACCACACGATGGTGATGAACGGCTACGCCGCGATCACCGGCAAGACCACGGACGCCAGCCCCGGCATCCTCGGCCTGATGCGCGACTACACGGCCCCCGCCACCCCGGCGCTCGACGCCGACGGCAAGCCGTTCACCACGCTCGTGTTCGGCAACGGTGAGAACCGCATCGCCGGCAGCCGCGCGCTGATGACCACGCTGACCGACGCCGCCGTCTACGACAAGAACTACCACCAGGAAGCCGCGATCCAGATGGGCATCGGCGGCGAGACGCACGGCGGCTCCGACGTCTTCCTCGGCGCGATCGGCCTGGGCGCGGACGCCTTCCACGGCACGATCGACAACATCGAAGTCTTCTCGCTGATCCGCAAGGCCGTCGGCCTCTGATCCCCGACGTCACCGGAGTCACACACATGAACAGCAAGCTCAACACCCTGGCACTCGCCATCTCCGTCGCCGCCTTCGCGTCGCCCGCCCTGGCGGCCGGTGAAGCGAAGAACGTGATCTTCTTCCTCGGCGACGGCATGGGCCCGGTCACCACGACGGCCACCCGCGTGAAGTACTACGACGTCGTCACCGGCGACAAGGTCGTCATGGGCTCGATGGCGATGGACAAGCTTCCGTACGCCGCGCGCATCAAGACGTTCTCGAAGGACGGCCAGACCACCGACAGCGCGCCGTCGATGGCCGCCTACATGACCGGCGTGAAGACCCGCAACGAGACGCTCGGCCTCGACGGCACCACCGTCGCCGTGTCGCCCGGCACCGATGCCGCCACCGGCGTCGGCAGCGCCGTCGACAAGTGCCCGACCACCGGCAACGGTTCGCCGTCGGTCACGCTGCTCGAACTCGCGATCGCCAAGGGCAAGGCCACCGGCGCCGTCACCACGGCCCGCCTGACCCACGCCACGCCGGCCGCCACGTACGCCCACACCTGCCACCGCAACGCCGAATACGAGATCGCCCGCCAGGCCGTGCCCGGGGGCGCCGGCGCCAACCCGGCCCTCGGCGCCGGCGTGAACGTCCTGCTCGGCGGCATCAGCCAGTACTGGCGTCCATACGACGCGGCCACGAACAACAAGGGCCGCCCGGACGGCCGTGACCTCGTCGCCGAACTGCAGGCCAAGGGCTACACCGCCGTCTCCGACCTCGCCACGCTGAACGCCGCGCCGTCCACCGCGACGACGCGCCTGATCGGCCTGTTCGACCAGGCGAAGGCCGAAGGCCACATGTCCTACGAACTGGACCGTGACGCGACGAAGGAACCGAGCCTGTCGCAGATGTCCGTGAAGGCCGTCGACATCCTGTCGAAGAACGCCAACGGCTTTTTCCTGATGGTGGAAGGCGGCCGCATCGACCACGCGCTGCACGGCAACAACGCCGCCCGCGCGCTGGCCGACACGAAGGCCTTCGACGACGCCATCCAGGCCGTGATCGACAAGGTCAAGACGTTCGACCCCGAGCTGACCAACACCCTGATCGTCGTCACCGCCGACCACGACCACGGCATGGCCTTCAACGGTTACGGCAAGCGCGGCACCGACATCCTCGGCCCGAACATCAACTACGTCACCGGCACGCCGAGCAAGGACGCCAACGGCGTCACCTACGGCAACCTCGTGTTCGCCAACGGCTCGAAGCGCGCCGACGTGCGCGTCGACGTCGATGCCGCGACGATGACCAGCAAGGACTACCTGCAGGAAGCCGTGATCCGCAAGGGCGGCGTCGGCAGCGAGACGCACGGTGGCGGCGACGTGAAGCTGCACGCCGCCGGCGCGGGCGCCAAGACCTTCAAGGGCACGATCGACAACACGAAGGTCTTCGGCCTCGTGAAGACGGCGGCAGGCTACTGAGATGGTGAAGTCCCTCCGCTTCATGGCCGCGGCACTGGCCATGATCGGGGCGTCCGCCGGCGCGAACACGCCGGCGGCGCCGGCCTCGACCAAGGCCGCGCCCGACGTCGAAGCCATCGTCAGCTACGAGACCCGGCACGTGATGTCGTCGGGCATCACCCGCGTCGACACCTGGCAGGAACGCCTGGTGCGCCGCGGCAACCAGGTGTGGGCCGAGCGCATCCTCCCGGAATCGGCGCACGACCACGACCACGAAGAGCGCGAGAAGAAGCCCGAGCACGTGGGCCACAAGCACTTCAACGGCGACACCGCCGCCCGCTGGCTGAGCATGCAGGCCGACGGCAAGGTCGACGTGAAGTACGTGGACCGCGAGCACAAGGCCGTGGTCGCCATCCCGCGTTCCGAATACGGCACCGTGGGCTTCGACGGCAGCTATGCCGCCATGGCCAACATCGTGCCGGCCGTGCTGGCGAAGTCGATGAAGGCCGGTGCGTCGGCCGGTGACGCGCAGTGGCGCACCGACAAGCGCGACGGCTGGTCGCACCGCGTGCTGTGGTCGGAGTCGCGGCAGCTGGCGATGAAGGTGGAGTCGGTGCGGGATGACGGCAGCGTGCGTCGCCTGGTGACCGTGCAGCTGAAGCCCGTGGCGGCGAAAGCGCCGTGGGATCAGCTGGCGGGCTATGCCCAGAAGCGGTACGACGACTTCATGGACTGACGACGGTGGATCCCGACGTTCGTCGGGATGACGAAACGTGTGTCACCCCGGCGAACGCCGGGGCCCACCTCCCCTCAGAGCGGCAACCCCACATAGTTCTCCGCGATCGTCCGCCGCCCCGCCTCCGAATTCACGAGGTAGTCCAGCTCCGCGTCCTGCAGCTTCGCGTCGATGCGCCCGCTGTCGGGGAACCGGTGCATCAGCGACGTGAACCACCACGAGAAGCGTTCGGCGCGCCAGATGCGCCGCAGGCAACGCGCCGAGTAGTGGTCGATGCCGGCGTCCGACCACTCGCGGTAATGTTCGATGAAGGCCGACGACAGGTACTTCACGTCGCTGGCCGCGAGGTTCAGCCCCTTCGCCCCGGTGGGCGGCACGATGTGCGCGGCGTCGCCCGCGAGGAACATCCGGCCGAAGCGCATCGGTTCGCTGACGAAGCTGCGCAGCGGCGCGATGCTCTTCTCGAGCGACGGCCCGGTCACGAGCCGCTCGCGCCCCTCGTCGTCGAGCCGCAGGCGCAGCTCGCTCCAGAAGGCCTCGTCGCTCCAGTCGGCCACCTTCTCGGTGGCGGGCACCTGCAGGTAGTAGCGGCTGCGCGTTTCGCTGCGCTGCGAGCACAGGCCGAAGCCGCGCGGGCTGTTCACGTAGATCAGTTCGTCGGACACCGGCGGCGTGTCCGACAGCAGCCCGAGCCAGCCGAACGGGTACACCTTCTCGAACGACGTCGACGCCCCCGCAGGCACGCTCGCGCGGCACACGCCGTGGAAGCCGTCGCAGCCCGCGATGAAGTCGCACGCCAGTTCGTGCCGCACGCCGTCCTTCTCGAAACACACCGTCGGCGATATCCCGTCGAAGCCGTGCACCGACACGTCGCGCGCCTCGTACACCGTGGGCAGCCCCGCCGCCTCGCGCGCGGCCATCAGGTCGCGCGTGAGTTCGGTCTGGCCGTAGACCATCACGCGGCTGCCGCCGGTGAGCGATCCGAGATCGATGCGGTGGCGCCGGCCGCCGAACAGCAGTTCGAAGCCGTCGTGTTCGAGGCCGTCGGCGTGCATGCGCGCGCCCACGCCGGCCTCGTCCATCAGGTCGATGGTGACCTGCTCGAGGATGCCGGCGCGGATGCGCCCGAGCACGTAGTCGGCGCTCTGCCGCTCGACGATCACCGCGTCGATGCCGGCCTTGTGCAGCAGCTGCCCCAGCAGCAGGCCCGACGGGCCCGCGCCGACGATGGCCACCTGCGTGCGGGTCGGGAGGGAGGTCGTGCTCACGCGCGGCTCCTCACGACATCTTGCACAGCGGGGACGGCGGCGGCGTCAGCGTGGCCGGGAAGGCCTGCTCCACCGTCGGGCGCATCACGCCGTCCACCGTCTTCACGCGGCCCGCGTACGTGGGCAGCACGAGCTGGTTGTCCTGGGTGCGCATCGTGGCCGAGCCGTACAGCGATTCCACCGTCGCGCCGCGCAACGCCTTCGACACGTCGGCCGGCTTCACGCTGCCGGCCTTGCGCACGCCCTCGAACATCACCAGCATGCCGTTGTAGGCCTGGCCCTCGTTGTCGGTGGGCAGGCGGTTGAACTTCGCCTTCCACGCGGCCACGAAGGCCTTGTTGCGCGGCGTGTCGATGTCGGGTGTGTAGGCGGTGTTGCCGATGGTGCCGTCGAGCGACTTGTCGGTGCCGTCCACCACGAAGTTCATGATCAGCGCGTGGCCGATCAGCTTCGTCTTCGGCGTGAGGCCGAACTCCTGCGCCTGCTTGACGAACGCGATCGCGTCGCGGCCCACCTCGGCCACCCACACGGCCTCCACGCCCGCCGCCTTCAGCTGGGCGATGTACGGCGCGAAGTCCTTCGTGCCCAGCGGCACGTACAGCGTCGGCGACACGGTCTTGCCCTGCGCCGTCACGGTCTTCACGAAGGCCTCGCCCGAGTCGCGGCCCCACACGTAGTCGGCCGCGAGCACGGCGAACTTCTTCTCCTTGAAGCCCTTGGCCCACTCGCCGATCATCGCGAGGTCCATCGCGTCCGAATGGCTCGTGCGGAAGCTGCGCGGCTTGCAGCTGTCGCCCGTGAGCTTGTCGCTCTTGCTCGCGACGATGAAGTACGCGGCGTTCCAGCGGTCGAGGTTCTGAGAGATCGCGAGCGAGATCGACGACGGGATCGCGCCGATCAGCAGGTTGCTGCCGTCGCGGGCCAGCTTCTCGGCCACGCGGCGGCCGGCGTCGGGCGTGCTCTCGTCGTCGCCCACCTGCACCTCGACCTTGCGGCCGTCCACGCCGCCCTTCGCGTTGGCTTCCTCCACCGCGAACTGCACGGCGCGGATCACTTCCTCGCCCTGCTGGGCGAAGGTGCCCGACTTCGAGCTGACCAACCCGACCCGCACCGGGTCCTTGGCCTGGGCGTGGACGGCGATCGGGAAGGCGGCGCAGAGGGCCAGCGCGAGCGGCAGGTTCTTCATGTGTGTCATGTCATCGGCTCCTTGGAAAACAGGGGGGAGGTCACACCATCACGTGGCGGTGCAATTCGTCGAGGCTCTCGTGGCCGACGCGTCCCCGCGCCACCACCGACCCCTTGGCCATCGCGACGTAGCGTTCGGTGACGCGCATCACGAGGCTCATGTTCTGTTCGATCAGCAGCAGCGCCGTGCCCTGCGCCGCCACCTGGTTGAAGATGTCGGCGAGCTGGTCCACGATCACCGGGGCCAGGCCCTCGGTGGGTTCGTCGAGCAGGATCAGCGACGGGTTCGACATCAGCGCGCGGCCCACGGCCAGCATCTGCTGCTGCCCGCCCGACAGCGCCGTGCCGGGCGTGTGCGCGCGTTCGGCGAGGATCGGGAACAGCTTGTAGACAGCCGGCACCGACCACGGGCCCGGCCGGCGCACGGCGGCGCCCAGCAGCAGGTTCTCCTCGACCGTCAGGTTGGCGACGATGCGCCGGCCCTGCGGCACCACCACCACGCCGCGGTTCGGCGCGATGTAGGGGCGCGGGCGACCCACGCCCTGCCCGCCCAGCCGCACCGTGCCGCGCTTCAGCGTGGCCAGGCCCAGCACGGTGTTGACCACGGTGGTCTTGCCGACGCCGTTGCGGCCGATCAGCGCGACCTTCTCGCCGGCCGCGACCGACAGGTCCATGTCGTGGAGGATGTGGGCCGAGCCGTAGAAGGCGTTGACCCGTTCGAGTTCCAGCAGGGCCTGGCTCATGCCGCGCTCCCCAGGTAGGCCGAGCGCACGCGGGGGTCGGCGCGCACCTCGCGCGGGTCCCCGCTCGCGATCACGCGGCCGAGTTCGAAGACGGTGATGGCATCCGAGATGCCGAACACCACGTCCATGTCGTGTTCGACGAGCAGCACCGACACCTGCCGCCGCGACGCGAGCGCGGTGAGGTGGTCGGCGAGGTCGTGCGATTCCTTGACCGACAGCCCCGCCATCGGTTCGTCGAGCAGCAGCACCGACGGGCTGCCCACCAGCGCGAGCGCCAGGTCGAGGCGGCGCTGCTCGCCATAGCCGAGGTCGCCCGCCTCCACGTCGCCCAGGTGCTCGAGCGTGAGTTCGCGCAGCACCTCGTCGGCGTCGCGGCCCGGGTCGGCCACGCCCATCTTGAAGGACGCGAGTTCGACCTGGCGGCGCACCGCCATGCCCGTGAACACGCTCGTGCGCTGGAAGCTGCGCGACAGGCCGCGCCGGCGGCGTTCGGTGGGGCCGAGGGCGCTCACGTCCTCGCCGCGCAGCAGCACCTGGCCGCGCGTGAGGCGGCGGCGTCCGGTGATCGCGTCGATCACCGTGGACTTGCCCGCGCCGTTGGGGCCGATCAGCCCGCGGATCCGGCCCGGGGCCAGCGTCATCTCGACCCCGTCGACGGCCTTGATGCCACCGTAGTGGATCGCGACGTCCCGGGCCTGGAGGATGGGTTCGGTCATGGGGGTCTCCGGTCAGTGGATGGCGGGCACGCGCACGGCGGGCGCGGCCTTGGGGCGGGACGGCACGAGGCGCTGCAGCGCGCCCGACAGGCCCTGGGGCGCGAACACGATGACCACGATCAGGCCGGTGCCGAAGATCGCCATCCAGTGGTTCGCGTAGTCGCCCAGCACGTCCTTCACGAGGAAGTACACGATGGCGCCGAGCGCGGGGCCCCACAGGGCCCGGCTGCCACCCACCACGACCATCATCAGCGCCACCCCCGACACGCTCCAGTGCAGCCCCTCGGGCGACACGAAGCCGGTGTTCAGCGCCGACAGCACCCCGCCGAGCGCGGTGACGCCGGCCGACAGCGCGAAGACCGCGGCGCGCGGCAGCAGCGTGCGGATGCCGATGAAACGCGCCCGCTCCTCGTTGTCGCGCACGGCCTCGGTGATGGCGCCGAAACGCGTGCGCAGCAGCAACGCGAGGCCCAGCAGCACCAGCACGAGCACGGTCCACGCGAGCGCGAACATCGCGTGCGGCTCGAGCAGCGCCGACACCTCGACACCGAACAGCGTCGACGGCCAGTCGATGTTCATGCCGTCCGCGCCGCCCGTGAGCCCGCGCGAGCGCGTGGCGGTGAGGTGGATCATCTGGCCGACGGCCAGCGTCAGCATGCCGAACGCGATGCCCGGCACGCGCACGACGACGAGGCCCAGCAGCAGCGCGAACAGCGCGACCCCGAGCACGGCGACCACGACCGCCGCCTCGGCGGGCATCGCCTTCAGCTGCAGCAGGATGCCGACGGCGTAGCCCGACGAGCCGAAGAACATCGCGTGCCCGAAGCTGACCATGCCGTTCTGGCGCAGCAGCAGCCCGAGGCCGGTCGCGAAGATGGCGTAGACGGTCGCCTGCGTCAGCAGCGACAGCACGGTGCCCGACGACACGGCCGTGGCCACGATGCCGCCGGCCACGAGGGCCGCCGCGGCGGTGAGGAAGATCCTGGAGAGGGTCATGGCGGGGGTCCTTGCGGTCAGGTGCGGCTGCCGGCCAGGCCCGCGGGTTTCCACAGAAGCACGGCGACCATCAGCGCGAAGGGCAGCACGGCGGCCAGGTCGGGCAGGTACACGGCACCCAACCCCTGCAGCAGCCCGAGCACCACCGCGGCGATGAACGCGCCGGCGAGGCTGCCCAGCCCGCCGATCACCACCACGACGAACGAGTCGATCAGCACGTCGCTGCTCATCGACGGCGACAGCGCGAGGAACGGCGCGGCCACGACACCGGCCAGGCCCGCGAGCGCGGTGCCGAGGCCCACGACGCCGGCCGAAAGCACGTCGGTGTTGACCCCCTGCATCGCGGTGGTCGTGGGGTCGGTGCTGGCCGCGCGCACGAACAGGCCCGCGCGCGAGAACCGCAGCCACAGCGCGAGCCCGAGGGCCACCGCGATGCCCACAGCGATCACGCCGATGCGGTAGGCCGGCACCGGCGTGCCGAAGAGGTCGACCGACGTGTCGAGCAGCGCGGGCACGGCGACAGACAGGTTGCCCTTGCCCCACACCGTCTGCACCACGTCCTCGATCACGAGCAGCAGGCCGAACGTGACGAGCACGACGGCGAGCGGGTCGCGGTCCTGCAGCAGGCGCAGGCCGAAGCGGTCGAGCAGCGCCCCCAGCACCGCCATGATGGCCGGCACCGCGACGAACGCGACCCAGAAGTTGCCGGCCGACGCGATCGTGTAGCCGAGGTACGCGCCCAGCATGTAGAGCGAGCCGTGCGCGAAGTTGACGACGCGGCGCAACCCGTAGATCAGCGCCAGCCCCGAACACATCACGATGAGCAGCGCACCGTAGACGAGGCCGTTGAACAAGTGGATGAACATCCTGGTCTCCTTGGAGAAGGTCAAGCCGCCGCGAGCGACGATTCCGGCGCGCCGAGCGCGAGCCAGCCGCCGTCGGCGAACACGGTGGTGCCGGTGACGAAGCTCGCGCGGTCCGACGCGAGGAAGGCGATCACCTCGGCGACCTCGTCCGGGTCGGCGAGCCGGCCCATCGGGGTGCGCGCGGCGATCGCGGCGGTGTCGAGGGCGCCCTTGCGGGCGAGTTCCTCGACGAGCGCGGTGCGCACGTAGCCGGGCGCCACCGCGTTGACGCGCACGCCGCGGCGGGCCCATTCGCACGCCATCGACCGTGTCATCGATTCGATGCCGGCCTTGGCCGCGCCGTACGCGTTGCGCGCCGGGATGCCGCCCACGCCCGCGATCGACGCGAGGTTGACGATGCTGCCGCGGCTGGCCGCGAGCATCGCGCGGCCGGCCTCGCGGCTGGCGAGGAAGGTGCCGCGCAGGTGCACTGCGAGCACGCGGTCGAACCCGTCCACCGACTGGTCGACCGTGGCCGCGGCCTGTTCGCCGATGCCCGCGTTGTTGACGAGCACGTCGAGGCGGCCGAACCGTTCGCGCACCTGGCGCACGGTGGCGGCGACGTCGGCCTCGACGCTCACGTCGCACCCCAGCCCGAGGTGCGCGGGGCCGAGCGCGCGGGCGCGCTCGCGGGCGGCCTCCACACGCAGGTCCACCACCACCACGTGGGCGGCGTCGCGGGCGAGCCGGCGGGCCACGGCCCAGCCGATGCCGTCGGCCGCGCCGGTGACCATCGCCACGGCGCCTTCGGGCAGCGCGCGGCCGGTCATGGCGCGAACCCCGGCAGGTCGACCGCGCGCACGAGGCGGGTCTCCTGCGAGACGATCAGGTGCTCCGACGCGGCGAGGTACGCCGGGAACGCGGGGTGGGTGTCGCGGGCGCGCGAACGCTGTTCGTAATCGGCGAGGCTGTCGTAGCCCCACAGGTGCACGAACTGGTTCTGCGGGCCCACGAGGCTCGTCCAGAAGCCCAGCGGATGGCCCAGCGTCTCGCGCAGCACCGGCATCGCGAGGCGGTCGAACACCTCGATGAACTCGCCCATCTTCCGCAGCCGGATCGTGTAGACGCGGTGGTCCACGAGGGGTTTCACCGGCATCATGCGGCCACCTTCTCGCGGTCGGCGATCAGGTTCGCGGTGACGTACGCGAAGGTCATGTTCGGGCCGTGCGTGATGCCGGCGCCGGGGTAGTTGCCGCCCATCACGCTCTCGCGGTCGTTGCCCACGGCGTACAGGCCGGGGATGGCCGAGCCGTCGCGCCTCAGAACCTCGCCGCCCACGCTCGTGCGCAGGCCGTCGAACGTGCCGAGGTCGCCCATCACCACCTTCACGGCGTAGAACGGGCCGTTCTCGACCGGCGCCACGCACGGGTTCGGGCGGTGGTCCGGGTCGGCGAGGTAGCGGTTGAACGAGGTGGCGCCGCGGCCGAAGGCCGTGTCCTCGCCACGCGCCGCGCCGGGGTTGTAGCCGCGCACCGTGGCCTCGAGGCCGGCGGGATCGATGCCGGCGGCGCGGGCCAGATCGGCGAGCGTGTCGCCCTTCAGCAGGTAGCCGTTGCGCACGAAACGGCCGATGGGCATCGGCGCGGGTTTCACGTAGCCGAGGCCGTACTTCGCGAGTGTGGTGCGGTCGCACACGAGCCACATCGCGGTCTCGGCCTTGCCTTCGCACGCGCGCACCAGCGCCGCGCCCACGTCGTGGTACGACGCCGATTCGTTCGTGAGGCGGCGGCCGTCGGCCAGCACGCCGATCACGCCGGGCTTGTAGCGATCGAGCAGGTGCGGGAAGACGCCGGTGCGCCCCCCGCCAAGCGGCACCTTCGACACGGGCATCCACGCGGCCGCGTCGGTGAAACGCAGGTCCACGCGCCCGCCGGCGGCTTCCGCCATGCGCAGCCCGTCGCCGGTGTTGCCTTCGGGCGTGGGCGACAGGTGTTCGCCGCCGCGCGCCACGTGCGGGTAGGCCTCCGCGAGGCGCTTCACGTCGTGCGGGAAACCGCCGCAGGCGAGCACCACGCCGCGGCGCGCCGTGATGCGGCGCTCGCCGGCGGGCCCCGCCATGCGCACGCCCGTCACCTCGCCATGTTCGACCACGAGGCCCGTCACGGCATGGTTCGTGTGGATGGGAATGCCGAGGTCGAGCGCCGACTTCGCGAGCCGCGCGGCCAGCGCGTTGCCGCTCGTCACCTGGATGCCGCGGCGGTACAGCAGCAGTTCCTTCACGTGCGTGGCCAGGCGGCGCGCCACGTAGAGGAAGGACGAAAGCGACTTCGTCGCGCGGAAGAAGTGCTTCAGGTCGGCGTTCGACGAGTTGAACATCATGCCGATGAAGGTGATGGTCTCGAGCGGCGGCTTCAGGCGCGCCATGTCGTCGCCGAGCGCGCGGATGTCGAAGGGCGCGGCGAGGATGGAGCGGCCGACGTCGACGCCGCCCGGCTGGTCGGGGTGGTAGTCGGGGTACAGCGTGGGCACGAACCGCACCGCGGTCTCGCGCTCGAAGAACTCGACCATGCGCGGGCCGTTCTCGATGAACGCGTCCACCGCGGCCTCGTCGAAGAAGCGGCCCGTCTCGTGCCGCAGGAAACGCACCACGGCCTCGCGCGTGTCCTTCGGGTTCTGCTTCCGCCCGTGCGGGTTCAGCGGGATCCACAGCACACCGCCCGACAGCGCCGTGGTGCCGCCGAACACGGGCTCCTTCTCCAGCACGACGACGTCGAGGCCGCGCTTGCGCGCGGTGATGGCGGTGGCGAGGCCGGCGGCGCCGGAGCCGACGACCACGAGGTCGCAATCGAATGCGTTCGTGGCCATGGTCAGGCTCCCGCGGCCGCGGTGGCCGTCTGGTTGAAGCCGGGGCGCGGCACCATGTCCATCAGCATGCAGCCGAGGCCGCCGTCGACGAGCAGCTCGGCGCCGTTGAGGTAGGCCGACCGTTCGCTCGCGAGGAACACCGCGGGGTTCGCGATGTCGACGGGTTCGCCCACGCGGCGGCTGGCGGTCACGGCCGCGCGTCTGGCCTCGAAGCCGGGCTCCTCGTAGAACTTCGCCGACAGCGGCGTGCGGATCATCCCCGGGCAGATCACGTTGCTGCGCACGCCCCGCGGCCCCCACTCGGCGGCCATCTGGCGCGACAGCAGCAGCACGGCCGCCTTGCTCGGGCTGTACGCGCCGCTGCGGGTCTGCGGGTGCAGCGCCGAGACGGACGCCACGTGCACGATGCTGCCGCGTTTCGCGGCGAGCATGTCGCGGCCGAACGCCCGGGCGCACAGCAGGTAGCCGGTGAGGTTCACCGCGATCACCGCGTCCCAGTCGGCCAGCGGCACCGCGTCGAGCCCGCCCGCGCGCAGCAGGCCTGCGTTGTTGACCAGCACCTCGCAGGGCCCGAGCCGTTCGCGCACCTCGTCGGCCGCGGCGGCCACGGCGGCCTCGTCGGTGATGTCGCACGCGATGGCCACCGCGTCGGCGCCCCGGGCCCGCAGCGAACCGGCCACGTCCTCGGCCGCGCCGCGGTTGCGGTCGAGCACCGCCACGCGGGCGCCCACTTCGGCCAGCCCGGCGGCGATGGCCGCGCCGATGCCGCTGCCGGCGCCGGTGACCACACACACCCGCCGGACAGCCCCAGCCACTGGCCGGACAAATCGTGAATTTCGGGTAAACCCTTAGAGCGGGCCTGGCTGCTGTTCGCACCGGTGTCCATGTGCGTTTCTCCTGCGTCTGTCGAGGGCGGAATGATCTGCCCGGGGGGCCCATCCCTCAATCGACAAACACAGCCATTCGCCGGACAATTCGTGCATGAAGACCGTCCCCAACTTCGCCCTCTACGGCACCGAGGCCGAGCAGTGGTGGATGGACCTCGTCCACTTCGAACGCATCCCCGACCGGTCGAGCCTCTTCAACTGGGAGATCGACCCGCACGTGCACGACGCGCTGATCCAGGTGCTGTACCCGGTCACGGGTGGTGGCGAAACCTTCATCGACGACCAGCGCTGGGTGCTGAAGCCGCCGTGCCTGATCATCGCGCCCGCGCGGTCGGTGCACGGCTTCCACTTCCACGACGACATCGACGGGCCGGTGATCACCGCCGCGCAACGCCCGCTCGAATCGCTGGCCACGGTGGCCGCGCCGGAACTGCTGCACTACATCCGCACGCCCACGGTGCTGACCGTCGACCCCGGCAGCCGCCACGCCGAGGCGCTGATGCCCCTCTTCGACGCCATCGAGCGCGAGGCCGCCGCCCATGCGCACGGCCGCGCGGCGGCGGGCATGTCGCTGCTGGTCGCGCTGTTCGTGCAGATCGCGCGCATCAGCCAGAGCGCGGAGTCGTCCGCCGAACTGCCCCGCACGCGCAAGGCCGCGCAGATCGAACGCTTCCGCGAGCTGCTCGACACGCACTGCCGGGAACGCCTGCCGGTCGAGCACTACGCCGCCGCCCTCGGGGTCACGGCGGGGCAGCTCACCCGGGTGTGTCGCGAGGTGCTGGGCATGTCGACGCTCGAGGCCATCAACGCCCGCGCGGTGCACGAGGCGCAGCGCGAACTCGTGTACTCCACGCTGTCGATCAAGCAGGTGGCCGCCGAGCTGGGCTTCGACGACGAGGCCTACTTCGGGCGCTTCTTCAAGAAGCAGACCGGGCTGCGGCCCACGGAGTTCCGGGACATGGCGCGGGAAAAACTCTCGACGCGCTGAACCCGCGGGCGGCGGCGTCCTACAACGAATCGCGCCACCTTGCCGTCGACGGCGGCAAGCCCCGCTCCTACGATGGCGTCTCTCTGACCTGGGAAAGACCCGTGAAAGCCCACGCCTGCGAACGTTGCGGTCAACGCATCTTCTTCGAGAACACGCGCTGCGAGAACTGCGGCGCCACGCTCGGCTTCGACGCCGATGCGCTGCGCATGCGCGCGTTCGAGGTGAGCGCCGAAGGCGTGTGGACCTCCGTCGCCGAAGCCGGCGACGTGCCGCCGCTGCGCCCCTGCGCCAACTACGTGAACCAGAACGTGTGCAACTGGCTCGTCGCGGGCGACGACCCGAACCCGCTGTGCCGCTCGTGCCGCACCACGCGTGTGCTGCCCGACCTGGGCAAGCCCGAGAACCGCGACTACTGGGGCGCCATCGAGGCCGCCAAGCGGCGCATGGTCTACAGCCTGCTCGCGCTCGGCCTGCCCCTGCCCGGCAAGGGCGAGGACTTCGAGCACGGCGTCGCCTTCGAATTCCTCGAGGAACTCACCCCCACGTTCAAGGTGCTGACCGGCCACGACGACGGCGTCATCACGCTCAACATCGCCGAGGCCGACGACGCCCAGCGCGAGCGGCTGCGCCACCACCTGCACGAGCCCGCGCGCACGCTGCTCGGCCACTTCCGCCACGAGATCGGCCACTACTACTGGGACCGCCTCGTGCGCGGCACCTCGTGGGAGGAACCGTTCCGCGCCCTCTTCGGCGACGAACGCCAGGACTACGCCGCCGCGCTGCATGCGCACTACCAGTCGCCGAAGGCCGACTGGATGTCGAGCTTCGTCAGCGTGTACGCCAGCTCGCATCCGTGGGAGGACTGGGCCGAGTGCTGGGCCCACTACCTGCACATGCTCGACGGCCTCGAGACCGCCGAGGCCTGGGGCCTCGAACTGCGCGACGCCGTGCCGGGCACGCCGCCGGTGAAGGCCCGCGCGCTCACCCCCGGCTCGAAACACCTCGAACGCAACCTCGTGCAGAACTGGCTGCCCGTCTCGCAGTTCGTCAACGCGATGGCACGCAGCCTCGGCGCACACGACAGCTACCCCTTCGTCGTTCCCACCCCCGTGATCGACAAGCTCTCGTTCATCCACGACGTCATCCGCGCCGCCGTGCGCGGCGAGGTCCCGATGAACTTCACCCCGGCCATCCCGGCCGAGGATCCCGTCCCCCAGACTTCCACCACGGAGCCCAGCCCAGCATGATCCGCATCGCCATCGTCGACGACCACGCGCTCGTCCGCGCGGGCCTTCGCAAGTACCTCGCCGAACAGGTCGACTTCAAGGTGGTGGCCGAGGCCGCCAACGGCAGCGAGGCGCTCGACATCGTCCGCGGCGGCGAAGTCGACGTGCTCGTGCTCGACCTGTCCATGCCCGGCCAGAGCGGCGTGGACGCGCTCGCCGCCATCCGCGCCCGCGCGCCCGAACTGCCCGTGCTCATCCTGAGCGGTTTCCCCGAGGCCCACTACGCCGCCACGCTGCTCAAGCAGGGCGCCAGCGGCTACCTGAACAAGGAGTGCGAGCCGGAGGAGATCGTCTCGGCCATCCACACGCTCGCACGCGGCCGCCGCTACATCACGCCGCGCGTGGCCGAGCTGATCGCCGACCAGCTGGGCGACAAGTCGAACCTCGCGCTGCACGAGACGCTGTCCGAGCGCGAGTTCCAGGTCTTCCTGCGGCTCGCCAAGGGCGAGACCGTCGGCGCCATCAGCGACAGCCTGTGCCTGAGCGTGAAGACGGTCAGCACGTACCGCACGCGGGTGATGGAAAAGATGAAGCTCGAGAGCAACAGCGACCTCACCTACTACGCGCTCAAGAGCGGCCTGATCCAGTGATGGGCGCGCTGGCGAAGTTCGTCGGACGCGCGGCCTTCGAGCCGTTTTCCAAGGCCCTGCCCGCGATGGGCGACACCGAACGCGCCGCGCTCGAGGCCGGCACGGTGGGCTTCGAGGGCGACCTGTTCTCGGGCCGCCCCGACTTCGATGCGCTGAAGTCCCGCGGACCCAACCGCCTCACCGAGGCCGAACGCCGCTTCATCGACCACGAGGTGCGCGAGCTCAACGCGATGCTCGACGACTTCGCGATCGACGAGGCCGGCGACCTGCCGCCCGAGGTCTGGACCTTCCTGCGCGAAAAGAAGTTCTTCGGGATGATCATCCCCACCGAGTACGGCGGCCTCGGCTTCGGCCACTTCGCCCACGCGGCGGTGGTGACACGCATCGCCTCGGTCAACGTGGCCACGGCGGTGACGGCCATGGTGCCCAACTCGCTCGGCCCCGCCGAGCTGCTGCTGCGCTACGGCACCGACACGCAGAAGCAGCACTACCTGCCCCGCCTGGCCGACGGCCGCGAGCTGCCCTGCTTCGGCCTCACGTCGCCCCACGCGGGCTCGGACGCCGCGTCCATCCCCGACACCGGCGTGCTGTGCGAACGAGAGATCGACGGCCGCAAGGTCCGTGGCTTCAGCGTCACGTTCGACAAGCGCTACATCACGCTCGCGCCCGTCGCCACCGTGGTGGGCCTCGCGTTCCAGGCGGTGGACCCGTCGAAGCCCGAGGGCGAACGGCACCTGGGCATCACCTGCGCGCTGATCCCCGTGCCCACGCCGGGCATGACCATCGGCCGCCGCCACCACCCGATGGACTCGGCGTTCATGAACGGCCCCATCCAGGGCGACGAGGTATTCGTGCCGATGGACTGGATCATCGGCGGCGAGGAACGCGTGGGCCACGGCTGGCGCATGCTGATGGAATGCCTGGCCGCGGGCCGGTCCATCTCGCTGCCCGCGCTGGGCTCGGCGATGCAGCAGACCTCGCTGTTCGTCGTCACCGGCTACGGCCGCATCCGCGAACAGTTCGGCCTGCCCATCGGGCGCTTCCACGCCATCGCGGGGCTCGCCGGCCGCATCGCCGTCGACCTCTACGCCACCGACGCGGCCCGCCGCTTCACCGCCGCCGCGCTCGACGCGGGCGAACAGCCGAGCCTCGCCGGCGCGATCCTGAAGGTGCAGCTCACCGAGGCGGGCCGCCGCGCGGTGATCGACGGCATGGACATCCTCGGCGGCAAGGGCATCATCCGCGGCCCGAAGAACCTGCTCGGCGGGTCGTACCAGCACGCGCCCATCGCCATCACGGTGGAAGGCGCGAACCTGCTGTCGCGCGCGCTGATCATCTTCGGCCAGGGCGCAGTGCGCTGCCACCCGCACGTGCTCGACGAGATGAAGGCGGTGGAGGCCGGCGACCGCGAGGCGCTCGGCAAGGCCCTGCTGGCCCACGGCGGCCACGTGGTGCGCAACCTCTGGGGCAGCCTGTTCGGCGCGGGCGTGCGCGGCACGCCGCCCGACGACCTGCGCGCCGAGGCGGCGATGATCACGCGGCTGTCGTCCGCCTTCGCCTTCACCGTCGACCTCGCCATGGGGCTGCTGGGCGGCAAGCTCAAGCGGCTCGAGCTGCTGTCGGCCCGGCTGGGCGACGTGCTGTCGAACCTGTACCTCGCGAGCGGCGCGCTGTGGCGGTACCAGATGGAAGCGAACCCGGCGCTGCTGCCGTTCGCCCGCGCCGCCATCCGCGTGCAGCTGGCGCAGGGCGCTGACACGCTGCACGAGCTGTACGCGAACCTGCCGTCGGCCTTCGCCCGAGGCATCGCGCCGATGCTGCTGCACGGCACCCGCCAGCGCCGCGCGCTGCGCGACCGCACCTTGCTGCAACTCGCGGACCTGATGCGCGAGCAGCCGGCGCTGGTGCAGGCGCTGTGCCCCGACCTCGGCACCCCGAAATCCGGCGGCATGCTCGACCTGATGCAGGCGCTCGAACTGTCGAAGCCGGTGGCGGGAGAGCTGGAGGAACTCGACAAGGTGCTGCGGCGCACGCGGTCGCTGGAGCAGGCGGCCGCGCGTTCGAAGAATCCGGCGGCGGCGCTCGCGTACCTTCAGGCCGCGGACAAGGTCATCCAGGTGGACGACTTCGCGCCCTGAAGCGTCCGGCCCCGGCGTTCGCCGGGGTGACGCGCAACGGTGTCATCCCGGCGAACGCCGGGACCCACTCTTCTCGAAGCGCCGCGGCCGACGGTGGCCCCCGATGTTCATCGGGCTGACACCCGGCGTCACGACATCAGCACATGCAGGCTGTGCTCATACAGCCCCGTCAACCGGTCGAACCCCTCCAGCAGGTTCTCGCTCGCCCGGCTGAGCGCCAGCCGCCCCTCGCCGCGGTCGATGGACCGCAGCCCGTGCAGCAGCTTGAGCCACTCGTCGCGCGCCGCCTGCAGCGCCTCGCGGATCTCCGTGTTCGACAGCGGCGCGGCCTCCAGCTCGTTCAGCGCCGCCTCGAAACGCTGCTGCAGCGGCAGCAGGCGGGAGCGGCGGTCCGCGTCGTCCATCAGCTCGGCGAGCAGCGCCTCCTTCACGAGCCGCTGGCTCAGCATGCGCTGGCGACCGCACAGGTTCACGACCTGCAACGCGTGCCGGCCCGCGGTGGACTCCAGCGATTCGACGAGGCGCTCGGCGCGGTCGAGCAGCACTTCGGCGAGGCCGTCGACGTGGCCGAGCCAGCCGGGGATGTTGCGGTGGGCCAGCGCCTCGGCGAGCGCGGCCCACGCGGCCTGCGCGTCGGCCACCGCGGCCATCGGCGCATCACCCGCGGCGCCGCCGGGCCGCACCGCCAGCAGGTGGCCGAGCAGTTCGTCGGCCCGTGCCTCGCAGGCCTGCTGCAGGCGCTTCGTGCGGTGCACGTCGACGCCGGCCGCCTGCTGCGCCGCGAGCTTCACGACCCGCTGCGACAGCATGCGCAGCTGCCCCGCCTGGTTCACCGCCTCGGCCCAGGCCGCGGCCTCGATGACCGACCGCGACACGTCGCCGATCTTCAGCTTGGCCTGCATCGCCGCGCCACGCAGCAGGCGGAAGGCCTCGTCCTCGTCGAGCCCGCGCGCGGCGGCGAGCACCCCCTTCGCGCGGTCCACCCACTTGCGGTCGTCGAGCCGTGACGTCACCTCGGCGAGTTCACGCCGCGCCGCGGCGTCGCGCCGCCAGCGCAGCCGGTCGAGCGCGAGCCCGGCCCGCAGCGTGGCGGGCGACAGGGCGTCGGCGGGCCACCAGCCGGCCAGGCCGAGGTCCACCAGGCGCGCCAGGACGTCCTCGCCGGGCATCGCGCCGACACCGCTCACGGGGCACGGCGGCATCCCGCCCCAGGCCCCGATCGCGTCGGCCAGGTCGGCCGCCGGCGCGGCCACCACGACCTGATCCGGTGCATGGACGGCCACCTGGCGCACCAGATCGCGGCAGCCGTCCCCGTCGATGGGCGCGAGCCCCGCGTCCTCCCGCAGCGCGGCGCGCACGGGGTCGAGGGAGGCGCCGGGCGACGACAACAGCAGCAGCACGAGGGGCATCGGGTGGTGAGGGAAGGGAATGGGCGGGATCGCCGGCCTGGCGGATGTGCAGTGGCCTGCATATTGCATCAGCGCCGGCGCTGTGCAACGACGCACCAGCAAGAATTTCGCCCGCCGCCTGCGTTCTGCAGACCGAGCCGGCCCCATCCCGGCCGTCCCGTTCCGGTACGGCCCTCCCCCTCGTCCCACACGCCCCCTTCCGGGTTCGCCGCCGCGAGCCCGCCGGGTCCGCGCGTTCCTTCGTTCCACGCATTGGAAGGTGAATCATGGAAGTCCAGTTCTTCGAGTTCGAAGCCGAGTTCGTGCGGTCGCTGCGGTGCGTGCCGATGATCGTGCGGTTCAAGGTGGACACGTGCGGCCTGAAGCTCTCGCTGCGCGCCTGGAACCTGTTCGACGACAGCGTGCGGGGGCGCCTCGTGGTGCTGCCCGCCACGACCCCCACCGACACCGCGCGCTACCGCGACTTCGTGGTGGCCGCGCTCGAGGCCGTGGACCAGCCGGTGGTGAACGTCGACGTGGAACCGCTGCCGGCCTGGATGAACCGCTCGGCCGTCCCCGGCCCGGTGGCGCGCAAGGCCCGGTCCCTCGCCCTCGACGAACCCGAGCCGGCGCTGTGGTCCAGACTCAACCCGCTCCAGCGGTTCGCGCTGACGAAACTCACCCGCGGCAGCAACGAACACAGCCGGTTCCTGCCCGCGTTGCGCGAGTTCGGCTTGACGGTGTAAGGCGGACAGCGTGTAGGCATCCGGCTGACAACAAATCGCGCCACCGGCCCACGAGGGAATACGGCGGGGTCCCGCAGAATAACCGTTGCTCGGGAGGAATCCACCGCGAACCGCAGATGACCGACACGAGTTGCCGCGCCGCACGTCGACCCCGGGACCGAGCTTCGATCGGTCTCCGGGTGTGGAACGTGATGCGCGCCGTCCTGCTCGCATTCACCGTCGTGCTGGCGCCGTCCATCGCGCGCGCCGCCACCGCCACCGACACGAAGTCGTTCAACTTCAACCACGGCGGCGCCATCGACTCCGGGCTCATCTCGGTGCTGGGCACGTTCACGAACACCGTGACCGCCGCGCCGACGCCCCTCTCCTTCTCGAAGTTCGACCCCGCGCTCGGCACGCTCACCGCCGTCGACGTGACGGTGACCACCACCGGCACCAACTTCACCGTGGTGCCCACCGGGCTGCTGAGCCTGGTCTCCGGCGCGCAGGCGACCCGCACGCTGACTTTCTCGGTGGTTTCGGGCTCCGCGACGGGCGGCGCGACGAATTCGCTGGCCACCACCGGCGGCACGCTGCTCACGCTGCTGGGCCTCGGCGGCGCCAACATCGGCGGTGCGCCGCTCGCCAACACCGTGACGTTCACGACCGCCGCCGACCTCGCCGCGTTCAGCGGCAACGGCCAGGTGGTCGCCAGCCTGCAGAGCACCGACGTGCTGGTGGTCAGCACGCTGCTGTCCGTCGCGAACGGCGCGGGCATCTCGGCGACGGGGTCCTACGTCGGCACCGTGAAGGTGGTCTACACCTACCAGGCGAACACGCCGGTGGCGGGCCGCGTGTTCACCGACGACGGACGCAACGCGGGCACGGCCAACGACGGCGTCCTGAACGGCGGCGAACCCGGCGTGGCCGGCCGCCGGCTGCAGCTGCTCGACGCGGCGAACACCGTGCTCGACAGCACCGTCACCGCGGCCGACGGCAGCTACCGGCTCCTCGCGCCGTCCACCGTGCCGGCGGCCTCGGCGCTGCGGGTGCGGGTGGTGGACGACGGCACGTCGCTCCCCACCGGCGCCGCCGTCGGCAACACCGGCGGCGCCTACACGCGGGCCACGAACACGATCGCATGGACGTACAATAGCGGCGCGGGCTACGCGGGCCTCCACTTCGGCGAGGTGCCCCTGCCCACCCTCACGGGCGAGTCGCGCCAGGCCGCGCTGCCGGGCACCATCGGGTTCCACCGCCACTGGTTCGTCTCGCCTTCGACCGGCCAGGTGACGTTCTCGGCGACCCACACCGCGACACCGGCCGTGCCGGGCTGGACCGAAACGATCCACGTCGACACCAACGACAACGGCAGCATCGACACCGGCGAACTTCCGGCCACCGCGCCGGTGGCCGTCGCCCCGGGCCAGGTGGTGCCGCTGATCGTGCGGGTGGCCGTGCCCGAGACCGCGCCGTACGGGGCACGCATCGTCGGCACCATCAAGGCCACGATGGCCTACACCAACGCCGCGCCCGCGCTGTCGTCGGACAGCCTCGTGCAGGAAGTCACCCTCGTGTCCACCGACCACGCCGGCGCGCTCGTGCTGCGCAAATCCGCGAACAAGACGACGGTGCTGCCCGGCGCGACGATCGTCTACGCCATCACGTTCACGAACAGCGGCGACGAGGCCCTGACCGGCATCGTCATCCGCGACGCCACGCCGTCGCACACCACCTTCGTGTCCGCCTCGGTGACGGGTTTGCCCACGGGGCTGGGCACGCCCGCGGCCACGGCCCCCTCGTCGGGCGCCGCGGGCCCGTTGACCTGGAACTTCCCCGGCCAGCTGGCCCCCGGCGCGTCGGGGAGCGTGACGTTCACGGTGATGGTCAATCCGTGACCGCCGCGCTCAGGGCGTGAAGGTGTCGCCCAGCACCAGCCCCTCCCGCCGCGGGTCCGCCCCGCCCACCAGCGCCGGGGCGCCGTTGACGGTCTTGCGCACCACGGTGCCCGTGCCGCTCGACTGCGCCGCGACGCTCACCGTGTGGCCGAGGCCGCGCAGGCCGGTCACGAGCGGGTCGTCCGCGCCGTTGTTGGCGACCACCACGTTCGGGTGTTCACCGCCCACGCCCGTGGTCGGGCTGTTGCTCGCGCCGAAGTTGATCATCGACGTGGCCTGCTGGGCGTTCATCTGCCAGTCGAGCACGCCCACCAGGGTCTTCGTGACGAACTGGATGATGCTCGCGCCGCCCGGCGAACCGGTGCCCATCTCGAAGTCGCCGCGCGAACCGTCGGCCGCCTTCGCGAAGACGAGCGTGGGCGCCATCGAGCTGCGCGGGCGCTTGGCCGGGCCCACGCGGTTGGCGATGGGGCCGTTCACGTCGCTCGGCGAGAACGAGAAGTCGGTCAGCTGGTTGTTGAGCACGAAACCGCGCACGAAGCGGAACGAGCCCATCGAGCTTTCCACCGTGGTGGTCATCACCACCACGTTGCCCTGGGCGTCGACGATGGTCATGTGCGTGGTGCCGTGGCCCTCCTGGGCGCTGACACCGAGGCGCGTCACGCCGGGGAAGGTGCCGGCGGTGGCCGTGCCCATGCTCGCGGTGAGCGAGATCAGCGCGTTGCGGTCGCGCAGGTAGTCCTTCGACAGCATCGCGTCGGGGCTGCCGCCGGGCAACGGCACGAAGTCGGTGTCGGCCACGTAGGTGTTGCGGTCGGCGTACGCGAGCCGCTCGGCCTCGGCCACCAGGTGCACGCCCAGCACGGACGGCTTGCCGCCCTCGTCGTCCATCGACGTGGGCGCGTACGACGCCATGTCACGGTTCTCGAGGATGCCCAGCGCCTGCAGCACCGCGATGCCGCCCGACGACGGCGGCGGCATGCCACACACCCAGTGCGCGCGGTACGTGGCACACACGGGCGTGCGCTTGACGGCGGTGTACGCGGCCAGGTCGCTCATCTCGGTGAGGCCCGGGGTCAGCGCCACCGGGGTGTCGACACCGCCCGACGTGTTCTTGATCTCCGCGACGATGGCCTCCGCCACCGGTCCCTTGTAGAACGCGTCGGCGCCGCCCGCGGCGATCAGCGCCAGCGTGTCGGCGTAGTCGGTGTTGACGAGCCGCGTGCCCAGCGCCTTCGCGGTGCGGGCCGGCGCCGGGCCGAGGAAGTAGGCCGCCGCGTCGGGGTCGACGAGCAGGCTCGTGCGGTTCGACGAGATGGCGTCGGCCAGCCGGCCGCTGATCAGGAAGCCGTCGCGGCTCAGCTTGATCGCCGGCTGGAACAGGTCGGCCCACGGCAGCTTGCCCTTCTCGCCGTGCGCCAGCGCGAGCAGCTTCACCGCGCCCGGCGTGCCCACCGCGCGGCCGCTCGCACGCACGCCACTGAAGGCCGCGCCGTCGGTCGTGACCGTGGACGCGGTGGGCAGTGGGTAGGCGGTGTTGGTGTCGCTGATGTGGCGCAGGTAGTTCTCGGTGGCCGCGGCCGGCGCCTGCTCGCGCCCGTCGTAGCTGTCCACCGCCTTCGACGCGGCGTCGTAGGTCACCATGAAGGCCCCGCCGCCGATGCCGGACGACTGCGGCTCCACGAGCCCCAGCACCATCTGCACCGCCACGGCGGCGTCGACGGCCGAGCCGCCCTTCTTCAGCACCTCGCACCCGGCCTGGCTCGCGAGCGGGTTGGCGGTGACCACCATGTAGCGCTTGGCCGTCACGGGCTTCAGGCCCAGCTTGTAGCCCGACGACGGTTCGGGCAGCGCGGGATCGCCCGGCACGCCGGAGCCGACCACCACGCCCCCGTTCGCCGAGGTCTGGCACGCGGTGTCCACCGCCGGCGGGTCGTCGTCCCCGCCGCAGGCGGACAGGAGGGCGGCGACCAGGGCCAGCGACGCGGCCCTCCAGTGGCCGCGCGGCGGCCTCGTTCCGATCGGGTTCATGGCGGCTCCTTGGGTTCGGGCAGGACGTCCGGTGGCGACCATAGCCGGATGGAGACGGGCCTGACGCGGAAGGGGTCTTCGGGCGGCCCCCGTCTTCGGAACGATCCGACCGCGCCCCCCAGGGCCACCCCGCGCGCCTCGTCTTGGTCGGATGCGGCGCGTGCCGCCGGGCGGGACCATGGCGTCACCCCATCCACAGGAGCCGCCATGTCCGCCACCCCACCCCGCCGCGCCCTCGTCGTGATCGACGTGCAGAACGAATACGTCGACGGCCGCTTCCGCATCGAGTACCCGAGCGTCGCCGACTCGCTGCCGCTCATCGAGCGCGCGATGGACGCGAGCGCCGAGGCCGGCATCCCGGTCGTCGTCGTGCAGCACGTGCTCGACGCGGACGCGCCGATCTTCGCGAAGGGCAGCCGCGGCGTCGAACTGCACCCGGCCATCGGCGGGCGCCACCGCGACCACCTCGTGCAGAAGACACTGCCCAGCTGCTTCGCCGGCACCGACCTCCACGACTGGCTGGTGGCCCGCGGCATCGACACGCTGAGCATCGTCGGCTACATGACCCACAACTGCGACGACTCGACGACCCGCGAGGCGATGCACCGCGGGTACCGCGTGGAGATCCTGAGCGACGCGACCGGTTCGCTGCCCTACGCGAACAGCGCGGGCACCGCGTCGGCGGAGCAGATCCACCGCACCACGCTCGTCGTGATGCAGTCGACCTTCGCGGCGGTGGTGACCACCGCGCAGTGGCTCGCCGCGGTGGCGGACGGCGGCACCCTCGCGCCCGACAACATCTTCGCGTCCAACCAGCGCGCGCTGGGCACGCCCGCGAGCGTGCTTTGAGGGATCAGCCCGGCAGCCCCACCGGCTCCGCCGGCTGCTGCTGCGCGCGCCGCCACGCCGCCGGTGGCGCGCTTGAACGCGCGGGCGAAGGCGGCCTCGGAGTCGTAGCCCACGTCGGCCGCCACCGCGGCCACGTTGGCGTGGCCTTCGCGCAGCAGCCGCGCGCCGCACTGCATGCGCCAGTTGGTCAGGTACTGCATCGGGGCGAGGCCCGTGAGCGCGACGAAACGCTCGTGCAGCGCGGAACGCGAGAGGCCCACGCGACGGCCCAGGTCCTCGATGGACCAGTCCTCCGCGGGCTCGGCATGCAGCATCGTGATGGCGCGGCCCACCTGGCGGTCGCGCAACGCGCCGAGCCAGCCCAGCGAATCGGGCGGCAGCGAATCGAGGTAGCGTCGCGCGCCGTCGACGAACACCATCTCGCTCACCCGCTGCAGCAGCGCCGCGGTGCCGGCGCGCCGCAGGCCCGACTCGGACACCGCGTGCCGCAGCATGGGCGCGACCCAGTCGCTCACGCCGTCGGCCGGCAGGTGCATCAGCCGCGGCAGCGCGTCGATCAACGGGTTGAACGGCCGCAGGTCGCACGCGATGAAGCCGCACACGATCACCGTGCTCGCATCCTGGTCGGGCAGCAGGCCCAGCTCGACCATGTTGCCGCGGAACGTCACCGGGATCGGCTTCGGCGTGTCCACGCCGAAGAGCCAGTCGTCATCGGGGGTGGGCGACAGGCCGGGGGCGCTCGACACCACGTGGGCATCGCCGTGGGGGAGCATCACGATGTCGCCCTCGCCGAGTTTCAGCGGCGGTTCGCCGTCCACCGCGACCCAGCCGCCGCCCTTCACGAACAGGTGGTACTCGATGATGTGCTCGGCGCCCGGCATCACGGCCGGCGCCACCTCGCTCGACGCCGGCGCGAGCGCGGCCCACTGGTCGCGGCAGCTGACGTGGAAGAACACCGAGCCCCGCAGGCGGACGCTGCGGAGCACGTCGGACAGCGGGTCGAAGTTTGTCATCGGTGGTTGTGACGATCGGTTCGGCGGACGCACGAGCAAGCCGGGACGACGACGGGAGAAGCGCCCGGAGGTGCTGCAAGGAATCATAAGCGCACCGGCTCACCACGGGCCGGCGATCGACCCACAGAGGACACAAGCACCATGAACACCACCATCACGAAACCCGCGACCTCCACCACCACCCCCGACTACGCCGCGATCAAGCAGCGCCAGCAGGCCACGTGGGCCAGCGGCGACTTCGCCGTCGTCGGCACCACGCTGCAGATCGTCGGCGAGATGCTCGCCGAGGCCGTCGACGTGCGCTCGGGCGAACGCGTGCTGGACGTCGCCGCCGGCAACGGCAACGCGACGCTCGCCGCGGCGCGCCGCTTCGCCGACGTCACGTCCACCGACTACGTCCCCGCGCTGCTCGACAAGGGCCGCCGCCGCGCCGAGGCCGAAGGCCTCGACGTGCGCTTCCAGGTGGCCGACGCCGAAGCCCTGCCCTTCGAGGACCACAGCTTCGACGTCGTGCTGTCGACGTACGGCGTGATGTTCGCGCCGGACCAGCAGCGGGCCGCGCGCGAGATGCTCCGCGTGGTGCGCCCGGGCGGCCGCATCGGCCTGGCGAACTGGACGCCGGACGGCCTGATCGGCCGCCTGTTCAAGATCGTCGGCGCGCACGTGCCGCCGCCGGCCGGGCTGAGCTCGCCCGCGCTGTGGGGCACCGAGGCGCACCTGGTCTCGCTGTTCGGCCCGCAGGCCCGCGACCTGCGCGTGCAGCGCAAGATGTTCCCGTTCCGCTACCGCTCGGCCGCGCACTTCGTGCAGGTCTTCCGCGACCTGTACGGCCCCACGCACAAGGCATTCGCGGCGCTGGACGCGGCGGGCCAGGCCTCCCTCGAACGCCAGATCGTCGCGCTGCTGGACGAGCTCGACATCGGCGGCGGCCGCGGCCTCGTCGCGCCGAGCGAGTACGCCGAGATCGTGATCACGGTGGGCTGACGCGATGGCACGCCGTCCCTTCCCCTTCGCGCTCGCCGCCGTGCTGCTGGGCACGGCCACCGGTTGCGCCTCGCCGCGCGTGGACGCGCCGGCCGGCGAGGTCCCGCTGATGACGCTGGCCGCCCACGGCGTGCAGCTCTACGAGTGCCGCGCCGCGGCAGGCGCCACCCCGGCCTGGGCCTTCGTCGCGCCCGAGGCCGACCTGTTCGACGCCGGCGGCCGCCGCATCGGCCGCCACGGCGCCGGGCCGGCCTGGACGCACGACGACGGCAGCGGCTTCACGGGCACCGTGCGCACGCGCGCGGACGCCCCGCGGGCCGACGCCATCCCGTGGCTGCTGCTGGCGGCCACGCCGAAGGGACCGGAGGGCGTGTTCTCCGGAGTCCGCAGCGTGCAGCGCATCCACACCGTCGGCGGGCTCGCGCCGGCCGACGGGTGCGGCGCGGCCACGGTGGGCGCGCGGGTCGGGGTGGCGTACGGCGCGGACTACGTGCTGCTCGGGCCGGCCGGCTCGCCGGCCAGGACGGCCGTGCCATGAGCGCGGCCGTCGACCCGACGCCGCTCGTGGCGTACACGCTGGCACTCACGCTGACGCCGGGGCCATCGGCGCTGCTGATCGCCGCCTCGGGCGCCCGCTTCGGCGTGACCCGCTGCGTGCCCCACCTCGCGGGCGCGTGGCTGGGCTACGAGCTGCAGCTGCTCACCGCCGCCGCGGGCCAGGGCTTGCCCGCGTTGCACGACCCGCTGCTGCGCGCCACGATGCAGGTGGCCAGCACGGCCTGGCTGCCGTGGCTGGGCTGGCGGCTGCTGGGCGCGCGGGCCGGCGCCCGCGCGACACTGCCCGCGCCGCTCGCGTGGACGTCGGCGGCGATGCTGCAGCTGGCCAACCCGAAGCCGTGGCTGTCGGCGGTGGCGAGCGCCGGGCTGTTCCAGCCGGCGGCCGCGCCCGTCACGCAGCAGGGCGCCTTCCTGCTGTACGCAGGCGGTGCGGGCGTGGCCGGCCTCGCCGCCTGGGCCGTCGCGGGGTCGGTTCTGCAGCGCTGGCTCGGCCGGCCGCACGTCCACGTGGCGATGAACCGGACGATGGCGGCCGCGATGGGGTTCACGGCGCTGTGGGGGTTGCGCGGGGTGCTCTCGGTGGCCTGACCCGGGCGGGGAGGCGTTCGAGGATACTTCGACCTCGGCGTCTCCTCGGACGCCTCCCCCGGAGCGCACCGCTTGTCCGCCATCCCCCTCCCCGGCTCCCGTTTCACGTGGCTCGAAGAACCGGGCCGCGACTTCCCGTTCGTCCACGGGGCGTCGCAGCGCCTGTCCGCGCCGCGGTGGGCCTTCGTGCTCGCGATGCTGGGCCTCGGCTTCGTCGCGCTGGTCGCGCCCCTCCCGTTCTTCGAGACCCGGTACGGCCAGCTGCTGCCCGCCCTGCTGTTCGTCGCGCTGCCGCTGTGCGCGCTGGGCCACGTGGCGCCGGGCCAGGTGGGGCGGCTGTTCCATCGCCTGCGCGCGAGCGACCTCGCCTGGATGGTGGCCTTCGCCCTGCTGGCCCTGGCGGTCAGCGCGGCCATGGCCATCGTGGTGGACCACTTCACGACCGTCGCCGAGAACCCCGCGGCCCAGGCGGTGGAACACATGGCCGGCGCCGACATCGCGTGGCTCTTCCTGAAGACCGTTCCCCAGCTGCTCGGCGAGGAGCTGCTGACGATGCTGCCGTTCCTCGCGACCCTCGCCTTCACGCACGGCACGCTCGGCCTGCCGCGCCGCGACGCGGTGCTGTGGGCCGGCGGCGTCTCCACGCTGCTGTTCAGCGCCGCGCACCTGCCCACGTACGACTGGAACGTGGCCCAGTGTTTCCTCGTGATCGGCGCGGCGCGGGTCGCGCTCACGCTCGCGTACGTGAGGACGAAGAACCTGTGGGTGCCGATGGGCGCCCACGTGCTGATGGACTGGACGGCGCTCGGCGCCACCTGGGCCGCGGCCCGGGCCGGCGGGGTCGCTTAGGTGCAGGCGCGTTTCCTCGAGGACACCCTCGCGAACCGGAACAACCGCGCCATCCTGGACCGCTGGGCCGCGCTCGACCTGCCCGACGGCTGGCTCGTCGCCGGCTGCCTGTTCCAGACCGTGTGGAACCTGCAGGCGGGCCGCCCCGCCGAGGCCGACATCAAGGACTACGACCTCTTCTACTTCGACGACCGCGACCTCGGCGAGGCTGCCGAACGGCACGTGCAGGCGCGGGTGGACGACGTGCTGGGCGACCTCGGCATCACGGTCGAGGCCAGCAACCAGGCGCGCGTGCACGCCTGGTACGAGGCGCACTTCGGGCAGCCCTACCCCACGGTGCTGCGCAGCGCGCGCGACGGCATCGAGCGCTTCCTCGTGCCGGCCACGTGCGTGGGCATCCGGCCGGGCGAGGTCTGCGCGCCCTACGGGCTCGAGGGCCTGTACGACGGCGTGATGACCATGAACCCGCTGGTGCCGCACCGTGAGCTGTTCGAGCGGAAGGTGGCGTCGTACAAGGCGCGGTGGCCGTGGCTGCGGGTGGTCGAGGGGCTGCCGGCTTGAACCGGGGGCTGTCGATCGCGGCGCTGGCGTTCGTGCTCGCCGCGTGCGAGCGGCCGGCCCCACCCGCGGGTCCCGACCTCGAGGCGGGTCGGGCGGCCTTCCGGCAATGCGCGTCGTGCCACCAGGTGGGGCCGTCGGCGCGCGCCGGCTTCGGCCCACAGCTCAACGGCATCGTCGGCCGGCGGGCCGGGGCCACACCCGACTACAACTACTCCGCGGCGTTGAAGGGCAGCGGCATCGTGTGGTCGGACGAATCGCTCGCCGCGTACATCCGGAACCCCGACGCGCTCGTGCCGGGCACGAAGATGCGGTTCCTGTGCCTCGGGTGCAGCGACCGCACGATGGCGGACCTGCTGGCGTACCTGCGCACCCTGCCCGCGGCGGACTGAGCGTCACCCGGTGCGGCGCCGCCGCAGCGTGGCGACGACACCCATCGCCCCGAGCAGCCCCATCCCCCACGTGGCCGGTTCGGGCACGGGCCCGGCGATGGCCACGCTGCGCAGCAGCAGCGGTGTCCAGTCGAACTCGTTCTCTCGCACCCCCCAGCCGACGATGTCGCCCCGGTCGTTGATGCGCGACACCGCGATGCCCTCCCACCCGACCAGGTCGGCCGGATCGATCAGGCTCTGCAGGCTGAACGTCGGTCCGCCCACCTGGTGGAGGAAGCTGTCCAGGATCGCCGTGGCCCCGTCGCGCAGGATGGACTGGCCCAGCACCAGGCCGTGGTTGTTGAAGTCCAGCACCTCGTCACGGATGGAACCGGCGGGCCCGGCGATGGGCGAGACCACGCCGTCGTGCCACAGGTGGATCCGGCTCGCGTGCCCGGGACCGGTCGTGAACACCACGTCCCCCTGGTCGTTGATCCGCGCGTCCGGCCTCACGTCCATGCCGATGCCGATCTCGGTCGAACCGCCGGTGTTCAGGTCATGGCGCCAATACCGCGTGCGCCCGCTGCCGCCGTCGTGGACGAGCACCTGGCCGTTGTCGTTCAGGTCCTCGGCGAGGCTGTTGCGGAACGGCAGGGTCTCGAAGCCGGTGGCGGTGGACCAGGCATACGCCCGGTAGGCCCCCGGGTCCTCGCGGAAGCCGACCACGCGGCCCGCGTCGTCGATCGCCATGGCGCCGCTGTAGCGACCGCCCGTACCGGGCACCACCGTGGCGGGTCCGCCCGCGCGCAACACGTAGGCATTGCCGTTCACGAGGGCCGCGACTTCGCCGCGTTCGTTCATGTCCTTCGCACCGAAGTCGCCACCACTCTGCACCGGCAGGCCGGAAGGCATCAGCGACTCGTAGCCGATTCCCGGGGTGTAGAGGGTCAGCGTGAGGCCCTGGCGTCGCGGGAGCCGCCACGTCGCGGCGAACTGGCCCTGGTCGTTGAAGGCGCCGATGCCTTCGAGCGTGGCGCCGGGCAGTTTGTCGAAGGTTTCGAGTTCGTACCGCGGCGCGGCGGACACCGACAGCGCGGCGAGGCACAGGGCGCCCAGTACCGCGAGCTTGCGGAGATGCATGGTGGTCCTCCCGCTGCCCTCGGGGGCAGCTGTCCATGCAATCTAGGCGGCGGCCCGGCGGTTCGCAACGTCAGTTTTCGCCGGGCGGATCCCGGGTCGATGGGAACGACGTTTGCCTCGTGGCGGCATGACCCCCCCGACCTTCTTACCACCCGACCGACCGCCCGCGAAGGAGCGATGCTGATGGAAGCCGACCTGCACATCGTGGGCGCCATCGACGCGTTGCATGGCAACGCGACCGACGCCGAATTCGTGGCCGAACTGCTCCGCCGTGGCCTGGCCCCGGCGGACGCGGCGCTGCTGCTCGACCAGGGGCTGCTGCTGGGGCTGCTCGAGCGGGCGGCCGACCGCACCTTGCGGCGTGGGTCGGAGGTGATTCGCCGGGAGCGGCTCGCGGGGGAGACGCCGGACTCGCAGTGACCGATTCCATCCGACGCGTCCCTTGGCCCAGTCCGAGCGGCACTCCTTGGTTCTTTTCCGACCGGCTCCGTTCCTGACGGAAAACTGCCCGGGGTCGCGTGCCAGGCCGCGAGATCGGGAGGTGGGCGGCGATCTCCGCGCGCAACGCGGGCTCGCGCCGATTGGGGTAGCAGCGCCGCGTCCGTGGCGCCCGAGGTCGGCTACGACAGCGTGACGCAGTTCAGTCGCCCATACGCACGGGCCTTCGCGTGGCCGCCGGAGGAGGATACCGGCGGATCCGCGCCGGCATGAATTCATCCTGTGAGCGCTCGGGCTCAGGCCACCTCGTCCCGACGCGGCTGCGCCAGGAAGAAGCGAATCATCTCGCTCGACGCCGACGGCCCCTTGATGTCCGTGTACGACCCCCGTGCATCGCCGCCCGACCAGGCATGGCCAGCGCCATGGATCACCCACGATTCGATCCGCACCCGACCGGCGCCGTCGGTGTAGCGGGTGCGACGGTAGCTTCGCCCCCCTTCCGACGCGCCATCCGACACCGTGACCGTCAGTTCGGCATCGGCCGCATGGGCACGGTAGGCGTGCGTGGCCTGCCGGACGATTTCCACGCCGTTGGACGCCTGCACCGTGTGGTCGCGGTCGCCATGGAAGACGATCGTCGGAACGGGCGCGGACGCCTTCTTCGATGCGCTGGAGCCGGCGGCCGGCAGATCGCGACGCCCGGGCAGCCCGCTGCGACCGCCCTTCATTGCGGCCAGCGCGGATGGGATGTCGCTCGCACTCCCATAAGCCAGGCCCGAGTGGACGCCCACGCCGGCGAACAGGTCGGGGTAGGCCTCACCCAGCACCACGGCCATCGCCGCACCGGCGGACAGTCCGCCCACGAACACGCGGTGGAGGTCCGCGCCGTGCCGCGCCGCGACCTCGCGAACGATGCCGGCGATCACGGCCGGTTCACCACCGCCGCGCACCTGGTCGCGAGGGCTGAACCAGTTCCAGCATTTCTGCGGGTTGTCGCGGGAGGACTGCTCCGGATACACGACGAGGAAACCGTGTTCGTCGGCCAGCCGGTTCATCCTCGTTCCCGTGGCGAAATCGTCCGGGGACTGAGTGCAGCCGTGCAACATCACGACGAGCGGCCGAGGCGCCTCCGGCACGCCCGGAGGTATATAGAGCTTGTACGAGCGAGCGCCCGCGGCGCTGCTGAACGCGAGCGTGTCGAAGGTTCCGGCCGCGTCCGGTGGAGCGTGTCCGACGGGGGGTGCGTCGTCCCGATCTGCGACGTCGATGACGCGCGCGACGACATCGATCACACCGTCCGCCGAGGTGGCCGGCGCCGACACGGCCCCCGCGGTAGAGAGTGCGCGGCGAATGGTCTCGGTCACGTCTCGCATGGGTCCTGTCGACGTGTCGAGGCCGGCGGAGGCAAGCGCGCGCTGGATGGTGTCGTGGATGGCTGCGGCGTCGAAAGCGGCCGGCCCGGCGGGCTTGAAGGTGAAGGTCATGAAAGAAGTCCTGCGATGAGGTCAGTGGATGCGGCCGGACAACGCCCGGCGCACGGCGGGACTGGCCTGGAACGCGCCCAGGACGGTCACGGATTCGATGGCGGCGGCGGCCAGTTCGGGGGTGACGTCGTCGGCAATGCGGGCGAGCCCGACCACCTGGACCTGCAGGCGCCGGCCCGCCGCCACGGCCTGCTCCAGGTCGGCCCGGCCGAGGTGCTGCAGGCCGACGGTCAGTGTTCGGCGGGCGACAGCCTGCCTGAGCGAGTCGGCATGCAGCGCGAGCTGGTTGCGCACCGCGGTGCGAACCAGGTCGGAGCGGTTGGAATAGAACCCTTCCTGCACCAGCAGATCGACATGACCCAGATCGACGACGCCGACGTTGATGGTCATCTTCTCGGTTTCACCCGCCCGCTGCCGGGATTCTTTCTCTGCGATTTCACCCTTCATGGCATCCCAATGGAATCTGTTTGGAATCCAATTGGAGCATAGAAGCAAAAAAAAGGAGGCTCATCCGAAGATGACCCTCCTGCCGACATCGGGCGACGCGAACGTCAGGCCGGCGTTTCCAGGCCCAGCTCCGAGAGGAGCTCTTCCTTGCGGGCCGCGAGTTCATCTCCGACCTCGGCCACGTCGAGCCCGGCCTTCTTCACGGCCTTGAAGAGTTCGTTCTCTTCTTCCTGCACGTGGTGGTCGATGTATTCGCCGAGCACCTTGACCTTGGCGTCGTAGTGATCGTCCTCGGGCGACGAGGCCTCGATCTGGGCGATCAGGTCCTTGGCGCTGGCATGTTCGACATCGGCCTCGTCGACCAGGTCCTGCTCGTCGAGCACCTCCCGCGCGGCCGGGTAGAAGATTTCCTCTTCGATCTGCGCGTGCACGGTCAGCATGCGGCAGATCTGCGTGGCGACTTCCTGCTTCCGGCCGTCGTCGGCCTCGCTCTCGACCAGGTCGTCGTACTGCTCGAACAGCGCCTTGACCTCCTTGTGGTCCTGTGTGAGCAACTTGATGGCGTCGAGTGCGGGGGGGGCCTTCGATTTGGTCTTCGAGGGTGCGGAGGCGGTCTTCTTGGCTGCGGGCATGGTGTGCTCCTGGCTGCGGTGTGGATGAAGGGCTCGATGCTGCGCCTCGACCCGCCCCATCCGCAGCGGTCAGGGGGCCGGCGGCACGTGGGACAAGGGGCCGTTGCCGGCCGGATCGACGCGCCTGGATGGCGGCTGACGTGCTCGGGCCCACGGACCACGGCAGGCCGGCGCGAGCTCCTACGGTCCCTGGAAAAAATGCGCCCACACTGGTCGTTCACCATCGAACGATCAGGAGCTCCCCATGAACACCACCCTCAAATGGACCGCCACGGTGCTGGCCCTCTCCGCCAGCTGGGCGGCCGTCGCCCAGTCCGCGAGCGCCCCCGCGAAAGTCGCCGTGTCGGCCTCCGATGCGGCCGTCGCGGAAAAGAAGGCCGTTCCGAAGGCCGAGGTGGGCACCGTCGTTCGCACCGGTCCGGCGGCCACCGACAAGGCCAAGGCCATGGCACCCGGCAAGGACATTGCCGACACGCCGATGAAGAAGAAGCCCGCACCGGCCCACGGCAGTGCATCCCACGTCGCGCCGGCCAAGGCCGACTGACCCCACCACCACCCCATCCCATCCGAGGTTCTCATGAACGACATCACCACCCCCACCACGAACACCCAACCCGGCATGCTGGTTACCGGACTCTTCCCGGACCGCGAAAGCGCGGAGGCCGCGTACGGCACCGCGGAAGCCCGTGGCTACACGAAGGACGACATGAACCTGGTCATGTCGGACGACACCCGCGCGCGCCACTTTCCCGCGGACCAGCAGGCCACGGAACTCGGCAACAAGGCCGCTGAAGGCGCCGGCGTCGGCGGGGCCATCGGCGGCACGATCGGTGCGATCGCCGCAGCCATCGCCGCGGTGGGTACCACGCTCGCGTTGCCCGGCCTCGGCCTGGTGATCGCCGGCCCCATCGCCGCGGCGGTGGCCGGTGCGGGCGCCGGCGCGGCCGGTGGCGGCCTGATCGGCGCGCTGATCGGCTGGAACATGCCGGAAGAACGCGTCAAGGAATACGAGGAAGGCGTGAAGAACGGCGGCATCCTGATGGGACTGCGCGCGCGCAACGAAGAAGACGCCGCGCATTTGCACGGCGCCTGGCAGGAAGGCCGCGGGCAGCGCGTCTACCGCTGATCCCCCGACCTCCGCGAGGGCGCCCCGGCGCCCTCGCCGTCCCGGGCGCGTGCGCCGGGGCATCCCTTCATGCAGCTGAGGTCGGGGGTAGGCGGGGCCGCACACGGTCAGCTCCCGGTGGGCGTCGAAGCCCGTTGGACCACGTGCAGTCCCTTGGCAACGCTCAAGGTGTCGCCGGTGACCTCCCGGCGGGGCGGGAGCACGCGGGCCATCTCGACAGCGGCGGCCACGGTGTCCTCGATGACCTCGACCGTGCGGTCCCAGGAGTACCGCGCCACCCGTGCATCGGACTTCCGGATGCGCGCCCGGCGTTCGGTCTCGCCTTCGGCCAGCGCCTCCTCGCAGGCGGCGATGAACGACGGAATGTCGGCTCGCACGCGGACCACGTCGCCGTACAGTTCCAGCACGTCGTGGACCGCGGTGCTCACCACGGGCTTTTCGGCCGCCAGGTACTCAAGCGTCTTGGTGGGGCTGATGAAACGCGTGGACTCGTTCAGCGCGAACGGCAGCAGGCAGACGTCCCAGCCCGCCACCAGCTGCGGCAGCAGTTCGTACGGCTGCTGACCGAGCCAGGTGAGGTTGGGGCGTCGCGGCAGCGTCGATTCGTCGATCTTGACGACCGGCCCGACCAGGACGAAGTGCCATGCCGGTCGCGTGTCCACCAGTGCGGTGAGCAACTCGACATCGAAGCGCTCGTCGATCACCCCGAAATAGCCCAGGCGTGGCGCGGCGAGGTGCCCCTGCAGCCGGGATGCCTCCGCCGCATGTTCGGGCTTCTCGCCCAGGCGGCCCGGCGCGTAGTGGGCGGCATCCACCGCGTTCGGCAGGCAGAGCACATTGGGATGCCGATGGCGTTTGGCCTCGTAGAGGCTCGGCCCGCCGGTGAGCACCAGGTCCGCGCGCCGGAGGAGCGCGGTCTCCCTTTGTCGGAGCTGCAACGGCGCTCCCTTGAACGCGGAGAGTTCGTCCATGCAATCGAAGACCACGGCGCTCGGGTGCAGGTCGGCGATCAACGGCAGCGCCATCGGCGTGTAGAACCAGGCGATGTAGTCGACGAGGTTCGACGCCTCGATCAAGTCCCGCAGCAGGAGGCGGATCGAACCGAGCTGGTCATCGTGGAACCCCGGGGCGGCGACGGGCGTGTGGGGGCGCAGCACCGTGACCCCGGCGACGGGCAAACCGCGCTCCAGCCACGGCTCGCCCTCGTCGAACACCGGTTCCTCGAGGAACCACACGGGGGTGCGGGCGGCGAGCCGCGACATGAGGTGCTGCGGCCGCTGGTAGACGAAGGCCCAGCGGAGGTGGGAGAAGACGATGCAATGCATGGGGAACCTTCGTTGCGTGCGTGGACGACACAGCGGACGGGTCATCCCCGTGAGCAGGGCGGGCGCTGAAAGCGCGCCTGTCGATCTTGCGCCCCGGATGCACGCCGAGGCGTAGGGCCTCCGGGGCCGGGCCTGTGGGACAAGCGCCCGCCTCGCCCGAAACCCGTACCCGCTTTGCGGAAGTCACCCGCCCGCGCAGTAGAGTCGGTCACATCGAAGGAATCCCATGACCTGCACCTACACGTGGACCAAACAATGCGTCGTGAAGACGTTCACCGAGTTCGTCGAAGGCAAGGAGTTCGTGCAGTCCGCGGAGCACGTCGGCGCCGACCCGCGGTTCGAGACCCTGAGGATCATCTACAACGACTTCCTTCTGATCGACGGCCACAGCATCGATGCCCGCACCTATGGCCGCGTAGCGGCCAGCCGCCTCGGTTCGGTGTGGAACAACCCGAACTACCGCGTGGCGTTCATCGCGGTCGATCCCACGGCCGCCGAGCTGTCGCAGGCCATCTCCGTCGGCGACCCCTCGGCGACCTACCACCCGCAGCTGTGCGGCACGATGGAAGAAGGACGCGCCTGGTTCGCGCGCCAACCCCCGCTCGATGCCCCTCGGCACCGGCACTAGCACTAGCACCAGCGCTGCATCCGCGAAAGGCTAAGCCGACTGGTCGATCAAGGCCTTGGCCTGCGCGAAGCCACCTTCCAGCCCCGCGACGGCCGTGTCGGCGTGGTCGCCATCCAGGCTGTGGATCTTGATCTCGGCACCGCCGGGTTTCGCGATGTAGACATGCACCCACCACTGATCGGCCCGGCCGTCGTACGCGCTGACGACGCGGATCTGGTGGCCGTTGTATTCCTCGACGGCCTCGTTCCGGAAGCCGGACTCGATCTGCTTGTAAGCCATGGACATCTCCCGGTGCGACGCACCACTGGCGGCCATGCTACACTCCCACCTTCTGATTCGAACTGACGGGTCAGAGCCTGTACAGGCAAAAGTCGCTTGCGGCGGCGCGTCGAGTGTTCGAACGACGAGAAAAACAAGAAGAGCACACGCAATGTGCCGTAAACGTGGGCCGCGAAAGAGTCCACGACCATATCTGATGAAAGCCCGTTCGAAGTTTGTCTTCCGCGGGCTTTTTTGCTTTTCGGGTTGGCGTTCGCCCGTGAAGATGCGGCGCAGGTCGCCCAGGTAGGCAATCACCGTCGCCGCCGTCGTGTTGCCGATGCCAGGGATGCCCGCGATGATCCGCGCGTCGTGTCGAAGCTGAGGGTGGCGATCGATGTGATCGTCGATCCTGTTCGCGCTGCTTGATGCTGGCCTGCAACCACGGCAGATGGCTCTCGATCGACGCGCGCATCGTCGGTTGGTTCATCGAACCTTCGAGTCGATTGCCTTCCTGCATTCCCGACACTCACGCACCAGCCGAGAGCCCGAGGCAGTCAGCCGGGCTTACGCGCGGGCGTTCGGCACGGCGCCGGTGAAAGACATGGCGCGGATCAGCGCCGACGCGAAGGCGCCCGCGTCGAGACGTCAGCGACGTGGCGCGGCGGGCGCGTCGGCGTAAGCGATGCCACACACCGCGACCGAGCCCTCGGCGTTGGCCGGCGCAGGGTCGCAGCGGCAGGGCACCATGTTCTGAAGGCGGGCGCCAGCCTTCTTCAGAGTCGCGATCAGCAGTTCCTGCGGCGCCACGCCGGCGCACCAGGCCTGGCCCTCGGCCGCCGCGGGGAAGAACGCGTGGATGTTCTTGTCCACCGGCGTCGTGCGCAGCGACGCGATGAGCCGCTTGAGCTCGGGATCCTCGGGACGCCGGGCCAGATCGTCCTGGTACGACGCGGACACCGCCTTGGAGGACGACACCAGCAGCGCCCCCGCCGTGCGGGCATCGATCGAGCCCATGCCGGAGGCTCCCTTGGCCACCTGGAACGCGATGGAGCCGAGCATCTTCAGCGCCTCCCAACCCTGGCCGCGGGCCTCCGCTTCCCGGTAGTCGGTCAACGTGCGGTCGTTCCCGGCCCAGTCCCGCCACGCGGCGCTCACTTCCGCGCCAGCACCCTTCAAAGCACGGGTGATGTCGGTTTCCTTGCCCTGCAACGCGACGTTGCCGTAGGCCAGCTGCAGCGCGTTGGTCACGTACCGGTGGTCGATGCAATACGCGTTCACGTCGGCGCCCAGCTCGATCAGCTCCTTCACCTGCCGGGCCCGCTTGCCGTGGGCCGCAGCGCACAGCGGGGTGAAACGCTGGTCGATGCGCACCGGGAGGTGCTTCTGGTCCTCCTCGGTGAACATCGTGAAGAGGGTGTCCACCTGCACCCGACCCTGGCGGATGCTGTCGATCAGTTCGTAGGAAACGCCTGCGTTGAGGTTGAGGATGGGACTCGGCTGGACGTCGTTCACGCCGGCGGTGGCGGCGAAGGCCAGCCCCACGAGGCAGGTGAACATCGACACGGTGCGGCGCATGGCGGGGGCTCCTTGGGTGGTGCGGGCATGATGCCATCGCGCCAGCGCCGTGCACGGAAGACCCGTCCCTCCTTGCATGGCCCGGAACACGGCACATTGGCGCGTAACGAAATCAAATGCAGCGGGGGGATGGTCGGTCCAGGCCAAGGTGTCCTGCTGCATCAGGCTGCTCTGCGATTCAGCATCGCGCCAACTCATCCCGCGGCCGAAGCCTCCGGCTTCGTCGGAGGAGGGTTCTCAACCCTCCCTCGGAGCCAATGAAAAAGGGCCCCACTGTGTGGGGCCCTTTTGCATTGGCGGAGAGGGAGGGATTCGAACCCTCGGTACGTTGCCGTACGCCTGATTTCGAGTCAGGTACAATCGACCACTCTGCCACCTCTCCTGGTGTCTTCTCTGGCGGGTCTGTGCCAAGCCGCAGATTCTAGCTTAGAAATCGAAAGCGACTCAAGCTTTCAGTACAGCCAAGCCACCGAGGTACGGCTGCAACACCTCCGGAACCGTGATGGATCCATCAGCGTTCTGGTAGTTCTCGAGCACCGCCACCAGCGTGCGCCCCACCGCCAGGCCCGAACCGTTCAGCGTGTGCACGAGTTCGTTCTTGCCCTGGGCGTTCTTGAAGCGGGCCTGCATGCGGCGGGCCTGGAAGCCTTCGGTGTTCGAGACGGAGCTGATCTCGCGGTAGGTGTCCTGCGCGGGCACCCACACTTCGAGGTCGTGTGTCTTCGTCGAGCCGAAGCCCATGTCGCCGCTGCACAGCAGCACCACGCGGTACGGCAGGCCGAGCTTCTGCAGCACGGCTTCGGCGTGGCCGGTCATCTCGTCGAGGGCCTCGTAGCTCTTCTCGGGGTGGACGACCTGCACCATTTCGACCTTGTCGAACTGGTGCTGGCGGATCATGCCGCGGGTGTCGCGTCCGGCGCTGCCGGCTTCCGAGCGGAAGCACGGGCTGTGGGCGGTGAGCTTGATGGGCAGGGCGTCGGCGGCGAGCACGGTCTCGCGCACGCTGTTGGTCAGCGAGATCTCCGAAGTGGAGATGAGGTACTGCTCGGGCTGGTTCTCGTCGCCGCCGCGGCTCACCCAGAACATGTCTTCCTTGAACTTCGGCAGCTGGCCGGTGCCCTCGAGCACCTCGCGGTTGACGATGTACGGGGTGTAGCACTCGGTGTAGCCGTGTTCGACGGTCTGCACGTCCAGCATGAACTGCGCGAGCGCGCGGTGCAGTCGGGCGATGGGGCCCTTCAGGAACGAGAAGCGCGAGCCCGAGAGCTTGGCGCCGGTGTCGAAGTCGAGGCCGAGCGGCGCGCCCAGGTCGACGTGGTCGCGCACGGGGAAGTCGAACACGCGCGGGGTGCCCCAGCGGCGCAGCTCGACGTTGGCGTTTTCGTCCGCGCCCGTGGGCACGCTCTCGTGCGGCAGGTTGGGCACGTTCATCAGCAGCGTGGCGAGTTCGCCCTGGATCACGTCGAGGCGGTCGGCGGAGTTCTTGAGCTCGTCGCCCAGGCCCCCCACCTCGGCCATCACGGCGGTCGTGTCCTCGCCGCGGCCCTTCATGCCGCCGATCTGCTTCGAGAGGCTGTTGCGCTTCGCCTGCAGTTCCTCGGTGCGGGTCTGGATGGCCTTGCGTTCGTTCTCCAGCGACTGGAACCGGTCCACGTCGAGGTAGGGCTGGGGCGACTTGCGGCGCTCCAGCGCGGCGACGACGCTCGGGAGGTCTTTGCGCAGCAGGGTGATGTCGAGCATGGTGTCGGTCTTCTTGTCCGGGAACGATAGGGAAAGTGATCAGCGCGGCATGACGCCGGCCATGGCCTTGTCGCCGAGGCCCATCGGCAGCGGGAAGTGCACGGTCTCCTCCACGCCGGGCATCTTGCGCACCGACACGGCGCCGAGCGCGCGCAGGCGTTCGATGACCTGAGTGACGAGGATCTCCGGGGCGGACGCGCCAGCGGTGAGGCCCACGCGGCGGCGGCCCTCGAACCACTCGGCCTTCAGGTCGTCGGCCTGGTCGACCATGTAGGCATCGGCGCCCAGGCGTTCGCCCAGTTCGCGCAGGCGGTTGCTGTTGGAGCTGGTGGGGCTGCCCACCACGATCAGCACGTCGACCTGCGGGGCCAGCACCTTCACCGCGTCCTGGCGGTTCTGGGTGGCGTAGCAGATGTCCTGCTGCTTCGGCTCGCGCACGTTGGGAAAGCGGCGCTTCACGGCGGCGAGGATCTCGGCGGCGTCGTCCACCGACAGCGTGGTCTGCGTGACCACGGCGAGCTTGTCGCTCTGGGCCACCTGCACGCGGTCGACGTCGGCCACGTCCTCCACGAGGTAGATGCCCTCGTTGAGCTGGCCCATCGTGCCTTCCACTTCGGGGTGCCCCTTGTGGCCGATCATGATGAAGTCGTAGCCTTCCTTGTGCAGCTTGGCCACCTCGACGTGCACCTTCGTGACGAGCGGGCACGTGGCGTCGAAGATGCTGAAGCCGCGGGCCTGCGCCTCGCGGCGCACTTCCTGCGAGACGCCGTGCGCGCTGAACACCAGCGTGGCGCCGGGCGGCACGTCGGCCAGGTCCTCGATGAAGATGGCGCCCTTGGCCTTCAGGTCGTTCACGACGTAGGTGTTGTGGACGATCTCGTGGCGCACGTAGATGGGCGAGCCGAACTTGCGGATGGCGCGTTCGACGATCTCGATGGCGCGGTCGACGCCGGCGCAGAAGCCGCGCGGTTCGGCCAGCAGCACCTCGTCGAGGCCTTGGGGATGTTCCTGGCCCATCACAGCACCCCGATCAGGTGGACTTCGAACGTCACCGGCTGGCCGGCGAGCGGGTGGTTGAAGTCGAACAGGAGCCAGTCGGCGCCCTTCTCGCGCACGACGCCGGCGTACGAGGCCTGGCCGTCGGGCGTGGGGAACTGGACGACGTCGCCCACGTGGTACTCGGCGTCCGGGTCGCCCAGTTCGTGAAGCAATGCCGTTTTCACGCGCTGGAGCATCTCGGGGTTGCGTTCGCCGAACGCCTCGCCCGGGGCCAGCGTGAACGACGTGCGCGTGCCCTCGGCCAGGCCGAGCAGGCGGGCCTCCATGGCGGGGGCGAGTTCGCCCGTGCCGAGGGACAGCGTGGCCGGCTTCTCGGCGAAGGTGTTGATCAGGTCGGCGCCGTCAGGCCCCGCAAGGCGGTAGTGCAGGGTCAGGAACGAGCCCTGTTGAACGTGGTTCAAGGAATATCCCGGTTCGATGGACTGAGGCGCAATTTTAGGTGCCCGGGCGAAGGTGGTCCCGAAATGCCCTGAAATAGCATGTTTCCGTGCTCAAGGACCTCCCCCCCGACGCCCGCCCCCGGGAAAAAATGCTCGCCCGCGGCCCCGCCGCCCTGGCCGACACCGAACTGCTCGCCCTGCTGCTGCGCACCGGGGTGCGGGGCACGCCGGTGATGCAACTGGCGCGGGACCTCCTCGACCATTTCTCGGGCCTGCCCGGCCTGCTGCAGGCCACGCCCGACGAGCTGAAGCGCGTGCGCGGCCTCGGGCCCGCCAAGCGGGCCGAGGTGTGCGCCGTGCTCGAGCTGGCCCGGCGCTCGCTGAGCCAGGAACTGGCCGAACGCCCCGTGTTCGACAGCCCCGGCCGCGTCAAGCAGCACCTGCGCCTCACCATCGGCCACCTGCCCCACGAGGTGTTCGCCGTGCTGTTCCTCGACGCCCAGAACCGCCTGATGCGCCTGGAAGAGATGTTCCGCGGCACCCTCACGCAGACCAGCGTCTACCCGCGGGAAGTGGTGCGCCGCGCGCTGGAACTGCACGCGGCCGCCGTCGTGCTGGCACACAACCACCCGTCGGGCCTCGCCGAACCGTCCCGGGCCGACGAATACCTCACCACCACGCTCAAGAGCGCGCTGGCCCTGGTGGACGTTCGGGTGCTCGACCACCTCGTGGTGGGGCGCACCGAGGTCGTGTCGTTCGCGGAACGCGGCCTGCTATGACCCGGGGACCGGGGCCCCGACGGCACATCATCGACAATGGCCCCCAGGAAGTCGTCACCGTGACCAAGATCAAGAGCCTGCATGACCTCGCCGACCTGCGCGTCGCCTTGAAGAAGGCCGAGCAGGAGGCCGCCGAACGCGCCGAGCGCGAACGGGTCGAGGCCGTGCGCCTGGAGCGCGAGCGCAACCTGTTCTCGAATGCCGTGGGCCGGGTCAGCACGCTGCCGTCCACCGGCCGTGTCGAGCCCACCCGCGCGCGGGTCGAACCCGAACCGCGCCAGCGCGAGCAGGACGAACAGGCCGTGCTGCGCGAGGCCATCTCCGACGAGTTCGACGTCGAGACCCTGCTCGACACCGACGAGGCCCTGTCGTTCCGCCGCCCCGACATCGGCATCAACGTCGTGCGCAAGCTGCGCCGCGGCGGCTGGACCATCCAGGCCCAGATCGACCTGCACGGCCTGCGGCGCGACGAGGCCCGCGAGCAGCTCGCCGCCTTCCTGCGCGACGTGGTGCGCCGCGGCCTGCGCTGCGTGCGCGTGGTGCACGGCAAGGGCAACGGCTCGCCCGGCCGCGAACCCGTGCTCAAGGGCAAGGTGCGCACGTGGCTCGTGCAGAAGCAGGAAGTGATCGCCTTCGTGCAGGCCCGTGCGTCCGAGGGCGGGCATGGCGCGTTGATCGTGCTGCTGAACGCCTCGTCCGGCCCATCGTCGTCGGCCACCACCCTCGCCTCTCCCCTGTCCCCCTCACCCGAGACGAAACGCCCCCGATGAGCTGGCACGGCCACCTGACCCTGAACTACCGCCAAGACGGCGCCCGCACCGTCGTCGCCGACCGCCACACCGGCCCGCTTCGCATCCTGCAGAGCCTCTACCCCGAAGGCCCGGGCATCTGCCACAACGTGCTCGTGCACCCGCCCGCCGGCATCGCCGGGGGCGACGTGCTGGGCATCGACGCGAAGGTCGACCCGGGCGCCCACGCGTTCATCACCACGCCGGGCGCCACGCGCTTCTACAAGAGCAACGGCCAGCCGGCGGTGCAGACGGTGTCGGTGCGGGTGGAAGACCAGGCCCGGCTCGAATGGATGCCGCTCGAGACGCTGTGCTACCCGCGCCTGCTGGCGGAAAACCGCATGGCGTTTTCGCTCGCGCCGCAGGGCGAGATGATCGGCTGGGACGTGCTGGCGCTCGGCCTGCCGGCCAGCGGCGCGCCGTTCGACGCGGGCCGGTTCACGCAGGAGATCCGCCTCGACGACGCCTGGCTCGAACGCGGCACGGTCGATGGCGACGACCCGCGCCTGCTGCAGTCCCCGCTCGGCTGGGCCGGGCGCAGCGTAATGGCCACGATGTGGTTCGCCGCCGGCACGGCGCTGTCGACCGGACGACGCGAGGCCTTGCTGGCCGGCGCGCGCGAGGCGTTCGAGGGCCACGCACTCGCGTCGGTCGCGGGCGCCACGTCGCCCCACGGGCAGGTCGTCGTCGTGCGCACGCTCGCGCACCGCGTCGAACCGGCGATGGGGCTGCTCACGGCGGTGTGGTCACGCTGGCGGCGCGACGCGTGGCAGCTCGAGGCCACGGTGCCGCGCGTGTGGCGCACCTGACCCTCCGTCGCGTCGACGCCAAAAAAAGGGCCGCCCAACGGCGGCCCAAGAGGAGTCGAAGCGAGGAGAAATCGAAGTCGTCGTGACGGCTCAGGAGCCGCTGAAGGTCGAACGGCGTTGCTGTTGCGAACGCAGCGCCGTGCGGGTTTCTTCGCGCACCTGGGCGCGGGTCACCGTCGATTCCACCTGCGGCGCGCGCGCGTACTCGGCGCTGGTGCTGTAGGTGTCGATCGAACCGTCGGCGATGGCGGCGGCCACCTCGGCCTTGACCTGGGCGCGGGTCAGGCTGGAACCCGCGGACTCCTGCACGAACAGACGGTCGTCGCGGTCGCTGCGCAGCAGTTCGCCGGAGGCGCGGGCGCGGGCCACGTCGGCCTTCACTTCGGCGCGGGTCAGCGTCGACGCCGTCACGGGCAGTTGGTAGTCGCGGGTGGGGTCGAACTCGCCACCGGCGAAGGCGGAGGTGCCGGCAACGGCGAGCAGGGCGGCGGCGAAGAGGGCTTGGCGGGTCATGATGATCTTCCTTGGTGTCAGAGGTTGCGCTTTGCACTGGGCAGAGGCGGCGGGATTGCCGTCTTGTCCACCTCGGTGAGTCGTCGTGTTCTTGAATCGCTCATCGATGGGATGAACTTTAGGGATTACCCGGACCCGGAAAAAGCATGTGGCGGCCAATAGGTTGTTCCATGGCTTGCAACAATGGCGCCGCCGCCAGCGCGCCCTCCCACCTCCGGTCACCCCGGCGAACGCCGGGGCCCGCCGCCCTCTGGCGCGCTGCGGGAACGGTGGATCCCGGCGTTCGCCGGGATGACCGGGACCCAAAAGAAAGGCCGCCCGAAGGCGGCCTGGCGCGGAACCGATCCGGCTCAGTCGTTCGCGAAGCTGTACGGCCCACCCCGCTCCAGCGCCCGCTTGTACGCCGGCCGCGCATGGATGCGCGCGAGCCATGCCAGCGCCTTCGGTCGGCGTTCGTCGAGACCGGCACGCTGGCGCGAGGCCTCGAGCGGAAAGCTCATCTGGATGTCGGCGGCGGTGAACTCGTTGCCCGCGAACCATTCGCTCTTCTGCAGCTCGCCTTCGATGAAGTCGAGCTGGCGCGAGAGGTTCGGGTCGACCAGCGTGCCCAGCACCTTGTCGGCGATGCCGCGCGCGATGGGCTTGATGAAGAACGGCATCTTCGTGTGCTTGATGCGTTCGAAGATGAGCTTGAGCAGCAGCGGCGGCATCGCCGAACCTTCGGCGAAGTGCATCCAGTAGCGATGGCGCAGCGCCTCGGGCGATCCCGCGGCCGGGGCCAGGCGACCCTGCGCGTAACGCTCCATCAGGTAGTCGATGATCGCGCCCGACTCGGCCACCGTGACGTCGCCATCGGTGATCACCGGCGACTTGCCGAGCGGGTGCACCTGGCGCAGCTCCGGCGGGGCCAGCATGGTCTTCGGATCACGTTGGTAGTGCTTGATCTCGTACGGCACGCCGAGTTCTTCGAGCAGCCACAACACACGCTGCGAACGGGAATTGTTGAGGTGGTGGACGGTGATCATCGCGGGCGGAGGGTTGGAGGAAGTCGGGCATTGTGACCCAAGCCCCCTCCGTGCGCATGGCGGCCTTGTCCGACACGACAGTCAGGCGGGGCCGACACGACGTCGCCCCTTCGCCCGACAGGATGGAACCGCTCCCGTTCTTACAGTCATCTCACTTGCCGCCCTCCTCCCGGTGCGGACAGCAAGACACGAAGCCATTCATTCCTACTGAGGTGACCCCATGAACAAAGCCTTGAAACTGCTGCTGGTCTGCGCCCCTGTCCTGCTCGTCGCGGCCTGCGGCGGCGATGACGACATCGACGATCGCCTCGACATCGCCGACCCGAAGGTGCGCCTCGTGCACGCCGTGCCGCTCGCCCCCAACGTCTCGCTGTTCCGCGACAACGTGGCACAGGCCGCCGACGTGACCAACGTGCCGTACGCCGGCGCCTCCAACTACTTCGACGTGTCCACCAGCTCCGCCACCTGGAGCGTGCGCACCACGGTCGGCGGCGTCGAGGTCGGCGCCTCGACGTTCGAAGCCACCCGCGGCAACAAGTTCACGCTGGTTGCCGTGCCGGGCGCCGGCACCACGACGGAAGTGCTGAACATCCGCGACCCGTACAACAAGTCGCTGACGTCGAAGGAAGGGCGCGTGCGCGTGCTCAACGCGGCCTACAACCAGGTCACCATCGACGCGTACATCTTCGAGCCCGCCGTCGACATCTCCGCCTCCTCGGTGACGCCGAACTTCCCCGCGGTCGCGTACCGTGCCGCCTTCCCCGCGACCGGCAACGACTCGGTCGAGTTCGCCGCCGGCAACAAGGCCTACAACCTGACGCTGACCGCCGCCGGCACGAAGACCCCGGTGTTCCGCGCGCCGCTGACCATGGCCGACAACGTCGACTGGCTCATCGTGGTGCTGCCGGACCGCGTGCTGGCCGTGTCCTCCGATTCGTCCAGCCCCGCCGTGGAACTGACGAACACGCTCTGACCCCCGCCAGATCATCTGCTCGATGACCCTCGTTTGGGCCCGCCTCGTGCGGGCCCTTTTTTATGCGCGTCATGTTGTCCCGCAACACGTAACACCGCGGCAAGAACGCACGGTGAACACCCGTCCGGGTTCAAGGGCCGGCAAGGCCCGTCGAAAGCCGGGAACGCGCGGGCCGGTCAGGAGGGTTTCCGGAACGGGTCCCGCGTCGATTGGACCCGAACGGAAGCGACGACATGAGTTTGACCCGATACAGCCCCCTGGGCCTCGCCACCGCACTCCTGCTGGCCGGTTGCGGCAGTGACAGCGCGCCCGACACCTCCCCCGCGGCCCCCACCAAGTCCCTCGCCGGCACGGTGGCCGTCGGCGCCCCGATCACCGACGGCACGCTGCGGGTCGTCGACGCCACCGGCGCCGTGGTCGCGAGCCGCATCGACGTGGATGCCGACGGCAACTACCGGATCCCCGAACTCACCGGAACCGGCCCCTTCCGCATCGAGGCCTGCGGCTACGCCGGCGCGAACTACCAGTGCATCTACTCGGTGGCCCAGGGCCCGGGCACCGCGAACGTGACACCGATCACCACGGCCATCGTGCTGCTCGCGTCGGGCCAGTCCCCCGCCGCGCTGATGGACGGCGCCAGCACCGCGCTGTCGCCCACCGCCGTGGACGGCGCCCAGACGACGCTGCGCGACGGCCTGGCGAGCGTCCTCGCCGCCGGCAACGTGCCGGCCACCTTCGACTTCGTGGGCGGTTCGCTCGCGGCCGGCTCGCGCACGGGCTACGACAAGGTGCTCGACGCCATCGGCGTGGCCACCGGCGTGGACGCGGACAAGCCCTTCGTGCAGATCACCCCGCGCATCGGCACGGGCAACCTGTACCTCGAACAGAACGTCAAGGTGGGCACGCTCGTGTCCGACGCCGGCGCGGGCAGCCTCTCGCTCGGCGGCCTGGAGACCCTGTTCCGCAACATGAGCGCGGCCATGGCCAGCGCGTCGACCTGCGGCAACGCCACGACGGGCATCGTGGCCCAGTTGGCCACCATCGCACGCATCAACGGCGAGGACGGCGAAAGCCTGCAGGGCCCGGCCCAGGTGGCCGCGGGCCTGTGCGGCATGTTCGAGGAGGAAGGCCTGTTCGGCGCCAGGCTGCTGAGCCCGACGCTCGGCCGCTGCGACCTCGGCGGCAACGACCCGGTGTGCCGCGTGAGCTTCGTGCTGCAGGCGCCGGACGGCAGCGTCGAGTCCGTGGGCCAGGGCATGGGCGTCACGCAGCAGAACGGTACGTGGAAGTTCGTGGGCAACATCGACGCCCTCGGCATCCACGCGTCGGCCAAGGCCCAGCGCGACGCGCGCATCGACGGTGAGACGCCGGTCTACAGCTACATGCGCGCCCTCGCCTTCGACATCCCCGCGGCGAGCGGCCTCGCCTGCGCCCGCGTGAGCCAGCGCGACGCCGACGGCCACGACGTGACCCTCGCGTACTACAAGCGCTACGGCTCGGGCACCGTGCGCCGCCTGTCGCTGTGGACGGACAATGCGTACGGCAACACCCGCAGCGTCGACCCGAACGTCGGCTTCCTGCGCAGCGCCGACGACACCTGGGTGGCCCTGCCCGACGGCGCGGTGGGCGACGACGTGGTGCGCAACTTCTTCCGTGGCGGCCGCGCGGTGACCGTGTCGACCTTCAGCGACAGCGCCTGCTCGGTGCCCTTCGCGGCCGGCGGCCAGTCGAAGACGGCGATCGAGGTCGAGGTGGAAGGTGTGCCGCCCACCTGGGCATCGATGCCCGGCCTGCCCTGGCCGGAGCTGACCGCCGCGGCGCGGTCGAACCTGCTCGCCCTGTCGCTCGGGGCCGGCGCCGAAGTCGACTTCACCGTCTCGTGGACCTTCCCGCGCGGCCCGCTGGGCCTGAACGGCTCGACGTTCTGCGCCGACCGCGCCCGCTGCGGCCAGGACGACATCGGCCGCATCGGCGAAGGCCGCGTGGCCGCCGCCGCGACGTCGGCGGTGATCCACCTCGACAACGGCGCGACGCCGCTGGAGCCGAACGGCTACAAGATGGTCGCGCTGTACGGTCGCACGGCGGATGGCGTGGACCTGCAGTCGAACGCGATCGTGTGCGCGCCGGGGACGGTGGAGTGCCACTGAGGAACCGACACGTCATCCCGGCGGACGCCGGGATCCACTCTGCCCGCCGCGCGTCGGCGGGCGGTGGGCCCCGATTTTCATCGGGGTGACGGTGCCTGCGCGGCGGGCTCAGATGCTCATGCGCTGCCGAACATTGTCCGTTTCCATGTCCACCCCTCGCCCGCGCTGGATGACCTCCCCCCGCTCCATCACGAGGTACTGGTCCGCCAGCTCCGCCGCGAAGTCGTAGAACTGTTCCACGAGCACGATGGCCATCGTGCCGCGGTCGGCCAGCATGCGGATCACGCGGCCGATGTCCTTGATGATGCTGGGCTGGATGCCCTCGGTGGGTTCGTCGAGGATCAGCAGCTTCGGCCCCGCCGCGAGCGCGCGCGCGATCGCGAGCTGCTGCTGCTGGCCGCCCGACAGGTCGCCGCCGCGCCGGTGCAGCATCTGCTTGAGCACCGGGAACAGCTCGAACAGCTCCGCGGGGATGGGCGTGCCGGCCGGCTTGTAGGCGAGGCCCATGCGCAGGTTCTCCTCCACCGTCAGACGGCCGAAGATCTCGCGGCCCTGCGGCACGTAGCCCACGCCCTTGCGCACGCGGGTGTACGGCGTGTCGTTCGTGATGGGCGCGCCGTCGAGCTGGATGGTGCCCGTCTTCACGGGCACCACGCCCATCAGGCTCTTGAGCAGCGTCGTCTTGCCGACGCCGTTGCGCCCGAGCACGACCGTGACCTCGCCGAGCTTCGCCTCGAAACCGACGTTGCGCAGGATGTGCGAACCGCCGTAGTACTGGTTGATGCCTTCGACCTTGAGCATGTGGGAACTCCTGTTCAACGACCGAGGTAGACCTCGACGACCTTCTCGTTCGACTGCACGTCCGCGAGCGTGCCTTCGGCGAGCACGCTGCCCTCGTGCAGCACGGTGACCTTCTTGCCGTTTTTGCCGCCCTGCGTGAGTTCGCCGATGAACTTCATGTCGTGTTCGACGACCACGAGCGAATGGTTGCCCTCGAGCGACAGGAACAACTCGGCGGTGCGTTCGGTCTCCTCGTCGGTCATGCCGGCCACCGGCTCGTCGAGCAGCAGCAGCTTGGGGTCCTGCATCAGCAGCATGCCGATCTCGAGCCACTGCTTCTGGCCGTGCGACAGCAGGCCGGCCACGCGCTGCGCGCTCGGGCGCAGGTGGATCAGCGTGAGGATTTCGCCGATGCGGTCGAGCTGCTCGCCGGTCAGGCGGAAGAACATCGACGAACGCACGCCGCGGTCGGCCTTCAGTGCGAGCTCGAGGTTCTCGAACACGGTGAGGTGCTCGAACACGGTCGGTTTCTGGAACTTGCGGCCGATGCCGATCGAGGCGATCTCGTTCTCGCGCAGGCGCAGCAGGTCGATGGTGGACCCGAAGAAGGCCTTGCCCACGTCGGGCCGGGTCTTGCCGGTGATGACGTCCATCATCGTCGTCTTGCCGGCGCCATTCGGGCCGATGATGCAGCGCATCTCGCCGGCGCTGATGTTCAGGTTCAGCGCGTTGAGGGCCTTGAAGCCGTCGAAGCTCACCGTGATGTCGTCGAGGTACAGGATGGCGCCGTGCGCCACGTCCACCTCGCCCGGCACCACCACGCGGCCGTAGCTCGCACCACCGCGACCCTCGCGCGCGGCCTTGGTTTCTTCCAGGTGCTTCAGCGCCTCGACGCCGGCTTCCATCAGGTCGGGGGTCATGCCTTCGTCTCCTCGGTCTTGGCGTTGCGGGTGAACTTGCGGGCGAGGCCCACGATGCCGTTCGGCAGGAACAGGGTGACGGCGATGAAGAGTCCGCCCAGGAAGTACAGCCAGAACTCGGGGAAGGCCTGCGTGAACCAGCTCTTCGCGCCGTTCACGAAGAAGGCGCCGACGATCGGGCCCACCAGCGTGCCGCGCCCGCCCACCGCGGCCCAGATCGCGATCTCGATGCTGGCCGATGGCGCCATCTCGCCCGGGTTGATGATGCCCACCTGCGGCACGTACAGCGCACCGGCGATGCCGCACATCACGGCCGAGATCACCCAGATCGACAGCTTGTACTTCAGCGGGTCGTAGCCCGTGAACATCACGCGGCTCTCGGCGTCGCGGATGGCCTGCAGCACGCGGCCGTACTTGCTGCCCACGAGCCAGCGGGCCAGCAGGAAGAATCCGATCAGGGTCAGGCCCGTGAGCACGAAGAGGGTCATGCGCATCGACGGCGTGGCGATGGGCGTGTCGAGGATGCGCTTGAAGTCGGTGAAGCCGTTGTTGCCGCCGAAGCCCGTCTCGTTGCGGAAGAACAGCAGCATCGCGGCATACGTCATCGCCTGCGTGATGATCGAGAAGTACACGCCCTTGATGCGCGAACGGAAGGCGAAGTAGCCGAACACGAAGGCGAGCAGGCCGGGCACCAGCACCACGAGCAGCAGCGTGGCGACGAAGCTGTCGCTCACGGCCCAGTGCCACGGCAGTTCCTTCCAGTCGAGGAACACCATGAAGTCGGGCAGGTCGCTCTGGTAGTTGCCGTCGCGGCCGATCTGCCGCATGAGGTACATGCCCATCGCGTAGCCGCCGAGTGCGAAGAACACGCCGTGGCCCAGCGACAGGATGCCGGTGTAGCCCCAGATCAGGTCCATCGCCAGCGCGCAGATGGCGTAGCACATGATCTTGCCGACGAGCTGCACCGCGTAGTCGCTCAGGTGGAACGGGCTGCCGGCGGGCACCGCCAGGTTGAACAGGGGCACCAGCACCAGCACGGCGACGAGTGCCACGAACACGCCGGTCCAGGCCTTCGGCGACAGCAGCCGGGTCTTCGGGCCGAACGACGGGAGGGTCGGGGGGGTCAGGACGGCGCTCATGGTCTTGAAGTCGGTAGTCGTGTTCATGCTTCGGCGCTCCGGCCCTTCATCGCGAAGATGCCTTGCGGGCGCTTCTGGATGAAGATGACGATGAAGACGAGCACCATGATCTTGGCGAGCACCGCGCCCTGCCAGCCCTCGAGCAGCTTGTTCAGCACGCCGAGGCCCATGGCCGCGTAGACGGTGCCGGCGAGCTGGCCCACGCCACCCAGCACCACCACCATGAACGAGTCGACGATGTAGCCCTGGCCCAGGTCGGGGCCCACGTTGCCCACCTGGGACAGCGCGCAGCCCGCGAGGCCGGCGATGCCGGAGCCGAGCGCGAAGGCGTAGGTGTCGATGCGGGCGGTGTCCACGCCCACGCAGGCGGCCATCTTGCGGTTCTGCGTCACGCCGCGCACGAAGAGGCCGAGGCGGGTGCGGGCGATCAGCAGCGAGACCCCGACGAGCACGAGGGCCGCGAAGATCACGATGGCGATGCGGTTGTACGGCAGCGTCAGGTTGCTCAGCACCTGCACCCCGCCCGACAGCCAGGCCGGGTTCTCCACCGGCACGTTCTGCGCGCCGAAGATCGAGCGCACGCCCTGCATCAGCACGAGGCTGATGCCCCAGGTGGCCAGCAGCGTCTCGAGCGGGCGGCCGTACAGCCAGCGGATCACGCTGCGCTCGAGCACCGCGCCCACGAGCGCGGCGGCGAGGAAGGACACCGGGATCGCGATGAGCACGTAGTAGTCGAACAGGCCCGGCAGGTAGCTGCGGAACAGGTTCTGCACGATGAACGTGGCGTACGCGCCGATCATCATCAGCTCGCCGTGGGCCATGTTGATCACGCCCATCAGGCCGTACGTGATGGCGAGGCCGAGGGCCACGAGCAGCAGGATGCTGCCGAGGCTCACGCCGGTGAACAGCACGCCCAGCCGTTCGCCCCAGGCGAGGCGGCTGTCGATGGCCTTGAGCGCGATGCCGAGCTGGCTGCGCACGGCCGCGTCGTCCTCGCCGCCTTCGGCGGCGGGTTTCAGCCGGTCGGCCACCAGCGAACGCGTGGCCGGCGTCAGGCTCGTGGCGAGTGTCTTCGCGGCCTCCAGGCGGCGGGCCACGTCGGGCGAGGCCACCTGGATCGCGGCGCGGATCTGTTCGAGCTGGGCCTTCAGTCCGTCGTCGGTCTCGGCGGCCAGCGCCTTCTCGATCAGCGGCAGGCGTGACTCGTCGGCGTCGTCCTTCAGGGCCTGTGCGGCGGCACGGCGCTCGCCCGGGTCCTTCGAGAAGAGTTTCAGCGCGGCCAGCGCGCCTTCGAGCTCGCGGCGCATCTGGTTGCTGTTGATGACGTCCTCGGCGTCTTCCGGGAGCGTCGCGGCGGCGCCGGTCGCGGCATCGGTCGCATCCTCGCCCTTCATCACGAACGTCTTGTCGCCGGCGACCTTGGCGCTGTCGTCGAGCATCGCCTGCACGAACGCGGCGAGGCCGTCGTCGCCGCGCTCGAGCGACTTCGCGAGCGCCTCGATGCGTTCGTCGTTCTCGCCGGCGGCCAGGGCATGGGCCTGGGGGGCGGTCAGCGCGTGGCTCGAGAGCGCGCCGAACGCGAGGGTCAGGGTCACGCAGGCACGGGCAAGGAGGCGGGGCAGCATCGACGGTGAATCCATGGGGTTTCCAACCACGACCGGGGTGACTGATGCACCCCGGTGTGTTCCAGCTTCTGAGGCGGGCCCCGGAGGGCCCGGGGGATCACTTCTTCTCGGGCTCGTCCTTCTTCTTGTCGTTGCCTTCGATGAACGGGCTCCACGGCTTGGCCTTCACGGGCGCCGGGGTCTTCCACACGACGTTGAACTGGCCGTCGGCCTTCACTTCGCCGATGAACACCGGCTTGTGCAGGTGGTGGTTCTTCTCGTCCATCTTCGCGACGAAGCCGCTCGGGGCCTTGAAGGTCTGGCCGCCCATCGCGGCGATCACCTTGTCGGTGTCGGTGCTCTTGGCCTTCTCGACGGCCTGGGCCCACATGTGGATGCCGATGTACGTGGCTTCCATCGGGTCGTTGGTCAGCGGCTTGTCGGCGCCCGGCAGCTTCTTGGCCTTGGCGTACGCGGCCCATTGCTTCTTGAACGCGTCGTTCGTCGGGTTCTTGAGGCTCATGAAGTAGTTCCAGGCGGCCAGGTGGCCCACCAGCGGCTTGGTGTCCACGCCGCGGAGTTCTTCCTCACCCACCGAGAACGCGACGACGGGCACGTCGGTCGCCTTCAGGCCCTGGTTGCCCAGTTCCTTGTAGAACGGCACGTTCGAGTCGCCGTTGATCGTCGAGATCACGGCCGTCTTGCCACCGGCGGCGAACTTCTTCACGTCGGCGACGATGGTCTGGTAGTCGCTGTGGCCGAACGGGGTGTACTTCTCGTCGATGTCCTTGTCCGCGACGCCCTTGCTCTTCAGGAAGGCACGCAGGATCTTGTTGGTGGTGCGCGGGTAGACGTAGTCGGTGCCCAGCAGCACGAAGCGCTTGGCGCCGCCACCGGCCTTGCTCATCAGGTACTCGACGGCGGGGATGGCCTGCTGGTTCGGGGCCGCGCCCGTGTAGAACACGTTCTTGCTCAGCTCTTCACCCTCGTACTGCACGGGGTAGAACAGCAGGCCGTTGAGTTCCTCGACGACCGGCAGCACCGACTTGCGCGACACGCTGGTCCAGCAGCCGAACATCACGGCGACCTTGTCCTGCGAGATCAGCTGCTTGGCCTTCTCGGCGAACAGCGGCCAGTTGGAGGCCGGGTCGACGACGACCGGCTCGAGCTTCTTGCCGAGCACGCCACCCTTGGCGTTGATCTCGTCGATCGCCATCAGGGCGGTGTCCTTCAGGACCGTCTCCGAGATGGCCATCGTGCCCGACAGCGAGTGCAGCACACCGACCTTGATGGTGTCGGCGGCCTGGGCGAACACCGGCAGGCCGAGGGCGGCGACGCCCAGTGCCACGGCTGACAGGGATTGCGCGAAATTGCGGCGGCTTGCTTTCATGAACGAACGCTCCTTGGTTGAGTCTTGGTGCCCCGGGGGACGACAGAACCAAGGTTACGGACGGGGTTGAATTCGAGCCATACGACAGACGGCGTAGGCGGTGGCGTAGGCCCCCTGTCACCCCGGCGAACGCCGGGGCCCACCCTCCGCTCGCGCGCTCCGGGCCGGGTGGGTCCCGGCGTTCGCCGGGATGACCGCTACTCGGCGTATTCCTCCACCAGCAACTCCCGCAACCGCTGCGCCAGCGGCGACACGTGCGCATGCCGCCGCGTCACCAGCCCGATGCGCCGCTGCAGCGCCGGCAGCGCGATGGGCAAGGGCTTCAACCCGATGCCGGCCATCGCCTCCACCGACCACTGGCTGCCGAGCGTGAGCATCGGCGTGCCGGTCACGAGGCGCAGGGTGTTGAGCCCCGTGGCCGCGGCCTCCACCCGCACGTTCAGCGGCGGCAGGCCGGCGCGCTGCACCACGCGCTCCAGTTCCATCCGCATGCGGGTGTCGGGCGGCGGCAGCAGCCAGGGGTGGTCCGCGAGGTCGGCCACCTGCAGCGAGCGGCGACGCTGCAGCGGGTGGTCGACGTCGGCGACCACGTGCAGCACGTCGTCGTACAGTGGCGTCGCGTCCAGCTCGGCGGGCAGCGGCTGCGGCGACGGCACGACGATGGCGTCGAGCTCGCCGTCGGCCAGCATCTGCACGAGGTAGTGCATCAGCCGCTCGGTGAGGTGGATGCGCGCGGCGGGCCGCTCGATCAGCAGGCGCCGCACCACGCCCATCAACCGTTCGGTGTCGAGCGTGGGCGTGAGGCCCACGCGCAGGATGCCCAGCTCGCCGGTCTTCATCTGGTGCATCTCGGAGAGTGCGTCGTCGTACTCCATGCGGATGCGTTCGGCGCGGCGCAGGAAGGCCTCGCCCGCCGGGGTGAGCACCACGCCCTTCGGGTGGCGCTCGAACAGCGGCATGCCGGCCAGCGCCTCCAGCCGCGCGATGGCGCGGGTGAGCGCGGGCTGGGTCAGGCCCAGGGCCTCCGCCGCGCGGCCCACGTGCTGGTGGGCCGCGACCGTGGCGAGGTACTCGATGTCGTTCAGGTTCACGGGTTCATCTTGATTACATCAAGTCATCAGGATGAACCTTTTCGTGCATTGCGTGAATGGTGGTCGACCCTGAGACTGCGGACCTTCTTCCAACGATCAGGAGACTTCCGTGGACATCTGCCGGCACATCCGCCTCGGCGCGCGCTACTGGCCCCAGCAGGAGGCCGTGGTCTGCGGCAGCAGCGTGCTGACCTTCGCCCAGCTCGACGACCGCAGCAACCGGCTGGCCAACGCGCTGCTGGCGCTCGGCCTCGTCAAGGGCGACCGCGTGGCGGTGCAGTCGCGCAACGCCACCGGGCTCGTGGTGCTGGAAGTGGCGCTGCTGCGGGCCGGCCTCGTGAAGGCGGCGCTGAACGCCCGCTTCACCGCCTCGGAGGCGCGCGACGTGGTCGCCAACGCCGCGCCCGTCGCCTTCGTGGCCGGCCGCGGGTTCACGCACCACGGCCCGGCGTCCGCCGGCTTCGAAAGCGTGAAGCACTTCATCGCGCTCGACGGCCCCGCCGACGGCCTGCTGGACATGAACGCGCTGATCGACACGGCCTCCCCCGCCCCGGTGGCGATCGACGCCGACGATGACGACCTCGCGGTGCTGCACTTCTCGTCCGGCTCGACGGGCGCGATCAAGGCGGCGATGCAGACCTACGGCAACCGCATGGCCTGCATCCGCAAGGTGCTGTTCCGCAACGAGACGGCGCCGCGCCCCGGCGACCGCATCGCGCTGCTGGGCCCGGTCACGCACGCGAGCGGCATGCTGATGCAGCCGTTCCTGTACGCCGGCGCCACGCTGCACCTGTTCGAGAAGTTCGACCCCGCCGAATTCCTGGCCGCCGTGGCGAAGTACCGCATCACCCACACCTTCATGGTGCCGGCGATGGTCAACGCGCTGCTGCAGGAGCCGAGCCTCGAGGCGAGCGACCTGTCGACGCTGCGCCAGCTGAGCTACGGCGCCGCGCCCATGGCGCCGGCGCGTGTCGAGGAGGCGTGGCGGCGCATCGGCCCCATCCTGGCGCAGGGCTACGGCCTGAGCGAGTCCACGTCCGCGGTGGCGTCGCTGTCGACCCGCGACCACGCCGAGGCGCTGCGCGACGCGCCCGAGCGCCTGTCCTCCTGCGGCCGCCCGTACGGCGAGACCGAGGTGAAGGTGGTGGACGAACACGGCGACGAGGTGACCGGCGAGGCCATCGGCGAGATCGTCGTGCGCGGCCCGGACATCTTCAAGGGCTACTGGGGCGAACCGGGCCTCACCGCCGAGGCGGTGGTGGACGGCTGGCTGCGCACCGGCGACCTCGCGCGCACCGACGCCCAGGGCTTCATCTACATCGTGGACCGCAAGAAGGACATGATCGTCTCGGGCGGCTTCAACGTGTACCCGAACGAGGTCGAGGCGGTGCTGTACCGCCACCCCGCGGTGTACGAGGCCTGCGTGATCGGCGTGCCCGACGACCGCTGGGGCGAGGCCGTGCGCGCGGTGGTCGTGCCGCGCGCGGGCGCCACCGTGACCGAGTCCGACATCGTCGCCCACTGCCGCACGCACCTGGCCGACTACAAGGCGCCGCGCGCCGTCGACTTCGCCCCCGCCCTGCCCAAGAACCCCAACGGCAAGCTCGCCCGCAAGGACGTGCGTCAGCCGTACTGGGCCGGCCAGCAACGCCAGGTCAACTGATCCGAAGGACCCCGCCATGAACCACCTCACCGGCCCCGCCTACGCCGACCTGCGCGAGCGCGCGCTGCGCTACATCCGCGAGGAACTGCTGCCCCTCGAGAAGGAACTGGGCCTCGGCCCCGAGGACACCACCCCGCGCAGCGTGCTGCGCGGCATCTGGCAGCGCTCCCACGCGCTGGGCCTGCTGACCGGCGCGATGCCGAAGGCCCTCGGCGGACCCGGCCTCACCACGGTGGAGCTGTGCCTGCTGAAGGCCGAGATCGCCGAGACCGGCGCCCTCTTCGCGATGCACGTGCTGGGCGAACTGAGCGGCCCGCCGCGCATCGGCAGCCTGATGCAGTTCGCCACGCCCGACCACCTCGAGCGCTTCTTCCAGCCGGTGATGACCGGGAAGAAGGGCATCTGCTTCGCGCTCACCGAACCGCATTCGGGCTCGGACGCCGCGAGCATCCGCACGAGCGCCGTGCGCGACGGCGACGACCTCGTCATCAACGGCCACAAGCACTTCATCACCGGCAGCCCGTTCGCCGACATCGCGATCGTGCTGTGCGTGACCGACCCCGAGGCCGGCCCGAAGGGCATCTCGGCCGTGTTCGTCGAACTCGACGCCCCCGGCGTGCGCGTGGACGACACGTACGTGCCGATGTCGGGCCAGCACATCGACGCCGACATCCTGTTCGAGAACGTGCGCGTGCCCGCCGCCAACGTGATCGGCGGCCTCGGCAACGGCCTGCGCCTCGGGATGGCCCGCATCAACCTGAACCGGCTGCTGCACACCGCCACGATGCTCGGCGCGGCGCGCAAGGTCTACCGGATGTCGATCGCCCATGCGCAGACGCGCCAGCAGTTCGGCGGCCCCATCGCCCGCTTCCAGGCGATCCAGCACATGCTGGCCGACATGGCCGCGTCGCTGTTCGCGTGCGAGGGGATGATGCTGCACGCGGCTTCGAAGGCGGACGCCGGCGAGGAACTGCGCATGGAGGCCTCGGCCTGCAAGCTCTTCATCTCGGAGCGCTGCTTCGAGGTGGCCGACAAGGCGGTGCAGATCCACGGCAACCTGGGCGTGACGCACAACCACCCGGTGGAGCTGACCTTCCGCCAGCTGCGCATGATGCGCATCCTGACCGGCACGAGCGAGATCCAGCGCAACACGATCGCGCGCGAGATCCTGCAGCAGGCCTGACCCCACGCGCCGGAGCCCCCCATGAGCACGTCCTACCAGCCCGCCCGCGCGTGGACCGTCGCCAGCCTCCTCGCGCTGATGATGACCACCAACTTCCTCGACAAGGTCGTGATCGGCCTCGTCGCGGTGCCGATGATGCAGGAGCTCGACCTCACGCCCACCGAGTTCGGGCTGCTGGGCGGCAGCTTCTACTGGCTCTTCGCCCTGGGCGCGGTGGTGGGCGGCTTCGTCTCCAACCGCGTGCCGGCGCGGCGGGTGCTGCTGGTGATGGCGCTCGCGTGGGCGCTGATCCAGCTGCCGCTCGCGCTGTCGGGCTCGTTCCTGGCCTTCGTGACGTGCCGCGCGCTGCTGGGCCTGATGGAAGGGCCCGCGTCGCCGGTCGCCACGCACGCGCTCTACAAGTGGTTCCCGAACGACCGGCGCAGCCTGCCGGTCGCGCTGCTGCACCAGGGCAGCTCGGCCGGGCTGCTGATCGCCGGGCTCGTGATCCCCGTGGTCACGGCGCACTGGGGCTGGCGCGCCAACTTCTACCTGCTGACGGCGGTGGGCGCGCTGTGGTGCCTCGCCTGGTTCGTGTTCGGCGCCGAGGGCCAGGTGGAGACCCCCGCCACCTCGGAGGCCGAACCGCGCGTGCCGTATGCACGGCTGCTGACCGACCCCACGGTGCTGGGCAACTTCGCCGCGCACTTCGTCGCGCACTGGGTGCTCGCGGCCTCGCTCACGTGGCTGAGCCGCTACTTCCAGACCGGCCTCGGCTTCGAGCCCATCCAGGCCGGCCGGATGTTCGCGCTGTTCATCCTCGTCACGGCGCCGGTGAGCCTCGGGCTCGCCTGGTTCTCGCAGGTGCTGATGGCGCGCGGCATGCCGTCGCGGCACGCGCGGGGCGCCTTCGTCGGGATCGCGCTGATCGCCTCGGGCCTGCTCAACTGCGCGCTGCAGTGGTTCCCCATGTCGAGCCTCGAGAAGTTCTTCACCCTCGCGGTGGCCGGCGGCCTGATGCTGACGATGAACTCGATCGGGCCGGCCATCCTCGGCGAGATCGTGCCGCGCGCCCAGCGCGGCGGCATCCTGGCCATCGGCAACGCGGTGGCGTCGCTGGGGGGCCTGGCCGCGCCGGTGGTCATGGGCTGGCTGATCCAGCGGTCCGGCGGCGTCGCGGCGCACGGTTACGAGCAGGGCTTTTTCGTCGGCGGGCTGCTGCTCGTGGTGGGCGGGCTGATCGGCATCGCGACGATGAACCCGCAGCGCTCGGGCGCGCGCCTCGCGCCCGCCGCGCTGGAGCGTGCACCGGCATGACGGGCGAGCTGCTGGCCGCGGCGGGCTGCGGCGCGGTGGTGGTGGCCTACCTGCTGCACCTCGTGTTCGGACCCGGCACGGCGGCCCACCGCCACCACCGCCACACGCGGCTGCTGTGGGTGCGCGGCGTGATGGCCGAACGCGGCCAGGCCGTGATGGCGGTGCAGAGCCTGCGCAACTACGTCATGGCCGCGAGCTTCAAGGCATCGTCGGCGCTGCTGCTGGCGATCGGCACAGTGACGCTGTCGGCCCAGGCCGACGGCCTCGCCCGGGCGTGGCAGCCGGCCGGCGGCGTGCCCTGGGCGCCGAAGGTGCTGATCCTGCTCGGCACCCTCGCCGTCGCCTTCGTGTCGTTCGCGCTCACCGTGCGCCACCTGAACCACGTGCTGTTCCTCGTGGGCCTGAACGCCGCCGACGCCACCGGGCCGCGCACCCCGGAACACGTCTCCGGCCAGTTGAACCGCGCCGGCATCTGCTACACCCTCGGAATGCGCGCGCTGCTGCTGGCGGTGCCGGTGGCCGCGTGGCTCGCCGGCCCGGCCGCGCTGGTCGTCGCCACCGCCACGGCGGTGGGCCTGTGCGTCTCGCTCGACCGCCTGCCCGCTCCCCACTGAACCGGATTTTTCGGAGATCTCCCATGGCTCGACTGGCCTTCGCCCTGTCCCTCCTCGCCCTCGCCGCCACGGGCTGCGCCACCGCGCCGGCCGAACCGTCGGCGGGCCCCACCGCCACCACCCTCGCCCGCCAGGCCGCGGTCGGCGCCAGCGTCGACCTCGCCGACCCGCGCACCTTCGAGGCCGCCCGCCGCGGCCTGGTCGCGCGGCCCAGCGGCCAGGTGCGCGACGACACCGGCCGGGTGGTGTGGGACTTCGACGGCTTCGCGTTCGTGCAGGGCGACGCCCCGCCCACCGTCAACCCGAGCCTCTGGCGCCAGGCGAAGCTGAACAACGAGGCGGGCCTGTTCAAGGTGACCGAGGGCGTGTGGCAGCTGCGCGGCTTCGACCTCGCGAACCTCACGCTCGTGCAGGGCCGCACCGGCTGGATCGTCGTCGACCCGCTGACCACGCGCGAGACGGCTGCGGCCGCCCTGGCCTTCGCGCGCCGGCACCTCGGCGACCGGCCGGTCAGCGCGGTCGTCTACACCCACAGCCACGTGGACCACTTCGGCGGCGTGCTGGGTGTGCTGACGGCCGAGGACGCCGCGGCGCGCAAGGTGCCGGTCGTCGCCCCGGTGGGGTTCATGGACGAGGCCACGAGCGAGAACCTGCTGGTGGGCACAGCGATGTCTCGCCGGGCCGGCTACATGTACGGCGGCCTGCTGAAGCGGAACGCCGACGGCGCGGTGGACACGGGCCTCGGCAAGGCCGTGGCCGCCGGCCGCCGGCCGCGTGGGCATCCTGCCGCCCACGGTGGTGGTGGACCAGCCGCACCAGCCGATGGAACTCGACGGCGTGAAGTTCGTGTTCCACAACGCCCCCGGCACCGAGGCCCCGGCCGAGATGACCTTCACGCTGCCCGACCTGCGCGCGTTCGGCGCGGCCGAACTCGTGTCGCAGACGCTGCACAACCTCTACACGCTGCGCGGCGCGAAGGTGCGCGACTCGCTCGCGTGGGCGAAGTACATCGACGAGGCGCTGGGCTACGTGGGCGACAGCGACGTGATGTTCCTGCAGCACGGCTGGCCGGTGTGGGGGCGCGGTGAGGTCACGGCCTTCCTGAAGGGCCAGCGCGACACCTACCGCTACCTGCACGACCAGACGGTGCGCATGATCAACGCCGGCCTCACCGGCCCGGAGATCGCGGAGGCGATGGTGCTGCCGAAGTCGCTCGAATCCGCGTGGAGTTCGCGCGGCTACTACGGCACCGTGCGGCACAACACGCGGGCCATCTACCAGCACTACATGGGCTGGTTCGACGCGAACCCGGCGAACCTCGACCCGCTGCCGCCGGTGGATGCGGCGAAGAAGTACGTGGCGCTCGCGGGCGGCGCCGACGCCGCGATCGCGGCCGCGCAGAAGGCGTTCGACGCGGGCGACTACCGCTGGGCGGCCGAGCTGCTGAAACACGTGGTGCTCGCCGACGCGACGAACACCCGCGCCCGCGAGCTGCAGGCGCGGGCGTTCGAGCAGCTGGGCTTCGTCGCCGAGTCGGCGCCGTGGCGCAACTTCTACCTGAGCGGCGCGAAGGAACTGCGTGACGGCGCGCCGCCGCCGGCCGTCGCCCGCGGCGTGCCGGTCGACCTGCTGCGGCAGATCCCGATCGACACCTTCCTCGACGCCATGTCGGCCCGCCTGAACGGCCCGCGCGCCGACGGCACGGACCTGCGCGTGGACCTGCGTTTCTCCGACCTCGGCGAAACGCACGGCCTGTGGATCGAGAACGCGGTGCTGCACCACCGGCCGAAGCCGGTCGAGGGCCGGGCGGACGCGACGCTGACGCTGACCCACGACCTGTTCCTTCGGCTGGCCACCGGCCGGGCGACGGCGGGCGAGCTGGTGGCGTCGAAGGACGCGCGCATCGAGGGCAATCCGATGGCGCTGGCGAAGCTGTTCGGATTGCTGGACAAGACGCCGGGGAACTTCCCGATCGTGACGCGCTGATCAGGTCGTGTCACCCCGGCGAACGCCGGGGCCCACTCGCTGCAGTGGATCCCGGCGTTCGCCGGGATCACATCCGATCAAGCCAGCAACCGCACCTTCGAGATCGCCAGCGACGCCGCCGCGTTGCGCGTCTCCACCCCGAGCTTCTCGAACACGTGCTCGAGGTGCTTCTTCACCGTGGCCGGGCTGCTGCCGAGGATGTCGCCGATGTCCCGGTTGGTCTTGCCCTTGGCCACCCAGTACAGCACTTCCGCTTCCTTCATCGTGAGCCTGAAGGTCTGCTGCAGCGCCTGCACCACGGCCGCGTCGGACACCTCGCGCATCACCACCAGCCAGTCGTCGTCGGCCGTTCGCTGCTGCAGCGACAGCACGAGCTGGCGCTCGTCGTGGGCCACGGTGAGCGGGCGCGGTTCACCGGCGGTCTGCGACCGGAGCCACTCCAGCACCTCCGGCGGCACCTGCCCCACCGGCGCGTCGAAGTAGCGCAACATCAGCTCGCGCGCGAGCGCGGTCTGCCACACAGCCTTGCCCACCGTCAGCGCGTCGTCCGCGTGGATGGCCATGGTCGCGTGGCCGAAGGCGTCGAGCGCGTTGCGGGCCTGGCGCGCCTGGCGGGCGCTCTGCAGGTGGACCGTCATGCGCGCGAGCACCTCCATCGGCCGGATGGGCTTGGTGACGTAGTCGACCCCGCCCGCGCCGAACGCCGCCACCACGTGCTCGGTCTCGGTGAGGCCGGTCATGAAGATGATGGGGATGTGCGCCGTCTCCGAATGCGCCTTCAGGCCGCGGGCCACGGCGAAGCCGTCCATGCCGGGCATCATCGCGTCGAGCAGCACGATGTCGGGCAGGGCCTGCGCCGCGCGCTGCAGCGCCTGCTCGCCGTTGGTGGCCACGAGCACGGTGTAGCCGGCCTCGTCGAGCGCGTCGTGCAGCACCGACAGGTTGTCGGGCATGTCGTCGACGACGAGCACGAGGTCGGAGGTGCTGCGGTCAGGAAGCTTGCCGGTCATGGATCGACTTGGTCAGGATGGCGGTCAGGGCGTCGAGCTGGAAGTTGCGGGCCAGGCCGCGCAGGTGCGCGACGAAACTGCCGTGGGCGGCATTTTCGCCTTCGATCTCGTCGAGCTTGCGCTGGATGCCGCGCAGGTAGCCCAGCGCCACCAGCTCCTGCAGGCCCTCGAGCTGGGCGAGCGACGGCAGCACCCAGTGCGGCATCACGGCCGGCGGCGGCTGTTCGGTGGCGGACTCGATCCAGTCGAGGCCCAGGCGCGCGCCCAGCCAGTCGAGCAGCTCGTTCACGCGCACGGGCTTGAGCACGAAGTCCTCCGGGCGCACGCCCACGTCGTTCTCCAGTTCCTTGTCGAACGCGTTGCCGGACACGATGGCCACCGGCGCGTCGGACAGGCGCTGCGCGCGCATGGCGCGGATGGTGGCCCAGCCGTCGATGCCGGGCATGGCCAGGTCCATCAGCACCGCGTCGGGCCGGAACGCCGAGACGATCTCGAGGCACTGGTGGCCCGAGGCGGCCTGCAGCAGCTCGAAGCCGAGCGGCTCCAGCACGCTGGCCAGCAGGGCGCGGTCGACCTCCTCGTTGTCGACGACGAGGATGCGCCGGCGCGGGCCGCGGTAGCCCACGCGCGCGGCGCGCGTCACCTCCTGCGCCACGGCCGCGCCGCGTGCGGCGGGCAGGAACAGGCGGATGCGGAACAGCGTGCCCTCGCCCACGGTGCTCGACACCGACATCTCGCCGCCCATCAGGTCGGTGAGCATCTTGCTGATGGTGAGGCCGAGGCCCGTGCCGCTGCCCGTGGTCTCGGTGCCGCGCGCGAACGGCTCGAAGATGTGCTCCAGCTGGTCGGCGGGGATGCCGGGGCCGGTGTCCTCCACCTCGAAGATCGCCATCTCGCGGGCGTAGCGCACGCGGAAGGTCACCCGCCCGGTGTGCGTGAACTTGACGGCGTTGCCGAGCACGTTGATCAGGATCTGCCGCAGGCGCTTCTCGTCGCAGCGGACCACCTCGGGCAGCGTGTCGGCGATGTCGGGGCGGAAGGCGATGCCCTTGTCGGCCGCCTGCAGCTCGAACAGCCGCACGATCTGCTGCACGCCGTCGCGGAAGCGCATGGGCTTCGACTCGAGCCGCAGCTTGCCGCCCTCGATGCGCGCGATGTCGAGCGTGCCCTCGATCAGCGAGAGCAGGTGGTCGCCGCCGCGGCGGATCACGCTCACGGCCTGCTTCCGGTTCGCCGGGATGGCCGCGTCCTGCTCCAGCAGCTGGGCGTAGCCGAGGATGCTGTTGAGCGGCGTGCGCAGCTCGTGGCTCACCGTGGTGATGTAGCGGCTCTTCGCCTGGTTCGCCAGTTCCGCCTGCTGCTTGGCCTGCTGCAGCTGCTCGTCGGTGCGGCGATGCGAGTCGATCTCGCGGCGCAGCGCGAGCGTCTGCTCGTGCGCGGCCTGCGTCTGCCGGTTCGATTCCTCCTGCGCCACCTGGCGGCTCTTGTGCGTCAGCACCAGCCACCACGCCACGATGCCGCTCACGAGCAGCAGCGCCGCGAACGCCTTCACGAAGCCGATGCGCAGCGACGGCGCGAGCGACACGGCCTGGTCGCCCAGCGCGCGCAGCTCCTGCTGGTACAGCAGCCCGAACAGACCCGCGAGCACCGGCACCACCACGGCCATCAGCAGCAGGTAGTGGCCGAGGCCGGTCTCGAGGAACGGCCACGCGCGGCGCGGCAGCACCGCGTGCAGCAGCCGCGTCACCTGCGACGACAGGCGCGCCTCGGGCTTGCACAGGTCGTTGCAGCGCGCGTCGAGCGAGCAGCACAGCGAGCAGATCTGGCCGAGGTAGGCGGGACAGTGGGCGAGGTCGTCGACCTCGTACTCGCGTTCGCACACCACGCATTGCCGCAGGCCGGTGAACAGGCCCCGGGGCTCGGGCGTGCGCGCGAGGTAGTAGCGCCCGCGCGTGGCCCAGGCGATCAGCGGCGCGGTCAAGAAGGCCGTGACCAGCGCGATCAGCGCCGAGAAGGCCTGCGCGAGCGGCCCGAAGAAGCCGAGGTGCGCCGCCACGGACAGCACCGACGCGACCCCCATCGCCCCCACGCCCACCGGGTTCACGTCGTACAGGTGCGCCCGCTTGAACTCGATGCCCTTCGGCGACAGGCCCAGCGGCTTGTTGACCACGAGGTCGGCCACCACGGCCATGATCCAGGAGATGGCGACGTTGGCGAACAGCCCCAGCACGCCGCCGATGGCGCGGAACACGTCGAGCTCCATCAGCATCAGCGCGATGAGGGTGTTGAACACCACCCACACCACCCGCCCCGGGTGGCTGTGCGTGAGCCGCGCGAAGAAGTTGGACCACGCGAGCGAGCCGGCGTAGGCGTTCGTCACGTTGATCTTCAGCTGCGACACCACGACGAACAGCGCGGTGGCGGCGATGGCCCAGCCGGTGTACGGGAAGACGTACTCGTACGCGGCGAGGTACATCTGGTTGGGGTCCACCGCGCGGTCGGACGGCACCATGTGGCTGATCGCGAGGTACGCGAGCAGCGCCCCGCCCAGCATCTTCAGCACGCCCAGCACCACCCAGCCCGGGCCGCCCACGAACACGCCGAGCCACCATCGCTTGCGGTTGGCCGCGGTGCGTTCGGGCATGAAGCGCAGGTAGTCGGCCTGCTCGCCCATCTGCGTGATGAGCGCGATGCCCACCGTCGTCGCCGCGCCGAAGAGGTACACGTTGAACTGCGAGCCCTGCCCGGCGTCGCCGCCGTAGTTCACGAGGCCGCCCAGCACGTCGGGGTTGTGGCGGAACACGTAGATGTACGGCACGACCAGCAGCACGAGCCACAGCGGCTGCGTCCAGACCTGCAGCCGGCTGATGGCGGTGACGCCGTGGGTCACGAGCGGGATCACCACCAGTGCGCAGATCAGGTAGCCCCACGCGGGCGGGATGTCGAACGCGAGCTCGAGCGCATAGGCCATGATGGCCGCCTCGAGCGCGAAGAAGATGAACGTGAAGCTGGCGTAGATCAGCGACGTGATGGTGGACCCGATGTAGCCGAAGCCCGCGCCGCGCGTGAGCAGGTCCATGTCGAGGCCGTACCGCGCGGCGTACACGCTGATGGGCAGGCCCGCGAGGAAGATCACGAGGCCGGTGGCGAGGATGGCCCAGAACGCGTTGATGAACCCGTACTGCACGAGCAGCGTGGCGCCCACGGCCTCGAGCACGAGGAACGACGCGGCGCCGAACGCGGTGTTGGCCACGCGCAGCTCGGACCACTTGCGGAAGCTGCGCGGCGTGAAGCGCAGCGCGTAGTCTTCCATGGTCTCGCGGGCGACCCATTCGTTGTAGTCGCGGCGCACCTTGACGACCCGCTGGACGGCGTCGCCCGCGGCCTCCGGCGGGGGCGGCAACACGGCCGGGCCGAGCGGAGGCAAGGTGGAACGCTTCATGCTGACATTATCCCGTCCGGCTTAAGATCACCGCCACCCATTCCTGCCCCTCATCTTCATGGAACTCACCCCGCGCGAGAAGGACAAGCTCCTGATCTTCACCGCGTCGTTGCTCGCCGAACGGCGCAAGGCCCGCGGCCTGAAGCTCAACTACCCCGAGGCCGTGGCGCTGATCACGGCCACCATCATGGAAGGCGCGCGCGACGGCAAGACCGTGGCCGCGCTGATGAGCGAGGGCAAGACCGTGCTCACCCGCGCCGACGTGATGGACGGCGTGCCCGAGATGATCCCGGACATTCAAGTGGAAGCCACCTTCCCCGACGGCACCAAGTTGGTGACCGTGCACCAACCCATCGCATGACAACGCCCCATCGCGGCGCATTTTCCTTTCCAGGAGTTCCGATGAACCGTCCTTCCACCGCCCGGCTCGTGGCCCTCGCCGCCTGCGCCGCACCGCTGCTCGCCGTCGCCCACACCGGCGGCGCCCCGCATGAACACGGCACGTCCGCCCTCGTGGCGGGCTTCACGCACCCGTTCACCGGCCTCGACCACCTGGCGGCCATGGTGGCACTGGGCGTGTGGAGCGCGATGACCTCGCGCCGCGTCTGGCTCGCGCCGATCGCGTTCGCCGGCGCACTGTTGTTGGGCGCGCTGCTCGGCATGGCCGGCCTCGCACTGCCGGCGGTGGAGCCGATGATCGCGGCCTCGCTGCTGGTGCTGGGCCTGCTCGTGGCCACCGGCCGGCAGCTGCCTGCTGCAGCCGGCGCCGCGCTGGCCGCCGTCTTCGCGCTGTTCCACGGCGCGGCCCACGGCACCGAACTCGCCGGCCCCGGCGCCGCCGCCGCGCTCGCGGGGATGGTGTTCGCCACCGCGCTGCTGCACGGCGCGGGCATCGGCCTCGGCCTGATGCTCAAGGATGCCAACCGCTGGCTGCCGCGCGTGGCCGGCGCCGCCGTCGCGGTGTTCGGCGTGGCGCTGCTCGCGCCACTCGCCTGAGGCGTTCGCGATGATCCCCGGCGAACTGCTCACCGACGGTCCCGACCACCCGATCAACACGGGCCGTCGCACGCTCACCCTCGTGATCGAGAACAGCGGCGACCGCCCCGTGCAGGTCGGCTCGCACTACCACTTCGCCGAAACCAACCCGGCGCTCGTGTTCGACCGCGACGCCGCGCGCGGCATGCGCCTGAACATCGCCTCGGGCACCGCGGTGCGCTTCGAGCCGGGCCAGCAGCGCACGGTCGAACTGGTCGACTTCGCCGGCGACCGCCGCGTGTACGGCTTCCGCGCGGCCGTGCAGGGCCCCCTCTGAAGAAAGACGACATGGCGACCATCAACCGACGCGCGTACGCCGAGATGTTCGGCCCCACCACCGGCGACCGGCTGCGGCTGGCCGACACCGGGCTCATCGTGGAGGTCGAGAAGGACTACACGCTGCGCGCCGGCAGCTACGGCGAGGAAGTGAAGTTCGGCGGCGGCAAGACCATCCGGGACGGCATGGGCCAGAGCCAGCGCCTCGCGGCCGAGGTGGCCGACACCGTGATCACCAACGCGCTGATCATCGACCACTGGGGCATCGTGAAGGCCGACATCGGCCTGAAGGGCGGCCTCATCACCGGCATCGGCAAGGCCGGCAACCCCGACGTGCAGCCAGGGGTGGACATCGTGATCGGCCCGGGCACCGAGATCATCGCGGGCGAAGGCAACATCGTCACGGCCGGCGGCATCGACTCGCACATCCACTACATCTGCCCGCAGCAGATCGAGGAGGCGCTGATGAGCGGCGTCACCACGATGCTGGGTGGCGGCACGGGGCCGGCCACCGGCACCTTCGCCACCACCTGCACGCCGGGCCCTTGGCACATCCACTCGATGCTCAAGGCCGCCGAGAGCTTCCCGATGAACCTGGGCTTCCAGGGCAAGGGCAACGCGAGCCTCGCGCGCCCGCTCGAGGAGCAGATCGAGGCCGGCGCCTACGGCCTCAAGCTGCACGAGGACTGGGGCACCACGCCGTCGGCCATCGACACGTGCCTGACCGTCGCGGACAAGCACGACGTGCAGGTCACCATCCACACCGACACGCTGAACGAATCGGGTTTCCTCGAAAGCACCCTCGACGCGTTCAAGGGCCGCACCATCGCCACCTTCCACACCGAAGGCGCCGGTGGCGGCCACGCGCCGGACATCATCCGCGCGGCCGGCCTCCCGAACGTGCTGCCGTCGTCCACGAACCCGACGATGCCGTACACCGTCAACACGGTGGACGAACACCTCGACATGCTGATGGTGTGCCACCACCTCGACCCGGCCATCGCGGAAGACCTCGCCTTCGCCGAGAGCCGCATCCGCCGCGAGACCATCGCGGCCGAGGACATCCTGCACGACATGGGCGTGTTCTCGATGATGTCGTCCGACAGCCAGGCCATGGGCCGCGTGGGCGAGGTCATCATCCGCACCTGGCAGACCGCGCACAAGATGAAGGCCCAGCGCGGCAGCCTGTCGGAAGACAACGCGCGGCACGACAACTTCCGCGTGAAGCGCTACGTGGCGAAGTACACGATCAACCCGGCGGTGACGCAGGGCATCGCCCACATCGTGGGGTCGGTGGAGGTGGGCAAGTTCGCCGACCTCGTGGTGTGGAAGCCGGCGCTGTTCGGCGTGAAGCCGTCGCTGATCCTGAAGGGCGGCATGATCGCGGCCGCCGCGATGGGCGACCCGAACGCCTCCATCCCCACGCCGCAGCCGGTGCACTACCGGCCCATGTTCGGCGCCTACGGCTCGGCCATGGACAACACGTGCCTCACGTTCGTGTCGCAGGCGTCGGTGGACCTGGGCGTGCCCGACAAGCTGGGCCTGCGCCGCCGCGTGGAACCGGTGCGCAACACGCGCAAGATCAGCAAGGCCGACATGGTGCACAACGCCTTCACCCCGAACATCGAGGTGGACCCGCAGACCTACGAGGTGCGGGCCGATGGCGTGTTGCTCACGTGCGAGCCGGCCACCGAACTGCCGATGGCGCAGCGGTACTTCCTGTTCTGATCCTCAGGGGGCGCGGGCGCCCCCTGTCGCACTGGTCAGACGCAGGTGACGGCGACGGCGGTGGCCGTGCCCGCGCGGTACGTGCCGGTGGCGTTGGTCGTCACGGAGCAGGTCTGGCCGGGCGGGTTGGTCTTCACGGTCACGGCATAGGCCGATCCCTCGGTCGGCGTGCCCGTGAAGGCCCAGGGGCCGTTTTCGGTGACGGTGAGCGTGGTCGTGCCGTTGGAGCCCACGTTCTGCAGCACCAGGTTCAGGCCCGAGCCCAGGCCCGCGACGGTGCCGGTGATCGCCGTGTTCGCCGTGCAGGTGACCGTCACGGAGGTGATGCTGCTGGAGGTGGACTCCTCGACCGTGCCCGTGCCGTTGGTGACCACGCAGGTGGCGCCCACGGGCTGGGTCAGCACCGTGACCGAGTAGGTTTCGCCGTCGCCGATCGCGTCGCTGAACGTGAAGTCGCCGTTGGCGGTGAGCGTCAGGTTGTCGGTGCCGTTGTTCTGCAGCGTGACCGACGCGCCCGTGGGCAGGCCGGTCAGGGTGCCCCCGATGTCGACGGAACCGAGGCAGGCCGCGAGCGACCCGGCAAGGGCGGCGGCAACGAGCACGGCGAGCGGGCGGCGGAAGGTCATGGCGGCTCCCCTGAATGTTGTCCTGAGATTAAACCTCAAAGTCCGGCGCGCCGGACCCTCGAAACCCCGATTGGGCACGGGGCGTGCATCACGGGCGTGTCGCGCCGGCAAAGTCGCGTGAACCGACCCTCACCGGACGGACACACGCCGGCGATGTCACACTCTCGCCTGCATCCACCGACACCGCTCCACCCATGCTGACCGTCAACAAGCTCATCTCCCGCGGCCAGGGCCTGGCCAAGGCCCTCGTGAACCGCGCGCCCGGCGTCTCCCTCGACTGGGACACGCGCCAGAAAAGCCGCTTCGACGCCACCGACTCCGACGGCCGCACGCTGGGCGTGTTCCTGCCGCGGGGCACCGTGGTGCGTGGCGGCGACGTGCTGGTGGCCGAGGACGGCTCGCTGATCCGGGTGACCGCCACGCCGCAGCCGGTGCTGGTGGTGCGCACGTGCCCCGACCACGGCGCGCCGGTGGACCTGGTGCGCGCGGCCTACCACCTGGGCAACCGCCACATCCAGCTCGAGGTGACCCCCGACCACCTGCACCTCGAACCCGACCATGTCCTCGCGGACATGCTGCGCCAGATGCACCTGATCGTCACCGAGGAGACCGCGCCGTTCGAACCGGAAGGCGGGGCGTACTCGGCCGGCGGCCACGCGTCGCACGGGCATGGGCACGACCACGGGCACGACCACGGCCATGCCCACGCCCCCGCGCCCGTCCGCAAGCCCATCGCGATCCCGGTGAACGCCGCCCCGGCGCCGCACGTGCACGGCCCCGGCTGCAACCACGGACACGACCACGATCACGGCCACGGGCATTCCCACTGATGGCGGCGCGCTCGCTGCTCCGCGCGGCGGCCCGTGCCGTCCGCCGCGCCCGCTTCCGGCTGCAGGGGCGATCGTTTGCCCACGTGCCCGGCGTCATCGGCGGCTGGCCGTTCGTGGGCGGGAACGGCGCGGTGTCGTTCGGCCCCGGCGTGGTGTTCCGCAGCACCCGTTCGCCGGCACGCCTGCGCAGTGAAGCCGGCGCCGAACTCACCGTCGGCGACGGCGTGTTCATCAACGACGGCGTCACCATCGTCGCCGCCCGGCGCGTCACCATCGGCCGCGACACCAAGCTCGGCGACGGCGCGATGGTCTACGACACCGACTTCCACCCGGTCGGCCCCGACCAGCCCACCCGGGTCGCGCCGGTGTCCATCGGCCGCAACGTGTGGATCGGCGCGCGGGCGATGGTGCTGGCCGGGTCCGAGATCGGCGACCACGCCGTGATCGCCGCAGGCGCCGTGGTGCGCGGCCGCGTGCCGCCGCGTTCGGTGGTGGCCGGGTCGCCCGCGAAGGTGGTCCGCACCTTCGACTGCGCCGACGACTGGGTGCGGCCATGAGCCCCCCGGACAACGCACCCCTGCCCGCCCCCACGCTGCTGCGGCTGATGTGGCTCGCCTCGCCCGCCCTGCCCGTGGGCGGGTTCAGCTACTCCGAGGGCCTGGAGGCCGCCGTCGAGGCGGGCCTCGTCACCGACGACCCGTCGGCCTCGGCCTGGCTGGTCGATCAGCTGCACCTCGCCCTCGTCCGCAGCGACCTCGCGGTGGCCGCGCAGGCCTTCGACGCATGGCGCCGGGACGACCTCGACACCGTCGCGCGGCTGAACGACTGGGTGGCCCGCACGCGCGAGACCCACGAGATGCGCCTGCAGACGGAGCAGATGGGCCGGTCGCTGGCGGTCTGGCTCACGCACGAGGCCGCCGACGCCCGCGCGGCCGCGCTGACGGCGCTGTCCCCCGCGCCCACCTGGCCGGTCGCGTTCGCGCTGGCGGCGGAACGCACCGGCGCCCCGGTGCGCGAGGCGATGGTCAGCTTCGCGTTCGGCTGGGCCGAGAACATGGTGCAGGCCGCGCTGAAGGCCGTGCCGCTCGGCCAGGTGGCCGGCCAGCGGGTGCTGTCGGCGCTGGTCGACGCGATCCCGGCGGCCGTGGACGCGGCCATCGCGCTGCCCGCCGACAAGCGCCAGGCGTTCACGCCGATGCTCGCGATCCTGTCGGCGCGGCACGAGGCGCAATACTCGCGGCTGTTCCGGTCCTGACCGGAACCGGTAAGACGTACGGGTAAACCCAGGCCGACGGCACACCGTCGCCGGGATTTCGGACCGATTCCGCCGGGCGGGCGCCAGGAATCGACAGGCGGGACACGCTGGCACGTTCGCTGCATTGCAGCACGGCTCCAAAGCCATCGAACTGCCTTGTCGACCTCCACCGTGCCCCTTCCGTCCACGTTCGCGACCGTCGCCACCAAGGCCCGGAAGATCGGGAAGGCCTTCGCGTCGAACGCGGCGGGGACCGTGCTCGGCCAGCTGGTCCAGCTGGTCGCCATCCCGCTGCAGCTGCATCACCTGGGCGCGGCGCAGTTCGGGTTGCTCGTGCTGTTCAACTCGCTGGTCGCGGCCGGTTCGCTGACCGACGGCGGCATCGGCCCCACCGTGCTGCGCTTCGTCGCCCGCACCGACCGCCATCCGAAGGCGCTCGAACACGTGATCGCGTCGAGCTTCACCATGATCCTGCTGATCTCCGCCGGGGTGGCCGCCCTGGCCGTGGGCGGCACCTGGGCCTGGGTCGAATGGCACGGCACCGGTCCGGTGGCCGGCACGGTCGACCCGGTGCTGCTGGCCGCGCTGCTGGCCGCGGCGGTGGCGTCGTCGATGGTCTCGTGGCTCGGGCTGAACACCCTGCGCGGTCTTCGGCACTACGGCGTGTTCGCGGTGTGCGAAAGCATCCAGCGCGTGGTGCTGCCCCTCGTCTGCACCGGCATCGCCATCGTCACGCACGACGTGGGCGCCGTGCTGATCGCGCTGTGCACCTGGACGGCCGTTTCGGCCATCGTCACCCTCGCGATCGCGGTGCGCCGCGCCCGCGTGCACCTGCACGTCACCACCAACCTGCGCTACTTCCGCCGGCGCATGTTCGCCTTCAGCCGGTGGGTCTGGGCCCAGTCGATCTTCTCGTACGCCGGCACGCAGGCCGACCGACTGATCGTGGCGGGCGCCATGAGCCTGTCCGCGCTGGGCATCTACGCCGTCGCACTGAGCGCGGCGAACGCGCTCAGCGCCGCGCTCACCGCCGGCGCCGCCTTCCTGATGCCCGAGGCGGCCAGCCGCCTGAGCGACCGGGCCTGGCTCGCGAAGGCCTTCGTGCGCTACACGCTGCTGTTCTCGGCCGTGTCCGCCGCCATCATCGTGGTGTTCACGCCCTTCGCGCACCTGGCGCTCGACCTGTGGGTGGGCGCCCCCGTGGCGGTGCAGGTGCTGCCGATCCTGCTGCCGCTGCTGTGGACCATCAGCAACGCGGTGGCCAGCACCCCGAGCGGCCACATCCTGAACGCCATGGGCCACTCCCGCTTCGTCGCCATCACCGGCGCGGGCGCCAACACCTTCGTGCTGGCGGCCATGCTGACCGGCGGCACCCTGTTCGGCCTGTGGGGCGTGATCGGCGGCAAGCTGTGCGCCCTGCCCATCGGCTTCGCCATCCGCGCCTACACCGCTCGCCGCGTCTTCGGCCTGCCGCACCCCGTGCTCACCGCGCTCAAGATGGTCTGGCCCACGCTGGTGGGCGCGCTCGTGATCCTTCCCCTCTCCTGGCAACTGCTGATCGGACACTGACACCATGGGCTACGGCATCAAGTCCCACCTCCGCGGACACCGCCTCTACAGCTACCTGCGCGGCCGCGACGACTACGCCGCGGCGCTCGACCCGCACAAGCCGCTGCTGCGCTACATCGGCTGGCTCGGCTACAACAACGTGGGCGACGAGGCGCTGTACGCCGCGTTCAAGAACCCGCTGTTCCCCGACTGCCTCGTCACGCCCTTCTACGACCTGTCCGCGCTGTCGCTGCTGTCGTCGTTCAAGCCGCACAAGCTTGTGGTGCTGGGCGGCGGCACGCTGATCAACGACGTGAGCTACCTCGAGCCGCTCGAACGCTCGCAACGCCGCGGCAGCCGCACCTTCGTGTTCGGCACCGGCGTGGGCGACCTCGACTACTGGGCCAAGCACCCGGGCGCGTCCGAGCGCGGCCATTCCACCCGCTGGCTCGCCGCGCTCCGGAAGGCCGACTACGTCGGCGTGCGCGGCCCGCGTTCGCTCAAGTGGCTGCACGAGAACGGCGTCGAGAAGGCCGAGATCCTCGGCGACCCCGCGCTGTGCCTCACCCGGCCCCGCCCGGCGGCCACCACGGACGACCGCGTGCTGGGCGTGAACCTCGGCAGCCACGACCCGCCGGAGGGTGGCGTCGACCGCCCCTACGAGGCGCTGAAGGCGCTCGTGCGCCACGCGCTCGACGAGGGCCAGCACGTGCGCTTCATCTCGTTGCACGACATCGACGCCGAGATCGGCGCGAAGATGGTGGCCGAGGTGAACCACCCGCGCTTCACGTGCGATCCGTTCGACGGCAACGTGAACCGCACGCTCGACCAGATCGGCGCCTGCCACCTCGCGGTGGGCCAGCGCCTGCACTTCACGGTGCTCGCCTGCGCGCTCGGCGTGCCGAACCTGTCGCTCAGCTACCAGCCGAAGTGCCTCGACTTCCTCGAGTCCATCGCCCGCGCCGACCTCGCGGTGGCCACCGACCAGGTGACGCCGCGCGTGCTGGTCGAACGTTTCGAATGGCTGCGCCAGCAGGCCACCCCGCTCGCGGCCCACATCGACGCCGCCTGCGACGAACTGCGCGCCTTCCAGCGCCGGCGTGCCACCGAAGTGGTGGCGCGGCTGACGGCCTGACCCTTCCGGAGGTTCCATGGAAAAGATCCACCAATTCGACGGACTGCGCGGCTGGATGTCGCTGTGGGTCTGGTTCGCCCATGGCCTCACGCTCGCGTCGCTCGACCTGCACAAGACGGAAGGCCTCGGCCGCGTGCTCGCCAACGCCGGCGGGGCGGTGGGCGTGTTCATCCTGCTGAGCGGCTTCGTCTGCGCGCTGATGCTGACCCGCGCCGACACCACCGGCTACCGGGGCTGGCTCACGCGGCGCTTCTTCCGGCTGTTCCCGGTGTACCTGATCGCGCTCGCGCTCAGCGTGATGGCGCTCGACCTCTCCATCGCCGCGCTGGTCGACAACCCGTGGCCGAGCCCCCGCACGGAAGACCGCCTCGGCTACCTGCTGGCCTCGCGCGAGAACTTCTGGCCGCACCTGCTGCTGCACGCCAGCCTGCTGCACGGCGTGGTGCCCGAGAGCATGCTGCGCTACACGTCCCTCGCGTTCATGGGCCAGGCGTGGAGCCTCTCGCTGGAATGGCAGTTCTACCTCGTGGTGCCGTTCCTCATCGGCTGGATCACGAAGCCGCGTTCGGTGGTGATCGTGCCGGCCCTGACGGTGGCGGCGCTGCTGCTGCTCTCCCGCCTCACGCCACAGGACTCGTTCCTCGGTTCGCACCTCTTCATGTTCGCGATCGGCGCCTACACCTTCACCCGCATGAAGGCCTGGAAGGCCGGCCAGCTGTCGACGGGCCAGTGGCTCGTGTGCATGGCCATCGAAACCGCCCTCGTGATCGGCATCGCGGGCGGCACCAAGGGCCTCGCGATGGGCATCTGGGCCGTCACCGTGTTCTCGGCGCTGAACCTCGGGGGCAACCTGCCCGTGTGGCGCGCCGTCAACGGCCTGCTGAACCACCCCGTGTCGCAGTTCCTCGGCCGCGTCTCGTACAGCGTCTACTGCCTGCACATGCTCGTGCTGCTGAGCCTGAGCTGGCTGCTGATCCACGTCGTCGGCTTCGAGGCGCGGTGGCAGTACGCCACGGCGCTCATCGTCACGGCGCTGCCCGCGACGCTGCTGGTCGCGTGGTTCTTCGCGTCGCGCATCGAGGAGCCGATGATCGCGCTCGGCCGCCGCCTCGCGAAGGGCCCGCGCACCACGCCTCCGGTGGTCGCGGCGACCCGCTGACACCCCTCCCGATGGCCCGAGTTTTGCTGCTGCATCGCACCAAAACCGCCTTCCCGCCCGAGCCCGCCGGTTTTTGAAAACTCGGCGCGCGGCCCGGAATTATTTACCGGCAGTCTTGCGCCGCGACGAACATCCTGTTTCGTTCCGGCGTGGCAGACGACAACCCGACCCACACGGTATGGCCCGTCCCGCGATCCTCCTCATCACGTACATCTCGCCCCTACAAAAATGGGGTTCGGCCCACCGCTCGCGGCTGCTGATCGACGCCCTCTCGCGCCACGGCAACGTCGAGGTGCTCGCGCTGAGCTTCGGCGCGGCCGAGGCCGACCACGGCAAGGTGTCGGAGGACCGGCTGGGCAACACCCGCGTGGTCGACCTGCAGATCCACAGCCGCGGCCTCACCCGCGCGCCGCGCTTCGACCTCGTCTCGCACGAGCTCACGCGCGAGGTGCGCAAGCTCGTCGACCTCGACCGCTACGACCTGATCGTCAGCCGCTACGTGCGCCCGGCGATGAAACTCGCTCTGCCCGCCCACGTGCCCGTGATCGTCGACTTCGACGACGCGATCTACGAACCGCCGTGGGCCGCGCTGACCGGTCCCAAGCAATGGGTCGGCGCGCTGCTGCGGGTGTTCAACGACCGCGTGATCGCGCGCGGCCGCCTGCACACGGCGCCGCACCGCCACCGCCACTACTTCTTCTGCCGCCACGTCGAGCGCGACGCGTTCCCCGCGCTGCAGGGGTCGGTGCTGCCCAACCTGCCGCCGCGTCCCTCGCGCCAGGACCTGCCCGACTATCGGCAACCGGCCACGCCCGCGCTGATGTTCATCGGCCTGCTCGACTACATGCCCAACGAGGACGCGGTCGACTGGTTCCTCGGCAACGTCTGGGGCCGCGTGCGCCAGGCCGTGCCGAACGCGCGCTTCCTGCTCGCGGGCACCGCGTCGGACGACCGGCGCGCGAAGTGGTCGCGGGTCGACGGCGTCGACGTGCTCGGTTTCGTCGACGACCTCGCCGCCACGTACGCCCGCGCCACCGCCAGCGTCGTGCCCATGCGCTCGGGCGCCGGCACCAACGTGAAGGCGCTCGAGCCGCTGCTGTACGGCAAGCCCGTGATCGCCACGCCGCTCGTGCTGAGCGGCTACAAGGGCGTGGTCGAGCTCGACGACGTGGTGCTGACGGCCGACGACGCCGACGTCTTCGCCGACCACTGCATCCGGCTGCTGAAGGACCCGGCCCTCGCCGAGGACTTCGCCCGCCGCGGCCACGCGCGCATCGACGCGCAGCTCGACTTCCCGATGTTCGCCTCCATCGTCGACCGCGCCGTGGACCAGGTGCTCGCGCCCCGCGGCGCCGGCCGCGCCGCCCCGGTGGCCGACCGGGTGGCCTGAGCCACGGAGACCGCCATGACCCGCCTGCTGCTGATCCTGATCGCCGCATTCGTCACCGGTGTCGCCGGCGCCACGCCGCCGGCCCCCGAGGCCCCCGCGTCCGGCCCCACGCCGTACCCCGTGAATGCGAAGGACTGGCCCGGCCAGGGCGCGATCCGCGTGTTCGGCTGGATGACCGAGAACCGCAAGGCCTTCTGGACCGAACGCGAGCGCAAGCAGGGCGCCGTCGTCTTCGCCGGCGACTCGCTGATCGGCGGCTGGCGCACGATGGCGAAGGACTTCCCCGACCTGAACGTCGCCAACCGCGGCATCGGCGGTGAACCCACGCGCGGGCTGCTCTTCCGCTTCCAGGAGGACGTGCTCGACCTGCACCCGAAGGCCATCGTGCTGCTGAGCGGCAGCAACGACCTGAGCGCCCAGCAGGACCCGAAGCAGAGCCGCGCGAACCTCGCCGCGGTGCTGGACCAGGCGCAGAAGGCCGCGCCGGGCGTGCCCATCGTGCTGTGCACGGTGCCGCCGCGCCAGGACCCGAAGGCGCCGGTGGACCCGGCCAGGGTGCGCGAGTTGAACCGCCAGATCGCCTCGCTCGCCGAGGGCCGCAAGAACGTCGTCGTGCTGGACCTGCACGCGCTGCTCGCCGGCCCCGACGGCGGCCCGGCGCCCGAGCTGTTCGGAGCCGACCGCCTGCACATCTCGGCCGCCGGCTTCGAGCGCTTCCGCGACGCGCTGGCGCCCGTGCTCAAGCAGCTGAACGCGAGCTGACTCGCCATGGCCTTCACGTCCCCCACCTTCATCGCCTTCATCCTGGCGGTCGTGCTGCTGACGAGCCTCGCGCCGTCGCCCGCCGGCCGCGCCACCGTGCTGTTCGTCGCGAACCTCGTGTTCATCGGCAGCTACGTGACCAGCCCGGTGCAGCTCGCGCCGCTGGCGGTGTTCCTCGCGATGTGCTGGGGGCTCGTCGAGGCGGTGCGGCGCACGCGCTCGGGCGCCGTGATGGCCGGCGGCCTCGTCGCCGTGATCGCCACGTTCATCGTGCTGAAGAAGTTCAGCTTCCTCGGCGACGGGCTCGTGCTGCCGTTCCCGTACCTGCTGGTGGGCCTGTCGTACATCCTGTTCCGCGTGCTGCACCTGATGGTGGACGCGAAACAGGGTGAGCTGCCGGAAGCGGTGTCGCCGTTCCGCTTCTTCAACTACACCTGCAACTTCCTGTCGTTCACGGCCGGCCCCATCCAGCGCTACGGCGACCACCTCGAACAGAGCCGCCGCCCGCTCGCGCTCGACGAGGACATCGTCTACCGCGCCTTCGCCCGCACCATCGTCGGGTTCGTGAAGGTGGGCGTGGTCTCGGCCATCTTCAACTACCTGTTCGACAACCTGTCCACCCGCATCCTCGCGGACGTGGCGCCGTCGTGGCCGGTGTACTGCGCGATCTACGTGGCCGCGGCGGTGGCCTACACCGTGTACCTGTACGCGAACTTCTCCGGCTACATGGACATCGTGATCGGCGTGGGCCGCCTGATGGGCCAGGACCTGCCCGAGAACTTCAACCAGCCCTTCCTCGCGCGCAACTTCCTCGACTTCTGGGCGCGCTGGCACATGACCCTGTCCGACTGGTTCAAGACCTACGTCTTCAACCCGCTGCTGAAGGTGCTGGCGTCGCGTTTCACGTCGGCGAAGGCCGGCCCGTACCTCGGCGTGGTGGCCTTCTTCGTCACGTTCCTGATCATGGGCGTGTGGCACGGCACCACGGCCGTGTTCGTGGTCTACGGCCTGCTGATGGGCGCCGGCGCCAGCGTCAACAAGCTGTGGCAGGTGATGGCGGTCAAGCGCTTCGGCAAGAAGGCCTACAAGGCCTTCTGCGAACGCACGGCGGTGATCTGCTTCTCGCGCGGGCTCACCCTCGCCTACTTCGCCTTCGCGCTCACCTGCCTGTGGGTCGACATGGACCAGCTGCTCTCGCTGCTGCGCCACCTGGGGGTCGCGGGCGTGCTGCTGGGCTACCTCGGGCTGGCCGCGGCCTCGGGCCTCGCCTTCTTCGCCTGGGACACCGTCACCGCGTGGGCCGCGCCGCTGCGCGCGGGCGCCGCGTCCGTCTCCGGCGGCGTCGTGGCGCGCAACCTCGTGCTCGCGCTGCAGATCCTGCTCATCGTGACCGTGGCCTCGTTCTTCCACAAGGCGCCCGAGTTCGTCTACCGGGCCTTCTGACATGACGCTGATCCTCAGGCAGCTCGCCACCCTCGTCGCCTCGCTGCTGGCGCTCTACGGCGTCGCGCTCGCGGTGACCCTCGTTCTCGTGCCCGGCACCGACGTGGGCCCGCAGCTCGACGCCGGCCGCGCCTCGTCGTCGCTGTTCATGACGGAGCCGAAGTACGTGTTTCTCTCCCGCTCGTCGCTGAACACCCCCGACGACAAGGTGATCCTGCTCGGTGCGTCGAACATGCAGGTGGGCTTCCGCCAGGCGCAGATGCAGGCGCTGGTGCCCGGCGCGCAGGTGCACAACCTGTCGGTGGGCGGCTCCAACATCACGCAGGTGAGCCAGATCGTCGACCTCGTGCGCGAGGTGCAGTCGCCCGAGGCCCGCCGCCACAACACGTACGTGATCGGGCTCTGGTACGGCCTCTTCGCCGACGACGACGTGCGCTGGCACACGGAAGACCGGCACGCGGGCGACACCGACATCGACATCGAGCGCTACCGCTACGGCTTCTACCGCCGCACCGAACACGGCCCCGAGCCGCTGCTGCCGCCCGACCGGCTCGACACCGGCGTAACGCTGATCCACCCGTACCTCGTGCTCGACCGCGTCGCGCGCGACCTGACGCGTTCGCTGCGCGGCTTCCTCACGGCCAGGCCGAAGGTCATCACCGACGACGAACGCAACGCGGTCGTTCTGACCGAGGCCGAGAAGCAGAAGTACCTCGCCTTCTGGCGCGACTACATGGGCAACACGAAGACGCTGTCCGACAAGCCGTTCCAGACGCTCCAGCGCACCATCGACGGCATCCTCGCCGAGGGCGGCCGCGTGGTGCTGGTCGACCTGCCCATCCCGCCGTGGCACGCGCAGGGCGCCGTGCTCGCGGGCGACTACACGCGCCGCACCGAACCGCTGTTCGCGCAGCTGAAGGCGCGGCCGGGCGTGTCGGTGGTGGCGGCGATCGACGGCCCCGAGGCCGACTTCAGCGACGAGGTGCACCCGAAGCCGCGTGTCACCGAACGCTGGGCGCAGCGCCTGGCCACCGCCGTGACCGCCAGCCCCGGTCTCGCGCTTTCCACCACGCGCTCGGCCAGCGCGCAATGACATCCCCTTTCACCGACCCGAGGACGACCCCATGAGCCAGGACACCACCTACGCCAAGCTGACCGAGATCTTCCACGACGTGTTCGACGACGACAGCATCACGGTCACGCCCACCCTCACCGCCGACGACGTCGACGAATGGGACAGCCTGAGCCACATCCGCCTCGTGCTGGCCGTCGAGAAGAAGTTCGGCCTCAAGTTCTCGGCCGCCGAGGTGGGCCGCCTGAAGAACGTGGGCGAGTTCGTCTCGCTGATCGAGGCGAAGGCCACGCCGGCCTGAACATCGCCATGACCGAGCTGCAGAACGACGCCGTCGAGGTGCGCGCGCTCGCGGACCTGCGCGAAGGCGTGTCCGCCACCGTGGGCTTCACCGTCACGCCCGAGCAGATGAAGGCGTTCGCCGAGCTGTCCGGCGACTTCAACCCGCTGCACGTGGACGACGGGTTCGCGCGCGGCAAGAACTTCGACGGCGCCGTGGTGTACGGCGCGCTGCTCGTCGCGAAGGTCTCGCGCCTGATCGGCATGCGCCTGCCCGGCCGCGACAGCGTGTGGGCCAGCGTGTCGATGGACTTCCGCAAGCCGCTGTACGTGAACCAGCCGGCGGAGGTGGAGGGCACGGTGGCCGAGGTGTCGGAGTCCACCGGGCTCGTGGTGCTGCGGCTCGCGGTGCGCGCCGGCGGCAAGGTACTGGCCAAGGGCCGCGCGGAGGTGTTGCTTGTCGGTTGATGCTGTTCATTTCCTGGTCTCCGGTGGTTCCGGGGGCATCGGCGCGGCCGTGTGCGACGCGCTGGCCGCGCGCGGGGTCGTGCCCATCGTCGGGTTCCACCGCAACGCCGAGGCGGCCGAGGTCGTGGCCACGCGCAACGGCGGCTTCTCGCTGCACCTCGACCTGACCGACGAGGACGCCGTGGCCGCCGCGATCGTGCGCCTGGAGGCGCTGCCGCGCCTCGGCGGCGTCGTGCTGGCCGGCTCACCCGCGCTGGCCCCGATGCCCTTCGGCAAGATCACCGCGGACGACATGGCGGCCCAGTGGCTCGTCAACGTGCTGGGCCCGCAGCAGCTGCTCGCGGAACTCGTGCGCCGCTGCTTCCGCCGCCACAAGCAGGGCGCCGTGGTGGGCGTGCTGACGCAGGCGATGGGCGGTGGCGCCACCGGCATCGAAGGCGCATCGTCGGGCATGGGCGCCTACGTGATCGCCAAGCACGGCCTCGCCGGCGTGCTCGCGATGGCCGCCGCCGACTACCCCTGGCTGCGCGTGCGCGCCGTGCGCCCCGGCTACACCGAAACCCGCATGCTCGAGGCGTTCGACGAACGGTTCCTCGACCTGCAACGCGAGAAGGCCCCGTTCTCCACCCCCGAGGACGTGGCCGCGATGATTCTTCGAGAGGCCCTGGAGGACACCCCATGAGCAACGCGCTGTACGCCGACCTGGCCTGGCTGCCCGAGGCGCCCGCAGATTTCTCCACCCGCGTGCGCGCCCTGCCCGAGGCCGGCGCTGAACTCGGCCGCCAGCTGCAGCACCTCTCCACGCACCGGCTGGACGAGAACCAGCTGAACAAGCTCGCGAAGGCCGTGACGAAGGCACAGGCCGCGAAGCAGTCGTTCGCGCCGCTGGTGCCGTTCCGCCTCGGCATCGTCAGCAACGCCACCTCGCACTTCATCGTGCCGGCGCTGGTGGCCACCGCCGCGCGCCATGGCATCGCCCTCGAATGCATCGAGGCCGACTACGACCAGGTGATGCAGTCGGCGCTGTCGCCCAACTCGGAGATCAACCGCGCGCAGTGCGACGCGGTGCTGATCGCGGTGGACCACCGCGGCCTGCCGCTGTCGGCCACGCCGGGTGACGCGACCGCGGCCGAACGCACGGTGGAGGCCGCCCTGGCCCACCTGAACATGATCCGCAACGGCCTGCGCGCCAACGGCCAGGCCATCGCCATCGTGCAGACGGTGCCGCGTCCGGTCGAGTCCGCGTTCGGCAGCTTCGACCTCGCGCTCGCGGGCACGCAGCGCCAGGTGATCGACGACCTGAACCGCGCCATCGGCCGCAGCATCCCCGGCAGCGAGGACCTGCTGTTCGACGTCGCCAACCTCGCCGAAACCGTGGGCCTGGCCGACTGGCACGACACCACGCTCTGGAACATGGCGAAGCTCCCGTTCGCCAGCGCCTTCCTGCCGCTGTACGCCGACCAGGTGTGCCGGCTCGTGGCCGCGCTGCGCGGCAAGAGCCGCAAGTGCCTGATCCTCGACCTCGACAACACGGTGTGGGGCGGCGTGATCGGCGACGACGGGCTCGAGGGCATCGTGATCGGCCAGGGCGATGCCACCGGCGAGGCGCACCTGACCGTGCAGCGCACGGCGCTCGCGCTGCGCGACCGCGGCATCGTGCTCGCGGTTTCCAGCAAGAACACCGACGAGGTGGCGCGCAAGCCGTTCCGCGAGCACCCCGAGATGCTGCTGCGCGAGGACCACCTCGCCGTGTTCCAGGCCAACTGGAACGACAAGGCGACGAACATCAAGGCCATCGCCGAGGAGCTGTCGCTGGGCCTCGACGCGATGGTGTTCCTCGACGACAACCCGATGGAACGCGACCTCGTGCGCCGCATGCTGCCGCAGGTGGCCGTGCCCGAGCTGCCGGCCGACCCGGCGCTGTACGCCCGCACGCTGCTGGCCGCCGGTTACTTCGAGGCCATCGCCTACTCGGGCGAGGACCGCCAGCGCGCCGCGTTCTACCAGGACAACGCCCGCCGCGTGAACCTGCAGAAGCAGGCCGGCGACGTCGACGCGTACCTCGCGTCGCTCGACATGCGCATGACGCTGCAGCCCTTCGACGACACCGGCCGCGCGCGCATCGCGCAGCTGATCAACAAGTCGAACCAGTTCAATCTCACCACGCGCCGCTACACCGAGGCCGACGTGGCCGCGGCCCAGGCCGACCCCGACGCGTTCTCGCTGCAGGTGCGCCTCGCCGACACCTTCGGCGACAACGGCATGATCAGCGTCATCCTGTGCCGCCGCACCGGCAACGACTGGGACATCGACACCTGGCTGATGAGCTGCCGCGTGCTGGGCCGCAAGGTCGAGCAGGCCGTGCTGCAGGAACTCGTGCAGCAGGCGAAGGCCCGAGGCCTGCGCCGCCTCGTGGGCACCTACCTGCCCACCGAGAAGAACAAGCTCGTCGAGGGACACTACGAGAAGCTCGGTTTCACGAAGGTGCACGACCTGGCGGATGGCGGCACGGTGTGGTCGCTGGACGTCGGGTCGGTGGCCGACGTGGAACTGCCGATCGCGATCGAGCGGATCGGGTTCGGCGAGGTGGTGGCCGAGGCGGCCTGACAGGTTCACCGTCATCCCGGCGCACGCCGGGACCCAGGGCGGGCAGTGGGCCCCGGCGTTCGCCGGGGTGACCATGCAGTCAGCGGATCACGCGCAGGCGCATCAACGCCGTCTTCAACACCTTCGGCCGCGCCCCCGGCGCGAAGCGCCACAGGATCAGCGTGCGGGCCAGCGACGCGGGCGCCAGCGCCACCAGCGTCGACCAGGCCACCAGCACGGCCCGGCCCTTGGCCGAAACGCCCTGCGGCCAGAAGGCCGCGACGACCGCGTCGCGCAGCACCTTGAACCGGTTGTCCCCCGCGATGGGATGTTCCGCGGGCGCCAGCCGCAGCGACGCGAGCCGGTACGGCAGGTACGACAGGCTGCGGTCCAGCGCGCGGTCGGGCATGTCGAGGCCGGCGCGCCGGGCGATGCGCTGCGCGTAGGCGAAGCGGGCCTTCGTGCGCACCACCTCGCGCGCGAACTTCGCGCCGTTCACGTCCGACATCGCGCCGTCGTTGCTGCCGTGCACGCGGTACGACACGAGCGGGCGCGGCACCGTGACCACCTCGCCCAGGAAGGGTGCGGCGGCGAGCGGGGCGGAGTCGGCGATGCGGAAGAGGCTGTCGTCCTGAGGGAGGATCTGCGCGAGGAAGGCGTGGGCGTAGGCGTTGCCGGAGCCCGGCGGCGTGGGGTACGCGCTGGTGGTGAGCGACCACCGCGTGATCTCGGCCGGCGTGGGCGTGGCCGCCGGGTACTGCGGGAACGTGCCGCCGAGCGGCCGACCCTGCGCGTCGATGCTGCGCATCTGGAACTGCACCTTGCTGACCTTCGGACCCCACAGCGGCGCCATCGCGCGCACGATCTCCGGCGCCAGCACGTCGTCGGAGTCGAGCAGGAAGACCACCTCGCCGCGCGCCCGCGCGAAGCCGGCGTTGCACGCGGCGGCCTGGCCCGCGTTGGGCTGCAGCACGGCCTCGACGCGGTCGCCGTAGCGTGCGATGACGTCGCGCGAGGCGTCGGTGGAGCCGTCGTCGACCACGATCACCTGCACGCGCGGCCAGTCGAGCGCGAGCGCGCTGTCGATCGCGTCGCCGACGAAGGCCGCGTAGTTGTAGTTCGGGATGACGACGGAGACGAGCGCGTTGGGATCGAGCATGGGGTCAGGACGAGGTCAGGGGTGCGGGCGTCGGCCGGCGCGTGCGCTTGAAGAGTTCGGCGCGGTTGAAGCGCAGGTTGATGAGCGCGCGGGCCAGCGCCTTCGGCGAAACGGCCAGCGCCGTGGCCCACACCAGGCGCGCCACGCGCACGGTGAAGCGGAACGGGCGGCCGAACAGCAGCGCGACCGACTTGCGCCACAGCGAGGCGACGGTGTCCTGGTTGTCGTCGGCGTAACGGCCGCCGAGCTTCTTGACCATCAGGCGGTAATTGAGAAACACCAGTTCGCGGTCGAGCAGGTTGCCGGGGGGCAGCGGCGCGCCGGCGCGGCGCGCGTGTTCGCGCAGCGCCTCGAACTCGCCGCGCCGCAGCGCGATCTGCTTCGCGAAACGAACGTCCATGCGGTTGGCGCCGGTACCGTGCATGCTCTGGTTCTGGCCGTGCAGCCGGTAACGACCCAGCACGCGCGGGACCACGATCACGGGACCGTACAGCGGCGCCACGGTGTTGAGCAGGCCGTCGGGCGCGGCCGGCACCGACAGCGGCATCATCGCGTCGAGGAAGGCCCGCGCGTAGGCGTTGCCCGTGCACACCGGCCACACGTATGTCGCATGGCGGTTGAACTCGTCGCGCACGGTGTCGGCGCCGTAACCCTCGGGGTAGTTGCAGAAGACGCGGCCGGTCCAGTCGCCCTCCCCGTCGATCACCTTCAGCTCGTACTGCAGCTTCGCGGCGCCCGGCTGCCAGTGGCCGACGATGTCGGCGATGGCGTCGGGCTCCAGCAGGTCGTCGGCATCGAGGAACAGCACGACGTCGCCGCGCGATTCGGCGTAGCCGCGGTTGAACGCGGCCACGTGGCCGGCGTTGTCCTGGCGCACGTAGCGCACGCCCGGGAACGACTGGATCACCTTCGCCGAACCGTCGGTGGAGCCGTCGTCGACCACGATGACCTCGAGCGGCTGGACACGCTGCGCAGCCACGCTCTGGAGCGCGAGGCCCACGTACCGCTCGTAGTTGTAGCAGGGGATCACGACACTGACGGTGGGGTTCATCATCACTCGCGGGTCCTTTCGTCGTCGAACGGGGTGGTCATGGGCATCGTGCTGCCGCTGAAGACGCGGCGCTCGCTGCCCGGGGCCGGCCAGATGGCCAGCAGCACGTAGATGAGCAGGACGTTCTCGGGGGTCAGCAGGTGGCCGCCCTGGATCAGCCAGCAGAAGAACAGCGTGGCGCGGATCTGCACCGGCGCGTGCGAGCGGCTCATGGCGTAGACCATCAGCATCAGGCAGCCGGCGAAGCCGAGCAGGCCGTACTCGTAGACCAGCTTGGCCCACGTGGGGTCGTGGAACTCGTACGAGCGCGCGGCATGGAAGATGGTGCCGGGGCCGTGGCCCAGCAGCGCGGTCCAGGTGTCGGAGTCGATCAGCTCGAACACGAGCCGCATCGGCGCGACGTAGCGGATGTAGCCGCTGCTGCGCTCGGCGCTGAACTCGCCGATGCGGCTGAGCGTGAACGACAGGTTCAGCGCGTCGCCGAACAGCACGAACACGAGCAGGCCCACCACCGCGATGATGCCCACGCGCACCGCCGTCTTGAAGCCGAACGGGAACAGCAGGCCGAAGCCCAGCGCCAGCAGCCCGGTGCCCGAGTACGACAGCAGCAGGCCGGCGGCGAACAGCACCATGCGGCTCCAGCGCTTGAAGAGCGCCATCTCGCAGATCAGCGCGAAGGCCATCAGGAACGAGAAGGCCGACGGCTCGCGCATGAAGAAGCCGTTCGACTTGAACGCCGAGCCGGTGGAGATCTCCGAGTTGAACAGCACGTCGACGCTGATGGCCTTCGGGATCAGCGGGCTGAAGTCGAAGAGCCACGGCGGGTGCCACACGAACTGCAGGCAGAACTGCGTGATGCCCGCCACCGCGACGAACGCGGCGATGTGGCTGAAGGCCCGCAGGGTCCACATCCACGCCTCGCGCGACATCGGGAACGGCTTGAGCACGAACACGAACGGCAGGTACAGCGAGGCCAGCAGCACGAGCGAGGCCGGCGAGCCGCCCGCGTCGAACGGCAGGTTCATGTTCACGCCGAGGCTCAGGGCGCCGATGCTCATGAAGAACACGAACAGCAGCAGGCCGGGCAGGTCCAGGTGGACGCGGTTCTTCACCAGCCCGACGAAGATCAGCGTGTAGAGGATCGGCACGCCGAAGTTCAGGCCGTAGGCGCCGGTGTTCACGCCGAAGCGGGTGAGCACGATCAGCGACACCATGGCCGCCACCAGCGCGAACTTCAGCGCCCGCGGCATCACCTCGGGCGCCTTCGGCGTGACCTCCTCGACCCAGTCGAGGTCGCGCGGCGGCGCCTCCTCGCGACCCGGGAGGGGTCCCTCCGGCGGCCGCAGCACGGGCAGTCGCAGCGTCATGATGCTCATTTCTGCCAGACCCGGATGTAGTCGACCTGCAGGCGGGCCGGGAACGTGGTGGCGTTCGACGGCGCGCCGGGCCAGCCGCCGCCCACCGCCAGGTTCATCAGCACGTGGGCCGGTCCGGCGTCGCGCCCGTCGTTGTGCTGCCAGACGTAGGCGCGGTCGACCACCAGCACGTCGTCGACGAAGTGGCGCACGCGGTCTTCGGTCCATTCGACCGCGAAGGTGTGGAAGCCCTCGGCGTAGTCGACACCCGGGCGGTACGAGCCCGACTTGTCGAGCTTCGATTCCATGCTGCGGGTCTTCTTCGGACCGTAGCCGTGCACGTAGTGGAAGCTGTTGCGCGTGGTGTCGCGGCCGTTGTCGACGATCTCCATGATGTCGATCTCGGGCGGCCACACCTTGTCTTCCGGGTTGAGCCAGAAGGCCGGCCACAGGCCGCGGCCGGCGGGCACCTTCACGCGGGCCTCGAAGTAGCCGTACTGGCCCGTCCACTTCGACCGCAGCATGCCGCTTTCGATGCCACCGGGCTTGAGGCCGCCGGTGACCCGCGCGACGAGCGACAGGCCGCCGTCGTCGAACACGTGGTTGTCGTTGTCGCGGTAGCGCTGCCACTCGTCCTTCAGGCGGTCGAGCTTGCCGTCCTCGTAGATGTAGCGGGTGTGGAACTCGCGGCGCAGGTCGCCCTGGTCGCGGATGTTCTTCCCGAAGTCCCAGTCCTTCACGAGGCGGTAGCCCTGGCCGTCGATGGCCTTGGGCACCGGCGCGCCGTTGGCCAGCGCGAACGGGACCGGCGCGGCCAGCAGCAGCGCGAGCAGCAGGCGGCGGGTGGCGGTGGGGCGGCTCTTCATGCGCGCGGCGACGACGGGCTCAGGCCCTTCTCGCGGGCGTGGCGCGTGTGCTCGTACAGCGCCCGCGTCTCGTGGCCGATGGCCGTCCAGCTGTCGGACGCCAGCGGCGTCGCGCCGGCCGGGCGCGCCTCGATGGCGTGCGCCAGCGCGTCGGTGAGGGCCGGCACGTCGCCCACCGGGATCAGGCGGCCGTCGACCTCCTCGCGCATGTCCTCCGCGAAGATGCCCACGCGGCTCGCGATCATCCACTTGGAGAACGCCTTGGTGAGGAAGTACACGCCGCTCGCGTCGATCTGGTGGTACGGGAAGACGAAGCTGTCGGCCTGCGCGAACAGCAGCGCCATCTCCTCCTCGCTCTGGCGGCGGGCGCGGATCTCGATGGTGTCGCCGAGGCCCAGCTCGGCGATGCGCGCCTCGATGGGCGCCATGTCCATGCGCGGGCGGCCGGCCACGACGAGCCGCGCCTTGCGGCGCGTGGACTCGGGCAGCTGGGCGAGCGCCTCGACGAGCAGGTCGAGGCCCTTGTACGGCTTGATCTCGCCGAAGAGCACGAAGGTCCAGCGCGCGTCGCGTTCGGCGACCTGCTCCGGCGTGGGCGGTGTCACGCTCAGCTTGAGCGGGCCGTGCGGGATCACCGCGATCTTGTTCGCGGGCACGCCGCGGTCGATCAGGGTCTGCTTGCCGGTGCGGGTGTGCACGATCAGGCGGTCGGCCAGGCGGATGGGCCAGTCGAAGCCGATGTTCTGGAACCACGAGATGCGTTCGCCGTTGAAGGCCACCGTGTCGTGCACGGTGAGCACCACCGGGCGGAACAGGCGGATGACGGCGATGGCGATGCCGTCGACCGGCGGCACCACGGTCCACTGGAAGTGCACGACGTCGGGCTTGCGCGTGACGACCCGCGCGATCAGGCCGCACAGGCCCGCGACGTGGGACAGGCCCTTCGCCACGGTGCGCAGCTTGCCCGGCAGCGACATCGCCTCGTCGACGTGGCGGTAGAAGAACGGGTCGACGCGTTCGACCGGGATCTCCTGGCGGTCGTTCTGGCGCTGGGGCCGGGTGGCCCACTGCGGCTCGACCCCGGCGGAGACCAGGCCGGCCGTCAGCGCCGCGTCGTACGGGGCGGTGAACAGCGAGGGGTCGACCAGCAGCGAATGGAGGGGACGCACGTAGGGATCGATCATGCGACACCTCCCGTGCCCGGGGTGGCCATGTCCGGCTGCCAGGGGGTCTCGCGCAGCGACAGCAGGCCGCCGAAGAACCCGACGGCCCAGGCCGTGTGCATCGTGAAGGCCGCGGCGCCGCCCAGCAGGCCGCAGGCCGACCGGTGCTTCACCGCGAGGGCCACCGACACCGCGGCCAGCACGGCGAGGTAGGCCGCGGGCCACAGCAGCAGCCAGGGCGCCCAGGCGGCCAGCACCAGCGCCGCCGCCGACAGCGCGAGGTGCACCGGCACCGCGAGCTGGCGCGCGCGCATCGAGCCCGGGTGGCGGCGCACGGTGCGCGAGCGGCCGCGGCCGTAGCCCTTGTACTGCTTCCACAGGCCGCGGAACGTGCCGCGGGGGTGGTACTCGAGGCGGATGTCGGCGTCGAGCCAGACCTTCGAGCCGAGGGCCCGCTGGCGGCAGTCGAGTTCGGCGTCCTCGTTGTGGGTGAAGGTCTCGTCGTAGCCGCCCGCGCGCCGGAACGACGCCATGCGGAAGGCCGCATGGTGGCCGTGGTCGACGAAGCCGCTGCGGCGGCCGCCGCGGTGCGCCGAGCCGCCCGAGCCCACCGGGGTGTCGGACACCCACGCCGTGGCCTTCTGCAGGCAGGTGTGCCCCACCGAGTCCATGGGCACCACCACCGCGTCGGCGCCGGTGCGGTCGAGCGACTCGACCAGCTGGCGCACGAAACCCGGCGGGTACACCGCGTGGGCGTCGCAGCGGACCAGCACGTCGGCGTCGCGGCCGTGCACCGTGGCGGCGAGGTTGATCGCGGCGCTCTGGATGCGCCGCGGGTTGCGCAGCAGCTGCACGCCGGGCCACGAGCTCACGCGCTCGACGGTGCCGTCCGTGCTGCCGCCGTCGGCGACGACGAACGTGGTCGTGCAGCCGGCGGGCAGGTCCTGGGACAGCGCCGACAGCACGCCGTCGATGGTGCGGGCCTCGTCGAGGGTGGGGATCACCACGAGAATGGAACGGGTCATGCGGCGGTCAGTACTGGTTGAACATGACGCCGGCGAGCTTGGTGGGCGTCGTGTGGATCGCGCTGATCAGCTTCTGCGTGGGCTTGACCCGCGTCTTGCCCGGCCGCGTGAGGATGATCGCGGCGCCGCACTTCGAGGCGACCACGCGCGCGTCGGCCCCGTGGGTGTCCGCCGGCGTGTCCACCACCACGTGGTCGAACTTGCTCAGCAGTTCCTGCATCAGCAGGCCGAAGCCCGCGCGCTGCACCAGTTCGAGCGGGTTCGGCGGCGTGGTGCCCACGGGCAGCACGTGCAGCGACGGCAGGTCGCGCACCTGGTGGATGACGTTCGCCTCGGCGCGGCCGGCGAGGATGCCGCTCAGGCCGTTCTGGTTCGGCACGCCGAACAGCTCGTGCTGGCGCGGCGTGCGCATGTCGGCGTCGACCAGCAGCGTTCGGCCGCCGAGCTGGCTGAACGTGATGGCCATGTTGCTCGCGAAGAAGCTCTTGCCGTCGCCGCTGTCGGGGCTCATCACGGCGAGCGCGCGGCGCGGCTTGTCGGTGGCCATCACGCCCATCATCAGCTGGCTGCGCACCTCGCGGAACGCCTCGGCCTGGTCGCAGAACGGGTCGACGGCGGCCACGAGTTCCTCGTGGAAGTGCGCGTTCTCGCTGGGCGCGTACGGGTAGTGGAACTGCTGGGACAGCGCCCACAGGACGTCCTCGCGGGACGCGAGCTTCAGCGCGATGGCGGCCTCGCCGAAGCGCAGGTCGTTCGCGTGCTGGTGGTGGAGGATGGCCTCGATCTGGTGGTCCGACAGGTCGCGCGCTTCACGGATGTAGTCACCGATGTAGCGGTCGAGCACCTGCGGCTCGACGTCCTGGCGGGCGTCGTGCGGGGAGAACGAGGACGTGGCGAAGGAAGGGCTGGGAATGCGGCGGTTCATGGGATCCGATCGAAGACTGCGGCCTTACTTGGCCAGGCGCGGCATGCCGCCGCCGAACATCCCGGACTTCGAGAGCCCGAGGCGCAGACGGCCGTTGGGCCGGGCGCGGTTGTCGACGGGCAGCGACCCGATCAGCGGCTGCCTCAGGTAGGCGATGACGTCGGCCTCGGTGCGCAGGCGCTGGTCGAGCGTCTCGCGGACGATCACGGTGCCCACCGCGAGCAGCACGCCCACCACCAGCGCGATGGCGAGGTTGAGCTTCGTGCGCGGCGCCGACGGGTCGAGCGGCATCGAGGCGTTCTTCAGCACCGAGACGTTGGTCTGCGTGGTCTGGCTCTCGAGCGCGGTCTGGCTCATGCGGGCCTGCACCGCGTCGTAGTTGCGCTGGGCGTTCTCGACGTCGCGCACCAGCACGGCGGCCTCGTCGCGCTGGCCCTTCAGGTGCATCATCTTCGCGCGCTGCTCCTCGATGGACGCGCGCAGTTGGCTCAGGCGCTGCTGGTTGACGCTGTTGTTGGCCGTCACCGACCCGCTCACGCGGCGCACCTCGGCGTCGATCTTCTGCTTGATCTGGGCGATGCTGGCCTTGGCCTCGAGCACCTGCGGATGCTGGTCGCCGAACTTCGAGCTCATCTCGTCGAGCCGCGCGTCCTGGCGGGCCAGGTCGCCCTTGAGCGACGAAATCAGCGAGTTGTTGAGCACCTCGGTCATCTGGTTCGGGTTGCCGCCCATCTGGCCCTGGCGGCCGGCGGACTCGGTGGCGATGGCCTGCAGCGCGACGAGCTGGGTGGACAGCTCGGTGAGGCGGGCGTTCTCGACGTCGAACTTCTCGTCGGTGGCCATCAGGCCCTTCTGCTGCTGGTACGCGGACAGCTTGCCCTGCGCCGCTTCCAGCGCGTCGCGGGCGTGCTTGGCGCGTTCGTCGAAGAAGTTGCTGTACTGCTTGGCGGGTTCCGTGCGCAGGTCGAGCGTGGTGCCCACGTAGGCGGCCACGAAGGCGTTGGCGATGCGGGCGGCGTTGCGCGGGTCGGCCGTCGTGTAGGTCACGGCCAGCACGTTCGATTCGCGCCCCGGGCGCACGTCGAGGCCGCGCAGCAGCACGTCGGCGAGCCACGAGTTGTAGTCGCCGATGCCCTGGGTGGCGTCGCGCCACACGCGCTGGAGGTCGACGTCGCGGTCCATGCCGAGCTCGCGGGCGGCGCGCTGGGCGACACGTTCGCTGCGGAACACGTCGGCCTGGGTGGCCATGTAGCCCGAGGTGTTGGCCCCCGGGAGCACGACCCCGGCGATGGGGTCGGGCGACTTCACGTCCAGCACCACCATGGCGGTGGCCGAGTAGCGCTTCGGCAGCAGCAGGTTGGCGGCCACCGCGAGGGCGCCGGCACAGGCCAGCACCACGACGAACGAGATCCAGCGCGCCCTCAGGACGATTAGTAATTGCGTCAGTGTCATGTAATTCCTACCTCTCTGATCGGCACATTCTTCTGAGCACAACCGCCCGACAAACACACGGGCGGAAACCCTGATGCCAGGGGGTTCGATGTGCGGGTTTCCATGGAAGCGGACACCTCCTTGCACTCCCTGTGCCAATGCTGCGGTGCCGCATTGGCACAGGAGTTGCGATCGCAGCGGTCACCGAACGTCAAGGAGTACCCCGATGGTTCCGACTGCTGCACAAGAACTCCTCCTAGCAATGCGCAGGCCAAAGAGCGGCCGCGGCCAGGCCGTGATGGACCAGTTCCACCTCCGGATGAACCAGCTCGCCGCCGCCGTGCTGCTGCTGCTGCTGGGCCCGCTGATGCTGGTCATCGCCGCCCTCATCGCGCGCCGCGACGGCGCCCCGATCCTGTTCGGCCACTACCGCGTGGGCCACCAGGGCAAGCTCTTCCGCTGCCTGAAGTTCCGCAGCATGTACCGCAACTCCGAGCAGATGCTGTCGGACCTGCTGCGCACGGACCCCGCCGCCAAGGCCGAGTGGGACCGCGACCAGAAGCTCGAGAACGACCCGCGCGTGACGCCGGTCGGCCAGTTCCTGCGCAAGACGAGCCTCGACGAACTGCCGCAGCTCATCAACGTGCTGCGCGGCGAGATGAGCCTCGTGGGCCCGCGCCCCATCACCGTCGGCGAACTCACCCGCTACGGCCGCGTGCGCTGGCACTACCTGAGCGTGCGCCCGGGCATGACCGGCCTCTGGCAGGTCAGCGGTCGCAACAACACCACGTACGCGGAACGCGTGGCGCTCGACGAGGCCTACATCGACAGCCGCACGCTGCTCGGCGATTTCACGATCCTGCTGAAGACCGTCAAGGTCGTGCTGTACCGCGACGGCGCACGCTGATCGCCGTTCCGCGCCGCCCGCTGTCCACCTTTGGCCATTTTTCTTTCTCGTTTTCCACCGTTCGCCCCGAAGGAGTCATGGATGGACAGGGCTCATGCGGCCATCGTGCACACGACGGATGAAGCCGTCGTGCATGTCATCGGCAAACTCACCGACTCGGCATTCGCCTTCGTCGGCAGCACGAGCCAGGCGCTCGGCGACACCGGCGTGCCGCAGACGGTGATCCTGCTCCAGGATCCCCCGAACCGGCAGTTGCTGGCCAAGTTCCACCCGGCCGTGCGGCTCGAGCTGCTGCCGTCCGGCACCGGCCCGGTGCGGCGTTTCCTCGCCGGGGTGAAGGTGCTGTGCCACGAGGCCGGCTCGCGGCCGGTCGCCGCGATCCACCTGCACGGCGCGCTGCCGTCGCTCACCGCGATGTACGGCGCGTGGTTCTGCGGGCTGTCGCCCAAGCTCTTCCTGCTGCCGCACGGCTCGCGCATGCAATGGCTGGTGCGCAAGGCCGCCGCCGCGGTGCGCCGCCCGCCGGCGCCCCATGCCGCCACGCCGGCGCACGCCGCGGCCGACGAGGCGGCCGAGGCCATCCGCCTCGTCGAACACCCGGTCGACGCGCACTTCTTCGGCCACGACCGCCACGAATCGCGCCGCCCGCTGATCGTCGCGGGCAACGCCGCCATCGACCCGATGGGCGCCGCCCAGTTCGCGCAGATGGCCGTGCTGCTCGGCGAGGAGGCCAACCCGCTCAGCTTCAACTGGGTGGGGCGGGTCGACACCGAGTCGCGCGCACGCCTGAAGGCGGCGAACGTCGGCATCTTCGACGAGGAAGATCCGGCATCCCGTGCGGCAAGACTGGCCGGTGCGTGGATCTATGTCGCCTACGCCGGCACGTCGGACTACCCGCTGCGCCTGGCCGAGGCCATGGCGCTCGGCCTGCCCTGCGTCTCCTGGGACACGCCGCTCGCGCGTTCGCTGCTGCGCCACGGCGAGACCGGGCTGCTGGTCAACTCGCCGAGCCAGCTGCTGGCCACCATCGCGCAGCTGACCGATTCGCCGGAGCTGCGGCACAACCTCGGCCGTGCGGCCCGGGACGAGGCCACGCGGCGGTTCCATCCGGCGAAGGTGCGGGACCTGCTGCAGACGGCCGCCTGAGCCCTCCCGGTCACCCCGGCGAACGCCGGGGCCCACCGGGGAACGGGCGCGCCGGTGAGGCCGTGGATCCCGGCGTTCGCCGGGATGACCGGTCCCCGGCCTATCATCCGCGACATGATTCGCGTGCTCCTCGTCGACGACGATCCCGAACTGCGGTCCCTGGTCAGCGACTACCTGTCGCGCTACCGCATGCAGGTCACCACCGTCCCCGACGGCGCCGGCCTGCGCCACGCGCTGGCGAACGCCGGGTCGCCCCCCGCCTTCGACGTGCTGCTGCTCGACCTGATGCTGCCCGACGCCAACGGCCTCGACCTGTGCCGCGTCGTGCGCCAGACCTCGTCGCTCCCCATCGTGATGCTCACCGCACAGGGTGACCCCGCCAGCCGCGTCGTTGGGCTCGAGCTCGGCGCCGACGACTACCTGCCCAAGCCGTTCGAGCCGCGCGAGCTCGTCGCACGCATCAATGCGGTGCTGCGGCGCACCGGCAGCGCGCCCGCCGCCGCGTCCGCCGAGGCCCCGGTGCGGCGTTTCAACGGCTGGACCTTCGACCGCGTGCGGCGCCAGCTCACGTCGCCCGACCACGTGATGCTCGCGTTGTCGTCCGCCGAGTTCCGCCTGCTCTCCGCCTTCGTCGACCACCCGCGCCGCGTGCTGAGCCGCGAGCGGCTGCTCGAACTCACCCGCGTGCCGGGCGTCGACAGCACCGACCGCGCGATCGACCTCGCCATCTCGCGGCTGCGGCAGAAGCTCGCCGACCCGTCGCTGATCCGCACCGTGCGCGGCGAGGGCTACGCGTTCGAGATCGACCCGCCGGCCCCATGAAGCGCTGGTTCGGCCGCTGGTTCGGGGACACCCTCTTCACGCGGCTGTTCGTGCTGATGTGGGTCGCGCTGGTCGCGAGCCACCTGCTCGGCTACACCGCGGCCCACCAGGGCGCCCCGGCGGGTGCACGCGGCCCCGGGATGCCGCCGCCGATGCCGTCGCTGCCCCCGATGGGCGGCCCGCCCCATCCGGCGCCCGGCGGCGAACGCGGCCCGCCACCGCCCTTCCCGCACGGCCCGCCACCGCAGCCCACGCTGTGGCTCGACTACCTCGTGCGCGCGCTCGCCATCGCCGCGGCCGCCGCGTGGGGCGCGCGCTGGCTGTCCGCGCCCATCCGGCGGCTCGGCGGGGCCGCGCAGCAGCTCGGGGAGTCGCTTCGCCTCGGCCGCGCGCCCGCGCCGCTCGACGAGTCGAGCGGCACGGTCGAGGTCCGCGAGACGGCGCACGTCTTCAACACGATGGCCACGCAGCTGCAGGACCAGTTCGCCGCCCAGCAGCTGCTGATGGCCGCCATCTCGCACGACCTGCGCACGCCGCTCGCGCGGCTGCGGCTGCGCGTCGAGCAGATGCCGCCGGGGGACCTCGCCGACCGCTGCGTCGCCGACATCCGCGAGATGGACACGCTGGTGGACGGCGCGCTGTCGCTGCTGCGCGAGCAGCACGACCCGTCGGCGCGGGCGCGCGTCGACCTCGCATCGCTGCTGTTGGCCGTGGCCGACGACGAGGCCGAGCAGGGCCACGCCGTCGCGTTCGACGGCGACACCCCCGCGGTGGTGGACGGGCAGCCCGCCGCGCTCAAGCGCCTGTTCGGCAACCTCGTGGGCAACGCGGTCCGCCATGGCGGATCGGCCGCCGTGCGGCTCGCCACGATGGATGGCGCGGTGCGGGTGACCATCGACGACGACGGCCCGGGCATCCCCGCCGACCGGCTGGACGCGGTCTTCCACCCGTTCTACCGGCTCGACACGACGGGCGCTGCACCGGGCGCCGGCCTCGGCCTGCACATCGCGCGCGACCTGGCCCGCCAGCATGGCGGCACGGTGGCGCTCGCCAACCGCCCCGAAGGCGGCCTCCGGGCCACCGTCACCCTGCCCCGCGCGGCCGACGCAACCGTGTCGCCGGCGACACAAAGCAGCGAAACCCGGGACACAGCCGATCCGCACACTGGCGCCGTCTGACAACACGGAGGCGGCAATGTCCCATGAACCGAACGAATCCCACGACCACGGCCTGTCCCACGACCTGAACACGCTGGCCGGGCCGTTCGCGAGGCGGCGCGCACTGCTCTGGCTGGCCGGCGCCACCGCGCTGCCCCTCTTCGCCTGTGGCGGCGGCAGCGACGACGACGCCGGATCCACCACCACGGGCTCGACGTCCGGCGGTTCCACCGGCGGCACGTCGGGCGGTTCGTCGTCCAGCGGCACCTGCGCCGTCATCCCCGAGGAGACGGCCGGCCCCTACCCCGGCGACGGTTCCAACTCGAACGGCAGCGGCGTGGTCAACGCGCTGGCGCTCTCCGGCATCGTGCGCAGCGACATCCGCACCAGCTTCGCGGGCGCGACCGGCGTGGCCGGCGGCGTGCCGCTCATCGTGAACCTGCGCCTGGTCAACACGAACAACAGCTGCGCCGACCTGTCGGGCTACGCGATCTACCTGTGGCACTGCGACCGCGAGGGCCGCTACTCGATGTACTCGTCGGGCGTGACGGCCGAGAACTACCTGCGCGGCGTCCAGGCCACCGACAGCGCGGGCGAGGCCACGTTCACCACCGTGTTCCCCGGCTGCTACTCGGGCCGCATGCCCCACATCCACTTCGAGGTGTACCGCACCACGGCGTCGGCCACGAGCTCGGTCAACAAGCTGCGCACGTCGCAGCTCGCGTTCCCCGACGCCGTGTGCGACGCCGTCTACGCCACGACCGGCTACTCGGCGAGCGTCTCGAACTACGCGCGCATCACCTTCGCCACCGACAACGTGTTCAGCGACGGCGTGACGCTGCAGGTGGCCGAGGTGTCGGGCAGCGTGGACACGGGCTACATCGCGGCGCTGACCGTCGGCATCGCGGCCTGACCCGTATCATGGGGGCCATGAGCCCCCTGCACACGATCCCCCGCCGCAACAAGAAACTGCCGCCGCTGCGTGTCGGCGTCGGCGGCCCCGTCGGTTCCGGCAAGACCACCCTCGTCGAGATGCTGTGCAAGACCATGCGCACGCAGTACGACCTCGTGGTGGTCACGAACGACATCTACACGAAGGAAGACCAGCGCCTGCTCACCGTGGCCGGCGCGCTGGAGGCCGAGCGCATCGTCGGCGTGGAGACGGGCGGCTGCCCGCACACCGCGATCCGCGAGGACGCCTCCATCAACCTCGAGGCGGTGGACCGCATGCTCGAGAAGTTCCCGGACGCCGACATCGTCTTCATCGAGTCCGGCGGCGACAACCTCGCGGCCACCTTCAGCCCCGAGCTGAGCGACCTGACCATCTACGTGATCGACGTCGCGGCCGGCGAGAAGATCCCGCGCAAGGGCGGGCCCGGCATCACGAAGAGCGACCTCTTCGTGATCAACAAGACCGACCTCGCGCCCTACGTGGGCGCCGACCTCGACGTGATGGCGGCGGACACCACCCGCATGCGCACCAACGCGCAGGGGTTGAAGCCGTTCGTGATGACGAACCTGAAGACGCACGCGGGGCTGGCCGACGTGATCGCGTTCATCGAGAAAAAGGGCCTGCTGAAGTAATCAGCGCGCCTCGGCCGCGGTGGGTCCCGACTTTCGTCGGGATGACGAGGCTTGGTCAGCGGATCGACCCCACGCTCCGCAACGCCTTCACCGCCCCCGCCCCCACCGACGCCCCGAAGCGCTTCGCCAGCCGCTCGGCCACGTTCTCCTTCGGCGTGTAGTCGATGATCTCGGCGGCCTGCACCACCTCGCGGGCCACGTAGTCGAGGCTGCCGAGGTGGTCGGCGAGGCCCATCGCGATGGCCTGCTCGCCGTTCCAGTAGAGGCCCGAGAACGTGTCCGGGCCCACCTTCAGGCGCTTGCCGCGGCCCTGCTTCACCACGTCGATGAACTGCTGGTGGATCTGGTCGAGCATCACCTGGGTGTAGGCGCGCTGCTTGTCGCTCATGGGCGAGAACGGGTCGCCGATGCCCTTGTTCTCGCCGGCGGTCAGCAGCCGTCGCTCGACGCCGAGCTTCTCCATCGTGCCGGTGAAGCCGAAGCCGTCCATCAGCACGCCGATGGAGCCGACGATGCTCGCCTTGTCGGTGTAGATCTCATCGGCGGCCACCGCGATGTAGTAGGCCCCGGACGCGCAGGCCTCCTCGATCACGGCGTACACCTTCTTCTTGTGCAGCACCTTCAGGCGCTGGATCTCGTCGTTGATCAGGCCGGCCTGCACCGGGCTGCCGCCCGGCGAGTTGAAGCGCAGCACCACCGCCTGCGCGCCCTCGTCCTCGAAGGCGGCGCGCAGCGCGGCCACGACGTTCTCGGCGCTGGCCTCGCCGTCGGGCGAGATCTCGCCGCGCACCTCGACCAGCGCGGTGTGCGGGCCGCTCGGCGCGGACGCGGTGGTGCGCGCGGCGAAGGAGGCCCACACGACGAGCGCGATCAGCACCAGCCACGACAGGCGGAAGAACACGCGCCAGCGGCGTTCGCTGCGGCGGTCCTTCAGGTAGTCGCGCGCGAACTGCTCGAGCGCGCCGCTCCAGGCCGGGGCCGGCGCGGCGGCGGACGCGTGGGTGGATGAGGGCGGGAACGCCGAGGAGGGAGTCTCGTCTTGCGGATTCATGAAGGTCTTTCAGCTGCCCGCCGCGAACGGTGCGCCGGGCTCGTCGAACACCACGGGACGGGTGTCCCGGGAAGGATACCAATACACGTTGCCGTCGCGCTCCTCGACCTTCAGCGCGGTCAGGCTTCCGCGGCCGCACGGGCCGCCGGCGCAGCGGCCGGTGCGCGGCTCGTACTCGGCGCCGTGGATGGAGCAGACGATGAACTCGCGGTCCTGGTCGAGGAACTCGCCTTCCTGCCAGTCCATCTCGGCGGGCACGTGCACGCAGCGGTTGAGGTACGCCACGACCCGGCCGTCGAACCGCAGCGCGAAGGCCCGCGCGGGCTGGCGCCACTGCAGCACGTCGAACACGAAGGCCTTGCCGCGCTCGGCCAGGTCGGCCGCGGGGCACAGGTACACCGCGTCGTCGCCGGTGTCAGGCATGTTCGGCGAGCCAGGCATTCAGGTCGGCGACCGAGTGCGCCACGTGCAGCGTGGGGTAGGCGTCGAAGGCGGCCGGCTCGTGGGCGCCGTAGCTGACGCCGATGGCCGACGTGCCGGCGTTCTGCGCCATCAGCAGGTCGTGCGTGGTGTCGCCGATCATCAGCGTGCGGTCGGGCTCGACGCCGAAGTGGTCCATCAGCTCGAGCAGCATCTGCGGATGCGGCTTCGACGCGGTCTCGTCGGCGGTGCGGCTGCCGTCGAACACGCCACGCAGCTCGACGGTCTCGAGCGCCTCGTCCAGGCCCCGGCGCGACTTGCCGGTGGCCACGGTGAGCCAGTGCCCACGCGCCTTCAGCGCCTGCAGCATGGCCACCGTGCCCTCGAACAGCACGATCTCGTGCTGGCGGGCGAAGTAGTGCTTGCGGTAGCGGTCGCCCAGTTCCGGGTAACGCTCGCGGGGCAGGCCCGGGGCCGCATGCTGCAGGGCCTCGACGAGGCCCATGCCGATCACGTAGCTCGCGTCGCGGTCGCTCGGCACGGCCACGCCCAGGTCGGCGCAGGCCGACTGGATGCACCGCGCGATGAGCGCGGTGGAGTCGAACAGGGTGCCGTCCCAGTCGAAGGCGATGAGGTCGAACCGGCGGGGTCGTGTCATTTGGAGAGCGCTTCCACGAGTTTCTGGCATTCAGGGGGCAAGGGTGCCGCCAGTTCGATCGTCTCGCCCGTCGAGGGGTGATCGAAGCGGAGGCGGCGCGCGTGCAGGAACATGCGGTCGAACCGGTGGCCCCCGACCGCGTCGCCCCGGGCGAGCGCCTTGTTGACGGCGAAGTCGCCGTACTTCTCGTCGCCCGCGATCGGATGGCCCTCGTGGGCCAGGTGCACGCGGATCTGGTGGGTGCGGCCGGTCTTGATGGTCACGTCGAGCAGCGCGAAGTCCGTGAACTGCGTCACGACCTTGACCAGCGTGATGGAGCGGCGGCCGTCGTCGTGGTCGGCGTCCACCGTGCGCACGCGGCGCTCGCCCTCGGCCGTCAGGAACTTGTGCAGCGGCACGTCGATGACCTTGCGCGCCACCGGCCAAGCACCGTTGACGAGCGCGGCGTAGGTTTTGCCGGTCTCGCGGCTGCGGAACTGCTCCTGCAGGGCCACGAGCGCCGAACGCCGCTTGGCGATCAGCAGCAGGCCGGAGGTCTCCTTGTCGAGCCGGTGCACGAGTTCGAGGAACTTCGCCTGCGGCCGGGCCCGGCGCAGCTGCTCGATGACCCCCGAGCTGACCCCGCTGCCGCCGTGCACGGCCACGCCGGCCGGCTTGTTCACGGCCAGCAGGTGGTCGTCCTCGAAGACGATGGGGAACTCGCGGGCAGGGGCTTTCGGCGCCTCGTCGCGGTCGGCGACGCGCACGGGCGGCACCCGCACCTGGTCGCCGAGGGCGAGCCGCGTGTCGGCCGACGCGCGGCCCTTGTTCACCCGCACCTCGCCCGAACGGATCACGCGGTAGACGTGGGTCTTGGGCACGCCCTTCAGCAGCTTCAGCAGGAAATTGTCGAGGCGCTGGCCCTCGGAACCCTCGTCGACGACGACGTTCAGCACGGCCGGTCGGGCGCTTGTGGAGGGCGCCGAATTGGCCCCTATAATGCGTTGCACCACGTTCACGTCGTAAGTGTTTGATTTTCCAGAGTTTAACGTCGCACCCGCGGCGTGACGCGGCGGCCGGCAGTATTCCGGCCACAAGGTGATGCAACGTGCCCGGCACGCGACAGGCCCTGTCCCCACGTGACAGGGCGGCGCGAGGCCCGGCATGGCAGAGAAACAAGAACGAACCCCTGCAAAAAGGTTTCCAAGGCGGTAGACGAAGAACCAGGGGGACGGCGCCGAAAACAGCGGCAACGTCCCTCGGCAACACGGTCTCGATGTCTTCCGTCCGCGTCCAGTGAATGAAGCGGATGAAGTTCCCGGCCCCCACCCCCTCCTGCCTCGCGCGTCGCCGACGTGCTGGCGGCGCCGTGGATGGCCCAGGAGCCGCACCCATGCGGCCCGCTTTTCCTTCCGACACGCATGCGCCAACGCTGCCCGAGCGGCCGATCGACTGATCGGCATCCCACGTTCAGACAGTCCAGGGCGATTCCTTCCGGTTCAGCAACGTTTCTCGTGCATCGATCCGCCGCCCCCGATTGACCTCGGTGGCGGCATGTTGATGGATGCCATGGCCCGTTCCCCGGGCGTGGCGAAGGAGTGCACATGAAACGCATGCTGATCAATGCGACGCAGGCCGAGGAACGCCGCCTGGCGATCGTCGACGGCCAGAAGCTGCTCGATTTCGAGACCGAGATCGAAGGCCGCGAGCAACGCAAGGGCAACATCTACAAGGCCGTCGTGACGCGCGTCGAGCCGTCGCTCGAAGCCTGCTTCGTCGACTACGGCGAGGACCGCCACGGCTTCCTGCCGTTCAAGGAAATCTCCCGCAACTACTTCCGCGACGGCGTGGACGTGCGCAACGCACGCATCCAGGACGCCATCAAGGAAGGCGACCAGCTGCTCGTGCAGGTCGAGAAGGAAGAACGCGGCAACAAGGGCGCCGCCCTCACCACGTTCGTCTCGCTGGCCGGCCGCTACCTCGTGCTGATGCCGAACAACCCCCGCGGTGGTGGCGTGTCGCGCCGCATCGAGGGCGAGGACCGTGAAGAGCTGAAGGAAAACCTCGACCAGCTCGAGTACCCGAAGGGCATGAGCCTGATCGCGCGCACCGCCGGCATCGGCCGCACCGCGAACGAGCTGCAGTGGGACCTGAACTACATGCTCACGCTGTGGAAGGCCATCGACGGCGCTTCCCAGGCGGGCAAGGGCGCCTTCCTGATCTACCAGGAATCGTCGCTGGTCATCCGCGCCATCCGAGACTACTTCACGGCCGACGTCGGCGAGATCCTGATCGACACCGACGACATCTACGACCAGGCCCAGCAGTTCATGAGCCACGTGATGCCCGAGGCGGCATCCAAGGTCAAGCGCTACCGCGACGACGCGCCGCTGTTCAGCCGCTTCCAGATCGAGCACCAGATCGAGACCGCGTTCTCGCGCACGGTGAACCTGCCGTCGGGCGGCGCCATCGTGATCGACCACACCGAAGCCCTCGTGTCGGTCGACGTCAACAGCGCCCGCTCCACCCGCGGCAGCGACATCGAGGAAACGGCCACCCGCACGAACCTCGAGGCCGCCGATGAAATCGCGCGCCAGATGCGCCTGCGCGACCTGGGCGGCCTGATCGTCGTCGACTTCATCGACATGGAAGAGTCGAAGAACCGCCGCGACGTGGAAAACCGCCTGCGCGACGCCCTTCGCCAGGACCGCGCCCGCGTGCAGTTCAGCTCCATCAGCAAGTTCGGCCTGCTCGAACTGAGCCGCCAGCGCCTGCGCCCCGCCCTCTCCGAAGGCAGCCACATCACCTGCCCGCGCTGCAACGGCACCGGCCACATCCGCGACACCGAATCCAGCGCGCTGCAGATCCTGCGCATGGTGCAGGAAGAGTCGATGAAGGAAAACACCGCCGCCGTGCACGTGCAGGTGCCGGTGGAAGTGACCTCGTTCCTGCTGAACGAGAAGCGCACCGAGATCGCCAAGATCGAGCTGAAGCAGCGCATCACCGTGCTGCTCGTGCCGAACAAGCACCTCGACACCCCGAACTACCGCCTCGAGCGCCTGCGCCACGACGACCCGCGCCTCGAGAACCTGCAGGTCAGCTACTCGATGATCGAGGAGCCGGACGACGAAGTCGGCATCACCCGCCGCGAGAAGTTCAAGGCCAAGCAGGAACCCGTGATCAAGGGCATCCTGCCCGACACGCCGGCACCCGTCGCCGAGCCGAAGCCCGAACCCGCGCCGGCCCCCGTGGCCGCCGCGCCGGCGCCCGCCCCCGTGGCCGCCCCGGCACCGTCGGGTGGTTTCTTCGGCTTCCTGAAGAAGCTGTTCGGCGGCGGTGAAACGCCGGCCCCGGTGGTGGTGGCGCCCGTCGAGGCCCCCGCCCCCGACACGAAGGAAAACCGCGGCGACCGCAAGAACGGCCGCGGCGACCGCAACGGCCGTGGTGGCCGTGACGGTGGCAAGCGCGAAGGCGAGCGTGGCGAGCGCGGTGAACGCGGCGCCCGGGGTGAACGCGGCGAAGGCCGTGGTGACCGCGGCGAGCGCGGCGAAGGTCGTGGCCGCCGTGGCGAACGCAACGAGACGCCGGTCGAGGCCGGAGCCGAGACCGCACGTCCGCCGCGCGAGCGTGGTGAACGCGGAGAGCGGGGCGAACGCGGCGACCGTGGTCGCGGCCAGGAAGCCCGCGCCGAAGGCGTGCCGGCGGAACCACGTGGCGAGCGCGGTGAACGCGGCGAGCGGGGTGACCGTGGCGAACGTGGCGAGGGCCGCCGCGGCCCGCGCCAGGACCGCGAAGCCCGTCCCAACGCCGTGACCGAAGGCGCCGCCGACGAGGCCGTGCAGGCCCGCGCGTTCGTGGACACCGTGCCGGGCGGCGAGACGCCTGACGCCGGTGCCGAAACCGGTGAACGCACCGGCCGCCGCCGCAACCGCCGTGGCGGACGGGGTGGTCGCGACCGCGACGAGACCCGCGCCACCGAAGGCGGCGAGGACGCCGTGGTGGACAGCACCACCGCCGTCGCCGGCCTCGTGCCGGTGGCCGCCGGCAGCGATGCCGAACTGGCTCCCACCGATGCCGTGGACGCCGCCCCCGTGGACGCCGAAGGCAACCCCATCGGCGAACCGCAGGAACGCGAAGGCCGTCGCCGCAACCGCGGCCGTGGCCGTGACCGCCAGCGCCGCGAGGAAGGTGCCGCCGATGGCCAGCAGGCCCTGCTGGAAGCCACCGGCGACGTCGCCGCCGACGTGACGCGCGCCGTCGAACCGACCGAGGCCACCGCAACGCCGGCCGCGTCGGTGGACGTGGCCGCGCCGCTCGCCGAACCGGTGGCCCCGGCCCCCGCACCGGTGTTCGCCCAGGCCGTCGCTCCCGTGTCGCCCGACATGACGCTGGCCGCGGCACCCGTGCCTGCTCCGGCACCGGTGCAGCCCCCCGCACCCGCGCCCGCGCCGGTGGTGGCCGAGGCGGCGCCCGTCGCCGTGGCCGCCGCGCCGGCGGCCTACCAGCTGCCCATCGGCGAGCTGCAGGCCGTGGCCGAGCAGCATGGCCTGCAGTGGGTGAACTCGGACGCCGAGAAGATCCGCGCCGCGCAGATCGCCATCGCCAACGAGCCGAAGCCGGTCCACGTGCCGCGCGAGATCAAGCCGGTGGTGCTGCTGGATGAAGGTCCGCTGGTGCTGGTCGAGACGCGCAAGGACCTGTCGCAGGTTCGCCTGCCGTTCGAGTCCAACTGACGTTCAAGGCGGGATGAAAAAACGGCGCACCACGGTGCGCCGTTTTTCATGGTGCGGGGAACGGGCCCCGACGCCCCTCCCGCCGCGGTGCGTTCAGCGCGTGAGGGCGCGCTTCAAGGCGTTCCAGACGAAGGGAGGCGCCACGTTGCGGGCAACCTCCCGCAGGCGTTCGGCAGGCTTCCAGATCAAGAACTGAGTGGCCTGCGGCGCTTTCGCTCGCAGGCCCGGCTCCGACCGGTTGCTGTAGTAGTAGGCGGAAAGCGAGCGCCGGGTGACCCCCTCCGGCAGCTGCATGGGGTGCGGGTGGCCGTGGAAGCTCGCGGGTCCATGGCACAGCACCACCGACCGGTTGAACTCGGGCTGAACGCTGTGAACGGCCTGCTTCTGTTCCCCGTCCCACAGCTCGAGCGCGCCCCCCCATTCGGCGTTCCAGTCCTTGTTCAGGTAGGTCATCATCGACAGCTCGTTCTGCAAGCCGTTGTGGACGTGGCGGTCGAAATCGCGGTGGATGCCGAAACGGCCCCCGTTGCGAGACTCGTGCAAGCCCCCGCCCAGCAGGTGCGCGTCGGCAATCAGATCGGGAACGTCCATTGCCGAGGACAGGAAGTCGACGAACCAGCCCGAGTTGACCAGCCCGAAATAGAGGGTCGTGGCGGGTCCGTAGGCCAGTTTCTGCGGCGAACGGTAGATCTTCTGATGGTGACTGGCCCACTCCTTCCATTCGGGCGAGGTCAGCACGCCGAATTCCTCGCGGGCCAGCTCCAGCAGGTCAGGGTTGAACCAGCCGTCGTCGACGAGGTGGGGGAACGGTGTGGCCGCGGCGACACGAGCCCGCAGGTCTTCGGCGTAACGAGGGTCGAAGATCTTGTGGTCGACGAGATCGCCCAGGGCGAGGCGCCGGCCCCGGATGGTCACGCTGTCGGAGGGATCGTGATGCCGGAACGGGTTGGCAGTGACGGCGGGGGGTTGAACGGTGATCACGGTAGCGATTCCGGAGGTTGCTGGAGCGCAGCCCGGCGGCGTTGCGGGGCGCACAGGCCCTTTTGACGCAAGGATCAAACCATCCCCGTGAATAGGGGGTCAGTGCCCGCTCAGGGGAGGCGCTCGAGGGCGTGCTGATACGCCGGGTGGTGCATCAATGCGTCCCATGTCAGCGGCGCGGCCTGCGGCAGCAGGGCCACGCGACGCGCCTCGCTGTCCGGGTCCGGGGTCCATCCACCGTGGGCCAGCGAGGTGGCGAGTCCGTCGAGCAATTCGTCCACCGCCCGGCCGTCGCCCTGGGACTGATTGCAGAGCAGCACCAGGTCACAGCCCGCGTTCAGAGCCACCTTCGCCGCGTCCGCGTACGACACCAGCGCACCATCGATGCGCCGCGCGCCCTCCATGCTGAGGTCGTCGCTGAACACCGCGCCGGTGAACCCCAGTTGCTGTCGAAGAATATCTTTCAGCCACCGGTCGGAAAATCCTGCCGGACGTTCGTCCACCTTCGGGTAAATCACGTGTGCGGGCATCACACTCGTCAGGCTGGTGCTGAGCCATTCGTATGGCCGGGCGTCATCGGAAAGAATTACCTTCAACGACCGCGTGTCGACCGGCACCTCGGTGTGGCTGTCGGCCTTCACGAAGCCGTGGCCGGGGAAGTGTTTGCCGCAGTTGGCCATTCCGGCCAGCAACAGGCCGTGCATCAGGCTCTTCGCGAGCACGGCGGCCACGCGCGGGTCGCGGTGGAAGGCGCGGTCGCCGATCACGCCGGAGGCGCCGTGGTCGAGGTCGAGCACCGGCGTGAAGCTCAGGTCCACGCCGCAGGCGCGCAGCTCGGCGCCCAGCACGTAGCCGGCGGCCGTGGCGGCGTCGGTGGCGGTCAGCGCGCCCGAACCCGGACCCGCGTTGCCGTCGGTGTGCCACAGCTCGCCCAGCACGCGCATGGGCGGCAGGTGCGTGAAGCCGTCCGTGCGGAAGCGCTGCACGCGGCCGCCTTCGTGGTCGACGCACACCAGCACGTCGGGGCGGATCGACTTGATCTCGTGCGTCAGCTCGACGAGCTGGCGGCGGTCGACCCAGTTGCGTGCGAAGATGATCAGGCCGCCGGTGAGCGGGTGCGACAGGCGGCGGCGGTCGTCGGCGTTGAGCGTGGTGCCGGCGATGTCGAGGACGACGGGGGCGTGCGGGGTCATGGGCGGGGTTCCTTCGGGGAGTCGATGGCTTCCACCACCACGAAGCTGGAAGCGTAGTCTTGTTCGTCGGTCACCGTGACGTGGGCCTTCAGGCCCCGCTCGGCGAACCAGTCGGCGAGCACGCCGTGCAGGCGGATCTCGGGCTTGCCGCTGGGGGCGTTGAGGATCTCGCACGCGCGCCACGTCATCGGCATGTGCATGCCGAGGCCGATGGCCTTCGAGAAGGCCTCCTTGGCCGAGAAGCGGGTGGCGAGGTAGCTCAGACCCCGCGCCTCGACGCGGGCGCGGCGGGCGCGGAACACCTGGATCTCGTTCGGGCCCAGCACCTTCTCGGCGAAACGGTCGCCGCGGCGGGCCAGGGAGGCGGCGATGCGCCGGATGTCGCAGAGGTCGGTGCCGATGCCGTAGATCATGCGTTGCCCTCGCGCGCGCATTGCAGGTAGCGGCGCACGGTCTCGGCCATGCCGAACTCGAGCGCGTCGCCCACCAGCGCGTGGCCGATGGACACCTCCTGCACGCCCGGCACGGCCTTCAGGAAGTCGGTGAGGTTGTCGAGGTTGAGGTCGTGGCCGGCGTTCACGCCCAGGCCCTCGCGCAGCGCCGCGCGGGCGGTGTCGGCGAAGGCGGGCGCCACCTCCGCCAGGCGGCCCTCCAGGTGGGCGCGGGCGTACGTCTCGGTGTAGAGCTCGACGCGGTCGGCGCCCACCGCGCGCACGGCCGGCATGGCCTCGGGCGTCGGGTCCATGAAGAGGCTCACGCGAACGCCCAGGGCCTTCACCTCGGCGATCAGCGGGGCGAGGCGCGCGGCGTCTTCCGGGAAACGCCAGCCGTGGTCGGACGTGGACTGCTCGACGCTGTCGGGCACGAAGGTGCACTGGTGCAGCGGCAGGCCGCGCGCGACCACCTCGCGGGCGAGGTCGACGAGGTTGTGGAACGGGTTGCCCTCGATGTTGAACTCGGCGCCGGGCCAGGCCTTCAGCAGCTCGGCCAGGTCGAAGACGTCGTGGGCGCGGATGTGGCGCTCGTCGGGCCGCGGGTGCACCGTGATGCCGTCGGCGCCGGCCTCGAGGCACAGCGTGGCCGCGCGCACGACACTCGGGATCCCGAGCGACCGCGTGTTGCGCAGCAGGGCCACCTTGTTGACGTTGACCGACAGCGCCGTGCCGGCGCGCTGCGAGTGGGAACCGGATCCGCGGGACACCAATGGATTCATGTCTTCAACCAAGAGATTGCACACCGATCATCACCTGCCGCGTGCGCAGCACGTTCGAGCCGAGATGATAGTGAAGCAGGGCCCGGAGTTGCGACCGCAGCGCGGGCAAGACCCTGCCGCAAGCCTGCTGGAGCGCGGGGATGCTGCCGTGCACCAGCGCCGCCTGCAGGCCCACGAGGTCGGTACCGCCGATCGGCGTGTCCGACGGCCGGGCCGACACCAGCCCCACCTCCGGCAGCAGCGCATAGGCGCCGTCGAGCGCCACGGACTGCTGCGTGGCGGTGACCACCGTGAGGTCGGGCAGCAGGCCCAGCTGCAGCAGCAGCGTCAGCTCGAACGCCCGCAGCGCGGCCTGCGCGACGGCGTCGTCGGACGAGGCGAGCGACGGCAGCGTGGCCGCGTAGGCGTCGAACAGCGTGGGGTGGGGGTCCTGGCGCGCGAGCATCTTCATCAGCAGCTCGTTCAGGTAGAAACCGCTGAAGAGCGCCGCGCCGGTGAGCATGGCCGCCCCACCCGCCCATTCGGCGCCGCGCAGCAGGCGCACCTCGCCGCCCGCCTCCACCGCGTCGCCGGCCTCGCCGGGTTTCGGGGGTTTGCCGAGCGTGACGAACAGGCGCTGGAACGGCAGCAGCACGGGGCGCAGCTGCGAGTACGGCCGCTTGGCGCCCTTGGCGATGACGGGCAGGCGCCCCGACTCGCGCGTGAAGACGTCGAGCACGAGGCTGGATTCGCTCCAGTCGTAGCGGTGCAGCACGTAGGCCGCGAGGACGGAAGGGGCGCGCGCCTGGCGCACCGCGCGAGGGGCGGTCACGCTGCGTGCAGGCTTACTCGTAGCCGTAGCTGCGGAGGTGTTCCTCGTTGTCGGCCCAGCCCGAACGGACCTTGACCCACAGTTCCAGGAAGACCTTGCAGTCCATCAGGCGCTCGAGCTCCTGGCGCGTCTCGGAACCGATGCGCTTGAGGCGTTCGCCCTCGTTGCCGATCACCATGCCCTTGTGGGCGTCACGCTCGACGATGATGGTGGCGGCGATGCGGCGCAGGTTGCCCTCTTCCTCGAACTTGTCGATCACGACGGTGGAGGTGTACGGCAGTTCGTCGCCGGTCAGGCGGAAGAGCTTCTCGCGGATGAGTTCGCTCGCGAGGAAGCGGTCGGTGCGGTCGGTGAGCGCGTCTTCCTCGTAGAACCACGGCTGCTGCGGCAGGTACGGCTTGACGATGCCCAGCAGGCGCTCGACGTCGGACGACTTCTTGGCCGACAGCGGCACGAACTCGGCGAACGCATGGCGGTCCTGCATGCCCTTGAGCCAGGGCATGAGGTCGGAGCGGCGGTGCACGGTGTCGAGCTTGTTGGCGATCAGGAACACCGGACGGTCCTTCGGCATCAGCGCGAGCACCTTGGCGTCGTCCAGGCCGAAGCGGCCGGCCTCGACGAGGAACAGCACCACGTCGACGTCGTTCAGCACGCCGGTGACGGTGCGGTTCAGGTTGCGGTTGAGCGCTGCCGTGTGCTTCGTCTGGAAGCCGGGGGTGTCGACGAAGACGAACTGGGTGTCGTCGACCGTGCGGATGCCGGTGATGCGGTGGCGCGTGGTCTGCGCCTTGTCGGACGTGATGCTGACCTTCTGGCCCACCAGCGCGTTCAGCAGCGTGGACTTGCCGACGTTGGGGCGGCCGACGATGGCGACGAGGCCGCAGCGCTGCTCGCCACCCTCGCCGTCGTCCTCGCCGTCTTGGTTGGGGGACAGGGATTCGGGATCCTGCGCCTCGGCGTTCTGCGCGGGCACATCGGGGTCTTGCTCGGGGTGGTTCATGCTCAGGAGCGCAGCGCGCTGCCGGGTTTGTCGCTCGCCTTCAGGGCGCGCAGCATGCGGTTCGCTGCTTCCTGTTCGGCGTTTCGGCGGGACCGGCCTTCGCCGGTTTCGGTGAGGCCCAGCGCCGGGACGGCGCATTCGACCTCGAAGGTCTGGGCGTGGGCCTGGCCACGGGTGCCCAGGATGCGGTAGGTGGGGACGGGCAGGCGGCGGGCCTGCAGCCACTCCTGGAGTTCGGTCTTGGCGTCCTTCGCCCAGCCGTCGATCTCGGTGGTGGCGATCACCTCCCCGAACAGCAGCTTGACGAGGTTGCGGGCGGCGTCGAAGCCGCCGTCGACGAACGTGGCGCCGATGATGGCCTCCAGCGCGTCGGCCAGGATGGAGGGGCGTTGCGCGCCGCCGCCGCGGGCTTCGCCGTCGCTCAGGCGCACCACGTCGGGCAGGCCGATCACGAGGGCCACGCGGTGCAGGCTGTCCTCGCGGACGAGGTGGGCGCGCACCCGGGTGAGGTCGCCCTCGTCGGAGCCGCCGAAGCGCTCGTACAGCAGGCCGCTGATGGCCAGGCTCAGCACCGCGTCGCCGAGGAATTCGAGCCGCTCGTTGTGGTCGGCCCCGAAGCTGCGGTGCGTGATGGCACGGCCGAGCAGCTCCGGCCGGGCAAACGTGTGCCCCAGGCGTTGCTGGAGGGCGGCGAGGCGGGGGTCCACGGTGCGCAAGGTGCGAAAAAGGGGCGAATCAGCCGACAGCTTACTTCGTCTTGCCTTCGTATTTCAGCAACAGGTATACCGGGCCCATCAGCTCGATTTCCTTGTCGTAGGCGAAGCCGATCACGAGCTTGTCGTTGACCTTGGTGACCTCGAGGTCGTTGCCGTTGATGGAGGTGATCGAGTATTCGATCTCCTTCTGGCGCTCGAACGCCGCGCGCACTTCCGGCACGGTGGACGGGTTCGCCGAGGCGATCTTCTCGATGCTGCGCTTGATCGTCAGGTACTCGTTGACCGTGGGCAGCACCTTGAGCGCCACCAGCGTGACGACGCCGATCAGGATGGCCCAGAACATCAGCCCGAACAAGGTCACGCCGCGTTGACCGCGGGGCGAACGAAACGGGAGGGTCATGGTCGATGGCTCCTTGAGTGATGCAGACGTGCGCAAAGTCGGTGGAACGAACTCAGTTGAAAGATCCGAAACGCTTGAAGTTGCCGAAGTTCATCCAGATGAAGAAGGCCTTGCCGACGATGTTCTCGTCCGGCACGAAGCCCCAGAACCGCGAGTCTTCCGAGTAGTCGCGGTTGTCGCCCATCATGAAGTAGTGACCCGCCGGCACCTTGCAGGTGATTCCCTCGGCACTGTAGCGGCAGTTTTCCTTGTAAGGGAACGTGGCATGTGGCACGACGTAACTGGGACGCTTCACGTCGACGAGGATGCGGTGGTCCTTCTCGCCGAGCTTCTCGGAGAACTGCGCGCGGTAGCGCATGCCGTCGCCCGCCTGCGTGCCGTCCTCGTCGTAGAACTCGGGCAGCGGCTGGGTCTCGACCAGCCTGCCGTTCAGGTAGACGCGCTGGTTCAGGTAGGCCACCTCGTCGCCGGGCACGCCCACCACGCGCTTGATGTAGTCGATGGTGGGGTTGGCGGGGTAGCGGAACACCATCACGTCGCCACGCTGCGGGTCGTTCAGCGGGATGACCTTCTTGTTGATGACGGGCAGCCGGATGCCGTAGTGGTACTTGTTGACGAGGATCAGGTCGCCGATCAGCAGCGTGGGCACCATCGACGCCGACGGGATCTTGAAGGGCTCGAACAGGAACGAGCGCAGCAGGAACACCACCAGGATCACCGGGAACAGGCCGGCCGTCCAGTCGAGCCACCAGGGCTGGGCGAGCAGCGCCTCGCGGGCCGACGAGATGTCGCCGTCGACCTTCGCGATGCCCTTGTCGGCCAGCTGCTGGCGCCGGGCGGCGTCCTGGGCCTCGAGGTTCCTTGCGGCGGCCGCGCGCGCGGGCGCGAAGCGGAACCGTTCGGCGAGCCAGTACACCAGCGTGACGACCGTCAGGATGAACAGGAGGAAGGAGAAGTTGCCGGGCCACTTCCCGAGGTACCAGCCCCCGAGGAACACCACGAGGCAGCCATACAGAACACCAGTCAGAGCACCCATCAATCTTCCACCTGGAGGATGGCCAGGAACGCTTCCTGCGGCACCTCGACGGAGCCGATCTGCTTCATGCGTTTCTTGCCGGCCTTTTGTTTTTCGAGGAGCTTGCGCTTGCGGGTGATGTCACCCCCGTAGCACTTCGCGATCACGTTCTTGCGCAGCGCCTTGATTGTCTCACGGGCGATGATGTTGGCCCCGATGGCCGCCTGGATGGCGACGTCGAACTGCTGGCGCGAGATCAGTTCGCGCATCTTGGCGACGACGGCGCGGGAGCGGAACTGGCTCTGGCTGCGGTGCACGATGATCGACAGCGCGTCGACCCGGTCGCCGTTCAGCATGATGTCGACCTTCACGACGTCGGCGGCGCGGTATTCCTTGAACTCGTAGTCCATGGACGCGTAGCCGCGCGACACGCTCTTGAGCTTGTCGAAGAAGTCGAGCACGATCTCGGCGAGCGGCATCTCGTAGGTGAGCATCACCTGGCGGCCGTGGTACGCCATGTTCATCTGCACGCCGCGCTTCTGGTTCGCGAGCGTCATGACCGGGCCCACGTAGTCCTGGGGCATGTACAGGTGCACCGTGACGATGGGCTCGCGGATCTCGGCGATGCGGCCCAGGTCGGGCATCTTCGACGGGTTCTCGACCTGGATCACTTCCTTGTTGCCCAGCTCGACCTCGTACACGACGGACGGGGCGGTGGTGATCAGGTCCTGGTCGAACTCGCGCTCGAGGCGTTCCTGCACGATCTCCATGTGCAGCAGGCCCAGGAAGCCGCAGCGGAAGCCGAAGCCGAGCGCCTGCGACACCTCGGGCTCGTAGCGCAGCGACGAGTCGTTGAGCTTGAGCTTCTCGAGCGCGTCGCGCAGCTGGTCGTACTCGCTGGCTTCCGTCGGGTACAGGCCGGCGAACACCTGCGGCTGGATCTCCTTGAAACCCGGCAGCGCCTCGGCCGCGGGGCCCAGGTTGTTCGGCAGCTTCTTTTCCATCGTGAGCGTGTCGCCCACCTTGGCCGCCTGCAGCTCCTTGATGCCGGCGATCACGAAGCCCACCTCGCCCGCCTTCAGCGCGTCGCGCGAGACCGACTTCGGCGTGAACACGCCCAGCTGCTCGGCCGCGTAGGCCGCGCCGCTCGCCATCATCTTGAAGCGTTCGCCGCGCTTGAGCTGGCCGTCGACCACGCGCACCAGCATCACGACGCCGACGTAGTTGTCGAACCAGGAGTCGATGATCATCGCGCGCAGCGGCGCGTCGACCACGCCCTTCGGCGGCGGCATGCGGGCGATCACGGCCTCGAGGATGTCGTCGATGCCCATGCCCGTCTTCGCGCTGCAGGGAATGGCGTTTTCGGCGTCGATGCCGATCACGTCCTCGATCTCTTCCTTCGCGCGCTCGGGATCGGCCTGCGGCAGGTCCATCTTGTTGAGCACGGGGATCACCTCGACGCCGAGGTCGAGCGCGGTGTAGCAGTTGGCCACGGTCTGCGCCTCGACGCCCTGGCTCGCGTCCACCACCAGCAGCGCGCCCTCGCACGCGGACAGCGAGCGGCTCACTTCATACGAGAAGTCGACGTGCCCGGGGGTGTCGATCAGGTTGAGCTGGTAGGTCTTGCCGTCGCGCGCCACGTACTCGAGCGCGGCGGTCTGCGCCTTGATGGTGATGCCGCGCTCGCGCTCGATGTCCATGGAGTCGAGCACCTGGGCCTCCATCTCGCGATCGCTCAGCCCCCCGCAGCGGTGGATGAGTCGGTCGGCCAGCGTCGACTTGCCGTGGTCGATGTGGGCAATGATGGAGAAGTTTCGGATGTGATCCATGAGAGCGGCGACCGGTTCGTAGCGAGTGAAGTCGCGTCAGCGTGGCGCTGCGCGAAGGCACACGATCTCGGTGCGAAGAGGGGGCAGGATGCCCGTGCGTTGAACAAAAAAAAGGCACGTCGAAGCTTTGACGCGCCTTCCAACAAAACGTATGGCAACTGCTTGTTGGGGTTTCATTGTAGCCAAAAGCACCCCGCTGAAAACCGCGCCATTGCTTGATTGTGCGTCGTTGCAAGTCACCAACAGCAAAATCCGTCCACAGTTTATCCACAATTGCTTGTGGGTAGCCTGGGGATAGTTGACGGGTCTGCGACTCCTTGCATCGGCCAGCAGTAAATGCCTGACCAGATGCACGAATTGTATCGGATTGGCGGCTGAATTCAGGTCCGCCCAGGTCGGGTTAGCCCTCGCAAACTTTCATGATGCGAGATCCGACGGTCGATGGCTCGCAGACTTTTTTTTGTGACGAACCTGACCCCATTTCGTCTCGTGGCAAGTCCGGGTAAAGCAGTCGGGTGCATGCCCTCACGGGTTCGGAGGGCATGCGGGCGATCGCCCCGGGCTCACTTCGACGGAGGGATCCGGACGAACTGCGCCCACTCGTTGCGCAGCAGCGTGACCGACAGCGGCTTGGCCTTGTCCGACTTCGCGACCACGGCCTCGAACTGCTTCAGGTCGGCGAGTTCGGTGTCGCCCACCGCCAGGATCACGTCGCCGGCGCGCAGCCCCACGGCCTCGGCGCCACCGGACACCGACACCACCTTCACGCCACCGGCCACCCGCGCCGACTGGCGCTCGGTGTCGGAGAGGGCCGAGACCACGAGGCCCCACGCGCGCGCGGCCTGCGAACCCTTCGTCTCCGGCGGCTCTGCGCGTTCGACGGGCGCGGCGGCCGGCTGGGCCGGCATCTCGGCGAGCGTCGCCTTGATCTCGAGCGGTTTCCCGCGGCGGTTGATCTGCAGCACGATGGGCGAACCCGGCTTGATCACGCCGAGCGCGCGGCGCAGCTCGACGGGGCCGTCGATGGGCTTGCCGTTGAGCTGGAGCACGATGTCGCCCAGGCGCAGCCCCGCCTTCTCGGCCGGACCGCCCTTGACCACCTGGCTCACGAACGCGCCGCGGTTCTTGGTCTTGCTCAGGCCGTACTCTTCCGCGGCCTCGCGCGGCACCTCGGTGGGCAGGATGCCCAGGTAACCGCGCACCACGCGCCCGCCAGACTTCAGCTGGTCGGCGATGCGCATGGCCTCGTCGATCGGGATGGCGAACGAGATGCCCACGTAGCTGCCCACCGGGCTGTAGATCTGCGAGTTCACGCCGACCGCCTCGCCGCGGATGTTGATCAGCGGGCCACCCGAGTTGCCGGGGTTCACGGCCACGTCGGTCTGGATCAGCGCCACCTCGGAGCCCGTCTCGCGCGACTTGGCGCTGACGATGCCGGCGGTCACGGTGTTGTCGAAGCCGAACGGCGAGCCGATGGCGACGACCCACTCGCCCACGCGCAGGCGGCCCACGTCGCCGATGCGCAGCACCGGCAGGCCGGTGGCGTCGATCTTGACGAGGGCCACGTCGGTGCGTTCGTCGGAACCGATGATCTTCGCCTTGAACTCGCGCTTGTCGGTCATGGTCACGTAGACCTCCGACGCGCCGGCGATCACGTGCGCGTTGGTCATCACGTAGCCGTCGGCGCTCAGGATGAAGCCGGAGCCTTCGCCACGGGGCACCTCGTCGCTCTGCTGCAGCGACGGCGCGCGGCGGCGGAACGGCAGGCGCGCGCCGTCACCGCTGCGTTCGGTGGTGCGGATGTTCACGACGGCGGGGCCGACCTTGTCGACCAGGTCCGCGAAGTCGGGCAGCTCGCGCGCCTGCGCCTGGGCGCCGGACGGCAGCACCAGGGCCGACAGGCCGAGCACGGCCCCGCTGGCCAGCAGCAGGAGGCCGCGGCGCATCGACGCGAGGCCGGTCGACACCGAACCGGGGAAGGGGCTGGATGGCATGGATGAATCCTCGTGGCTCATGAAAACGGATCAACGAATCGAACGGACACGGACGGGCGATCACCTGCCCCGCTCCGTCGCGATGTTGCCCGAATTCCCGCGCCGCCCGCGGCCGGCGGTTTATTTGCGGCGCTCGAGGGCTTCGGAGAACAGGCGCAGCGTGGGGGCCGGCACGTCGCCCATCAGCGTGACCCACCAGTCGGCCTGGCGGTGCATCAGGGTCTGGGTGGCGCCGATGGCGGTGTTCATGGGGCGCGGATGGCGCTCTGCGTTGTACGGCTCGATGAAGACGGAGACGTAGGTCAGCCCGTCGGTGTAGACGGCCTGCACGAGCTGCGTCTCGTGGTGACCCGCCGCGGGCGCCTGCGCGCGCAGCGGCCCGTCCACGGGGCGCTTGACGCAGCTGACGAGGCGGAAGCCCGGCACCTTCGTCTCGAGGTGCCAGCCCTCGGCCTCGAGGGTGGTGGGCGACGCGGTGGGCTGCAGCACCTTGTAGCCGTCGAGCTTGCGGATGGGCTGCATCAGCGAGTCGACCGACGGGTGCACGCCGATGGCCACGTCGGAGAACGCGGAGGATTCGAGCACGCCGCCCCGCTCGCCGAGCACCTCGGTGCGCAGCAGCAGGCCGGTGGCCGCGTCGGACCACAGGCGGTAGCCGTAGCGGTGGCCGTCCTTCGGGCGGAGCGACAGCACGTTGGCCTCGCGGCCCGCGACGCGCTCCTGGCCGACGGCCCGCAGGTCGTAGAACTCGGGCACGCGTTCACCGCCGGCCTGCAGCAGGCCGGGGAAGGAGCTGAGCTGGTCGCGCTGCTCCACCATCGCGATGCGGCGTTGCGGGTACACGGTGTGCACCTGCTCGTTGTGGCGCACCACGTGGCGCGTCTGGCCGTCGAGCGCGTCGATGCGCTCGAACTGGTCGCGGCCCTCGCAGTAGTGCGTGATGCGCGAGCTGGCGACGGCGCCGCCGCTGCTCACGATGACGGTGCCCTGGTAGCTCCGCTTGTTCGCGGCTTCCTGGATGCGGTACAGCCAGGCCTTGGCCTCGCGCTTTTCCACCAGGGCGTCGCCGCTGTTGAGCGCGCTCTGTGCATGCACGAGGTGGGCGGGGAGCGCCGCCACCCAGAACAGGGTCAGCCAGGAGAGTCGGAACCGCGCGGAAGGCGTCAGCATGAATCAGCGGCCCGTCGTCGTCGTGTTGGTGGTGGCCGTGGCGTTGCGCAGGAAACCCGACGGGGCGCCGGGGCCGGAACTGCCGCCGAACTTCTTGTGGGCGGCGAGGTATTCGTCGAGGCGGGCGTCGCGGATCAACTTGCCGTCGAGCACGATCTGCGGGCTGTCCGTCGGAACGTCGAAGCCCGGCACGGTGCTGGCGCCCGGCGAGGCGGCGAGCGTGAGGGACGGCGGCGTGCCCCGGACGCCGGCCATCACGGTGCCACCGGCATCGGCGCCGCCGGCGGGCAGGCGCGTGACGACGAGCACGCTCGCCACCACGGCGAAGCCCGCCATCACGGCGGCGGGCGTGCGCCAGTTGCGCCACACGGCGTGGCCGCCGGCCTGTGCGTTGGCGACCGCGGGCAGCGGATGGGTGTCGGGCACGTCGGCGGCCGGCTGCGGCGCCAGCACCACGGGTTCCTCGGCCAGCTTCGAGCGCAGCGCGGCCAGGAAGTCGAGGTCACGCGAGGCCGGGGCGGCGAGGTCGTCGGAGCGCAGCACGTCGCCGATCAGCTGGTAGGTGTGCCACGTCTCCCGCGCCGCGGGGTCGTCGCGCCAGCGCGCGCATGCGCGGGCCACCTCGGAAGCACCGAGTTCACCGTCCAGAAGCGCCGACAGATCGTCCATCGGCGGCAGATTGCCTTCAGAGCGTTGCGACATCACCATCTCCAACCATCAAACCACACCCAGCGGCTGCCCGGAGGCAACCCCCTTCAACTTGCGAACCCGCCAGCACCTCGGGGCGCGCCGTCACCAGCGTTCCCCTTCCCGCGTGTCGAGCAGCGGCCGCAGCCGCTGCGCGATGGCCTCGCGGGCCCGGAAGATGCGCGAACGGACGGTGCCGATCGGGCAATCCATCAGTTCGGCGATCTCCTCGTAGCTCAGGCCTTCGATCTCGCGGAGCGTGATCGCCTGCCGGAGGTCGTCGGACAAGGCCTCGATCGCCGCGTTCACCGCGGCGGCGATTTCCTTGCTCGCCATCACTGCTTCGGGCGTTTCGCCGTCGGTTAGTTCATTCTCCACGCGGGAAGTTTCATCGTCGTCTTCCCGGGAAGCGCGCGCGGATTCCGTCACGATCGGATCCCGCTTCAGGCCCACCAGGGCCTTTTTCGCGGTGTTCACCGCGATGCGGTAGAGCCAGGTATAGAACTGGCTCTCGCCACGGAACTGCGGAATCGCCCGGTACGCGCGGATGAACGTCTCCTGGGCGATGTCCGGCACCAGGTCGACGTCGCGCACCATGCGGCCGATCAGGCGCTCGATGCGGCGCTGGTACTTGACGACCAGCATCTCGAACGCCTTCACGTCGCCGCGCTTGACTCGCTCGATGAGGGGGGCGTCTGCGTCAGGGGTGCTCATACAACAGGCGCAATCAGAAGTCGGCGGCCGGCCGCGGGGCGGACGGGCGCGCGCAATGGAGCGTGCAGCGCAAGGCATGCCACGCCGCCTCGTGCCCGGCGCGCTGCACCGGCAGCCACCGGGCGAACCGCGCGCCCTCGGGCAGGAAACGAAGCAGCAGGCCGTTGCCCGCGTCGAGCGCGACCGTCAGCGAACCGGCACGCCCGTCGACGCACCAGGCCTGCGAATCCCAGCGGAGGTGGAACGGCGCGGGCGTGCGGCAGGCCCACGTCGCGGCGGCCAGCGCCAGCAAGACCCAGCCCGTGGCAAAAGGTTCCGCCGGAAACCGGGTCCAGGCCCAGGCGGCGGCCGCCCCGACGGCGGCCACGGCCGCCATCAGGCACAGGCCGCGCCAGGCGCCGAAGCGGGACACGGAAAGGGAGACGGCCGGAGGCGCGTGCATGGCCAGCGCGCGGCGCGGCGCTCAGACGCGCTTGAAGACCAGGGTGCCGTTCGTGCCGCCGAAGCCGAAGTTGTTCTTCACGGCGTACTCGATCTTCATCTCCCGCGCGGTGTTGGCGCAGTAGTCCAGGTCGCACTCGGGGTCCTGGTTGAAGATGTTGATCGTGGGCGGGGCCACCTGGTGATGGAGGGCCAGCACGGTGAACACCGATTCGATGCCACCGGCACCGCCGAGCAGGTGCCCGGTCATCGACTTCGTGGAGCTCAGCACCATGTTCTTCGCATGGTCGCCGAACGCCAGCTTCACCGCGTTCGTTTCGTTCACGTCGCCGAGCGGCGTGGACGTGCCGTGGGCGTTCAGGTACTGGACCTGGTCGGCGTTAATGCCGGCGTTGCGCAGGGCCGCCTTCATCGACCGCTTGGGGCCGTCGACGTTCGGGGCGGTCATGTGGAAGGCATCGCCGCCCATGCCGAAGCCCGAGAGCTCGGCATAGATCTTGGCGCCACGCTTCTTCGCGTGTTCGTACTCTTCGAGCACCAGCACACCGGCGCCCTCGCCCAGCACGAAGCCGTCGCGGTCCTTGTCCCACGGGCGCGAGGCCGTCTTGGGATCGTCGTTGCGGGTGGACAGCGCCCGGGCCGCGGCGAAACCGCCCACGCCCAGCGGCGACACCGTGGATTCGGCGCCACCGGCGATCATCACGTCGGCATCGCCGTACTCGATCAGGCGGCCGGCTTCACCGATGGAATGCAGGCCGGTGGTGCACGCCGTGACGATGGCGAGGTTCGGGCCCTGGAACCCGAACTTGATGGAGACGTGCCCGGAGATCATGTTGATGATCGAGGCGGGCACGAAGAAGGGGGACACGCGGCGGGGGCCGCGCGCCGTCAATTCGGCGTGGGTTTCCTCGATCATCGGCAGGCCGCCGATGCCCGAACCCACGATGCAGCCGATGCGCTCGGCTGCTTCCTCGCTCAGCGCGTCGCCCGTGGGCAGACCCGCGTCCTGCACCGCCTGGATGGATGCCGCCAATCCGTAATGGATGAAGGTGTCCATGTGGCGGGCTTCCTTGGCCGGGAAGTAGTCCTCGACATTGAACCCCTTCACCTCGCCCGCGAAACGGCAGGCCAGGTTCGACGCATCGAACTTGGTGATGGTGTCAATGCCGGAACGCCCGGCCAGGATGTTGGCCCAGCCCTCGGCCACCGTGTTGCCCACGGGGCTGATGAGGCCGAGGCCAGTGACGACGACGCGACGACGGGTCATACGCTTGATGCAGTGATTGGAGGACGAGGCCCTCAGGCCTTCTGGTTCTTCAGCGCGTAGTCGATCGCGAGCTGGACGGTCGTGATCTTCTCGGCTTCTTCGTCGGGGATCTCGATGCCGAACTCGTCTTCCAGCGCCATCACCAGTTCCACGGTGTCGAGCGAGTCGGCGCCCAGGTCGGCCACGAAGGCCTTCTCGTTGGACACATCGGCCTCAGGCACGCCGAGTTGTTCGGCAATGATTTTCTTCACACGTGCTTCGATATCGCTCATGACTCACTCCTCCAGGAGGGTTTGCTTGGACAGCCCGAGATTCTACGGCTTGTGAGGTGTCTGCTTCGAGACACCCCCAGACCGTGCCGGTCGGGCTTGAAAACCGGATGAAACGGACGCCGTTCCGGCGCCCCACTTCAATTCTTCAATTCATGTACATGCCGCCGTTGACATGCAGCTCGCTGCCGGTGATGTAGCCGGCCTGCGGGGACGCGAGGAACGCCACCGCGTGGGCGATGTCCTGGGCCGAACCGAGCCGGCCGAGGGGGATCTGCCCCAGCAGCGACGCGGTCTGCGCGTCCGACAATTCCTTGGTCATGTCCGTCTCGATGAACCCGGGGGCCACGCAGTTGACGGTGATGCCGCGGCTGCCCAGTTCGCGCGCGAGCGAACGGGTCATGCCGGCGACACCCGCCTTGGCGGCCGCGTAGTTCGCCTGGCCGGCGTTGCCGCTGGCCCCGACGACGGACGTGATGTTGACGATGCGGCCGTAGCGCTGCTTCATCATCGGCTTGATGGCGGCGCGGCTGGCGCGGAAGACGGCCTTGAGGTTGGTGTCGAGCACCGCGTCCCAGTCGTCGTCCTTCATGCGCATGGACAGCGTGTCTCGCGTGATGCCGGCGTTGTTCACCAGCACGTGCAGGCCGCCGAATTCCTTGACGATGCCGTCCACCGCGGCGTCGAGGCCGGCGGCGTCGTTGACGTTCAGCACGATGCCGCGCGAACCCTCATGGCCCGCGAGGCCCTGCGTGATGGCCTGGGCGCCGGCTTCGGTCGTCGCCGTGCCGATCACCTTCAGGCCGGCCTTGGCCAGCGCCAGGGCGATGGCGCGGCCGATGCCGCGCGACGCGCCCGTGACCAGGGCGACCTGGCCCACCACCGAAACTTCGCTCATGACAGCATCCCCTTGGCTTCGGCCAGCGAGGCCGGGTCGAACAACGGCGCTCCGGTGGCGTCCGCCTCGATGCGCTTGACCATGCCGGCAAGCACCTTGCCGGGTCCGCATTCGATCACGTGGAGGATGCCACGGGCGCGGATGGTCTGGACCGTCTCCACCCAGCGCACCGGGCCGAAGGCCTGGCGGTAGAGGGCGTCGCGGATGGCGGCCGGGTCGGTCTGCACCGCCACGTCGATGTTGTTGATCACGGGAATCACGGGCGTTGTGATCGCCGTCGCGGCCAGACGTTCCTTCAACCGGTCGGCCGCGGGCTTCATCAGGCTCGAATGGAACGGGGCGGACACCGACAGCAGCAGCGCGCGCTTGGCGCCCTTGGCCTTCAGCACCTCGCAGGCCTTCTCGACCGCGGCCTTGGTGCCGGCGATCACGATCTGCTTCGGGTCGTTGAAGTTCACGGCCTCGACCACCTCGCCGGCGGCGGCCGCCGCCTCGGCGCAGCCGTCGCGCACGGCCTGGGCGTCGAGCCCGAGGATGGCGGCCATGCCGCCCGCGCCCACGGGCACGGCTTCCTGCATGGCCTGCGCGCGGAAGCGCACCAGCGGCAGCGCGTCGGCCAGCGTCAGCGCGCCGGCGGCGACCAGCGCCGAGTACTCGCCGAGCGAGTGGCCGGCGACCACCGACGGCTGCAGGCCGGTCTCGGCGAGCCAGGCACGCAGGTTCGCCACCGCGGCCGTCAGCATGACGGGCTGGGTGTTGGTGGTGAGGTCGAGGGTTTCCTTCGGGCCCTGGGCGATCAGGGCGCCGATGTCCTCGCCGAGGGCGGCGGAGGCTTCAGCGAGGGTCTCGCGGACGGCCGGGTGGTCACCCCAGGCGTCGAGCATGCCGACGGTCTGGGAGCCCTGGCCGGGAAAAACGAATGCAAACGGAGTCATGCCAACATTTCCTGTTGTTCTGAGTCACGCGCGAACGCGGGACGGGATCTGCAGTGAGCGGACGCTACAGGTCCAGCAGCACCGCGCCCCAGGTGAAGCCGCCACCCACGCCTTCGAGCATCACGGTGTCGCCCGGCTTGATGGTGCCGGCGCGGACCGCCACGTCGAGCGCGAGCGGGATCGACGCGGCCGACGTGTTGCCGTGTTCGTCGACCGTGACCACCACCTTCTCGAGCGGCAGCTTCAGCTTCTTCGCCGTGCCGTGCATGATCCGGATGTTGGCCTGGTGCGGCACCAGCCAGTCGATGTCTTCCTGCGCGCGGCCGGCCTTCTGCAGCACCGAGCGGGCCACGTCTTCCAGCACGCCCACGGCGAGCTTGAACACGGCCTGGCCGTCCATCTTGAGGAAGGGATCGCCCAGCACCTGCCCGCCCGAGACGGTACCCGGGGTGCAGAGGATGTCGGAGTGGCGGCCGTCGGCATGCAGCTCGGTGGCGAGGATGCCGGGGGTTTCGCTCGCCGACAGCACCACGGCGCCGGCGCCGTCGCCGAACAGCACGCAGGTGGTGCGGTCCTTGAAGTCGAGGATGCGCGAGAAGACCTCGGCGCCGATCACGAGCGCGTGGCGCGCGGCGCCGGTGCGGATCATGGAGTCGGCCACCGTCATGGCGTACACGAAGCCCGAGCACACGGCCTGCACGTCGAACGCCGCGCAGCCCACGATGCCCAGCTTGCGCTGGACGATGCAGGCGGTGGACGGGAACACCATGTCCGGCGTGGACGTGGCGACGATGATCAGGTCGATGTCGGCGGCGGTGATGCCGGCGGATTCGATCGCATGGCGCGCGGCCTCGACGGCCAGGTCGCTGCAGGGCACGTCGGCTTCGGCGAAGTGGCGGGCCTTGATGCCGGTGCGGGCGACGATCCATTCGTCGGACGTCTCGACACCGTCGGCGGCCAGTTGTTCGGCGAGCTGGGCGTTGCTCAGGCGCTTCGGCGGCAGGTAGCTGCCGGTGCCGGAGACGCGCGAATAGCGGGCGGAAGAAGATGAGGTCATGCAGCGAGGGCGTCGCCCGCGTCCGCGGGAGGCTCGGGGGAAACCACCGCCGCGGCGGGCTGGCTTCGGAGCGTCTCGTGGATCTGGTCGTGCACCCGATCAAGCAAACGATTGCGGGCCGCATCATAAGCCCGATTCAAGGCCTGCTCGAACGAGAACGCGTCGGCCGAGCCATGGCTCTTGAACACGAGGCCCCGCAGGCCCAGCAGCGCGGCCCCGTTGTAGCGGCGGTGGTCGGCCCGGGCCTTGAAGGCCTTGAGCACCGGCATCGCGATGACCGCGAGGGCCTTCGTGAACAGGTTGCGGCTGAATTCCTGCTTGATGAGGCTGACGATCAGGCTCGCCATGCCCTCGGCGGACTTCAGCGTCACGTTGCCCACGAAGCCGTCGCAGACGACCACGTCGGTGGTGCCCTTGAAGATGTCGTTGCCTTCCACGTTGCCGTGGAAGTTGATGTCGCCCCGTTCGCCGGCCGCGCGCAGCAGCTGGGCGGCGCGCTTGATGACCTCGCTGCCCTTGATGGCCTCCTCGCCGATGTTCAGCAGGCCCACCGTGGGTTCGGCCTTGCCTTCGACGGCGGAGACGAGCGCGCTGCCCATCACCGCGAACTGCAGCAGGTGCTCGGGCGTGGAGTCGACGTTCGCGCCCAGGTCGAGCACCGTGGTGAAGCCGTCCTTCACGTTGGGCATCACCGTGGCGATGGCCGGGCGGTCGATGCCTTCCACCGTCTTGAGCAGGTAGCGGGCGACGGCCATCAGCGCGCCGGTGTTGCCGGCGGAGACGCACACGTCGGCCGCGGCGCGCACGCCTTCGGCGCCCGGCTTGACCTGGCTCAAGGCCACGCGCAGCGACGAATCCTTCTTGCGGCGCAGGGCCACCTCGACCGGGTCGTCCATCTCGACCACCTCGGTGGCGGGCACCACGCGGCAGCGCGGCCACGACGCGGCCTCGGCCAGCGCTTCGGCGCGGCCGACGAGGATCAGCTCCGCGTGGGGGTGGTTGGCCAGGAACGCACGGCAGGCCGGGAGGGTGACGGATGGCCCATGGTCGCCGCCCATGCAGTCGATGGACAGGCGGACGGTGTCGAGGGCTGGCAGCGCAGGCGAAGTCATCGGGGTGCGAGCGAAAGCGAGCGGCGAATCATCGTCACGGAAACACACAAGCCCGGCAAGGCGGTTCAGCGCAGGCCGGGCAAGTGGTGGGGATCAATCAGTTTGCCCGATCGCGAGCGCCGTGGCTCGCGGGCGGACAAGGGCGACTGCCTTCAGGCGTCCGCCTTGGTCTTGAGGACCTTGCGCCCACGGTAGAAACCGTTCGGGCTGATGTGGTGACGCAGGTGCGTCTCGCCCGTGGTGGGCTCGATCGCGGTGCCCGGGGTGACCAGGGCATTGTGCGAACGGTGCATACCGCGCTTGGAAGGCGACTTCTTGTTTTGCTGAACGGCCATGGATAGCTCCTTTGGTCTCCTGATCTCTTTCGCAGGAGCCAGGGGGTTTGTTGCACACCGCGGCAGGCATGTCGGCCCGGAAGAACACCGGGGATCCGCTGCGCGCGTGTCGGAAAGCCCGAGATTCTAGCATGCCCAATCGGGCCTGGGTGAATCCCGGGTGTCGATCTGTTCCTCAGTTGGGCAATCCGCCACCGCGCTTGAGCGCCGCCAGCTTGGCGAACGGGTTCGGCGCCTCTTCCTCGGGCAGGTCGTCGGTGGCCACCGGGATCGGGTCGGGGCAGACCTCATGGCGGGGCACGATGGGCAGCTCGAGCAGCAGCTCGTCTTCCACGAGTTCGCGGGCGTCGAGCGCGCGAGTGAGCGCCAACACGTCGTCCTCGCTGTCGCTGTCGAGTTCGGCCGCGGCGTCCTCGCCGTGCACGAACTGGAAGGACCGTTCGGCGTCCAGCGCCTCGGTCATGGGTTTGAGGCAACGCTGGCACTCGAGGTGCACGGTGGCCTTCGCGGCGGCGTGCAGCCACACCTGCGATTCACCGCCCTTGGCCGCGCGCAGCTCGCCGGTGAGGCGCCACGTGACGGCGGGGGCGGCCTCGGCGGTGCCGGGCAGCGTGGACTCGGCCAGGCGCTCGAGGCTGGCCAACGGCCATTCGCCCTCGAGGGAGCCGCCGTCCTTGGCGAACGCCGCGACGTCGAGGCGCAGCGGGTCGAATTCTCTGGATTTCATCGCCCGCATTTTAGATCGCGCCCCTTCCGCCCGCGGGGTCGCCCCCTCCCCGCCGGTGGGACAATCCCCCGATGCGATCTCCCCACCGCCTGATCCTCGCCTCCACGTCGCGCTACCGGCGCGAGCTGCTCGAGCGGCTGCGGCTGCCCTTCGAGGTGAAAGCCCCCGACGTCGACGAGACCCCGCTGCCCGGCGAACAGCCCGCCACCCTTGCCCGCCGGCTGGCCCGCGCCAAGGCCGCCGAGGTGGCGGCGCGGTTCCCCGGCGCCATCGTGATCGGCTCCGACCAGGTCGCCGACCTCGACGGCACACCCCTCGGCAAGCCCGGCACCCGCGAACGCGCGGTCGAGCAGCTCACCGCGATGCGCGGGCGCATGGTGCTGTTCCACACCGGCGTGGCCGTGCGCTGCGTGGCGAAGGCGGTCGACACCAACGAACTCGCCACCGTCACCGTGCGCTTCCGCAACCTGGACGACGCCGAGATCGGCCGCTACCTCGACCTCGAGCAGCCCTACGACTGCGCCGGCAGCGCCAAGGCGGAAGCCCTCGGCATCACGCTGCTGTCGGCCATCGAGTCCGACGACCCCACGGCCCTGATCGGCCTGCCCCTGATCCGCACCTGCGCGCTGCTGCGCGAGGCCGGCCTCGACCCCCTGAATCCATGACCCCCGGCCGCCTGATCCTCGTTCCCAACACCCTCGATTTCGGCGTCTCCACGGAGGGCGACGTGCAGGACGTGCTGCCGCTGGGCGCGCTGCGCACCGCCGCCCGCCTCGGGCACTGGGTCGCCGAAAACGCCAAGACCACGCGTGCGTTCCTGAAGCGGGTCGACGGCATCGAGCCGCTCGCGCAGCCGCTGCAGTCGCTCTCGATCGTCGAGCTGCCCCGCCCGCAGAAGGGTGGGCGCGCGCCGGTGGCCGGTGTCGACCTGAAGCCGCTGCTGCAGCCCGCCCTCGACGGGCACGACGTGGGGCTCATCTCGGAAGCGGGCCTGCCGGCCATCGCCGACCCCGGCGCGGCGCTCGTGCAGGCGGCGCATGCACTGGGCATCGCGGTGCTGCCGCTGTCGGGCCCCAGTTCGCTGCTGCTGGCCCTGGGCGCGAGCGGCCTCAACGGGCAGAGTTTCGCCTTCGTGGGCTACCTGCCCGTGGACGCGGGCGACCGCACGGCGCGCATCCGCGACCTGGAGGCGCTGTCGAAACGGGCCGGGCAGACCCAGCTGATGATCGAGACGCCCTACCGGAACGAGGCCCTGCTGGCCGCGCTGGTGAACGGCCTGCGCGGCGACACGTGGCTGTCGGTCAGCAGCGGGCTGACGCTGGCGACGGGCTGGACCCGCACGGCGCGGGTCTCGGCGTGGAAGAGTTCGCCGCGGCCGGTGTCGAACGACGTGCCGGCCGTGTTCGCCCTGCTGGCGGGCTGAACGGAAGGTTCGGGCCGACCGACCCGGTCAGTCCGCCTTCTTGGCGGAGAAGAGCGCCGCCACCTTGCGCTTCGGCTTGATGTTGGGCGACACACGACCCGCGGGCGCTGCCGCCTTCTGCTCCCACGCCGGCTCGGCGGCGGCGGACGACGGCTCGTACGGCTTGTCGAAGAACGGGTCGCGCGGCGGGGCCTTCGGCGGCGCGTAGGACCGCGTGGGCGCCGGGCCGTCGTCCCAGCTGCGGCGGGAGCTCCGCTCGCCGCGTTCGCTGCGGTCCGGACGGCCTTCGCGCGGCTCGAAGCGCGGGCGGCTCGTGTCGAGTTCCAGCGGCTCGAGCTCGAGCTTCTTCTTGATCAGCTTCTCGATGTCGGTGACCAGGCGGGCGTCGCTGCTGGTGACGAGCGTCACCGCGAGGCCCGAGGCGCCCGCGCGGCCCGTGCGGCCGATGCGGTGCACGTAGTCTTCCGCGTTGAACGGCACGTCGAAGTTGATGACACACGGCAAGTCGGCGATGTCGAGGCCGCGGGCGGCCACGTCGGTGCAGACCAGCACGTCGGTCTCGCCCTTCTTGAACGACTCGAGGGCCTTCAGGCGTTCGTCCTGCGACTTGTCGCCGTGCAGCGCGTTGGTCTTGAGGCCGTCGCGCTCCAGCGAGCGGGCGAGGCGCGCGCAGCCGAGCTTCGAGTTCACGAAGACGATGGCCTGCTTGATGCCGCGGTCGGCCAGCACCTTGATGACGGCCGCGCGCTTGTCGTCGGTGGGCACGCTGTAGAAGCGCTGCTCGACGGTGGACGCCGTGGCGTTCGGGCGGGCCACCTCGACCAGCACCGGGTCCTGCAGATAGCTTTCGGCCAGCTTCTTGATCTCGCCCGAGAACGTGGCCGAGAACAGCAGCGTCTGGCGGGCCTTCGGCAGGTAGCTCAGGATGCGCTGCAGGTCGGGCAGGAAGCCGATGTCGAGCATGCGGTCGGCCTCGTCGAGCACGACGTACTCGACCTGGTTCAGCACGCAGTTCTTGGCCTCGATGTGGTCGAGCAGGCGACCCGGCGTGGCGATCAGCACCTCGACGCCCTTCTTCAGCTCGAGCGTCTGGGGTTTCATGTCGATGCCACCGAACACCACGGCCACGCGCAGCTTGCTGTGCTTGGCGTAGGCCTTGATGTTGTTGGCGACCTGGTCGGCCAGCTCCCGCGTGGGGGCGAGCACCAGCGCGCGCACCGGGTGGCGGGCCGGGGAGACGCTGCTCGTCTCGTGCTTGAGCATCTTCTGCAGCAGCGGCAGCGAGAACGCCGCCGTCTTGCCCGTGCCGGTCTGGGCGGCGCCCATCACGTCACGCCCCGCCAGCACGAGGGGAATGGCCTTCGCCTGGATGGGCGTGGCGAGCGTGTAGCCGGAGTCGGCGATGGCCTTCTGGAGCATCGGCGCCAGGGGCAGGCTGGAGAATTCCACCGCGGGCGGCGGGGCGGCCGCGTCAGTGCGGGAGGGATCCTGGGTTGTATCGGTCATCCCCGGATTATCCTCCCTCCGGCGAAACCCGCATGACCGGCACATGCCGGACCCTAGAATCGTCGGATACGCACTCCGCTCCCTGCCATGATTCTCGTCACAGGCGGCGCCGGCTTCATCGGCGCGAACTTCGTCCTCGACTGGGTGGCCAGCTCCGACGAGCCGGTCGTCAACCTCGACGCGCTCACCTACGCCGGCAACCTCGAGAGCCTGGCGTCGCTGCAGGGCAACCCGCGCCACGTCTTCGTGCAGGGCGACATCACCGACCGCGCGCTCCTCGACCGCCTGCTCGCCGAGCACCGCCCTCGCGCCGTCGTCCATTTCGCCGCCGAAAGTCATGTCGACCGCAGCATCCATGGTCCGGGTGACTTCATCCGCACCAACGTCAACGGCACCTTCACGCTGCTGGAGGCCGCGCGCGCCCACTGGCTGTCGCTCGACGCCGACGCCAAGGCCGCCTTCCGCTTCCACCACGTGAGCACCGACGAGGTCTACGGTTCGCTGTCGCCCACCGCGCCCGCGTTCACCGAAACCCATCCGTACGAGCCCAACAGCCCGTACTCGGCCAGCAAGGCCGCCAGCGACCACCTCGTGCGCGCGTGGTTCCACACCTACGGCTTCCCGGTCGTCACCACGAACTGCAGCAACAACTACGGTCCGTACCATTTCCCCGAGAAGCTGATCCCGCTGATGATCGTCAACGCGCTGGCCGGCAAGCCGCTGCCCGTGTACGGCGACGGCCAGCAGGTGCGCGACTGGCTCTACGTGAAGGACCACTGCTCGGCCATCCGCGAGGTGCTCGCGCGCGGCAAGCTCGGGGAGACCTACAACGTGGGCGGCTGGAACGAGAAGCCCAACCTCGAGATCGTGCACACCGTGTGCGCGCTTCTCGACGAACTGAAGCCTGACCCGGCCGGCAGCTACAAGCGCCTGATCACGTTCGTCACCGACCGCCCGGGCCACGACCGCCGCTATGCCATCGATGCGCGCAAGCTCGAGCGCGAACTCGGCTGGAAGCCCGCCGAGACCTTCGAGACCGGCATCCGCAAGACGGTGCAGTGGTACCTCGCGAACGCGGACTGGGTCGCCAACGTCCAGAGCGGCAACTACCGCGACTGGGTCTCGAAGCAGTACGGCGGCCCCGGGCAATGAAGATCCTGCTGCTCGGCAAGAACGGCCAGGTCGGCTGGGAACTGCAGCGCGCCCTGGCCCCGCTGGGCGAGGTGATCGCGCGCGACCGTCGCACCACACCCGCCGCCGACCTGTCCGACCCGGAATCGCTCGCGGCCATCGTGCGCGACGCGCGCCCGGACGTGATCGTCAACGCCGCCGCCCACACCGCGGTCGACAAGGCCGAGGGCGAGGCCGACCTCGCCCGCGCGGTGAACACCACCGCCCCGGCCGTGCTGGCGCGCGAGGCCGCGGCGCTGGGCGCCTGGCTCGTGCACTACAGCACCGACTACGTCTTCGACGGCAGCGGCACCGCCCCGTGGACCGAGTCGGCGCCCGTGGCCCCCTTGAGCGTCTATGGCCAGACCAAGGCCGACGGCGAGGCCGCCATCCGCCTGAGCGGCTGCCGCCACCTGATCTTCCGCACGAGCTGGGTGTACGCGGCCCGCGGCGGCAACTTCGCGAAGACCATGCTGCGCCTGGCCCGGGAACGTGACCGCCTGACCGTCGTGAGCGACCAGTTCGGCGCGCCCACCGGGGCCGACCTGATCGCCGACGTCACCGCCCACGCCGTGCGCGCCGCGGCGCAGCGGCCCGATGTCTCCGGCACGTACCACCTCGTGGCGGCGGGCGAGACCACCTGGCACGGCTACGCCCGCCACGTGATCGAACAGGCCCGGGCCGCCGGCCAGGACCTGCGCGTGGCCGCCGACGCCGTCGAGCCCGTGCCCACCAGCGCCTTCCCCACGCCGGCCCGCCGACCCGCGAACTCGCGGCTCGACACCACCCGGCTGCGCAACACGTTCGGCCTGACCCTGCCCTCCTGGCAGTCGGGTGTCGACCGCCTCCTGGCCGAAGTGCTGGCCGCCTGAACCGAAGAGCACCGCATGAGCAACCGCAAAGGCATCATCCTCGCCGGCGGGTCGGGCACACGCCTGCACCCGGCCACCCTCGCCATCAGCAAGCAGCTGCTGCCGGTGTACGACAAGCCGATGGTGTACTACCCGCTCAGCACGCTGATGCTGGCCGGCATCCGCGACATCCTGCTGATCAGCACCCCGCAGGACACCCCTCGCTTCGAGGCGCTGCTGGGCGACGGCAGCCGCTGGGGCATCAACCTCAGCTACTGCGTGCAGCCGAGCCCGGACGGCCTCGCCCAGGCGTTCATCCTCGGCAAGGACTTCATCGGCGGGAACCCCAGCGCGCTGGTGCTCGGCGACAACATCTTCTACGGCCACGACCTGCAGCGCCAGCTGGAGTCGGCCACCGGACGCGGCCGGGGCGCCTCGGTGTTCGCGTACCACGTGCACGACCCGGAACGCTACGGCGTGGTCGAGTTCGACCGCGAGCGGCGCGCGCTCAGCATCGAGGAAAAGCCGAAGGTGCCCAAGAGCAACTACGCCGTCACGGGCCTCTACTTCTACGACGAACAGGTCTGCGACATCGCGGCCAGCATCCAGCCGTCGGCCCGCGGCGAACTCGAGATCACCGACGTGAACGCCCGCTACCTCGCGCAGCAGCAGCTGAACGTCGAGATCATGGGCCGGGGCTACGCGTGGCTCGACACCGGCACCCACGACAGCCTGATGGAAGCCGGCCAATTCATCGCCACGCTCGAGAAGCGGCAGGGCCTCAAGGTGGCCTGCCCGGAGGAGATCGCGTACCGGTCCGGCTGGATCGACGCCGCCCACCTCGAGCAGCTGGCCCAGCCCATGATCAAGAACGGGTACGGGCAGTACCTGCTCAAGCTCCTCAAGGAACAGGTCTTCTGATGTTGATCACCCCCACCGCCCTGCCCGAGGTGCTGCTGCTCGAACCGAAGGTGTTCGGCGACGAGCGCGGCTTCTTCCTCGAGAGCTTCAACCAGAAGTCGTTCGACGCGGCCGTGGGCCACCACGTCGACTTCGTGCAGGACAACCATTCCCGCTCGACGAAGGGCGTGCTGCGCGGCCTGCACTACCAGCTGGCGCCCCACAGCCAGGGCAAGCTCGTGCGCGCCGTCAGCGGCGCGGTGTTCGACGTCGCCGTCGACCTGCGGCGCGGCAGCCCCGACTTCGGCAAGTGGGTGGGCTGCGAGCTGAGCGCCGAGAACAAGCGGATGCTGTGGATCCCGCCGGGCTTCGGTCACGGGTTCCTCGTGATCAGCGAATCGGCCGACTTCCTCTACAAGACCACGGACTACTACGCCCCGCAGTCCGAAGGCGCCGTGCGCTGGGACGACCCGGCCGTGGGCATCGCCTGGCCGGCCGTGGACGTGCCGCTGCAGCTGTCCGCCAAGGACCGTGACGCCCCGTCGCTGGCCGCGGCCGTCACCTTCCCCTGAGCCTCCGGCGCCGTCAGGGCGCCCCTCCCCCGTCGGTATAATCTCGCGCGTTCATGGCGTGAATGAAAACCGATGCAAGCCCACGACGAAACGAGGCCCACTCCCTGGGGCGTGCTCGGTATTGATCCCGCATTGAACCCGCGCCGTCTGGCACGACGCCGGCAGCCGGGCATCGAACGAATCGATCCCCGCCTCCGCGCGCAGACCCCGCGAGGGTGGTCGAGGCGCCTCCGCTCCCGAGGCGCCCACGATGCCGCTCGACGTGCCGTTCCGTTCGTTGCAGGCCCCGTCGAACGCTCCCACTGACCCTCCGCTCCCCCGAGAGCACGTTGATCCCGAAAGAACAGAAAACATGCCCGACAAGAAAATCGTCGTGACCGGCGCGGACGGATTCATCGGTTCGCACCTGGTCGAAGCCCTCGTTCGCCGGGGCCACCAGGTCACCGCGCTGTCCCAGTACAACTCCTTCAACTACTGGGGCTGGCTGGAAGAGATCGACTGCAAGGACGCCGTCAAGGTGGTGTCCGGCGACGTCCGCGACCCGCACTTCTGCCGCATGCTGACGAAGGACGCCGACACGGTGTACCACCTGGCCGCGCTGATCGCCATTCCGTACTCGTACGTGGCGCCGGACGCCTACGTCGACGTCAACGTGCGCGGCACGCTGAACATCTGCCAGGCCGCGATGGACAACGGCGTCAAGCGCGTGCTGCACACCTCCACCTCCGAGGTCTACGGCACCGCCCAGTACGTGCCCATCGACGAGAAGCACCCGCTGCAGCCGCAGTCGCCGTACAGCGCCAGCAAGATCGGCGCCGACGCCATCGCGATGAGCTTCTTCAACGCGTTCAACCTGCCGCTCACCATCGTGCGGCCGTTCAACACCTACGGCCCGCGCCAGAGCGCCCGCGCGGTGATCCCGTCGATCATCACGCAGATCGCCGCCGGCAAGAAGCAGATCAAGCTCGGCGACCTGAGCCCCACGCGCGACTTCAACTACGTGACGGACACCTGCGACGGCTTCATCCGCCTGGCCGAGTCCGACGCGGCGGTTGGCAAGACCGTCAACATCGGCTCCAACTACGAGATCTCGGTGCGCGACACGCTGAACCTGATCAAGGAGCTGATGAACTCCGACGTCGAGTTCGTCACCGACGACGAACGCATCCGTCCGGAGAAGTCCGAGGTGTTCCGCCTGTGGTGCGACAACACGCAGATCCGCGAGCTGACGGGCTTCGAGCCGCAGCACACGATCCGCGACGGCCTCGCGAAGACGATCGAGTGGTTCCGCGACCCGGCGAACCTCGCGAAGTACAAGGCGGATATCTACAATGTCTGACGCCGATGCGCGCTTCTCGCGCCTGATCGCGTTCGCGAAGCAGCTGTACCCCGGTGAGGCGTTCATCCCGCTGCACGCCCCCGTGTTCCGCGGCAACGAGAAGGCGTACCTCGTCGACTGCATCGACTCCACCTTCGTCTCGTCGGTCGGCGCCTACGTCGACCGCTTCGAGCAGATGATGCGCGACATCACCGGCGCGCCCTACGCCATCGCCACGGTGAACGGCACCGCCGCGCTGCACCTCGCGCTGATGCTCGCCGGCGTCGGTGACGACGACGAGGTCATCACCCAGCCGCTGTCGTTCGTCGCCACCTGCAATGCGATCTCCTACGAGCGCGCGCACCCCGTCTTCGTCGACGTCGACCGCGACACGCTGAGCCTGTCGCCCGACGCGCTCGCGCACTTCCTGCGCGACCATGCGGAACGGCGCGACGGCGGCACGTACAACCGCACCACCGGCCGCCGCATCGCCGCCGTGGTGCCCATGCACACCTTCGGCATCCCGGGCCGCATCGAGGCGCTCGCCGCCCTGTGCGACGAATGGGGCCTGGTGCTCGTCGAGGACGCGGCGGAATCCCTCGGCGCCACGGTGGGCGACCGGCACACCGGCCGGTTCGGTCGCGTCGGCGCCTTCAGCCTGAACGGCAACAAGATCGTCACCTCGGGTGGCGGCGGGTGCGTGATCACCGACGATCCGGTCCTCGGCGCGAAGGCCAAGCACCTCAGCACCACGTCGAAACGTCCGCACAAGTGGGACTTCTTCCACGAGGAGGTCGCCTACAACTACCGGCTGCCCAACGTGAACGCGGCGCTCGCCTGCGCGCAGCTGGAGCAGCTCGACACCTTCCTCGCCGACAAGCGCGCCACGGCGGACCAGTACCGCGCGTTCTGCGCCGGCGAAGGCCTCTCGTTCCTCGACCAGCTCCCGGGCACCGCCTCGAACTTCTGGCTCAACGCCATCGTGCTGGAAGACCGCGCCGCCCGCGACCGCTTCCTCGAGCAGAGCAACGCCGCCGGGGTCATGACGCGGCCGGTCTGGATCCTGATGCACCGCCTGCCCGCGTTCGAACGCTGCTTCCGCGGCCCGCTCGACAACGCCGAGTGGCTGGAAGACCGGGTCGTCAACATTCCCAGCAGCGTGCGGCCGTGAAATCGCTGATCCTTCTGGGAGCGGGCGGCCACTGCGCCGCCGTCGCGGACGTCGTCCGCGGCACCCCCACGCCGATCGCCGGCGTGCTCTCGAAGGAAGGTGACGCCGACAACGGCCTCGTGCGCCTCGGCGGTGACGACTGGCTCGACACGCCGCAGGCCCGGGACCACCAGTTCCTCGTGGCCGTGGGCCAGGTCACCGTCTCGCCGCTGCGGGCGCGCCTCTTCGGCGCCCTCGTCGCGCGCCAGCTGCAGCCGGCCACCGTCGTGGCCGCCGACGCCTACCGGTCCCCGGGCAGCGAGCTCGGCGCCGGCACCGTGCTGATGCACCGCGTGGTGGTGGGACCGAACGCCCGCATCGGGGTGAACGGCATCGTCAACACCGGCGCCATCGTCGAACACGACGTGGTCATCGGCGACCACTGCCACGTCTCCACCGGCGCCATCCTCAACGGGGGCGTGCGCCTCGGTTCGGGCGTGATGGTGGGCAGCGGCGCCGTGGTCCTGCAGCAGGTTTCCATCTGCGACGCGGTCGTCGTCGGCGCCGGCAGCGTCGTGACCCGCGACATCACCAGCCCCGGCGTCTACGTCGGCGCCCCCGCCAGGAAAATCCAGTGACGACACCTTGGTCCTCCCGCACTTACGTCATCGCCGAAGCCGGCGTCAACCACAACGGTGACCTCGACCTCGCGCTGAAGCTCGTCGACGCGGCCGCCGACGCCGGCTGCGACGCCGTCAAGTTCCAGACCTTCCGCGCGGCCGCGCTCGCCGCGAAGTCGGCGCCCATGGCCGCGTACCAGGCGACCAACACCCAGCGCCAGGAGAGCCAGGTCGAGATGCTGGCCCGGCTCGAGCTGAGCCAGCCGAACCACCTGGTCGTGCGGCAGCGCGCCACCGAACGCGGCATCCAGTTCTTCTCCACGGCCTTCGACGCGGAGAGCCTCGAGTTCCTCGTGTCGCTCGACATCCCCGTCTGGAAGATCCCGTCGGGCGAGATCACCAACCTGCCGTACCTGCGCCGCATCGCCGGGCTCGGCAAGCCCGTCATCCTGTCCACGGGCATGGCCACGATGTCCGAGGTGGGCGACGCGGTGGACGCGCTGCTCGCGAACGGCCTCGCCCGCGACCGCCTGTCCATCCTCCACTGCACCACCGACTACCCGACGCACTTCCCGCACGTGAACCTGCGGGCCATGGCGTCGCTCGGCGCCGCCTTCGGCACGGCCACGGGCTACTCCGACCACACGCTCGGCTGCGAGATTCCCGTCGCCGCCGTCGCGCTCGGCGCGGGTGTCATCGAGAAGCACTTCACCCTCGACCGCGAACTGCCGGGGCCGGACCACCGCGCCTCGCTCGAACCGGGCGAACTGGCCGAGATGGTGCGCCAGATCCGCAACGTCGAGCAGGCGCTCGGCGACGGCATCAAGCAGCCCACGCCGCCCGAGGTGGCGAACCGCCGCGTGGCCCGCAAGAGCATCGTCGCGGCCCGCCCCATCCGCCGCGGCGAGACGCTGACGGCCGACATGCTGACCGTCAAGCGCCCCGGCACCGGCATCAGCCCGATGCAGTGGGACCAGGTCGTCGGCCGCACCGCGTCGCGGGACTTCGACGCCGACGAGGTCCTCGAATGGTGAACCGGCGCAAGGTCTGCTTCGCCACGGCCACCCGCGCCGAGTACGGCCTGCTGCGCCCGCTGATGCAGTGGGTCGGTGCGTCCGACATGCTCGAGCGGCAGGTGGTGGCCACCGGCGCGCACCTGTCCCCGGAGTTCGGCCTGACCTGGCGCCACATCGTCGCCGACGGCATCGCCATCGACGAACGGTTCGAGATCGTGCTGTCGTCGGACACCGAGGTCGGCGTCTGCAAGTCGATGGGCCTCGCGCTGGCCGGCTTCGCCGACGCCTTCGACCGCCTGAAGCCCGACCTGCTCGTCGTGCTGGGCGACCGCTACGAGATGCTCGCGGCGGCCTCGGCCGCCACCGTGCTCAACATCCCCGTCGCGCACCTGCACGGCGGCGAGGTGACCGAAGGCGCCATCGACGAGGCGTTCCGCCACTCGATCACGAAGATGTCGCACCTGCACTTCACGTCCACGGCGGCGTACCGCCAACGCGTGATCCAGCTCGGCGAACGTCCCGACACGGTGTTCGACGTGGGCGCGATCGGGCTCGACTCGGTGCACGGCGTGCCCCTGCTCGACCGCGCCGCGCTTTCGGCCTCGGTGGGCGCCGACCTGTCCGGCCCGTTCTACCTCGTGACGTACCACCCGGAGACGGTGACGGCCGGCGAACACACCGCCCAGATCGACACCCTGCTCGACACGCTGCTGCGCGTCGACGGCCCGCGCGTGCTCATCACCGGCGCCAACGCGGACGCCGGCGGCCGCGCGATCAACCAGCGCATCGAACACTGGCGCGACCGTTTCCCGGACCGCATCACCTTCGTCGCGAGCCTCGGCCAGCAGCGCTACCTCTCGGCGATGAAGCTCTGCCGCGCCGTGGTCGGCAACTCGTCCAGCGGCATCATCGAGGCCCCGGGCTTCCGCGTGCCCACCCTCGACATCGGACGCCGCCAGCACGGCCGCATCCGCGCCGAGTCGGTGGTCAACGTCCCGCTCGATCCGCGGGCGATGCTGGACGCCCTCGCGCGCATGGCCTCGCCGGCGTTCACCGCCCGGCTGGCCGCCATGCACAACCCGTACGGCGACGGCGGCACGGCCGAGCGCATCGGGCGCGAGATCGTCCGCCAGTTCGAGCACGGCATCACGTTCCAGAAGAGCTTCCACGACATCTCCCCGTCCCAAGACACTCACCCGGACACTCCATGAACCTCAGCTACATCACACGCCCCCAGGTCAGCCTGAAGGAAGCCCTCAAGCGGCTGGACCAGGCGGCCTCGGGGATCCTCTTCGTCCTGGACGACAACGACCGGCTGATCGGCGCGCTGTCCGACGGTGACGCCCGCCGGGCCATCCTCGCCGGCGCCTCGCTCGAGAAGGACATCGCGGGCGTGTTCAACAAGACCCCGCACACGCTGCAGGTGGAGAACTTCGACCGCGAGGTGGCGAGCCGCCTGTTCCTCGAGCGCCGCATCAAGGTCATCCCGCTGATCGACCACGACGGCCACCTGAAGGACGTGCTGACCTGGGACGTGTTCTTCGCCGCCGAGGACGTGCCGCCCGCCCCCGCGCCCGTCGGGAAGATCGACGTGCCGGTGGTCATCATGGCCGGCGGCAAGGGCACGCGCCTCGCGCCATTCACGAACGTGCTGCCGAAGCCGCTGATCCCGATCGGCGAGAAGACCATCCTCGAGCTCATCGTCGACGAGTTCCACAAGTACGGCGTGCAGACCTTCCACCTCACCGTGAACTACCGCGGCGAGATGATCCGCGCGTACATGGACGGCCTCGACCGCGACTACGACGTGGCCTACGCGTGGGAGAAGGACTTCTGCGGCACCGCCGGCAGCCTCACGCTCGTTCGCGAGCAGATCCGGGGCGACCTGATCGTGTCCAACTGCGACATCATCGTGAAGGCCAACTACGCCGACGTGCTGCAGTTCCACCGCGAGAACAAGGCCATGCTCACGGTGGTCTCGGCCATCCAGCACCACGCCATTCCGTACGGCGTCATCGACTTCAAGCCGGGCGGCGTCGTCGCCAGCATCCGCGAGAAGCCGGAGTACACCGTCAACATCAACACGGGCGTGTACGTGCTGTCGCGCGAATGCCTCGACCTCATCCCCGAGGGCGAGTTCTTCCACATGACCCACCTGATCGAGGCGCTGCTCGCCAAGGGCGAGAAGGTCATGACGTACCCCGTCAACGAGAACGACTACATCGACATCGGGCAGTGGAGCGAATACCACAGCGCCATCGACCGCATGAAAAGGAACTGAAATGAAAGTCATCGTCTTGGGCCTGGGCTCGATGGGCAAGCGCCGCATCCGCTGCCTGCAATCCCTCGGCATCCGCGACATCGTCGGTGTCGACCTCCGCGAGGACCGCCGCGCCGAGACGCGCGAGAAGTACGGCGTGACCGTGCAGGCGAGCGCGGAGGAAGCGCTGGCCGCGGCGAAGTTCGACGCCGCCGTGATCTCCCTGCCCCCGAAGGCCCACGTCGCGGCCATGCGCCTGTGCGTGCGCGACGCGCTGCCCTTCTTCGTCGAGGCGAGCGTGGTGGACGACGGCCTCGCCGAGGTCATCGCCGACGTCAAGCGCCTGGGCCTCGTGGCCGCGCCGTCGACCACGCTGCACTTCCACCCGGCCATCCGCGAGATCTCGCGCATCGTCCGCAGCGGCCAGCTCGGCAAGCTGTCGAACGTGATGCTGCACTCCGGCCAGTTCCTTCCCGACTGGCACACGTACGAGCCCGTCTCGGACTACTACGTGTCCACGCCGGAGACCGGCGGCGCGCGCGAGATCGTGCCGTTCGAGATGACCTGGTTCACCGAGCTGTTCGGCTTCCCGCGCCGCGTCGCGGCGAACTTCCGCAAGACCATCGAGATCCCGGGCGCCGACTACATCGACGACACCTACAACTGCCTGCTCGACTACGGCACCTTCCTCGCGTCGGTCACGGTCGACGTCGTGTCGCGCCACGCCACCCGCCGCATCGTCATCAACGGCTCGAAGCAGCAGCTGGTGTGGAGCTGGGACGAAAGCGCGATCAAAGTGTTCGACGGCGAGACCGCGAAGTGGCAGGAGGTCGGCTACCAGATGGAAGCGTCCGAGCCGGGCTACAACAAGAACATCGGCGAGAACATGTACATCGACGAGATCGACGCGTTCCTGAAGGCGGTCCGCAAGGAAGCCGCGTTCCCGAACACGCTCGACGACGACCACCGCGTGCTGCGCCTGCTCTACAGCTTCGAGCGCGCCGACAAGTTCGCGTCGTTCGTGGAGGCCTGAGGCCATGCCCATCGGCATTCTCGTGACGGCGCGCATGGGGTCCACCCGGCTCGTCGACAAGCACCTGAGGGACATCGGCGGGCGACCGGCGCTGTCGTACCTGCTCGAGCGCATCGACCGCGAGTTCGGCACGGAACTGGCCGATGGCTCCGCGGTCGCGCTGATCGCGACGGGTGGCGAGGCGCGCAACGCCCCGCTGGGCGCGCTGACGACCGGCACGCACGCGCGCCTGTTCCACGGCGACGACAACAACGTGCCGCTGCGCCACCTGCAGGCGGCGCGGCAGCTCGGGCTGTCGGGCATCGTGTCCGTCGACGGCGACGACCTGTTCTGCGCCCCCGAGGCCATGCGGAAGGTCTTCGCGATGCTGCAGGACGGGGTCGCCGTGCCGAAGACGTCGGGCCTTCCGCTCGGCATGAACGCCTGGGGCTACACCACGGCGGCGCTGGAGCAGGCGCTGTCCGGCGCCAACCTCGCGCTGCTCGAGACCGGCTGGGGCCGCATCTTCGAGGGCCTGCCGTCGCGCACCGAGGCGCTGGTGTGCCCCGACGCGGACGCGGTGCGCGCCACGCTCGACTACGACGACGACCTCGCCTTCTTCACCCGGTGCATCCTCGAGATCCCCGGGTGGCGGGACCTCCCCTCGGCCGACTTCGTGCGGGAGATCGTCGCGCGCGACATCCACGCGACGAACGCGGGGCTGAACCAGGAATATTGGCAGAACTTCTCGCTCAACATCGCGCGGGAAAACACAACACGGGAAGCTCAGAAATGAACTACAGCCGACGCCTCAACGCCGTCATTCCGGGCGGTGCCCACACCTACTCGCGCGGTGACGACCAGTACCCCTCCAACGCCCCGCAGATCATCGAACGCGGCAAGGGCGCCTACGTCTGGGGCCCGGACGGGCAGAAGTTCCTCGACTACGGCATGGCCCTGCGCGCCGTCTCGATCGGCTACGCCGAACCCGAGATCAACGCCGCCGCCGTGCGTGGCATGGAACTGGGCAACAGCCTCACGCGCGCCTCGATGATCGAGCTCGAGGCCGCCGAGCTGCTGGTGGACACGGTCGACTCGGTCGACATGGTCAAGTTCACCAAGAACGGCTCCACCGCCACCTCCGCGGCCGTCAAGCTGGCCCGCGCCTACACCGGCCGCGACCTCGTGGCCCGCTGCGCGCAGCACCCGTTCTTCTCGTTCGACGACTGGTTCATCGGCTCGACGCCCATCACCAAGGGCATCCCGCAGGAAACCATCGCCCAGACGAAGCAGTTCGCCTACAACGACATCGCGTCGCTCGAGGCCCTGATCGCCCAGCACCCGGACCAGTTCGCCTGCGTCATCCTCGAACCCGCGGCGTCCGACATCCCGGCCGTCAGCATGTACGAGGGCAAGGAGATGAACTACCTGCAGCAGGTGGAGGCCGTGTGCCGCCGCCACGGCATCGTGTTCATCCTCGACGAGACCATCACCGGCTTCCGCTGGCACATGAAGGGCGCGCAGCACACCTACGGCGTCTCGCCCGACCTGAGCACCTTCGGCAAGGCGATGGCGAACGGCTTCTCGGTGGCCGCCGTCGCGGGCAAGCGCGCGCTGATGGAACTCGGCGCGATCGACAAGCCCGGCCAGGAACGCCTGTTCCTGCTGTCCACCACGCACGGCGCCGAGATGTCCGGCCTGAACGCGTTCATGGCCACCGCCCGCTTCCTCGAACAGCACCAGGTCATCGCGCACCTGTGGCAGTACGGCGAGGCGCTGATCTCGCTGTTCAACCGCGTCGCCGCCGAGAGCGGCCTGCAGGACCGCATCCGCGCGGGCGGCCCCGCGGCCAACCCGTACTACCTCACCACCGACGCGGCCGGCGCCCCGTCGTTCGAGCTGCGCACGCTGTTCTCGCAGGAGATGATCCGCCGCGGCGTGCTGATGCCCTGGATGGCCTTCTCGTACCGCCACGGCGACGAGGAACTGCGCCAGACCGAAACCGCGCTGCGCGGCGCGATGGCCGTGTGCGCCAAGGCCGTCGCCGAAGGGTTCGGCGGCTACCTCGAAGGCCCGGTGATCAAGCCGGTCTTCCGCCGCTACAACTGACCGCGGGAATCCGATCCATGTTGCTCAACGACAAGGTCATCGTCGTCATCGGCGGCGCCGGGCTGCTCGGCCAGGCCTTCACCCGGGCCATCGCGGCCCAGGGCGGCACCTGCATCGTCGCCGACATCGACCTGGCCCGCGCCAACGCCGCCCTCGAGGCGGTGGCCGCGGCCGGCGTCCCGGCGGACAAGCTGTCGGCCGAGGAGGTCGACATCACGTCGAAGGCCTCGCTGCAGGCCCTGATCGCGCGCCTCGCCGAACGCCACGGCCGCATCGACGCGGTCGTGAACAACGCGTACCCGCGCAACAAGCAGTACGGCCGCAAGCTCGAGGACGTCGAGTACGCCGACTTCTGCGAGAACGTGAACCTGCACCTGGGCGGCTACTTCCTCAGCACGCAGCAGTTCGCGCTCCACTTCAAGCAGCAGGGCCACGGCCACGTCGTCAACGTGTCGTCCATCTACGGCATGGTGGCGCCGCGCTTCGAGATCTACGACAACACGCCGATGACGATGCCGGTGGAGTACGCGGCCATCAAGTCCGCGCTGCAGCACCTCAGCATCTACTTCATGCGGTATTACAAGGGCACCGAGCTGCGCTTCAACTGCCTGGTGCCCGGCGGCATCCTCGACCGGCAGCCGGAGGCCTTCCTCTCCGCCTACCGCGAATACAGCCAGAGCAAGGGCATGCTGGTGCCGGACGACCTGACCGGCGGCCTCGTTTTCCTGCTCTCCGATCTCTCCCGCTACGTCAACGGCCAGAACCTCGTCGTCGACGACGGCTGGTCCGTCTGAGGACCCGTTCATGCACACCATCGTCATCATCGGCGCCGGCCAGCTCGGCAGCCGGCACCTCCAGGGCCTGGCCCGGGTCGAGACGCCCCTCTCGATCCACCTGCTCGACCCATCCTCCGCGTCGCTCGACCGGGCGCGCGAGCGTTTCCTCGAAGTGGCCGGCGCGCAGTCCCGCCACACGCTGACGGCGGTGCAGCAGGCCACCGACCTGCCGAAGGACATCGACCTCGCGATCTCCGCCACCACCGCCGACCACCGCCTGTCCTCGCTGCAGCCGGTGCTGGCGCACGCGCGCGTGAAGCACCTGGTGCTCGAGAAGGTGCTGTTCCAGAAGCTCGCCGAGTACCCGGCGGCCGCGGCGCTGCTCGAGCGCTCGGGCGCGCAGGTGTCCGTCAACTGCGCGCGCCGCATGTTCGCGGGCTACCAGGAGGTCAAGGCCTTCTTCGGCGACGAGACCCCGCACCTGCTGCAGGTCACCGGGGCCAACTGGGGCCTCGGCTGCAACGGCATCCACTTCTGCGACCTCTTCGCGTTCCTCACGGGCGACGACACGCTCGCGTTCGACACCACGCAGCTCGACGCGGTGGTGCACCCGAGCAAGCGCGAGGGCTTCTACGAGTTCTCCGGCACGCTGGTGGGCCGCCAGGGCGACCGCCGCCTCGAGCTGCAGGCGCGTGCCGAAGGCACGATCCGCCACCTCGTGCTGATCCGCTCGGCGACCCGCACCGTGCTGGTCGACGAAGTGGGCGGCACGGCCCGCTTCCTCGACGAGGCGGGCGGCGGCTGGGTCGAACGGCCCTTCGCCGTGCCGTTCCAGAGCCAGCTCACCGACATCGTCACCACCGACGTGCTCGCCGGCCGCCCGCCGCAGCTGCCCGGCTTCGCCGCCTCGGCCCGCCTGCACGAAGGGTTCATCGGCGCGCTGCTCGGCCACTTCAACCGCGTGACGTCGCAGCAAACCGACGTCTGCCCCATCACTTGATCCGGAACCTCGCATGAAAGTCTGGTTGATCGGCAGCGGCACGATGTCGCTGAGTTATGCCGCCGTCCTTCGCGACCTGTCGGCCGACACGCTCGTCATCGGCCGCGGCGAAACGTCCGCCGCGAAGTTCCGCGAGGCGACGGGCCTCGCGGTGGTGACCGGCGGCCTCGACGCCTTCCTCGCCACCGCGCCGGCCCTGCCCGACGCGGCCATCGTGTCCGTCGGCGTGGAGAACCTCTTCGCCACCACGGCCGCGCTGGTCCGCGCCGGCGTGCCCCGCGTCCTCGTGGAAAAGCCGGGCGCGCTCGACCTCGCCTCGCTGAAGACGCTGCGCGACCTCGCCGCCGAACGCGGCGCGCGCGTGTCCATCGGCTACAACCGCCGCTACTTCGCGTCCACGCGCAAGGCGATCGAGCTCGCGCAGGCCGACGGCGGCTTCACCTCCTGCTCGTTCGAGTTCACCGAATGGGGCCACGAGATCGAAACCCTGGTGAAGGGCCCCGGCGTCAAGGAACGCTGGCTGCTGTCGAACTCCTCGCACGTGATCGACCTGGTCTTCCACCTGATCGGCCAACCCGCCGAACTGCACGCCACCACCCGCGGCAGCCTGTCGTGGCACCCGAGCGCGGCCATCTTCACCGGCTCGGGCCTGTCCGACCGGGGCGTGCCCTTCGCGTACCACTCCAACTGGGACGCGCCGGGCCGCTGGGGCGTCGAGGTGCTGACCCGCAACCTGCGGATGATCCTGCGCCCGATGGAAGCGCTGCAGGTCATGCGCCGCGGGTCGGTCGCCATCGAACCCGTCGCGATCGACGACGCGATCGACAAGGCCTTCAAGCCGGGGCTGCATCGCCAGACCTCGGACTTCCTGAACGGGGTCGACGGCGCGCTATGCTCGCTCGATTCCCAGATCTCGGCCTGGGGCAGCTACTGCCGCATCGGCGCCTACGACGAGTGATGAGCACATGCAGGAACTGATCAAAGTCATCCCGCGCCAGGTCTGGCGCCTCGTCACGGCCCTGAACGTCGTCGTTCTGCTGGCGGTCATCGTGGCCACCTTCCTCGTCACGCCGCTCTTCCGGAGCGATGCGCTGCTCATTCCGAAGTCGGCGTTCTCGTCGTCGCCGGCGGAGCTCGCGGGTGGCGCGCAGGCCGCGCTGCTCGGCCTCGGCCTCGGGGGCGCCGGCTCGAAGCTCGCGGCGTTCGAACCGATCCTGAAGTCGGCCGCCGTGGTCGACCGGTTCATCGAGACATCCGGCCTGCGCAAGGCGGTCGCGAAGGAGACCATCGAGGACTACCGCGAACTCGTCTCGAACATCGTCCAGATCGACTTCCGCAAGGACGGCACCATCGTCATCTCGGTCGAGGACAAGACCCCCGCGGTGGCCCAGCAGTACGGGCTGGCGTACGTGGCCGCGTTCGAGGAGGTGTCGAAGGAGATCGCCGAACGCAGCGCACGCACCCAGTTCGAGGCCATGGCGAGCATCATCGAACACGCCAAGTCGTCGTACCGCTCGGCCAACGAGACCGTGTCGAAGGCGCGCATCGACGAGTCGGTCGTCCGCAGCGACCCCACCACGCTCGCCCAGGCGCTCACCGAACTCGAGAACAAGGTGCTCGTGAGCAAGGTGCAGCTGGCCCAGCTCGAAAGCACGATGACGGCGAGCAACCCCACGATGATCGCCGCCCGCGCCGCCCACCAGCAGCTGCTTGCCGCGCGCGACCGCCTGCTCAACTCCGTGCCGAAGGCTTCGGACGAGGCCGCGTCCGCCGCGTCGGGCTTCGCGCTCGAGATGGCGCTGTCGCGCCAGGCCGCCGGCATCGTGGGTGCGTACACCCAGGCCCGCGAGAAGGTGCTGATCGACTCGATGCTGGCGTCGTCCCCGTACGCCGTGGCGCAGTCGTCCACGCTGCCGGAACGCCGCAGCTGGCCGCAGCGCCGCAAGATGGTCCTGTTCGGGCTCATGACCCAGGCGCTGGTGACCATCGCGCTGCTGGGAGTGTTCGCGTCGATGCGCCTGCGTCGGGAAGGCGCCGGCGTCGATGTTTAAGTACGGCTGGATCGGCTTCGGTCTCGTCTTTTTCCTGATCTTCTTTCTGGGGGGCTGGCACACCCGCTGGCGCTGGTACCTCGTGCCGCTGCTCCCCTGGCTCGCGCGCAGCTGGCTCCTTCTGGAGCCGGCGCGCGAGCTGAAATTCCTCAGCACGACGATCGAGGGGCTGCGCGGCTTCGACGGCTGGGCGCGCCTGCGCGCCACCCACCCCGCGATCCTGCTCTTCGCCGGCAGCTGCTTCGTGCCGGTGTTCGGCGCCGACACGCTCGCCGACGTGTTCATCTCGCTGTCGTTCGGGCTCGGCATGCTGCTGTCGCTCGGCTACCTCACCCATTACGCGCGCGACCTCGAGAAGGGCGTGCCCATCGCCGACCAGATGCTGATCGGCTTCACGGTGCTCGCCTGGCTCTTCAAATTCGGGCACGGGTTCTTCCTCGGCATCAGCCCGCTGCTGGTGCGCGGGGGCGGCGTCTACGCCAGCAACCAGTACATCTCCGTGGCCATGTGCCTGCTGCCCTTCGTGCGCAGCCGCCGCGTCCTGCTGCTGGCCATCGTGACGATCCTGCTGCAGTTCTCCCGCGGGGGGTTCCTCGCGCTCGGCTTCATCACCGCCATGACCGCGATGTTCCGCCGCCCGGACGCCGAACCCTCGCCGCTCGCCGACCTGATCAGCCTGCGCGCCGTGCTGAAGTTCGCGGCGTTCGTGGCCGTCGGCGTGATCGTGCTGTCCGTCGTCGCACCCGACAGCTACAAGTTCCTGCTGGTGCGCATCTTCGCCGGCGGCGCGGGGGGCATCAACCTCGAGATCGCCGAACAGCTCGCGAAGCTGCCGCTGTCGCAGCTCTTCGAACTCGCGACCCAGTCCGCGAAGGGCGACGACCGCAACCTGATCTGGAACGCCGCCTGGACCATCTCGGAGATCAACCACTTCGTGGGCGTGGGGCCCGGCAACTTCGTGATCGCCGCCACCGCGCTGAACGCCGAGCTGCTCTACTCCAACGCGCACAACGTCTACCTGACGCTGCTCGCCGAGCTGGGCCTCGCGCCCTGCCTGCTCTTCATCGCGATGCTGCTCGTCTACGCCGTGCGGGCGTACAAGGCGTCCCCGCCCGCCCTGGCCGCACTCATCACCTTCGCCATGTTCGGCATGTACTCCGGCCAGATCTACGAGACCTCCAACGAGGTCTCGATCTGCCAGTTCATCGTGCTCCTGTTCGTTTTCGCCAAGATCGATGCATCCCGCCCCGCTACCCCTCGATGACGTTCGACCCGCGCCCACCGAAAGCGTCTTCGGCGTCGGGTTCTGGGCCTCGGGTTCCGACGAGGCCGAAGCCGCCGTCCGCGCCTGGCTCCGGGAGGGACGTTACTTCACGCTCGCGTTCGCCAACCCCGAGTTCCTGCTGACGGCCGCGGACGATCCCGCGCTGACCGCCTACCTCGGGCAATGCCGCGCCGTGTTCGCCGACGGCGCCGGCATCCTGTGGGCGTCCCGGGCACAGCGGGGTCGCATCACCGAGCGCATCACCGGCACCGACTTCCAGTGGCGCATCTTCCGGCTCGCGGCCGAGGCCGGGCTATCCGTCTTCGTGTACGGCGGCAAGCCGGGCGTGGCCGAGGAGGCCGTCGCCAACATCCGCGTGGGCGTGCCCACCCTCGCGCGGATCGGCTGCTGCGACGGCTACCTGCCCGAGGCGGTGGCGCTCGAACGCATCGCCGCCTTCGCGCCCGACATCATCATGGTGTGCCTGGGCAACCCCCGCCAGGAAGCATGGATCACGCGGCACGGCCCCCGGACCGGCGCGCGGCTGCTGTTCGGCAACGGCGGCGCGGTCGATTTCGCGGCGGGACGCGTGCAGCGCGCGCCGCCCTGGATGTGCCGCCACGGCCTGGAATGGCTGTGGCGACTGGGCCAGGACCTGAGCTGGACGCGGATCCGCCGCCAGGCCCGCCTCGCCCGCTACGTGGCCAAGCTCGTCCGGCTCCGGCTGGCGCACCGATGAACGCCGTCGCGCTGGTCTACATCGACGTCCGCCAGCACCTGCGCATCGCCTCGACACTGGCCGACGCGCTGGGCGAGGGCTGGACCCTGGTGCTGGTCGGTCCGGGCCTGCCCGTCGACGCCGCGTCCGACTGGACGGCGCCGTGCCGCGCCGAGGTGAAGCCGCTGGACGCACCGGAGGTCTCGCGCGGCCCGCGCGCGGCCCGCATCCTGCGGCGCGGCCTGGCCCTCACGCGTTCGCTCGACCGCCAGCTGGACCGGCTGCGCGACACGCCGGCGAGCCGGCGCTTCGTCGTCGTCTTCAACGACACCGGCATCGCGCAGCGCTACCTGATCGCCCGCGCCAACCGCGCGGGCGTGCGGACGGTGCTGGTCCAGGACGGCCTGACGGAGACGCAGCACCGCGAGTCCACGGCGGCCTTCGCGTTCAAGCACGCGGTGACCCGCGCGCTCCTCGCGCCGCTGGGCCTCGGCCACCTCGGGTCGTCCCGCTACGGCACGTCCGGCGCGTCCACCGTGCTGGCCGACGGCCCGAAGGCCGCGTCGTTCTTCCAGCAACGCGCGCCGCGCGCCCGGGTCGTCGAATCGGGGTTCCTGCGCCCCGGGCCGGGAGACCGCCACGCGTCCGCCGACACACCCCGGCTGCTGTTCTGGGCGGTCGACTTCCTCGGCGGCCTGTCCGACCGCCCGCTCCACGAGCGCCAGCTCGGGACCCTCGAGCGACTGGCGCGCGCGATGGCGGGCCTGCCGGGCGCCGTGCGCCTCCAGGTCCGGCTCCACCCCGGCGACGCGGCCCACTTCGCCGACTACGAGGCCCGGCTGGGCGGCTTCGTCCACGTCGACCTGGTCGACCCGCGTGTGCACCGGGACCCGTTCGCCCCGGCCCTTCCGCTCCTGTCCGTGAGCCTGCAGTCGGCCGGCGTCTTCGACGCCCTGGCCGCGCACGTGCCGAGCTTCTTCCTCGAGGACGGCCCGGCCCTGGGCCCCGCGTGGATCCCGCCGGTGCTCGCGCTCGCGGACGTGCCGGCCTGCGAGGCCGTGGTCCGGCGCCTGCTGGCGGACAGCGCGGCCGCACGAGCGCTGTGGCACGAGCAGACCGTCGCCCTCGGCACGTCGATCCGCATCCCCTACGACACCGCGCGCATCCGCGACGCGTTCGCCTGAACCCGCTGCCGTGCGCGCCTTCGGATACGTCTTCGCCGCCACGCTGGTCGCCCGCCTCGGGTCGCTCGGCACCTTCCTCGTGACGACCCGCGTGCTCGCGATGGCCGACATGGGTGAGCTGACCGTGTGGCACTCGGTGCGCGGCATGCTGCTCGTGGCGCTGTCGATCGGGCTGCCGGACATCATCGCCCGCGAGACCGCCGTGCGGCGGGACAGCGGCGCCTTCCTGTCGGGCGCCCGCGCCAGCTTCACGCTGCTCGCCGTCGCGGCCGTGGTGCTCGAACTGGTGCTGTGGCTGGCGCCGGACTGGGTCGCCCTGCCCCATCCGAGGCTGCTGCTCGTCGCCGCCGGGGTGGACCTGCTCCCGGGCCTGTTCATGGGCTCGCTCGCGGCCACCGGCCGCATCCGCGCCTACGCGCTGTGCATCGTCGTGCCGGCGCTCCTCGCGTCGGCCGGCACCGTCCTGCTCGTGCTGCCGCCCTTCTCGCTGGGCATCGGCGGGGCGCTCACCGCCTACATCGCGGCGTCGTTCGTCAACGTGGTGCTGTGCCTCGCGCTGTTGCGCCCCGGCGTGCTGCCGCGGGGCCCGCGCGTCGACCTCCGCGTGCTGCTGCGCCAGTCGCTGCCCATCTTCGGCGCGGCGCTCGCGGGCACCTTCATCGTGACCATCGACCGCTACTCGCTGCGCTGGCTCGACGGCCCCACGAGCGTCGCCGCCTACGCCGTCGTGTTCCAGGCCGCGGCCCTGCTGTCGTTCGGAGGCGCGTCGGTGCGCACCTCGCTGCTGTCGCGGCTGATCGCGCACATCGACCAGCGCACGGTCATCTCCCGCTACTTCGACAGCTACGTCGCCTGCGGCGGCATGTTCGCCGTGTTCATCGCGGCGCTGGCGCCCGAGATCATCCGGCTGCTGGCCGGCGTGCGCTACGAGACCCAGGCGCCGCTCGCCCCCGTGCTGTGTGTCGCCATCCTGGCGCTCGAGCTCTATTCCTTCGGGCAGACGCTCGCGGTCGCCCGCCAGGAGTCGCACCTCGCCTTCCGCTCCATCCTGCTGGCCGCGGGCATCGCGGCCGTGGGCGTGCCCCTCGCGTGCCACCTCGCGGCCGCGTTCGGGGTGGGCCTGGCGCTGATGACCGCCTACGGCACCTCGGCGCTGCTGATCCTCCTTCCCCGCGCCGACGGCACCCTGCGGTCGCTGGGCTGGCTCGCCGCCGTGGCGCTGTGCGCCTGCGTGCTGGCGGTCCACTACCAGTGGGTCGACGGCTTCCACAGCGGCCCGTCGATGGCGTTGCGCTACTCGCTCGCCGCGGTGTGCGCCGTGCTCGGCGCGTGGCACCTGAAACTGCTCGGACGCGCCCCCACCGCATGAGTACGCCACGAGACACGCGCCGACTGCTCTGCGCGCCCTACCACCTCTACACCCACCGCCAGGAACTGCAGGCGCTGCTGCCGCGGCTCACGAACGACGGCTGGCGGACGGACGTGCTGCTGCCGTTCGACGAACCGGCGAAGCTCGACGCCATGGCCCGGGAGGCCGCCGACCTGCCCGGCCGGCCCGAGGTGATCGACCCCACCGTGCACCGCTGGGCGTCCCGTGCCCGGCCGGGCGCCGGCGCGCGCCTGCTGCGCGGCCTCGCGGGGCTCCTGTACTTCGCCCGGACCGCGTGGCTGCTGCTGACGCGCCGCTACGACCTCCTGCTGCTGACCACCGACGTCGGCGGCCTGAGCGTGCGGTTCGTGCAGGCGGTGGCGGCCCGGCGCGGGGTGCCGATCGTGGTGCTGCAGGCCACGCTCTTCCTGCGCCTCGCGGAGCGCGAGGAACTGAGGATGAAGGTGTCTTCCGGAGGGCTCCGGCGCCTGCTGTCGATCGGCGGCCTCGACCGCCTCGTGCTGTTCTGCGGCGAGGTGCCCGGGTCGTTCCTGCCCGCGTCGCGCGTGGCGGTCCAGAACGACGAGATCCGCGACATCTGCGTCCAGTTCGGCAAGTCGCCCGACCGGGTGGCCGTGTTCGGCAGCCTGCAGTCGAGCCGCATCGCCGCGGCCCGCCGGGACGCGCCGCCCCGTGGGGCCGGGCCGCTCCGGGTGCTGCTGCTCACCGAATGCGTGGAGGAGCGGTTCGGCATGGCGATGGCCGCCCGCCACGTGGACTGCGTGCGCGACATGCTGCACCTCGCCGGCGATCGTGTCGCGCTCACGGTCCGTTTCCATCCGCGCGAATCGCAGGCCTACCGCGACCACGTCCAGCGGGAACTCGCGGGCCTCTGCCACTTCGACACCGGCCCGGACCCCGTGGCCTCCGCGGCAGCCGCCGACGTGATCGTGGGCGTGTTCTCCATGCTGCTGTTCGACGCGCAGGCGGCCGGGATCGCCGCGGTGTTCCTCGACGTCGGCTGCGACCCCATCGGCTTCTACACGGACCGCCGGACCCCGCTGGTCGACGACGCCCGGGCCCTGCTGCTCGCGCTGGAGACCGCGCGCGACCGTCCCGTTCCCCCGTCTTCCCCCGAAACCGACTGGGCCTCCGGACTGGCCCGCTGGATGGCCGAGGTCGCCACCCGTCCGTGAAGTCGTCCGCGGGCGCCCACTATCCGCATTTGCCCGCGCGTGACCCACCCCCGCGGGAGCGACAATGCCGACCGGTACAAAGCAAACTCCATGATCTATTTCACCACCTGCTTCCTGGTCGGTCTGGTCGCGACGCTGTTCATCATGCGTTCGTCGCTGCGGCATGCCCACCTGTCCGCTGACCACGACCTCGACGGCCCGCAAAAATTCCACGCCCGTCCCGTCCCGCGGGTCGGCGGCATCGGGGTCATGGTGTCCATCCTCGTGGGCGCCGTGGTCGCGCAGGCGAGCGGCTCCGAGGCGTCCGCGCCGCTGTGGCTGCTCGTCGCCTGCAGCCTGCCCGCCTTCATCGCGGGCATCGCCGAGGACCTGACCAAGCGCGTGTCCCCGCGACGCCGCCTGTTCTTCACAGCGGTGTCGGCCGCGCTGGCCGTGTGGCTGGTCAACGGGGTCATCGAGCGCACCCACATCCCCGGCCTCGACACCGTCGTCCTGTGGTTCCCGGCCGCCATCGCCATCACGGTGTTCACCGTCTCCGGCGTCGCCAACGCCATCAACATCATCGACGGCTTCAACGGCCTCGCGTCGATGTGCGTGTTCATGATGATCCTGGCGATGTCGTACGTGGCCTACCAGGTGGGCGACACCTTCGTCTTCACCGCGTGCCTGATCACCGCCGGCGCCGTGCTCGGCTTCTTCGTGTGGAACTTCCCCGCCGGGCTGATCTTCCTGGGCGACGGCGGGGCCTACCTGCTGGGCTTCCTGCTCGCCGAGCTGGGCATCCTGCTGGTGCACCGCAACGAGCGGGTCTCGCCCATCTTCCCGCTGCTGCTCTGCGCCTACCCCATCTTCGAGACCATCTTCACGATGTACCGGCGCAAGTTCGTGCGGGGCGTGGCCACGGCGGCGCCCGACGGCATCCACCTGCACACGCTGATCCACCGCCGCCTGATCCGCTGGACGCTGCAGAACAACCTCGAGCGCCGCCGCCTCACGCGCCGCAACTCGATGACGTCGCCGTACCTCTGGATGCTGTGCCTCACCTCGGTGATCCCGGCCGTGCTGTGGTGGCACAGCACGGTGATCCTCTCGTGGTTCCTGCTGGCGTTCGTGGTCGCGTACATGTGGCTCTACGCGCGCATCGTGCGGTTCAAGACGCCCCGCTGGATGGTGTTCCGGCGGCACCGCTGACGGTCCAGGGCGTCGCGAGCGAAAACTTGGTCACCCCGGCGAACGCCGGGGCCCACTGCCCGCTGCGCCGGAGGCCCGCCATGAGCGGCAGGTAGAGGCAGGCGTGCAGTGACTGCGGTGGGTCCCGGCGTTCGCCGGGATGACGGCATGGCCCAAGCTGCCGAGCCGTCCCCGGACAACCGTGACGATCAGCGCGCCTGGTACTCCGGCACGAACCGCTTCAGCGCCTTCCTGCACGCCGCCGGCTCCGTCGCCGCATCCACTGCCGCGAGCCACGCGAGCAACGCCTGCATCCAGTCGTCCCCCGCCCGTTCCTGCAGCCGCGCGATCCGCAGCCGCGGGTGTTTCGACGCCAGCGTGTCGTCCGCATCCGCCAGCAGCTCCTCGTAGAGCTTCTCGCCCGGCCGCAGCCCGCTGAACACGATGGGGATCTCGCCGTCGCGGTGGCCGGACAGGCGGATCAGGTCGCGCGCGAGGTCCACGATCTTCACGGGCTCGCCCATGTCGAGCACGTACACCTCGCCGCTCTCGGCGAGCGCCGCGGCCTGCAGCACGAGGCGCGCGGCCTCGGGGATGGTCATGAAGTAGCGGGTGATCTCGGGGTGGGTGACCGTGATCGGCCCGCCCTTCGCGATCTGCTCCTTGAACTTCGGGATCACGCTGCCGCTCGAGCCCAGCACGTTGCCGAAACGCACGGCGACGAAACGCGTGGCGTGGCCCTGCGTGGCCATGTGCGACAGCACCATCTCGGCCGCGCGCTTGCTCGCGCCCATCACGTTCGTGGGGTTCACGGCCTTGTCGGTGGAGATCAGCACGAAACGCTCCGCGCCGCAGCGCGCCGCGGCCGTGGCGGCGTGCCACGTGCCGAGCGTGTTGTTGTGCAGCGCGAGCCAGGCGTTTTCGTCCTCCATCAGCGGCACGTGCTTGTAGGCGGCGGCGTGCAGCACGAGGTGCGGGCGGTGGGCGAGGCAGGCGTGTTCGATCTGCGCGAGCTGCTTCACGTCGCCGATCAGCCGCACGATGGGCAGGTGCGGATGGAGCTCGGCGAGCTGCTGCTCGATCTGGTACAGCGCGAGTTCGCTCTGCTCGAACAGCACGAGCCGCGAGGGACCGTAGCGCGCGATCTGGCGGCACAGCTCGGAGCCGATGGAGCCGCCGCCGCCCGTCACGAGCACCGTCTTGCCCGAGATCAGCCCCGAGACGCCGGGTTCGTCGAGCACGACCGGCTCGCGGCCCAGCAGGTCCTCGGGTTCGATGGTGCGCACGCGTTCGATGCGCGCGCTGCCGTCCTGCAGCTCGCTCATCGACGGCACGGTGAGCACGGGCAGGCCGGCCGAGGCGGCGAGGTCCACCGCGCGCCGGCGCCGGGAGGCCGAGGACCCCGGCAGCGCCACGATCACGTGGGTCGCGCCACCGATCACGTCGGGCCGGCCCACGTCGGCCAGCGGCCCCAGCACCTCGACGCCGCCGATGCGCGCGCCCTGCTTCGCCGCGTCGTCGTCGAGCAGCCCGAGCACGATCCAGCCCTGCTGGTGGATGGTGGCGAGCAACCGCTTGGCGGCCTCGCCCGCGCCCATCACGATGGCGCGGCGCACCTCGGTGTCGTTGCCGGTGATGCGCGAGCGCGCCTGCTCGTACAGCATGCGGTACGCGATGCGGGCGCCGAACACCGCCATCAGCGTGATGAACGGGTGCAGCGCCAGCACCGCGCGCGGCACCTGGTGCAGCTGCGCCATCGACACCGCGATGGCGCAGGCCGCGCCGGCGACGAGGCAGGCCACCGTGAGCCGCTTCACCTCGCCGAAGCCCGCGAAGCGCCACATGCCGCGCGGGATGCCGGCCAGCGCGAAGACCACGAGGTACACCGCGATGACCCCGGCCATCACGAAGAAGTCGTAGCCGGGCCGCGCGGAGATCCAGCGCTCGAAGCCCAGGCGGAACAGGTAGGTGACGTTCCAGCTGAACGCGACCATCAGCCCGTCGGCCACGAGCGACAGCGGCTGGCGGTGCGGGCGCAGCCGCGCGAGGAATCGGTCGAGCCGGTGCCAGGAGGACAGGGAGGCGGTCATGGGAGGAAGACGATGCGCAGGGTGCGGCCGATGAGCCGCAGGTCGGTGGCGAGCGAGGCCTGCTCCACGTAGCGGGCGGCCAGCGCGAGCTTGGCCGGCATCACGACGTTGACGTACTCGGCCTCCGGGTCAGCCGCCGCGGCGAGCACCGAGGCCTCGTCGCGGTACTCGAGGGACGCCGGGTCGGTGATGCCGGGCCGCACGCTCAGCACGCGGTCACGCAGGTGGGCCGGGTACATCGCCACGTAGCGCGGCACCTCGGGGCGCGGGCCCACGAGGCTCATGTCGCCCTTGAGCACGTCGATCAGCTGCACGAGCTCGTCGAGCTTGTAGTGGCGCAGCACGCGGCCGGCGCGCGTGATGCGCCGGTCGACGCCCACGGTGATCTCGGGGCCGGCGGCCGCGGGCGCGTCGCCCATCGTGCGCAGCTTGTGGATGCGGAAGGTGCGACCGCCCCGCCCCACGCGCACCTGGCGGAAGAAGACGGGGCCGGGCGAGTCGAGCTTGATCCAGGCGGCGAGCGCGAGCAGCAGCGGCGAGAGCACGAGGAGCCCGAGCCCGGCCAGCACCACGTCGAAACACCGCTTGGCCATGGTCACGCGAGCGCGGCCCGCAGCGCGGCGGCGACACGCGCCACGTCGCCGTCCTGCATGCGCGTGTAGAGCGGCAGCGTCAGGGAGCGCTCGTAGGCGTGCTGCGAATGCGGGAAACGGGCGGCCTGCAGCTGGCCGCGGTCGCGCCAGTACGGCTGCAGGTGCAGCGGGATGTAGTGCACGCTGACACCGATGCCCGCGGCGAACAGGCGTTCGATGACGGTGTCGCGCGGCACCGTCACGCCGTCGGCGAGGCGGATGGGGTACAGGTGCCAGGAGTGCACGTCGCCCGCGGGCGCCTTCGGCGGCAGCACGACGGGCAGGTCCGCCAGCGCCGCGTCGTACAGGGCGGCCAGCTCGGCGCGGCGTTGCTGGAAGCGTCGCGCCTTGCGCAGCTGGTGGATGCCGAGGGCCGAGGCGATGTCGGTCAGGTTGTACTTGAAGCCGGGCGCGATGACCTCGTAGTACCAGCTGGGCGCCTTCGACTGGAAGCGGTCGAACGCGTCGCGGCTGATGCCGTGCAGGCGCATCACCTGGATGCGCTTGGCGATGGCCGGGTCGCGCGTGACGACCATGCCGCCCTCGCCCGTGGTGATGGTCTTGTTGGCGTAGAAGCTGAACACCGTGATGTCGGAGTCGAGCGTGCCGACGAGCCGGCCGCCCACCGTGGTGGGCAAGGCGTGCGCGGCGTCCTCCACCACCTTCAGGCCATGGCGCTTCGCGAGTGCGAGCAGGCGCGGCATGTCGACGGCCAGGCCGCCGAAGTGCACCGGGATCACGGCCTTCGTGCGCGGCGTGATGGCGGCCTCCACCGCGTCGACGTCGAGGTTCAGCGTGGCGGGGTCGATGTCGACCAGCACCACGTCGGCGCCGAGGTAGCGCACCACCTCGGCCGTGGCCGTGAAGGTGTGCGTGGTGGTGATGACCTCGTCGCCCGGCCCGATGCCGAGGGCTTCGAGCGCGAGGTGCAGGCCGGCCGTGGCCGAGTTCACCGCCATCGACTGCAGCGACGGGTCGCCGAGGAACGCGGTGAAGTCGGCCTCGAAGCGGCGGGTCTTCGGGCCCGTGGTGATCCAGCCCGACTTGAGCGTGTCGACCACCTCGGCGATGTCCTCGTCGTCGATGTCGGGGAGCGCGAAGGGGAGGAAGGGGAGTTCGGAGGACATGTTGATCGAGCGGGCGGTCAGGGCTTGGCGATCCAGCACAGCGCGTGCGTGCGCAGCACCGGCAGGGCGTTGAAGAGAGTGTAGAGCGACGGGTGCAGGCGGGTCACCGCGCGCGCGATGGGCGGGGCGAGCGTGACGCGGCGGGTGTCGATGCGGCCCCGCGGGAAAAGCCCGCGCACGCGCGACAGCGGCACGCCGCGCACGTCCCGGTTGCGCGGGTTGTCCACGGTGAAGTCGTACCAGAGCACCGCGCCGCCGGGGCGCACCCAGCGCCACATCGTGTCGGCGAGGCGCTGCTGGAAGTCGTCGTCGAGCAGCGACGAGAACACGGTGGAGACGAACACGATGTCGAGCGAGGCGGGCGGCACGTCCAGCACCAGCGCATCGCCGGCGTGCAGCACGACCGCCGCGGGCAGCACGGACCGGGCCTCGGCGAACCGCTCCGGCAGCAGTTCGACGCCGCCCAGGTGTTCGGGGCGGAAGCCGGCGCGCAGCAGTTCGAGCAGGTTGCCGCCGGCGCCACACCCGACCTCCATCAGGCGCACCGCCGAGAGGTCGGCGAAGCCGTGCCGCGCGAAGAGTCCCAGCATCGCCCGCTGGCGTTCGTGCACCGTCTGCCACACGTCCGGTCGCACGAGGCTGTAGCGGTCGCCCGCCACCCGCCGCGCGTACCGTTCGGCCACGATGTCGGGTTCGCTCATGCCTGCACCGCCCGCACGAAACGGTCCGCCAGCACCGGGTAGGTGTGGTGGGCCAGCACGAATTCCCGGCCGCGTTCGCCCATCGCGGCCCGCTCGGCCGGTGGTGTCGCCAGCAGGCGGCGCAGGCCGTCGACCACGGCGGGCGCGGATTCGGGTGGCACGGTCAGCCCGCACCCCGCCTCCGCCACCGGGTCGTTGCCGGCCTCCACCGAATGCAGCACGGCGCGGGACGCCATCATGTAGTCCATCAGCTTGTTCGGCGCGATGCCGAAGCGGTACAGCGGCACGCGCTGCCAGCCGATGTACGCGATGTCGAACTCGGCCAGCAGCGCCGGAATCTGCGCCTTCGGGATCGGCGGCAGCATCACCACGCGGTCGAGCCCCTCGGCCGCCACGCGCGCGGCGAGCCGCTGCTTCTCGTGGCCGTCGCCCACCAGCACGAACGACACGGGTTCGTCGCGCATCGTCGCCGCCGCGTCCAGCAGCACGTCGAGTGCGTTGGGCTCGCCGTGCGAGCCGGCGTAGCCGACCACGGCGCGGCCCGCGGCGCGTTCCCGGGCGATGCGTTCGCGCACGGCGGAGTCGAGCGGCGGTGCGTCGCCGGACCACTCCTCGGGCGAGATGCCGTTCGGCACGATGTGCAGCTTCTTCAGGTCGAGTCCGTGCGAGGCCATGTGGCCGGCCACCTTCGGCAGCATCGACACCACCGCGTCGGCGTCGCGATACGCGTCGTCCTCGGCCTTCTGGCACATCACGATGAAGGGGTGGCGCGGCGACATGCCGGACAACTCCACCGGCGAGGCCGGCCACAGGTCGTGCACCTCGTAGACGAGCTTCGCCTTCGCCAGCCGGGCGAGGCGGCGCGCGACCCAGATGTCCATCGGGTACGTGCTCGACGCGATCACCACGTCGGGCCGGAACGCCTCGACCTGGCGACGCGCGTCGCGCCACACCTGCCACAGGAAGGTGGCGATGTTGCGCACGCGGCCCACGCCGTTGCCCACGTAGGCGGGCACGGGCCACCAGCGGTAGGCGATGCCGTCGATCACCTCGTCGACCGGTGCGCCGGCCACCTCGGGCTGCCGGGCGCGCACGTGCGAGTACGACGCTGCGACGATCTGCACGCGGTGCCCCGCCCGCACCCACTCGCGCGCGAGGTAGTACGGCCGGAACTCCATGCCGTGCCGGGGCGATCCGGCGTAGTGGTTGAGCAGCAGGATGTTCATGCCGGGGGGAAGTCCTTCAGGCGGTCGAGCAGGCGGCCCACGGCGGGCTGGAACAGGGCGTTGCGCGAGACCCAGTCGCGGTTGGCCGCGGCGATGGCGACGGCGCGGTCGCGCATCGGGTCGAGCGCGGGCGGCGCGGCCGGGTCCGTGACGATCAGGCCGTTGTCGCCGTCGCGCACCAGCTCGCGGTTGGCCGGCAGGTCGCTCAGCAGCGGCACGCAGCCGTGTGCCATCGCCTCGAGCACCGAGACCGAGACGGAATCGCTCTCGGGCAGGCTCACGTACCACTGGGCGAGGTCGTACCAGCCGGACTGCGCGACGGCGTCGAGCCGGCCGGTGAACGTGACGGCGTCGGCGAGCCCCATCTCGCGAGCCCGCTGCGCGAGCGACACGCGCAGCGACCCGTCGTTGGCGACCACGAGCCGGGCCTGCGGGTGCAGGCGGCGCACCTCGGCGAACAGCACCAGCACCTGCTCGGGCCGGTAGATGGGCTCGAGGCCGCGGTTCGCGAAGAACAGCCACGGGTCCTTCGCCGGCGGCGGGGGCGGCAGCACGTCGAGGCCGAACGGGAACGTCATCACCTCGTGCGCGCCGAGCGCGCGCATGCGCTCGCTCATGTGCGACGAGTCGCTCGTGCACACCGAGCAGGCGTCGAGCACCCGGCGGGTCAGCGAGCGGTACACGGCCGAGCGGTCGGGCGTGACGAGGATGTCGCTCCCCCACGCCGACCCGACGATGCGGCCGCGCAAGCGCCACAGCCGGCGCGCGAGCCAGGCCAGCGTGCCGTGCGACGTGAGGTAGTGCGGGTTGAGCCAGTCGGCATCCACCTCGCGCAGCCAGCGGCCGAGGCGCGGCAGCGACCGCAGCAGGCCGATGTTGCCGCCCGCGTGGCCGGGGTCGGTCTCCAGCGCGAGCCTCCGCGCCACCGGCACGAGGCCGTCGAACGCGGGCAGGAACCCGCGGCTCGACGCGACCCACAGCGACACGCCGGGAGTTCCCGAAAGCGCCCTCGCCCACTTCAGCAGGTGCGGGCTTTCGGCGTCGCCGATCAGCGCGATGCGCATCAGCGGGGCTCCCCCGCGTCGGCCGGCGCGGCGAGCGGACCCGCCCAGGCCTCGTAGGTCGGGCGCAGTTCGGGGTGGCGGGCCAGCAGGGCCGCGTCGTTCCTCCGCGTGTCGCCCACGACCACGGCCGGGTTGCCGCTCAGGATCGCGAAGTCGGGGAACTCGCCCTTCACGAGGCTGTAGGCCGACACGATGCTGCCCTTGCCGATGCGCGTGCCGGGCAGGATCGTCGCGTGCGCGCCCACGAAGGTGTACGCCCCGATGGACACCGGGCCGGTGCCGTAGGCCTTCTTCTCGGCCACGTCGACATAGCTGCGGCCATAGAGGCGGATGGCCGCGTGGCTCGAATGCGTGAAGATGCCGGTGAAGAAACCGATCTGGCAGCCCTCGCCGAGGGTGAGGCCGTAGGTGGCGTCCATGACGCTGAAGTGGCCGATGAACACGTGGTCGCCCACGTCGAGCCGGTCGCGCGCGAAGATGGCCGCGCTGTTGCTGACGCGGGTGTTCGGCAGGTACTCGCCGTCGCCGCGCACGAATCCACCCACCGAACGGGGTCCCCACGCGAGCGAGATCAACCGCTTGAGCGGCGACCAGCGCCGCTGGAACCAGCTTGCCTTCATGTCTCCCCCTCCCGTCGTGGACAGCGCCCGGGCAGCATCGCGAAGAACCACCCGAAGTACAAGAGCATCGCACCCGACACGGCCCAGGCGCCGCCCGTCAGCCCGCCCCAGTGGAGCCCGGCGGCCAGCGCGCCCAGGAACGCGACCTGGCCCGAGAGCGCGACCTTCAGCGCCCAGCGCTGCTGGCCCCAGGCGAGCGTGACCACCGACAGCGGCGACGCGACGAAGTGCACGCCGATGTACGGCGCGAGCGCGCGGGCGAGTTCGCCGGCGCCGCGCCAGGGCTCGCCGAACAGGGTCGCGAACAGCCAGGGGCCCGTGGCGAGCAGCAGCAGCACGAGCGGCAGCGCCACCGCGGAGAGCATCAGCATCACGCGGAGCACCGCGCGGCGGGCCTCCTCCGGCGCGCTGTTCACGAGCTTGGGGTAGAGGGCCTGGGAGACCGCTCCGCCCACCAGCGTGGCCGGCGCCTTCAGGTACCGCAGCGCGAGCCCCCAGAAGCCCGCGGCGACCTCGCCGGTCCAGGCCACGAGCAGCAGCACGGCCAGCGTGTCCTGCAGCGCGCCCACGAAGGCATGGGGGGTGTTGAGCAGCGGGAACTCCCGGTGCCGCCGGGCCACGGCCGACAGCGCCGTGCGCGGCACCCGCAGCAGCGCGCGCCAGCCGCCTTCGGGCGCCGGCCGGGTGAACCAGGCGGACGCGACGAGGCCGGCGACGACGGGCCCGCCCACGAGACCGGCCGGACCGAGCTGCGCCACGCCGCCGGCCACCTGCAGCACGGCGGCCCCGCCGTACTGCGTGACCCGGCTGCCAGACACCCGGCGGAAGTGCTGCGCCCGCGTGGCCCACAGCGTGAGGCACTGGACGAGGCCGGCCGACGCCACGGCGAACGGCAGCCACGCCCACATCACGAGCCCGAACGCCTCCCCCGCCAGCCACGCCAGCGGCACGCAGGCCAGCGTGACCACGACCAGGATGCGGAGGCACAGCGCCAGCAGGTCGCGGGCCTCGCCCTCGTCACGGGCGAGCGGCAGCGCGAAGTCGTAGCGGGCGCAGGCGATCACCGCGACGTTGGCCGCCAGCGCCGCGAACGCGGTGTAGTGGCCGAACTCGTCGGGGGTGTAGAGCCGCGTGAGCCAGGGCCCGAGCAGCAGCGGGATGGCCTGGGCCAGCGCGCCGCCGGCCAGCAGGGTCAGCGTCGCCTTCAGCAGACCATCGGGCCGGCCGCGCATGACTCAGGCGAGCGACTGCCGCAGCGTGTCGACGACCCGGTCCTGCTGCGCCTCGGTGAGGTCGGGGCTCATCGGCAGGCTCATCACCCGCGTGCTCGCGGCCTCGCTGTGCGGGAAGGCCCCGTCGCCCGCGAACCGTTCGTAGGCCGGCTGGCGGTGCAGCGGCTTCGGGTAGTGCACGGCGGTGGGGATGCCCGCGGCCTGAAGGTGCGCCTGCACCTCGGCGCGACGGTCGACGAACACGGTGTACTGGCCCCACACGCAGTCGCGGTCGGGACGCACGGCGAGCAGCTGCACGCCGCTGCCGTCCAGCAGGCGCGCGTAGCGGTCGCCGAGTTCCCGGCGGCGCTGCAGTTCCCACTCGAACCGCTCGAGCTTGGCGAGCACGATGGCGCACTGCAGCGTGTCCATGCGGCCGCCCACGCCCACGCGGGTGTGGGTGTAGCGCGCGCTCTGCCCGTGCACGCGGATCTCGCGGCAGGCCTGGGCGAGCGTGTCGTCGCTCGTGAAGATCGCCCCGCCGTCGCCGTAGCAGCCGAGGGGCTTGCTCGGGAAGAAGCTGGTGCAGCCGAGGGTGCTGAGCGCGCCGCTGCGGCCGCCCTGGTAGGTGGCGCCGAAGCTCTGGGCCGCGTCCTCGATCACGGCGAGGCCGTGGCGTTCGGCGATGGCGTTCAGCGGCGCCATGTCGGCCACCTGGCCGTACAGGCTCACCGGCATGATGGCGCGGGTGCGGGGCGTGATGCGGGCCTCGACGAGCGTGGCGTCGAGGTTGCAGGTGTCGGGTTCGATGTCGGCGAAGACCGGCACGCCGCCGAGCAGCACGATGGTCTCGGCGGTGGCCGCGAACGTGAACGGCGTGGTGATGACCTCGTCGCCGGGTTTCAGGTCGAGCGCCATCAGCGCGATCAGCAGCGCCTCGGTGCCGCTGGCCACGGTGATGCAGTGGCGGGCGCCGGTGAATTGCGCGAGCTGGCCTTCGAGTTCGGCGACCTCGGGACCCATGATGTACTGGCCGTGGTCGAGCACGCGCTGCATGCGCTCGGCGATGCGGTCCTTCAGCGCGGCGTACTGCGAGGCGAGGTCGATGAAGGGCAACGCGCTCATGCGATCACCTCGCACACGCCGTCGCGCAGCCGGTAGCGTTCGCCGGTGGCCGGGCACGCGGCCTCGCCGTCGCCGGTGAGCGGCAGGTCCAGGCGTTCGCCGTGGCGGCTCATCCAGCCGATCTGCTTCGCGGGCACGCCCACCACCAGCGCGAAGGCCGGCACGTCGCGGCTGACCACGGCGCCCGCGCCCACGAAGGCGTACGGGTGCACCGTGGTGCCGCACACGATGGTGCAGTTGGCCCCGAGCGTGGCGCCCTGGCGAACCAGCGTGCGCCGGTACTCGTCCTTGCGGACCACGGCCGACCGCGGGTTGAACACGTTCGTGAACACCATGCTCGGGCCGCAGAACACGTCGTCCTCGAGCGTGACGGCGTCGTACACCGACACGTTGTTCTGGATCTTCACGCGGTGGCCGATGGCCACGTCGTTGCCGACGTAGACGCCCTGCCCCAGCGAACAGCCGTCACCGATGCGGGCGCCGGCGCACACGTGGGCGAAGTGCCACACGCGGGTGCCCTCGCCCAGCTGGGCGCCGTCGTCGACGATGGCGGACGGGTGGATGGTGGCCGCGCCCATCGGTCAGAACACCAGCGGCAGGCCGACGCGCACGCCGTCGCGCGCGGAGCGGTAGGCGGCGATCAGCACCTCGAGCGACCGCAGGCCCTCGTAGCCGTCGACGTGGGCGTGCGCCTCGCCGCGCAGCGTGCGGATCACGTTGTCGTAGTACAGCGGGTGGCCGGGGCCGTAGACGCTCTCGACGCCGTAGCTCGCCTGCTGCACGAGCGCATCGTCTTCGTGGGGCGTGTCGAATTCCCAGTGCTCGATCTTGTTGACGGCCACGCCGCCGACGCGCACGGTGCCGTTTTCGCCGAGCAGCGTGATGCTGCCCTCGAAGTTCTTCCTGTGCGTGAGCATGGTGACGTTGACCGACGCCAGCGCGCCGCTGCGCAGGCGCAGGCTCATCACGCCGGTGTCTTCCGCCTCGATGTTGCGGGCGAGCGTGGCGGTGTAGGCGTGCACGTTGTCGACCGGGCCCACGAGCCAGTCGACCATGTCGACGTAGTGGCTCGCCTGGTTCATGAAGGCGCCGCCGTCCATGTCCCAGCGGCCGCGCCACGGGGCGGCGTCGTAGTAGGCCTGCGGGCGGGTCCAGAAGACGTTGACGTTGACCATCGCCAGGCGGCCGAAGCGGCCCTGGTCCACCGCGCGCTTGACGAGCTGCAGCGTGGCGTTGAGGCGGTTCTGCTTGACCACGAAGAGCTTGACGCCCGCGTCGCGGCACGCGCGCACCATGGCCACGCCTTCGTCCCACTTGGTGGCCATGGGCTTTTCGCTGAGCACGTGGCGCCCGGCCTGGGCGACGCGGATGGCCTGCTGCGGGTGCAGGCCGCTGGGCGTGGCGAGCACGACGAGGTCGGGGCTGCTGCCGGCGAGCAGTTCGTCGAGGGACGCGAAACCGGGGGCGCCGGTGTCGGCGACGGCGCGCGCCAGGGAATCGGGGTTCGTGTCGCAGACGGCGACCCACTCGGCCCGGTCGGCGTGCTGCTTCAGCGCGTCGACGTGGTTCTTCGAGATGCGGCCGCAGCCGACGAGTGCCAGACGCAGCTTGCGGTCACGGATGACGGACGGGACGGGCATGGGAGGCACTTTTCGGGCAGTACGCCCGCACAAAACGGCTGATTTTATGCGCCGCGGCCCCAGGGCCCTAAAATCGCGGGTTCCTTCGAGAAAACCCCATGAGCCATCCCACCCCGCCCACCGACGAGAACCAGCTGATTGCCGAACGACGCGAGAAGCTCGCGGCCATCCGCCAGCAGGGCGTCGCCTTCCCGAACGACTTCAAGCCGGCGCACCGCGCCGCGAAGCTGGCCGAGGCCCACGGCGCCCTCGACAACGAGACGCTCGAACCGCAGAACGTGGCGGTGTCGATCGCCGGCCGGCTGATGCTCAAACGGGTGATGGGCAAGGCGAGCTTCGCCACGCTGCAGGACGCCACGGGCCGCATCCAGCTGTACGTGTCGCGCGACGGCATCGGCGAGGAGGCCTACGCCGCCTTCAAGCACTACGACCTGGGCGACATCCTCGGCGCCGAGGGCACCCTCTTCAAGACCAAGACCGGCGAACTGTCGGTCAAGGTGACGTCGCTGCGCCTGCTCACGAAGAGCCTGCGCCCGCTGCCGGACAAGTTCCACGGCATGAGCGACCAGGAACAGAAGTACCGCCAGCGCTACGTCGACCTGATCACCGACGAGGACGCCCGCAAGCGCTTCGCCGCCCGCAGCAAGGCCATCAGCTCGATCCGCCAGTTCATGGTGGACAACGGCTTCATGGAAGTCGAGACGCCGATGCTGCACCCGATCCCGGGTGGCGCGAACGCCAAGCCGTTCGTCACGCACCACAACGCGCTCGACCAGGACATGTTCCTGCGCATCGCGCCCGAGCTGTACCTCAAGCGCCTGATCGTGGGCGGCTTCGAGCGAGTGTTCGAGATCAACCGCAGCTTCCGCAACGAAGGCATCTCGGTCCGGCACAACCCGGAATTCACGATGATGGAGTTCTACGCGGCGTTCTGGAACCACCACGACCTGATGGACTTCACCGAAAACGTGCTGCGCCATGCCGCGCGTGAAGCCACGGGGTCGGCCACGCTGTCCTACGGCGGCCAGCCGGTCGACCTGGAGCCCGCGTTCGCCCGCCTGACGGTGCGCGAATCGCTCGTGGCCCACGCCGGGCTCACGATCGAGGAAGCCGACGACGCCGAGCTGCTGCGCGCCCGCCTGAAGAAGACCGGCGAGGAAGCCCCCGCGCACTGGAAGCTGCCCGAACTGCAGTTCGGCCTGTTCGAGGCCGTGGTGGAAGAGAAGCTGTGGAACCCCACCTTCATCATCGACTACCCGGTCGAGGTGTCGCCGCTGGCCCGCGCGTCCGACAGCAACCCGGCCATCACCGAGCGCTTCGAGCTGTTCATCACCGGCCGCGAGTACGCGAACGGTTTCTCGGAACTGAACGACGCGGAAGACCAGGCGGCACGGTTCCAGTCCCAGGCGGCCAACAAGGAAGCCGGCGACGAGGAGGCGATGTACTACGACGCCGACTTCATCCGCGCCCTGGAATACGGCATGCCCCCGACGGGCGGCTGCGGCATCGGCCTCGACCGCCTGATGATGCTGGTGACCGACTCGTCGAGCATCCGGGATGTGATCCTGTTTCCTTCGTTGCGCAAGGAAGGCTGACCCGCTTCGGACGCGGTGGGCCCCGGCGTTCGCCGGGGTGACACGTTTTTCATCTGTCACACCGGCGAACGCCGGTGCCCACCGCTGGCCTGCGAACCATCATTCGAACCGGCGCCAGCTCCGGCCGCCCAGCAGTTCGCCATACAGGTCGTGCCACATCGGGTTGTGTGCCTCGATCAACTCGATCTTCCAGGCCCGACGCCACTCCTTGATCTGACGCTCCCGAGTGACCATCGCCCGGGCATCTCCATGCACCTCGAACCACACGAGGTGATGGACGCCGTGTCGTCGGGTGAACCCATCCGCGGCACCGGTCTTGTGTTCCCAGATCCGCTTCACGAGATCGCTGGTGGCGCCCACGTACAGCGTGCCGAAACGCCCGCTCGCCATCAGGTACACGCAGTAGAGTTTCTCCACCATGGCCGCACTCTGCGGCCAGGTGCCGACCGACCACCCGCGGAAACACCAGCCTAAGGCCCCCCCAGCTCCGGCGGCTTCTTGATCATCAAGTCCACATACGTCTCCGCATCCTGGTGGATCTTCAGCCGGATGGGCAGGTAGCGGTACCGCGGGGCGATCCACATCTCCACGGCCATGTCGCCGCCGGCGCGCGGCACGAGGCGGGGCTTGAGGCGGTAGACGGGGATCTCGCCGAAATCGGTGTGCAGCAGTTCGGGCTCGGACACGTCGTACAGCATCGGCGTGACCGACCGGGGCATGGCCAGCGGCACCGTGATCACGGCGCCCGGGGTCAGCTGGGTGGGCTGGGTCGTGAACTGCCATGCGAGCTGCACGAACTGGCTGGCGGTGTCCTGCACGCCGGGCCAGCGTTCGCGGCGTTGGCCGTTGGCCAGCTGGATCTGCTGGTCCTCCAGCATCACGATGGCCCGCGTGGGCGTGCTGAACGGCAGCTTCGTTTCCTGGTCGTAGCGCTCGGGCCGCAGGCCGTCGGCCGTGATGCGGCCCTGGCTCGTCATGCGACGCGACATGAACGGCGCGAGCCTCGGCCCGACGCTCACGTCCAGGTGGACCTGGTAGGCGTCGTCGCGGCGCACCCACTCCACCTGGGCGTCGCCATGGATGGGGCCCCGGTAGTTCCCGGTCAGCGCGAAGGTGACGCGCGTGGCCAGCGGCCACTCGAACGGTGGCGCGCTGGCGGCCTGCTCGACGGCGACGACCACCGGTTCGGACGCCGCCTCGGCGACCGGCTCGACCACCGTCTCCACCACGGGCTCGGGTTCCGGCGCCGAGGCCGCGGGCTCGACCGGCACGGGCACCTCCGGAACCACCGGCGCGGGCGCCGCCCGCTTGCGGCGGGGCGCCGGGGCGGCCTTCGCCACCTGCACCGGCTCGGCCGGCTCCATGCTGCGCACGTACACGGCCTTCATGCGCTCCGGCATGTCGGCGCGCGTGCCCAGCGCGGACAGCTCCCGGCCGACCTCGCGCACGACACACCCGTGCACCACGATCACCGCGCCCGCGAGCACGCCCAGCGCGACCCACCGGCGCGCGGGAATCACCCGGGCAGCCACGCCCGCCGCAGCTCGAGCGCACCGGCCGCCAGGCCGGTCGCGGGTTCGGGCGACAGGTTCACCGCCCCGGCGTCCGGCAAGGCGGGCACGGTGGCGGCCAGGCGGCGCACCCGGCCGTCGCGCACGGTCAGGAGCTCGACCGCGCCCGAGGCCGGCAGCACCCGCGTGGCGTCGTCGAGCCGGCGCACGCGCCAGTCGTCGACGGCGACCAGTTCGTCACCGGCCGACAGCCCCGCCGCCTCGCCCGCGCCGCCGCGCAGCACCGACGTCACCTTGACGCCCGTGAGCGGGCTCTCGGACACCCGCAGGCCCAGCCGCTGCGCGAGCGTGGGCGCCTGGGCGGACCAGGCCACGCCGAAGCGGACGAGCAGCTTCTGCAGCGGCAGGTCGTCGGTGCCGTGCACCCACTGCGCCAGCTCGCGCGCCATCGACCGGCCCGACACCTCGTGCAACACGGCCGCGATGTCGGCCTCGGACACGGGGCCGCCACTGCTGCGCGCCCACAGCCCGCGCATCACGTCGTCGAGCGACCCGCGGCCCTCGGCGCGCAGCGTCAGGTCGAGCGCGAGGCCCACGAGCGAGCCCTTCGTGTAGTAGCTGATGGTCGAGTTCGGCGTGTTCTCGTCGCCACGGTAGTACTTCACCCACGCGTCGAAGCTCGCCTGCGCGACGCTCTGCACCTTGCGCCCCGGCATGGCCAGCACACCGGACACCGTCTTCGCGACGAGCTTGAGGTAACGCGCCGGGTCGATCAGGCCCGTGCGCAGCAGGAACTGGTCGTCGTAGTAGGACGTGAAGCCCTCGAAGAACCACAGCAGCTCGGTGTAGTTCTCCTGCGTGTAGTCGTAGCGCTTGAACTCGGCCGGCCGCAGCTGCTTGACGTTCCAGGTGTGGAAGTACTCGTGGCTGATCAGCCCGAGCAGCGTCACGTAGCCATCGGTGGACTCGTTGCGGCCCCGCTGCGGCAGGTCGCGGCGCGCGGCGATCAGCGCCGTGCTGGCGCGGTGCTCCAGGCCGCCGTAGCCGTCGTCCACCGCGTTGAGCAGGAACACGTAGCGCTTGAAGTGCGGCTTCTTCTTCCCGTGCCAGAAGGCGATCTGCGCGTCGCAGATGCGGCGGCTGTCGGCGAGCAGGCGGTCGCCGTCGAAGTCGGGCAGCGCGCCGGCCACCACGAACTCGTGCGGCACGCCGCCGGCCTTGAAGGTGCCGCGCCAGAAGCGGCCCAGCTCGACGGGGTGGTCGACCAGCTCATCGTAGTCGGCGGCCTCGAACACACCCTTCTTGCCGCCGGCCGGCATCGACGTCGCGACGTCCCAGCCCTTGGGCAGTCTGGCCAGCTCGAGCTGGTGCGGCTCGGCCTCGCGGCCGTGCACCCGCAGGCAGACGCCCGTGCCGTTGAAGAACCCGCGCTCGGCGTCGAGGAAGGCCGCGCGCACCGAGGTGTCGAAGGCGTAGACGGTGTAGGTGACGACCAGCGCGCCCCGGCCGCCGCAGCGGGCGATCCAGGTGGCCTTGTCGACCTGCTCGAGGGGGACCGTGTCACGGCCCTGCCGCGCCGAGACCCCGGAGAGGTGCCGGGCGAACTCCCGCACGAGGTAGCTGCCGGGAATCCAGACCGGCAGGCTCAGCGCCTGCTCGGCGGCGGGCGCCGGCACCGTGAGGGTCACCTCGTAGAGGTGGGCGTGGACGTCGGCGGGGACAACACGGTACGAGATCATCGGCGGGGCTTCCGGGACAGCGGCGATGCGGGCATTGTCACCCGTCGCCCCCCACCCCGCCGATGTCGGGACTTCAGGACTTCGGAGAGGCGCTGCCGGCCGCGCTGGCGGCGTTCAGGCGCTTCTCGATCTCTTCCACGCCGATGGCGCCCGGCACGCGCGTGTTGTCGACGAACACCAGCGCGGGCGTGCCGTTGACGCGGTGCTTGCGGCTCAGCGCGAGGTTGCGCTCGAGCGGCGTCTCGCACGCGGCCATGTTCTTGGCCGGCTGCTTGGCTTCGAGCATCCAGCCGAGCCACGTCTTGGCCTGGTCCTTCGAGCACCAGATGTTCTTCGACTTCTCGTTGGAGTCGGGGCCCAGCACCGGGATCAGGAACGTGTAGACCGTGACGTTCTTGAGCTTCTGCAGGTCCACCTCGAGGCGCTTGCAGTAGCCGCAGTTCGGGTCGGAGAACACGGCGAGCTTGCGCGCGCCGGTGCCGTTCTTCCAGACGATGGCGTCCTTCAGCGGCAGCTTGTCGAACTCGATGGCGGTGAGCTTGTTCAGCCGGGCCTCGGTGACGTTCGAACGGGTGCGCGTGTCGATCAGGCTGCCCTGGAACACGAAGTTGGCCTGTTCGTCGGTGTAGATGAGTTCGGTGCCGCCCACGCGCACCTCGTAGACGCCCGGAATGTCGGTCTTGGTGACCTCGTCGATGGCGGGGAGGTCGGGCACGCGCGCCGGCAGGTTCTTGCGGATCGCCGCTTCATCGGCGAACGCCAGCGAACTGGCGAGGAGGCCGGCGGCCACGGCCGCCAGGCTTCGGGTCAGGTCATGCGTCTTCATCGGTGGCTTTCTTCTTCAGAAGTCGAGGGCACGGGCCGTGAGCCAGCGCTTCAAGGGGGGGATCTGATTGACAAGACCCATCCCGCGGTTGCGGAGTTCCCGCACCGGGGCCTGGGAACCGGCGAACAAATGCAACAGACCGTCCGTGAGCCGGCCCATGGCGCGGGTGGGCAGGTCGCGCGCCCGCTCGTATCGCCGCAGCAACCGGGCGTCACCGACCGGTCGCCACGATTCGCGCGTGGACAGGACCCGGGTCAGCGCGACCACATCGGCCAGCCCGAGGTTCAGGCCCTGGCCCGACAGCGGGTGCACGACGTGCGCCGCATCGCCCAGCAGCACCCAGCCGGGCCCGCTCCAGGCGTTCGCGCGGGCGATCATCAGCGGCCACGAGGCGCGTTCGCCGGTGAGCGCCAGTACGCCGGCATCGCCGTGCGTGGCCTCGTTCAGCGCCGCCTCGAAGTCGGCGGGGTCCAGCGCCAGCATCTCCTGCGCGCGCGCCTCGGGCAGCGACCACACGAGCGCGTAGCCGCGGCCCGGCGCCGGGGCGTCGAAAGGCAGCAGCGCCAGGATGTCGGGCGAGCGGAACCACTGGCGCGCCACGTGGCGGTGGTCTTCCGTGGTGGACAGGCGCGCGGCGATGGCGCGGTGGCCGTATTCCTGGCGGTCGAACACCACGCCGAGTTCGTCGCGGCCGGCCGAGGCCTTGCCCTCGCACACGGCGGTGAGGTCGGCCTCGACGGGCGCGTTGACCACGGTCACGTGCGGCGCGTAGCGCACGGCCGCCTCGAGCGCCTGCTCGACCAGCGCGGCATCGGTGATCCACGCGAGTTCGGTCACCTGCTGCTGCCACGCGGAGAACTCGATCACGCCGGAGGCGTCGCCCTCCACGTGCATCTCGTGCACCGCGGTGGCGGCGTGTGGCGGCAGCGCGTCCCACACCTTGAGCTCGCGCAACAGGTCCACCGACGCGGCGTTGAGCGCGTACGCGCGCACGTCCGGACGGCCCGGCGCGGACGGTTCCGCCACCAGCGCCACGCGCAGCCCCAGGCGGGCGAGCGACAGCGCGAGGCACCGCCCCACGATCCCGGCCCCGCGCACGCAGACGTCATGTCGTTTCATGGGGTCCATTGTAGGGAGGCACGGAGGGGTTCTGGCCCTGGGCAGAATGGCGGGGTTTTCACCCGAGCGGGTTCTGTTCACCGCACCGTCACATCCACATGGCAGCCTCCCCGCTTCGCAAAGTCCTCATCGCCATCGGCGTCCTGCTCGTCGTTCTCATCGCGGGCCTCGGGATCCTGGTCGCCACCTTCGATCCGAACACCTACAAGGGCCTGGCGATCGACTGGATGCAGAAGGAGCGCCAGCGCACCCTCGTGATCGAGGGGCCGGTGAAGCTGTCGATCTTCCCGAAGCTCGCGGTGCAGCTCTCCGGCGTCACGCTGAGCGAACGCGGGAAGGTGCTCGAGTTCATGCACGTGGACGAGGCCTCGCTGTCGGTGGCCGTGATGCCGCTGCTGCGCAAGCGACTGCAGGTCGACGGCATCTCCGCGAAGGGCGTGCGGGCGGTGTGGCGGCGCGCGGCCGACGGTTCGTCGAACATCGACGACCTGCTCGACAAGAAGACACCCGACGAACCCGAGGCCACGGGCGGCCCGCAGGGCGAGGCCCTCGCCTTCGACGTCAGCGGCGTGAAGTTCGAGGACCTGAAGCTGACCGTGGACGACGCGCTCGCGGGCATCGCGGGCGCCATCGCGGTCAAGTCCTTCACCACGGGCCGGCTGGCCGACCAGGCGGAATCGCCCATCGAGGTCGATGCGCAGGTCGACCTCGCGCGCCCCGCGCTCAGCGGCCACGTGAGCGGCAAGACGAAGCTGCGGCTCGACCTCAAGGCCCGCGCCACCGCGCTGCGCGACATGGAACTCGCGTGGGTGGGCGACGCGTTCGGCCTCAAGGCCCTCGACACGAAACTCACCGGCGCCCTCGCCCACGACGGCGCCGCGGGCACGGTGGCCGCCACCGACCTCGACGTGCGCATCGGCGCCACGCTCGGCGCGCTGCGGCTGGAGGGGTCGCAGGTGGCGGTGAAGTCGTTCGGCTACGACCCCGCGAAGAAGCACCTGTCGCTCGAACAGCTGAAGGTGCGTGTCGCCGGCAAGCAGGACGGCCAGCCGTTGAAGCTCGACCTCGACTGGCCGAAGCTCGCGGTGGACGGCACGTCGCTGAGCGGCGGGCCGGTCACCGGCGAACTCTCGCTGAAGGGCCCGCTGGCGCTGGACGCCACCTTCAAGTCGGCCGCCCCGCGCGGCAACTTCGAGCGCGTGGAGGTGCCCGGTTTCGAGACCACGCTCAAGGGCAGCAGCGGCCCGCGCCGCATTGCGGGCACGGTGCGCTCGAACCTCGCGCTCGACGTCGCCGCCCAGTCGCTCGCCATCGAGGGGCTGGCGGCGAAGCTGTCGATCGAGGAACCCTCGCTGCAGCCGCTCGCGCTCGACGCCACCGGCCGCGCCACGGCCTCGGCGAAGGCCGCCACGTGGAAGCTCGGCGGCGCCATCAACACGAACCCGTTCGACACCGAAGGGAAGCTGGGCCTGGCCGACAAGCCGCTGTCCTTCGACGTGTCGGCGAACTTCAAGGCGCTGGACCTGAACCGGCTGCTGCCGTCCGCCCCCCCGGCCGCCGCCGCCTCGTCCGCCGCGCCGGGCAAGGCCGGCGCGGGAGACGCCGCCCCCGTGGACCTGTCGGCGCTGAAGTCCGCCCAGGGGCGCCTGAGCCTGCGCGCCGGCACGTTCGCGTACCGCCAGTACCGCGCCACCAACCTCGTGACCGACGCCACGCTGCGCGGCGGCACGCTGAAGGTGGCGCCGTTCTCGGCCGAGCTGTGGCGCGGCCGGGTCGACCTCGTGGCCCAGGCCGACGCCGGGTCGAACCGGGTCGCCGCGAAGGGCGCCGCCGAGAACATCGACGTGCAGGCGCTGCTGAAGGACGTGGCCGACAAGGACCTGCTCGAAGGCCGCGGCCGCGTGGCGCTCGACGTCGCGACCACCGGGCGCACGGTGGGCGAGTTCAAGTCGCACCTGGACGGCAGCGCCAGCCTGCAGCTGCACGACGGCGCCATCAAGGGCATCAACCTCGCGCAGCGCCTGCGCCAGGCGCGCGCGGCGCTGTCGATGAAGGCCGACGCGGCGACGAAGGCGTCCACCACCGAGAAGACCGATTTCTCCGAGCTGTCGGCCTCGTTCACGCTGGCCAACGGCATCGCGCGCAGCAACGACCTGACCGTGAAGAGCCCGTTCATCCGCCTCGGCGGCGAGGGCCTGGTCGACATCCCGAAGTCCCGCATCGACTACACCGTGCGGGCCACGGTGGCCGACACCTCCAAGGGCCAGGGCGGCGCCGACCTCGCCGAGCTGCGCGGGCTGACCGTGCCGGTGCGCCTCACGGGCCCGCTCGACGCGGTGCAGTGGGACATCCGCTGGTCGGCCGTCGCCGCCGACGTGCTCAAGAGCGAAGTCGGCCGGCAGGTGGAGGACCGCCTGAAGGACAAGCTCAACGAGCGCCTGGGCCTGCCCCCGCGGTCGGCCAGCGCGCCCGAGGGCGCCGCATCGCGGCCCGAGGACGTGCTGAAGGACAAGTTGCGGCGCCTCCTGAAGTGAGGTCGTCTTCGCGACATCGAACGCCCGTGCAAACGGGCAATCCGTCACGGAACGCCGGCCGATCCTGGGGAAAAAGACGACCACGGCGCCCGCGCGCGCCTTGAGAATCCGGTTCGTATGCAACGCGCGCAACCGGCTCCCGTCCTGAGGTCCTCGGCATCCGATGCGGCGCCGCGGTTGACGCTGGTCGCGCAACGCACGGCCATCCGGCTGTTCCTGCTGCTGTCCCTGTGCATCGGGGGCATCTGGTTCGCCGAAGGCCGGGCCGGGCTGCTGGTGCCGTCCGACCGCATCGCCTACCCGCTGATGATGGTCTGGTTCCTGGCGCTGACCGTGCTGGTGTGGCGTCGACCGTCCCAGCTGCTGCTGACCCAGGGGCTCGTCACGGTGGGCGTGGGCGCCTACCTCGTGGGCACCATCGGGTACGCGCTGCTGGTGGAGCGCGAGATCTCCCTCTACTCGGCGGCCTCCCTCGGCTACTGGGTCATGGGCGCGCACCTGCTGCTCTTCTTCACGTGGCCCGCCAGCACCGCCTGGGGCCTGAGCATCGCCATCACGCTGCTGTCCACGCTGCCCGCGGTGGTGGTGCAGTTCGAGGGCACCACCATGGCGGGCTGGTCCGACGTGCTGTGGCCGCTCTACATCAACGGCTTCTGCGCGCAGGCGATGCTGGGCGTGGTGCTGTTCGGCATCGCGCGGCAGGTGAGCCAGCTGATCCAGCTGACCCCGATGCGCAACAACTCGCCCACCGGCGACGCCTTCACCGTCAACGAGTTCATCGCCCACCGCATGCGCGACCTGGAACTCGCCCGCGACGCGGCCGAGCAGGCGTCCGACGCCAAATCGCGTTTCCTCGCGACGATGAGCCACGAGCTGCGCACGCCGCTGCACGGCGTGCTGGGCGCGGCCGACCTGCTGCGCGACCAGTCCACGCCCGCGAAACAGCGCGCCGAGCTGATCGAGACCGTGCGCCGCGGCGGCACGCACCTGCTGCACCTGATCAACGACGTGCTCGACCTGTCGCGCATCGAGGCCGGCCGCGTCGAGATCTTCAACGAGGGCTTCGACCTCAACCTGTGCCTCGCCCACGTGCGCGACACCATGCAGCCGCAGGCCCAGGCCAAGTCGCTCAAGCTCAACTACCGGGCCGCGCCGAAGCTGCCGCCGTTCGTGCTGGGCGACGAGTTCCGCCTGAAGCAGGTGCTGATCAACCTGATCGGCAACGCGCTGAAGTTCACCGACAGCGGCTACGTGAGCCTCGAGGTCGACTACGACCGCGCCCGCAGCGAACTGCTGCTGCGCATCCAGGACACCGGCATCGGCATCGCCCCGAACGAACTGGCGCGGGTGTTCGACGCCTTCCACCAGGCCGACAGCGGCAGCACGCGCCGCTTCGCCGGCACGGGCCTCGGCCTCGCGATCACGCGGCAGCTCGTCACGCTGATGGGCGGTCGCATCATGCTCGACAGCCAGCCGGGCGTGGGCACGCGGGTGCAGCTGCAGCTGCCGCTGCCCGTCTCCGACTCGCCGGGGCGCGAACCGATGACCAGCACCGTGTCGTTCGAGGCCGACCTGAACGGCGTGCGCGCGCTGCTGGTGGACGACGACCCGATCAACACGATGATCGCCGAGCAGATGCTGCGCGGCGTGAACATCGAGGTGCGCACGGTGCACTCCGGCATCGCCGCGCTGGAGGCGCTGGCCCAGGGCGGCTTCGACGTGGTGCTGATGGACTGGCTGATGCCCGGCATGGACGGCCTCGAGGCCACCCGCCGCATGCGGTCGGGCCTCGCCGGCGAAACGGCCCGCACCCTGCCGGTCATCGGCCTCACCGCCCACGCCTTCGCGGAGGACCGCGCCGCCTGCCTGCAGGCGGGCATGGACGAGGTGCTCGTCAAGCCCGTCTCCCGGGTGCAGCTGCTGCGGGCGGTGAAGCGGGCGGTGGAAGTGCGCGCGCGCCCGTAAAATAGGCGTTTTGCACCGCCGCGGGCGGAGCGTCACCCCATCGCGCGTCCGCGCCACACACCCATGAGCCTCAAATGCGGCATCGTGGGCCTGCCCAACGTCGGCAAGTCCACCCTCTTCAACGCCCTCACCAAGGCAGGCATCGCGGCCGAGAACTACCCGTTCTGCACCATCGAGCCCAACGTCGGCATCGTCGAGCTGCCCGACCCCCGCCTGCAGGACCTGTCGGCCATCGTCAAGCCGGAGCGCATCGTCCCGGCGATCGTCGAGTTCGTCGACATCGCGGGCCTCGTGGCCGGCGCGTCGAAGGGCGAAGGCCTGGGCAACCAGTTCCTCGCCCACATCCGCGAGACCGACGCCATCGTCAACGTCGTGCGCTGCTTCGACGACGAGAACGTGATCCACGTGGCCGGCAAGGTCGACCCCATCGCCGACATCGAGGTCATCCAGACCGAGCTGTGCCTGGCCGACCTCGGCACCGTCGAGAAGGCCGTGCACCGCGCCCAGAAGCTCGGCCGCGCCGGCGACAAGGACGCCTTGAAGCTCGTCGCCGTGCTCGAGAAGGTCCAGGCCGCGCTCGACGAAGCCAAGCCCGTTCGTTCGCTGGGCCTGAGCAAGGACGACCTGCTGCTGATCAAGCCCCTGTGCCTGATCACCGCGAAGCCCGCCATGTTCGTCGGCAACGTCGACGAAGGCGGCTTCGACAACAACCCGTACCTCGACCGCCTGCGCGAATACGCCAACACGCAGAAGGCCCCCGTGGTCGCCATCTGCGCGAAGACCGAGGCCGAGCTGTCGGAGATGGAAGACGACGACCGCCTGATGTTCCTCCAGGAGATGGGCCAGACCGAACCGGGCCTCAACCGCCTGATCCGCGCCGCCTTCACCCTGCTGGGCCTGCAGACCTACTTCACCGCCGGCGTGAAGGAAGTGCGCGCCTGGACCATCCACATCGGCGACACCGCCCCGCAGGCCGCGGGTGTGATCCACACCGACTTCGAACGCGGCTTCATCCGCGCCCAGACCATCGCCTTCGACGACTTCGTCGCGTTCAAGGGCGAACAGGGGGCGAAGGATGCGGGGAAGATGCGGGCGGAAGGGAAGGAGTACGTCGTGAAGGATGGGGACGTGCTCAACTTCCTGTTCAACGTGTGAGCGCGCCCGCGCTCTCCACGACAGGGGCCTTCGGGCCCCTTTTTCATGCCCGCGCGGTCACTCCGGCGCACTCGCCTTCACGATCTCCAGCATCGACACCAGCAACGGCGAATCACTCGCCTTCAGGTAGAAGCAGAACAGGTCCATGTGCGCCGGCACGCGGCTCACGAGCGGGCGGTAGGCGATGCCCGGGAACGCCACGTTGACCATCGACTCGGGGACGAGCGTGACGCCCTGCCCCGTCGACGCGAGCACCGTCGCGGTGACGACGTCGGTGGCCTCGGCGGCGAAGCGGGGTTCGAAGCCGTGGGCGCGGCACAGGGCCAGGGCCTCGGAGACCGCGGACGGCGCCGAACCCACCAGCAGCGTTTCGCCGGCGAGCGCGTCGACGGGCACGGCCTGCCGCGCCGCCAGCGGGTGGTTCGCGCTCACGGCCACCCACAGGTCCTCGCGGGCGACATGGCGCACGGCGATGTCGGGCTCCTTCGGCAGCAGGCGTTCGAACACGAGCTGCACGCGGCCCTTGCGCAACGCGTCGATCTGCTGCGGCGTCTGCGCGTGGTGCAGCGCGAGTTCGACGTCGGGATGGGCCGCCTTGAACGCGGCCAGGATGCGCGGCACGGCGCCGAAGACGGCCGAGCCGTAGAGGCCGATGTGCAGCCGGCCCCGTTCGCCGCGGGCGACGCGGCGGGTGTGGTCGGCGGCCTGGTCCGCCAGGGACAGCAGCGTGCGGGCGTGGCCCAGCAGCTCGTCGCCGGCGTCCGTCAGCGACATGCCGTGCGGCGTGCGACGGAACAGCGCGACGCCCAGTTCCTCCTCCAGCGCCTGGATCTGACGCGACAGCGGTGGCTGCGAGATGTGCAGGCGTTCCGCGGCCTTGCCCAGGTGGCCTGTCTCGGCGACAGCGGCGAAGTAGCTCAGCTTGCGGAGGTCCATGGTCCTTACCCAAAAGGTATCGAGTTGATCGAAAAAAGCATCAAAACCATGGTGTTAACGATATCACGCCGTCCTGGCGGCTTTTCGATACTGACGGCTCCCAAGGGGCACGGCGAGGCGGGATTTCCTCGCGACGTGGCTCCACTTTCGTTTGTCTCGACTGGAGTGAACCGTGAAGAAGCCGTTCGACCTGCGCCGCACCGCCCTGGCCATCGCCGCCAGTTCCGCCCTCGCCCTCGCCGCCTGCGGCGGTGACGACGACCACACCGCGGGCTCCGCGCCCGACAACAGCTTGGCCTGGATGACCGAGGCCGTCGTCGCCGAACAGACGGCCGCGACCACGGACACGGCGAAGGAAGCGGTGGCCAACCGCCGCGCCAAGCTGCTGCTGGCCGCGATGACCCTCGAGCAGAAGCAGCAGCAGCTGACCGGCAGCATGCCGGAGATCCTCCCCGAACTGCCCGAGTGCTACGGCGCACGGCACGTGAGCAGCATCGCCGCGCTGAAGATCCCCACCTTCCGCATCACGAACGGCCCGGTGGGCCTGGGCCAGAACGACTGCGTGGCCAAGAGCCTCTACGAGCAGGTGGTGGCGGGCCTGAAATCGTTCACGGTGGCCTACACCGACCCGAGTTCGGCGAAGGCCACGGCGCTGCCGTCGGCCATGGCCGTGGCCGCGTCGTTCGACCCGACGGTGGCGACCGCCTTCGGCGAGGTGATCGGGACCGAGATGAACAACCTGGGCCTGCACGTGTTCGAGGCCCCCGGCGTGAACATGGCCCGCTTGCCCATCCTCGGCCGCAACTTCGAGTACTTCGGCGAGGACCCGTACCTCACCGGCACCATGGGCGTGGCGGAGGTGAAGGCCGTGCAGGGCAAGGGCCTGATCGGGATGCCGAAGCACTTCGTCGCGAACGAGCAGGAAACCAACCGCATGACGATCCAGCAGACCGTCGACCGGCAGGTGCTGCGCGAGATCTACCTGATCCCGTTCGAGATGACCGTCAAGGACGGCAAGGCGGCGTCGATCATGTGCGCCTACAACTACGTGAACAGCGCGTCGTCGTGCCAGAACGAGGAGATGCTGACCGGCGTGCTGCGCAACGACTGGGGCTTCACCGGCTACGTGCAGTCCGACTTCTTCGCGATGAAGAGCACGGCCGGCACGCTGAACGCGGGCATGGACCACGAGATGCCGATCCCGCAGTACTGGTCGAAGACCAACCTGAACGCGGCGCTGGCGGCGGGTTCGATCAACGGCGGCCAGATCGACAAGGCGCTCGAGCGCCGCTACACGCAGATGTTCAAGGCGGGCGTCTTCGACCGCCCGCTGAAGCAGACCCCGATCGACTTCACCGCCAACGGCGCCGTCGCGCGCGAGATCGGCACCAAGTCGGCCGTGCTGCTGCAGAACAACGGCGCGCTGCCCATCGCGTCCACCGTGCAGACGGTGGTGCTGATCGGCAAGGCCACCCAGGTCTACGCGCAACAGGCCGTGGCCGGCGGCGTGATGGTGGGCCAGCCGATGGGCGCGGGCGGTGGCAGCTCGGACGTGGTGCCGAACTACACCGTGGCACCCGTGGACGGCCTGCGCGAGGCGCTGAAGGCGCTGGGCAACACCACCGCGAAGGTGAAGCTGATCCTCGTGGACGACGGCAACACCACCGCGACGATCGACGGCGTGGCGAGCACCTTCGCCGCGGCGCTGACCGAGGCCGCGAACGCCGACGCCGTGGTGATGATGGCGGGCACGGTGTCGGAGGAAGGCGCCGACCGCGCCACGTTCACGAGCACCACCGGCACCACCCTCGCGACGCCGGCCGGCGACGGCAGCAGCCTCGACTGGTACGCGGCCCGCTCGAACGTCATCGCCACCACCGGCACGAGCAACACCGCGAAGAACAGCAACACCGTCGCGATGATCAAGGCGGTGATGGCCACGGCGTCGACCACGGCCACGCCGATGGTGGGCAAGGCCACGCTGGTGCTGAAGGACAACGCGGGCGTGTCGATGGACCCGGCGCTCGTGGGCGCCGCCGGCCCCTCGATCCTGGAAGTGTGGTTCCCGGGCCAGGAGGACGGCAACATCGTGGCCGACCTCGTGTTCGGTCGCAAGGCGCCGGGCGGCAAGCTGCCGGTCACCTTCCCGTTCACCGGCAAGGGCTTCCTCGACACCGTCACCACGCAGCAGTTCCCCGGCCTCGTGGGCGGTGACGGCGTGACCCAGGTGGTGGAGTACACCGAGAAGCTGCACATGGGCTACCGCTGGTACGACGCGAACATCAGCGGCCAGTGCGCTCCGGTGGCAGGCAGCAACCCGTGCGTGGCCTTCCCGTTCGGCCACGGCCTGTCGTACACCACCTTCACCACCACGGCCCCGAGCGTGGCGCTCGCCAGCGGCAAGTACACGGTGAAGGCCACGGTGACCAACACGGGCGCCAAGGCCGGCACCGAGGTCGTGCAGGTGTACCTGTCGCTGCCCGCCGGCGCGAGCTCGGTCGGCGCGCCGCAGCCGCCGAAGCGCCTGGTCGGCTTCCAGAAGGTGGACCTCGCCGCGGGCGCGTCGAAGGAGGTGACCCTCACCATCGACCCGGCCGCCAGCAACCACCCGTTGAGCGTGTGGAGCACGACGTACAACCAGTGGATCACCGCGGCGGGAACGTACACGGTGCACCTGGGCAAGTCGTCCGCGCCGAACGACCTCGCGGTGGCGGGCACCTTCACCCGGTGAGCGGGTGAGCGCGGGGCGATCTCCGCACAAACTCGCCGAAAGGGACCTCCGGGTCCCTTTTTTTCGTCCGTGCCTCCGCATCGTCCCGGATGGCCGAACCGGTTCCAGTCGACCAGACTGGCCGGTCCGGTCACACGAAAAGAAGTCGAAGGGCGAGACCATGGACCCGCAAAACCAACTGCACCTCTGGGACGACCGCTTCCTCTACGTCACGCCCGAGATCCATTCGGGCCTGACCGCGCGGTCGACGGCCACGCTGCTGCTGTCCGCCCCCGGTCGCCCGTTCCGGCTCGAAGGACTGGACGGCGAGAGCATCCGCTGCGAGGCCGCGCTCGTGGGACCGCACGTTCCGCGGCGGCTGGACGTGGCGGAGGGCCTGCTCTCGCTCAACCTCGAGCCCACGTCGGCCGCCTACCGCCTGCTCGTCCCGCGCCTCGGGCAACGGGGCATCCAGATCTTCGACGCGCGCCGTCTCGGCACGCTGCGGGACGAGTTCCAGCCCGCGCTGGACGGTGCCCTCGGACCGGACCAGCTACGGCACCTCTGCACGCGCCTGGTGGAATGCGTCGCCGGCGGTCCCGAGCAAGCTCGGGCGCTGGACCCGCGCATCGAGCGGGTGATGTCGGCCATCCGCGAGAGCGTCGAGCCGCAATCGCTCGCCCGCCTCTCCGCCCTCGCGTGCCTGTCGCCCGACCGCCTCACGCACCTGTTCGCCCAGCAGGTGGGGCTGTCGGTCAAGCGCTACGCGCTGTGGAGCAAGGTGCGGCGATCGGTCGCCCTCATCGGCGGCGCGCCACGGCTGACCGACGTCGCCGTGAATGGCGGCTTCACCGACGCAGCCCATATGACCCGCACCTTCCAGAGCTGCTTCGGGTTCGCCCCGTCGTTCCTTCGCCAGCAGATCGCAATGAGCACCAACCCCTAGGAGCCCCAGCCGCTTCTTTCAAGCCAACGGAAACCGGACTGCCTATCCTGCTTCGTTCCATGCAGTCCAACGGAGATTCCATGCTACGCACCCCCACCCGCGGCCGGTTGCCGCTGTCCGCGCTGGCCCTCGCCACCGTGGCCCTGCTGACCGCGTGCGGCGGCGACGACAGTCCCGCCGAACCCACCTTCAAGGCCGACATCCGCCGCACGGCGATGGGCATCCCGCACATCAAGGCGGACAACTGGACCGGCATCGGCTACGGCCTCGCCTATTCCCAGGCCCAGGACGACCTGTGCACGCTGGCCGACTCGTTCCTCACCTACCGCGGTGAACGCTCGAAGTTCTTCGGCGCCGATGCGCTGCTGCCCTTCTCGAGCACCATCGGCCGGCCGAAGAACATCGACTCCGACTTCTTCCACCGCCACGTGCTGAACGACGACGCCGTCAAGGCGGTGCTGGCCGCGCAGCCGGAGACGATGAAGCAGATGATCACGGGCTTCGCGGCGGGCTACAACCGCTACGTGCGCGAGATCAAGGCCGGCGGCGAGGCCGGCGCGCACGCGGCCTGCCGCGGCGAGGCGTGGGTCCGCACCATCTCGGTCGAGGACCTGTACCGCCGCATGTACGCCGCCAACTTCGCCGGCGGCTACAGCAACTTCCTCCCGAACATCGCCAACGCGATCGCCCCGGCCGCCACGTCGGCCGCCACGCCCACCGTGGCGATGGCCCGCCGCGCGACCCGTGCCGCGAAACCGCTGCAGCTGGCCATCGCGGAAGCGAACCTGCCCGAGTTCCAGGTGGGCGGCCATGAAGGCGTGGGCAGCAACATGATCGGCTTCGGCACCGCCGCCACCGGCGACGGCAGCCCGCTGCTGTTCGGCAACCCGCACTGGTACTGGCGCGGCCCCGACCGCTTCTACCAGGCCCACCTGACGATCCCCGGCACGCTCAACGTGAGCGGTTCCACGTTCCTCGGCATGTCGATCATCCAGATCGGCTACAACGACAACGTCGCCTGGAGCCACACGGTCTCCACCGCCCGCCGCTTCGGCTTCTTCCAGCTCACGCTGGCCGCGGGTGACCCGACCAGCTACATGCGCGACGGCCAGGCCGTGAAGATGAAGGCCCGCGCCATCACGGTGGACGTGCGCCAGAACGACGGCACCGTGACGCCCACGACGCGCACGCTGTACGAGTCCGAACACGGTCCGATCGTGAACCTCGGCCTGCTCAACCCCGCCCTCGCATGGAGCCAGACCATGGCCTTCGCGATGCGCGACGTCAACGGCGAGAACTATCGCCTGTACCGCACGTGGCAGCGCTGGAACCAGGCGAAGTCGCTCGACGAGTTCGCCGCCATCCAGCGCGAGGAAGTGGCGATCCCGTGGGTCAACACGGTGGCCGTGGGCCGCGGCAGCGCCAAGGCCTGGTACGCCGACATTGGCGCGGTGCCGAACGTGCCACCGGCGCAGCTGACCGCGTGCGCCACGCCGTACAGCGCGGCGCTGAACGCCTCGCTGCCGCGCGTGCCGGTGCTCGACGGCTCGAAGAGTTCCTGCGACTGGCAGAACGACCCCGACTCGGTGCAGAAGGGTGCGATCGGCCCGGCCCGCCTGCCGAGCCTGATGCGCGCCGACTACGTCGCGAACATGAACGACAGCTACTGGCTCGCGAACCCGGCCGAGCCGCTCACCGGCTTCCCGACCATCATGGGTACGGCGGGCACCGAGGCGCAGAGCTTCCGCACCCGCCTCGGCCACCTGATCGCGCAGGGTCGCCTGGCCGGCACCGATGCGTACGGCAGCAGCACCGCCGCCACCAGCGACATCGTGCGCCGCATGGTGCTCGACAGCCGCGTGCACACGGCCGAGCTGTTCAAGGACCAGGCCCTCGCGCTGGTCTGCGCCGGCGGCGCGATCTCGGTCACCGGCGACGTGGCGACCGGGGCGACGTTCACCACGCCCGTCGTCGTCGACCCGGCCCAGGCCTGCACGGTGCTGACCCACTGGAACAACACCGGCACCCGCACCTCGCGCGGCGCGCACCTGTGGGACGAGTTCTGGTCGCGCGCGAGCCGGGCCTCGGCCGCCTCGCTGTACCAGGTGCCGTTCAACGCCGCCGACCCGATCCGCACGCCGCGTGACCTGAAGACCGACGCCGGCATCACCGCCACGCTGCGGCAGGCGCTGGGCGCGGCGGTGCTGCGCGTGCAGGCGAGCCCCTACGCGCTGGACGCGGAACGCGGCGAGGTGCTGTTCGCCACGCGCGGCGGCCAGAAGATCCCGCTGTACGGCGGCTGCGGCGCGCAGGGCTACTTCACGATCGCATGTTCCGAGAACCGTCTGGACCAGGGTGGCTACACCATGGACAACAACCCGAACGGCAACAGCTACATGCAGGTGGTGCGGTTCCCCGAGGGCGGCGTGGAGGCCCACACCTTCCTGACCTTCTCGCAGTCGGACGACCCGGCGTCGGCGCACAACGGCGACTACACCCGCGCGTACAGCGAGGGCCAGTGGCTCAAGGTGCCGTTCACCGAGGCCGAGATCACCGCCGACGCGGCGCTGAAGCAGACCCGCATCAGCGAATGACCCCGGGCCGCCGGCCCTCGGACGGCGGCCTTCCCTCATTCCGGAGCGGTCACAAGGTGGTAGGCTCTGGCCGCGGCACAACCGCGCCCCAGAGTCCCGACACGACCGCTCCCCGATGACCTCAGCGCCTTCCAGCCCTCGGCCGCACTGGGCGTTCGCCCTCGTGGGAACGACGCTGGCCTACGCGCTGATGGGCTGGGCGGCCCTCTGGCTGGCCATCCCCCCCGGCTACGCCTCGCCGCTCTACCCCGCCACCGGTGTCGCGCTCGCCTGCGTGCTCACCTACGGCAACCGCGTGCTGCCCGGCATCGCCGTCGGGGCCTTCCTCGTCAACATCACGCTCGGGCCCGAGCGGTACCTGTCGCCCATGGCGTTCGTGGTGCTGCCGGCCTGCATCGCGCTCGGCGCCACGCTCCAGGCCTGGCTTGCGTCGGTGCTCATCCGCCGCCACGTGCACCAGCCGCTCACGCTCAGCGAGCCGCGCGACGTGGCCGTGTTCTTCGGCATCGGCGCGGTCGTCACCGCGTTGACCAGCTCCAGCATCGCCACCCTCGCGCTGTGGCTGCTGGGCGGCCAGGGCGGCCCGTCGCTGCTGCTGACGTGCTGGAGCTGGGCCACCGGCGACGCGCTGGGCATGCTGACGGCCACCCCGATCCTGCTCAGCTGGATCGGCCACCCGCGCAGCGAATGGGACTCCCGCCGCTGGACGGTCGGGGCCACGATGCTCGTCGCCACGCTGCTGATGGCGATGTCCATCAAGCAGGTCGACCGGTGGGAGCAGTCCCGCGTGCAGACCGCCTTCGAGCGGGACGCGCTGCACGCCACGTCCAACCTGACGTCGCAGCTCGAGTACCCCATGCACGCGCTCGAGGCGCTGCGCGGCGTGTTCATCGCCTCCGAGAGCGTTACGCGCGAGGAAATGGGGCGTGCCGCGGCCGCGTGGGTCAACCCCGACAGCCACCTCCACGCGATGGGCTGGAGCGAGGTGATCAAGCGCAGCCAGGTGGCCGACTACCAGGCGAGCGTCGCCGCGTACGACCTGCCCGGCTTCAAGGTGTTCGACCGGCCCGACTCCACCTTCCCGGTGCGCGACGACGACCGCATGGTCGTCATCCGCTACATCGAACCGCTGCGCGGCAACGCGTCGGCGCTCGGGGTCAACGCGCGGTCGATCGCCGCGGCGCGGGCCGCCGTGGACATCGCGATCCGCACCGACAGCCCCGCCGCCACGGCCGGCTTCCGCGTGACCCAGGAGACGGGTTCGCAGGCCGCGGTCGTCATCTACCAGGCGGTGTACCGCGGCGCGCCCCGTTCCCCCGCCGAGCGGGTCGACCTGGTGCAGGGGGTGGTGTTCGTGACCGTGCGCATGGACGACGCCCTCGCCGCCTTCCGCAAGACGCTGCCGCCCTACCTGCGCATCTGCGTCATCGACACCGACACCATCGCCGTGCGTCGCGTGCTCGCGGGCCCGCCGGGCTGCGACACCGAGGCGAGCGACCTGTCGTTCACCCGCGCCCTCACGTTCGCCGACCGCAAGTGGAACCTGCGCGTGCTGGCCACCCGCAACGACATGCCCGACGCCCGCGCGCGCAACGCGCTGCTGTTCTCGGTGATCGGCCTGCTGGCCACGGCGATGCTCGGCACGCTGCTGCTCACGGTCACGGGACGGGCGCGCCGCATCGAGACGGCGGTGAAGGAACGCACGCTCGCGCTGCAGCGCGAGATCGTCGAACGCGAGCGCACCGAGGCCGAGCTGCGCGAGAGCGAACAGCGCTTCCGCAACATCCTGAACCACGTGCCCATCGGCGTGGTCTACACGGACCTGCGCGGCAACATCAAGCAGGTCAACCCGCGCTTCTGCGAACTCACCGGCTACGGCAGCGACGACCTCGCCCAGCTCAACCAGTCGCACGTCATCCACCCCGAAGACCGCGTGCAGGAGATCGAGCTCACGCAGCAGTTGGTGCGCGGCGACATCCCGCTGTTCCGGCGCCAGGCCCGCTACGTCACGCGCGACGGCCGCATCGTGTGGGTGCAGTCCGTGGTGTCGCTGCTGCGCCTGCCGTCCGGCGAGCCGTACCGCATCGTGGGCGTGGTGGAGGACATCACCGAACACCTGAAGCTCGCCGAGGCCGAACGGGCGCGGTCGCTCGCCGAGGCGGCCAACCTCGCGAAGAGCGAGTTCCTCTCGCGCATGAGCCACGAACTGCGCACGCCGCTGAACGCGATGCTGGGCTTCGCGCAGCTGCTCGAACTCGACCAGACGCATCCGCTGCCCGCGGTGCAGCGCCCGTGGGTGGCGCAGATCCAGGGCGCGGGCTGGCACCTGCTCGACATGATCAACGACGTGCTCGACCTGTCGCGCATCGAGTCCGGCACGCTGAGCCTGCAGGTGCAGACGCTCGACCTGCGCGAGATCCTCGCGGCCACGCTCGCGCTGGTCGAACGCGACGCGCAGCGCCGCGACATCGTCGTCACGCAGGACCTGCCCGACGGTGTCACGCGGCTCAAGGGCGACGCCACGCGCGTCAAGCAGATCCTCACGAACCTGCTGAGCAACGCCGTCAAGTACAACGCGGACAGCGGCCGCATCCACATCGCCGCCCGCGTGGCGCACCGCGACGCCCTCGAGGTCACGGTCACCGACACCGGCCTCGGCATGACCGACGAGCAGCTCTCGCAGCTCTTCCAGCCGTTCAACCGCCTCGGGCGCGAACGGTCGGGCCAGGAAGGCACGGGCATCGGCCTCGTCATCAGCCAGCGGCTCGCCGAGCTGATGGGCGGGTCGCTGCGGGCGCGCAGCGTGGCCGGAGAGGGGTCGTCGTTCATCCTGACGCTGCCCCGGGCGGTGGAACCCACCGAACGGCCGCTGGACGCCGAGCCGTCGCGTCCCTCGGTCAGCGACTACCACCAGCGGGTCGTCCACTACGTGGAGGACAACGAGACGAACGTGGAGGTGATGCGCGGGGTGCTGTCGCGGCGGCCGCAGGTGCGCCTCGACGTGTCCATCACCGGGCTCGACGGGCTGGCGTCCATCCGCGCCGAACGCCCCGACCTGATCCTGCTCGACATGCACCTGCCCGACATCGACGGGCTGGAACTGCTGCGCCACCTGAAGTCCGACCCGTCCACGGCGGACATCCCGGTGGTGGCGGTCTCGGCCGACGCGCTGGCCTCGCAGATCGAGGCGGCGATCCAGGCCGGCGCGCAGCAGTACCTGACGAAACCGATCAGCGTGTCCGAACTGCTGGCGGTGGTGGACGCGGTGCTCGAGGACGCCGAGACCAAGTTCGGTTGAGGCGCCTCAGCCGCCGGTGCGCTTCACGGTGCGGCCCTGCTTCTGCAGCCTTTCCATCACCAGCACCACGTGGTCGCCCTGGAGTTCCACCACCCCGTCCTTGACCGTGCCGCCGGTGCCGCAGGTGGCTTTCATCGCCTTCGCCCAGGCGGTCAGCGCCGGTTCGGCGAGGCCCAGGCCCTTCACCAGGGTCACGCCCTTGCCGGCCCGGCCCTTCGTCTCGCGCGAGACCCGCACCGCGCCGTCCGGGAAGGTGGACACGGCGGCAGCGGCCTTGCAGGTGCAGGCGGTGGCAGGCTGGCGGCACGTGGGGCACATGCGGCCGGCGTCGGTGGAATAGACGAGGCTCATGCCGCCGATTGTCGCCGTGTCGGAAGCCGCTGACGCCGGATCGCGGTGGCCGGGGGGTGTCCGGCATCCCCCGCGGGGCGCAGGATGGCCGAGGAGGCTCAGGAGGAGCCATGTCCGGAGCAAAGAAATGCAAACGACTCACACGGCACGCGCCGGCCGTCACGCCGACAGAAGATCTCAGCGAGAGTTGTCACTCACCTTCCATCGGAACTTTTCGGGCCGTCAGCACTCAGATACCGCGAGTGCTAATATGCCGATGAAAAGGAGTTCCCGGATGTCTGCTGCTTCCATGAACATGCCCATGGCCCCCGTCGCCCGCGCCGTCGCGGTGCGCGACCCCTGGGCGCTGGTGCCCTCCCTGGGCAACCTCGATGCGTACATTTCCGCCGTCAACCGCCTTCCCCTGCTGACGCAGGACGAAGAGGCCACGGCCGCCCGCCGCCTGCGCGCGGAAGGCGACGTCGAATCCGCCGGGATGCTGGTGCTGTCGCACCTGCGCCTCGTCGTTTCCATCTCCCGCCAGTACCTGGGCTACGGGCTGCCCCACGGCGACCTGATCCAGGAAGGCAACGTCGGCCTGATGAAGGCCGTGAAGCGTTTCGACCCGGACCAGAACGTCCGATTGGTCAGCTACGCCATGCACTGGATCAAGGCCGAGATCCACGAGTACATCCTGAAGAACTGGCGCATGGTCAAGGTGGCCACCACCAAGGCCCAGCGCAAGCTGTTCTTCAACCTGCGCTCGATGAAGCAGCGCCTGAAGGAAGACGGCGCCGAGGGCTCGACCCATCGCGCCACGCTCACGCAGGGCGAGGTGGAAGCCGTCGCACGCGACCTCAACGTCAAGCGCGAGGAAGTGCTCGAGATGGAAACCCGCCTGTCCGGCGGCGACATCGCCCTCGAACCGCAGAACGACGACGCGGAGGAGCAGTCCTACGCGCCCATCGCGTACCTGGCCGACGACAGCCAGGAACCCACGCGTGTCATCGAAGCCCAGCGCCGCGATTGGCTGGCCGGCGACGGCATCCAGCAGGCCCTCGACACCCTCGACCCGCGCAGCCGCCGGATCGTGGAAGAGCGTTGGCTGAAGGTCAACGACGACAGCTCGGGTGGCCTGACGCTGCACGAGTTGGCGGGTGAGTACGGCGTGAGCGCCGAGCGCATCCGTCAGATCGAAGTGGCGGCCATGAAGAAGATGCGCAAGGCGCTGACGGTCTAAAGAATCGCGGTCACCCCGGCGAAAGCCGGGGCCCACTGTCCCACCTGCGCGCCACGGCCGCAGTGGGTCCCGGCGTTCGCCGGGATGACGGCACGGCTGTGATCAGCCGTTCTTCATCAACTGCTTCAGATCCGACGTCAGCGCGTCGGCCCCGGTACCGTACCGGGTGAACAAGCGCACGTTCCCCTTCGTGTCGAACACGTACGACCCCGCCGTGTGGTCCATCGTGTAGCTGCCCGGCTCCTTGCCCGGCACCTTCGCGTAGAACACCTTGAAGTCCTTGGCCGTCGCGGCGATCTGCTCCGGTGTGCCGCGCAACGCGACGAAGCTCGGGTCGAACGCGGTGACGTAGCCCTTGAGTACCTCGGCCGTATCGCGCTCCGGGTCCACCGTGACGAACACACCCTGCACCTTGTCGCCGTCCGGGCCCAGGGCCTTCTTCACCTGCGCCAGTTCGGCCAGCGTGCCGGGGCACACGTCGGGGCACTGCGTGAAGCCGAAGAACACCACGACGTACTTGCCGTTGAAGTCGGCCAGCGTGCGGGGTCGGCCTTCCGCATCCGTCAGCGACAGCGACTTGCCGTAGGTGGCGCCGGTGATGTCGACGGCGTTGTAGCTCGCCGGCTTGGCGGGCAACAGCTTGTCGCAGCCCGTCACGAACACCAGGGCCGACAGGGCGGCGATCGTCGTCAACAGCGGGCGGCGGCGCATCGGGGAATCCTCAGAGCAGAAGCAAATAGTGGTCGACCAGCAGCGCCGCGAACAGCAGCGACAGGTGCCAGAGCGAGAAGCGGAAGGTCTTGCGGGCCAGCGCGTCGGAGTACGAGCGCCACAGTTTCCACGCATAGCCGATGAAGCCGGCGCCCAGCACCACGGCGGCGGCGAGGTAGATCCAGCCGCTCATGCCGAAGATGAACGGCAGCAGCGTGGACGCGAACAGCACCAGCGTGTAGAGCAGGATCTGCAGCCGCGTGAACTCGTTGCCGTGGGTGACCGGCAGCATCGGCAGGCCGGCCTTGCGGTAGTCCTCGACGCGGTACAGCGCCAGCGCCCAGAAGTGCGGCGGCGTCCACAGGAAGATGATCAGGCACAGCATCAGCGCCTCGGGACCCACGTCGCCACGCATGGCGGCCCAGCCCAGCACCGGCGGCATGGCGCCCGAGGCGCCGCCGATCACGATGTTCTGCGGCGTGCGCGGCTTGAGCACCACGGTGTAGATGATCGCGTAGCCCACGAACGTGGCGAACGTGAGCCACATGGTGAGCGGGTTCACCAGCACGTACAGCATCACGCTGCCCACGAGGCACAGCACGGTGGAGAACAGCAGCGTCTGGGTGTTGGTGAGTTCGCCCTTCGCGGTGGGGCGCCACGCGGTGCGCGCCATCTTCGCGTCGATGCGCTGCTCGACCAGGCAGTTGAACGCGGCCGCCGCGGCGGCGACGAGCCAGATGCCCACGGCGGCCGGCACCGCGAGGCGCCAGTCGGGCAGGCCCGGCTCGGCGAGCAGCATGCCGATGACCGCGCAGAAGACGATCAACTGCACGACCCGCGGCTTGGTGAGCGCGTTGAACTGGCGCAGGCGCGACATCGTGGGGGCGGCCAGGGGGGTGGACAGGGTATTGGACATGGCGGACGGCTGAGCCCGTGATTTTACGTGCCGGCGCGATCCGCCTGATGGGCGCGGGTGATCATCGCGGCCATCAGCGTGAGCAAGGCCGCGGCGCCGCCGGTGTGCGCCAGCGCGGCCAGCAGCGGCCAGCCCAGCACCACGTTGCTCAGGCCGCTGGCCAGCTGCCACGCCAGCGCCAGGCCCAGGCCCAGCGCGAAGCGCCGCGCCACCGGGTCGGCCTGGCGGCGCAGCCGCCACGCGAGCCACACCACGGCGATCGTCAGCACCAGCGCGCCGGCGCGGTGGGTCATGTGGATGGCGGTCAGCGCGGCGAACGGCAGCACCTCGCCGTGTTTCCCCATCCCGAGTTCACGGAAGACCGCGAACCCGTGCTCGAAGTCCATCGGTGGCCACCACCGGCCCTGGCAGGTGGGGAAATCGGTGCAGGCGAGCACCGCGTAGTTCGTGCTGACCCAGCCGCCCAGCGTGATCTGCAGCACCGTCAGGCCGGCCACGAGCCAGGCGGCCGCCCGCAGGCCCTTCGGCAGCGCCAGCGGCCGGCGCAGGTAACCCTCGCCCTGCGCCGCCAGCAGCACCAGCAGGCCCAGGCCGCCCAGCAGGTGGGCGGTCACGATGGCCGGGTACAGCTTCATCGTGACCGTCAGCGCGCCGAACGCCCCCTGCAGGCACACCCACACGAAGGTGGCGGTGGGCCACCAGGGCGAGATCGCCTGCGGCCGTCGCCGCAGGTGCTCGCGCCACGCCGTCACCATCAGCACGGTGATCAGCGCGCCCACGCCCGTCGCGAGGTAGCGGTGGATCATCTCGATCCAGGCCTTGCCGCGCGTGACGGGGCCGGTGGGCATCGCGGTCTCGGCGGCGTGGATGTCGGCATGGGCCTGGATCGGGCTCATCTCGCCGTAGCAGCCGGGCCAGTCCGGACAGCCGAGGCCCGAGTCGGTCAGGCGCGTGAAGGCGCCGAAGATCACGAGGTCGAAGGTGAGGAACAGCGTCAGCACCGTCAACGCCTTGCGGCGCGCGGCCGGGCCTTCGTGCCGGTGGCGGAACGACACCCAGGCGAGCGGCCCGAGCGCGAGCAGCACGCCCACGAGGGCGAGCCAGGCGACGGGGGACAGGTCGTAGGCGGGCGGTGCCATCTCAGCGGCCCGGGTTGTCCCACGAGGACGAGGCGCGCAGCAGCTTCTCGAGGTCGCGCTTGACCTTCTTCGGGTCGGCGTCCACGGGCTCGCGCATCATCCAGTTGCCCATCGGGTCGACGATGTAGAAGTGGTTGCCGAGGGGCTGGCCCGCCGCGGGCGACAGCCAGGCGGCCAGCGCGTCGGCCGGCACCTTCAGCACCGTGGCCTCGGCGCCGTGCGGGTTCACCGCGGCGAGCACTTCGGGCCGCGGCTTCACGTCGTCGGTGACGAACCAGACCTTGTCGACGCGGTCGTGTTCCTTGCCCAGCGTCTCGCGCAGCTGGCGCTGCAGGTACAGCTGCTTCTCGCAGGTGGTGTCGCACGCGCCGCCCGACACCGCCACCAGCAGCCACTGCCCCTTGAGGCTCGCGGCCTTCACCGGCGCGCCGTCGAGCGTGGTCAGCGGCAGGTCGGGGATGGGGCGCTGCGGGTCGATCAGTTCGCCGTAGTTGCTGCGCGCGCCCGGCCGCACCACGTAGTAGGTGAAGTACGACGCGATCACCGGGGCCGCGCACACCGCGAGCACGAGCAGCATCTGCAACCGGCCGGACAGGCGCCGGCGCGCGGGCGCGGGGACGGGCATGCTGTGCACCGTGAAGGCCAGGCCTTCAGGCGGCGCGGCGCGGGAGTCGGGGGCGGACGAGTTGGAACCAGACATACAGACCTGCTATCAGCGCGCAGAGCGCGAACCATTGGAAGGCATAACCGTGGTGCTTCTGGATGTCGACCGCGGGGGCCGGCCAGTCGCGCTTGAGCCCGTCGTCCCGGGCGGCGGGAGACGCGTCGAGTTGCACGAGGGACAGAGGCCGCAACGGGGTGCGGAGTTCAATCGACATCGCGTCGACGTCGACATTCTGGCGGAGCGGGCCCGATGCGGCCCCGCCCGCGAAGTCGTAGAGGCGGCCCGGCGGCGGCGCCACCTGCGCGAGCACCTCGACCGGCCCCGCCGGCGTGGGCACGGCGGGCACCTTCTGGCGGTCCAGCAGGTCGCGCGGGGCCCAGCCGCGCTGCACCAGCACGGCCTCGTCCTGCCCCGCGAGCCGCAGCGGCGTGACGACGAAAAAGCCCGGCTGGCCATGCATCTGGCGGTTCTCGAGGAACACCGTGCCCGACGGAATCCATTCGCCCGTCACCCGGATGCGCCGGTGGAGCTGAGGCTCGGCCTCGGTCGCCGTGCGGGCGAGCGTGCTGGCAGGCAGCTCGGGCATCGTGACGCGGGTCTCGAGCGAGGTCTGCAGCGCCTGCTTCTGCGCCGCGCGGTCGAGCTGCCACAGGCCCAGCCGGCCCGTGAGCAGCACACCCGCGAGCGCCGCGACGAACACGATCACGGCGCGACGGCGTGCGGTGGAATAATCAGCCGCCATGAAATACCTCGTTGGCCTTGCCTTTGTGTTCATCCTCGGCGCGCTCGCCACCGCCGGGCTCTTCATGCTGCGCGGCGGTCGCCAGGGCGACGACCCGCGTTCGAAGAAGATGGCCCGGGCGCTCGCCGTGCGCGTGGCCCTCTCGGTCGGGCTGTTCGCGCTGATCTGGGTGCTCTACCTCGCGGGCTGGATCCAGCCGACGGGCATTCCGGTCAAGCACTGAACCACCCCCGCCTCAAGTGAAAAGGAGCGCCGCGGCGCTCCTTTTTCGTTCAGCGCCGGACGAGCGTCACAGCCAGTAGACGATGACGTAAAGACCCAGCCAGACCACGTCCACGAAGTGCCAGTACCAGGCCGCGCCTTCGAAGCCGAAGTGGCGGTCCGGGGTGAAGTGGCCCTTGTGCAGGCGCAGCGTGATGAACAGCAGCATCAGCATGCCCACGAACACGTGGAAGCCGTGGAAGCCGGTCAGCAGGAAGAACGTGGAGCCGTAGACGCCCGAGGTGAGCTTCAGGTTCAGCTCGGTGTACGCATGGTAGTACTCGTAGCCCTGGAAGCCCAGGAACACGATGCCCAGCAGCACGGTGGCCCACATCCAGAAGATCGTCTTGGCGCGGTGGCCCGCGATCAGCGCGTGGTGGGCGATGGTCAGCGTCACGCCCGAGGTCAGCAGCAGGCCGGTGTTGATGGTGGGGATGGGCCACGGGCCCATCGTGCTGAACGCTTCGACCGTGCCGGCCGGCGCGCCGGTGTAGCCCGGCACCGAGCTCGGCCAGAAGGCCTTGAAGTCGGGCCACAGGATGGCGTTGTCGAGGCTGCCGAGGCTGGGCACCGACATCACGCGGGCCCAGTACAGCGCGCCGAAGAACGCGGCGAAGAACATCACCTCCGAGAAGATGAACCAGGCCATGCTCCAGCGGAACGACACGTCGATGCGGTCGCTGTAGAGGCCGGTTTCGCTTTCACGGATGGCGTCGCCGAACCACTGCTTGAGCACGAAGGCCCACCACAGCAGGCCGAAGGCCAGCGAGTAGGCGCCCCACTGGTGGCCGTTGACCCACTGGCCGGCGCCGAGGATCACGAAGAACAGGCCGATGGCCGCCATCATCGGGTGCCGCGAGGGACCCGGAACGAAGTAGTAAGGCGCGTGGCCGTCGTGTGTCGCTGCCGACATGTTTTTCTCCTGCGAAACTGACTGTTCTCTTCTCTGAACCTGCCGCCCCCGGCGCGATCCGCCGCCGGGGCCCATCCATCAATTCAACCGCTTCAGGCCGCCACCCCGCTGGTGATGACCCATTTGACCAGCACCACCAGCACCGTCACGAACACCGCGGCGCCGATCAGGCCCGCGATGATCAGGTGCACCGGGTTGAGCTGGTTCACATCCTTTTCGTAGTCGGCCGACTTGCGCACCCCGAAGAACGACCAACCCACCGCCCGCATCGTCTGCCAGAACGACACCTTGCGCTGCACGGCGGACTTGAGGTCGTCGCCACTCACGACTTCGGCTCCTGCGCGGTGGCGGCGACCTTGTCGGTCGGCGCCGGCGGGATCTTGCCGCCCACCTCGAAGAAGGTGTACGACAGCGTGATGGTGCGAACGTCCTTCGGCAGCTTCGAGTCGACCACGAACACCACCGGCCACTGCTTCGTCTCGCCCGGCTTGAGCGTGTACTCGTTGAAGCAGAAGCACTCGAGCTTGTTGAAGTGGGCCATGGCCTGCTTCGGCGCGTAGCTCGGGATGGCCTGCGCGGCCATCGTGCGGTTCTGCGTGTTCTTGAACTCGTACATCACCGTGGTGAGCTGCCCCGGGTGCACGTCGAGCGAGCGCACGGCCGGCTTGAAGTCCCACGGGCCACGCGCGTTGGTGTCGAACTCGATGGTGATGGTGCGCGAGGGGTCGACCTGCGTGTTGACCTTCTCGCCGCTGTGCCCGTTGACGAGCAGCTCCGACCGCGCGAGGTTGTTGATGCCAAGCGCGTTGCAGATCGCGTTGTACATCGGCACCAGCGCGTAGCCGAAGCCGAACATCAGCCCGACCACGACCGTCAGCTTGCCCAGCATGAGCCGGTTGTCGCGGCCCAGCAGGTTCTTCCGTTTCGGCGGCGTGGTCATGGTGTGCTCAGTGGCCGACCAGCACCATGCGGGCCAGGAAACCGAGGAAGAAGACCAGCGCCACCGAGGCCAGGATCAGCCCCAGCCGGCGGTTGTTCTTCTTCTGTTCGGGTGTCAGCGCCATGGTGCTGCCTCGTGCCCGTCAGCCGACGATCTTGGTGGCCGCCGCGTTCAGCTTCGGCGGGGTCTCGAACGTGTGGAACGGCGCCGGCGACGGCACTTCCCACTCGAGGCCTTCCGCGCCGTCCCACGGACGCTGCGGCGCCGGCTCGCCCTTGCCGCGCATGCACGGCAGCACGACGAACAGGAAGAAGTACACCTGCATCAGGCCGAAGCCGAAGGCGCCGATGGTGGCGATCTCGTTGAAGTTCGCGAACTGCATCGGGTAGTCGGCGTAACGACGCGGCATGCCGGCCAGACCCAGGAAGTGCATCGGGAAGAACGTGACGTTGAAGGTGATCAGCGAGCCCCAGAAGTGGAACTTGCCGCGGGCTTCGGAGTACATCACGCCGGTCCACTTGGGCAGCCAGTAGTACACGCCGGCGAACATCGCGTACAGCGAGCCGGCCACCAGCACGTAGTGGAAGTGGGCCACGACGTAGTAGGTGTCCTGCAGCTGGATGTCGATGGGGGCCATCGACAGGATCAGGCCGGTGAAGCCGCCCATCGTGAACACGAAGATGAAGCCGACCGCGAACAGCATCGGGGTCTCGAACGTCATGGAGCCGCGCCACATGGTGGCGATCCAGTTGAACACCTTCACGCCGGTGGGCACGGAGATGAGCATGGTGGCGTACATGAAGAACAGCTGGCCGGTCACGGGCATGCCGGTGGCGTACATGTGGTGGGCCCACACGATGAACGACAGGATGGCGATGGACGCGGTGGCGTACACCATCGAGGTGTAGCCGAACAGGCGCTTGCGCGCGAAGGCCGGGATGATGTGGCTCACGATGCCGAAGGCCGGCAGGATCATGATGTAGACCTCGGGGTGGCCGAAGAACCAGAAGATGTGCTGGTACATGATCGGGTCACCGCCGCCGGCGGGGTTGAAGAAGCTCGTGCCGAAGTGGCGGTCGGTGAGCGTCATCGTGATGGCGCCGGCCAGCACGGGCATCACGGCGATCAGCAGGTACGCGGTGATGAGCCAGGTCCAGCAGAACATGGGCATCTTCATCAGCGTCATGCCGGGCGCGCGCATGTTCAGGATGGTCACGATGATGTTGATCGAGCCCATGATCGAGCTGGCGCCGAGGATGTGCATCGCGAAGATGCCGGCGTCCATCGACGGGCCCATCTGCAGCGTCAGCGGCGCGTAGAGCGTCCAGCCGGCGGCGGGGGCGCCACCGGGCATGAAGAACGACGCCACGAGCATGATGGCCGCGGGGATCATCAGCCAGAAGCTGAAGTTGTTCATGCGCGCGAAGGCCATGTCGCTCGCGCCGATCTGGAGCGGCACCATCCAGTTCGCAAAGCCCACGAAGGCCGGCATGATCGCGCCGAACACCATGATCAGGCCGTGCATCGTGGTGAGCTGGTTGAACAGCTGCGGGTTCACGATCTGCAGGCCCGGCTGGAACAGCTCGGCGCGGATCAGCAGCGCGAGCACGCCGCCGATCATCAGCATCGTGAACGAGAACAGCAGGTACAGCGTGCCGATGTCCTTGTGGTTGGTGGCGAACATCCAGCGGCGCCAGCCGTGGGGATGGTCGTGTGCGTGGTCGTCGTGGCCGTGCGCGTGATCACCGGCAACGTGGCCATGGGGGTCGAGTACTGCACTCATGTGTCTTCCTTTTGGGCGCTGTTCGGTGACGGGTTACTTGCGGAGAGCCGCGACTTCCTTCGGCTGCACCAGCTGACCGGTCTTGTTCGACCAGGCATTCTTCGTGTACGTGATCACGGCGGCGATGTCGGTGTCGCTCAGCTGCTTCCACGCCGGCATGCCCGGCGGGATGCCGTTCAGCACCGTGTTGATCTGCTTCGCGTGGTCGGCGTCGAGCACGACCGGCGAGCCGTCGAGCGCCTTGATGGGGCCGGCGCCCTTGCCGTTGGCCTGGTGGCAGGCCGCGCAGTTCGAGTACACCTTCTCGCCGCGGGCGATCAGGTCGGGCAGCGTCCACACCTTGTTCGGGTCGTCGGCCTTGGCGGCGAGTTCCTTCTTCTTGGCTTCCGTCCAGGCGGTGTAGTCGGCGGCCGACAGCACCTTCACGTGGATGGGCATGTACGCGTGTTCCTTGCCGCACAGCTCGGCGCACTGGCCGTAGAAGTCGCCGGTCTTGGTGGCGCGGAACCAGGTGTCGCGCACGAAGCCGGGGATCGCGTCCTGCTTGATGCCGAAGGCCGGCACCATGAAGGCGTGGATCACGTCGTTGGCGGTGGTGATGATGCGGATCTTCTTGTCGACCGGCACCACGAGCGGGTTGTCGACCTTCAGCAGGTAGTCGTCCATCGGCGCGGGCTTGCCGCTGTCGGAGGCTTCGCGCTGGGCGGCGTCGAGCGTGGAGATGAAGGCCAGGCCCTCGCCTTCGCCCTTGAGGTAGTCGTAGCCCCACTTCCACTGGTAGCCGGTGGCCTTGATGGTGAGGTCGGCGGCGCTCGTGTCCTTCATCGCGACCACGACCTTCGTGGCCGGCAAGGCCATCCCGATCACGATGACGAAGGGCACGATCGTCCAGATGATCTCGACGGTGGTGCTTTCGTGGAAGTTCGCCGACTTGGCACCCTTGGACCTGCGGTGCTTGAAGATCGAATAGAACATGACCCCGAAGACGCCGATGAAGATCACCGTGCAGATGATCAGCATGAAGTTGTGGAGCCACTGCTGGTCCATGGCGATCTGGGTGACCGGCGGGTGCAGGTTGATCTGGTTCACCGCCGGGCCGCCCTTGAGGTCGTTCACCGCGAACGCCGTGGTGCTTCCCAGGGAGACGCAGAGCGCCAGACAGAGCTGACCAGCCTTGTGCCACGCGGGCCGCAGTGAGTTCATCGTCTTCATCATGGTCGTTCTAGTTTCCAAATACACACGTCACATCGATGCCGGCTTCGGGGTGCCCTGGTGCCAGCGGCGCAACGCCCAACGCAACTCCTCGGCCAGCTGGCGGCGCTGCTCCGGGGCGACGAACCGCCCCACCGCGATGCGCCGTCCCTGGCCCGACAACTCGATCAGGGACCGGTCGCCGGTTTCAGGCTCCACCCGGACCCACGCCGGCTGGAACTCGACCCGCTCGACGTGCGACCCGCTCGCGCGTTCCACGGTCAGGCGGTCCCCCCTCAACACAATGCATTCCCGGTCGAAGGCGTGGCGGGCGAGCAGCCAGCCGATGCCTCCGACACCCATCAGCTGGACCCAGGCCAGCGGCATCACGACCTGGGCGCCGTGCGCCCAGAACACCGAGGCCACCGCGAGCGACACCGCGCACAGCGCGGCATAGGCCAGGACCAGGCGGGGCGCGCCGCGCGCCCGGTCGGCCTCGGTGCGCTCGAGGATCCAGTCGACCGACCATTCCGGCTCACCGGCGGTCCGCCCCACGGACGACTCGCGGCCGAACCGGAAACCTTCCCGGTTTCCTTTCGGTGGCCACGCGCTGGTCGAAGTGGTAACGGACATGGTGATGCTGCGGTCTAACGGGTCTGTAGGCCGACAGTTCACCGAAAGCGCGCCCAGCGCTTTCACGCTGAAAGTACCGACGCGCGCACGCCCAAGGCGAACCTGTGTCATTCAAGCCCACGAGTTTAACGCAGCGCGGGCAGGGGTATTGGGGGCGTTAATCCCGAGTGTCGCGCTTGCGTACCAGGGTACGCATTTCTTCGAGCGAAACCGTGGTTTCCGTGCTCGGTTTCTTCCGTGGGGGCACCTTGAAGGCGTGGCCGTACGCCACTTCGACGCGCAGGTGCAACCGTCCGTCGTTTCCCCGCAACCCGTCCAGCGCCTCGACCAGGCGTTTCCGCCACCGGGGCGTGCGCAGGCCGGGGAACCGGTCGGGCGAGGCGTTGCCGCCCAGGCTGCGCAGCTCGGCGAGCAGCGCCTCGGGGTCGGCCCAGCTCAGGCGCAGGGTCTCCTGGTCCATCACCGGGTCGGCGAAACCGGCGTGCACCAGCATGTCGCCCAGGTCGTGCATGTCGACGAACTCGGCCATCGCTGGCGGCCAGCCCAGCCGGGCGTACAGGTCGCGCAGTTCGCGCAGGGTGTCCGGGCCGAGGCACGAGAACATCACGAAACCGTCCACCGCGAGCGCGCGGTGCCAGCGGGCGATGGCCTGGGTGGGGTCGGCCACGCCGTGCAGCATCATGTTGGCCCAGATGAGCTGGACACCCCCCTCGGCCAGGTCGTCGGGGCTCGCCACCTCGGGCTTCTGGGTGCGGGACCACGGCCACCGGCCCTTGGCCGCCACCGACCGGGCACGCTCGCGCAGCACCTCGGTGGGTTCGACCTGGATGCGGCGCGCCTCGGGGTAGGCCTTCGCCAGCAGCTCGGCGCCCGCGCCCGCGAAACTCCACCAGTCGGCCAGCGCGGTGGGGCGCAGCTTGATGATGTCGAGCCGGTCGGCCATGCGACGCGCCACCTCGCCGTGCAGCCACGGCGCCGCATCCGCCTTCGCGAGGCGGTTCAGCGCGGTCAGCACGCGCCTCAGGTCGAGGCGGCGCCGGGTCGGGCTTTCGGGGGTGGGATCGGGGGCGGTGCTCATCGGGGCGTCAGTATATTGACCGGGTGCCTTTCGCCTCGTGGGTCCGCCGAATGCCCTTGGCCCTGCCCTCGGTGCCCAGCCTCTGCGCCGTGTGCCGGGGGTGGGGGCCGTCCCGGGTGTGCCCCGACTGCCTCGCCCGCTTCGCCACGCCCGTGCCCCGCTGCGGCCGGTGCGCGCTGCGGGTGCCGGTGGGCGCCACCACCTGCGGGGCTTGCCTCGTGGCCCCCTCCCCGCTCGACGGCGCGGTGGCCGCGGTCGACTACGCCTTCCCGTGGGACCGCCTGCTGCTCGCCTTCAAGTTCCACGCCGCCCTCGACCTGGCGCCGGCGCTGGCCGAACGGCTGCGCGCCATGGGGCCCGCGCCCGGCCACCCCGTGCCCGACCTGGTGCTGCCGGTGCCCCAGAGCCCCGCCCGCCTGCGCGAGCGCGGTTTCAACCAGGCCTGGGAACTGGCCCGCCGACTCCGCCTCCCGGCCGACCCGCACACCTTGCTGCGCGTGCGGCACACGCCGCACCAGCTCGCCCTGCCCGAGGCGGACCGCGCGTCGAACGTGCGCGGCGCCTTCGCGGTCGACCCGCTGCGCCGCACGCGCCTCGCGGGCCGGCACGTGGCCGTGGTCGACGACGTGATGACCACCGGCGCCACCGGCCGCGAGGTCGCCCGCGTGCTGCACGAGGCCGGGGCGGCGTCGGTGCACTGGTGGGTCGTGGCGCGCACGCCGCGGCCCTCCGACTAGGAAGGTACGATCGACACCACCATGTTCAACATCGTGCTCGTCCACCCCGAGATCCCGCCCAACACCGGCAACGTGATCCGCCTCGCGGCCAACACCGGCTGCGCACTGCACCTGATCGAACCCCTCGGGTTCTCGATGGACGACCGGCTGCTGCGACGCGCCGGCCTCGACTACCACGAGTACGCGCCGGTGCAGCGGCATGCGTCCTGGGAGGCGTTCCTCGAGACCGCCCGACCCGCGCCCGACCGGCTGTTCGCGTTCACCACGCGCGGCAGCCGGCGGCTGCCCGAATTCCAATGGCAACCGGGCGACTGGTTCGTGTTCGGGTCGGAGACGGCGGGGTTGCCGCCGACGTTGCGCGACGGCTTTCCGGAAGCGCAGCGGGTGCGACTGCCGATGCGGGCGGGGCAGCGGAGCCTGAACCTCAGCAACGCGGTGGCCGTCACGGTGTTCGATGCGTGGCGGCAGGCGGGGTACGACGGCGGAGCCTGACCCCCACCACCGTCACCCCGGCGAACGCCGGGGCCCACCGGTCGAGTGATGCGCCGATGGTGCGGTGGATCCCGGCGTTCGCCGGGATGACGACTGCGTTGGCTACTCGGCCTGCACGCCCGCCACGCGGATGACCTTGGCCCAGCGTTCTCGTTCGGACACCATCAACCCGCGCAACGCCTCGGGCGTCGTCCCCGCCGCCGTGAAGTACTGCCCCAGCAGCTTCGTGCGGAAGTCGTTGCCCTTGACGATGCGGATCACCTCGCGCGACATCCGCTCGACCATCGGCGCGGGCGTGCCGGCCGGCGCCAGCACCGCCTGCCACGAGATGGCCTCGAAACCCGGATGGCCGAGCTCGGCCAGCGCCGGCAGGTCGGGCAGCGAGGCCACGCGGCCGAGGCTCGTGACGCCGAGCGCACGCAGCTTGCCGGCCTTGACCTGCGCCATCGCGAGGCCCGGCACCATGAAGCCGGCCTGCACCTCGCCCGAGAGGATCGCGTTGACCACCTGCGGGAAGCCCGCGTACGGCACGTGCACGAGTTCGAGGCCGGTGCGCGCGCGGAACCACTCCATCGCGAGGTGCGACGCACTGCCGTTGCCGACACTGCCGTAGTTCCACGCGCCGCGCTTCTGCTTCGCCACGCGCACGAAGTCGGCGAGGCTCTCGACGCCGAGCCGCGGGTCGACCACCAGCACGTTGGGCGACGTGGCCACGAGCGACACGGGCGCGAGTTCGCGCACCGGGTCGTACGGCAGGCGTTTCGACAGCAGCGGCGCCGTGACGAGCGGCCCCTGGATCGTGAAGAGCCAGGTGAGGCCGTCGGGCGCGCTCTTGGCGACCACGCCGGTGCCGATGTTGCCGCCGGCGCCGGGTTTGTTGTCGACCACCACGGGCTGCCCGAGCGACTGCGCGAGCGGCTCGGCCAGCAGCCGCGCGACGATGTCGGGCGAGCTGCCGGGCGGGAACGGCACCACGAGGCGCAACGGGTGCGCGGGCCAGGTGTCGGCGCGCGCGAGCCATGGCACAGCCAGCGCGCCGGCCCCGGCCAGCAGGTCGCGGCGGTTCACCGTCACCAGACTTCGCGCTGCGCTTCGCGCGACATCAGCGCGCGGATGGCCTGCTGCGGCGTGATGCGCGCCTCGAGCACGTCCACCACCGCCTCGGTGATGGGCATCGTGACCTGCAGCGCCTTCGCGCGCTGCAGCACCGTGGCCGCGCACGCCACGCCCTCGGCCACGTGGCCCAGTTCCTGGAGGATGCGTTCCAGCGGCAGCCCCTGCGCGAGCAGCAGCCCCACCTTGCGGTTGCGCGACAGGTCGCCGGTGGCGGTGAGCACCAGGTCGCCCAGGCCGCTCAGGCCCATGAAGGTCTCGGCGCGGGCGCCGAGGGCGAGGCCCAGCCGCGTGATCTCGGCGAGGCCGCGCGTGATGAGCGCGGCTCGGGCGTTGAGCCCGAGCTGCATGCCGTCGGCGATGCCGGTGGCGATGGCGAGCACGTTCTTCACGGCGCCGCCCACCTCCACGCCCACCGGATCGGCGGACGCGTAGATGCGCAGGCGGTCGCCGTGCAGCACGTCGATGGCGAGTTGCGTGAGGGTGTTGTCGGTACTGGCCGCGACGAGCGCCGCCGGCTGGCCGCGGGCCACCTCGAGCGCGAAGCTCGGGCCGGACACGATGCCCACCCGCGCGAGGTCGGGCCGCACCGCCTGGGCCACTTCGTGGCCGAGCCGGCCGGTCACGCCCTGGAAGCCCTTGCACAGCCAGAGCGCGCCCTGGCAATCCGCGGGCAGGCGTTCGAGCGTGGCCTGCAGGCCCGCCATGGGCGTGCCGATGACGATCAGGCCGTCGCGCGCGTGCGCCACGGCCGCGTCGAAATCGGCCGTGACGCCGAGCCCGTCGGGCAGCGCCACGCCGGGCAGGTAGCGGCCGTTCTCACGGGTGGCGGTGATCGAATCCGCCTGGGCCGCGTCGCGTGCCCACAGCAGGGTGGGGTGGCGCGACGCCACGCTCACCGCGAGGGCCGTGCCCCAGGCACCGGCCCCCAGAACCGAAACGTTCATGGGACGCGCGCCAGGCCGATCAGTTGGCGCCGTTCGGGCCCGCGCCAGCCTGTTGCTGTTGCTGGGCTTCGTACATGGCCTGGAAGTTCACTTCCGACAGCAGCACCGGCGGGAAACCGCCGCGCGTGCAGATGTCCGACACGACGGCGCGCAGGTACGGGTACACGATCTGCGGGCAGGCGATGCCGAGGATGGGCTGCAGCTGGTCCTGCGGGATGTTGCGGATCTCGAAGATGCCGGCCTGCTTGGCTTCCACCAGGAACAGGGTCTTGTCGTTGACGGTGGTGGTGACGGTGGCGGTGACGCTCACTTCGTACATGCCCTCGCCCACCGGCTCCACGCCGAGGCCCAGGTTGATGTCCACGTGCGGCTGGGCCTGCTCGAGGAAGATCAGCGGCGAGTTCGGCTGCTCGAGGGACAGGTCCTTCAGGTACAGGCGCTGGATCTGGAACACGGGGGTCTGGTCTTGGTCTGCCATGGTCATCTCTCAATCACAAGAAAAAGCCCGCAACCGAGGGTTGCGGGCGGTGTGCCGCTGATTATGTCGCAGCCCCCGTGACAATCCTTGGGGGCAGACCCCAACGCCGGGTCAGGCGTCGGGAAGCGGGGGGCGGACTCAGCTGTTGAGCAGCGGCACGAGGCCGCCCTGCTGGTCGAGCGCGATGAGGTCGTCGCACCCGCCCACGTGCGTGTCGCCGATGAAGATCTGCGGCACCGTGCGGCGGCCGGTGATCTCCATCATGGTGGCGCGCTGCGACGGGTCGAGGTCGATGCGGACTTCGTCGATGGTGTCGACACCGCGTTGCTTCAGCAGGCTCTTCGCACGGATGCAGAAGGGACAAACCTGCGTCGTGTACATCTTGACTGCTTGCATCGTGCTGGCTTTCTCCGCTTCGGGGATCAGGCGGTCTTTTCGACCGGGAGGTTGGCCTCACGCCAGGCAGCCAGGCCACCGGTGAGCGTGCGGGCGTTCTCGTAACCGAGTTTCCGAAGCATAACGACGGCCTTCGACGCGTGTGCGCCGCGGTTGCACACCACCACGATGGGCAAGGACTTGTTCTTGGGCAGCGCCGTGCTCGTCTCGAGCGTGGCAAGCGGGATGTTCTTCGCGTTCATCACGTGGCCGGCGGCGTACTCGGCCGCGTCGCGCACGTCGACCAGCACGGCCTTCTCGCGGTTGATCAGGTGGATGGCCTCGGCCGTGGTCACGCCACCGGCGGGTGCGCCGCGGCGCAGCGTGGGCCAGGCGAGCAGGCCGCCCGAGACCAGGGCCACGGCGAAGAGGTACCACGTTTCAAGAAGGAATTTCACGACAGCGTCCAAGGAATTGGAGAAAAGGCGAATTATAGAATTCGCCTTCCAACGTCCAACCGATGCCCTCTGCCATGTACAAACTCGTGCTCATTCGCCACGGCGAATCGACCTGGAACCTCGAAAACCGCTTCACCGGCTGGACCGACGTCGAGCTCACCCCCACGGGGGTCGAACAGGCCAAGGAAGCCGGCCGCCTGCTCAAGGCCGAGGGCTACGAGTTCGACGTGGCGTACACGTCGGTGCTCAAGCGCGCCATCTGGACCCTGTGGCACACGCTCGACCAGATGGACCGCACCTGGCTGCCGGTCGTGCACAGCTGGCGCCTGAACGAACGCCACTACGGCGGCCTGCAGGGCCTCAACAAGGCCGAGACGGCCAAGAAGTACGGCGACGAGCAGGTGCTCGTGTGGCGCCGCAGCTATGACACCCCGCCGCCGGAACTGGCCGCGGACGACGAGCGCAGCGAACGCAGCGACCCGCGCTACGCCAAGCTCAAGCCGGAAGACGTGCCCCTCACCGAATGCCTGAAGGACACCGTGGCCCGCGTGCTGCCGGTGTGGAACGAAAGCATCGCCCCGGCCATCAAGGCCGGCAAGCGCGTCGTGATCGCGGCCCACGGCAACAGCATCCGCGCCCTGGTGAAGTACCTGGACAACATCGCCGACGACGCCATCGTGGGCGTGAACATCCCGAACGGCATCCCGCTCGTCTACGAACTCGACGAGAACCTCAAGCCCATCAAGAGCTACTACCTCGGCGACGAGGAAGCGGCCAAGGCCGCGGCGGCGGCGGTGGCGAACCAGGGCAAGAAGGGCTGATCGCCCTCGCTCGGTGTCACCCCGGCGAACGCTGGGGCCCTCGCCCCGCCGCATATCCGACCGCAGTGGGTCCCGGCGTCCGCCGGGATGACCGGGTTGCGGCTCACCACCGGTACGACACCGACGCCACCGCCTTGCGCCGCGTGCCGTAGCTGCAGTCGCCGCCTTCGCCGCAGTAGGCGATGTAGTCCTTGTCGGACAGGTTGTTGATGTTGAGCGCGAGCCGCCAGCGGCCGGCGTCGAAGCCCACCATCGCGTCATGGAGCGTGACCGGCGGCGCCCACACGCGGCCCACGCCGTCGGGGTTGGCGCCCACGCGCCGCGCGCCCAGCCCGGCCCGCAGGCCGGGCACGCCCCAGCCGCCGAACTTGTAGACGCCCCACACGCCGGCGGACTCCCTCGGCACCCCCTCGATCTGCTGGCCCACGTAGCGCGTCTCGTCGCCCTGGGCCCGCGTCACGCGCGCCTGCGTGTAGGTGTACTGCGCCATCAGCTCCCACGCGGCGAAATCGGCGATCAGTTCCAGCTCGACGCCCCTGATCGTGGCCTCGCCCAGCTGGGTCGACTCGCCCTCGTGGTCGGGGTCGACCGTCAGGCGGTTGGTCTCGCGCAGCTTGTAGACCGCCGCGCTCGCGCGCAGCGGCAGGTCGGCCGGCTGCCACTTCACGCCGGCCTCCACCTGCTTGCCGCGGCGCGGCTTGAACGTGGTGCCGAAGAAGTCCTGCCCGCTCACCGGCTCGAACGACTCGGTGTAGCTCGCATAGGGCGACCAGCCACCGTCGCCCAGCCACACGACGCCGAAGTTCTTCGACCACGCGTCGTCGTGTTCGGCCGTGGCGCCGTTCGGCGGCGTGGTGGCGACGTCGTCGTGGCGCAGCGCGGCGAGCAGCACCCAGCGCCGGTCGATCTTCATCTGGTCCTGCAGCACGACGCCGACGTTGCGCGTGTGGTCGAGCGACGGCGCGGGGTACACCCGGTCGGGTTTCGGGAAGGTTCCATACACCGGGTTGTAGACGTCCAGCGTGTCCGCGAGCGCCACGCTGTAGGTGCGCCCCGAGCGCGCCACCAGCAGGTCCGCGCCCACCAGCACGTGGTGGTCGACGGGGCCGGTGCGCACCTCACGTTCGAACAGCAGGTCGGCCGCGGTGGCCTTCTGCGCCTCGTCGCTCGCGTACCAGGCGCGGCGGAAGTGCGTGCCGTTCGGGTTCGGCGTGCCGTCGGCATTGACGAAACCCGCCGCGCGAAACGCGAACATCGAGCGCAGCTCGCCCCGCGTCTCGTCGTGGCGGAAGTGGTGGCGCAGGGTCCAGTCGGCCCCGAGCCGCTGGTCCAGTTCCCAGCCCAGGCGGTAGCGCGTGCCGGCGTACCCGTCCCACGCGGGTTCGCTGATGAAGGTGTCGCGCGGGATCTTGCCGTTCGGTGCGTCGTACAGCGTGCCCAGCTGCGGGAAGAAGCTGTTCGTCGTGTTGCTGCGGTCCTTCTTGGCCTCGGCATAGACCGTCCACGTGGTGCCCGCGAGCGGCTTCCACGTCAGCGACGGCGCGAGGAAGTAACGCTGCTCGTCGGCGTGGTTCACCTGCGTGCCGGTGTCGAGGGCCACTCCGACCACACGGAACATCAGCGTGTGGTCGGGCGTGAACGAACCGCCCAGGTCGGCGTGCACCTGCCGGTGGTCGTCGGTGCCGGCCTGGGCGCCCATCTCCTGCACGGGTTCCGCCCGCGGCCGCTTCGAGACGAGGTTCAGCAGGCCGCCGGGAGCGTTCTGGCCCGCGACGATCGACGACGGCCCGCGCAGCACCTCCACGCGCTCGAAACCGTACGGTTCCTCTCGCACCGCACCCCACCAGCCGGCGCGAGGCTGCTTCAGGCCGTCGCGGAGCACGGAGGCGGACGTGCCGCGGATCGCGATCGAGTCCATGCGGTTGTCGAGTCCGTAGGCCTCGTGGCGCACGCCGGGGCTGTAGCGCAGCACGCTCTCCATGCTCTGCGAGCCCTGGTCGCGGATCTGGTCGGCCGTGACCACGCTGACCGACTGCGGCACCTCGTTGAGCGGCGTGTCGGTCTTCGTGCCGGTGCCGCTGTCGCGCGCGACGTAGCCCTTGACGGGCCCCCACGCCGACTCGGCCTCGACGGCGGCCGTGACCTTCACGCTGGGCAAGCGCGCGCCCTCGCCCGCCACGGGCGCCGGGGCCACGGTGTACGCCCCGTCGCCGGTGGACCTCACGACGAGGCCCGAGCCGGCGAGCAGCCGCTCGAGCGCCTGTTCCACCGTGAGGTTGCCGGACACGGCCGGGGCCGCGCGGCCCTCGGTCAGATCGGTCGAGAACGCGATGCGGGCACCCGACTGGCGGGCCAGCGCCGACAGTGCCTTGTCGAGCGGCTGCGCTGCGAGGTCGAGCGCGACGGGCGACTGGGCCAGCGCGGCGGCCGCGCACAGGGCCGACGCCACGGCCACGATGCCGCGGGGAACGAACGGGTGATTCAACAACACGGACCTCTCTCCAGGTGGATGCGCCTGCGGACGAGGCGCCTGGAGGGTTGGCGGATGCCGCCGGCGAAAGGTGACGTCCCCGTCAGGATTTTTTTCCGGCGAGGCCCACGCGAACCGAACCGTCGCCGTCGCGCCGCACCGTCACGGGCAGCACCTGGGGCAGCGCGTCGATCAGCGCCTCCAGCCCCGCCACGTCGTAGCTGCCTGACAGCCGCAGCGCACCGGCGCGGGCGTCGTCCAGCACCAGCGGCGCGCGCCGGTAGCGGGCGAGTTCGGCCAGCACGGCCGACAGCGGCGTGCCGTCGAACACCAGGCGACCCTCTCGCCAGGCGCCCACCGCATCGACCCCGACCTCGCGCATCGGCTGTTGCGGCCCGGACGTCACCGCCCGCACGACCTGGCCCGCGACCACGCGGCGGGGCGCATGGCCGGGTTCGGCCAGCTCGACCTCGCCGTCGAACACGCCCACGTCCGCCCCATCAGCCAACCGGCGCACGGTGAAACCCGTGCCGATGTCGTGGACGGCGATCTTGCCCGAGCGCACCGAGAACGGCCGCCAGCCGTGGGCGACCTGGAACGCGGCCTCCCCGGCCACGAGGTCGAGGCGCCGCGTGCGCAGTCGGTGTTCGACGCGCAGCGTGGTGCCGGTGTTCAGCACGACCGCGCTGCCATCGGGCAGCGTCTCGTGGCGCTGCTCGCCGATGGCCGTCTGGAGTTCGGTCACGTGCCACGCCGGGTCGGCCCACAGCAGGCCGCAGGCCAGAGTGATGACAGCGGCAGCCGTACCCGCCTTCCGCGTGGTGCGCCGGCGCACCGTCTGCGCACGGGCCTCGGCCAGCAGCTCCTCGCGCGAGGGGAAACGCGCGCGCAGCGCGTCCTCGAAGGGCGCCAGCTTGTCGGGGAGCGGCGCCGGCGGCGTGCCGCGGCTCATCGCCATCTCAGGGCCGGCGCCCATTCGGCGGCGATGCGGTCCATCGCGCGGTTCACGTGGTGCGTGACCATGCTGCGCGTGACGCCGATCTCGGCGGCGATCTCCTCGTGCCGCATGCCGTGCAGGCGGTGCAGCAGGAAACACTGGCGCGCCCGGGCCGGCAGCGCCTCGATGATGGCGACGAGCGCGTCGAGCTGCTGCTTGAAGTCGAGTTCGGCGGCGCCGTCGCGGTGGTGGTCGACGAGGTCGGGGGTGTCGCCGACACACTCGACCACGGCAGAACGCGCCGCGTCCGCCCGCTGGCGGTCGATGGCCCGGTGCGTGGACACGTGGCGCAGGAACGCGAGCGGGGTGTGCACCGGTTCCGCCGGCGGCCGCTCCATCAGCTCGACGCACACGTCGTGGACCACGTCGCGCGCGAACCCGCGGTCGCGGAAGCGCCGGCGCACGTGTTCGACCAGCTGGTCGTAGTGCTCCGCCAGCGCGGCGATCAGGACGGGGGAGAGGGCGACGGGCTGCACGGCGGGGCACCGGGGCGGTCAATGAGAACTATTCTCATCCTATCACGCACCCGTGCCGGCGCCTGTTGGCCGAACGGGAGATGCGCGAGACACTGCGGATGCCGCCCAATGCGGGCATCGCTTCCACGGAGATGACATGGCCGCCCCCGATCCCGCCTCCATCGCCCGCTTCGACCAGATGTTCCCGGTCCTCACCGAGGCCGAGGTCGCCCGCGTGCGCCGCTTCGGCACGCCGCACCGCCATCCGGCGGGCACCCGGCTGCAGAGCGCCGGGGAGCCGGTGCCGGGGATGATGATCGTGCTGTCGGGCCACGTGTCGATCAGCCAGCGCGACGGCCTCGGCCGCGTGCGCGGCATCGTCGACCACGGGCCGGGTCAGTTCATGGGCGAGGTGGGGTCGCTCTCGGGCCGGCCGTCGCTCGTCGACGGCATCACCACCGACGAGGTCGAGGTGCTGCTGGTGCCGCCCGAGCAGCTGCGCGCGCTGATCATCGCGGAGGCGTCGCTCGGCGAGCGCCTCGTGCGGGCGCTGATCCTGCGGCGTGTCGCCCTGATCGAGACGGGCGGCAGCGGCCCGGTGCTGCTGGGCCAGCCGGGCGCCTCGAACCTGCTGCGGCTGCGCAGCTTCCTGCAGCGCAACGGCGAGCCGCACCACGTGGTCGACGTCTCGGCCGACGCCGAGGCCGCCGCCCTGATGACGCAGTACGGCGCCGACGAACACGCGGTGCTCGTGATCTGCCCCGACGGCGGCGTGCTGGTCGACCCCGACGAGACGGCGCTCGCGCGCTGCATCGGCATGGTCGACACACGCGAGCACGACGAGCTCTTCGACGTGGCCATCGTGGGCGCGGGCCCGGCGGGCCTGTCCACCGCGGTGTACGCCGCGTCCGAGGGCCTGCGGGTCGTGGTGCTCGACACCCGCGCCTACGGCGGCCAGGCCGGCGCCAGCTCACGCATCGAGAACTACCTGGGCTTCCCCACCGGCATCTCGGGCCAGGCGCTCGCGGGCCGGGCCTACGTGCAGGCGCAGAAGTTCGGCGCCGAGATGATGATCCCCGCGCGCGTGGCCGCGCTCGACTGCTCGCGCGACGACCCCGAGGGCGCGCTGCGGCTGCGCCTGGCCGACGGCCGCCGCCTGCGCACCCGCACGGTCGTGATCGCGAGCGGCGCGCGCTACCGGCGGCCGGCCGTGCCGCACCTCGCCGAGTACGAGGGCCGCGGCATCTGGTACTGGGTCTCGCCCATCGAGGCCACGCCGTGCCGCAACGAAGTGGCCGCGCTCGTGGGCGGCGGCAACTCGGCCGGCCAGGCGGCCGTGATGCTGTCGCAGTACGCGGCCAAGGTGCACCTGCTCGTGCGCGGACCCGGCCTCGCGGCGAGCATGTCGCGTTACCTCATCGACCGCATCGAGGCCACGCCCAACATCGAGCTGCGGTCCCACACCGAACTCGTGGGCCTGCACGGCTGCGAGATGGGCCGCCTGCGCGCTGTCACGTGGCGCCACCGCCATCGCGACGCCGACGAACACGTGCCGCTGCGCCACCTCTTCCTGTTCACGGGCGCCGAACCCGAGACCGCGTGGCTCGAAGGCTGCAACGTGATGGTGGACGGCCACGGCTTCGTGCGCACCGGCCCGGTGGCCTGCGCCGACCTGCGGACCGCGCCGCTCGAGACGAGCGTGCCCGGCGTCTTCGCCGTGGGCGACGTGCGCTCGGGGTCCGTCAAGCGGGTGGGCGGGGCCATCGGCGAAGGGGCCGCGGCCGTCGCGCAGATCCACCAGTTCCTCGCGGCGGGCGCCACGGCCTGAAGGCCACCGGAACGACGGGTGATACGCCCACCCCCGCCAAAGGTCTCGCCACCGGCGTGACCTCCGAGAGGCGGCTTCGAAGGCGTCTCCGGCCACAGTGAGCCACCCCTCACGAACCGGAGAAGTTCTCATGAAAACCCTGTCCCGTTGGCTCGCGGCCGCCGCGCTCGCCACCACCTTCGCCACCGCCGTCCAGGCCCAGTCCCTCGAGTACCCGAAGGCGTTCACCGTCCGCGACGTGGCCGTCAACGGCACCACGATCCACGTGCGCCAGGCCGGCACCGGTCCGGCCGTGGTGCTGCTGCACGGCTACGGCGAAACCGGCGACATGTGGGTGCCGCTCGCCACCGAACTCGCGCGCGACCGCACGGTGATCGTCCCCGACCTGCGCGGCCTCGGCCGCTCGGCCAAGCCCAAGGCCGGCTTCGACAAGATGACCCAGGCCGGCGACGTGTCCGGCGTGCTGGACGCGCTGAAGGTCGACAAGGTCGACGTCGTGGCCCACGACATCGGCAACATGGTGGCCTTCGCGTTCGCCGCGAAGAACCCGCAGCGCGTGGGCCGCCTCGTGCTCATCGACGCGCCGGTGCCCGGCGTGGGCCCGTGGGACGAGGTGCTGAAGAACCCGCTGCTGTGGCACTTCCGCTTCGGCGGCCCCGACATGGAGCGCCTCGTCGCCGGTCGTGAACGCATCTACCTCGACCGCTTCTGGAACGAGTTCTCCGCCACGCCGGCCCGCTTCGGCGAACCGGCCCGCCAGCACTACGCGAAGCTCTACGCGCTGCCCGGCGCCATGCATTCGGGCTTCGCGCAGTTCGCCGCGTTCGACCAGGACGCCATCGACAACCGCGCCTGGCTCGCCGCCGGCAACCAGCTGAAGATGCCGGTGCTCGCGCTCGGCGGCGAGAAGTCCTTCGGCCTGATGATGGCCTCGGTGATGCGCAACGCCGCCACCGACGTGCGCGAAGGTGTCGTGCCCGACTCGGGCCACTGGATCATGGAAGAGAACCCGAAGGCCACGGTCGCGCTGGTGACCGGCTTCCTGGGCGAGAAGAACTGACGCGCCGTTCGTTCGCGCGGGGTCACCCGCGCGAACACCACCACACGAACCCCGCGACGTTCACCGCCACGGTGATCCAGAACGCCGCGCGGAACGGCGCCTTCGACGACTTGTGCCGGAGCAGCTGCTGCGCGAGCAGCGCGCCCGGCCAGCCGCCCGCCAGGCCGAGCACGAGCAGCGTGCTCTCGGGCGTGCGCCAGCGGCCCGCCTGCGCGGCGGCCTTGTCGAAGGCATAGGCGAAGAAGCAGGCGATGCTGGCGACGGCATAGACCCCGGCCACCCAGAGCGGCACGCCCCACGTCATCGCGCAGGCCACCCAGACGCCGACGAACACCGGCAGGGCCAGCAGCGACGCCACCGACCAGCGCACCGGCGCCGCCCGGCGCGCGACCCGCACCGATGGCGGCACGCGGTCCACCCGCACCTTCACGTCGGTCGCGCGTTTCTTGCCACCCGGGCCGGGCTCGACGGCGAACGTCACCCGCTGCCCCGCCTGCGGCCGGCCCGAGCGCCGCGCCATCGACTTGATGTGCAGGAAGATCTCCGGGCCGCCCTGGTCGGGCGCGATGAAGCCGAACCCGCGCTCGTCGTTCCACGAGACGATCTCGCCATCGAAGCGGATGCGGCTGTTCCCGGTCATCGTGTGTCAGGCCCCGAAGCCGAACCGCACGAGGGCGATCGAGAACGCGAAGAGGAAGCCGTAGGCGAACTTGTCGATGCGCCACAGCGTCTCGCCACGCCGCGCGCGCCAGGCGCCCACCACCGCCATCAGCCCGCCGAGGATCAGCGGCGTGACGATCAGGTTGGCCACGCGCCAGGGCGGCGGCACGAAGTTGTCCGGGAACACGAGCAGGCTCAGCCCGCCGAGGATGAACCCGAAGAGCGCGTACCCGACGGCCGCCAGCCACGGATTGGCCGGCCGCCGCAGCGTCTCCGCCATCGAGTGCAGGCCCAGTTCCACCAGGAACTCCACGACCACCTGCACCAGGAACTCGCCGACGAACGAGAGGATCAGCTCGAACATGCGCGGGCGGACGAGGACGGTGTCCCGGTCTGGACGGACAAGGTGGTCATGGACCCCTCCCTGGGGTGGTGTGTGGACGCCGGCTTCGAGGACCGGCTGGTGTCGACGCGCAGGATAGCAGCGCCGACCGCCTCACTTCCGGCAGAACCCTTCGCCCGGCGCCACCACGAGGCAGTCGGTCTTGTCCGCGAGCCACTTCATGCCCGTGCCTTCACCGTTCGTGGCCCGCAGCACCTCGGCCTTGCCGTCGCGCTCGAAGCGGATGGTGTCGCCGTCGGCCTTGCCCGGGAACGAGCGCGGGCCGTCGAGGTTGGCCAGGGTGAGGTCGTACATGCCGTTCGTGCCGGCCACCTTCAGGTAGGTGCCCTCGGGGCCGGTCCACTGGCCGACCCAGGCGTCGGTGGGGGCCGGTGCCGGTGCGGGCGCAGATGCGGGAGCGGGCGCGGCGGTTTCGGCGCCGGTGGAGGGCGGCGCGGCGCGTTCGCCACACGCGGCCAGCGCGAGCACGCAGGAGAAGACGGTGATCGTGGATCTCATGCGGCCCAGTGTAGGCCGCGGCTTCAGCCCGCGTGGGCGACAGGGTTCCCGTTGGCGGCGGCGGCGGCGGTGTCCCGCACGAAGGCGAGGATCACCTTGGCGCAGGCGTCCGGTGCGGCCTGGAGCAGCGCATGCGGCCCGGGCAGGCGCAGCAGTTCAGCTTCGGGTCGCCCACGGACGAGCCGCCGACCCGCCGACGCGGGCACGAGCAGGTCCTCGGTCGCCTGCAGGTACAGCAACGGACACGTGACCCGCTGAAGCCGAGGCCGCGCATCGACATCGACCACCGCGCGCAGCCGCACCCTCATCACGGCTGGCCGCACGTGGCGCACGGCCTGCACCAGGGCCGAACGAAGGAGCGGCGTGTCGAAGCGCCCATGGAGCAGCCAGGCCATCGGCGCGATGGGGCCCGAAGCGATCGGCAACGCGCGGATCAGTCCGCGCAACATGCCGAGGAGCGGACGCGGGTTGGTGGCGAACGTGTTGCAGAGGATCAGGCCGCGCACCCGGTCGCCGTGGCGCGCCGCGAGCGCGATGGCCAGCGGTCCGGAGAAGGACTCGCCGAGCAGCACGAGTGGTCCTTCGGGGGGCAGCGCCGCATCGGCGATGGGCTCCAGCGCGTCGTAGCCCAGCGCGCGGTCGGCGGGGTACGAGATCACCGTCACCCGCAAGCGCCCCGCCAACACCTCCAGCAGCGGCCCGAACAGGGCGCCGGTGCCGTCCATGCCAGGGAGCAGCACGAGCGTGGTCATGGCGACCCGACCGGCAACCGGGGTTCTCCCACGAACGAGAAGATCGCGCCCTTCATCACGCCTCGCACGCCCGGCGCCACGGCCGGCAGCGCCGGAGAGGATAGCAGTGGCCACGAGCGCGCCACCCGACGGCGGGTCCACGAGGGTGCGAGGAACGTTCGACACCTCCCAAACAACCGTCATCCCGGCGCACGCCGGGATCCACTGTGGCCGCAGCGCGCGGCGGGGTGATCTCGTCGTGCCTGCGTTTGAGCGTCTCCCGAGCGGCGTGCTCGGCAGGCTGTGGGCCCCGGCGTTCGCCGGGGTGACCTTGTCCGGTGGAAGAAGGGATGTCACGTCCGGGACACGGGTTGCACCCCAATGCGTCGGGGCGGCCTGCGTGCGTAAAGTGCCAACCACAACACGGTTTCGACCACCACAACAGGAGACAGAGATGCCCCAGACCCGGAGCCCGCGTCGGCTCGCCCTTGTCACGCCCGTGCTCGCCGCAGTGCTCGCGCTCACCGCCTGCGGCGGTGGAGACGACGATGTCGCCGTCGCGGCCCCGCCCCCGGAATTCACCATCGAGACCCACACGCTCGCCAGCGCCGCCAAGCCGGCGCGCACGCCCGGCTCGGCCGGCGTGACGGTGGCGACCGGGAGCAAGCTCGCGACGCAGTTCGGCGGCACGGCCGTCGACCTCAACAACGTGCGCTACACCCGCTATGCGCTCACGGCCAACGCCGGCAAGCCGGTCGATGCGGTGCTGGTGGCGGTGCCCGGCACGCTCGCCGCGTCGCACAGCTACCTCGTGCTCGCCGAGAACCTCGTGCGACGCATGTGGGCCGACCACGGCAAGGTGGTGGAGCTGTGGGGCGTGGACCGCCGGTCCGTGCAGCTGCAGGACATGGCCGGGCTGAACATCGCCGAGCGCGAGCGCAACCCGTCGATCGCGCTGAACTGGCTCTACGGCGCCGAGCTGGGCCTCGCGCTCGACCCGAAGCTCACGCGGCGCGCCGTCTTCCACGACCACACGGACATCGCCTTCATGGCGAACTGGACGCCCCAGGTGCATTCGTTCGACATCGACGCCGTCGTCGAGCGTGCCCGCGCCGTGGCGCGCAACCAGACGGTGTACCTCGGCGGCCACTCGGCCGGCACCGGCTTCGTCGCGCGCTACGCCGCCACCGACTTCGACCTGACCGGTGCGGGCCCGGCGCGGCCTGGCTACAAGAAGCTCGCCGGCCTCGTGCTGTTCGAGGGCCCCGGCGGCGCGCTGGCCACCACGGCGCCCACGCCGGCCGACCTCGACGCCGTGATCGCCGCGGCCGATGGCGGCCTCTACGACAAGGTGGCCGCGGGCGCCCTGCCCGCCTTCGTCTCGCGCCCGGGCCTCACGCCGCGGGTCAACGCCTCCACCGAGGTGTCGGGCATGCAGATCGAGTTCGAGGGCACCATCAACGGCAAGCAGGCCCTGCTGCAGGCCGACCAGGGCGGGGTCGCGGGCAACAACGTCTACGAGAAGGTCGCCGACTTCAACAAGCGCGCGTTCCCGGTCACGGCGGGCGCCGCGCTCGGCACGTTCATGGACGACGACAACGTCGCGCGCACCGAGTTCTACTCGGTGTCGATCGGCGCGCTGGGCGAGGCGCGCGCCGACGGCGCGCGCATCTGGCTCGACAACGACGCCACGCTCCCCGCCGCCGCCTTCCGCGACTTCGGCCCGATGCCCGCCACCGTCAGCGTGGCCACGCCGCCGTGGGGCAAGGAGGTGGAGCCCACGAACCTGAAGCGCTTCTCGCGCGCGTTCTTCCTCGGCGACTCCACGTACAGCGATTGGTACTACCCGAGCACCGGCCTGCTGGTCGGCAACGCCAGCGCGGCCACCGGCGGCGGCGCGAACCTGGGCCTCGACACCAGCGCGCTGTCGAAACCCGTGGCCGACGGGGGCCGCGGCCGCGCGGACATCGTCAACCAGACGCAGGCCCGCCTGATCGACATCCCGGTGATCGCGTTCGGCGGCACGAACGGCCTCACGCCGGTGCCCGGCATCTGGCGCGGTTTCGCCGAGGCCATCGCGCCGTGCGCCGCGCCCAGCTGCAAGGCCGGCACGGCCCGCACGCCGGCGGGCCAGGCGACGCTGCTGGCCAACCGCACCTTCGGTGGCATCGATGGCGGCTTCGAGGTGTTCATGAGCGAGGGCTACACGCACGTGGACGTGCTGACGGCCAACGACGACGCCACGAACAACGTGGTGCGGCCGCTGGCCGCCTTCATGGCGCGCAACCTGCGCTGAGGCGGAACGCCGGGACGGGCGGGGCGTTCAGCGCCCCGTCTGCTCCCGCCGCCACTGCCCCGGCGACATGTCGGTCCAGCGCTTGAACGCGTGCTGGAAGGCCGACTGGTTCGCGAAGCCGAGCGCGAGCGCGATCTCGGTGAGGTTGAGGTGGGCCTCGGCGAGGTACTGCTTGGCCTTGCGCTCGCGCACGCCGTCGACCAGTGCGCGGAACGTGAGGCCGCGTTCCTCGAGGCGCGCCTGAAGCGTGCGCGGCGCCATGTCGAGGTCGGCCGCCAGCGCGTCGAGCGTGAGCGAGCCGCTGCCGAGGCGCTCGCGCACGCGGCGGCGCAGCACGACCAGCAGGCCGGCCGCGTCGCCACTCAGCCGCTCCAGCTCGAGCGCCACCTGCGCCCGCAGCGCGGCGTTGGCGGCGGGGTCGTGCTGGCGCACCGGCAGCGCGAGGTAGGACGCCAGGCCCTGCATCGCGTTGGCCGGTTGCCCGAACCGCACCTGCCCGCCGAAGCAGCGCTCGTAGGCGGACACGTCGGCCGGCGCCGGCCCCTCGAAGCTCGCGTCGAACGGCAGCGCGGCCTGGCCGGTGAACCAGCGCGAGCGCCACGCCCACGTGCCCATCAGCAGGTGCGCGAGCGCGGTCGAGTGCGTGCCCGCGGCCGACACCAGGCTCAGCTGGAAGTGCTGGTCGTCCACGTGGGGACGCACCTCGTAGACGTTGGTGAACAGCCGCTGGTAGCGCACGAGCAAGTTGCCCACCTCGGAGATGGACGGGCTCGTCATCAGCGCGAAGCCCAGCACGCCGCCGTCCCACGGCTGCACGTGTTCGGACGCCTTGATGGGCAGGTCGGGGTCGCGCAGGTGGTGCCGGGCCACCTCGATCACCGCGTGGAAGTCGTCGAGCGGGAAGGTCTCGCCGGGCGCCGCCTGCTCGACGCGGTGCTGCAGGTCGGACGGGTACAGCGAAGCCGGGTTCACGCCCTGCTGGCGCAGGTACGAGAACACCGCGCGGCTGTAGCCGATGTGCACGTCGGGGCGTGGGAGCGCCGGGCGTTCCGCGGACGACAGCACGCGCAGCGCCGGTTGCCGCGCGGGCGCGCGGTCAGCCGGGAACGGACAAGCGAGAGGCTGTGGTTGCGTCACGGGCGCCGGAGTCCTGGATGCGTTCGATCGTCTCGATGCGAAGCCGCTCGGTGGCCGAGAACGCCTCGCTGCGCAGTGCGTCGACCCGCTCGCGCCGAGTGCTGTCGGCGAGCGTGCCGTCGCCGAGGATCACCGAACGCTGCTGCAGGTAGTCCGCCACGCGATGATTCCACGCCTCGGTCTGCCGGTCCAGCGTTTCGAGGCGTTCCGCGGCCTCCGCACCCACCAGGGTTTCGCGCAATTGACGCAGGTCCGATGCGGTGCCAGACCGCTGTTTCAGGTCCTCGGTCAACGTGCCGAGTGTCTCCACCACCTCCACCACGTCCTGTTCCGAACGCATCGATTCGGGCAGCCCCGCGCGCAGCGCCGCCACCCGCCGCGCCTTCTCCTGCGGCGACAGCGACGGGTCCTTCAGGATCGCGAAGCGGCCGAGGCTGTAGGCGTCGTAGGTGTCCTCGTCGCCGAAGAAGGCCTTCACCACCGCGGGGTCGAAGTGGCGGGACCGCGCGGCGCGCAGCGAGTCCACGCGCGCGCGCATGTCGTCGAGGCTCACGGGGCGGGTGTCGCGCAGCCGCGCGTCGAGGTCGTCCTTGTACGCCACGTAGCGGTCGAACAGCGCGAGCGCCTGCGCCGCGGCGCGCGGACCCACGTGCCGCGCGGCGAAGGCCGCGACACGGGCGCGCTGCCGCGCCGCCGGCTCCTCGCCGGTGGACGACAGGAAGTAGTCGAACACGTTGCGCACGCCACGGGTGAGCTTGAGGTTTCCCTGAGCATCCTCCTCGAGCTCGCCGCTGACCTCGGTGCCCCGCAGCGAGGCCGGCAAGGCCTCGACGCCGGTGTGGAAGGTCATGGCCACCGCGGTGGCGCCGGGTCGCGACGGCAGGGCCGCCACCTCGGCGGTGGACGTCGCGGACGCCGGCGAAGGCGCAGGAGGCGCCCTGCCCGCGATCTCGTCGGCGTGCACCCACCACGCCAGCGCGACGCCGATCGCCACGCTGCCGAACACGAGCCCCGCCCAGCGCGCGGAACGCGGCTTGTGGACGACGATGGCGCCCATGCCTTACAGGCCCGCGTTCTTGAGGCGGTTCGCGTGCTGGCGGTACAGCGCGACGGGGTCGACGCGGCCGGTGACGCCGAAGAAGTGGTTGATGGTGTCGAGGTGGTTCAGCGCGTAGTCGCTGCGGATCACCACGCCGAGGTGGCTGTCGCACTGGCCCACGAGGCCGTCGTTCGGCTGACCCTTGAACGCGAGCGCGGTGCCGGCGAGCGGGTAGTCGCTGATGTCGAGGCCGCTCGTGATCAGGCCCGTGCCGCTCCACGAGTAGTAGCGCACGCCGTTGACCACGGCCGCGCCCTGGCCGCAGCGCGTGGTGGGCACGCCCTGCGGGAAGTTGCGGTTGAAGTTGGCCGCGCCGCTGGTCGTCAGCGACGTCAGCACCGCGTTGCCGTTGGCCGGCAGGCCCGGGCTGCCCGAGAACAGGTCGATCAGCTGGCCCAGGCCGCCGATGACGGCGTTGAGCACCACGTTCGTGAACGAGCCACCGGGGGCGACACCCGCGATGACGTCGGCCACCGGCGAGCCGCCGGTGGTGCCGCTCACCGACGTGGCCGACGCCACCTGGTTCGGGATCACGGCCGCCGCGTAGCGCACGGACTGGTTGCCCTGGCTGTGGCCGATCAGGTTCACCTTCTTCGCGCCCGTGACGGCCAGGATCGTCTGGATCTGCTGCACGAGCTGCTCGCCGCGCACCTCCGACGAGTTCACCGCCGACACCTTCGTGGTGTAGACCTTCGCGCCGTTCGACTTCAGGTCGCCGGTGATGCCGTACCAGTAGTCGATGCCGGCGGCGGTGTCCCAGCCCATCAGGCCGTGCGCCAGCACGATGGGGTACTGCGTGGCGGCGTAGGTGCCGGCGGCATGGACGGGGCTGGACAACGAGACGAGGGCGGCGGCGGCCAGCAGACCGGAGAGGTGGCGTTTCATGCGGGGGTATCTCCTGGGGTTCTCATGTGATGTGTCCCCCACGGACGACGCCGCGAGGGACGCCGATGGTGTCACCGGCCCCCTCCCCCGTCTTGCCCGGACGCGCCGATGTTGTGCTCGGACGCGTAGCCCTAGGGCAAATCCCGAGCGGCCTCGGGATGTATTCCTACACGTCGAGGGCGATGCCCAGGGCGCCGGCGATGTCGTTTCGCGCCAGCTCGCTGACCGCGCGGCGGTCGAGCCCTTCGGTGGCGCGTGCCGGCAGCCGCTTCACGGTCACCGTGAGCCCGCGGGCGCGCACGATGGCCCACAGCGACTCGACCAGGTTCATGTCGCCGATGTACGCCGCCGCCGCGCTGACCGGCGACGCGTCGTCGGAGAAGCGCAGCGCGATGGGCTGCACCGGCGTGTGCGTGGCGATGGCCGCCTGCAGCAGGTTCGCATGGAACGGCAGGATGCCGTGGCCGTCGCTGGTGGTGCCCTCGGGGAACATCGCGATGACGTCGCCCTGCTGCAGCGCCTCGGCCACCTGGTGCACCACGCGCATCGCGTCGCGCTTGCGCTCGCGTTCGATGAACAGCGTGCCGCCGCACGCCACCATCCAGCCGATCAGCGGCCAGCGGCGGATGTCGGCCTTCGACACGAAGCGCGCGGGCTGCGCGGCGTCGATGGCGAGGATGTCGAGCCACGACACGTGGTTCGCGGCCAGCAGCACCGGCCCGCGGTGCGGGACGCCCTCGAAGACGAGGCGCAGGCCCAGCGCGGCGAGCATGTCGCGGCAGAACACGCCCACGTGCCACATGCGCCGGTGCGACCCGAGGAACGGGAACAGCAGCGCGCAGGTGAGCAGCCCGCGCGCCACCATGCCCAGGCAGCACAGCAGCCGCCAGACGGCACGGGGCAGGCCGACCCGGGCGGGTGCGGTCGAGGTCACTTGGCCTCGTAGGCCACGTGGCCGGCGACGAGCGTGGTGCGCACGCGCCCCGGCAGCTCGAACCCGGCGAAAGGCGAATGCTTGCCCTGGCTGCGGAACGCACGCGGCTCGACGGTCCAGCGCGCGGCCGGGTCGAACAGGCACAGGTCGGCCATGCCGCCCTCGACCAAGCGGCCCGCGCTCGACTGCAGCGAACCGAGCGCGTCGCCCAGCACCTTCACGGGCGCGCACGTCACCGTGGCCAGCGCCTTCGACAGGCCCGCGCCGCTGTCCTCGCCCCACTTGAGCGCGAGGCTCAGCAGCAGCTCGAGGCCGGTGGCGCCGGGTTCGGCTTCGGCGAACGGGAGGTTCTTCGCGTCCTCGTCGACCGGCGTGTGGTCGCTGACCAGCGCGTCGATGGTGCCGTCGGCCAGGCCGGCACGGATGGCGTCGCGGTCGCGCTGCTGGCGCAGCGGCGGCGTGAGGCGCATCGCGGCGTTGAAGTAGCCGATGTCCATGTCGATCAGGTGCAGGTGGTTCACGCTGACGTCGCACGTGACCGGCAGGCCCTCGGCCTTCGCGCGGCGCACGAGGTCGATGCCCGCGGCGCTGCTGAGGCGGCACAGGTGCACGCGCGCGTTGGTGATGCGCACGAGTTCGAAGATGGTGTGCAGCGCGATGGTCTCGGCCACCACCGGCACGCCGGAGAGGCCCAGCCGCGTGGCGAGCGCGCCGCTGGCGGCCACGCCCTTGCCGAGGTGCGCGTCCTGCGGGCGCAGCCACACGGTGTAGCCGAAGGTGGACGCGTACTGCAGCGCGCGCTGCAGCACCAGCGTGTCGGCGAGCGGCGCCTCGGCCTGCGAGAAGCCCACGCAGCCGGCCTCGGTCAGCTCGGCCATCTCGGTCAGCACCTCGCCGGCCAGGCCGCGCGTGAGCGTGCCGAGCGGGTACAGGTGCGCCTGGTTCAGGTTGCGCGCGCGGAACTTCAGCATCTCGACGAGGCCGGGCTCGTCGAGCGGCGGGTCGGTGTCGGGCGGGCACACGAGGCTCGTCACACCACCGGCCACCGCGGCGGCCATCTCGCTCTCGAGCATGCCCTCGTGCTCGTGGCCCGGCTCGCGCAGGCGCGCGGCGAGGTCGACGAGGCCGGGAGCCACCACGAGGCCCGAGGCGTCGATGGTGCGGTTCGGGTGGAAGTCGGGGTTCACCGCGCCGAGCGCGACCACGCGGCCGGCGGCGATGGCCACGTCGCCGGGTTCGTCGCGGCCGGTGGCGGGGTCGACCAGGCGGCCGTTCTTGATGAGGATCTTCATGGTCTGCTTGGCTTCCTCAGGCATTGTTCCCGGCGATGGTGGACATCACCGCCATGCGCACGGCGATGCCGAAGGTGACCTGCGGCAGGATCACGCTCTGGGTGCCGTCGGCCACGGCGGAGTCGATCTCCACGCCGCGGTTGATGGGGCCCGGGTGCATCACGATGGCGTCGGGCTTGGCGAGGGCGAGCTTCTCGGGCGTGAGGCCGTAGTTCTTGAAGAACTCGCCGGCGCTCGGCAGCATCGCGCCGCTCATGCGTTCGTTCTGCAGGCGCAGCATGATGATCACGTCGGCGCCGCGGATGCCCTCGGCCATGTCGTGGCACACGCGCACGCCCATCTCCTTCAGGTCGCCCGGCACGAGCGTCTTCGGGCCCACCGCGCGGATCTCCGGCACGCCCAGCGTGGTGAGCGCGTGGATGTCGGAGCGGGCCACGCGCGAGTGCACGATGTCGCCCACGATGGCCACGGTGAGCTTCGTGAAGTCCTGCTTGAAGTGCCGGATGGTGTACATGTCGAGCAGCGCCTGCGTGGGGTGCGCGTGGCGGCCGTCGCCGGCGTTCACCACGTGCACGTGCGGGGCGCAGTGCTTCGCGATCAGGTACGGTGCGCCGCTTTCGCTGTGGCGCACCACGAACATGTCGGCGTGCATGGCCGACAGGTTCGCGATGGTGTCGAGCAGGCTCTCGCCCTTCGCGGCCGACGAGCGCGCGATGTCGAGGTTGATCACGTCGGCGCTCAGGCGCTTGGCCGCGATCTCGAACGTGGTGCGCGTGCGCGTGCTGTTCTCGAAGAACAGGTTGAAGACGCTCTTGCCCCGCAGCAGCGGCACCTTCTTGACCTCGCGGTCGTTCACGCTCAGGAACGTGCCCGCGGTGTCGAGGATGTGGTGGATCACCGCCCGCGGCAGTCCCTCGATGGACAGCAGGTGGATGAGTTCGCCGTGCGAGTTGAGTTGCGGATTGCGTTGTTGCAACATCGTGATCAGTCGCTTTCCTTGATGTCGAAGCTGAAGCGGCCGGCGTCGTCGCGCGCGAGGCGCAGGCGGTCGTCGGGGGCCAGCGCGATGCGGGCGGCGGTGAAGGCCGCCTCGATGGGCAGCTCGCGACCGCCCCGGTCCACCAGCACCGCGAGCGTCACGCTCGCCGGGCGGCCGAAGTCGAAGAGTTCGTTGATGACGGCGCGCGTGGTGCGGCCCGTGTAGAGCACGTCGTCGATCAGCAGGATGGCGCGGCCGTCCACCTCGAAGGGCAGTTTCGTGGGGTCGGAACTGCTCATGCCGCGCTGGGAGAAGTCGTCGCGGTGCATCGCGCTCGAGATCACGCCGTGTTCGCCGGCGAGGCCCAGGTCGCGCTGCAGGCGTTCGGCGAGCCAGGCGCCCCCCGACCACACGCCCACGAGGGCGGTGTTGGGCTTCACCAGGGGTTTCACGCCTGCCAGCAGGGCGGTGTACAGCGATTCGGCGTCGAGCTGATTGACGGTCATGGCGTGTCTCTCAGAAATTGCTCCAGGATGATGGCGGCGGACGCGGCGTCCACGTCCGAGGCGCCCGCGGCATGGGCCTCGGTGGTGGAGTAGCGTTCGTCGACCTCGTGCACCGGCAGCCCGAAGCGGCCGTGCAGCTGCCGGCCGAACCGCCGGGCCCGATGGGTATTGTCGTGCGGGGCGCCGTCCGGGTGAACCGGAACCCCGATCACCAGCGCGGCTGGCTGCCATTCGGCGATCAGGTCGGCGATGGCCTTGAACCGGGCGTCGCCCTCGGCCGCGATGGTGCGCAGCGGGGTGGCGCTGCGGGTCAGGGTGTTGCCGCTGGCGACCCCCACCCGCTTGGTGCCGTAATCGAATGCCAGGAACGAACGGATCGCGGTCGCCGGGGTGGACGACAGACCGCTCATGCGTGCCCCGCCTCCTGGCTCAGCATCCGCGGGTCGATGCCCAGCAGCGACAGGGCCTTGTCGTAGCGCTGCTCGACCGGGGTCTCGAAGATGACCGCGGGTTCAGCGTCGACGTTCAGCCAGCCGTTGCGGCCGATCTCTTCCTCGAGTTGCCCGGCGCTCCAGCCGCTGTAACCCAGCGTCACCAGGATGCGCTTGGGGCCGGCGCCGTTCGACAGCGCCTCCAGCACGTCCTTGCTGGTGGTCATCTCGAGGCCGCCGGGGATCTGCAGCGACGAGTTGTAGTGGCCGCCCTCGCCCTCGCCCCCGTCGAGCCGGTCGTGCAGCACGAAGCCGCGTTCGGTCTGGACGGGGCCACCGAAGTACACCGGCGTCTCGGCCAGGTCTTCCCGGTCGAGGGTGAGCTCCACCTTCTCGAACAGGTTCTTCAGCTTGATGTCGATGGGCTTGTTGATGACCAGCCCGAGCGCACCCTTCTCGGTGTGCTCGCACAGGTAGACCACGGCCCCGGCGAAGGTTTCGTCGGCCATCCCGGGCATCGCGATCAGAAACTGGTTGGTCAGGTTGATGGCGGACATTCGGTGATTTTATGCCTGAGGCAAACTCGGGGGGTCTCCCGGAGGTTTCCCACCCGCATGCCCCACCGCGAACGCCCGCTCGACAAGCCCCTGCCATCCGCCCTGGTGTGGTTCCGCCGCGACCTGCGCGCCGATGACCACGCCGCGCTGTACCACGCGCTGAAGGCGGCGCGCAAGGTGTGGTGCGTGTTCATCCTGGACCGCGACATCCTCGACCCGCTGCCCCGCGCCGACCGCCGCGTGGAGTTCATTGTCGACAGCCTGCACGCCCTCGACGCCCAGCTGCGCGCGCTGAACCCCGAGGCCCGGCTGATCGTGCGCCACGCCCACGCGGGCACCGCCCTGCCCCGCCTGGCCGACGAGCTGCACGTGCAGGCGGTGTACGCGAGCCACGACGACGAACCCGCGGCGCTGGCGCGCGACCACGCCGTGCGCGGGTCGCTCGCGGAACTGGGCATCGCGCTGCACACGGCCAAGGACCACGTGATCTTCGAGCGCAACGAGGTGCTGACCGCCACCGGCAAGCCCTACAGCGTGTTCACGCCGTACAAGAACGCCTGGCTGAAGAAGCTGGAGCCGTTCTACGTGAAGGCCTACCCGGTGGACCGCTACGCCGACGCGCTGGCCCCGCTGCCCGACGGCGTGCCGGCCCACCTGCCCACGCTGTCCGGCATCGGCTTCGAGCCTACCAACCTGCACGAGCTGGCGCTCGGCGCCGGCAGCGAGGGCGCCCAGGCGCTGCTCGCCGACTTCCTGCCCCGCATCGACCGCTACGACGCGGCGCGCGACTTCCCCTCGGTGAAGGGCCCGAGCTACCTGTCGATGCACCTGCGCTTCGGCACCGTGTCCATCCGCCAGCTGGCCCGCGAGGCCCACGCGCACCGCTCGAAGGGCGCGCAGACGTGGCTCTCCGAACTGGTGTGGCGCGACTTCTACCACCAGGTGCTGCACCACCACCCGCACGTCGCCGAGTCGGCCTTCAAGCCCGCGTACGACGCCATCAAGTGGGAGCGCGGCAAACACGCCGACACCCTCTTCGCCGCCTGGTGCCACGGCCGCACCGGCTACCCTCTGGTGGACGCCGCGATGGCCCAGATCAACCAGACCGGCTACATGCACAACCGCTTGCGCATGGTGGTGGCGAGTTTCCTCGTGAAGGACCTCGGCATCGACTGGCGCCGCGGCGAGGCGTACTTCGCCGAGAAGCTCAACGACTTCGACCTCGCCGCCAACAACGGCGGCTGGCAATGGGCCGCCTCCACCGGCTGCGACGCCCAGCCCTACTTCCGCATTTTCAACCCGGTCACCCAGAGCGAGAAGTTCGACCGCGAGGGCAAGTTCATCCGCCGCTACGTGCCCGAACTGGCCCGGCTGTCGGACAAGGCCATCCACGCCCCGTGGCTCGCCCGCCCCATCGAGCTGGCCGAGGCGGGCGTGTTGATCGGGCAGGACTACCCGGCGCCCATCGTGGAACACGACGAGGCGCGGGCGAAGACCTTGGCGAGGTATGGGGTCGTGAAGGCGGGGGACTGACCGCCATGACCCCTGCCGAGGCGAGCCCGACGAACTGGGACGCGCTGTTCACCGCCTGGCTGGAGGTGTTCAGGAAACCCGGGCCGCGGGCTCATGAGCGCATGACCCTCGCGCGCCGTCGGGTCGCCACGAACTCCCGCGAAGATCGGATCTGGTTGGAAACGGCGCTTGCCGATCCCGAGCGCCGGCATTTCGTGGGCTGGGTGTTCCAGCACCAGCCCGTGCCCAGGCGGCTGCTCCAGGCGTTCCTGCATGCCGCCGTGCTCGAACGGAACCCCAGCCTGAACCGGATCTTCGTGCTGCCGTGTGTCCGGTCCAGGGGCGCAGGGGAGGTGCTCCGCCGACTGCACCACCACCTCGAGACGGGCACGGACATCGAACGCGGCGGGGCCGCCAGCGCGCTGTACCACGTGGCCGGGAACCCGCGGTCCGAAACACTGGGGCCGCTGAAGGCGGCGATCCAGAGTTCGCTGCTCGCGGAGTTCGTCAGGAACGAGAACGTCGACGTCCGTCGGCGCATCCTTCCCCAACTGAGTCTCGCCGACGGAGACCACCGCGTCGAGGACCTGCCACTGCTGCACCGGGCTGTCGCGATGGCCCGAAGTCACGCGGATGAGTACCTTCGCCACCGCGTGGACGTGCAGTTGAGCGGCCAGGGACCGTATGAGGCGATGCCCATCGATTCGGCCTGACGCCCTCGACATCGGGGAAAACCGACGTCCGCTATGCAGCGATTGCTGCCAGTGGCCGTCAGTCGGTGACAGCGCCGTCACCGGCACCAAGCTGACATTCGCTGCCACCGCCAGCGCCACCCGTGAGTGCGCGGCGAACGTCAAGGTGACATCGCTGGACGCGTACGTTCCTGGAGATTACCGCTCCAAAAGTCCTTCGCCGCCTGCTAGTCCCACAAGACGGGACCCAGCCCATCCAGTAATGTGCGGTGGTGTTCTGCCAACGGGCCTTCTGCAATGGTGGTGGCAGAAGGGTCATGGCACTCACGGCCCGGCCTTAGTCGGCGTAGGTGGTACCGGATTGCACCTGTGCCTCTAGGTATCGGAGCGCAAGCACAACGGGCTCCGCCTGGTGCACGCTGGTGGTGGATTCCGCCAAGATGCTAGGCGCTGCGGTATGAAGGAGGGTTGCAGCTGCGGCAACCGCCCCGAGTAACGCTGCTGCAATGAGGGGTGTGAGCTTCACGGGGTCTTTCGAATTGGCAGATGCCACCTGTAGTGACCCGCCTCCGACATCCCCCACCGTTTTCGCCGCTGCGCACCGACAGAGGTGCTGTACCATGCCTGCAAGGCGTCTGAGCCGAACCTGTTCCCGGGTTAAATCAGACACAGCACTTGGCGCCACCGAACGGACTTCAATCCGGGTCGATGCGTAATCGGGAAACTTCGACCACGCAGATTGGAGTGCCGTATGGCCGCCACACCCCTGTGCGAGGCACCGCTCGCCGCCCTCAAGAAGTCGCTCCGCGACGAGTTTCCCCACGTCAAGTCGTCGCACCTGAGCGAAGCGCTGGCCCGCAGCCTGGGCTTCCGGACCTATGCCGCCATGCAGGCAGCGATGGTCGGGCCCGAGAAGGACCGTCCCTTCGCCCTGCTGCAGACGCAGCGCTTCGTCGAGCGCCTGAAGCAGCTCGGCTACGAGGACGACCCGGAGTTCGACTTCGAGATGACCATCCTCACGCCCGTGCCGGGTGTAGTCTCGACCGTGCCGGACTCTGCCTACGACATTGAATACAAGACGACCCGGCAGAAGGCCTGGCGCAACCTGATGGTCTGCGCCGTGAACGCCGCCTTGGCGCAGAAGCTGTTCACCCTCCGGCCTGGCGACAACCGCTTCCCGGACAACATGCGCCGCGGCGAGGTCTTCGACTTCGTACTGCCCAACGGTCTGCCGGCCCGTGGGTCGGTCTCAGATGCCGGATTCAACGAGCTGTCTTTGCATGCCGCGGTGAATCCCAAGGGCGACATGGTCCGCGCCTTCAACGGCGGCTTCGACGCCGGCGACGCCTTCGGCACTACTTGGGTAGAGCGTGAGCGCGGCGCGTGGATGCAGTCGTCAGACAGCTCGTTCAACTGCCGGAAGAGCATGTTGGACCATCTTGCCGCGCTGCAAGTCGAGCCGATGGGCTTCGGAGATCGCGGGCGGGTCATCTTGTGAGGCGCAGCGGGCCCGTCTCCACGTCGCGACGTGTCCACGCTCCAGAGCACATCTGGCTCTAACGAGAACAATAACTTCAGGAGGCCTGCTTGCACGCGATTCCCTTCGAAATCCCGCCGCCCAAGAACGAGGCGGACTTCGAACGCATGTGCGCGCACGTGTACGGCGTCGTCGTCGATGACCGGATGCCCAAGATGAACGGCCGTCGTGGCCAAGTTCAGGGCGGCGTCGACGTCTTCGTGAAGGAAGCTGGAGTCGGGCGGGTCGGTATCCAGTGCAAGAAGTACACGATGAAGCCCGTCAAGTGGGACGACGTCGTGGACGAGGTCGGAAAGGCCGACAAGCACGGCACGCCCATCAAGAAGCTCATCCTGGCTACCACCGCGCCGAACGACGCGGCCTTGCTGAAAAAGGTTCAGGAACTCTCCGACGCGCGCGAAGCCAAGGGGCTATTCCCTGTCGAGGTGGAGTTCTGGGAAGACATCTGCAACCACATTGACCGGTTCCCGGTCCTTCAAGACAGCTACGCACCGAACAGCCCTGGCGCCGCCTACCACCGACAGGACGCCGCTCTTGGCAGCCTGCAGACCCTTGTCCTGGAGCAGCGCGACACGCTGCTCGGCATGTCTGCGCTTCCGACTGCCCGGCTCGACTCCGCCAACCGGCTCATCTCGGACCAGCTAGACCGAACCAACGAACTCCTGAAGGCGGGCCGATACCGCGACGCGCTCGACCACCTGGCCGTCGTCGGCAAGGACCTTGGGCCCTTCGACGCCCACCAGAAGGCCCGCTGGTACCTGCAGAAGGGCTTCAGCCTATGGTTCATGCGCGTCGATGACGTGGAGTCGGCCCAGTTGTTCCTGAAGGCGTACGAGCTCTACCCGGACGACGAACGCATGGCTGCGGCTCAGGTCCGAGGGCTCATGCTTGAGAAGAAGCTGCCTGAGGCTCGTTCTGCGGGAGAGGCGGCGCTCGAGCGGTTCCCCGATTCCCAGCAAGTGTGGTTCGCGCTGGCCAACGCCCGCCTCGTTCAGGGCGAGCCGGTTCGGATGTCTGATGTGCCTGAGGCGTTGAAGCAAGAGCCCGATACGTTGCAGTTCCTGGCGCAGGCTGAGGTCAAAGCTGGGAACCTGGACGCAGCCATCAAGTTCAGCCAGGAAGCGGCCAACCATCCCGCAGCTGCGTTCTTCATCCGGGCCAACGCGCTTCGCATCGCCGCTGAGTGCGGTTCGAGGTTCCCGGTAGGTGCGATGGCGGGCGCGCTGCCGGTGCGTGAGACCAAGGCACTCGAGTTCGCGGTCGCTCAGTTCAACCCGTGGCATGAGCGCCTGTGGCAGGTTCAGTCCGAGTCAGTGACGGAGACAGTCGCCCACCTCGGCTACGCGTTGTTGATGCTGCACCGCTTCGGCGACGCACTAGCTCTTGCCAAGGACGCTGAGCCGCACGGACATCGCTCCGCCGAAATTCTCCGTACCCAGGTGACCGCTCTCTTCGAGCTGGACCGTGAATCTGAGCTTCTCGCGCTCGCGACGGGGCGTCTGGCCGAGATGAACGACGCCAGCTTGACTGTCGTGGGTCAAATCGCCGCCAAGAACGGAAATCTGGCGCTGCTGAAGCAGACGTTGGACGCAGCGCTGGCGCGAGACCCAGTCGACAGCGAGACGGCTGAGCTTCTTGCTGCCCTCCGCTGGGACGCGTTGACTCGAGCCGACCAGCAGGACGCGGCTGTCAGCGAGGTGATTGCCGCCAAAGTCGATGAGACCGGCGGTCTCATTTCTGCCTGCGTCGCGGCGCGCGTCCTCAACCGTGCAGGCCGAGCGTTGGAGGCCGACGCCATCGTGCAACGCGCCAAGTCCTTGGTCACCGAGGAGAGCAACGACGGCCAACGGCTGATGCTGGCGGAATTGCTGTTCTCCATGGGGCGGTTCTCCGAGGCCGGGGCCCTGTTCGAACGGCTGGTGACGCCCGGTCGCCTTTCCGACCTGCACAACAGGCTTCTCGCGTGCTACGTGCGGTCTCACAACAGGCGCAAGGCCAAGGAGCTGCTCGCAGGGCTGCCAGCAGAGTGGATTGACAACGACGAAACCCGCAACCTCGCCATCGAGCTAGGGCAGCAAGCGGCCGACTGGGCCTTCGTGCGCCCGTTGATGGACGCCCAGTTGAAGAAGCATCCGACCGCGGCTGGAAGCTGGGTCTTCAAGATGGGCGTGAGCCTGCACTCGTCGACGCCGCCTGAGTTTCAAAACGACCTTCGCAGTGTCCCGGAGCTGCTTGAAGGCCGCATTCGGCCGATGGCGCAGCTGGCTACGCTGGAACTCCGCTACGGGGAGGCGGAGCGAGGTATGCGTCGGCTCTATCGAATGCTCCGCCGCAACCTGGATGAGCCGGAGGCGCTGTCGGCGTACTTCATTTCGGTCGTCGCCGCACCTGGCACGTTGCCGCTCATGGACGAGAAGCTCCCGGCGGTCGTCCCCGGCAGCTGCGTCACGCTGGTTGACGAGTTCGGGCAGGCTACGCAGCTGGTCATTGACCCGTCGGACGTTGGCGAGCTGCCGAAGCGCGCCGGCTACGCGGACCAAGCCGCGCCCGAGGCGGCGGCGATGCTCGGTGCTGTCGTCGGGCAACAGGTCAGCCTTCCAGCCCTCGCGTTTGGCGACACGAAGGCCTACACGGTGACCGCCATCCAGTCTGCGTACCGACACATGCTGCAGGTCGTGCAGGAGCGGGCCAGTGCACTGGGCGGGCTGCCGCACATGAAGATGGTCCCGGTCGGCATGACCGGCGACGGGGAGCGCGACCTCGCGCATATGAAGGCCGAAGTCATGCGCTCTTCGGCCATTGCGCGGCAGCTCTTCGACGTTTACGCCACGGGGCACATGACGCTCTCCGGCTTCGCCGAACGTCAGGGTCGCAGCACCGTTGAAGTCGTCTTGGGCTGGCCATCTGATGGACCGCCGCTCTTTGTCGGTACGGGCATCGAGGCAGAGCGCGTTGCCGCGCTTCAACTGCTCGCACGGCCCGGCGCGGTCTACGTCATCGACGCCATGACAATCGCCGAATTCGTCAATCTCGGTGTTCAAGAGGCGCTCGGCCACCTTCCAAAGGTGCTTGTGTCGTCAGTGACCAAGACGATGCTGGAAGGGTTCGTGCGCGAGGCCGAAGAAGACCGAAGTGTCGCGACCAGCACAGAAGTCGAAGGGCAGCTTGCCCTCATCGAGCACGACGCCCGGTACCACGCGCGCCGCATCGAGTTCTTCAAGGCGCTGCTTGCCGCAGTCGAGCAGTATTGCGAAGTGCAGCCGGCCTACGGCGAGCTACCGAGCGAGGGAGAGGCGCCGCGCCTGGCTGAGGTGCTCCAGGACGAAGAACTGGAGGTGTTGCTGCTAGCCAAGTCGACTGGAGCTACCGTCTTGACGCTCGACGGTCGGTTCCGATTCGTCCTGGAAGCGGTGGCCACGGTCCCTGGCGTGTGGCCCCAGGCCCTGCTGATGCACTGCGCAAGCAAAGCGTTGGTCGACCCGATGAAGCTGGCGGCAGCAACTATTCGCCAGTTCCTGACCAACCGGAGCTTTGTGTCGCTGGGCTCAGGCGACCTCACGTGGATGGTCTTGCAAGGCGGTGCGTACCTGCAGCAAGGCATGCGCCGGTTCAAGGGCTACCTCTCGTCGCCCGACACAGAGTTCGCCTCGACGGTGAGCGTCGCGTTCGAGTTCTTGTCGCGAATCGCGACTGTGCACATCCATCTCGGCGCCTTCGGGGAGTTGTTCGAGCACGTCGTCGAGGCGGCCATGCGGCACAAGCAATGCCCCGCTGACTTCCACCTTGCCGTTTCGAACTTCGTCGAGGAGCTTACGGATTCGCTCAGTGGCGGGGAGCACCTGTACGGGGCCGTCAATGTCCAACGAAGCCAGCGCGTCTACCTGCAACGGCAGTTCTTGGCGCAGCGCTTTGTTCGCGCCCGTGACCGCCTAAAGGAGCCCCCGGACAATCGGCCAGTTGCCGTGCGCGCGGTCTTCTGCAGCCCCGTTCCTTGGCTGGTTGCCGACAAGTCGAGCACCGCCCCTGAGGCTGCAGCGGAGTTACAGCCTCCGCCCCGAGGCGCGGAGCACCCCTCGGGGGAGGCTGCCGCCACTGCCGAGAAGGCAACGAAGGCGAGCCAACCTGGCAAGGCCTTCCTTGTCGCTGCGCCAGCACCAAGGTTTGGCCACGGCTGGAAGTGTTGACCGCTCCCGCTGGCGGCCCGTCCCTATGATGTGGTGATGACGCCTCGCACGCACCGCACTGCCACAAACCAAGACGTTCCGATGAGCGAGTTCGTGGTTGATGATGCGGTAGACGTCTTGACAACGGACAGTCTCGGACCGTGCATCGCAATCGGAGTTCGTCATGGAGAGTGGCTGGCGCTGCTGCACCAGTTCGGACCAAGCCAGGGCGCCCCCGAGTTTGAAGTCTTCTTGCAGAGACTCGACGAGTTGGTTCCCCCGGAGTCGCGAGGCGGTCTGCGGCCGGTTGTCGCCGGTGGCAAGCTTGATTTCCAACACGACGGCGAAGACGCCTGCGTCAACGCGGTGACCCTAGAGGACAGAGCCTGGGTACTGCGCGAACTTCAGCGCCTTGGCTACGGTGAGCCGCACGCGTGCTGGGGCGACACCGACTCAAAATGCCAAGCTGTTCGTCTCGACAAGTTGACGTCGACTGCGGTGGTGACGACGGAGGGCTGGGCCGGCCGTCTGAAGGCCAGCGTTACCGTCCCGCTTCCTCCTGGCTGAGCGTTCAGCCCACGATTGAATGCAAAGATGGGTCGAAATGGCCCGGTCGAGGTCGATACTGCGCTGCAACAGGTCTAACGATGAGGTGTCGGGATAGCGGTTGATCCAGGGTAAAGCCGGACGTATTGAAGGCGACTGACTGCCGCCATCGGTGCCCCAAGCACTTGAATGACCACTGCGTGCGAGAGCGGTCCTTGAACAGCGGGAATCGACTGACTCAGATCAGCCTGAAGCCGCCGCGCCGACATCGACTCGATGAAGCTGAAGCAGCACGATCACGGAGTGGCCACTGATCGCGATCAACTCGACGTGGAATCATGACCGAGCGAACGTACCCGGACCTGTTGGTCATCCGTGTGGACCCTGTCGGAGAGGAGGCCGCATCGGTGACGCTCGCAAGCGACCAGGCCGAGGTCACGGCCTTCTGCCACCCTTGCGCCCTCGTGGCGGGGCAACGCATCCCCAACCGCCTCACCGTGTTGGACACCCGACTCCTGCAGCCCCCGCACGGTGACGACTGGCCAGAGGACGAACGGGAAGCGCTGGGGCAGGATCGCCTGATACGGAAGGGTCACTTCGAGTACGCGGGTACCGGGGAAGTCATCGATGCGAATCGCGGGCTCGTCGCGGTCTGCGGATTCGTGATCGACTTCGGAGACTTGCCTCCGGTCCGTCACGTCGAGTTCGACATCCTCAGGCTGGACTGCGATGGCGGAGACGTCGCCCTCTGACGGTCGATCTGATCGAATCGGCACCGAACTTGAGCGGCCGCGGCCAGACGCGATGCGCGGCGCTTCCTAAACTGGCAGCCTCATCCACGAGGAGCGTCCATGTTCAATCACATCGTCATCGGCACCAACGACATCGAGCGCTCCCGGCGCTTCTATGACCGGGTCCTGAACGTGCTCGGCGTCGGCGCCGCCATGCCGCACCAGGCGACGTCGGGCCACCACCGGCTGTTCTATCGCCACGACGGCGGCACGCTCGGCATCGCGCAGCCCATCAACGACGAACCCGCGACCTGCGCGAACGGCGGCACCATCGCCTTCCGCTGCACGTCGCCGGAACAGGTCCATGCGTTCCATGACACGGCCGTGGCACACGGTGGGGTCTCGATCGAGGAGCCGCCCGGTCTGCGCACCGATTCGCTCGGGCAGTTCTACCTGGCCTACGTCCGCGACCCGGATGGCAACAAGCTGTGCGCCATCCACCGTCCCAGGGCGTCTTGAGCACCGTGCTTTCGCCGGCGGGTGCCGGGCTCGCCAGGACCCTGCACGTGCGGCCCGCCGTGGGCATGGCGGCCCACGTGATGCAGGGGGAAGGGCTGGAGATCGTGCGCATCCGCGTCGAGCGGCCGGCCCTGATCCGCGTGGACCGCGGCATCAAGACGGTGAAGCCGGAGCGCGGTCCCGCCGTGCGCGTCCTGCCCGGCCAGGGCGTGCTGCTGGCCGGGGGACAGACCGTGGACTTCCACAACCGCGTCACCGATGGCGAGCGCTATGAAGCCCGCTGGCTGATGTTCGGCGGCACCGTGCTGGCGGATGCCTATTACCTCGCCGCCGCGGAGCGCGCCTCTCCGGCCGATGCGGCGATCGCCCCGGCACGTGCGCTGCGGCACATACCGGCCGGCCTCGAAGATGCCTTCGACCGGGCGCGGAGCAGCCTGGCGCCGGATCCGTCGCGGCCCGATGCGGTCGTGCGCCAACAGCTGCTCGAGGTGGCGCACTGGCTGCTCGCGGATGGCCTGGTGCTGCGCGTCCCCCAAGACGACGCGCGGATCTCGGGCCGCATCCGCGCCATGCTGTCCACGCGACTCGACGGCGACTGGAGTGCCCCCGCCATCGCGAACGCACTCGCCATGTCCGAGGCCACGCTCCGGCGCCGCCTCGCGGCCGAAGGCGTCACGCTGCGGGAACTGATCGCCGACGTGCGCATGGCCTCCGCGCTGATCCTGTTGCAGGCCACGTCGCGGCAGGTCAGCGACATCGCGCTGGCCGTCGGCTACGACTCGCCGTCGCGCTTCGCGGTGCGCTTCCGCGACCGCTTCGGTTTCGCACCCACGGCTGTGCGGGGGCATGCAAGAGGCATGTGATCGCGGAGACAACCACCCCGCCGCCGCTCTGGAAAAGGGCCACTCTGCGAGGGCCGTTCGGGCGCCGATCCGCGGCACCATCCGCTCACGGACAACGGAGTAGGATGTGTACGCCAGCCACCGTGGATACACATCATGCGAACCAACATCGTGATCGACGACCAGCTGATGAAGGATGCCTTGCATGCCACCGGCCTGAAGACCAAGCGCGACGTCGTCGAGCTCGGGCTTCGGACGCTGTTGCGCCTGCGGCAGCAGGAAGAAATCAAGCAGTTCCGCGGAAGGCTCAAGTGGGAGGGCGACCTGGACGCCATGAGGAAAGACCGATGATCCTGGTCGACGCCAGCGTCTGGATCGACTACTTCCGCGGTGACGCTACGCTTCAGGCGCAGCACCTGCACGATCTGCTCGGCGTCGAGCCCGTCGCCATCGGCGACCTGGGCATCACCGAAGTGTTGCAAGGCTTTTCGACCCCACGCGACTTCGACCGTGCGAGACGCCTGCTGAACGTGGTGTCGGTGATCGACATCGGCGGCAAGGACATCGCCGTCCAGGCGGCCCGCCACTTTCGAACACTGCGCGCGCGTGGCATCACCGTGCGCAAGACCATCGACACCTTGATCGCGACGCGCTGCATCGAGGACGGACACACCCTGCTGCACCGCGACCGGGACTTCGACCCGTTCGTCGCTCACCTGGGCCTTCGCACCCTGGGCTGACGCACAAGAACGCGGGATGCACCCCTCGGATCGAGCCCAGGTCTGCCACGCCCGACCTCGGGCCGCGGGCAGGACGACCCAGCCCAGCCCCCGCGCTCAACCCGACGCGGAAACGGCCGATATGAGGGAGATGGTCATCACCTCCTCCACCAGCGTCGATGCCGCGGTCACCGCAGCCTCCAACGCCACGCCCGGCACGGTCGGCGGCGCGGCCAGCATGATGGTGCTGCGCAAGTCCATGGACGTGCAGGCGGCCGGCGCCGCCGCGCTGCTGGCGGCCCTGCCGCAGCAGCCCGCCCTGGCCACCGAAGGCAACCTCGGGCGGAACGTCAACACCTACGCGTGACCGGGGCGCCCGCCCCTGCGCGTCAGCCGCGCTTGCGGCGCGCGACGGCGACGATCCCCAGGCCGGCGAACATCAGCGCGACCGTCGCCGGTTCCGGCACCGGCGTGGCGACACGCACCACCAGCGTGTCCGACCACGTCTGCGCACCGGGCTGGCCCCACCACGGCACGGACGCGTAACCTTCGACGCTCAGGCCCGGGCCGTTGGCGTAGTTGCACGTGGTGGCCCACGCGCTGAAGTACGCGGCGGCACAGGCCATGTCGACGCCGTTGCGGCCGGGGGTGTTGACCCACGACCCGCTCACCGGGTCCTTCGCGCCGGGTTCTCCGGGCACGTTCGCGCCCTCGAACAGGAACTGCGACGGCAGCGGGGCGAACGCCAGTTCCTCGGCCGTCGCCAGGCGCCAGCCGAACTGGGCCTGGTAGCCGAGGTCGATGCCGGTGTAGAGCGTGGGCGCCGAATACTCGACGAAGCTGCCGTCCGCGGCCACGGGGTTCGCCCAGGCCCAGTCGAGGCCGTTGGCCGTGATGTACGCGTTGTCGGCGACGGGGGCGTCGTAGCGCGCGGCCTGGGCGCCGGCGCAGGCCAGCACGAACGCGGCCGCGGCCAGCGGTCGCAGCGAGGTGGGAATGGTCATGTCTCTCTCCCCTTTTCCAAGGTGTGTGGAACCCGGAGGTCGACGCCTCCGTGCGTTGGATTGTGCGATCTCGCACGCCGGCCCGTGCCTCCGACGCCCCCGGGAACAAGGGGGTGCGCAACGTTCCGTCTGAAGCAACGCGACCCTCGGGTCGACCCCAGGCCCGCCATACCCGACCTCGGGCCGCCCCGAGCTTGTGACCGGACTCCCCGCTGCTTAACGTGCCGCCAGCGTCGAAGAGGTCGGCGCGCTGGAGGAGTTCACCGATGTTGCCCGCCGATGCCGTTCGCCGTTCGCCTGTCGCCGCCCCACCCCCGCCGCCTCCGCCGCCCCCTCCTCCCCCCGCTGCCCCCCCGGCCCGCCACGTCGAGCACAAGGTCCAGCGCGGCGAGACGCTCTCCGAGATCTCGACCCGCTACCGCACCACGCCGCAGCAGCTGCAGGCGTCGAACCCCGACATCAAGAACCCCGACCAGCTGCGCATCGACCAGTCGGTGCGGGTGCCGATCGGCGAAGGCTACGGCGTCGAACCGATCGAACGCGAGGTCAAGCCCGGCGAAACGCTGGCCGACCTCGCCGCCCAGTACCGGCAGCCGCCGGTGGACCTGGCCCGCGCCAACCGCCACAACACGGGCGGCACGCAGGAGCCGCTCGTCGTGGGCCAGAAGGTGTGGATCCCCGGCACGCGTTCGCCCGACGTGACCCCGGCCGGCCCGGCGCCGTCGCCGCTGGAAGCCAAGGTGCAGGCCACCGACGCCGCCGCGCAGCGCGTGGCCGAGACCCAGCGCCAGTACGACGACATGAACGCGTCGACCCAGGGCCGTGGCGCCGCCGTGCCGTGGCTGCAGGACAACCTGAACACCGCCCGCAAGGGGCTCGACGCCGCGGTGCAGTCCGAGATCGCGCTGCGCGCGGGCCCGGGCGCCACCGACGCCGCGTGGAAGACCGCGGCCGACACCGTCTCCGCCCGCTATGCCGGCGACCCGGCCACCGCCACGCCGGTCGACGCGTCGATCAAGAAGGTCACGCTCGACCGCCAGACCCAGGCCATCGTCGACACGGCCAAGGCCGCCGGCGACCCGCAGAAGGCGATGCAATCGCTCAGCGACCAGTACGCGAAGGCCCCGCCCGAGGTGCAGGACGCGCTGCGCATCCACGACGGCGCGCGCGGCGTCATCGACGACGCGGCGAAGTGGGCGCTCGAGCCGGTGCAGGGCAAGCCCGACGGCAGCCTCGGCCCGCAGGCCCCTGGCCGCGAGGCCATGGAACGCCTCAACAAGCTCACCGAAACGCTCGACCCGGCCCTCGCCGGCCGCGTGGTGCTTGCCGCCACGCCGGGCATCGAGCAGTACGTGCAGCGTTACCAGGGCGAGTTCGGCGGCCAGCCGTTCGGACCCGACGGTGTGTCGAACCTCGTCACCACCTTGGGCCGCGTGGCCGACGCGCCCGGCGGCGCCACCGCCATCGACCGCATCGCGAAGCTCGGCATCTGGGACTACGGTGGCGTGAGCACCGCCATCGGCCAGGGCGCGAACCCGGCCTATGCGCTGGCGCTCGCGAAGCAGCCGGGCGTCGACGCCACGATGGTGCTCGACGCCGTGCAGGGCGGTGTCTCGTCCTTCCGCCAGAAGACCGAGGACGACGTGAAGGCCTACGGGGCCCACATGGAGGAGCTGTCGTGGCTCGTCGCGAACCACGGCGGTTCGATGACCACGCAGCAGCTCGACCAGGCCATCGCCGACTACAAGAAGGACAAGGGTCCGGAGTGGGAGAAGCAGGCCGAGGCGCTGCGCCAGAAGGTCGCCGACGACGGCGAGAAGCTGCTGGAGCAGATGGCCTCGCTGAGCCCGCTGCCCGCCGAACTGGCGGGCAACCAGGCGCAGATGGACAAGACGCTCGAGTCGGTGCTGTCCGACCCGGCCGCGCAGGTCGCCATCGACAACGCGCTGCAGACCCGCCCCGAGATCGTCACCGGCGAACGCGGCCAGCGCCTGCTGGAGTTCGTCAACGGCACGCCGCTCGCGCTCAGCGCGAAGGTGGGCGACCAGGTGCGCAAGCTGTCGCAGGAACTCGCGACCGCGCACGTCAAGGCCACGGTCATCGGCGCCATCGGCTCCGACTTCGACCCGAAGAACCCGGCCAGCGTGGCGCGCGCCACCGACGCGCTCGAAAGCCTGCGCGGCAACACGCAGTGGGCCAAGGCCATGGGCCTGGAAGGCTCGGCCCTCAACAAGACCATCGACGCGCTGAAGAACACCGTGCCCGAGGCCGGTGAGTCGGCCGAGGACGTCGCCAAGCGCCTCACCGCGCTCGACAGCCAGCTCGACGGCCTGAAGGGCTTCGACAAGTCGACCTTCAAGGGCCAGATGCTGCGCGGCGTGGGCCTCGCGCTCGCCGGCGTGGGTTTCCTGTCCTCCGTCGACAAGGCCGTGATGGACCCCTCGCTGAAGAACCAGCTGAAGGTGGTGATCGACGCCGCGGGCCTCGGCCAGAAGGGCTTCGAGCTGTACGCCGGCGTCACCGGCGCCTCGTCCTCGTCCACCGCGGGCCGCCTCGGCGGCTCGTTCGCCAGCAAGCTGCTCGGCGGGCTCGGCGCGGGCATCGACGCGTGGAGCTCGGCGGAGTCGTTCGCGAAGGGCGACATCCCGTCCGGCATCCTGTACGGCGTGGGCGCGGGCGGTGGCCTGCTCGCCGCGCTCGGCACGGGCAGCCTCGCGGGCCCGATCGGCATCGGCCTCGTGGTGGTGTCCGCGGTGGGCCTCGCGATCTGGAACGGCAAGAAGGAAGCCGACAAGCACGAGTTCGACAACGACGGCGGCGCGTCGATGCGCTTCCTCGAACACGCCGGCTTCGATGCCGAGGCCTCGCGCGCGCTGGTGGACCACAGCGGCGACGGCTACAGCACGGTGCCGCTGCTCGAGCAGTACGCGCGCACCCAGGGACTCGACCTCGCCGACCCGGCGGACCGCGACCGCTACGTGAAGTGGGTCAACGACATGCCGGCCGACACACTTTCCGCGCTGCGCGACAGCCTGCACCGCACGGCCGACGAGTTCGAGGGCGACGCGAGCCGGTTCCAGGCCACCGCGGACGACGACAAGTGGGTGGTGCCCGACACCGCCCAGCGGCCGTGGTTCGCCGCGACCGGGTCCGCGCAGCCCGAATCGGCGGCGCAGATGAACGCGGTGCTGGCCGTGCTGGGTGTCCCGCCGCTGACATGAGCCCGGCATAACATCCGGGCATGGAAACCACCTGCCCGCACTGCGGACTCGATGCGGTGTCCCCCTGGCGCAAGCTCGCGCTGGGCCCCGCCTCGACCGCGCCGTGCCGCCGCTGCGGCCTGAAGGTCTCGGCGGCGGTGCCGCAGGCGCTGCTGTCGTTCGTGCCCAGCGTCGTCGCGATCGCGGTGGTGCTGTCGGGCGCGGTGCGCGGCACCGGCGCGCTGATCGCCATCGGCGCCGGCGGCTGGGCCTTCACGTCGGTGCTGTACCTCGTGTGGGTGCCGCTGGTGGCAAGGCAGGTGACGCGGCAGGATGCGGTGGCGGCCGCCCGCGCGAAGGCGGGCCCGCGCGTCGGCTGACACCAAAGGCGTTCAGGCGCCCCAGTTCCGGACCAGCGCGGTGGCACCCACCGCCAGGGCCAGCAGCGGCAGCGCGTGCTGCGCCAACCGGGCCGTCCAGCGGGACCGCGCCGCGTTCACGGCATCGAGCACCGCCACCCGCCCCACGACCTGGTCGTGGTCGGCCCGCTGCTCGTCCTGACGCGCCTTCGCGGCCTGGAGGTCCGACGCCTGCCGGGCGAGCGCGGCTTCGGCGTCCACCAGTTGACAGGCCTGCTTCTGCAGCATGACGGCCTGTCGGGCCAGCAACCCGTCGGCGGTCTCCCGCGCGGTCCTGGCCTCCTCGAGCTGGCGGGAAAGCCCTTTCGCCGCCTCCTGCAGCACCCGAATCTGGTGTTCATGCGCGTCCACCATCTCGTTGTGGGCGATCTGTGAATGCACCTGGTCGCGCAGGGACGCGAAGAAGTGGAGAACCATCGTGCGCTGGTTGGCATCGAGGGTCGAGCTGTCCAGCTGGAGCGACTCGACCTTGTTCACCAGGGCATGGTGAAAGTCCTTCAGGGCACCGTCCTTCCGCGTCTGCATCTGCAGCAGCAGCTTGAGCACGGCCTGCGTGGTCTCGACGCTACCGCCCAGCTCGCGGATCATCGTCGCGAGATCCTTGTCGTTGCTGCCGGTGACAGTTCCCCACAGGGTCTGCCAGCCGCCCTTGTTCGAGAGTTGCTCGGCGAGTCCCTTCGTCGCTGCGGTCCGCTGGATGGCCACTTCCAGTTCGTTCACGGCGGCCATCGCCTCTTCGTGGAAATTGCGATGGATGTCCGGGTCGGCGACGGCCGTGGTCGCGGCAATGAGTTCGATCGTCATGGTTGGCGGTGGATCAGTTGTTCAACAGGGAATCGAGGTCGAGCGGACGCACTGGCGTGTGGGGCCGCAGCGCCACCGTATGCTGAATCAGGTCGCGTTCGAGCGCCGCGGCAGACACGACGCTGTCCTTCAGCGCCTGCACGAGAGCGATCTCGTTTTCATGAACGACGATCATCTGTTCACAAGCGGCCTTCTGGGCGATCCAGACGTCATGCGCCCCGTTCTTCAACGAGACAAGTGCACGAACCACGCCCGGGACCAACTGCTGCAGGTAGTAGCTCGACAGGCCGAATCCGATCGCGCAGAGGCTCGCGGACAGGTAAGGTGCAACCGGCCCGACGAGCGCCGTCAGCTGGGCTTCGAGCACCGGGTCGAGCATGTCCCACACCACCAACGTGCCGCTGACCACGACCGTTTCGGTGATCTTGTGCACCAGCTCGTCCGTGGACATCGTCTCGGCGCCCTTGTAGAGCTGCCACGCCGACTGGCCCAGGTCGAAGATGTTGCGGGCGAGGCCGTAGATCTGCGAGATCGTCTTCGACAGCGCGTTCACGATGAACTCGAAGAGTCCCGCGAGCAGGCTCACGGGCGCAGAGATGATGCGTTCGATCACATGCCAGATCTTGAGCGCGAAGCGCTTGACGCGTTCGAGAAGCGGGGTCTTGTCCGCGCGGAAAACGGCGACCAGTTCATCCTTCAGCGCCTTGATCACCGTGGCGGTCAACTGCTCGAACAGCTGCCAGGCGCTGTGCTCGAGCCCCGCGAGTGCGGCGTGGCCGGCGAGCGATGCGGTGCTGCCCGAGGCGTCCTTCATCTTCTTCGCTTCGATGTTGGACCGCTTGCCCTGCTCGGTCAGCAACTCCTCTCGCGCGTTGATCAGGTCCGGCTCCGTGCGGATGAAGTGGGCTTCCACGGCGGCGGCCGTCTCGACGGATTCCATCACCACATAGCGGACCGTGCAGCCTTCAGCGAAGGGTTCCGCCAGCTTGTACGGTGTGCCCTGCCTCTCGCCCTGCCTGTGCTCGTTCAGATGGCCACTGTGCCAGCGTTTCTGAAGCTTTGCGGCGTCGCCCACGTAGACCGGCTTTTCATTCTTGTCGAAGACCACGTACACGCCCGGCTGGTTCGGCACGTCCTTCAGGCCGGTGGGAACGCCGTTCTCGATCTTGAACTCGCCATCGAACTTCAGGGTCGAAAGCGACGAGATGCCATGCGACAGGCTCTTCTCGATCATCTCGCGCCAGGCGCCGCCGCGGTTGGCCACGTCCATCACACTCTGGGCGGAGGTCGCGGCCAGCGTGTCGGAGACGACGACATCGATGTCGACCTGTTTCGCATTGGGACGCGAGTTGCGCTTGTTGCGGTAGCCCGCGACCAGCTTGCGGTTCACGTTGTCGATCGCGCGGTCGATGATGGTCTCGGCGAGCGGGGGCAGCGCGTGGGGCGCCAGGGTGGTTTCCTGCATCGTTCTCTTTCCTCCCGTTTTTGTTGGTCATGATTGGGCCGTCATCCCGGGCGACGGACACCCCTGCAGACGTGGGGGAGCAGCGCGTCCGGGCGTGCCTTTTTCACACGGAATCGTTGTGGCGGCGGACCGGGGTGCTTCCTCCCACGCGGCGAAGGCCGGTGATCAACCAGGCCGACACCATGCCGGCGGCAAAGGTGATCGCAAAGGCAGTGAGGTATTCCAGCGGGGATGCGTTCGTGTTCATGGGTATCCAGGAGTGGGACATGTGACGTACCGTATCGACCCGCAGGCTCAGGAGGTGAGCCTCGGAGCGGATGGCCCGTCTCCCCTCTACAATCGCCGGCTTTGCCCGTCGCGCCGCCCCGCCGCCGCCGGCATCGCCGTCCCAATGTCCGCCCCGCCGTCCCGCCTGCTCCACCTCGACGCCCTGAAGGCCCTGGCCGCCCAGGCCATCGTCTGGCACCACCTCGTGAGCTACGGCCCCATCGCCGACACCGTGCAGGAGCTGATGCCGGAAGTCACAGCCCTGCTGTTCAACCACGGCCGCATGGCGGTGCAGGTGTTCCTCGTGGTCGGCGGGTTCCTCAGCGCCCGCGCGCTCGCGCCGCGCCGCGAGGCGCTGCAGGGCTCGCTCGCGCAGGTGGGCCTGCTGCTCGGACGGCGCTGGCTGCGGCTCGCGCTGCCCTTCTTCGCCGCGGTGCTGCTGACGCTCGGCTGCTCCGTGCTGGTGGCCGAGTGGCTGCCGGACCTGGTGCCGCATTCGGTGGGGGTCGCCCAACTGCTGTCGCACGCGCTGCTGCTGCACGGCGTGCTGGGCCACGAGTCGCTCACGGTGGGCGCCTGGTACGTGGCGATCGACCTGCAGCTCTTCGGGCTGCTGCTGGGCCTGCTGTGGTGCGCCGGGCACTTCCGCCGCTCGCGGTGGATCGCGCCGGCGCTGGTGCTGGCGCTCGTGGCCGCCTCGCTGTGGGTCTTCAACCTCGACCCCGCGCTCGACAACTGGGCGCCCTATTTCTTCGGCGCCTACGGCCTCGGTGTGCTCGTGCACTGGCTCAGCGCGAGCCGCTGGCGCGAGCGCTGGCTGGCGCTGCTGTGCGCGATGGTGCTCGCCGCGCTGGCCCACGACTTCCGCGGCCGCATCGCCCTCGCGCTCGTCACCGCGCTCGTGCTCGCGCTGCTGCAGTGGCGGCACCAGGGCGGCCGGCCGCTGCTGCCGGCGGGGCGCCCCGCCGCGCTGCTGGGCCACCTCGGCACGCATTCGTACGCCCTGTTCCTCGTGCACTTCCCGATCTGCCTGCTGGTCAACGGCCTCTTCGAGCAGAAGGACCCGACGCAGCAGGGCGCCGCGCTGGCGGCCATCCTCAGCGCCTGGCTGCTGAGCAACGCGGCCGCCGTGCCCTTCCACCGCTGGGTGGAACGCCCCGCCGGCCGCCTGCGCTGGCCGGGCTGGGGCCTGCAGCGGGCCTGATGTTTCTGCACAATGGACGGCCCGCACGCCGTCCCGCCATGTCGACCTCGCCCGATCCCACCCGCCCGCGCACCGAAGCCGACGTGCGCGTCGACCTCGCCGCCGCGTACCGCCTCGCGGCCCTCGCCGGCTGGGACGACACGATCTACACGCACCTGTCCGCGTCCGTACCCGGCGAGCCGGGCGTCTACCTGCTGAACGAGTTCGGCCTGGGCTTCGACGAGGTGTGTGCCTCGGGCCTCGTGAAGGTGGACGTGCGGGGCCGCGTGGTCGACGGCACCGGCCGCCGAGTCAACCCGAGCGGCTTCGCGATCCACGGCGCCATCCATGCCGCGCGTCCCGAGGCCGAATGCGTGATCCACCTGCACGCGCCGTGGGGCGTGTCGCTGTCGATGCTGCCCGGCGGCCTGCTGCCCACGTCGCAGTGGGCGATGCGCCTGCACGGCCGGCTCGGGCGCCACGCCTACGAGGGCCTCGCGCTGGGCGCCGACGAACAGCAGCGCCTGGTGGCCGACCTCGGCGCGCTCGACGGCCTGATCCTCGAGAACCACGGCACGCTCACCGTGGGCCGCTCGGTCGCCGAGGCCTACCTGCTGATGCACATCCTCGAACGCGCCGCCCAGGCCCAGCTGCGCGCCATGGCCGCGTGCGGCGGCCAGGTGCTCACCGCGAACACCGAACTCGCCGCGCTCACCCACCGCCAGTGGGTGGGCGACGGCACCGAACGCGACGGCGATGCCGAATGGCCCGCCCTGCTCCGCCGCGTGGACCGGCTGTCGCCGGGCTTCCGCGACTGATCCCGCCACCCCGAACTCCCAGGAGAACTCCCATGCCCACCCTCCGCGTCGAACTCTTCGAAGGCCGCACCCCGCAGCAGAAGGCCGAACTGGCGAAGGAACTCACCGACGCCTGCGTGCGCGTGCTGGGCGGCAGCCCCGACGCCGTCGACATCCTGTTCTTCGACGTGGCCAGGCAGGACTGGTCGACGGGCGGGGTGATGTGGAGCGACAAGGGAAAGTGACCGGGCCGGGTCACCGGCCCGCCAGCGCCACCGCGTCGGCGCCGGCCGGCGTGCGCATCGGGGCCGACGGGTCGGTGACCGCGTGCCACACGGCCTCGGCCACGTCCGCCGCGTGCGTGACCGGCGTCGAGGTGTCCCGCACCGCCGCGAACACCCGTTCGCGGAAGCCGGCATACGCCTCGTGGTCGCTGCCCTCCATGCGGCGACGGGCGTTGTCCCCGAAGCTCGTGCCCGGCGCGCGCCCCGGCAGCACCAGCCGCACGCGCACGTCGAACGGCGCCAGTTCCAGCGCCAGCGATTCGGTGAACGCATTCACCGCCGCCTTGCTCGCGGTGTAGACCGCCAGCAGGGGCAGCGGCAGCAGCGTCACGCTCGACGTCACGTTCACCACGACACCCGAACGCCGCAGGCGGAACTGCGGCAGCACGGCCTGTGTCATCGCGATCGTGCCGAACGTGTTCGTCTCGAACAGGTCGCGCACACCGGCGAGCGGGATGCCTTCGACCGGCCCCAGCCAGCCCACGCCGGCGTTGTTGACCAGGGCATCGACCGGCCCGGCGGCGTCGAGGCAACGCGCGATGCTGTCGGGGTCGGTGACGTCGAGCGGCAGCACGCGAATGCGGTCCGACCGCGGCAGCAGGTCCTCGCGGGGCGTGCGCATCGTGGCGACGACACGCCAGCCTCGGTCGGCGAAGTGCCGCGCGGTCTCGAGGCCGAAGCCGGATGAACAGCCGGTGATCAGGACGGTGGACGGGTGGGACATCGGAAAACTCCTTCAGCGGTGATGCCTGAACGATACGAAGCGGCCGCCGGACTGGCTACACTTCGGAGTCCTTGGTTTTGTCGAGAGCGTCCGGCATGGTGGATCCGTTGGCCGAGGTGGTGTCGTTGCTGCAACCCGCCGCGCCGTTCTCGAAGCTGGTGGTCGCGTCGGCGCCGTGGGCGGTGCGGCGCGCCGACACCGGGCGTCCGTTCTACTTCGTGGTGCTCGAAGGAGGCTGCCGGCTGCACGTCGACGGCCCCTCCGGCGGCACCTCGCTCTCGCTCGGCGAAGGCGACTTCGTGCTGATTCCCGCCGCCCGCGGGTTCGCCACCTCCAGCCGCGACTGGGAGCCCCCCCGCGAAGGCGAGGCCGTGGACACGCCGATCGCCCCCATGCCCGGCGGTGCACGCGTCGGCGACCCGGACGGGCCGGTGGACGCCCGGCTGCTCGTCGGCCACTGCGTGTTCGGCTCGCCCGACGCCGCGCTGCTGGTGTCGCTGCTGCCGCAGTGGATCCACGTGCGCGGCGATCAGCGCCTGTCGATGCTGGTGCAGCTGGTGGGCGAGGAGTCCCGCGCCGACCGGCCCGCGCGGGACATCGTGCTGGCCCGGCTGCTCGAGGTGCTGCTGATCGAGGCCCTGCGTTCGGCCGCCGGCACGCCGGGTTCCGCGGGGCTGGTGCGGGGCCTGACCGATCCCAGGCTCTCGCTGGCGCTTCGGCGCATGCACGAACGGCCGGAAGCGTCGTGGACCATCGACGCGCTGGCGCGCGAGGCGGCGATGTCGCGTTCGGCCTTCTTCGACCGGTTCCAGCGCACCGTGGGCGTGGCCCCGATGGCCTACCTGCTGGCTTGGCGCATGGCGCTCGCGAAGCGGCTGCTGCGGCAGCGCGACCTCGCCATCGCCGACATCGCCGCGCGGGTGGGCTACAGCTCGGTCAGCACCTTCGGCGTGGCCTTCACGCGGCACTCGGGCATGCCACCCGGGCGCTATGCCCGCACCGCGGCCGGCGACCCGGGGGACGAGCCCTCGGCCGCCTGACGCGCGACGTCACTTGCCGTAGATGGCGAACTCGAAGTAGCGCGACCACGCGGGATCGAAGTCGACGCTCAGCGTGTCGGCCGCGATGCCCTCGCGCGAGAGCAGCGGCGCCAGCGCCTCGCGCGCGCGGTCCACGTCGTTCACGTAGTACACGGCCTGACGACGGCCGTCGCGTGTGACCACCAGCGCGAGGATGCCCAGGCGCGGCTGCTCGAGCACGGTGGCCGCCTGGTCCTGGAACGCGTGCGCGGCCGACAGCGAATCGCGGTTGGGCACCGGCAGGTCCAGCGTGAGCGCATGGGACAGGTCGGCGCGCATGGCCAGCGCGTTGGCGCTGCGGTTGATGGTCACGATGAGCGTGTCCACCGCGTCGCTGCCGTTCGTCCGCAGCGTCATGCCCGACCATTCGTACTCGCCGTCGGGGAAGTCGCCGGTGCGCCCCAGCACGTCGCGCCAGTGGGCGTCGAACACGCGCACGAACCCCTCGAGCGGTGTCCAGGTGGCCTCGAGGTCGGGCACGTCGTCCACGATGTCCACCGCGCCCACCTTCACCGCGAAGTCGTACTCGCCCAGCACGTGGTCGAGCAGGATGAACGCCATCTGCTGCGCGTGGTCCTGCATGTCGGGCGGCACCTCGCGGTCGAAGCGGATCTGCAGCGCGATGCGCCCGTCGTCCTCGCCGCAGCCGACCAGCAGGTCGGTGGTGGTCAGTTCGAAGTCGGCCATCTTGATGCCGAAGTCGGTGTTCTTCGCGCGCTCGCGGAAGGCGCGCACGGTGTGGTGCTTCAGCGGCGGCGCCGCGGCCACCAGGTCCAGCACCAGCGGAAAACGTTCCAGGTCGCCGTGCGCGGTGACGGTGATCTCGTGCACGGTGTCTTCCGGCTTGCCCGAGATCTCCACCGCCAGGCCGCTCAGGTGGGGCTCCAGGATCTCGTTGGCGCGTTCGACCCGCTGGGCGAGGGGCATCGACGCGAGTTCAGCTTCGCGGGCAGCGAATGCCTGCCAGAAGGCCGTTATTTCAGGGGAGACCGCCATGGAGATTCCGGGAGTGTTCAGGGGACAGGTGCCCAGTATTCCAGAAGTGGGCGGGGTGACCCACTTGCATCTCCGTCATCCCGGCGAACGCCCACTACTGTCCGGGGAAAATCCGGCACGTCGGAGGCGAGGCCGATGAACAGTGCGATCCGGCCCGAACGGGGCGAAGGCGACTTGATCGGCGCGTGCAGACGAGAGCAACAACGAAACCAAAACCCTCGTCACCTCGGCGAATGCCGGGGCCCACTGCACGCCGGACGCTCCCCGGTGAGAACCGAACAGATACGGCAACGCAAGCTCACACGATGGCGTGCTGCGACCGCAGTGGATCCCGGCGTCCGCCCATGGCTGTCCGGGGAAAGTTTGGCGGCTCGAAAACTTGCCGTCATCCCGTACATGGACGCCCCTGTTTTGCAAGCACTTTGTTGGCATGGTCTGGCTGGGCAGGAAGAGAGTTGCACCCGTACATTCGGACTTTGAGTTGCGGCCGTGCCGCTGTCCATCATGGGT